>Ga0256404_1000007_pt1 | contig 462795 bp, 387 predicted proteins | sample RumenRJG_01DNA_FD_185990 | JGI IMG/M metagenome (GOLD analysis project Ga0256404, IMG submission 185990) | Bovine rumen microbial communities from Lethbridge, Alberta, Canada - RJG_01 | ecosystem: Host-associated > Mammals > Digestive system > Stomach > Rumen | place: Canada: Alberta... | reverse complement strand
GGTTTACCAGGGCGGAACCTTCAACATGAGCGGCAGCGCCTACATCGCTCCCGGAAGCGAAAGGTCAAACGACGTTTACCTTGCAAGCGGAAAAACTGTTGCAATCACCGGCGCATTGAACCCGCCGTCTGGCGTAACAAAAGTCGCCGCCATCACGCCGGACAGCTACTCGCGAGGAAGGGACATCCTTTCTTCTAACAGCGCTAACGCCACAAATCTTTCAAACGCAATTGGAAAATTCAAGCTCAGCCAGGACGACGACGGTTGGGACAGGGGCAGCAACCTTGCGCAGACTTCTGAAACTGAAAAAAAAGTCTGGATTACTTCTCCGATTTATGTGGCGGGCGCTTCCGGCAGAGCAGTATGTTCCGCGCCGCCGTCAGATGCGACAAAAGCCACCGGCACAAAGAAAATGCCTTACGCTACAATAGCGGCGGCGCTTAAAGACACGGATTTGGCTTATGAAAGCAACACGATTACAATCGACGGCACCTTGTCCGTTCAGACAATCGCAGATACAGTAACGCTCCCGACCGGAGTTACTGCAGTAACCTTGCAGGGCTACAAGGCTTCCGGCGCCACCTCAAGTTCCGCAAAAATAGACGGCGGAGCGACGGCCAGCGCGCTTTCTATTAGCAAAAATTTGACATATACAATCAAAGATTTGCAAATTACAAACGGCTCGGCTTATGATGGCGGCGGCATATACCTTGCCGCAGGAACGGTGAACCTGGACAGCGGCGCCTTGGTTTTCAGCAATAAGGCTAAAGCCAACGGAACGACCAAAGGAAGAGGCGCCGGCGTATTTGTTGCAAGCGGCTCCGCGTTAAACATAAAGGACGGTTCAAAGATTTACAGCAACACCTCTGCCAGTGGCGACATCAGAGGCGGTGGTGTTTACAACATGGGAACTGTGGACATGACCGGCGGCTCCATTTACAACAACTCCGCTCAAGACGGAGGTGGCATTTACAACAACTATGGAACGCTCTTTGTCCGGGGCTCGGCGATTATCGGGGCCGGGTCAGGAACTACCGCTACTGGTTCGGTCGCAGGCTCAACCTGTTCAAACAGCGCGTCCCTATTGGGCGGCGGCATTTTCAACGACAGCTCAGCAAACCTTTATTTTGGCTGCAACTCTTCCGGCGCAATGCCCACAGGTTACGCGCTTGATTCCGGCTGTGGCGTCCGGCGCAATTATGCCAGCAACGGCGGCGGCATTTACAATCTGGGAACATTTAAATCTGCCAGCGGCCTTATCTCTGACAATTTAGCGGCAAATGTCGGCGGAGGCATGTACGCGGGCGGTACGACCAACGACATAGGCGGTCTTGGCATTTCTAACAATCAGGCGAACTGGCAGGGCGGCGGCCTCTATGTGGCTTCTTCAAAAACTGCGACTATTACAGCAGCTACAGGCATAAACAGCAACATTGTGACTCAATCTTCCGGTTCAAGCAGCGTTCTCGGCGGCGGAATCTACATAGCGGGAACTCTTACCGTTAACGATACCTTGAACGCCAGCAGCAACAGCGCGACTATAACCGGAACAAGCTGCACGGGCAGCGCGTATGGCGGCTGCGTATACATCACGTCCACCGGAAAGTTCACATTTGCCAAGGGGCAGCTGGGCGGCTCAGGCGACTTAAATTCAGTTTCTAACGCAGTCTCTGTTGCAAAAGCTTATGGCGGCGCCGTTTGCAACTATGGAACGTTTGAAGTTAAAGGCACGGGTTACGTTTATCCTGGAGATTTAAGGTCAAATGATGTTTATCTTGCGTCTGGAAAATGTGTAACCCTTCCGGCTAACTCATATTCCGGAAATGACGGTACAAACAAAATTGCTCTAACCCTCGAAACCTGGAAGCGCGGAACGCAGGTTCTGGACGGCTCTTATGCGGCAACTTATTACAATTGCTTTAAGTGCACTGACACAGAATGGTCTGTTGGTTACAAGGAAACTTCATGGACTCTTTCCGATGACCTGAAAAAGCGAGTTGGCGCGGACATTTATGTAGCCAGCTCTCTGACGACAAGTCATGGCCGCGCTTCGGGCATCAGCGCGCCTCCTTCTACGGCAAGCGAGCGCATCGGAACAAAGGCAAAGCCATATAGTTCAATTTCTGAGGGTGTAAACGCCTGCTGGAACTCAGGTTTGCCGTTTACAATTAAAATATCAGGAAAAATCTCTGGCGCGGATCAGACAATTCCAGCCGCAACAACTACAACAGGTCTTGCCAGCGCCATTACAATAGAAGGCGTTACAGGAAATGCGAGCGACATTATAGACAGAAACTTGACTTCCGCTCCGACGTCCGGCGGCTCTGCCCTTACAATCAGTACTGCGACGCCAGTGACTCTTAAGAATATCAAGATTACCAATGGCTACAGCAAAACTCACGGCGGCGGCATTCTTGTTAATGGCGTAAAAGGCGCGAGCCTTACTTTGACAACCGGCGCCCTTGTTACCGCAAACCAAGCTAAAAACAACGGCGGTGGAATCTACTTTGCGGGAACAAACGCAAGCGGCGGGACTGCGAATCTTATAATGAATTCCACTTCCCAAATAAGCGGCAACACAGCGGCGGGAACAAGTACTAATGGCGGCGGCGGCGTTTATCTTAGTTACGCGAATCTATACATGAGCGGATCTTCTGTAATCGGCGACACAACAGGCTCTTCTGCCGCCACAAGTGCCGCTTCTGGCCATTCAAATGCAGGACGATACGGCGGCGGTGTATATGCCGCAGCCGGCAGCGCTGTCTATGTTGGATATAAACCTACAGGTACAAAAGATTCAGCTTATGCAACCTCTTGTGGCATTTTGCATAATTACAGTGAAAAAGGCGGTGGCGGCATTAATGTTGATGGCAACGCAAAGCTTTACCTTGCTTATGGTTCGATTTCTAAAAATGGCTCAGGGGATTCTGGTGGAGGCGCGGCAATACAATCTTCAGGTGAAATGGCTATGTCCGGCGGCGCGATGGCTTTGAATTCCGGAACTTCTGGCGGCGCGGTGGTTGTTGCAGGCTCGTTTGAAATGACAGCTGGCACCATTGGAGATGCTTCAAAAACATCTCCCGCGACAAGCGCTACAGCCTGTTCAAATTACGCTTCTTCCGCTACTGGCGGCGGCGGCGCTATCTGGGCTGTTGCAGGTTCGTCAGTAACAATTTCCGGCGGCACCATTGCCTATAACTATGCGGCCAAATATGGCGGCGCGATTTTAGCTTTTGGAGAGTCATCAAAGACTACATCAATTGGTATAAGCGCGGGAACTATCTCCGCTAATGCGGCGGCCACAAGCGGCGGTGGTCTTTTCATTCAGCCTAACGTTACGGCAACGCTTTCCGGTACAGGCGTAATTAAAGAAAACTCCGCCGCAACCGGCGGCGCGGTTTATGTCAGCAGTCGAGGAAAGCTCTTGATTGCTGGCGGCGGCTCAATTCCAAAAGACACCAGCAAAAAGAACGCTGTGTATTTAGAACCGTCAAGCGCGAGCGACGGCACGCAAATAAAAATTACGGGAAACATGACTTCCGACAGCAAAATATTGTTGGATGGAAACGCCAGTTATTTTTACAAAAAGGATTACTCCGCGCTTACAACTCAGAGTCCTGTAAATTTAACATACAATTACACTTTCTTTGAAATAAAGAACACTTCATGGTCTGTTTGCAGCGATGGCTCTATTCAGCCGGCAACGTATTTGACAAGCAGCAATATAGCAAGCTTCACTCCAACCGCCTCAACTGAGTATAATTTTAGAATAGCTTCCGGCGTTACTTCGGCGCAATTGAAGTCTTTCTTTGAGAATCTCTGCAACTCTGAGTGTAATACAAGCAGTGCGAAGATTAAACCCACATCCACGTTGGATTTGTCTGAGGTGTCTTTAGCTTCTTTGGGAATGACTTTTAGTTATGAAAGACTGGTCATTCAGCCGTTTGAAATGGTTGTGCTGCCAGCAAGCGTTTCAGCTACTCAATTGACGGATTCCCGTCTGGTATGGTGTCTTAGTGGCTCCATGGATTTCTCTGTGCCGCCAACCAATACATCCCTGTGCTCAGAAAACGGCATTGTTTATAACAAGTCAAAAACTAAGCTTATTTTGTATCCAGGTAACAAGACCGGTTCAAGTTTACCTACGCTCCCAAATACGTTGACAACTATAGGCGGAAATTCATTTTCTTGTGCCCAAAACCTGAGGACTGTCAATATTCCAAACACGGTGACAACGATTGAGTCAGGCGCATTCAGACATGGTAAAATTACAAGCGTGAGCATTCCGACTTCAATATCTTCGATACCTATGGAATGTTTTCTTGGTTGCGAAAATTTGGCCACTGTGCAGCTACCAAATACGCTTACTACAATTAACAGCCGCGCTTTCCAACAATGCGGCATATCGTCGATAAACATTAACACTGGCGCTCTGACAACTATTGATTATAATGCGTTCGATCGAGGCTTCTCTTCAACCACAAATGTAAGTCTTACAGTTCCATCAACTGTAAAACTTATCGGTTCAAATGCTTTTGCTAGTAATTCAAGGTTGTCTTTGAGTTTCTATTATACAAGTGGATGGAAAAAACGTAACTTGAGTGACTCTGATATTGAAGCGAATTGGTCTAATGCCACTACTTCTGATATGACAGGCACAAATTTTACATCTTCAAGTGGTTCCATGTGTAATTATTATGTGAAACGCAATTAGCTCTGTTTATGGGATGTGTTGCGGGCGGTCCACCGTTTTTGGAAGACCGCCCCGTTTTTTTTTTGCGCAGGAATGCTTTGTGATTTGCGGCGATTAGTTCGCGGGGGCGGGTTCCGCTCGTGTTGTTGCTGGGAAAACTATAATTGATTTTTGCGAGCGGGTTCGCCGCGACCTGCGGTCGCTACTGGGCAGGTGTCAGCTTTTTTTGCAGTTCCAGCACTTGGTCTAAAGACAGGCCGACCGCTTGCGCGATTTGCTCTGAAGTTAAAGTATTCATGGCCAGCAGGTTTCGCGCGGCTTCCATGGCTTTTTCTTTGCGTCCTTCCTCACGGCCTTTGGCCCGCATGCAGGCCATTTCTCTGTCCCATTCCATAAACTGCTGCCTCCATTGCGTGTTGCGCTTGGCTCTTTCTACAAGGCCTCCTACGCGCCGGGTAAAGTCGTCGCTGCTGGAATTCTGCGTGACCATGCGTGACTAGGCTGTTGCAACGACGGCCTTTAGCGCTTCTAGCACTTTGTCTAAGGGAGCGCCCATTTTTTCAGCCGCCAATTCCGGCGAGGCGCCAAATTCTTTTATGGCGACAAGCGCGTTCTCCACGGCTTTTTCCTCACGCCCTTTGGCCCGCATGCAGGCCATCTCTCTGTCCCATTCCATAAACTGCTGCCTCCATTGCGTGTTGCGTTTGGCGTTTTCGACAAGGCCTCCCACGCGCCGGGTAAAGTCGTCGCTGCTGGAGTTCTGCGTGACCATGCGCAAGAAGGCCTTTTGCCTATTGTCCAACAGTTTATCATAGTTTTTGCAAATTTTTAGTGGAACTTTAAAAAAAAAACGCGCTTTTTTTTTGCGAAATTCTTAGTTTGTTGGATTTGTTCAACTAACCACGACTGGCTGCGGACTTAGTTGCAGGCCTAAAGCTTTTCAACTTCCTCAACGCTAAGGCCGACGCACTTGGCTATTATGTTAATGTCAACGCCGGCGGATTTAAGGTTTCGCGCGTCTTCCACGGCTTTTTCTTCGCGTCCTTCCTCGATGCCATCCTGCCGCCAGCCACGAATCGCGCGCTCCTCGTTGAATTCTGTCAAGTACATGCCGATTATCTCCTCTTTTTGCTCGCGGACAAAGCCTTCCAAAAAGTTTTCCTCAATCGCCCAGTCCACGGCCTCGTTCACGGCTTGGCCAATTTGCATGCCCGCCTTTTTGTTGTCGGAAATTTTTCCCACAAGCCTTACATAATCATACATCGCTTTGCAGCTTTTGACAAGGCTTTCGTTTTTGCCGGGGTTTATGTTTATGACGTCCGCGGTCCACTCAAAGTCTCCCGTCTTGTCCTCCAGCTCAAAGGCCTCCGACAGGCGCAGCTTGTAGCGCTCGGGGCGGCTGGGCTCGCCGTTGTAAAAGACGACGAAGCGCGGGTTGGGGATTTTCACGAGCGACGACCAATGCAAGTCCAAGTCCCTTTGCGCCAAGTGCTTTTGGTAGAGTTCGGCAAAGTACAAAAGGCCGCGCAAGGGCATTGCCAGTAGTCCGCGTGAGCGGACATGTAAATATTACCACTAGCAAAACGACGCGTAGCGGCGTATGTTTGCGTTGGGGCGGCTTTGCTGCTCGTAGAGCGTCATCTGGCTGTCAACCAAAAACGACACGTCGTTGTACATCTTGATGTAGATAACGTTTTCAATTGTGTTCAGCGTCAGGGCATCGGGGTCTGTGTAGGCGGTGCCGTTGAGGGCGTTGTACAAGTCCAGCCGCCAGCGCTTGCTGCGCTCGGTGTCCTTTCCGAAAATCGCGATGAAAAGCCTGTCGCGGAATTTTGGCTGAGTCTGGATTTTGATTTTGTTTTTTGTTTCGTCCATGCGAAACCTCCTTGTAGCTGTCAGCGCGGCTGTTCGCGCGAGCGTTGCAAGCGCGTGTGTTGCCGCTGCAACTATAGGGTACGATTTTTTTATCGAAAGTTTTGCATATTTTTAGTGGAACTTTAAAAAACGCGCTTTTTTCGCCTGAATTTTAGTTTGTTGGATTTGTTCAACTAACCGACGCATTTTGCCTAAAACGCCTGGCGCTGCCTATCTTGAACAAAAGGGCGCGATTTATTATAATAGTTTCCTAATAAAAAAAGAGCGAGCCGCTCAAAGAATGACGAGGAGAATGCCATGAAAAATCTTACTGACAAAGCGCTCATTAAGCAACTGACTGTCCTTGCTCAAAAGAACGACCCGATTAACCCTAAGCTTTACGAAAAATTCGACGTCAAGCGAGGACTGCGCAACGCCAACGGAACCGGCGTCCTTGTAGGACTGACTACAATCGGAGACGTTGTAGGCTACGAGCTTGACGAAAACAAGAACAAGATTCCGATTCCAGGCCGCCTTTTGTACCGCGGCTACGACGTGGCCGACTTGGTCCACGACACTGAAAAGCGCGACGAATTTGGCTACGAGCAGGCCGCCTACCTTTTGCTTTTTGGCGCCCTTCCCACAAAAAAGCAGCTGGCCACATTCAGCGAGTACTTGGGAAGCCGCCGCGTTTTGCCCGAAAACTTTACCGAAGACATGATCATGAAGGCGCCGTCCAACGACATCATGAACAAGATGGCCCGCGGCGTTTTGGCAAGCTATTCCTACGATCCTAATCCGGAAGACCGTTCCGTGGGAAACATAATGCGCCAGTGCATCGACTTGGTCGCGCGCTTTTCCACCTTGGCCGCCTACGCCTATCAAGCCAAGCGCCGCTTTTACGACGACAAGAGCATGTACATCCACAACCCGCTGCCCAATCTTTCGACGGCCGAAAACTTTTTGCGCTTGATTCGCGCCGACAAAAAATACACGCCGCTTGAGGCGCAGATTTTGGACTTGGCGCTAATCCTTCACGCCGAGCACGGCGGCGGAAACAACTCGTCTTTGACAGTCCACGTGGTTTCTTCGGCGGACACCGACACCTATTCGGCCATCGCCGCGGCCGTCGGCTCGCTTAAGGGAAGCCGTCACGGCGGCGCCAATATTCGCGTGATGGAAATGATGGACGACATAAAGGCCCATGTAAAGGACTGGGCGGACGACAAGGAAATCGAAGCCTACCTTAAAAAAATCGCGACCAAGCAGGCTTACGACAAGACGGGCCTCATTTATGGAATCGGCCACGCCGTCTACACGGTCAACGACCCCCGCGCCGTTTTGCTTAACGAGCTTGCCGAAAAGCTGGCCCGCGAAAAAGGAATGTTAAAGGAATTCCGCCTGTATAAAAAGATAGAAAAAATCGCGCCCAAAGTTTTATACGAGCTTCACGGCAAAAAGAAAATGCTTTGCGCCAACGTGGACTTTTTCTCGGGCTTCGTTTACTCGATGCTGGACATTCCGCGCGAGCTTTACACGCCGCTCTTCGCCATTTCGCGCATCGCCGGTTGGAGCGCGCACCGCATTGAGGAAGTTGTCGCGGGCGGCCGCATCTATCGTCCCGCTTACAAGAACGTTTGCGCCGAGCGCGCCTACATTCCGCTGGAAAAGCGAAAGTAACGGAGCGCCAAATTGACGGAGCGCCTGGACAAAATTCTTTCGCACGCCGGCTTTGGCACGCGAAAGGACGCAAAGAAAATTCTTCGCAAGGGCCTGGTGACCGTGAACGGAGAGGTTGTCCGCGACTTTGACTTTAAGCTTGACATGGAAGCGGACGAGCTTTGCGTCGACGGCGAGCGCGTTCAAAGCGAACAGTTCCTTTACCTTATGATGAACAAGAGCGCCGGCCATGTTTGCGCCAACAAGGACGGCCTCCACGAAACTGTTTTTTCGCTTTTGGAAGACTGCTACAGAACTCCGTATTTTGAAAGCCATTTGCATTTGGTGGGCCGCCTTGACATCGACACCGAAGGCCTTTTGCTTTTTACCACCGACGGAGACCTTACGCACCGCCTTATAAGCCCAAAGACTCTTTGCCCAAAAAAATATTTTGTCCGCCTGCAAAAGGCGATTGGCGCGGACGAGCGTTCCGCCATAGAAAAAAAATTGCAGGACGGCCTTGACGTTCCCGCGGAAGACAACGAAAAGGAATTCAAGGCGCTTCCGGCGAAAATCGAATGGACCGACAAGGATGACGAAGTTTTTCTTATCATAAACGAAGGAAAGTACCACCAAGTGAAGCGAATGTTCGCCGCGCTTGACAACTTTGTCACATACTTAAAGCGAGTTCAAATTGGCGGCCTTTGCCTTGACCCGGCTTTGGCCTTGGGAGAATATAGAAAACTTACCTCGGAGGAATTGGAATTATTATGACAGACATTGAAATCGCGCAGGCGAACCAAATGGAGCCCATCGCGCAAATAGCGAAAAAAATCGGAATCGAAGAGGCCGACCTTGACCTTTACGGCTCCTACAAGGCAAAGATTGGCCTAAAAAAATTGCGCGAGCTTCAGGCAAAGGCCGCCGACGCTTCCAAGCGCGGAAAATTGATTTTGGTCACGGCTATCACTCCTACGCCGGCGGGCGAAGGAAAGTCAACCGTTAGCGTCGGCTTGGGCGACGGGCTTACAAAAATCGGAAAGAAGGCCGTAATCGCCTTGCGCGAGCCTTCTCTTGGCCCCTGCTTTGGCGTAAAGGGCGGAGCCTGCGGCGGCGGCTACGCGCAAGTCGTTCCGATGGAAGACATCAACTTGCACTTTACCGGCGACATTCACGCGATAAGCATCGCCAACAACTTGATTGCCGCCTTGATTGACAACCATATCCAGCAGGGAAACGAGCTTGGCCTTGACCCCCGTTCCATTACATGGAAGCGCTGCGTGGACCTTAACGACCGCCAATTGCGCAACATCGTGGACGGACTTGGAAAGCGCGTCGACGGAATGCCGCGCGAAGACCACTTTCAAATTTCGGTCGCGTCGGAAATTATGGCGATTGTCTGCCTTTCAAAAAGCATCAGCGAGTTGAAGGAACGAATCGCAAACATCACGATTGGCCAAACATTCGGAAAGCGGCCTGTGAAATTCGGCGAGCTTAAATGCCAGGGCGCCGTGGCTTCGCTCCTTAAGGACGCGATTCGCCCCAACTTGGTCCAGACTTTGGAAAAGACTCCGGCCTTTATTCACGGCGGCCCCTTCGCCAACATCGCGCACGGCTGCAACTCAGTCAACGCGACTCTTTGCGCTCTTGCCTCTGGCGATTACGTCGTGACCGAAGCGGGCTTTGCGGCCGACTTGGGCGCCGAAAAATTCATGGACATAAAGTGCCGCGCCGCCGGAATCTCTCCCGACGCGATTGTAATCGTGGCCACCGTCCGCGCGCTTAAGATGCACGGCGGCGTTGACAAAAAGGAATTAAAGGAGCCAAACGTCGAGGCGCTAAAAAAAGGCTTTGAAAACCTTAAGGTCCACTTGGAAAACCTTGCCAAGTTCGGCGTTCCGGTAGTTGTCGCGGTCAACAAATTCATCACCGACAGCGGCGAAGAAATTCAGGCTTTGCAAGACTTGTGCGCGGCCAACGGTTCAAAAGCCGTTTTGTGCGAGGCTTGGGAAAAGGGCGGAGAAGGAGCGGCGGAACTTGCCAAAGCCGTTGTCGCGACAATCGACGAAGGCAAGGCCAACTTCCATCACTTGTACGAAAGCGAGTTGCCGCTTGCCGAAAAAATCAAAAAGCTTGGCCACGAGATTTACCGCGCCAAACAGGTTGACTTTGAGGGAAGCTCTTTGAAAAAACTGCAAGAGTTCGAGGCGGCGGGCTATGGGAATTTCCCGGTATGCGTCGCCAAGACGCAAAACTCAATCAGCCACGACCCCAAGATGATTGGCGCTCCCAGCGATTATGTTTTCCCGATTCGAGACGTTCAGCTTTACAGCGGCGCGGGTTTTGTCGTGGCGCTTGCGGGCGACATCATGACGATGCCGGGCCTGCCAAAAGCGCCCGCCGCCCTTAACATCGACATAGATGATGATGGAAAAATAACCGGATTGTTCTAGGAATACAGTGATTATTGCGGCGCGACAATTTCTGGCGCGCCGCAAAAGGAACGAGTCAAGGCCTTGAGCGAAGCGTGCCTTGACCGTTCCTACAGGTGTTTCTTTATCGCGGCAAGCAAGTCGGCGTATTCTTCAAAGGCGGGGTATTGCGGGTAGTCCTTTTTGATTCGCTCGGTGGAGCGGAACAAAAAGCCCGCCTTGCTGGCCTGGATCATTCCAAGGTCGTTGAATGAGTCGCCCGACGCGATTGTGTCGTAGCCGATGGATTGCAAGGCCTTGACGGTCGTCAGCTTAGACTTTTCGCATCTCATTTTGTAGCCGGTGATTTTTCCGTCGGCGGCTACGACAAGCTCGTTGCAAAAAATCGTCGGCATTCCAAGCTTTTTCATTAAAGGCGCGGCGAACTGGCTGAAGGTGTCGCTTAAAATTATCGTTTGGCAAACGCTCCGCAATTCGTCCAAAAATTCCTTGGCGCCGGGGAGCGGGTCGATTGTCGCGATGACGTCCTGGATTTCCTTTAGGCCAAGGCCATTCTTTTCCAAAATGTCAAGGCGGAATTTCATCAATTTGTCGTAGTCGGGCTCGTCGCGCGTTGTGCGCTTTAGCTCAGGAATTCCCGTCGCTTCCGAAAACGCTATCCAAATCTCGGGGACCAAAACCCCTTCCAAATCAAGGCATGTAATTGTCATAATTCGTAATAATATCGTATTTTACTGGCATATTCAAGCGCGCGCAAAGTCTACTTTTTCATACATTTTTACTGATGTATGATTTTTTATACACGCAAATTGACAAATTTTGCGCATTTTGTCGAATTTTATGTATGAAATTTCATACATTCGGCCGATTTTTACGGAAATCACAGTTTTATATTTTGCCCGCCGTTTTTTTTTAATATTTTTATTTCGTTATAATGTAATGATTTAATTCTGAAATGCCGTTTTTTTTCTAAAGTTGGCGCAGTTCTTGCTATTTATTTAGAAAGGTTTGTCGGCGACGCCCATCGTTGTTCTGCCGCGCGTCTTTTTTTTGGCGGCGCGCTTTTCATTCGGGCGCTTGGCGCGGCAATCCTTGATTTTAGACGTTATCTTTATTTACATATACAAGCGGCATTTGAGAGAGCTACCTTGTTTTTGGGGCAGACGCGGCAAGCGTTTGCCTCTTTTTTTTGCCAGGAACTGCTTTGACAAAAACGCGGCGCCCACTCCTTGCAAAGGGCGCTTTTTTTCTATATAATATTGGAACGTTTTTATGCAAAAAAAAGGCAAAAGTTCAGCAGCAAAAAAATCCGCTCCCAGAAAACGCAAGGCAAGAAAGGCCAAGGTGGCGCTTGACAGGAAAAAGCTTATGGTCTTGTGCGCCGCGATTTGCGCCTCCTGCGTTTTGCTTTTGGCCGCGACGGCCTTTTTGTCCAGGGGGAACGACGGCTCCAAAGAGGCGAGCCTTCCATCCGTCGAAAAGAATTTTGAGGCGGAAAATCTTTCTCCCGTAAATGCGGAAGCTGAGACAAAAAAAGAGAAGAAATCCAAAAAAGAAAAAAAGCGCGAGGAGAAAAAATCCGGCGACCAAAAGGCCGCTCCGGCTCCGACGCCCGCTCCCAAAAAAGAGGAGCCAAAGCCAGAACCAAAGCCCGCTCCAAAAGAGGAGGCCGCTCCCGCGCCAGTCGCCGTTCCGTCTCCGCAACCTGCCGCGCCGCAAGCAGACGGCTTTGGCTTTGTTCCGGCGAAAAACGGAGCGGTCCTTTGCGTGGTCTTTGACGACGGCGGACAGAACATAAGCCAGCTAAAAAAATGCGTCGCGCTTCCGTTCCCGGTGACGGTGGCTGTATTGCCGCGCCTGGCCCACAGCGCCGAGTCCGCGCGAATCGTCCGCCAAAGCAAAAACGAAGTGATTTTGCACCAGCCGATGCAGGCGATGAACCTAAACGTAAATCCAGGCGCGGGCGCCATCAAGCCCGAGATGACGGAGAATGAAGTTTTCGCGACGCTTTCTCAAAACATCGCGGAGATTTCTCCGATTGCCGGAATGAACAACCACGAAGGCTCGCTCATCACCGAGAACGAAGTTTTGGTTTCGTTCATCTTGCAAGCCGCGAGCGAAAAGGGAATTTACTTTTTGGACTCGCGCACTAGTTCCGCCACAAAAGTTCCCAGCGTCGCGATGGAGATGGGAATGGGCTGGTACCAGCGAGACATTTTTTTGGACAACCAAAAGACGCGAGAAAATTATTTGGCCGAGCTGAAAAAAGGCTTGGACATCGCGAACAAAAAAGGCCACGTCATTATGATTGGCCACGTTTGGTCGGCGGAATCCTTGCCGGCCTTTTTGGAAGAAGCTTATCCTGAATTGGCTTTGAAAGGCTATCGCTTTGCGACGGTCTCAAAGTCAGGGGGAATGTATAGATGAAAGTTCTTGGAATAGAAAGCTCTTGCGACGAAACTGCCGCCGCAGTCGTTGAGGACGGAAAGAAAATTTTAAGCAACGTCGTGGCGACGCAAATTCCCTTCCACCAAATTTACAAGGGAGTCGTGCCAGAAATCGCAAGCCGAAAGCACGCCGAATGGATTTTGCCGGTCGTCCGCCAAGCGCTTGAAGAAGCCGATTTGTCGCTTGACCAAATCGACGCGATCGCCGCGACAAACCGGCCCGGCCTTATGGGAAGCCTTTTGGTCGGCCTTACTTTTGGAAAGACGCTCGCTTGGGCGGCGCAAAAACCTTTTGTCGCGATAAACCACATGCTGGGCCACCTCTACGCCTCCCAGCTTGACACGCCGACCGAGTATCCCTTTTTGGGCTTGTTGGTAAGCGGCGGCCACACGATTATTTGCAAAGTGAATTCCTTTGACGACCTTGAGGTTTTGGGAACGACCGTAGACGATTCTGTCGGCGAGGCCTTTGACAAGGTTTCTAAATTTTACGGGCTTGGTTATCCGGGAGGCGTCGTCATCGACGGCCTTGCCAAAAAAGGAGACGCCAGGGCCTTTAATTTTCCGGTTCCAAAATTGGACGAGGCCGAGCACCGCTACGACGTTTCGTTTAGCGGACTAAAGACCGCGGTAATCCACCAGCGCGACTTGTTTTGGAACAAGGACTTTGAGCCTTCCAGCGAGAACATGTGCGCGGCTTTTCAAGAGACCGCTTGCCGGACAATCACGTCGCGCCTTTTTAGGGCGGTTGACGACACCGGGCTAAAGACCGTCGTTGCGGGCGGGGGAGTGGCGGCCAATTCGCGCCTGCGCTCTTTGCTTGCGGAACGGACGGACATTAAATGCGTTTTTCCTCCGCTAAAATTGTGCGGAGACAACGGCGCGATGATCGCGGGCGTGGCCTACCACTTTTTGGCGCGCGGCGACAGGAGCGGCTGGGACACGACGGCCAAGGCCCGCGTTCCGCAGTTTAAACGGGGCTTGCGGCCGTAAGACCAAGAGGCGCGGCTATTTTAGGAGTTGATTATGAAATTGCAAGACATGACATACGGAATCGTTGGCTTGGGAATTATGGGCGGCTCGCTGGCCAAGTCGATTCGCGCCAACGTTCTTGGCATGGGCGGAGCGACAGGAAAGATTCTTGCCTGTAACCGCAGCCGTTCTTCGCTTGAAGAGGCGATTCGCGACGGCGTGATCGACCAAGGCTTTGGCGCGGACGAAGTTCAAAAGATGCTTTCGCAGTGCGACCTGGTTTACGTTTGCCTTTACCCGCAGGCCACGCTGGATTTTTTGCGCGACAACAAGGACGCCTTTAAAAGCGGAGCGATTGTAAGCGACATTAGCGGCGTAAAAGGAATTTTTGAAAAGTCGCTTCCTTCGATTTTGCGGAGCGACGTTGACTTTATCATCGGCCACCCGATGGCTGGCGGCGAAAAGGAAGGCTACGTGAACTCTTCCGAAAAATTTTTTGTCAACCACAATTACATTTTGATTCCGCAAGAGTTCAACAAAAAAGAAAATTTGGATCTTATGCGCGACTTGGTCTACGCGATGGGCTTTACAAGAATCACCGAAACCACTTGCGACACGCACGACAACAAGATCGGCTTTACTTCCCAGCTATGCCACGTGATCGCAAGCGCCTTGGTGGAGAGCGCCTCCGACGACGGAATCACGGCCTTTGGCGGCGGAAGCTTTGAAGACCTTACGAGAATCGCGATGATAAACGCGCCCTTGTGGACCGAGCTTTTTATGCTGAACAAGGAAAAGCTTTGCGCCCACATCGAAAATTTTGAAAGGCAAATCGCGGCGATGAAAAAAATGATTTCCGGCGAAGACGCCGCCGGCCTTGAAAATTATTTGTCGGACGTGCGCGAAAAGCGCTTGCGCATGGGCTCGATAAGACAAACAAGGTAGCTAGCGGCGACAAGAACGGCGGCAAGCCCAAAAGCGAAAGTCGCCGCAAAACGAAGGAGGCGCGACAATGTGTTGGAAATGCGGAGCGGAACAGGATTTTTCTCATAGCGTTTACAGAAACTCGACTTGCGCGTCGTGCGGCGCGGACTTGCATTCCTGCCGCGGCTGCGCCTTTTACGCGCCCGGAAGCCACTTTGACTGCCACGAAACGGTTGACGAAGTAATCGCCGACAAAGAGCGCGCCAATTTTTGCGAGCATTTTAAGGCCGGCAAGAACTCCAAGTGGAGCGGCGGCCAAAACGGAGGCGCGAATGGCGCGCAAGACAAAAATGCCGCAGCCGTCAACGCGCTTTTTGGCGGCGCAAACGAAAATCCATTGCAAGATAAAAAAGCCGCCGCGCGCGACGCCTTTAATTCATTGTTCGGCTGAGAGGCGGGGAAAAATCGATGGGCGTTGACTTTGCTTTTTTGGACAGCGGAACAGGCGGCATTCCCTACATGCTTTCTCTTAAGGAAAAGGTTCCAAACGCCTCTTGCGTTTACCTTGGCGACACCGCGCATTTTCCTTACGGCCAAAAGACGCAAAAAGAAGTCGTCGCCGCCGCTTCCAAAGCCGTGGAATTGATTCAAAAAAAATGGTCGCCCAAAACTTTAATCGTCGCTTGCAACACAATCAGCGTGACCGCGCTTGACGACTTGCGAGCGCGCTTTCCGTCGCTTCCGATTGTAGGAACTGTTCCCGCGATAAAGCTTGCGGCCAAGGTGACGGCCAACAAGCGCGTGGGCCTTTTAGCCACAAACGCGACGGTCCGCCATCCCTACAGCCAAAAATTGATAGAAGACTTTGCAAGCGACTGCGCGGTCTTTAAGCGCGGCGACCCGGACTTGATTGACTTTATCGAAAAGAAGTTGTTCACCGCAAGCCGCGAGGAAAGAATGGCGGCAGTCCGCCCCGCCGTGGACTATTTTGCCGCCAATGATTGCGACACAATTATTTTGGGCTGCACCCACTTTACCCACATCGCCGACGACATTCAGGCGGCGGCGGGCGACAAGGTCCGCGTCATCGACAGCCGCGAGGGCGTTGCCAACCAAGCCCTGCGGGTTTTTCCGGGCAACGCCGAAAATTGCGGGCAAGCCCAAAACGCGGGCGGACAAAACGGCGCGGCGCCTTTTGGTCAGAAAAAAAATATTTCGCAAGACCAAGACTGCGGCCCGCTTCCCGCCGACAAAAGCTTTTTCTTTACCGCGGCCACAAGCGAGCAAGAATCCGAATACCGCGCGATGTGCGAGCGCTTTGCGATTCCCTTTGGGGGAATGGTGTGAGGAGAGGCGGATTTTTAGGCTTTTAAAAATTCTTCCACAGTGTCAACAAGCTCATTTAGGCTGCCTCTAAAACGACGCATTAGTTCTTTTGTCTTGCGTTTGTCGGGTGTCATTTCTTTTCCATTAGGCAAAAGAAGTTCGTAAGGCTCAACGTTTAGCGTGTTTGCAAGGGATAGCAAGGTCTCAAATGATGTGTATTTTGCGCCCGTTTCAATGGTTGAAAGATATTTTTCGTTTACTCCAATTTTTTCAGAAAGAGCTTCTTGAGTCATTTTTCTTTCTTCGCGAAGTCTTTTGATATTATGTCCATAAATTTCTTTTAATTCTGATTCTTCCATAACAAAAGAGAATAAATCCACTTGTGCCATAAATTAACTTTCTTAAAAATGGAAAGTTTAATTAAAAATAAACAATATCTATCCTAAAGTTAACTTTTATGCTATAATATTCTGATTAATAGATAGGAATTCTATCTAAAAGTGAAAGTTAATGAAGGAATCAGAATATGCAAGAAAAAAGTTCAACTAGCCGCTTTATCACAAACAGTACAAAAACTGTAGGGCAAATAATTCAAAATGTGGCGGCAAAGTCAAAGGCCATGGACTTTTTGGTGGGGTATTTTTTCTTTTCGGGTTACAGTCTTATCGCGCCCAGCATTGGCAAAAAACGGCTTAGAATTTTGGTTGGCCTTGACGCTCAAATTGACGCGGAGCATTGCGTTCGCGAATACGAAAAAATTTCCGCCGAAAAAAGTTCGGATTCCAAAAGCGAGTTCAGAAAAAATAATTGGAATTGCATTGTTGACGGAATTAACAACGCGGATATTTTTGACAACAAAGAAAGCGTTGACACTTACAAACTGTTCAAGCAAAAGGTCTTGGACGGAACGCTCGAAGTGCGAAAAACAAAAGAGCCCAACCATTCAAAAATGTATGTCTTTCATGCGGAGGACGACGAAAGCGTTGATGGATTAGAAAGCGGAAAGATAATCGTGGGTTCTTCAAATTTTTCTTACCAAGGTCTAAAGGGAAGAAACGAAGTGAACTTGTATCTTCAGGACAGCCACGACTACAACGACGGAAAAGAAATATTCGAAAGTTTGTGGAAAGATTCTGTTCCGCTTGTTGATGAAAATTCTAAAAACGAGTTTTTGGAGTTTATTAAAACGCGCTCTTGGCTGGAAGTGGCGCCTTCTCCTTACTTGCTCTATGTCCGCGTTTTGTATGAGTACTTTAAGGAATCGTCCGACTATATAAAAACGCCAAAAGAAATCACTCGCGACAGAATGAACGAATTTTTTGACGTGTCTTATCAAGTAGACGCGATTCGCGACGGCGTGGCTAAAATTAAGAAACACTCGGGTGTTATTGTTGCGGACGTTGTTGGCTTGGGAAAGTCTGTAATAGCCAGCGCCATAGCCGCCAACTTGGACAAGAGGACGATAATTATTTCTCCGCCGCACTTAAAGACTCAGTGGGAAAATTACGCGGCCGATTTTGGATTGCGCGGATGCAAGGTTTACACTAGCGGAAAAATCGAGGACGCGCTCAATGAAAACAAAAATCATTCAAACTATGTGGTGATTGTTGATGAAGCGCACAGATATAGAAACGAAAATACCGAAGTTTACGGCTTTTTGCACCAATTGTGCGTTGGAAACCAGGTGATTTTGCTTTCGGCCACTCCGTTCAACAACAGGCCTGAAGACATTTTTTCTTTGATTAAGCTGTTTCAAATTCCCGCCCACTCAACAATTCAAACTATGAACAACTTGGGAAACCAAATGGCCGAACTTGTCGCAAATTACAAAAAACTCAAAAAAGAAAACCGCGCAAAGAAAACTTCCGAATCAGAATTGAACAAGCAGGCGGACGAGTTGGCGCAAAAGATACGGGAGATTCTGGACCCTGTAGTCATACGCCGGACCCGTGTTGATTTGGAAAAACTCGAAAAATACAAGTCTGATTTGGAGGCGCAGGGAATTCAGTTTGCTGACGTCCAGCCTCCAAAGTCGCAAAACTATGAACTTGGCGAATTGTCGGATTTGTACATTGACACGCTGGAACTTTTGACGGACGAAAGAAAGGGCTTTAAAGGCGCGCGATATAAGCCTTTGACTTATCTAAAGACTGACAAAAAGCTGGTAAAAAAATATTCGCAATACTTTGACGATGTAGAAAACTTCGCTTCCGGCCAGCGCAATATGGCTGAGTTTATGAAGCAATTGCTTGTGCGTCGCTTTGAAAGCTCAAAATACAGTTTTATCCAGTCTCTAAAAAACATCAACAATTCTATGAACACTTTGCGCCGCTGGTTTGTGGAGCTAAAAAAAATTCCGATGGCAAAACATGTTCAGCTGCCGGATATAGATGAGCTTGAGGCGATGCTTGGCGACGAGCAAGAAGGTCTTTTTGCCGGAACTGACGAAATTTTCAACTGCGCCATGTCAGACGGAAATAAAAAAGGAATTTGGTACATAGATAGTGCCGACGTTGGCGATGACTTTTTAAAGGAACTTGACGCTGACATAAAGCTCATAAGCGGTTTCTTGAAAAAGTGGGAAGCGGAAAAAGACGACCCCAAGTTGAACGCGATACAAAAGAACATCAAGGCGTCTCTTAAAAAGGAAGCGCGGCGAAAAATCATTGTCTTTACAGAATTTTCCGATACAGCGGACTATCTTTATGAAAAATTTGAAAAGGCCGGCATTAGAACAATGATGTATTCTTCAAAAGTTGCCAGCAAGACCGCTCGTGAAGACATACGCCTAAATTTTGACGCAGGCTGCCCGGAAAACTTGCAAAAGGACGACTGCGACGTTCTTGTGGCGACCGACGCCATTTCCGAAGGCTTTAGCTTGCACAGAGCCGGAACTATCTACAACTACGACATTCCTTACAATCCAACTCGCGTTATTCAGCGCGTAGGCCGCATTAACCGCATCAACAAAAAAGTTTTTGACAAACTTTTTATCTACAACTTTTTTCCGACTGCTACGGGTGAAGAAGTCAGCCATACGGCGGAAATTTCGACATTCAAGATGAAGCTGTTCCAAGCGATTTTGGGAGCGGACACAAAAATTCTTACGGCGGACGAAACCATTGACGGTTATTTGGGCAAAAAATTTGTTGAGGCCGAGAACGAGGCAAATTCTCTTTCCTGGGACGTTGAGTATAGGAACGAGCTTTTCCGCATTGAGCGCGAAGAAAAAGAAACGCTCTCCGCGGCAAAAAAACTTCCGCCGCGTTGCCGAATAGCCCGAAGCGGCGCGGATAAAAACGGCGTTTTGGTTTTTTCTAAAAAAGGCGACGCCTTTAGGTTTTGTTTTTGCCCGCAGGACGGAGACGCCGAGCGTTTGAATCCGCCGATAGCTCTTGGGCTTTTTAAGGCTTGCAAAAAGGACAAGGGGCAAGAAGTTTCCGACGCATTTTACGATAAGTACGAACGCGCCAAGCAAATGAGCGACGTTGTCAAAGCGTCGCGGCAAAACAGCAAAATCTCGCAAGAGGCGCTTCTCGTCTTGAATTTCTTAAAGACAAAGGCGGCTCTTGAGTCGGAAAAAGAATACATCGAAATTGCGCGCGACGCAATCAGCTGGGATTCCATTCCAACATATTACACAAAGCAAATTGCAAGAATGAATTCCAACGGAACGGCCTCCGTCAAAGAGCTAAAGGCGATTTTGCCGCAAGAATATCTGGATTCAATTTTACAAAAAGAGCGAAAGGTGCAAAGCGAGCCTGAAAGCATTTTGCTGGCCGAAGAGCTTTTGTAGGGGAGGAGTGAGCGATGAAAGAATTTGACGTTTCCAAAGACTATGACAGAGAAAGTTTTGAAACTTTTGTAGTTGACTTTTTGCCCGACGATTTTGAGTGTGAAAGCGAAGAAGTTTATTTTGACTTTAAGAACATAGAGCAAGGCTTTAAACTTGGAACTTGCAAGAGCCTTGATTTGGATGTTTTTGAATTTCGCACAAAGTCAAACCGCGACCCGCGCGTCACTCTTACAAAAGAAGTCGTGTCTTGCATGAAAAAATATGGCTCAAATCCCAACGCTCTGGCCGTATTTTATGCAAAAGAGTCTCATTCTTGGCGCCTGTCGCTTATCACGACCGATTATACAATTGAAAAAGGCAAGATTAAGACAGAACACTCCAATCCCCGCCGTTTTTCGTTTAAGTTGGGAAAGGACTGCAAGCGACATACGCCGACTGTGTCTTTGATAAAAAAAGGCAAGAGTTTGGACATTGAAGACTTAAAAAGCCGCTTTGCGATTGAAGTTGTTGGAAAAGAGTTTTTTGCTGAATACAAAGTTTTTTACGAAGATTTTGTTCAATACATCACAGGCAACCGTTATCTTCCAAAGGCAAAAGACAAGACCGAAATCCACAAGGCCAACAAAGATATTTTTCCTCAATTTTTGTCTCTTGCGGAAGCCGACAACGACAAAGCTTGCAAATATGCCCGCGACTACATCAAAAAAATGATGGGCCGTCTTGTTTTTCTTGAATTTTTGCAAAAGAAAGGTTGGCTTGGCGTTGAAAAAAACGGCAAATGGGGTAGCGGCGACAAGAGCTTTTTGCAGAATCTTTTTGTCCAAAGCCAAAACAAGGATGATTTTTTGGAAAAAGACTTGAAGCCGCTTTTCTTTGGAATGTTGAACACGCCTGAAGCTGACCGCGAATTTGTCTTTAAGAAAAACAAATGGAGCGCAAAATTGCTTTCGCAATTTAAAAAGGTTCCGTACTTAAACGGTGGTCTTTTTGAATGCGACAGTTTGGACAAGCTAACAATTTCTTTTCCCAAAGAAATGTTCTCAAATCCGTCTTGTGTTGACGAAGCGAGAGAATTTGCCGGCGTTCAAAAAAACTATCCTTACGGAGCGTATTGCGGTCTTTTGGACTTCTTTGCCCGCTACAATTTTACGATTGACGAAACTGACCCCGCCGATATGGAAATTGGCGTTGAGCCCGAGATGCTTGGAAAGATTTTTGAAAATCTTTTGGAGGACAACAAGGACAAAGGCGCTTTCTACACACCAAAAGAAATAGTTCAATATATGTGCCGAGAAAGTTTGATTGCGTATCTGGAAACTGATTCAAAGATTGACGGCCAAAAAATACGAAATCTTGTTGAGTTTAAGAACGCAGAATTCACTCCGCAAGAAAGCAAGTTGCTTCTAAAAATGCTTAAAGAGGCTAAGGTTTGTGACCCTGCTGTAGGAAGCGGAGCCTTCCCTATGGGAATGTTAAACGAGCTTTTTGCCTGCCGAATTGCATTAGGCGAGATGGACGGTGCTAGCGGAAATGTTAGCCGCGCGAAAATAAAAAAGCAAATTGTTCGCCAAAACATTTACGGCGTTGATATAGAAAAAGGCGCGGTGGACATAGCCCGCCTGCGCTTTTGGCTTGCGATTATCGTTGACGAGGCCGAGCCGCTTCCGCTGCCAAACCTTGACTACAAGATTATGCAAGGAAACAGTCTTTTGGAATGTTACCAAGGCATTGATTTGAGCAAAATGCTTGAGCCTCCGTCCGACGGCGAGTTCGATTACAATGAAGAGCAAAGAACGCTATTAAAAAATAATATGGACGAGTACTTTGACGACAACAACCACGAGGACAAGACCGTCAAAAACGAGATGATAAAGTCGCTTGTCTTTGAGCTGGCTCGCCTCACTTGCGGCCTAACGCAGAGCGAGCCAAAAGCTCTTGAGTTGTACGACAAAATTTGTAACGGCACAACGGACTTTTTCTTGTGGCACGCATGGTTCAACGATGTGTTCTCCAAGGGCGGATTTGACATTGTGATTGGCAACCCGCCGTATTTTAAATATGAAGGAAATCACAAAGGTGAGATTGAGTTGTTGAAAAAGCAAAAAGAGTTAAGACCGTCTTTCGGAGGTAAGCTTAATGCGTACAAACTTTTTTTGGCGAAAGCAGTTTCATCTTTGGTTTGTGATAATGGATTTGTGTGCTATATTTTTCAGAATTCTTTCCTTGCAGACCAGCAAGCTTGTATTTTGCGAAAAAGCATTTTTGAAAACGCTCAATTTATTTCTATCGATTCGTTTCCTGAAAGAGATAACAAGAAAAAAAGAGTTTTCGAAAGCGTAAAAATGAGCGTATGTATACCGCTGATAAAAAAAACTAAAAGTGATTTGCCATTCACAGTTTGTTTTTGGGATGATAAAAATAAATCTTCTGGATTTAAATCTATTTTTACTAAAACTCAAATTGCTTCAATGGATGCAGAGTATTATACCATTCCTAGAATAAGAACTAACTCCATACCTCTTATTATGAAAATGAAGTCTTTAGATAAATTATCATTAAAATGTTATGAAGGTGAATTAAATATGACATTTCATAAATCATATTTTTCTAAAAATGTAAGTTTTCCGAAAATCTTGAAGGGAGCCTCTATTCAGCGTTTTTTCTTTACGGAAAGTATGAGTCAAGGAGAGGTGGAATATCTTGATGAAAAAAGATATTTGAAAGATTTTTGTGGTGACAAGACTATGCATCATAATTTTGAGCGAATTGCTATGCAAGGAATGACAGGTGCAAATGATAAAGTCAGAATAATTATGACTATAATTCCGAAAGGGGTATATCTAGCAAATTCATGTAATTATCTTTTGCCAACAGATAAATTCCCTGCTAAATATCTTTTAGGATTGTTAAATTCAAAGCTTATAAATTGGTTTTTCAGGTGTTTTAGTACAAATAGTAATGTAAATGGATATGAAATAGAGTCTTTGCCTGTTCCGCAAGTTTCTTTAATTAAACAAAAGCCAATAATCTCTCTTGTTGACAAAATTCTTGCGGCAAAAAAAGATAATCCCGATGCCGATACAAGCAAGCTGGAGTCTCAAATTGACGAGCTTGTCTATGACTTGTATTGCTTGACCGAGGAAGAAAAAGAAATTGTTCGGGGCAGTTGATTATGGAAGATGATATAAAGAATTGGCTGCGTGACGCCTTCCTCCTTTTCTTTAAGGAAAATAAAAAAATCATAACAAGTAATCTGAAAGAGGAATGTTTGAATCATAGACTTGCTTGCTGTTTTGAGAAAACGGCTCCTAAAAAGTATTCTTCATATTATGTCGATGTTGAGTATGATAAAAGAATAGATCTCAAATATGATGAGAAATCCATTGCTGAAAAAGGTCTGAAAATTGATGATGAAGATACAAAAGTTCGTCCAGATATTGTAATACATCGAAGGACATGTAATACATCGGAAAACTTAATCGTTATTGAATGTAAAAAGAAGCGAAGAAATCCTTATGATGTTGAAAAGTTGAATGCGTTTAGACATGATTGGCGCTATCTTTACAAATACGGCCTTGCTGTCGTGTATAGGCCAAAAATGGACGGTGATAAGTTTAAACTGAAAATAAATGACAGCGAGTATGTTTCCATCAATTATGATCTTTCCGACTGGGATTTTGCTCTTGAGAATTTGTAGCTAACTCAGATTCCCAGTAACATTTTCACCGCTCCAACCGTATCCTCAAACACAATGCCTTTGGCGTACGGAAATTTCTTCTGATACTTTTTCCAAAGCGCTTTCAATTCCTCGCTGGACTCAATCGCGGCGATTCTGGGCGCGGCTTCGTTTTCGACAAGCTCCCTTGTTCCGCGATGCTTGCAAGTGGCGGCCAAGGCTTTTTCCAAAATTTTTGAATCAAACGAAACTGTTTTTGAAAGAATGTAAACGTCGTAAAAGTCGCGTGGGCGGGTGTTCAAAAGTCCGCGGGAAATTATGGTCTCAAGTTTTTCCGCAAGAATTGTTTCGACGGGGTAGGAGAGAATTGGTATTGGCGTTTTGTCAAAATAGCGTTTACACTTTATTTGTTTTACGGAAGGATAAATGCTGTCGCCGGCTGTTATGTCCATGGACAGAGTTCCGCGAGTTCCGTCGTATTCAATAAAAAGGAACGCTCTTAATCCTTGGTATTCATCGTCCTCGCGAATCGGTTCAACATGGTCAAAAACAAAAGTGAAATCGTCGTCAGCCAGAACGCTGCAAATGTATGAAATAACTTTTGAAATTTCTGATTCCGTTACACTAAGGTTTTTTATGGTGGTGTCTATGTCCATTGTGGCTCTGTTGTTTAAGCCGATTAGCGCGGAAATTAAAAAGCCTCCTTTTATTACAAAATTATCAGCATACTCTGTTTTTGAAAGCCTGTCCAAAAAACATTCCATGTAATAATTCTGAAGCATAATTTGAGGCGATATGTTTAGTTCTTTTGCCTTGTTCTTTATAAAGGCTTTTAGCTGCATTGCGTTTTTAGTTCTCAAAGAGTACCTCCAAGTATGGTCGGATTTTTTTTTCTACATTGAACATTTTTGCGTATTCCATGACTTTATGAGCATCTTTGCTTTTTTCGCGCATGTATCTTTGTATTGCGGGAATGAATCGTTCTTTGTAAAAATCCACGCGGCTATGAAGCAGTTCGCATAGCGTTCGCTCGATGCAATAAACTCTAATCGGGTTCCCATAAGGGGATTTTAATTCAATTATTCCTTTGTCAAAAATTTCTTTTGGAACTTGTCGAACCATAAAGTCAGTCCATAAATTTTTTGAATGATATCCACTTGGAACTGTTATAGTATATGTGAACGGAACTTGGTCTGAAAAGCCTGTGAAATATAGGGCTGTTTCATTTGAATAAACCGTGTTGTTGTTGTATATTTGTGGTATAAAAAGTTCATCTTCCAACACATCTGAAAAGGCGTATAGACCGTATTTGACTTTTTTTACCTTTCCAGAATCAAGCAACGCGGCCAATTGATAGCGGCTTATGCCATTTATGAGGCATTGTTTTTGAGAAAAGTAGCCGTTTTTTGAGAAAGTCTTTATTTTCTTCAAAGTTTCCATTTTTTTTTGCCCTTTACAACTTATACACTTAATAACTAAATATAATGTATAACTTGTAAAATGTCAATGCTTCCGCATAAAAAAACGCCCGCGAGAAAAACTCGCGGGCGTTCCTGGTCAGTGACCGATTATCGCTTACAAACCGAGAAGCGCGGCGTACTCTTTGAGAGCGCCGTCGTACTGCTTGGCCAAGACGGTCTTTGCCAAAACTTTTCCAAGCTGGACGCCTTCTTGGTCAAAGGAGTTGATGTTCCACAAGAAGCCTTGGAACATAACCTTGTTCTCGAAGTGCGCCAAGAGGGCTCCCAAAGTTTTGGGGGTCAGGCGCTTTCCGTAAATCAAGCTTGAGGGGCGCTCGCCGGCGAAGAACTTGTTGGGGTTCTCGTTGTCTTTTCCGCAAGCGAAGGCGATGATTTGCGCGGTGACGTTGGCGCAAAGCTTTTGCTGGCTTGTCGAGCCCTGGATGTCAACGTCGTTCTCGGCCTGGTTTTCCTTAAAGGCGATGAACTGCAAGGGGATTACGTTTGTTCCCTGGTGCAAAAGCTGGTAGAAGGAGTGCTGGCCGTTGGTGCCCGGCTCGCCAAAGATTACTGGGCCGGTGACGTAGTCGATTTTCTTTCCGTCGCGGTTTACGCTCTTTCCGTTTGACTCCATGTCAAGCTGCTGCAAGTGCGCGGGGAAGCGGCTTAGTCCCTGCGAGTAGGGAAGAATCGCCGTTGAAGGATATTCCTGAACGTTCCTCTCGTAAAGGCCGATGAGCGCGTCGAGCATGGCAGGGTTCTTTCGGATGTCCTTTTCCGTCGCAGTCTTGTCCGCGGCGGCCGCTCCTTCCAAGAAGCAGGCGAAAACTTCGGGGCCAAAGGCGAGCGACAAAACCGCTCCGCCTACGCCGGATGTTGACGAGTAGCGGCCTCCGATGTAGTCGTCCATGTAAAAGGCTTCCATGTAGTCGGGGTTGTGGGCCAAGGGGCTTGTCTCGCTTGTTACGGCGATCATGTGCTTAGAAACGTCAAGGCCGGCCTTTTTGAGCGCGTCCTTTACGAATGATTCGTTTGTCAAAGTTTCGAGCGTGGTTCCGCTCTTTGAAACCAAAATGAAAATCGTCTTTGAAACGTCGATGCTTTTAAGAACGCTTGTCGCGTCGTCGGGGTCAACGTTGGAGATGAACTTGGCTTCCATCTTGAACTTTCCGCTAGCCTTGGCCCAGTTTTCCAAAGCCAAGTACATCGCGCGCGGTCCCAAGTCCGAGCCGCCGATTCCGATCTGGCAAACGGTCGTGAACTTTTCGCCCTTTTCGTTCACGATTTTTCCAGAGTGAACCTTGTCGGCAAAGTCGGCGATTCTCTTTTGCTCGTTAACGTAAAACTCGCGCTTGTTCTTTCCGTCGGCCATTACGTCCTTTCCAAGCTGGCCGCGGGTAAGCTGGTGCAAGACCATGCGCTTTTCGCCAGTGTTCACGACTTCGCCGTTGTAAAGGGCCTCAAACTTTTCGTTAAGCTGGGCTTCCTTTGCCAAGTCGGCCAAAACGTCCAAAACCTTTTGGTCAACCTGCTTGGCCGCGTAGTTGTATGTCAAGCCTTCCGCCATCGGAACTGAGTATTCCTTAACGCGTTTGGCTCCGTCCGCGCCGCCCAAAACGCTTTTGAGCGACACCGCGTTCTTCAAAGACAAGAGCTTTTTAAAGCTTGAAAGAGTGTCAAGATTTTCCCAAGAAATCATATTCGCCTCGTTATATATAGAATTTAATGGCAACTATTTTAGCGCAAAGCGCGTCTTTGTTCAACCGCGCCGCGCTTGCGCGGAATTTTGTTTGCAAAATCGCGAAATCCGCGCTATAATGTATGGCGAAAAGGAGGCGGGCGTTGTTTCATAAAAAGTCATCGAATGGCGGAGCCAATGAGATAAACGACACAGTAAGAAAGCTTTCCCACAAAAAGGACGCGCCCAAGGCGGTTTTCGCGGCCCTTTTGGTTTTGTATGTCGCGACTTCCGTCATATTGCGCAAGGTTTCAAGCGATGTGACCATGGTTTACCTTTTTGGAAACCGCGTTCCCATGCAGTCCTTCGCAGGCGTTTTTTCTTCCATATCAAATGTCTGCCTTATCTTTTTGACCGTCTTTTTCGGAAAGGTCGGCTTTTTGACATCCGTGGCTCTGCTTTTGGTTCAGTTCCCCATGATGTTGGCGGCGATGCTTGCCCTCCACAACATGACTACAATTCCGGGAATTTTTTCAAACCTTTTAGCGCTTGTGGCAATAGCCGTCGTTTACATAAACCACGCCAGGGTGCACAAGTACCAGCGCAGGATTTTGACGCAGGCGGTGACCGACAGCCTTACCGGCCTTCCCAACCGTTTTGCCTGCGCGGAATTGATGGACGACCTTGTCGCGCGAAAAAAGAGCTTTGTCGCGGTGGCGGTCGAATTGAAAAATTTCAAGAACATAAACGACACGATGGGCTACGATGTCGGCGACAAAGTCCTTTTGAAAATCGCCGACCGCTGGAGGCCCTTGCTGGAATCTTTCAAGGGCGCCGACTACGCCGCGCACATCGGCGGAAACGAGTTCTTCTTGATTTTAACCGGCCTTTCTGCCGACCAAGAGGTTGAGACCGCGATAAATTCCTACAAGCGGCTCTTGGAGGGAAAAATAACGGTGGACGGCTGCGACTACTTTGTCGGCGCCTGCTTTGGATGGGCTGCTTTCCCCCAAAACGTCAGCGACAGCGGCTCGGCTTTTTCTTGCGCCGACTTGGCCGCCCGCGAGGCGAAGAAAAACGGCGCTGAGAGCGGCATAGTCAAGTTTGTTCCAAAGTTCCTGCAAGCCGACACTGCTTTTGACATGGAGCGCAAAATTCGCCGCGCCTTGGATAACGACGGAATCTTCTTCAACTTGCAGCCCCAGTACGACATGAAAAAAAATCTGCGGGGCTTTGAGGCCCTTGCCCGCATGAAGGATGCGGATGGAAACGCAATAAGCCCCGTGGACTTCATTCCGGCCGCCGAAAGGGTTGGCTTGATAGACAAAGTCGACGCGACGGTCTTTAGAAAGGCGGCGGCCTTTGTGGGCAAGTTGATAAGGGCCAGGGAAGCTGACATTGTCCTTAGCATGAACGTTTCGGTCCGCCACTTGATGAAAAACGATTTCATCGACGAGCTTAGGGAAATGATCGCCTCTTGCTCGGTTCCAGCCCGCAACCTTGAGATAGAAATCACGGAGTCGATAATGATTGATTCCGCGGAAAAAGCGCTTGACCGCATAAAGCAAGTAAAGGCGATGGGCATAAAGGTCGCCATCGACGACTTTGGAACCGGCTATTCTTCGCTCAGCTACCTTAACAAATTCCCAGCCGACATGCTGAAAATCGACAAGTCTTTCATCGACGTGATGAACACAAGCGAGTCCTCAAAGCAATACGTGGCCACAATCATTTCAATCGGCCACATTCTTAACCTAAAGGTAATCTCTGAAGGCGTCGAGACGGAGGACCAGCTAGAGACTTTAAGAAAGGTCGGCTGCGATTACATCCAGGGCTTCATTTGGGGCCGCCCGCTTCCGCCGGAAGAAGCCGCGCGCCTCGTTTGCTAATCCTGGCCGCCAATCTATTGAAAAAAACGCGCGCTTGCGCTATGATATCGTAATCTTATTTCAAATTGATGGGGTGCGTATGTTCGCAAAAATCAACTCAATTTTGGGCGCCATAGACGACTTTGTCTGGGGCTTGCCGCTTATCATTTTGATTCTCGCAACGGGAATCTTCCTTACGGTAATCTTGCGCGGAGTTCAGTTCTCCCAGCTCAAGTTCGCCATTTCTTCAATTTTCAGAAAGTCTGAAAAAGGCGAAGGCGGCGAGCTTTCAAGCTTCAAGGCCTTGTGCACCGCTTTAAGCGCCACAATCGGAACTGGAAACATCGTAGGCGTCGCGACCGCCATCGGAATCGGAGGCCCCGGAGCCTTGTTCTGGATGTGGCTCGCCGCCCTTTTGGGAATGGCCACAAAGTACGCCGAGTGCTTGCTCGCCATCCACTTCCGCGAGGAAAAAGCCGACGGCCACATTTTGGGCGGCCCCTTCTACACTTGCGAAAAAGGCGTTGGCGCCAAGTTCCCCGCTTTGGGAAAATTGCTCGCCGTTCTCTTCGCCATTTTTGGAACTATGGTCGGCTTGTTCGGAATCGGAACGTTCAGCCAAGTCAACTCAATCACAAGCGCCGTTGAGACTTTCGCCAACACAGCCGCTTCAAACCTTACGACAGTCACAATCGGAGGAATCGGAACATACAGCCACGTCGTCATCGTTTCTTCAATCGTGTTGGCCGTTGTCGCCGCCTTGGTAATCATCGGCGGCCTCAAGCGCATTTCAAGCGTCGCGGGCGTAATCGTTCCTGTAATGGCCGTGATTTACTTTGTGATGGGCGCCTTCGCGATTTTGTGCAACCTTTCAAAATTGTCCGGCGCCATCGAGCAGATTTTCCAGGGCGCCTTTGGATTCAAGGCTGCCGCCGGCGGCGCGATTGGCGCGATGATCGTGGCCATGCAAAAGGGAATCGCCCGCGGAATTTTCTCTAACGAAGCTGGCTTGGGTTCCGCTCCGATCGCCGCTTCAACTGCCAAGGTCGAGCACGCCGTTCAGCAGGGAATCATCTCTATGACCGGAACCTTCTTTGACACAATCGTAATTTGTTCTATCTCTGGTTTGGTAATCGTTATGTCAGGCTCTTGGGCTCCCGAGTTGGGCTTCAAGGGATTCGCCATCACAAACGCCGCCTTCCAGATGCTCTTGCCTGTCGTTCCCAAAGTCGTGATTTCATTCATCTTGATGGTCTGCTTGGTATTGTTCGCCTTCACGACAATCTTGGGCTGGGACTTCTACTCAGAGCGTTGCATCGAGTACCTTTCAAAGGGAAACATGTTGCCGGTAAAAATTTACCGCTGGCTTTACATCGCCGCCGTCTTTATCGGACCTTACATGACAATCAGCGCCGTTTGGACAATAGCCGACATCTTCAACGGCTTGATGGCCATTCCTAACATCATCTCTCTCTTGATTTTGTCTGGAACGGTTGTAAAGCTTACCAACGACTTCTTTAGCGGAAACAAGCTTTACAGAATCGGCTACGACTTCGCCAACAATCCTGTCACCGCTGAATAAGGAGGAAATATGATAGCTTTGATTTTGGGAATTCTTTTCATCGCCTTTACGGTGTTCAGCGTTTTGCCTTCAATGCCTTTGGCTTGGGGGCCGCAGGTGATTGAATTCTTAAAGGGCTCCTTGCCTGTCTTTAGCGCCTTTATCGGCCTTATCGCGATCTTGATCGGCTTTGCCGACATCAAGGACAAGAGTGAGGCCAAGAAGGAAGAGGCTGAGGCCGCCAAAAATAACTGAGCCGCATTGCGGCGCGATAATGGCAGTCCGCGTGAGCGGACAAGTGGATAGATTCCCTGCCATAATGACGCGAAGCGGCAGAATTTTATCCGCGCCGCAAAATCGCTGAGTCAAGGCTTTAAGCGAAGCGCGCCTTGACCAGCGATATTTTTTTTTGCCTTAAAGACGTTGAAAGCAGGCCAGCGTGAGCTCGCTGGTTTTGGGAACGGCGTCTTCCAAAAGCGCCTTGCTTGAGGCGATTTGCTTTTCGCCGTAGTCGGTTCCCTTGTAGGATTTGATAGCCTTTGCCATCAGCCTAAGCTCGCCGACAATCACCGCGCGGCGCTCGATTTCCTCAAGCTGGGCCTTGTCGTCCGTTCCAAAGTAAAATTCCAAAGTCTTGTTCCAAAAAACTTTTCCCTGCTCGGCGGTGATGCCCAAAAATTCCTTGTTGTTTCCGGGAACGACCATCTCGCGGCCTACATAGGCGTTGAAGAGCGAGCCAAAGTCAAAGACCGGGTCTCCCAAGCAAAGGGTGTCCATGTCAATCAGCATAAGCTCGCCCGTGCTCTTTAGGAACATTTGGTTTTTGATGTGGTAGTCGCCGTGGTTGATGTGGTAATTTTCTGGAATCGCCTTTACAAGCTCGCAAAGCTTTTGGTAAACTTCCGGGGCCAAGTGGCCTTGGAGCCGTTCGGCTCTCTTTAGGTAGTCGGACTTTGCGTCGACCATCTCGCCGGGCTTAAGCTCGACCGAGTGGATTTTTTTCAACAGGTCAACCGAGGCCTTGGCGAACTCGTCGATTTTGTCCGGCTCCCTGTTGATTTTTTTTGAAATGTTGTCGGCCTCCAGCATCTCGAACATTGAGGCGTACTTTCCGTCAACTTGAACAACGTCGTAGGAAATGCTTGTCGGGATTCCGTTGACAAAGGCCTTTTTGGCAAGCTCGCGCTCGTTTTTGATTTCTTCAAGCGCGTCGGGGTTTTTGTAAACCTTTACGATTGTGTCGGGCGAGATGCGGTAAACGATGCCGTTCTTTCCTTCGCCGATCACTTCGCCGCCGTCGATGGAAACGGTTTTGTAGGCTTTTTGAACTTCCATCATTTGGGTGAAGCCGGTCATGTCAAAGACTTCGTAAACTTCGCTTTTTACGTTTATCACTTTAAAGTCTTTGTGCTGTTTTTTTAGCGAAAGAACAACGCGAAGCCCCGCGCTTGAAATGTAGTCAAGGCCTTTTGCGTCAAGCGTGAATGAGGCGATGTCCTTTCCTTGGGCCGCCGCGGCAATCGCTTCTCCGACTTGAGCGGCGTTCGCCGAGTCGATGTGCCCGCTGAGGCTGGCTGTAAAAACGCCGCCTTCAAATTTAGTTTCAATGCTTTCCATAATTTATGTCCTCCTATGCCGCAAAGTTACCAAAGGTTGCCAAATACTTCGGCGCAAATGCTGTTGTACTCTTTGTATTCCGGCGTGTCCTTAAACTCGCCCAAACATTCGACTATGCTTTTGTAAAGCCAAGCGTGCTGGGCCGGATCCTTTTGGTTAAAGACTTGCCAAACGCCCGCGCCCTTTAGCTTCCAGTCGGCGTAAAGCGAGCGCAAGTTTGAAAGCTTGTCCGAAAGCCACATCGCTTTCACTCCAAAATCGCTGGTGGAGCGCAAGTCCTTTATTGACTCCTCCTTGCGCATTTTCCAAGAGGCGGCCGCCGACATTTCGCGATGCTTGTCCTCTGTTTCGGCCAACACCAGCTCGGTTACGCGCGGACCGAATTTTTGCAAAAGCTGCTCGCGGGTCACGCCGGCGTCCTCAACCGTGTCGTGAAGCAAGGCGGCCGCCATCACTTCGCGCTCTGTCGTCAAACGCGCGGCTATCGCCGACACCTCAATCGGGTGAAGAATGTAGGGCACGCCGTTGGACTTGCGCTTTTCGTCGCGGTGCGCCTTTAGCGCGAATTCCACGGCTTGCTCGACGACATCGTTGTACTCAACTTGTCCGTTCATCACGCGGTAGTTGAATTTAAAGCACAAGAGCGCGATGTCGTCTGCCTGGGCTTGGCTTCCCCTAAAGTCTTTTCCGCTGGCAAGCGCCTTTTCGCACAAGGAAGCGCAACCGCTTTTTTTGTTCGCTTCCAAAAGCTCAAAAAGCCGCTGGTCGCCAAAAGATTCGCCGGCTTCGTTTTGCAAGGAGGTGATTCCGTCTGTCCACAAAAATATTTGGTCGTTGTTCTCAAGCGAGGCTTGGCTTTGCCCATAGTCCATGCCGGCCATGGCGCCCAACATGCAGTTTTTTGTTCCTTCAAGCCTTTTTGGCGCCTCGAACTCTTTTAGCAAAAGGGGAGGCTTGTGGCCGGCGCTTGAGTAGCAGACCAGGCCCTTTTTTAAGTCTACGATTCCAAGCCAAGCCGAAAGCAGCATGCCCATTTCGTTTTCTTGGCAGAGGGATTCGTTGGCGTTTTTAAGCGCTTCCGCCGGCGAAAGGCCGGACTCGATGAGGCTTTTTAAAAGCGTCTTGGCCCTCATCATAAAAAGGGCTGCGGGAATTCCCTTGTCCGAAACGTCGGCCACCAAAATCGCCAGTTTGTCGTCGCCGGCAAAGTAAAAGTCGTAAAAGTCGCCGCCAACCTCATCGGCGGGAACCATTTTTGCGTAAATGTCAAATTCCGGCCGGCTGGGGTAGGCTGGAAATACTTGCGGCATCGCCGACATTTGTATTTCCCTTGCCAGAAGCAAGTCTTTCTCTCTCGTGTCATTGCTTTGTGTCATTGCTCCATTATACCACACTTTGTGTGGTTTTGCTAGTGGTAATATTTACGTGTCCGCTCGCGCGGACTACTGGCAATAACACATTTTTTGCGAATTTGCAAATTCTTTTGCAAGTATTGACACTTTTCGCCAAAACTGGTATTCTATCATTCCCCGTAACGCCAATGACCGCTCATCATTGGCTGCGGTTCAAATTTGATGCAAAATTTGATTCCGCGCGAAAATTTTATATTTTTAGGGTTTTTAGAATGAAAACTATTTTTGTAAACGAAAAGGAACAGGCTCGCCAGTGGTACATCATTGACGCCGCCGGAAAGCCGCTCGGACGCGTAGCCGCCAAGGCCGCAGCCGTAATTCGCGGAAAGAATAAGGCCACCTACACTCCCAACCAGGAGATGGGTGACTTTGTAATCGTAATCAACTCAGCCAAGGCTGTCGTTACAGGCGCCAAGGAAACTGACAAACTTTACCACCACCACACAGGCTTTGTTGGCGGACTCAAGACTTTCACTTACGAAAAGCTCTTGCAGCGCCATCCGGAAGATCCGATGCGCTTGGCCATCGAGGGAATGTTGCCCGGCGGAATTCTTGGCCGCCGCTTGTGCAAGAACTTCAGAATTTACGCTGGAGCCGAGCATCCGCACGCTCCGCAGAATCCCAAGCCGCTTGAAGTCTGAGTAGAGGAGAATAGAAATGGCTAGCACAAAAAATATCGCTATCGGAACAGGAAGAAGAAAGACTGCCACCGCCCGCGTTTTCTTGCGCGAAGGCACAGGCAAAATCGTTGTCAACGGAAAGGACGTTAAGGAATACTTCGCCACTCAGGAGCAGGTTCGCGTCGTCCACCAGCCTCTTTTGGTGACTTCAAACGACAACAAGTTTGATATTTTGATTACAGTTCAGGGCGGCGGATTGAACGGCCAGGCCGCCGCTTGCTTGCACGGAATCAGCCGCGCCTTGCTCCAGGTTGACCAAGACACTCACACAGCGCTCAAGGCCAACGGATACCTTACTCGCGACAGCCGCATGGTTGAACGCAAGAAGTACGGTCAGAAGGGCGCCCGCCGCCGCTTCCAGTTCAGCAAGCGCTAAACTGCTATTTTGGCCCAACAAAAGCTCCTGCCTTGGCGGGGGCTTTTTTTATGCTTATGGAAAAAATGCAAGACGGCGATTTTGCCGACATTCAAGAAGAAGTCTCTGGCCAAAGCCCCGCCGCGCAATCTTGCTCCGCCGGCAAAAGCGCCGCCGAGGAAGCCTCCGCCGCCACCCAAAAGGCTCTTGCGCTTTTGGCGCGCTGCGAGCAATGCCGCGCCGGCTTGGAACGAAAGCTTTTGCAAAAAGGCTATTCCAAGCTGACGGTGGCCGGCGTTTTGGACGCCTTGGAGGAGCGGGGGCTTTTGGACGACCTAAGATTCGCCCGCGCCTGGCTCAATTCCCGCCGCATCGGCCATTATGAAGGCCGGACCCGCCTTTTGTCCGAGCTTGCCGCGCGCGGAATCGGAAAGGAAACGGCCAAGAAAGCGCTTGACGCTTTTTTTGAGGAATTTGACGAAGAAGAAATTTGCGCGCGCGCCGTCAAAAAGTTTTTGTCGCAAGGAAAAAGCGGCGAAAAGCTTATGGCCTCCATGATCCGCGCGGGCTTTAGTTGGAAGCTGGCGTCCGCGGCTGTAAAAGAATTTTCCGGCAACGAAATGAATTAAAACCCGCCCGATTGGAGCGTCCGGTTTTGGTAAATCAAAGCAAAAAACGGACAAAATGGGGCGGGACGCAGAAAAAAAAACTTGGAGGGACCCGTCAGCGGAAGGCTTGGCCGCAGGCCTCAAGCCTGGAGCGTTGGACGGGGGGCGCCAAGGCTTTTTTTTCGTCGCTGGGACCCGCCATTTAAGTCCGTTTTTTGTTTTTATTTATTATTTGACAAGGTTGGAGATATTTGATAGAATGGAGATATGAATAAAAAGTCCCGCAGGCAAGTTTATTCCGCTCTAGAGGTCGCGCGCCTTTGCAATGTTGTCAATCAAACGGCCATAAATTGGATAAAGGCCGGCCATTTAAAGGCTTTTAAGACTCCCGGCGGCCAGTACCGCGTTTATCCTGAAGACTTGGAAAGCTTTATGCGCGGCCGCAAGATGCAAATTCCGCAAGAGCTTTTGGAAGCCACGTCCTTGAAAAACCAGGGAAAGTCAATTCTAATCGTAGACGACGACAAGGGCCTTAACTCTGTCTTGGCCAAATATTTGGAAAAGAATTTTGAAGGCCTTGAAATTTTCCAGGCCTTTGACGGCTTTGAGGCCGGCGCCCGCTGCTCGCAGGCAAAGCCTGGCTGCGTAATCCTTGACTTGGATTTGCCGGGCGTTGACGGCTTTTCGCTTTGCGAGCGCCTTAGCAAGGACGAGTATTTTGGAAAGCCCGCGATTTTTGTAATCACGGCGCTCCAAGACGAGGGCTTGGAAGAGCGGGCGCTTTCTTTGGGCGCCCAAAAGCTTTTCAAAAAACCCATCAGCATGGATGCTGTGGCCGAGCGGGTCAAGGCCTGGCTTGAATCTTAGGCCGGCCTTTTTAGTCTTGCGAACAATTTTATTGCCGCTAAAAGAGCCTGCGCGCTTCCAAGTAAAAGCGCTTTTCGCTCGCTTCTCCCATCGAAAAGCTTTTTCGCGGCAAGGGGCCAAGGCTTCCGATTGTGTCAAAGAACGAGTCTTTTGCCACTGGCGGAAGAAGGATTCCCAGCGCTCCGTCTTTTTCTCCCAATCTAAAAATTTCATCGGCCCCGTGAATGTAGTCGATTTCGCTTTCCGAGCTTTTCTTGATGTATTCGTCAAGGGCGGGCTGGAAGCGGCTTACGGCCAAGTCCGTTATTTTTGTCTTTAGGAGAACGCGCTTTTGCTCTCCGCCGTTTTTGTAGTAAAAGCCAAAGTCGGCGGCGGATTTTTTTACGGCTTCTTCAAGCGCTTGGGCCGTTGAAAGCTCTTGGACGCTCCCGTCCAGCTTTTCTTGGAGGAAAGCGATAAGCGCCTCAAATTCCCTTGCGCCGGCCTTGTTAAAGACAACTCTGTGTATCGGCTCAAAGGTAAGGCCCTTGTCGTAAATGCTCACGATTTCAACAAGCGCGTAGCGGACTGGGCTTTCTTGAATTCGCTCCTGGGCCGCGCCGGCCTCTTGCAAGCGCTTTTTTTCCTCTTCCCAAACGGCCTTGGCGGTCGCAAGCGAATGGTTTCCGTCGCCGACCGCGAAGAGGAATGTCGAGCCGTTTTTTGTTCCGGCCTCGTAAAGTTTTTGGAGCGCGGCCTTAACGCCATTAAGGTCTTCTTCGGATTCAACCGCCCAGCCTTTTATCGAGCCGCTTTCTTGCATAAGCTCTCCTTGGTAAAGGGGAGCGTCGCCACGCGCCTTGATTTTGTTTCCGAGAGACTCAATCAAAAGGCCGCCGCTGTCGTTGGCCAAAAGCATTATGTGCGGAAGCTCAAGCGGAGCGCCGCGCCTGATTTCCATTCTGGGCGGAATGCGCTCCAAAATCGTCGCTTCGGTCGCGCGGGTCAAGGCCGAGGAAAATGGCTTCCATTCGTAGCTGTCCAAGTCCAGCGCGGCCACCAAGCCTTTTCGGACGCGGCCGTAAGCGGTTGTACGCTCAACGTAAACAAAGGCCTTTTTGGGCTTGTCAAAAACTCCGCCGTCAATGTATGAGGCCATGGCCTCTTTTATTTTTTGAATCCGTTCCGCCTTGCCTTCGTCGTTTAGGTAGGCTTCAGGAAAAATCAAGTTTAAGGTTGAAGGCTTGTCTCCGGCGATTTTTTTTGCCGCGGCCCAATAATCTTTGTCCTGCGTGTATTGGTCGCAGGCGACTACGCTCCAAGTCTTTGTGTCGATGTTTTTTGGAAAAAGAATTTCCGGGACGCTAAGTCCGTATTTTGTAAAGTCTGTCATTCTTTTATACTATCACATTTTGCAAAAATGCGCTAGAATGAAGGAATGGCGATGGGTTTTTCACAACAGCAAAAGACGACTCAAATCCAGGCGCAGCGCATGGGCCAAAAGCAAATACAATCGTTGAAATTGCTTTCGATGGACGCGGAGGATTTGCGCCAGGAGATTCTTTCGCAAGTTGAAAAAAACCCCGCGCTTGAAATCGTGTCGGACAACTTTCCTAACGGAGTGAAAAGCGCCCGCTATAGAAACTCTTTTGAGCGCGGCTTGCGCTCCGGCTTTTCGTCGGCTTCGGGCGAGGAAAAGTCGGACGCCTTTCAGGAAATTTTGGAAAGCCGCGCCGACGAGCGAAAAAGCCTTTTTTCGCATTTAACGGAGCAAGTCAACGTGATGGACTTGGACGGCGAAAAAAGGAGCCTCTGCCAAAAAATCATCGGCAACTTGGATTCGCGCGGCTTTTACATTTTGGCGCCGTCTTCTTTGCTTGACAGCGCGGCCGGCCAAGACCAAAAGCTTTTGGACGAATGCATCGGGATTGTCCAAAGCCTGGATCCGCCGGGAATCTGCGCGGAGAACGCGGAAAAAAGCCTTTTGCTTCAGGCGCGCCTAAAGGGAAACGCCCCAAAGCTCGCGCTTTTTTTTCTGGACGGCCGCCTGGCTTTTTTGGATCCTCCGCAAGCGCCGAAAATTCTGGAAAAAATCCAAGGCTTTTTGGCGCGGCAAAAAAAGCTGTCGTTTTCAAACGAGGATTATTCTTTCCTAAAGGAAGCGGATGAAGCGGCTGTCCTTAAAGCGCTTTCCTTCATAAAGGCCTTGGACCCCTTTCCCGCGCGCGACTTTTCGCAAGAGGCCTCCAACTATGTTTTTCCCGACATCTATGTTGAATCTGCGGAAGGCGAGGGCGAAGACGCTTCCTCCGCGCAAGCTTCGTTCAATGTAAGGGTTTCAAACATGGCTTTGCCAAAAGTCAGGGTTTCGGCTGAATTTGACTCAAGCAAGAAAAATTCGGCCTTTGCCAAGGCGGCCATACGGCAGGCCAAGAGCTTTTTGGAAAGCCTTGACTTTAGGGAAAGCGCCATCGCGCAGGCGGCCGGCGCGATTGTTCAAAGGCAAATTGAATTCTTTAGAAAAGGGCCTGGAAACTTGCTTCCGTTAAGGCAAAAAGACTTGGCCGCCATGATCGGCGTCCACGAAAGCACGGTGTCGCGCATGGCTTCATCCAAATACTTGCAGTGCCAATGGGGAGTTTTTCCCGTAAAGTATTTCTTCACTTCCGCCGTCGGAGACATTTCAAAGGAGAGCGTCTTGCGGCAAATCCACGAAATCTTGGACAAAAGCCCGCAAAAGAAGCTTAGCGACCAAAAGATATGCGACGCGCTGGCGGAGCGGGGAATAAAGATTGCCCGCCGCACCGTGGCCAAGTACCGCGCGCAAATGAACATAAAGCCTTCGTATTCTAGGTAATCCCTTTTTTTCGGAACGCAGAAAATAATTTGCTTTATTTCGCTAAGCGCGCTATAATAAAAACATCGCGCTTTTTTGCGCGAAATTCACCTTTGAAAAGGAGCATAATATGACAAAGACAGTAAAAGCGGTGGGATTTGAATTGGAGCAAAAACAGTCGGACATGATAGAAAAGAAGTTGAAGCGCGTTGATTACGCCGACGACTTGATTATTGACTTGATTGCCCAGGTAAAGCATGACAAGCAGTACGCTTTTGACATCACGACGAATTTCCGCTGGGGCGCCCAAGCCCATGTCGCCGCGGAGGACTTTGACTTTGCGGCCGCGTTGAACAAAGTCATGGACGTTTTGGACAACAAAATCAAGAAGGAAAAGGATAAAATTCAGGGAAAATAATTGACAAGCAGCCGCTAATTGTGTATAGTATACAATATGGCTGAAAAAAAATGGACAGTGCTGGATCTCTTGAATCTTGACCTGGCGGGACACGACGCGATCAACTTGACTTGCGTCGCTGGACGACGGGGCCTTTCAAGAGAGCTCACTGTTCCTGAAATAAACAGGCCCGGCTTGGGCTTGTCGGGCTTTTTTGAAGCCTTCGCCTATAACCGCGTCCAGCTTTTTGGCCGCGGAGAGGTCGCCTACCTTAACAAGCTTTCCGCCGAAGGACGGACGGACACTATCAGGCAGCTTTTTTCCTATCAAATCCCCTGCTGCATTTTTTCCTCCAGCCGCGAGCCCACTCCTGAATTTGTGGAAATCGCCGAGGAGGCTTGCTGCGCCGTCTTAAAGACAGACCTTGAATCGTCTGAATTCACGGCGCGCCTTACCCGCGTTTTTTCAAACATTTTCGCGCCCCACAAAACATTGCACGGCGTTTTGGTTGAAGTTTACGGCGTCGGCATTATGCTGGGCGGCCATTCCGGCGTAGGAAAGAGCGAGACGGCGCTTGAGCTTATCGAGCGCGGCCACCGCTTGGTTGCTGACGACATCGTCGAGATTCGCTGCGTAAACGGAAACACTATTCTTGGCAGGGGAGCCAACGCCCTTATCAGCCACCATATGGAAATCCGCGGTTTGGGAATCATAAACATTTCGCAGCTTTACGGAATCGGAGCCATTCGCGAGCAAAAGGAAATCCAGCTTGTCGTTGAGTTGGAGGAATGGGACCCCAACAAGGTTTACGACCGCTTGGGAACCGCCGCCCGCGAAACCGACATGCTGGGCGTTAAGATTCCGTCAATAGAAATTCCGGTAAAACCCGGACGAAACTTGCCTATCATCATTGAGGCGGCCGCGATGAACGAGCGCCTTAAGAAAATGGGATACAACAGCGCCCGCGACTTTAACCAGAACATCCTTAAGTGGATTGAGACTGGCGACGCGCAGGCCGCTTATTACGGAACGGAAGATTCCTATTAAAATAATATAGCCCTTTGGAGGAAATTGTGGTTGAAAAAATTTTGACAGTAAAAAATCGCGCGGGCATCCACGCTCGTCCGGCTTCGCTTATCGCGCAGTTGGCCAATAAATTTCAGAGCGAGATTTCATTGGAAAAAGATTCAATAGTGGTGAACGCAAAGTCAATTATGGGCGTGATCACAATGGCCGCCGGCTATAACACTACGATTAACCTAAAGGTTGAAGGCTCTGACGAGCAGGACGCCGCCAACGCCATTGAAAAGTTGTTTGACGGAAAATTTGAGGAAGACTAAAAAAGGAGGTTTATATGAAACAAATCACACAAGTTCAAAAAGACGTGCTTAATTACATAGCGGACTTCATTGACGAAAACGCTTATCCTCCCACAGTGCGCGAAATAAGCGACCATTTTGAAAAGTCCATTAGAGCGGTTCAGGATAATTTGGTTGCCTTGCAAAAGAAGGGCTTCATCGCGTTGGCGCAAAAAAAATCCCGCTCGATCCGCATTTTGGTGGACGAGCGCCAAAAGGAGCCGAAGCTTTTTGTCGACAAGGTTCCCTTGCTTGGAACAATCGCCGCCGGAAAGCCGCTCTTGTCGGAGGAAAACCTTGACGGCTACGTCACTTTGACCGAGCCCTTCATTCGTCCCGGCAAAAGCTATTTCGCCTTGCGCGTTCGCGGCCAAAGCATGATTGGCGCCGGAATTTTGGAAGGCGACTTGGCGATTGTCGAGCAGCGCGCCGACGTTGTTGACGGCCAGATTGTCGTCGCAGTCCTTGACGACGCGATTACCTTAAAGCGCTACTACAAGGAGCAGAACAGAATTCGCCTGCAGCCCGAAAACCCGGCCTTTAATCCGATTTATTGCACGGATGTGCGCGTCGTTGGAATTTTGGCCAACTTGGTTCGCACTTACTAAAAGGCTGTGTCAAAGCGATGAGCGCGCCTCTGTATCTTTTTAGCGGTCCGGAATTTGGCGAGCGAAACGAAGCCGTGGCCGCTGTAAAAAGCTCACTCAAAAATAAATTCGGCAGCTTGGAAGTCTACACCTATTATTCGGTTGAGACCGACCCCCAAAGCGCGCTCGTCCAATTGTATTCTGAGTCCCTTTTTAGCGCGGCCACTTGCGTGGTTTACAACGGCGCCGAGACAATCAAAAAAAAGGAAGACATTGAAAAAATCTCCGCTTGGGCCGAGGGCGCGGGCGAGGCAAGCGTCTTGATTTTAGTCAGCGACGAAATTTCCTGCGACTCAAAGCTTGAGAAAATCGTTCCCAAAGAAAACAGAAAGCAGTTTTGGGAAATGTTTGAGAACCGAAAGATTCCCTGGCTGAAGAATTATTTTTCAAAGAACGGCTTTTCGATTGCCGACGACGCTTGCGAAGAAATTTTGGATTTGGTAGAAAACAACACCCAAGCGCTAAAAAACGAGTGCTCGCGCTTTTTTGTTTGCTTTAAGCCGGGGACAAAAATCACCGTTCAAAACGTGGAGCAATTGATTGAGCATAACCGCGAGGAAAGCGCTTTCACTCTTTTTGACGCGATGACAGAATATTCAAAAGACCCCGCGGAGCGCTTGGAAACGGCGCTGGGAATTTTGCAAAAAATCCGTCTTTCAAAGGATTCGTCAAGCGTTGCGATTTTGGCCGGACTGACATACTGCTTTAGGCGCCTTGAGGCATGGCATAACTTGGAGCGCGCGGGAAAGACCGATGAATTCTCCTTAAAGACAAACGGCTTTGCAAGCAAAAAAAGCCGAACGCAGTTTTCTTCCGCCGCGCGCGTTTGGTCTTTTGGCCAAACCGTGGCCATTAAGTCTTTGCTTTCGCGCGTGGACATGCAAATCCGTTCCAGCGGAACAGGAATGGAAGACACGCTTTTGCAAACTCTGATTTATTCGATTGTCGTAAAAAAAGGCGCCTCCCTCGCCGTTTGGGAAGAAGGCTGGAGCGCGTAAGTCGGAAGGAGCCGCGCTTTGTCAAATGGCGAGCGCCGAAAGCTTTTCCTTTAGCGCCTTAAGCTCTTCCTCGGTGAATGTGAGCCCTTTTCCCATCTTTTGATGGTCGGGCGACCAAGGGCGCAAGTCGTATTTTGCGGGGCGGTCTCCCCAAGCCACCTTGTTCAATTCCAAATTCCAGCCGCCCTTTCCGCTGGAAATCACAGCGACATTCTCTTCAATTTTGAATGAAAAATCGTCCATAAAATTCTCCTGTCATATATAAGATACACCTGTTTTTGGATTTTTTCATCTTTTTTTTGGCGCTTTTCTAAAAAAAAGTTGATTTTAATGGGAATTTGTGATAAAATATACTATAATAATTTTAAAAGACGAATCTTTGGAGGAAAGTTGATGAAGAAATTGTTTTTGCTTTTCTGCGTCGCTTTTGCGCTTGTTTTTGCCTCGTGCAAATCAACATCGCAGGAAACTGATAATGGATCGGCCGCCAGCCTTACAGACGGCCAAATTGAAGAGACGGAAGAAAAAAACGAGCCTGACAACGCTGCGAGCGCTGAGGACTCTAACAAGACTGCCAGCGCTTTGGAAGCCGCGCAAGCGTCCCGCCAAGCGGCGATTGACGCCGGCGCCAAGGACTTGTATGGAACGGCTTTTGCCGCCGACGACGCGGCCTTGGAAGCCCTTAAGGCTCTTGACGACGGAAAGAACCACGAAGCCGAGCTTGCCGACATCAAGGCTCGCTTTGACGCGCTTGCCGCCGCTTCAAAGGCAAAAAAACTTAAGGAGCGCATAGACAACGAAGGCTTGGCAAAGAACGCCCAGGCCGACTACGACGCCGGCGAAAAAGCCTTGGCTGAATTTGACGCGCTTTTGGCCGCCGCGGTAACTCCTGGCGCCGCGCTCAGCAAAAAGGCGACAGAAGCCTACAACTCTTATTACGCCGTTTACTTTAAGTCTTACAAGAAATTCGCGAGCGATGAGCGCAAGAACGCTCTTTCCAAAAAGAAAGAGGCCGACGCCGTCAAGGCGCAAATCGCAAGAAAGGACGAATACAAGAACTGCGCCAACTTGATTATCAAGGGCGACCAACAGTACTCAACTTCAAATCCTGAAGGCGCTTTCAACAGTTATAAGGAAGCGACGGCAAGCTTTGACGCGCTCGCAAAGGATGTGGCGGCCAAGCGCGCCGCAGCCCAAAAGGCGATTGAAGAGGCCAAGGCAAAGGTTCAAGCCTCCAACGAATACGCGGCCAAAGCCGACGTTGAAAAGCCTCTTGGCGACGAGCCTGTGGCTGGAATCGAGGCCGAGGACACAGTTCTCTTGGAAAAGGACGAGTTTGAGAATCCCGACAAAGAGATTATCAAAATTGACGAAAATGTTCAGGAGGCTAAATAATGAAAAAGTTTGCGTTTGTTTTGGCTTTGGCCGCTGCCTCTAGCGCCTTTGCCGCCAGTTACAAGAACAACACTTACCAAAAGCTCGCCAACGAATACACAAAGAAGGCTGAGGCCGCCCTTGACGCCGGCGAATACGCCTTGAGCGAAGAGTACGCCGCAAAAGCCGCCGAAAACGCGGAGCTTTCAAAAGCCTATATCGACAAAATGCTGGCCCAAGGAAACGCCGAAAAGGCGATTGCCGAAGCCAAGAAAAAGCTGGATTGGGCCAAAAGCGTCAACGCCGACAAGACTTTCCCCACGGCCTATTCAGCCGCCGAGGAAGCGTTCTCAAACGCCAACTCCGCTTACGAAAAGGAAGATTATTTGAGCGCCTTGCAGTACGCAAAAGCCGTAAGCGACGCCCTTGAAGGAGTTCACGAAGTTACTCCGCTTCCGCAGTTTTATGTTGTCCGCCCTTGGGCCGAGACAAAGGACTGCTATTGGAACATCAGCGGCCGAAAGTATGTCTACAACAATCCGCTTTTGTGGGAAAACTTGTATCAAGCCAACAAGAGCAAAATGCCGCGCCCCAACGACCCCAACTTGATTCTTCCTGGAATGAAGATGGAAATTCCAAGCATCTCTGGAGAGCTTCGCGAGGGAACTTACAATCCCAACAAGGATTACGAGCCTTTTGGCGGAAAGTAAGGGTTAGAGCGATTGCGCGCCATCGGACGTCGAGCAGGCGAAAAAGCCTGCCTCGTGTCCGATTTTTTTTGCGTAAATTCTTTGCGTTTCTTCGATGAAGCGCTCTGTCTTGTCTTTGTGGACCAGCGCGATGGCGCAGCCGCCAAAGCCCGCGCCTGTCATTCTGGCGCCAAGGCAGCCTTCTTGCGCGTTGGCGCTGTCGGCCAAGGTGTCCAGCTCGATTCCAGTCACTTCGTAGTCGTCGCGCAAGGAGGCGTGGGATTCCCTCATAAGCTCTCCCAAGCGCATTAGATTTCCGGCCTTAAGCGCGGCGACGGCCTTTAATACGCGCTCGTTTTCGCTTACGGCATGGCGGGCGCGGCGCAAAATCGTTTGGTCCTTTATGCAAGAAGAAACTTCGGCGAATTGTTCCGGCGCAAGCGCGCAAAGGTTTGGCAAGCCGCGCGTGTTTGAAAAGCGGCCGCCCGCTGGCAAGGGGAGGCCCGCCGCTTTTAGCTGGGCAAGGGCGCTTTCGCATTGTTCGCGCCGCTCGTTGTATTTTGAGTCGGAAAGCCTTCGCTCTTTTTTTGTGTTCATTACGACAAATCTGTAGTCGCCCAATTCAAGGGGGATGTATTCAAATTCAAGAGTCGAGCAGTCCAAGAGTTCGGCGCTTTTGTTTTTGGCCGTGGCGATTATGAATTGGTCCATGATTCCGCACTTTACGTTCATAAAGTCATGTTCGCTTTGCTGGCCTATAAGAGCGATGTCTTTGCGCGAAATTCCAAGGCCAAAAAGCTCCGACACGGCATAGGCAAAGCCGCACTCCAAGGCGCTTGAAGACGAGATTCCTCCTGCCGGCGGAATTGTGGAAGCTATCAAAAGCTCAAAGCCGCAAGGAAGATTGAAGCCCTTCTTTTTTATAATGGAAAGAATTCCGTTTAAATAATTCGCGTAGCTGTTTTTTTTTTTGTAGGCAAAGCTTTCGTTGGCGTCAAAGGAAAAAGTTCCTTCAAACTGCAAGTCGTTGTAAATGATTTTTGAGTCGTTTCTTTTTCGGATGGCGAAATACATGTAGCGGTCTATTGCTGCCGGAAAAACTTTCCCGCCGTTGTAGTCGATGTGCTCGCCGATGATGTTGATTCTAGCGGGCGAGCGGAAAAGCCGAACGCCGTCCGCGCCGCCGTAAATTTTTTTAAACGCGGCTAAAAAATCCGCGCGGCTAAAGCTTTCCTCGCGCTTTGTCATTTTCGTTCCTATCGCTTTATGTCAAACTTTTTTATGTAAAAGACCGTGAAGTCTTCTATTCTTCCTATGAATTGCCGTTCGATTTCGGCGATGACAAAGGGGATTCGGGGCGCTCGGACTCCTCCCAACGCGTATACGTAATATTCATCGTTCCACTCAAAGCAGCAAATGCCCGCAATCATGTTGCCGTCTTTCACGGCCTTGAATGACTTCCACATCAATGGCGTGACGTTTTGCTGGTGGAAAAAAAATCCGTCCGCGCCCCATTCGATTTCTAGTTCGGAGTCGTAGGCGGAAAGCATGTCCATCCTTAGATGCGAGCCGATTTGAATGTAGCCGTTTTTGTTGTTCTTAAAACGTTGTTCCACCAGTGGAAAAAGGGCGCGGGATTTTCCTTTTTTATCGTCTGAGTAAATGATGTCTTTGTAAAGGTTCACGTCCTCAAAAATTTTTACCGCTTGCTCTATTATGTTTTCGTTTCCGCGTTTTGGCATTTTGTAGATTATTTCGGCCAAGTAGTTTGCGTTGATTTTTTCGGCGCAATTTATCACTTTGTCAACGCAGGAATTAATGCCTTTTTTTATTGAAATGTTTTTGCATTTTTTTATGTTGCGGATTATGATTTTGCCTTGCTCAAGTCCGATCTTTTCCTTGTCGCCCCATTCCTCTGCGAATGAGGGAGGCAGCTCTTGCGCGGCCATGGAAAAAATTGACGCAAGCGATAAAAGCGCTGCAAGAAAAACAGTTTTCTTCATAAAGAAATTATAGCGGTGATACGGAATGTTTGCAAGAGCGGACTGGCGATTGGCCGCTTTGGACGTAAACGCAGGCGGATGCCAAGACTAGAAAAAAAGCGCGAAGAGCGCTAAAATTGATGCCTATGGAAAAGACTGTTTATATTTTTGGCCACAAAAATCCTGACACGGACGCGGTTGTCGCCGCCGCCGCTTACGCCAAATTAAAAGAGCTTTTAGGACAAAAAAATTATGTCGCCGCGCGAGCCGGCCATTTGAATCCCCAGACAGAATATATTTTCAATAAATTTAAGGTAAAGGCGCCTGAATATGTCGCCGAACTTAACCCCAAGACCGCCTTTTACATGAACGGCGGCTGCGCGACGGTAAACGAAAACACGTCGCTTTGGGAGGCGCTCAAAAAAATCGACAGCGCGCAAAACCAGGTGCTTCCTGTCGTTGACGACAAGGGCTACTACAAGAGTCTTTTGCACTACAACGAGTTTGCAAAAAACGTTTTGCTTTTGATGAACCCGGAAAAGAAGACTCCGGTTACGACAAGCATCGACCTAATAATGCAAACGATGAAGGCGCAGCCGATTATCCTAAAAAACCAGTCGGAGCTTTTTAAGGCCAGCATTTTGGTAGGATCTTCGGCCACCGAAAGCTTTGTGCACAAGCTGGAGCAGCACAAGTCCGAGCAAATGGTCGTCATCGCCTCCAACAGGCCCGAGATTCACGAGCAGTGCATAGACGCCGGCGTCCGCCTTTTGGTTTTGACCAGCGGCCACGTTCTTTCAAAGGAGCTTCGCGACAAGGCCGAAAAAAACGGCGTCAGCGTCATCATCTCTCCATACGGAACGTCGTCAACGTCAATGCTCATCGCGTATTCGACGCCGGTAATCGTAATGGCCGACCGTTCAATTCCGGCGGTAAAGGCGGACGATACGATTGGAAAAATCAAGCCGCTTTTGCGCGAGTCTCCCTGCCGCTGTCTGCCTGTCGTTGACAATGACTATAAGGTTGTGGGCGTTATTTCCGAAAGCGACTTGTTGCGCGAGCCAAATGTGGAACTGGTTTTTGTTGACCACAACGAAGCAAGCCAAGCGGTCGAGGGCTTTGAGCACTACAAGCTTTTGGAAGTCATCGACCACCACCGCATCGGAACGCTGAGCACAAAAAATCCGATTACCTTTATCAATAAGCCTGTCGGCTCAACTTCAACTTTGATTACCGGCCTTTTTCGCGAAAATAAAATCTCGATTCCTCTTGAAACCGCCCAGCTCCTGCTCTGCGGAATTTTAAGCGACACCCTTATACTTAAGTCGACGACGACGACGGACGTTGACCGCGAGGCCGTGGAATATTTGAGCGCGATTACAAACCTTGACCCGCAAGCGCTGGGCGAAGAAATAATCCGCGCAGGAAGCGCCGTCGTTGGCCGAGGGGCGGGCGAAATCATAAACCAAGACCTTAAGGAATACGCCGAAGGAAAAATCACTTATTCGGTCAGCCAAATCGAGGTGGACAATCCGCGCGACGTTTTGAGCCGCAAGAAGGAATTTTTGGACATCCTTGAATCCATGCGCGCCGCCTCAAAGAGGGCCTTCGCCGCGCTCTTGGTCACAGATATCACCAAGCTTGATTCAATCATGCTTTTGGCTGTTGACCAAAAGTATAATTCTTTGTTCACTTATCCTGTAGTGGAAGACAACGTTTATTTCCTAAAGGGCGTCGTCTCCCGCAAAAAGCAGCTGATTCCGATGCTTACGGAATTAATCGCCAGCGCCGCGGAGTGAGCCGCCAAAACAATACGGCTGTTACATCGCTTTCGCTCAAGGCTTTGACACGACTTTACTCCCAGCCAAACGTTGCCGGCGGCTTGTTGGTAAGGTCGTAATAGATTGCGTCGACAAAGTCCAGCGCGGCGATTTCCTTTACAATCTCGTGTACAAGCTCTTGAGGCAGCTGGGCAAAGCGCGCCGTCATTACGTCTTCGCTGACCACCGGCCGCAAGACAAATGAAGCGCGGCCAGGCGCGGAGGCGTAGGGAAGGTCAATCGTCAAGTGCTGGAAAATTTTGTTGTAGTCGCCCGACTTGTGGAGGGCCGTCAAAACGATGTCGTCAACCTCCCGCAGTTGGTCAAGCCTATCCTTTGTACAATAGCCTTTTTGCAAGCGAAGCTCCGCGCCGGATTTTTGGTAAAGGCAAATGATTGTCCGGTTGATGAAGGAGGCGGCGTTTGTGATTTGAATCGAAGCCGCGTCAAGCTTTTCCCATTTTTTGGGAAGGTGGAAAAAGCCTGGAGCCTCGCCGTCGCCGCCGAATTGCAGGACGGCCGGAAAGCGGTATGTCCTAAAGTCGCCCTGCACGCCGACCGAGCGGACGGGCAAAACGTATTTCTTTAGCGAAGCCGCGCAATGCTCGCAAAAGCCTTCCACTTTGATGCCGTCAAGTTCGGCCTGCGCCTTTTTCATTTCTTCAACTTGGCCGGCCGGCAATTCTCCTTCCGAGCACAAAACGTTAATCGAAAGCCCGGGGCCTGGGAAGGGGTGTCGCATCACAAGCTGGTCTGAAAGGCCAAGCGCTTTTCCGATTGAGCGGACTTCGTCCTTGTACAAATCCTTTAAAGGCTCTATTATCATTCCTTTTTCAAGCAGCGCTTGGATTCCGGCCACGCGGTTGTGGTGGGTTTTTATCGTGTTGGAATTTTTTGTTCCGCCTGACTCGATGATGTCCGGGTAGAGCGTTCCTTGCGCCAAAAGCCAATTGTTCTCGTCAAGCTTTTGCTCGGCGACGAATTGGTCGCGGACCGTGATGAAATTTTCGCCGACGGCCATGCGCTTTTTTTGCGGGTCAACCAAACCTGCGATCGCGGCCAAAAAGCTTTTGCTTGCGTCTCGCGCGATGAAATTTTCAAAGCCGAATTTTTTGTAGGCGGCCGCGACGGAGGCGCTTTCGTTCTTCCTCATAAAGCCGTTGTCGATGTGCAGGCCCAAAACTCGCTTTTGTCCCAGAGCCTTGTTCAGAAGCGCGAACGCCACGGTCGAGTCAACGCCTCCGCTTAGGAACAAGAGAACGTTTTTGTCGCCTGAGTCGCGCTTGATGTTTTCCAAAATCGTGTTAAGGACAGTGGCCTGGTCCCAATTTTTTTCCATTCCGCAATAGGCGGCGAAGTTTTCAAAGATTTGGTTTCCGCAGGGAGTGTCCTTTACTTCGCAGTGGAACTGGAGGCTAAAGCGCTTTTTTGAAAGGTTTTGCGTTGCGGCGTAGGGGCAGTTCTTTGTGGAGCCAACAACTTCAAAGCCGTCGCCCATAGAAAGAACGCCGTCCTGATGGCTCATCCAAACTTGCTGGCTGCCAGAGATTCCCTTAAAAAGCGGACAGGCGGAACTGTCGCCTCCCATTCCGTCGGCAAAGTTCAGCGTGGCAAAGCCAAACTCGCCGACGTCGGCTTTTCCGACCTTTCCGCCGTAGCCCTGCTGCACGATGTAGTGGCCGTAGCAAAGGCCCAAAATCGGAATGTCAAGATTCAATATTTGTGAGTTGAAGTCGGGAACTTTTTCGTCGTAAACGCTGGCCGGGCCGCCTGAAAAAACAACGCCCATTGCGTTTTTGAAAACGTCAACGCTTGCGGAAGGCAAGGCGATTTCTGAATAAAAGCCCAGCGCCCTAAAGCGCTTTGCAATCAAGTGCGCGTACTGGCTTCCAAAGTCCAAAACGACGATTTTTTTTCGGTTGTTTGTGTTTTCCATTTATACATTATACAACAGTTCGTTTTGTTTTGCTAGTGGCGCGGTTCAAGTCGCGCTAGCCCAGCACCTTGTTCTTGCCTTCGCGCTTGGCTTGGTAGAGCTTTGCGTCGGCGGCTTTGATGAAGGCGTCCATGTCTTTCAGGCTGGAAACAGGTCCGCTTGAAAAGCCGCCGCTAAAGGTAAAGTCGCCGTTTATGGCGGCGGCGCAGTTTTTGATTTTTGTCAAAAAGTCGTTGGAGGAAAGGCGGGGAACCATCACAAGGTATTCGTCGCCGCCGTAGCGGAAGCAGTTTTCCGCGCCAAACTCCGCCTGCAAAATGCTGGCAAAGCGAACCAACAATTCGTCGCCGCGCGCGTGGCCAAATTTGTCGTTGTGGCTTTTAAAGTCGTCGATGTCGGTCAGCATCATCGTGATTTCCGAGCCTATCATCTCCTCAAAGCGCAGCCTTAGCGCGGCGCGGTTTTTGAGCTTTGTCAGAGCGTCCGTAAGCGAAGACTCGCGAAGGCGTTCGGCAAGCGCGTGGTTCATAACGGTTTGCCGCGCGACCTTAAGGTATTGGTAGTAGCGCGCTATGTTCACTATTACAAAAAAGACGTAAAGAATCGGATAGTTTACGTTTGTCGCCGCGCTCACTCCGGCAACCTTGCCCATGAGCCAATAGAAAAACCAAAACGAAATCGTGATGAGCGCGACGGAGAAAATGGGACGCACCATGAAAATGCAGGCCAAGAGCAGTTCCAGCGTGACGAATACAAGAATCTGCTCCTTTAAGACATAGTCAAGGATTGAAACGTAAATCGCAAAGGCCGAAAGCGTCGTCAAGAAAATTCCGATTCTGACGGTCAGCGCCCTATGCGAGAATCTTCCCATTTCGGCAGGATGCGTCATCACATACAAAAAAAGTTGCGCCGCTGCGGTAAAGAGCGTGACGTAGGCGATCCTGTGGTGGAACATCCAGCTGTTGGGGATGGACGGGTCCAAGTGAACTTCAAAGCTGAATGAAATGCCAAAGCATATTATTTCCATAATCATGATGATTATCGAAATGACTCTGGAATTCCTTATGTTGGCGCAATCCAAAATGAATTGAATGTCGTCGCGAGGCTTTTCAATTCCTAAAACTTTTTTTACTGAAAACCGCATCGATTCTCCGCTCTAGTTTTTGCCCTTTGACGCCCCTTGTTTTACGGCTGCGGCGATGAAGTCACGGAAGAGGGGGCCCGCCTTGTTGGGGCGGCTCTTGAATTCTGGGTGGAACTGAACTCCAACCATCCAAGGGTTTCCGGGAACCTCGCAAGTCTCAACCAAGTCGCGCTCCGGGTTGATTCCCGAAATCACAAGACCCGCGTTCTTCAAGTCGTCGCGGAACTTGTTGTTGAACTCATAGCGGTGGCGGTGGCGCTCCCAAATCGTCTTTGAGCCGTAAGCCTTTTCGACCAAGCTTCCGGAAGCCACGGAGCATTCGTATTTTCCAAGGCGCAAGGTGCCGCCCAAGATTTTTCCGTTTTGGTCGGGCATCAAGTCGATGACCGGGTAGGGCGTGTCCTTGTTCATCTCGGTGGAGTTGGCGCCGGCCAAGCCCAAGACGTTGCGCGCGTATTCGATTACCAAGATTTGCATTCCAAGGCAAATTCCAAAGTAGGGAACTTTTTTTGTCCTGGCGTACTTGGCCGTGTTTATCATGCCTTCGATTCCGCGGTCGCCAAAGCCTCCGGGAACGATTATCGCGTCGGCGTTCTTTAGGCGCGCGGCCGTCGTCTTGTCGTCGGTCAAAAGCTCCGAGTCAACCCAGTCGATTTCGACTTCGGCCTCGTTGTGGATTCCGCCGTGAATCAAGGATTCGACGACCGACAAGTAGGCGTCGTGGAGCGCGACGTATTTTCCGACAAGCGCGATTGTGACCTTGCGCTTGGGGTTGTTGAAGCGGTCCACCATCTTTTTCCAGTCGTCCAACTGGCTTTGGCTTTCCTTTAGGCCAAGGACTTTGCAAACGGCCTGGCCCAAGCCTTCCTTTTCCATTTGAAGCGGAACTTCGTAAATCGACTTTGCGTTGAGGTTTTGGATTACGCAAGAGGGGTCCACGTTGCAAAAGGCCGCCAAGCGCTCGCGGGTTGTTTGCCCTATGTCGTGCTCGGTGCGAAGCATTATGACGTCGGGCTTTATTCCCAATTCCTGCAATTCCTTCACGCTGTGCTGGGTGGGCTTTGTCTTAAGCTCGTCGGCCTTTTTCATGAAGGGAACCAAGGTCAAGTGGATATAGCAGCAGTTTTCCTCGCCGACTTTGTATTTCATCTGGCGAATCGCTTCCATAAAGGGGAGCGACTCTATGTCGCCGACCGTTCCGCCGATTTCCGTTATGATTACGTCGGCGCCTGTTTCGTCGGTGGAAAGGAGCATGCGGCGCAAAATTTCTTCGGTGATGTTTGGAATTACCTGGACGGTTCCGCCGTGAAAGCCTCCCTCGCGCTCTTTGTTGAGGACGCTAAGGTAAACGCGGCCGGCCGTCGTGTTGGAGCTTTGGCTAAGCGTCGCGTCTGTGAAGCGCTCGTAGTGGCCCAAGTCCAAGTCGGTTTCCGCTCCGTCGTCGGTGACGAAAACCTCGCCGTGCTGTATCGGATTCATCGTGCCCGGGTCGATGTTCAAGTAGGGGTCGAATTTTTGGTTTATAACCTTGTAGCCGCGGCTCTTTAAAATAAGTCCAAGGGACGCGGCCGCGATTCCCTTTCCCAAACCTGAAACAACTCCGCCTGTAATAAAAATATACTTGGTCATAACAAATCCTTATGTCTTAAGTTCTAGAAGTCCGCCAACTTGGGCGCGCGCGGATAGGGAATCACGTCGCGGATGTTTTCCATTCCGGTAACGTAGCGGATAAGGCGCTCAAAGCCCATTCCGAATCCTGAGTGCGGAACCGTTCCGAACTTGCGGAGCTTTAGGTACCAATCGTAAATCGACTCGTCCATTCCGCGCCTCTTGATTTCGGCCAAAAGCTTGTCGTAGTTTTCCTCGCGCTCGCTTCCGCCGTTAAGCTCTCCGATCCCGGGAACCAAAACGTCGCAAGCCTTTACGGTTTTTCCGTCGTCGTTTTGCTTCATGTAGAATGACTTGATTTCCTTTGGATAGTTGTAAACCATCACCGGCTTTTTAAAGATTTGTTCCGTCAAATAGCGCTCGTGCTCGGTGGCGATGTCGCAGCCCCAATACGGCTTGAACTCAAATTTGTCGGCGTGTTTTTCCAATTCCTTAATCGCGTCGGTGTAAGTGATGCGCTCAAACTTTGAGTTCACGACGTGCTCCAACTGCGCGATGAGGCCGGGCTGGATTCTCTTGTCAAAGAATTCCAAGTCGGCGCGGCATTTTGTGAGCGCCCAGTTAAGAAGGTACTTGACGAAGTCTTCCTGCAAGTCCATGTCGTCGTCAAGGTCGTAAAAGGCCATCTCGGGCTCGATCATCCAGAACTCGGCCAAGTGGCGGGGAGTGTTTGAATTTTCGGCGCGGAAGGTCGGGCCAAAAGTGTAGACGCGGCTAAGCGCGGTGGCCAAGGTCTCGGCCTCCAACTGGCCGCTGACTGTGAGCGAGGCTTTCTTTCCGAAAAAGTCCTTGGAGTAGTCCACGATTTTATGCGCGTCCTCGACTTTCATTCCGCCCGCGCCGGCCTTTACGCCAAGCTCGGCGATTTTTTCAAGCGAAAGGGTTGTCACCTGGAACATTTCGCCCGCGCCTTCGCAGTCCGAGCAAGTGATTTCGGGCGCGTTGATGTAAACAAAGCCGCGCTCCTGGAAGAATGAATGCACGGCAAAGGCCATTTGGTTTCGGACGCGGAATACGGCGCCGAAAGTGTTCGTCCTGGCGCGGAGGTAGGCGTTGTCGCGAAGGTATTCCATCGACATTTTGTTTTTTTGCAAGGGGTATTCTTCTGGCGGACATTCGCCCAAAACCTCAAGCTTTTCCAGCGTAACTTCCACCGCTTGGCCGGAAGCGGGCGAGGGAACCAAGATTCCCTGGGCGCGCACTGACGCTCCGGTGTTAAGTTTTTTGAGGGATTCTTCTATATTATTTGCGTCGGCGTTGGCGGAAGGATTTGAACGGTCAAAAGTAAGCTGAATGTTGGCGAAGCAGCTGCCGTCGTTCACTTGGACAAAAACCAAATTCTTTGAGTCGCGAACCGTGCGAACCCAACCGCAAACCGTAACCGCGCGTTGGTCCGGCGCGCTTGTGAGCAAGTCTTTAATCAAAACTGGAACCATATTTTTCCTCTTTTATATATGAAAAGTCAATAATACTACAAACGGCGCGAAACTTCAAGGGGAGCCGCTCGTGTTGTCTAAAGCAAGACCTTGACGCAGGCCGCTTAAAATTTCAAGGATTCGGCAAGGCGGATTATGGCCATGCGGTTTTCGCCGCTCATTTTTTCCAAGGCTTCTATCAGATTTGCGTATTTGTCGTGCAACTGAATTTTTTTTGCGTCGCTTGTCAGCCTGTGTTCTGAATTTTTCTGCAAGGCGGCCGCCTCTTCTCCTAAAATTTGTTCTAGCGGAACTTGCAGGAATTTTGAAATTTTCAACCCCTTGTCCACTGAAGGCAGGCTTTCTTTTCTGTTTTTTCCGTTTGTGATTGTGGAGTAGGGAATTCCTGTCGCGAATGCCAATTCTTTAAAAGAAATTCCTTTGCTGTCCATTATGAATTCAACATTCTTCCAAAAAGGGCTCATGGCTTTAAGTTTACCATAAAGAGTTTTTTTGATAAAAAATTTGACTTAATTGAGTAATAATGTTACAATTGAGTAATATTAACTTTTTTGAGTTTTCCATCGGAAGGAGGAATTATGAAAAATTACAAATTGGCTTCAATTATTATGCTTGCGTTTTTGTTTTGCTCTCATTTGAATGCCGCGAAAATTGCAAAAGAGACCCCGTCTTCTAAGAACGCGAAAAACGCCCAAACTGTTCAAGAAAACGGTTTAAAAAGAAAGGTAGCCATAGCCCGATTTTCAAACGAGACGACTTACGCAAAAGGGGCTTTTTACGACAAGGAAAACGATCCCCTTGGAAAGCAGACTGTCGACATTCTTTCCGCAAAACTAGCGGCCAGCGGTAAATTTATTTTGTTGGAAAGAAGCGACCTTGACGCTATAAACGCTGAACAAAGCATCGCAGGACTGAACGTTCAAAAAATCGGCGCGGACTATCTTATCATCGGAAGTCTCACAAAATATGGCCGCAAGAACACTGGCGAGACAGGACTTGTTTCCCGCACAAAGAGACAAACTGTTGAGGCCGGCGTTTCCATTCGATTGGTTGACGTTTCCACTGGACAAATCATTTATTCAGAGGAAGCGAACGGAACTGCGGAAACGCAGACAAAGACAACCTTGGGCATGGGCGGTCAGGCTGGATTTGACGCGACATTGAGCGATAAAGCGATTGACGCCGCAATCAGCCAGTTGGTCGAAAACATTGTCAATAACTGTATGGACAGACCTTGGAAAAGTTACTTTCTTTCGGTCGATGACGATTCTGTAATAATTTCAGGCGGAAAGAGCCAAGGCGTTAAAGTCGGAGACGTTTTTGATGTTTTGACTCGCGGAAAAAAAGTCAAAAATCCGCAATCTGGAATGATGATAGAGCTTCCTGGAAAGTCAATTGGAACTGTTACAGTGGTTATGACTGGGGGAGACGATCCTGTAAACGAATGGTCTTTAGTTGATCTAGATGCAAAGATTGATAAAAACAATCTTATGGCTTACATAATCCAGGAGAAGGAGTAAGAGATTTATGAAGAAGAATTTTTTTAGAACAATTTTTACGGCTTTCATGATTTGCGCGGGCATTTTGCTTTTTGCGACTTCATTTGTTTCATGCATGAGCGCTACAACCGTGAGCCATGGCCTTGAAAACGTAGCTTATCTTGAAATTATGGGTGACACAAACAAGTATCAGACTATAACTTCTACAAAATCAGGCGCTACGGAGTTTTTGCATTCAGTTCAAGTTGTGATTGACGGAGATGAGCCTTTTGACGCTGACGTCAATTCCATTGAAAACAGGGCTGTTAAGAACAAGTATTCATATAAAATTGCGACTGGAGCTCATGACATTCAGATTTTCTTTGAAGGAAATGTTGTTGTCAAGACAAAGATTTTCACTTCCGCCAATCAAACGAAAATCATATCTTTGCCGTAGCGATAAGATGGAGGGTTTATGAATAAGTTTTTATTTCTTTTTGCGATTCTTATTCCTTTGCTGTTTGTAGGTTGCGCGTCAAACTACAAGTCCCTGTATAATTGGGATGCTTATTCCACGCAAACATACAAATATGTTAAGGGCGGAAACGAGGAAGACACTGAAAAACTGTTTGAAGTTTACCAAAAGGTTATTGACGGACAAGATGGAACGATACGCGGAACAATCCCTCCCGGAGTTTGCGCGGATTACGGCTATCTTTTGATAAAGGCTGGAAGGGTTGAGGAAGGAAAAGCTTTGTTAAGAAAAGAAATGGAACTTTATCCTGAAAGCGCCCAGTTTATGAACGGGATAATCAGAAAGGTTGAGAGGTGACTATGAAAAATAAAAACTCAATTATTGCGGCTATTGCCGTGTTCCTTTGTCTTTCGCTAATATCATGCGCCTCACAATCTGCTGGAAAAAACATGGACAGATGGCCAGAGTTTTACACCGAAAATCCGCCGGCCTCCGTTCTTGTCATGCCGCCGATAAATCTTACTAATAATGTTGACGCAAAAGATTATTTTTACTACACTCTTCAGACTGCTGTGGCGAACAAGGGATACTATTCTTTCCCGCCGCTTCTTTCCTATGAAGTTCTTCAGCAAGAAAGCGCGTATGATTCAGAGCTTTTTTTGGAGTCTGACATAGCCGCGTTTAGACGGACGTTTGGCGCTGATCTGCTTTTGTTTACCAAGATAACAAATTGGAAAAAGCATCCTGTTGGCGGAAAGGTAGACGTTGAAATTGAATATATAATTCGTTCAACAACAACAGGAAACACTGTTTACTCACGAAAGATGAACTGTATGTGCGACACGTCGGTTAAGAGCGGACTTTCAAGGAGCGGCGGCATATTCGCGATTGTGGGCGTGTTGGTTGACGCTATTGGCACTGCGGTTAAGACCGCTGCGACGGATTACACAATTGTCGCTCGCGGCTGCAACCAATTTGGAATTGACGTTCCGGCTGGAAAATATAGTCCGTATTTTGGAAAGGATTATGACACGGCTTCCGGAGCGAATCCCGGAAACATAATGATTCAAGCTCAGTATGTTACCGACAACGCTTTTTTCACTCCCGCCACTCTTGACGCATTGTCTCAAAAACAGGCCGCGCCCGCGATGGCTGGAGCTGTATCCTCAAAGCCGCCTGCAACCGCTTCATCGTCTAGCTCGCAGCCTTCAACTCCTGCGGCGACGGCGAATGATAATCCCGTTGCGGAGAATGTCGCGAATAATTCTAGCAATGTTGTAGCTCCCGGCGCTAAAATCACTCTTACAGTTCGCGGAGTTTCTGCTGTAGATAAAATTCTTTTTACAGGAGATTTTGTTGAGGGCGATAATTATAAGAAAGGCGTGCTTGGAAAAAAGGTTGACGAAAAAACAAGAAGCGTAGTCGTGACGGTTCCGCCCAGTGGACATTTTAGTTGGAAAACGGTTCACCTTCTCGGCGCTAGCTCTAAGACTGGCGTGATAACATTTTCTAGCCGCCAATGGAGCGATTTTGGATGGGAGAATGTTAAATATCACACTGACCAAGAGCTTGAGATTTCTTCTCCGAAATTTGAGAGATAAAAAGTGATTCCTGCAAAAGGCGTCTCGCAAAAAGCGGGACGCCTTTTTTGTTATAAGCGCGGCTTGATTGTTTTTTCCTCGCGCGTTATAATGCAATCATTCTTTGGAAAGATGTCTGAGTTGGTTTAAGGTACGCCCTTGGAAGGGGCGCGTGGTGGAAACACCACCGGGGGTTCGAATCCCCCTCTTTCCGCTAAGGTAAACCAAACAATTTTGGTTTGAAAAATCCGTTCTTGCAATCCCAACAATTTTATTAGGGGGATTCGAAACGGAGCGGCCGCAGGATGAATTGTCCTGAGGCTTTTTTTATGAAAAAAATATTGCTTTTTTTGACTTGCGCATTTTTTGCCCTGCTTGCCGGAATCGCGGCCATAAATTGGCGCGTCATTTCTTTTTCAAAACCCTACATTCATTCAAGCCTGTCGGAATTGCCGCAAAAATACGCGGTCATCATTCCCGGCGCCAAGGTTTACCAAAACAATGTTTCCCATGTTGTCCGGGACAGGCTGGACGCGGCGGCCAATTGCCTAAAAAGCGGCAAGACCCAAAAGGCGTTGATTAGCGGAGACCATGGGCGGCGGGGCTACGACGAAGTGAACCAAATGCGCCTTTACGCGCAAAGAGTTTACGGCTTGGAAAAAGAAATTCTTTTTTTGGATCACGCGGGCTTTTCCACATACGAAAGCATGTATCGCGCGCGGGACGTTTTTTGCGTCAAGGACGCGATTGTGGTCACTCAAAAATTCCACGCCGCCCGCTGCGTTTACATCGCGCGGAAGTTGGGCCTTGACGTTGAGGCTTATGTGGCGCCGGAACTTGCGCCTTTCAGTCCTTGGCTTCACCTTAACTGGGAAGTCCGCGAGGCCTTGGCCCGGGTAAAGAATTTTTTCTTGGTGGCCTTTAATGCAAAGCCGACTTATCTTGGAGAGCGAATTCCCATAAGCGGCGGGGCGGAAAAAACTTGGGACCAATAGCGGCGATTCTTGTTTACGCCCTTGCGATTTTTTTCCATAATTTTTTCTAGGTTTGTTAGCCGGCTGGAACTTTAAAAATTTTTATAGACTAAATTCCCGCAAAGGAATATAATCCTTTCATTATGAAAGTTTACGGTTACTTGCTGTTTTTGGCGATAATTTTGCTTTCCACAAAAATCCTTGGAATCGCCACAAAAAAAATTCACCTGCCCCAAGTTGTGGGCGCCTTGCTCGCTGGAATCATTCTCGGCCCTAGTTGCCTTGGCTTGATAGAAATCACAGACTTTATAAAGAAGACCGCGGAAATCGGCGTGATTATGCTTATGTTCACCGCCGGCATCGACACCGACATGAAGGACTTGAAGGAAACCGGCGGCAAGGCTTTTGTAATCGCCTGTTTTGGCGTGGCCGTTCCCCTTTTGTTTTGCGGCTCGCTTTACTTCTTTTTCTTTGAGCGTTCCGCCGATTTTATGAGCGTGTTGAAGGCCGCCTTTGTGGGAATGGTCTTTGCCGCGACTTCGGTTGGAATTACGGTGGAAACTTTGAACGAGCTTGGAAAGCTCAAGACAAAGACTGGCGCCACCCTTTTGAGCGCCGCGATTATCGACGACATTTTGGGCATTGTTCTTCTTTCCGTCTTGACAGGCTTGAGCGGCAGAGGCGAGGCCGGCGCGGAAGGAGGAGCGGGCGTTCTTTTGGTCGCGGCAAAAATTCTTTTGTTCTTTGTTTTTGTCTTTGCGGTGGGCTTTGTCACAAAAAAAATTTTTGAGCGCATTTCCGAAAAGCACTACCAGTCAAGAAGAATCGCGATTTGGGCCTTGGCTTTTTGTTTTGTCATGTCATTTTGCGCGGAGGTTTTCTTTGGCGTGGCCGACATTACAGGCGCTTTTTTCGCCGGCCTCATTTTGTGCAACCTTACAAAATCCAGGCAATATGTGGCCAAAAAAGTCACAGTCACTTCCTACATGCTTTTCACTCCGGTGTTTTTTGCCAGCGTCGGAATGAGGACGGACCTAAAGACAATGAATTTTGGAATCTTGCTTTTCGCCTTGCTTTTGATTGTTCTGACAATTTTGTCAAAAATTATCGGATGCGGCTTTGGAGCGCGCGTTTGCGGCTCAAAAAAACATGAAGCCTTGGTAATCGGCATCGGAATGGTGGCCCGAAGCGAAGTGGCCCTCATGGTGGCGCAAAAGGGAATCGACGCGGGAATGATTGATTCAAAAATGCTTCCGGCGATAATTTTAAGCGTCATTTGCTCCGCGCTTGTGACTCCAATTTTGCTAAAGGCGGCGGTTTCTAAGGGCCCTGAGCTTGAGTGAGCGAGGCGGAATGAAATTCAAGGAATTCTTTGTAAAAAGGCACGTTTATTTTTACGGCGGAATATGTCTTGCGGCCAACGCGCTGGCGGTCCTTTCCTCAAACCTTACAAGCTTTCCCATGCCTGACAGCCGCCCCATTTTGTTATGGTCGGAATTTTTGGAGGAAAGAAAGTTTTTGATAACTGCCTTGAGCGTCTTTTGCTACGCTTTTCCCTGCGTCCTTTGTTTCTTATACGCTGTCAAGGCTTTGAAATACACAATTGAAGACGATGAGTATAAGGCCATCATGGTTCACATGCCGGGAGCCTTCGCGCTTAGGGGAATTACGGGTTGGATTTGCAACTTTGTCTTGGAAGTGATTTTTTTGTTCCGCTTTAAAAGCTTCTATGGCTGCGAAATTTCCTTCATTCTGATTTCTTCGTTGGCGTCTTACATTTTGCTTTCGATGTTTTCGTTCACCATAATTTATTTTACGCTTGAAACTTTGAACCGCAATTTGGTTTTGCCTTCCCTTTACCCGGACGGAATGATTTCATCCACAAAGCGAACTTTTTTGGCTTCGATAAAGAGCGTCTTTTTCTTTTACTTTTTTTCGGCAAGCCTTTTTCCCGCCACTTTTTTGGGCATAAGGCTTTTTTTTACAAAGTATTTCCATCTTGAAATTCCAAGTTACTATGACTTTGTGTTTATGTCCATCCTGCTTTTTATGGCCGCGGCTCTTACGGTTCTCATCTCAAGGTATTTTCAGGTTCCGCTAAAAAAACTTGCGGCCGGCGCGGAAGGAATTTCAAAGGGGAACTACGAAGAGCGCGCGGTGATTTGCTCCAATGACGAGATGGGCGCCTTGGGAGACGCCTTCAACCAAATGGCCGCTTCCTTAAAAGAAAAGGAATTCATGCGCGACACCTTTGGAAAAATCGTCACGCCGCAAATCCGCGACTACCTTTTGACAAAAAGCGTGGCTTTGGGCGGAGAAACGCTTGAAGTGACCGTCATGTTTTGCGACATACGGGGCTTCACCACGCTGTCGGAAAAGATGGCGCCTGAAAAAATCGTCGCGCTCTTAAACGAATACTTTACAGGCCTGGAAAAATGCGTGGCCCGCCACGGCGGCGTGATAAACAAATACATCGGCGACGCGATAATGGTTTTGTTCGGCGCTCCGATTCCTAGCGCCACGCACGCAAGCGACGCCTTGGCCGCCGCGCTTGAAATGCGGGAATCTTTGGCCGACATGAACAAGGGCTGGAAAGAGCGCGGCCTTCCAGAAATCCGTTTTGGAATCGGGCTGCATTCCGGCCCTGTCTTGGCCGGAAACATAGGCGCGGCCAACCGCATGGAATACACGGTCATCGGCGACACGGTCAACACGGCGAGCCGCATAGAAGGCCTTTGCAAGACTTGCCAAAAGGACTTGCTGCTTTCCCAAGGCGCCGCCGACCTCATTCAAGCCCAAAAAGCGGCGCGAACCGAGACTGCTGGCAAGACTGAAACTGCGGCCGCGGCGTTGCCCGCTCTAACTTTTGTGGCCGACGCCGAAATCCGCGGCCGCAAGGAAAAAGTCCGCGTCTTTACAATAGCCTAAAAGTAAAAGATTTCCTCAAACTTTTTGTCCAAGGCCACGCAGAGAATGAGCGCGAGCTTTGCGGTGGGGCAGAACTGGCCGGTTTCTATAGAGCTGATTGTGTTGCGCGAAACGCCGACCATTTCCGCCAGGGCGCTTTGCGACAATTTTTTTTCTTGGCGAATTTCCTTAAGATGGTTTTGCAACACAAGGTCTTCGTTCATGCCTCGTTCCCCAAAAAGCGGCCGCTCAATTCAAAAATGTATACGACGATTAGCGACGCTAAAATCGCAAGGTATCCGAGCGCCACAAAAAGTTCGTGCAGTTTTTTCATCTTGAAAAATTTCACAAAGAAGGCCACGCTCAACATTCCAAAAAATACAATCCAAACTTGCGCGCTGACCTTGCGCGAAAAAATCCAGCTTATAGCGCTTACAAGGACGCAGAATCCAAAAGAGGCCAAGTATGCGACTTTTGCCGCCGTCTTTTGAACTTCCAAATCCTCAATGTCGCGGCCTGCGTTTTCTCCTCGGCTTTTTTGCAATATTTCTTCTTTAGTCATTTTTCTCCTCCTAAAAATAATAACTCAAATACGGCGCCGCGCAAAGACGGCGCGTTGAAAAATTTTTGTCCTTGGAAAAATCCGAAAGGTCTACGAGAACGGAAAGTCCGATTCTAAAACCATTTTCTTTGCTAAAGGCGTATTCGGCGCCGCATTCAAGCCCCGCGGCGAAAATGTCGTCGGAGTCAAATCTCTTTTGGCCGCTTGTCCAGCCGCAGTTTGATTCGGAAACGCCTCCAAGCTTAAAGCTGAAGTTTGGCCCCGCGAAAATGCCAAAGCGGCCCGGAATGTTTTCGATTCCGGCAAACGTAAGCTTTAAAAGCAGTGGAATGTCAACTGTCATAAAGGAGACTTTGGTCTTTCCATTTTGGTCTGTAAAGGAAAAGCCGTTATTGTGGTGGAACAAGGCTTTTAATTGCAAGGCCGTTACTTGGTTGAAATTCCATTCCGCGGCCGCGCCGGCTCTAAAAGTCGGGATAAAGTCAAAGTCGGACTCAAGCCCGCCGGCTTTTACAAAGGCTGTGTTGATTCCGGCTCCGCCCTCGATTCCAAAAGAAAATTTTTTGGCTGGCAAGGGCAAGGCCAAAAGCGCAAGGAAAACAAGCGCCAGGGATTTTTTCATAATTCTTCCTCCATTAGTGTTGCCAAGTAAACTTGGCATACGCGGCTAGAATAGCATTGCCAAGTAAACTTGTCAATAGGCGCGGTTGAAATTTTGCGCGGCTTTTTATAGAATTGCCTCATGCGATTGATTTTTATCCGCCACGGAGACCCCGACTACGAACACGATTCCCTTACAAAACAGGGCTTTAAGGAAGCCAAGCTTTTGGCCAAGCGCGTGGCCAAATGGAATGTCACGGACTTTTACGTTTCGCCCCTGGGCCGCGCTCAGGCCACGGCGAAAGTTTCGCTTGACTTGGCTGGAAGAAAGGCCAAGACGCTCGGCTGGCTGCGCGAGTTTTACGTTCCGGTTGTTGACCCTGTTGACGGCCACAAGCGCATTCCCTGGGACTTGATGCCGTCGTATTATTTTTCCGAAAAAAAATTTTTGGACAGGGAAAAGTGGCTTGACACAAAGCTTATGAAGACAGGCCCTGTCGCCAAAAACTACAAGGAAGTTTGCGACGGCCTTGACGCTCTCTTGGCCAAGTACCATTTTAAGCGCGACGGCTTTTTGTACAAGACCGACGGAAAAATCGCCAACCCAAACTTTGACCAAAAGACCTTTGTTCCCAACTACCACCTTTTGCCCAACAAGGACGAATACGACCAAAGGACAATCGTTTGCTTTTGCCACTTGGGCGTCATGTTCGCGGCGATAAGCCATTTGGTCGGCTGCTCGCCTTTGATTTTGTGGCAGGGTTTTTTTGTCGCGCCAACGTCAATCACGGTTTTGAACAGCGAGGAGCGCGAGCGGGGCAGGGCGGTCTTTAGGGTGGAGCGCTTGGGCGACACGCGGCACTTGGGAAAAAGCCAGCGGATTTCTTCAAGCGGCTACTACGCGCCGGTTTTGCAAGAATTGTGAGCGCGCGTCCGCCGCGGCTTTAAGGCGCCGCCGCAAGCGCCAATGATTGCTTCTGTCAGTAATTACCTCTTGACAAAAACGCGCAAATTCATATTATATTTTGCCCAAAAATTAAAAAAAAATCGCTCTTTTTATTGACTAAAGTCAGCCAATCGTTATAATGAAATTCACGCTATGTCGGACGAAATTTTGCAGGCATACAGTTTGATAAGGAGCGGCAATCCGGCCAAGGCCAAGCTTTTGCTCAACGGCGCCCTTGTTTACGAACTGGAAAACCAGGAGATTCTCTTTGCGATTGACTGCTGCAATTTTTGGATTGACGTGGTTGAGCGCTGCGGGGGCATTAAGGATGCCTTTGAGCGCGGCGAAACTTACTGCAACGAATGGAAGAATTTCCTGGGCTTCCTTAAGCGCGAAAAGAAAACTTTTGACAGGACTCTTTTCGCGGTCAAGACGGGAGTCTTTTCGTTGGCCTTGGCCTGCTACAACGAGCTGGCGGGCGAAAGGGATCCAGCCCAAAAGGCTGAGATTTTGCGAAAGACCGGCCTTTGCTACAAAAAACTGGGCTCCTACGAAACCGCCCGCAATTGCTTGGCGGACGCGAATTCCGTCAAGCCCGAGACTGCCGCGATTATCGCCGAGCTGGCCGATTGCTACGCCTTGTGCGCCGAGGAAAGGCACGCTAAGGTCTTGTTCAGGGAAGCCTTTTATGTGGATCCGCAAAAGATTGATCCCGCTTTCTTGGACTCGGAGCTGATCAACTGCTTGATGCGAAACGTTCAAGACAGAGGCTACAGCGGAGCCGCCTTGATGGAATGGATTCCTGTCTACGGACAGCTTTACGGCGTTTTCACTGTAAAGAGAAAGCTTCGCCCGACAGAAATAGCCAGGCTTAAGCAGGAGATTTACGCCAAGGAAAACGAGATAAAGGATCCGTCGTGCCAGACGGAGCTTTTGACGCCGCGCTTGATAAACCTTTATTTTTGGCTCATAGACTACTATTTTTCGGCCAATGAGGATGTAAGCAAGGTTAACGAAATAGTCACAAGAATAAAAATTCTTGATACTGAAATATATGAACTTTATGTCAAATGACAACAGGAGAATCACATGGCTGAAGATTTGTTGAAGGAAGCGCAGGATTTGCTCAAGGAAGAATCGTGGACAAGAGCCGCGATAAGCAACATCACTCAAAACGATATCCAAAAGCTTGAAAAGTATGTCGACCGCGCGGTCCAGGAAGGAAAGGTGCTGGAGGTCCGCGAGCTTTGCGACGAGCACTTGGCTCGCTCAAAGGACAGCATAACCGCGCTCTACATTTCGGGAATGCTTGCCTTGCTGCAAAAGACTTTGGACAATTCCGCCTTGGTCAGCCTTGTGGACATTCTTAACAAGAACAAAAAAGAGGCGATTGTCGAATATATTTGCGCCTACATCTTGGAAAAGGACGAGAACAACAAGTTCGCCTTGCGCGCCTTGGCCGACCGCTATCGCGAGGACAAGAACGAGAAGATGTGGGATTTGTACGAAAAAATCGTGAAGATTGACTTTGAGGAAGCCGACATGGCGAAGGCCTTGGCCGAGCATTACGAAGAGGCCGGCGACGCTGACAACGCGATGAGCTTTTACAAAAAGGCCCTGCACCGTTATGTAGGCATAAAGAACATTTCCGCGGTTAAGGAAGTTTGGTCAAAGTTGGTCGCCTTGATTCCGCAGGAAATCGACTTCTTCCTTTCCGTTCAAAGAAAGGTGGCCAAGTCTATCAGCGAAGAGAAGTCCGCGCTTTTGATGCAGGAGCTTTACTCATGGTACAAGGACCAGAAAAAGTGGGAGACCGCCATTGGCATCCTCAAGCTGATTTTGCAGATTGACAACAAGGACTCATGGGCCCGCCGCGAAATCGTCGAATGCTACAAGGGCATGTACGCTGACCGCGCCAACCTTGACGAGTACATCGCTTCCAGCGACCTTACCCAGAATTTTCGCAACGTCTTTGAGGCCATCAACGACTTTGAAAAGCACATCGCCTTTGACGTCAAGAGTTTTGTTTTCCACCGCACTTGGGGCGTTGGAAAAATCGTCAAGTCAAAGAACGACAACCTTACCATTAATTTTGGAAAAAAGCGCGGCGTTCACGAAATGTCGCTAAAGATGGCGGTCAACGCCTTGACGCCCCTTAAGAACGACCACATCTGGGTTCTTAAGGCCACAAAGACCCGCGAAGAGCTTTCTAAAATGGTCAAGGAAGACAAGGCCGGAACCTTGAAGACAATCATCAAGAGCTTCGGAAATTCCTGCGACTTCAAGCGCATCAAGGCCGAGCTTGTTCCGTCAATCTTGGAGCAAAAGGAATGGACCAGCTGGAACAACGCCGCGAAAAAGATTTTGGAGAGCGACTCGACCTTCGGCGTGAATCCAAACGACATCAGCCAGTATGTTGTCCGCGACCATGAGATTTCAAGCGAGGAAAAATACAACAACGAGTTCAAGGCCCAAAAGCTTTTCTTTGCCCGCATAGACATCATCATGAAGTTTGTTGAAGACGAATCGACCGACAAGGACAGCGACCTCTTCAGCGACATGTACCAGTATTTCACAGGTTACATAAAGACTATCAGCAAGGTTACGACTCAAGTCGTCGCGGCTTACTTGACGGTCCAGAGAATCGGCGAGAGAATCCCGTCGCGCGCCTATCAGTGCAAGTATACGTTCGCCCAGATTTACGCCGACTTGGACAATCCCCGCCTTGTTTACGAAGAGCTTAAGGACACAAAGAACACAAAGCTTAAGGAAGACTTCTTGAAGAACGTCAAGCTTTTGCCGGATTGGCAGGACCAGTACCTTATCTTGTTCCCGACGGTCCTAAAGAAGGAAATGCTTAGCGATGTGGTCGCCAACGGCGGCGCCGACAAGCTTAAGGCTTTTGTTGTCAAATGCTTTGACGACTACAAGGATTACCGCGCGGCGATTTTGTTCTTCTTTGAAAACTGCCAGGATGAGGCTTGGTTCAAGGAAAGCGGCGTTTCTTACGAAAAGCAGCTTATCGCCTTGTTGAACGTCATCGAGCTTTGCTTCCGCGAAATCAACAACCACGTGAACACGACGGAAAACAAAAAAATTCAAAAACAGGCCGAGAGCCTTTTGTTCACAAGCAACGCTTTGTCCAACTACATGTTCTCAAACGACGACGAGAACACAGTCACAAAGATGTACACCTTGGTTGACGACATAAGCGACTTGGATCCAAAAATCAAGACCACGCTCCGCAACAAGATTTTGGAAAAGTATCCCGACTACAAGTTCCGCACGTCGGAGGAAAAGTCCTCCACTCCAAAGGGAATGCTTGTCACAGCGGCCAAGTTGGAGGAAAAGCAGGCCCTTGCCGAGCAAATCCAGAAAGTGGACATTCCGGCCAACGCCAAGGAAATCAGCGAAGCGCGCGCGCAGGGCGACTTGAAGGAAAACGCCGAATACAAGGCCGCCAAGGAGCACCAGCACTACCTCAACGTCACGCTCGCGAAGTTGCAGGGCGAGCTTAACCGCGCTGTCGTCTTTGATCCGACAACAGCCTCTACGGCCGTCGTTTCCTTTGGCACAAGAGTCACTCTCCTTAACAAGGACACAAACCAAAACGAGACATACACGATTCTTGGACCGTGGGAATCGGACCCGGACAAGGGAATCATCTCCTACATGTCTCCTCGCGGAAACGCCTTGTTGGACAAAAAGCCGGAAGAGGAATTCTCCTTTAAGATTAACGAGACTTTGTACAACTACAAAGTCGTTCAAATCGAAATAGCGAAGTAAAATCATGGAAGACGCGGAAAGACAAAAATTGGAAGCTCAAAAAAAAGGCTTTGAATCAAACCGCTATTTGTGCGGAGCCCTCTGCGTCTTCCTGGTTTACGTGACATTCAAAGACTTTAAGACAAATCCCGGAAGCCCGCTTTTTTACGCCGTCATGGGCCTTTTGTTTTTGGCGGCGGCGGGCTTGGCGGTCCGGGACACTATTCTAATCCTAAAAATCAAGCGCGAGCTGCAAAAGGGCGGAGACTGACTTTGGCTGAAATCAAATGCCAAGAATGGACGCTAAAGGAATTGGCAAAGGGCCTTTATGTTTTTTGCGGCCCTACAAACGTTGGCGTCGCCGCCCAAAAAAAATCTTCAGGCGTTACAGAAATATATTTCATTGACGCGGGCGAGGACGAAGGCGCCGCAAAAAAGCTTTACGGGGCTTGCAAAAATCTATTCGGAGAAATCAGCGTAAAGGCTGTCATTTGCACGCACGCGCACGCAGACCATATTGGCGGCGCCTCTTGGCTTAAGGAAAAGACGCTCTGCCAAATTTGGGCCAGCCAAGCCGAAAAGTCTTGCGCCGAAACTCCGCAAATCCAGGCGCAGTCTTTTTACGGGGCTTTTCCGCTGCCGGAATTGGACGTGCCGTACTTTCACGCGCCGCAGTGCTTTGTTGACCAAACGATTGAAGGCGGCCAACAAATAAAATGCGGCGGCTTTGATTTTGAATTTCTTTCGCTTCCAGGCCACAGTTATGGCATGTTGGGAATTCTCGCCGCCGCTTCTGACGGAAAGAAAGTTTTTTACGCCGGCGACGGAATTTTCGGCCGTTCCATGCTAAGGCGCTTTTGGACGCCTTTTGTGGTTGACGTAAAGTCATTCAAGGAATCGATTGAAAAAATCTCGAAAATACAGGCGGATTTTTTTGTTCCCAGCCATGGTGACGTTTACGACGAGGTTGACGAACTTGCCGAATTGAATTTGATTTCGACGATTTCAAACGAAAAACTTATAGAGGAAATTTTAGTCCAGCCAAAGACGCACGAGGAGCTTTTAAAGGCCTTCGCCGACAAAAGCGACATCACGCTCCGCTTAAGCCAGTTCATGCTTATCGGAAGCTCCCTGCGCTCGTATTTGACCTACCTGTACAAGGAAGGCCGCGTCCGCTGGTTCTTTAACGACAACAAAATGTTTTGGCAAAAAGCCGCGGGCTAGAGCGCGGCTCAGGCGGACCAGCCGTCAGCGATGGCGATGCCGGCGCTGCAGCCCAAGCGGTTGGCTCCGGCTTCGATTAAGGCGCGGGCGGTCTCGGCGTCGCGGATTCCGCCGCTGGCTTTCACGCCCATGCCGGGCCCAACGGTTTTTCGCATAAGCTGAACATGGCGGACCTGCGCTCCGTTGGGGAGGGGATTTCCAGCGGCGTCTTTTGGCGTTCCAAAACCGGTTGAGGTCTTTACAAAGTCCGCGCCGGCTTTTTTGGCTGCAAGGCAGGCGCCTTCTATTTCTTGGTCAGTCAAATAGCAAGTTTCAACGATAACCTTTACAAGCGCCTTTTTTTCTTTTTGGGCGGCGGCTTCCTTTACAGCCTGGACAACGGCCGTGATGTCTTCCTGGACAAGGTCAAAGCGGCCTTCTTTTGCCGCTCCGATATTGATTACCATGTCTACTTCGCCGGCGCCGTCAAGGACGGCCTCTTTTGCGGAAAAGGCCTTGGCCTTGCTTGTTTCCGCTCCCAAAGGAAAGCCGATTACTGTGCAAACGGCGGCGCCGCTGCCTTGCAATTCCTTTGCGGCAAGCGAAACCCAGACGGGGTTCACGCAAACAGAGGCAAAGCCGTAGCTTTTGGCTTCGCCGCAAAGCTTTAGAATTTGCGCCTTTGTCGCTGTCGCGGCCAAAAGCGTGTGGTCAATCATTTTTGAAACTTCTTCCTTGGTCATGGCTTGGATTATACCGCGCTTTGATTTTTTTTGCAAACGCGCTTTTTTGATTCTAATAATTTTCTTCAATTTTAATAAATTTCTTGACAAATTAAAATAATATGTTATAATTTAATGGCGTTGAAGTAAAAAAACAATTGGAAAAGTGTATGGCCTTAAATTTTAAAGACGTTGTGGAAGAAAAGCAAATTCCAGACGGATTTATAAAAGTTACCGACAGACCCATCAAAGGGCTTTCGTCCGAACAAAAGGCAATTCTCAACAGGCGTGGGAATGTTTTTTTTAACAACGGAGACATTGAAAGCGCTAGGCGCGTTTATTTGACGACCGGTTATTCCGACGGATTGATTCGCGTTGGAGACGAGTACGCCAAAAAAAAGCAGACGCTTAAGGCGCTAAAAATGTACACACTTGCCCATAACACCAGCAAGGTGGGGCCGATTTACGAGAAAATCGCCGCGACAATAGGCAGTCTTTTAAAAGACGACGAAAATATGAAAGAAAAGTAGCCGCAAGGCCTAGGAGTTAAAAAATGAGCGACATCGGACAGAATTCTTTTGAGGACTATCCCGAGATAAAAGTTGACGGCAAGAACAACGAAATCGCCGAACTTTCAAAGCGCGGATACCAGCTTCTTAAAGAAGGCGAGATCGACAAGGCCAAGGCCGAATTTAAAAAAATTCTTGAGATAGAGAACAACAACAACTACGCCCTTGTAGGCTTGGGCGACAGCGAACGAAAGCTGAACCACTTTAACGACGCCATCGACTACTACACAAAGTGCCTTTCATTTTATCCCGGAAACAACTACGCGCTTTTTGGCTTGGCCGACTGCTACAAAACGCTCAACCAATTCCACAAGGCGATTGACATTTGGGAACAGTACTTGGTTCACGACGACCGCAACATCACTGTGTTGACCCGCGTGGCCGACGCTTATAGAAAAATCCGCGACTTTAAGAAAAGCAAGCAGCTTTATCTAAAAGTTTTGGACATGGAAGAAAACAATCCCTACGCGCTTATCGGTTTGGGCCACTTGCACTACGACTTTAAGGAATACACCGACGCGCTTTTTTATTGGACAAGAATGTTGGAGCTTAACGAAAACCAAGTTGACATCCGCGTTCTTACCAGCATCGGAAACTGCCACCGCAAGCTCAAGAGCTTTGAAAAAGGCGTTCCGTTTTTTGAGCGCGCCCTTAGCCTTGACCCCAAGAACTTTTACGCGCTTTTTGGCTTGGCCGACTGCTATCGCGGAATGAACCAGCAGTTCCGCTCGATTGAGTATTGGAACAAAATCTTGGACATGGATCCAAACAACAAGGTCATCCTGACCCGCGCCGGCGACGCTTACCGCAATTCCGGCGACTACAAAACCGCCGAGATGTATTACAACAAGGCGATGAACATCGACTTTGACATTTACGCCGCTCTGGGCTTGGCCCTTATTTGCAAGGGCGAGGGCCGCTACGAAGAAAGCGTTGACCGTCTTGGCGCCTTGATAAAGAACGATCCCAAAAACTACCGCCTGTACATCGACTTGGCCGACAGCTACGTCAAGTTGAACCAAAAGAAAAAGGCGATGGAAACACTTGAGTCATTCCAAAAGTTCGGCATTAGAAGCCAAGCCATCAACGACACTTTGGAACGCCTTAAGAAAAACGCCTAGCGTTGATGGAAAAAGTCGTCCTGTCCGGCCTTTTGCCGGAAGAAATATGCTCGCAGTTGAATTTGTCTCCCGCCTTTAGAGGAAAGCAAATCTTTAAATGGATTTCTATGGGCGTGGAATCCTTTGACCAAATGACAAACCTTCCAAAGGACTTGCGCGCGGCCTTGCAAGAAAAATCCGTCTTGCGCTCCTCTTCCGTCAACCAAGTTTTTAGGGACAAGGATGGAACGGCGAAGCTTCAAATAAAAACTAACGACGGCCTTTTGATTGAAACGGTTTTGCTTACCGACATCGAAGGCCGCAAGACCGCCTGCGTTTCTTGCCAGGCCGGCTGCGCTATGGCTTGCGCCTTTTGCCAGACAGGCCACTTGGGCTTTGCCCGCAATTTGACGGCTGCCGAAATCGTCGAGCAATTTTTGTTTTTGGAAAAAGAGTGCGGAACGCTGGACAACATTGTCTTTATGGGCATGGGGGAACCGATGCTCAACCTTGATGCGATAAGAAAGGCAATCGCCGTTTTGACCCACAAGGACGGCCGCGCTCTTGGAACAAAAAGAATAACCCTTTCCACTTGCGGACTTGTTAAGGGCATTTACGACTTGGCCGACAACGGACCAAAGATTCGCCTTGCCCTAAGCCTTACGACCGCCGACCCCGAATTGCGCGCGGCCCTTATGCCCGTCACAAAAACAAATCCTTTATCCGAAGTTAGAAAGGCGATTGACTACTACGCCAAAAAATCCGGCCGCCGCGTGACCTTGGAGGCGGCTCTTTTGGCTGGCCAAAACACCGGGCTGGACAGCGCCCGCCGCATGATAGAATTTGCGCGCGGCATTGACGTGAACATAAACCTTATTCCTTGGAATCCTATAGAAGCGCTTCCCTTTAAAGAGCCTACGCAAAAAGAGTGCGAGGATTTTGTAAAAGAGTTGGAGGCCGCCGGCCTTAACGTGACCTTGCGCCGCCGGCGTGGAGCCGGAATCAAGGGCGCCTGCGGCCAGCTGGGCAGCGCGAAGTTTTCAAAAGATTAAAGCGTTCGCAAGACCAAAAAGCGTGGAACAGAAATCGTTCGCAAGACCTTAACGCCGGCGGCGCTAGTTGAAGACCGCGCAAACTTCCTTTACCGCGTCCAAAAGAGCCTGCATTCCTTGGCGCGTTGTCTTTGGTCCAAAGCTAAAGCGGACGGACGTTTCCCTTTGCGCCGCCGGAACTCCCATCGCTTCCAAAATCGGCCGCGAGGCTTTTTTTGACGAGCAAGCGCTGCCGGTTGAAACGCAAATGCCTTTTGCGTCCAAGGCGCGGAGCATAACCTGGCCCGGAATCTTTTGAAAGCTTGCTTGAACGACCCAGGGCGAGAAGTTGTCCTGACTAAGAACGCCGCCGCCGGCATTTTCGCCGGAGCCAAGATTGCTGTCCTGACCAAGAACGCCGCGCGCTGCGGGAATTATCTCGCAGCCTTTTATGGAAAGCAAGTCCTTTATAAAAGAGGCCGTCCATTCTTTTTGTTCCTCAAAGCGCGCGGCGCTTTTGGGCTTGCCGCCGTTTTTGGTCTCGGCGCGCGGCGAGGGGATCGCGTGGCGCTCAAGGCATTTGGCAAAGGCGATGGCGCCAAAAAGGTTTTCGGTGCCGCTTCGCGCGCCTCCTTCCTGGCCGCCGCCGCGCAAAAATATTTCTTCCTCTTTTTTTAAGTAAAGAATGCCGATGCCGCGCGGCCCGCAAATTTTGTGGGCGCTAAAAGCGGCCGAGTCAATTCCAGGCTCGCTTAAAAAGTCGATCGGTATTTTTCCAAGGGCCTGGACGCAGTCAACGTGAAAGCGCGGCTTTCGCTTTCCCTTGTATTGTTCCTCAAGCGCGGCGGCGATTTTTTGGATTGGCTGGACCGCTCCGGTTTCGTTGTTCACCGCCATGACGGACACGAACAAAGTCTTTGCGTCCACCGTTTGCAAGACAGCCTCGGGAGTGATAAAGCCGTTTTTGTCGGCGGGAATAAAGCGGGGCTCGATTCCGCATTTTTTTAGTTCGTCGGCCATTTCGCGCAAGGCCGGGTGCTCGATTGAGCTTACGGCGACGTTTCCTTTTTCGGGCCGGTTGAGTATGGCGAGCAGGGGAATGTGGTCGCTTTCGGTTCCGCCGGAAGTGAATATAATTTGTTTGGCCTGGACGCCCAAAACGGCCGCGCAGTCCGAGCGCGCTTTTTCCAACGCGGCGCGAGCCTCTTTTCCTGCCGCATGGACGCTTGAAGGGTTGGCCCAAGCCGCCAAGGATTCCTTTAGCGCGGCCTCCAAAATGTCTTGGTCGGGAATGGCCGTCGCGGCCCAGTCAAAGTAAAGTTCTGGATTCACAGGCATTTTAAGATATCCTTGTCGGAGACTTCCGTTATTACAGTTTCGCAAAGGCCCTTCTGCAAAATAACGCGGATTTTGCTGGAGGAATTCTTTTTGTCGCGCTTCATCGCGCAAAGGATTTTTTTCGCGCCGTCTTTGGGGCAAAAGCATTTTGGGGCGGCGGCTGTTTCCCAGCCAAAGTATTCTAGAAGCTCAAAGACTTTTTCCTTGTATTCGTCTGAGCAAAGGCCAAGCTTTTGGCTAAGGCAAAGCGCGCGGCCTATTCCCCATGCGACGGCGTCTCCGTGCGCGATTTTTCCAAGGCCGGCGCAAGTTTCAAGCGCGTGGCCAAATGTGTGGCCTAAGTTGAGCTGCATTCTGATGTTTTTTTCGGTCATGTCTTTTTGGACCACGCGCGCCTTGGCCTTGGCGCATGCCTGGATCATCTTAAAGACAAAGGCCTTGTCGCGCTTTTTTATTAGCTCGCGCTTTTTTGAAATTTCTGCAAACATTTTTTTGTCGTAGAGAAGCGCGGTCTTAAAGGCCTCGGCAAAGCCCGAGCGGTATTCGCGCTCGTTGAGGCTTTGGACAAAGTCAGGGTAAACGTAAAGGGCGCGCGCGGGGTAGAAGGCCCCGATCATGTTTTTGTAGTCGTCAAAGTCGCAGCCTGTCTTTCCGCCCATAGCCGCGTCCACCATGGCGAGCAAGCTTGTCGGAACAAATTCGCAAACGGCGCCGCGCTTGTAGAGCGAGGCCGCGAAGGCTGTCATGTCGGTAAGAACGCCGCCGCCGATGGCGCAAAAAACGTCTTTTCTGGCAAAGGCACGGTCCAGAGCGGCCTCCACGATTTGGAGGACGGTCTTTATAGTCTTGTGTTTTTCTCCAGCTCTAAGAATTATGAGCGCGTCGTTTTTGGCCTTGCCAAGTCCGTCGTAAACGCCGGGCTTTAAGGCGGCGGCTTTTTGGTCTTGAGCGCTTTTTGCGGCGAACAGGGCCGTAAATTTTTTTAGGCAGGGAAGGGCGGCCACATTTGTGTCAATTACAAAAAGGCGCCTGTCGGACGCTTCCGTGGAAAAGAAAAGCTTTTTTAAGTCGGGCGTTCCCTCAAAAAAGAAAATCTCGCTTTTTGGAGTGGCGATAAATTGTTTTTGGTAATTTATGGTGAACAAGTCATTTTGCATAAAAGAAATTATAACGCGCTTTCGGCGATTTTTCTAGCCCAATTTTAGCTCCCCGTCCTCGATGAAAACTTCCGTCCGGGCCCTTTCTAAATTTTCTATACAGATGTTTTGTTGTCAGTAAAATTCTGCTTGAAAAACTTGTAAAATCCAGCTATAATCAAGACGGATTTTTCTTATGAAACTTTTTGGCGTTGACAAAGTCTTTAAGAATCTTGCGGAATTTCAAACGCGGCATAGAAAAAAGATTCTTGCGATTTTTCTTTTTTTGGACATTTTAGCGCTCTTAGGCCTTGGAAAAATCGTCGTCAGCGCCGATGTCCAGGCCTCGAAACCGAACGAAAAAACTTTAAAGGCGGAAGAAAAGTTTTTTAAAACTTTTCCAAATGAATCCATTTATGTCTTGGTTTCTTCCGCCGACGTTTTCAGTCTGCAAACTTTAAAGGTCATAGACAAACTTGGCCGAAGGCTGGAAACGGAAGTTCCCACCGCCACTTCCGTTTATTCCCTTTTGACAATGACGGTCCCTGTAGGAAGCGAAGACGGAATAGAAATAAAGAATCCCTTTGACGGAAAAATTCCTGACGACCCTAAAAAATTAAAGGAGATAAAAGATTTCTTTTTAAGCCGGGAGTCTTTGGTCAATGTTTTTGTTTCCGCCGATGCTACGGAAACTTGGCTGATTCTTCCCCTTCCCAGAGTGAAAGACGACAGGTCTTTTAGAAACCAAAGAAGTCGCGCCGCGCAAAAGATTATTCAAGAAGTGTCCAAAGAATGCCAGGGCGTTTGCAGTCTTAATCCTGTGGGCTGGGATTATTCCGCCACGGAAGCCAGCGATTACGCGATTCGCGAGGCCTTGACAAGAATTTCAATCGGCTTTGCGGTCATGCTTTTTATGCTGATTTTTTTGCTCCGTTCGTTAAGGGGCGTCGCTTTTTCTCTTTTGGCCGCTTTTTTGGGAATAGCGTCCGTGTTGGGGCTTTCGTCCTATTTGGGGTTTCCCATAAACGCGAACGCCATTTCACTTCCGATTTTGCTGGGAATGGCGCTTTCAATTGGCTATTCCCTTCATGTAATCAATTCCTTCAAACGCCATTTTAGGCGGACTGGAAAAAGAATTGAGTCTGTCATTTTGATGGCGGAGGAAACCGGCTGGTCGCTCTTTTTTACTGTGGCCACCACAGTCGCGTCTTTGATTTCGTTTTTATTTTTTGACATGGAAATTTTGCGCTGGATAGGAGGAATTTCCGCAGGCATTGTTTTTAGCGTTTATTTGCATGTCGCGCTTGTCATTCCAATAGTCATGTCCTTTGGAAAAGACCAAGAGGAAATGGGCGTCGAAAAAGCCAAGGCCGCGACTGGCGTTGACCTTGCCTTTGAGCGCGCGGGGCTTTTTGTCGTCCAAAACAAAATTCCTGTGGCCGTCATTTCCGCCGCGATTATGATTTTCCTAGCTTTTGGCATAAGGCGCATATCGGTCAACATGGACTTGTTCGAGATGCAAGGGCCAAAGGTTCCCCATATCGCGCGCGCCAAGGAATTGCTGCGCCACGAGCTTGGAAGCATTTACAGCTTTGACGTGATGGTTTTGTTTGACAACCCGGACGCTTTTAAAGAGACGGAAAATCTTTTAAGGCTTGAAAAAATGGTTTCGCGGCTGGGAAATCTTAGGCTTGTAAAAAAATCTTCTGGAAAGCCCCGCGTCCTTTCGCCGCTTCCATTGCTAAAAGAAATAAACAGAGTGTTCAACGGCGACAAAGAAGAGTTTTACCGCATAAACACTGACGACGGGGTGGCCGCGCAAGCCCTTGTTTTTTGGTCGAACAGTTTTAGGGAATACTTTGACGTTGACAACGACGACTATGGCGTCGTCAGGCTTCACTTGGAGCTTACCGGCTTTGACTCAAAAAAACTTCTTGCGGATGTGGCAGACATAGAAGAAATTGGAAAAGAAATTTTTCCGGACGCGAATGTTTATTCCATCGGCCGCGTGATTGACTACGCCAGAACAAATGACGTCCTTGTGGAGCTGGAACTAAAGTCATTGATGATTTCGTTTTTAATAATCGCTTTTATGTTGGCGGCAGCCTTTGCCAACGCGACCGCGGGGCTTATAGCGATGATTCCGAACATCGCTCCTATAGTGACTTTGGCCGGAATCATGGGATATTTGGGCCAGCCCCTTGACATACTCACGGTGACGGTAATGCCCATGGTTTTGGGCCTTGCGGTTGACGACACAATCCACTTGACCAACCACATAAAAAAAGATTTTTTGCGGACAGGTTCTTATATGGAAGCCGTAAAGAATTCCTTTGGAAAAATCGCCAAGACTATGTTCATGACAAGCGCCATTCTTTGCGCCATGTTCGCGGTTTATTTGTTCAGCCCGATGCGTTTTTTTACCCATACAGGATTTCTTGCGATTGTGGGAATAAGCTCCGCGCTTTTTGCGGACTACACGCTCACCCCGGCGGTAATTTGCTTGAACAAGCCTTTTGGAAAAGAAGTTGTTCAGGACATTCATAAATAATAAAACCTTAAGGAGGATTTATATGAAAAAAATCACAGTTTTGGGAGCTTTAATGCTATTGCCCATGTTCGCTTTTGCGGAAGGCTTGACAGCCTATGAAATTGCAAGCCGCGCCTACAACCAAGAGAGCGGAAAGACTTCTTTTTACGAAGCCTCGCTTACGATTCAGGCAAAGAGCGGAGGCTCTCGCGTCCGGGAAATTTCCTTGCGCAAAAAGCTGTATGACGGAGTGAAAAAGACGCTCATCACTTTTTCCGCTCCAAAAGAAGTTGCGGGCGTGGCCTATTTGTCGTTTGAATACGACTCTAAAAAAGCCGACGCCAAGGAGTCCGAAAACTGGCTTTATATGCCGGCGATGAAAAAGGTTCGCAGAATCAGCGGAAGCTCCCGCCAAGACGATTTTATGGGTTCTGACTTTACTTATGAAGACATCGGCGACAGAGGCCTGAACAAGGACAATTTTACGCTTATGGGAGAGGAAAAGGTTGATGGCGCGGACTGCTGGAAGTTGGACTGCGTGGCCAAGGATTCAAGCGAAAAAATTCCAAGAAGAATTTTATGGGTCAGAAAGGACAACTACATTCCGCAAAAAGTCCAGTTGTTTGACCAAAGGGGAGAGCTTCAAAGAGAGCTTGTCTGCTCGGACATAAAGCAAGTTGACGGCTTTTGGACTGTCAATAAAATGGTCATGACAAACGTTCAGACGGGACATTTTTCGACCATACAGATGAAGTCCCTGAAACACAACATTGATTTGGCTGACAATCTCTTTACCGTTTCTTCCATCGAGCGAGGAATCAAAAAATAAGGAGAGCCTGATGAAAGCGTTTTTTTTGGCGGCGTTAATTCTGTTGTCGCCGTTTTGTCTTTTTGCCTTTGACACAGATTTTTCGTTCAGCCTTTTGACAGACATGTCAACTCCTTTGCCCTACGCAAAGCGGGCGGGGGAGTTGATTCAGGCGGAAATGAAGGGCGACCTTGAATTGTATCTTTACGCCACAGAAAAAACGACTTTTTTTATGAACGGCCGGGTGGTTTTGGATCCGCTCTCTTCCTTGTCGGACTCTTTTGACTTGGGGGCGGCCGAAAATCATCTAGGCTTTTCGCTAAAAGAGGCTTGGATTGACTATACGTCGGATTATTGGGCTTTTAGACTGGGACGGCAGATAAGCGCTTGGGGAAAGGCGGACCTTCTTACAGTGACAAACGTTCTTTGCCCAAGGAATTATACAAGCTTTAGTTTTTTTGACTTGTCGGACACATACATGGGAATTGACGCGGCCCGCGTTTCTTTTAAATCCGACGTTTACTCGCTGGACTTTTACTGGATTCCAATCGTCCGCGCCAGCGCTTTGCCGATCGCGCAAAAGCATCCCGTACAAAAGGTCCTTGCCGATTCTGACGAGTTTCCCCGTCCTGACTTTAAAAATAACGCGCCTGAGCCTAAGCTTGAAAACTTTGAATACGCTCTAAAGGCCAGCGCCTACTGGAAATACGCCGACGTTTCGTTATACGGTTTTTACGGCTATGACCGTCTTCCGTCTTCGTTTAAACTGGATGCTTTGTATGGCGAGATAAGCATGGACTACAATAGGTCCCTTATGGTTGGCGCTGACGCTTCCATTCCTTTGGGAGGGCTTGTCCTTCGTCTTGAAGGGGCTTTCTTTTATGACTCGGTGATTCCAAAGACAAAAATCAACATTGATTTAAGCGATCGCTCGGCCATTATGTCCTTTCTTAGTTCGGACTATGACTTTGGGTACAAAAAACGCGACAAATTGGTCATGTTGGCGGGCCTCGACTGGATGCCTGGCGGCTGGATTTTGTCGGCGCAGTATTACGGAGACCTTGCCTTTGGAGACATGTCGGAGCTTTCTCGCAGTAACTATGTCCACATGGCCACATTGGCTATTTCAAAAAGCTTCTTTAAGGACACTTTGGCAGTTTCCCTTGCGGGGCTTGTTCAATTTGAAGAATGGAACAATATGTTTGTCTTAAACGCCTCTTACAACGCCACTGACGCGCTTATAGTTTCCGCCTCAGTTTATTGCGTAAATATTTTTTCTGACTTGGGCTATAAGACATTCAATGATTTAAGAAATTGGGGAGGCGCGACTATAAGCGCCAAATATTCATTTTAAGGGAGAATGAAAATGAAACTCTTTGACATCGATTCTTTGTTCAGGCGCGCCGCGGAAGCGCAAATAAAAAGGCGCGGGCCGATTCTTGCTGTTACCGCGATTCTTACGATTTTCTTTTTGGCGGGGCTTTTAAAATTTTCTACGGTTTACGACAAGGTTCTTCTTGGAGCCACGGAAGAGCAAAAGCGGGCGGAAGAAAAATTTAAGAAAGTTTTTTCCACAGATTCCATTATGATTCTTGTCACGGCTGACGATGTTTTTTCGCCGGATGTTTTGAACGAAATAGACGTCATAGGCCGGCGGCTGGAAAAGGAAGTGGCTTATTCCCGGCCTGTCCAGTCGCTTTTGACAATGAGCGTTCCCCTTGGAAAGGAAGACGAAATAGAAATATCAAATCCCTTTGGCGGAAAAATTCCCCAGGGCAAAGAAGAGCTGGCTAGAATAAAAGAATTTTTTTTAAGCCGCAAGTCTTTAGTCAACACTTTTGTTTCTGACGACGCGAAGGAATGCTGGATTATTCTTCCCCTTGAGCAAGTGGAAGACCCCAAAATGGAAAGGGCTGGCGCCGCAAGAAAAATAGTCCAAGAGGAATCTGAAAATTCCAAGGGAATCTGCTCCCTTTATCCTGTGGGCTTTTCCTACATTGACCTTGAGGCCACCGAATACAACGTGCATGAGTCTGTCGTCCGCGTGGCCATAGGCTTTTTGGTGATGCTGGCGTTCTTGATTGTTCTTGTCCGCTCCTTTAGGGGAGTGCTTGTTTCTTTGCTTGCAAGCGTGTTTGGAATTGGAGCGGTTCTTGGAGTTTCTTCTTATATGGGAATCCCCGCCGACGTTGGAAGCATGTCGCTTCCGATTATGCTTGGAATGGCGCTTTCAATCGGCTATTCCCTCCACCTTATCAATTCTTTTAAAAGGCATTTTAGGCTGACAGGAAGAAGGGCGGACTCTGTGGTCGCCGCCGTGGAGGAAACCGGCTGGTCAATTCTGTTTACGGACCTAACTACAGTCGCCTCCCTTGTTTCCTTCCTTTTCTTTGAAATTTCTTCCCTTAGGTGGAGCGCCGGAATCGCGGCCTGCATTGTCGTGGCCGTTTACTTGTATGTGATGGTTTTGATTCCCATTGCCATGAGTTATGGAAAGGACAAGGAGCCGGCCGCCGAACAAAAAGAACTTGGGGGCGCCACCAAGGTTGACCTTGCCTTTGAAAAATACGGCCGGGGGATTTTTAACAAAAGGCTTTTGGCGACTGTTTGCGCCTTCGTGGTGATGGCGGCCATGATTCCCGGCGCCAAAAAGATTTCGATAAATATGGATGTCCTTGCGATGCAAGGCCCCAAGGTTCCGCACATAGCGCGCCTTATGGAAATGTTAAAAACCAAGCTTGGAAGCATTTACAGCTTTGACGTGATGGTTCAGCTTGATCCTAACGACGAAGACGGCTTTAGAAGCGCCGACAATCTTTTAAAGCTTGACGAGCTTATAGACGGAATGAAGGACCTTGACCTTGTGAAAACGGTTGACGGCCGTCCATGCGTTTTGTCCGCTTGCGGAATGTTAAAGGAAATGAACAGAATGTTCAACGGCGACGACCCTGACTTCTATCGCATAGACACGGAAGACGGCGTGGCGGCCCAAAGCCTCACTTTTTACGCGGACAATTTTTCAGATTACTTTGACATAGAGAACGACGACTTTAGCATGACCCGCCTTCATGTGGAACTTACCGGCTACGATTCAAGAACGGTTTTGGACGACGCGGATTCCATCATAAAAAGGGGAAAGGAACTTTTCCCCGGCGCGAAAGTTTACGCAATCGGCTCCATTTTGGACACGGCCCGCTCCGACTTGACTCTCATAAACATAGAACTTAAGTCAATTTTCTTCTCGCTGGCAATCATCGCCGTGATGATGATTATGGCCTTCGCGTCCGTTAAGACAGGCCTTATCGCCATGATTCCCAACGTGTTCCCCGTTCTTGTCCTTGCGGGCTTGATGGGTTACGGCGGAATAAACCTTGACCTTCTTACGGTAATTGTAATGCCCTTGATTTTGGGCCTTGCGGTGGACGACACGATTCACTTGATAAACCACATAAAGAACGAATTTGCCCAAACAGGAAGTTACGCCAAGGCCACGGAGAACGCCTTCCGCGAAATAGGAAAGACTATGTTCATGACCACCATAATCTTGTGCGCCATGTTCGCGGTCTACTTGTTCTGTCCGATGAGGTTCTTTGTAACGACCGGCTTCCTTGCGATTGTGGGAATAAGCTCCGCGCTTGTGGCCGACTACACAATCACGCCTGCGGTGATTTGCTTGACCAAGCCTTTTGGAAAGGAAAAAGCCGAAGCCGGCAAGGATTAAGCGTGGAAGATCTTAGTAGCTCTTAGATTCAAGGGCTTCCAGCTTTTGAAGTTCCTCGTTGACCCGCTCCAGCTCGCGGTTAAGGATTTTTTTATAGTCCAGCTCCGAGCTTGAGATGCGGGCGTTTTCGTCTTCCCAGAAAGGCAGGTCGGCGAGATGCAAAAAGCGGAATTTTGTTTCGCTGGCTTTTTCAGACCAAAGCTTGGCTTCCCGCCAATAATAAAGGCCTGCCTCGTAGCAGCTTTTGGCCTTTTTTAGGTTGGCCAAATATTCGTCTTTCCAAGGAGCGTCGTAAAAGCAAATCGCCCTTTTGTCGTAAACGCGGGCCAGGCGCATGTGCTGCTCAATCAGTTTTAGGTTCAAGTGCATTTGGAAAAGGTTCCGGTATTTTTCCCATTCGTCCTTAGTCTGAATTTTCGCCCTGGCGTAAAGGGGGTTGGCGAAGTCGGCGCGGACGGCCTGCTCCAGCCAGTAAATGTTTTCCATGCAGTCGTCGGGATACTGCTGGTAGTGGACGTGGTAAAGCTTGTAAAAGTCCTCTTTGTACTTGCACATGTAAGAAAAGGCCGGCAGGCAAAAAAAAGCCGCCGCGCCGAGCGCGAGAGCGAGGACAAAAATTTTTTTCGCGAACTTTTTCACGAATTTATTATCGGAAGAATTTCTTTCCAGATTAAATCTGAAATTTTTTCTTTGGGAAGGGTGGCGTCAAGCTCTACGATTCTCATGCCGCTGTTTTCTAGTTTTTTGTATTGGTTGATTATCGCGCGGTAGCGGGAAGCCGTGTCGCTAAGGAACTTTTCGTTTTCGTATATCTCCTTGGCCTCTCCGCGCTTTTCGACGCGTTCAAGGGATTTTTGCGCCGAAATGTCAAAGAAAAACAAAAGTTGGGGCAGAGGAAAGGGGCTGTTGAGCGTTTTGGGCAAGTCCTCGCCGCAAGTCACGCCCTGGTAGGCCAGGTTTGAAAAGAGGTATCTGTCCGATACAACTGTCAAGCCGTTTTTAGTTTGGTCAACAATTCCGCCTTGTCCCCAAAGGTGTTCCGCCCTGTCCGCGGCAAAGAGGTAGGCCGCCGTTTGCGGGGCGACTTTTTCCTTTCCGGCCAAAATCTGGCGCAAGAATTTTCCGGTCGGCCTTTCGGTCGGCTCGGCGGTGAAGGCGATTTTTTTGTCTGAGTCCCGTTCCGCCAAAAGCCGCATTTGGGTTGAAGTGCCCGCTCCGTCTATTCCTTCAAAAACTACAAAATTGTTAAGTATCATAGTAGAAAACCTCAAAATTTTGGCCAAAAGAGCCGATAATATATAAGGTATACCATAATGCAAAATTTTGCAATGTCACGCCGTATTATTTGGCGCGCAGGGGGCTTCGTGTCTAGATGAAGTTCAAGCAGCGTTACATAAAAATCGGCGTTTGCGTATTGTTTTTCCTTTCTCTTCTTGTGGCCGTAAACAGGCTCTTGCAGCCTCTTTATGTCCGGATAGGAACGCAAATCCAAAAAACAGTTGACTCTTATCGAACAAGCCTCAAGGAAAACGCCGGCCTTTTGATTTCGTACAAATCTTTGTCCCCGTCAATATTGTCCGGCGTCAGCGTCAACGGAATTTCCGTCGTCGACTCCAAAAGCGGCTTGGAAGTGGCTTCTGTCGGCCGCCTTTATTTGGACTACTCTTTGCGCGACATTTTGAACGGCCGGCCGGATTCCTTCATCGAAGGGCTTTTGCTGCGCGACGTTGAGATAAAAATTCTTTCGGGGGAAAACGATTTTTGGCTTTCGCAAATTCTTGAAAAAAGAAAAGCCAGCCAAAGCGCCGGCTTGGAGCAAAAGCTCTACAGCGAGCGCTTTAAGGAATTGCTTGAGAAGATGAACCTTCAGAACGCCAGAATAAATCTTGGCTCTGACCTTCGCGTTTACCGTTTGCGCTTTGTCTTTAAGTCGGGCGCGCAAACTTTTGAGGCGGCAGTGTCAAAGGCACAGGTTGGAGCGCGCGGACAAAACAAGATTGACGCGAATTTTTCGGGAGCGTTTGACTTTTTTTCTGGCGAAGAAAAATTTTCAGGCGCGCTTGATTTTTCCGCATTGATACCGCGCGGCGTTGAGGGAAGCTCCGCCGTCTTGCGCTTTTCGAACCTTTCCGCGCTTAATTACCGCGCGCGCTTCATAGGCTTTTTGGCTGAATACAGGGCGCAAAAACTAAGCTTTAAAATGCTTCCAAGCGCGCGAAACATTTACGCGGAAGCCAGCGTTGACTTTAACAGCGCGGATTGCGAAGCCAAGCTTTTTGCCGACGGATTCAACATGTCGAACTTTCTCCAAACCAGCAACAGCGACAAAATCACCAAGGGCTTGTTCGAGATGAATTTTTCTTTGAACGCGTCGGCAAAATACAATTACAGGAGCGGCGACTTTGGATACGCGTCAAGCGGCGACATTTTTGTTCCGGGCATCGTAATTCCGTCCAGCGCCTTTCAAAGCGACACAATCGTTTCTTATTCGCTTTCAGGCGACGAAAAGAAAATTTCAATTCCGTATTTCAAGACGTCGGGCGAGCGCTACAACATAAGCTTTGAAGGCGCCTTTGACTTTGTGGCCAAGCGGCCTAGCGGAACTTTTGGAGTGGAGTCTTTTACGCTTCCAAACGGCGGCGTGATTTCGACTGAGGTTTTCATTGAAGACTACAAGAACGGCTTTATGTGCTTCGCGCCGCAAATCTTCTTTGGCGAAAACGTTTTTACCGCCGCGCAGTTCACGATGCTTAGCGCCGAAGATTCGTGGAACTGGACTTTTGAAGTCTCTGACTATTCGCATAGCGACGAGCCTGGCGTAGTCTCTGTTTTTGGAAGCTACTCTCCTGAAAGCAAGGCAGCCCAAGCGTCGCTTTCGTTTGGCGGAATCTATTTGGACAGCATCGTAAAGACTTCGGCTTTCTTTGCGGAGGAAAGCATGAAGCCGCTTTTGATGGCCGCTTCCGACGCGGTAAAGTCTTATGTTTTCTCATGCGACACATTCGCTTCCGGAGTAGGCAAGGAATTTTCGTTCAGTGTTCCTTACGCGATTTTGGCCAACACCAGCCGCGACGACCAAATGCTGATTCTTGAGGCGGACGGAAACGAGCAGACATTCCAATTGTCGCGCCTTGAATTTATTTTTGGCGGCCAAAAGCTTTTGATGGACGGCCTTGTCGAAAAGCTTGAAGGCTCGTCGAACCGTTTGTTGAACGGCCGCTTGGAGTTGAACGGCATTCCGTACACTTTCTCTGGCTTGGCCAACAAGGGCTGGATAGAAATCAATTCGGAATACGGAATGCGCTTTACGCTAAGGACCGACACAAGCGGCCAAGTGGCCAAGCTTGACGGCTCGTTTGAAGCGACAGGATTTCCTGTAAAGATAAACAACAACACATTCTCGTTCACCACCGACTCAAGTTTTTCATACTCAATCGACAAGGGCCTTAGAGCGTTGATTCCGTATTTTGACGGCCGCTTGCTGGAGGGAACCAGTTCGCTTGAGCCCGTCGTTACGTTTGCGGCCGACATTGACCAAGGCGGCGCGTATTTTGACAGCGTTACCTATTCCGACAGGGTTTCGACACTGAACGGAAGCGGCTCGTTTATCTACCGCTTTGACGGAAATCTTTTTGAAAGCGCCGATTTTAGCTTTGATTTGTCCAATTCGCTAAGCGAAGAGAAAATATCGCTTGAAGGGAACGTTGTCAACTCGCTAAAGACTCCGCTTACTGTCGGCTCGCTTTTCTCAGGAGCCTTCTTGAAGAATCTTTTGATAACGACCGGGCTTAAGATTGTGTCGCTAAGGTCGGAGCGCTTTTTCGCCGGATCACAGGAAACTGACACCGTCAACGCCAACATTGTCGCGCAGGGAATGGCTGAAAATCCCTTTGTGTCAATCGACATACCAAGCGCCGTCATGACAATTCAAGGAAAGCCTTTAAGCTTGTCCGCCCAGGCGATTGTGGAAGACAGAGTGTTCTCGATTCAACAGGCGGTGGCCGACTGGGGCGACAGCAGGTTCACAAAAATCTTGGCGACATTTGACCAAAAAACTTGGGACGGCGAGTTGACGTTTGACTTGAAGACCGATTTGTTTGGCAGCCCTGTTTCCGCCAACGCAAGGGCGAAAATTCAGGCTTTAAGCGAAGTGGGCGATGAAGGCCCCGATTCCTTTAACATTGAATTTGACGCTGTGGAAAAAAAGCTGGACAAGAAGAGAAGCAAAAGCTATCACTTGGGCTTGATGAAAATTCAAAAGCAAATGATTGTTTCTTCCAGCGCCAACATAGGGCTAAGCGGAACTATAAGCGATTTTAGGGACTTGGATTTGGAAATAAAGAATTCGATTCCGTTCAACATGAAAATACAGGGAAGCGTCGCAAAAGACGATTTGAACGTTTCCGTGTCCGACATTCAGATAAACGGCCGCGAGCTTGTGGAGTCGCTTGGCGTTGAAGTCGCGAAAATCTACAAGGGAATCGCGACAGGCGGCTTTGTGTTGACAGGCTCGCTTATGGATCCAAAATTTTATGGACAGATTGACATTCCCGACGCTGAATTCAATTTTCCGAATTTCTTTAAGAAACGCGCCTACTCGCGATTGATTTCAATGACGCTTGACGGCTCTCAATTCTACACAGAGCCTACCCGTTGCGATTTGCAGAACCAGCCGCTTGACGTTACGGTCAGCATTCAAATGGACCGCTTTGCGTTGGAAAGCCTTGAGGTGAGGGTTCAAACGATAGGGAACGATTATGTTCCGCTGAACTTGAACCTTTCCGAAATGCACATAAAGGGCGACTTCCTTGCGGATTTGTCAATCGTTTTGGAAAACGACACGCTGGGCGTTTCGGGCGAGCTTACGGCCAAAAACGCCAACGCGGAATTTGGCGCGACAAGGTTGAACGAAATTATTTCAGGATTCGCGCCCGCGGACGACAATGACGACGACGACGGCCTTCCGGTTGACGTTGACTTGAGAATTAGGTCGGCGCAGCGCGTTCAGATTTCCTACTCAACCTTCTTGCGCGCCGTCGTCGTTCCCGGAACCGAAATCGACGTTTCATACTCAAGCGACGACAAGCGGCTGCTTTTGGACGGCGACGTTCCGATTAGAAGCGGCGAAATCGTGTTCATGAATTCCAGCTTCTACATCAAGGAAGGTGAAATACACTTTAAGAACACCGACGAAAGCTTTGACCCCAGCGTCTCGGTTTTGGCGGAATGCAAGACGCGCGACGAAAACAGCGAGCCTGTGACTATAACCCTGCAAGTGGACAAGCAGCGCCTTAGCCAGCTGAAGCCGCGCTTAAGCTCAAGCCCGGCGAGGTCGGAGCGCGAAATAATGGAAATTTTGGGCGGCCTAATAACGTCAAATTCCAACAACGCGGCGTATTTGGCGCTGGCGACAGGCGATTACGCCCTTCAATCAGTTTTGATAAGAAGATTGGAAAACGCATTGCGTGATTTCTTTAAATTTGATATATTCTCTGTAAGGACAATGGTAGTCCAAAACGCCGTTAAGCAGAGCGTAAACCGAAATTCTTCCGGCTCGGACAATTTAGCCGGTAACTATTTGGACGGTACAACTGTTTATATTGGTAAATACTTTGGCGAAGCGTTATTTGCGGACGCGATGTTAAGGCTGAACTACGATAAAAACCGCATTGGAAACGGCTATACGTATGACGGCATTTCATTTAGGCCTGAATTGGGATTTGAATTGGCATCTCCTTTCGCTAAGATTAGGTGGAGCGTGTCGCCCGATTTGGAAAGCATTCTTAACATGAAAATTGTTGAGAACACCGCGCTAACTTTGTCATGGAAATTTAGTTTTTAAAAAAAATTGGAGTATTGATTATGCGCTCGCAGTTAAAAAAAATTGTTGTTCTTCTATTTATATTCTGCGCCTTTTCGTCTTTTTCCTTTTCCCAAGAGGCTGACGATTGGTATGTGGACAAGACAATCACTAAAATAACTTTCAAGGGCTTAAAAAGCGTAAGGCAGTCTGACCTTTCGGGTATGACGTCCAGCTACATCGGACAAAAATTCAACGACTGCTTTTATGACTTGCTCAACCGCTTGGAGGCCTTGAACTATTTTGACGACATTGTTCCTGGCGCGACCCATGACTCCGGGGACGGCGTTATTCTTGTGTTGACTGTTGTGGAAAAGCCTGTCGTCTCGTCCATAAAATTCAGGGGGAACAAAAAGGTAAGGAATCCTCCGTTAAAGGACGCCATGTCTCTTAAGGTTGGAAACGTTTATTCTGAGTCCGAGGCTTTGATGGACGAGCGCGCCATCAGGGACGTCTACCTTGAAAAAGGCTTTTCTTCCGCGCGCGTTTCTCACTTTTATGAAGAGACTCCGTCCGGCATCGCGGTCACTTTTGTGATCAACGAGGGAAATTCAATTTCCCTTGTCGGAGTGAACTTTGAGGGCAACAGCGCCTTCTCTTCAAAAAAACTAAAGAAGCAGACAAAGCTAAAAAAAGCGGGCGTTTTCTCTAAAGGCGCCTTCCAAGAAAGCCAGCTGGAAGTTGACCGCCAGTTGATTTCAAAGTATTACATGGACCGCGGCTACTTGGACTTTCATATCGTTGACGTCACTCGCGACATCACCCACAACGACAAAAAAGACCGCGACGAAATGGTCATCACTTATTACTTGTATGAAGGCGCCGTTTACACTTTTGACGGCTTGACTTTTTATGGAAACAAGGTCTTTTCCACCGAGCGCTTGAATTCCCTTGTTACGATAAAAAAGGGAGACATATTCAACCAAACTAAATTTCAGGAATCGGTTGCCGGCGTAAGCGACCTTTACTATGAAAACGGCTACACCGAGAACTCCTTCCAGCCTTTGGAAAACCGCGACAGCGCCGAACGCAAGGTGTCATATGTCCTTAACATCACCGAGCGCGACAGAAGCCATGTGGAGAAAATTATCGTCAGAGGAAACGAAAAGACAAAGGATTATGTAATCACGAGGGAAGTTCCGATTGACACCGGCGACGTCTTCTCAAAGGCAAAAATCGCCAGCGGACTTCGCAACTTGATGAACTTGCAGTATTTCTCAAATGTCGTTCCCACTGTGGAACCTGGAAGCGACGCCAACTTGGTTGACTTGATTTTCACGGTGGAAGAGCAGCACACAAACTCAGTTGAATTTGGCGTCACCTTTACCGGCGTTACAAACCCCGAAGACTTGCCGTTTTCGATTTTCGCAAAGTGGTCCAACTCAAACCTCTTTGGTTTGGGAAAGACTGTTTCTGTAAGCACGACGTTGGCCACAACCGAGCAATCGGTGTCGCTTGGCTATTCCCAGCGCTGGCTTTGGGACCTTCCGATTGAATGGAGCGAAAGCCTTTCGTTCTCGCACGCCAAAGCGAAAGTCTTGCGCATGTATTGGACCAATTCCGGCATTATCGACAAGAAGAATTATTACATGGAATACGAGCGCTGGCAATTGGACTTTGACCACTCATTGGCCTACCGTTGGATGCCAAAATGGGCCATCCTTACTTTGGCGGGCGGTTTGACCAACGCGCTCAGCAACTACATTTACGACGACAGCCTTTACACGCCGCTTGACATTGGAATCAGCCGCTTCGCCAACAACTGGGGCTTTTCAAATTCAATTTGGGCAAAATGGTCTATGGACGGCCGCGACATCAACTACGACCCTTCAAAGGGTTGGTTCTTCAGCCAGCGCCTTGCCTGGTACGGCTTGCTCCCCATCGAGACGGACTTTTACTTAAGGAGCGACACAAAGCTTGAAGGCTACGCCACTTTGGTGGACATTCCCGTAAGCGAAAAGTGGAACTTTAAGTTGGTTTTCGCGGCTTTGACGACGGTGTCGTTCCAAGCTCCGGCGCCCGGCTCGGCTGTAAGCGAGACCAGAAAGCTTTACATTGACGGAATGTTCAACGGCCGCGGTTGGTCGAATATTTACAACACGGTCAAGGGCAAGGCCATGTTCAGCCAAAACTTGGAGCTTCGCTTTCCTGTCGTTCCAAGAATGCTCGCCATCGACGGCTTCTTTGACGCCGCGCTCATCCAAAAGGATTTGGGCTCGATGCTCACGGCCGCCAGCTTGAATGACTTTTACTTTAGCTTTGGGCCTGACATAAGAATTTTGATGCCGCAGTTCCCGCTTAGAATTTTGCTGGCCAACTGCTTCACCATCAGGGACGGCGTGTTCAAGTGGGGCGACACTTGGAAGTTTGTCCTTTCGTTCAACCTTGTCAACAAGTGATTTTTTTGATATAATTGGCGGCAAAATTAAAAACAGATTTGCCGCGCGCATTTAGGAGTTTCAAATGAAAAAGACTATAGCATTCGCACTTTCCATTTTTGCGGCCGGAGCCTTGTTCGCCCAGCAGCATATCACAAATTTCGGCGTGGTTGACACTACAAAGGTTTACGAGCAATTCTTTAGAAATTCTTCCGCGGTTAAATCATACGAAGAAAAACGCGCCGCGTTTCAGGAAGAGATAAGCCGCCGCGCGGACGAAATCCGCGACTTGCAGACAAAGCTGCAGGAAGCGCAGGACTTGGGAATGGACGCCGACGTAAAGCGCTACCAAGACTCCATCAAGATAAAGTCTTCAAGCCTTAAGACTTACACTCAGCAAAAAAACACTGAGCTTAACAACATAAAGAACAACCTTTCCAACAACAACGAGTTCTACAAAAACCTCAACCGCACCATAAAAAAAGTGGCCGAAAACGAAGGCCTGTCGATGGTCATCAACTTGCAGCAAAGCAACTCGATTTTGTGGTACAGCCCCGCCGTTGACATCACTGACAAAGTGATTGAGTCTTTGGAACAGCAGTAATGGCCGAAATGACTCCTTTAATGGAGCAATACAACAAGTTAAAAAACGAGCATAAAGACGAAATACTTTTGTTTCGCCTCGGAGATTTTTATGAAATGTTCGACAGCGACGCAAAAGAAGTTTCGCGCCTTATAAACCTTACCCTTACGCATAGGGGCGACGCGCCAATGTGCGGCATTCCCTATCACGCCGCCAAAGTCTACATAGCGCGTCTTTTGCGCCTTGGAAAAAAGCTTGCCATCGCCGAGCAGATTGGCGAGATTAGTCCTGGCGGCGGCTTGACCGAACGCAAGGTTGTTGAGGTAATCACTCCTGGAACTGTCGTTGACGACGACTACCTAGACCGGGGCAGCAACAACTTTTTGGCGGCGCTCTCGGTTAGCAAGGGAAGGGCGGGCTTTGCCTTTGTCGACGTAAGCACGTCGGAATTTTTGGCGACCTCTTGGCCCGCCTCGAAGATGGCCGAAAATTTTTCAAAGGAATTGGACCGCGCCAGCCCTAAGGAGCTCTTGCTTCCCCAGTCCTTGCGGGACAACAATGACATTAAGATAGCTCTTGGAACGGCGCAAAACATTTTGGTGTCGTATTATCCGGACTGGCATTTTTCCTGCGAAAGCTCTTTTTCAAGGTTGACGCGGCAGTTCAAGACAAAGAATTTGTCTTCTTTTTCGCTTGACGAAAACAGCGCCGAAGTCGCTCCCGCGGGCTTTTTGCTGGACTACCTTGACAAGACAACAAACGCCGAGCTTTCGCACATAGCGGGAATTAAGGTCTACCATGACACAGACTATGTCTTGATGGACGACTCCTCAAGGCGCAATTTGGAAATTCTGCAAAACATGCGCGACGGCTCTTCAAAGTGCACGCTGCTTGAATGCGTGAATTACACCTTGACTGCGATGGGAAACCGCGCCGTCCGCCAGTGGCTTTCGTTTCCGTTGGTGGACATAAAGAAAATCGCCGCGCGGCAAAACCATGTCAAAATGTTTTTTGACGACGAAGGCCTTTTGGCTTTTTGCCGCGACCGCCTTTCGCAAATTCTTGACATAGAGCGCTTGGCCGGCCGTGTCGCCATGCAAAAGGCGCACGCAAAGGATTTGGTCGCGCTTGCCGAAAGCCTAAAGTCTTGGCTTGAAATTCAAGCGGCCTTGACTCCGCATGATTTTGGGCTTTTTGACGAGGACGGCGCCCGCTTTATAATCGATTTGATTGGACGGGCGATTTGCGACGATCCTGCAACTTCGCTTACGGAAGGAAGGATAATCCGGGCGGGCTATTCAAAGGAACTGGATCATTTTAAGGAAGTTCACGACAACTTCAATAAAATTTTGGACGAATATTTGGCCCAGGAAATCCAGCAGACGGGAATCCAAAACTTAAAGATAAAGCACAACGCGCTCGCCGGCTATTTTATAGAAGTTACCCGCGGAAAAGTTGACAAAGTTCCAAGCCATTTTATCATAAGGCGCGCCCTTACAAACGCCGACCGCTACACCACAGAAAGGCTGCAGGAATTGGAGCGCGAGTTGAACGGAGCCAGCGCGAGCATAATGGAAACGGAAAAAGCCTTGTTTCTTGAAACGCGGTCAAAGATTGAGCCATATGTCTCTTATTTGATGAATGTCGCTCGTTCGATTGCCTACATAGACGTTTCGGCCTCCTTTGCGCATGCGGCAAAGCTTGGCCGTTGGGTTATGCCGGTGATTGACGGAAGCTTGGACTTTGAAATAAAGGCTGGCCGCCATCCTGTCGTTGAGTCGCGCTTGCCGTCCGGAGAATTTGTTCCAAACGACATAGAAATCGTCGCTAAAGGACGTCCTTCATTTTTGCTGATTACAGGCCCCAACATGGCCGGCAAGTCCACGTATTTGCGGCAAAGCGCCTTGATAGCCTTGCTCGCGCAGACAGGAAGCTTTGTTCCGGCAAGCGCCGCCAAAATTGGTTTTGTAGACAAAATATTTTGCCGCGTTGGAGCCAGCGACAATCTCGCGCGCGGCGAGTCGACGTTTTTGGTTGAGATGTCCGAAACCGCCCGAATCTTGCGCGGAGCCAGCGAGCGAAGCCTTGTGATTATGGACGAAGTCGGACGCGGCACTTCGACCGAAGACGGGCTTTCAATCGCTTGGGCTGTAAGCGAGCATTTGTTGAACAACATTGGCTGCCGCGCGCTTTTCGCCACCCACTATCATGAGCTTACCCGCATGGAACATTCTTCGATGCGCCTCCTTTGCATGGATGTAAAGGAAACCGACGGCTCGGTTGTTTTTATGCGAAAGATAAAGGAAGGCGCGAGCGAAAACTCCTACGGCATTCACGTCGCGCGGCTGGCTGGCATTCCGCAAAGCGTCATTGACCGAGCCAGCCAAATATTAAGGCGCTTGCAGGCTTTGGCTTCGGAAAAGCCTCTTTTGTCTGAAAACGTTCCAGCGCCGCAAGAGATGGAGCAAGCGCTTGGGCAAAGCGCGGCCACCGCGCCGGGCCTTTTTAGCGACGAGGAAATTGTTCTTGACGAGATATTAAGCGCCGACGTTGACAACCTTACGCCGATGTCCGCTCTCCAATTGATTAGCCGCTGGAAAAAGTCATTGAGCGGCCGCTAGCTTGGTTGCAAACATTATGTGAGTTTTCGCGAAGCGGAAACTCATTGAGCGGACAAAAAAAGTCGGCTGTTCGCGCGAGCCTGGCCGCAAGCGCGATTGCCCGCTCGCGTAAGCGAGCAAGTAGATAACTTCTTTGCGCAAAACGGCAACGCCGTAATGTTGCCGCTTATGCGGCTAACAAGTGTTTTTAGTTTTTCCTTTAATTTTGTTGCCGCTGCTCTGCCTCGCTAGCCCTAAAGTATTGGGGGCCGTCGTAGTCGGCGAGCGGCGAAAGGCCTTTGGAAATTTTTTCTTCCGCCAGCGCGAACAAGCTTTCAACGCTAACCAAGCGGCCGCGGGAGACCGTTGTTTTTTTATCGGCGAACATCCCGTTTTCTTTGCAAGAGGCCGCAAAGGTTTTTGCCTCAAGGCCGCAGACAAGGATTTTGTCCGCCGCCGCTTTTTGGGCGTCAGAAAGATTCCCGTCCGCGCAAAGGCCGTCCAAAGCCTCTTGGATTTTTTCTTCCAGGACGCGCAAGTCCCAGTCGTCGCAGGGAATGATTTCCCTTCCGTTAAAAAAAGCCTTTGCGTAAAATTTTTCTTTATGCGCGTCGATTATCGGAAGAACGATTCCGTCAAAGTCAAGGTAGGGCCATGCCTGCGCGTCCAAACTGTTTATCGCGTAAAGGGGAATGTCCGCGCCGCCCTTCAAGCCGCCAAAAAGCTCGATGGCTTTTAGCGCGGCAAAGCCCAAGCGAAGGCCTGTGAATGAGCCAGGCCCTTCCGCAAGAACCGTGTAGTCCAAGTCTTTTGGCTCAAGCTCCACTTGCTTTAGAATGTAGTCTATCGCAGGCAAAAGCTTTTCGCTCTGCCTCATGCCGATGTCAAGCGTAAGGCTTGCTAAATAGTCGTCGTTTTTTGCCGCGATTTGTATGCAAGAAATTGATGTGTCAAGCGCCAGCGCTTTCATTTTTCCTCCCCAAAATTCTCATAGGGCCAGTTTTCAATTTGGATGTCGCGGGCGTTTTGGTCGCTTTCGCAGACGCCAAGCCTTACGATTATCGCCTTTTTGGGAAGCTCTTCCATGATTTTTTCGCTCCATTCAATCAAGCAAACTCCGTCGCCGTAAATCATGTCTTCCGCTCCCAAATTGGCAAAGTCGTCCGCGCCTTGCAAGCGGTATACGTCAAAGTGATAAAGGGGAATCCTTCCTTCGTATTCCGAAATCAAGCAGAATGTGGGGCTTGTGATTGTGTCCTTTACGCCCAAAGAAAGCGCGATTCCTTTTGTTATTGTTGTCTTTCCGGCCGCCAAGGGGCCTTGAAGCGCCACGACGTCTCCTTTTTTTAGGAAAGAGCCCAAGCGCTTTCCCAGCTCCAAGGTTTCGTCCGCGTTATTCGTGTGGAATGTCATATGGGCAGGGTTCCAGCGTTGTCGTTTTCGTTTATGTATTCCTTAAGCGCTTTTACAATCGGAAGAGCCGGATAGTTGGGCTGGGACAGCAATTCGACGTCTATGATTTTGTCGCCAAGTGGTCCAGTCTCTATGCTGAATTCGATGTTAGAGTCAACGATTTCTGTAGGCAATTTCAAATTGGCTGTTGCCCTGTAGCGCCTTATGTAATAAATCGCTCCTGGCTCCCGCACAACGTTTTTAAGCGCAAGTACTGTCATATTCTCCGTTTATGTCCAAACATTATAGCGCGTTTTCACTTAAAAATCAAGCCTTTAGTAATTGTAGACAAAGGCGAAAATTTCGTTCCTGTCTTTGTCCTCGATTTCAATAAAGGAAATGTGAAGCGAAAAGATGTTTGTCTCGTTGTTCTTTTGGGCGCTGACAATCAATCCGTACGCTTCAAATTCGCCCCTTTCAGGAAGGGTGATTTTTACCCACAATTTTTGGTCGCGCTTTATCGGCAAATTTGTCTTTATCATGCAGCCGCCGGCGCTGACGTCGGCCAAAGTTCCTTCGTACTTGTTTTCTTTTGGGCTGTATGTGACTTCGCCCCTCTTTCCTGTCTTTTCTTCCACCGCGCTAAAGAGGCACTTGTTTCCGACATTCGCCCTTCTAAATTGGCGGCGGTTTTGCATGCTGACCGCGTTGGAATGGTTTATAACCATTTCCGAAATTCCGCCTGCGCCGTGCTGAAAGCGTATGACCCTTGACGACAGGACATACAAGACGCTTTGCTTTGTCATGTATGTCATAACGATTTTGTCCAAGGGCTTTGGGCAGAATTCCGTTCCCTCCAAATTTTGGGGGACTTCAAGGCTTATGCTGTCATGGTCGTTCTTAAGGACCTTGAACGAATAAAAGCGGCCGCCGCTTGCTGGCAGCGTCAGGGTTTCGCCTTCGGGAATGTTGTGGCTTGACGGAATGCTGCGCTTCATGCGCTCGATTCTTTCCAAGCGGCTCTTAAGCTTGAAAACCTCATGGATTTCGGATTCGGCGCCCTTTTGCTTTAGCCTGCTGACTTCCTGCCGCAAAAGCCCGTCCAAATACTCGGCGTCGCTCCAAAAATAGTAAATGTTCTTTGCCTTGTATCTTATGCAAATGTTAAAAAGCAGCAGGGCCTCTTGGCGGGTCAATGAAATTTTTTTTGACAAGGCTTGAATGTCTTTTAGCGTAGTGGGCCTGTTTTTTTGCGCCTCGATGTATTCGGGCGACTCCTTTCTTTTTTGAAGTATTTTCCAAAGAAGCCAAAGGAGGAACAAAATTCCTATTCCAATCAAGGCGCCTGCCATGACTGTGTAGGGGAGAGCTGTCTGTCTTGCCGCTAAGGGCGATCCTGTCGCTGTGTCCATGAAGGCTCCTTATATGTTCTTCACCGCGTCCGCCAAGGCCGTTAGGCGGGGGCTTATTTCATATTCGGCCAAGTCGCCGAGCGTGACTGTGTCGCCGCTTGAAAGCGCGCCGTTCAAGTCGTTGAAGACCGGCATAAAGTCTTCAAAGAAGGCGCTTAAATTCTTTCCGTCTATTTTTATCGCCGCGAACCTTTCGGGGAACAAAGTTGAAAGCGCGATGATGTGGCAAAAGTTGTCGACCACGTCGGCGAGGCGCGCGATGGACGCCCTAGCCTTGGAGTCGCCCCCGCTTTGCAGCTGCGCGGGAATCTGCGTCAAAAGCTCCACCGTGTCCTTGATGTCCGCGGAAGCATTTTTAAATGCGTCGGCGACTGCGTCTTCGGAAACGACCGTAAGGTCGATGCGCTTGGCGCTTTCTATCGGCTGCTCGGCGGCCTTGTCAAAGTCCTGGGCGTCGATTTGCTTTCCGTCGATTTTTATTCCGACTGTCGCGCATTTGTTTTGTGACGCGGTTTGCTCAAATGAGCGCAAGACGTCGCCTACTGTCTTTTCGTCTTCCAATGTTATGTCAAGCTTTTGTTCGTTCAAATAAATTTCCATTTTTCATTCCCCTTTAGTTGTTGTTTCGCTGGTTTTGCCTTGTGAAGTTTGTGATGCCCTCTTGCTGGCGCTCCAGCGAATTAAGGGTTCCTTCCATTTGCCCATATTTGGCGCGAAGTTCGGCTTCCTTGTCGTCAAGCTGCCGCTCAAGCTTTGTTATCTTTTTTTGCGTGGAGTCTATTTGCCTGTTGAGGATGCTGTCCTTGTTGGCCAGAATTCCCCCTGTCTGAACGTAGCTTGTAAGCTGCTTGTCCATAAGATAGCCGATTCCTGAGTCAACGATTAAGTCGCCGTCAGAATCGTAGCCAAAGATTTTCTTGATGTCGTCAAGGTTGTTCTTTAAATTTTCGTCCAGCTTTTTTTCGTCAATCTCAAGATAGCCGCGCATCTTTCCGGGATTGTAGCCCGAATAGTTTGTGGCGTTTGTCGAGATTCCGATTTGGTTAAGCATCGTGATTTCGGCGTCTTCCGAAAATTTATACTGGGTCGAAATGATTCTTTGCATCGAGCCCTTGGCGCTGGACAAGCTGAAGTCGTTGAAGAAAAGGCCCAGCTTTTTTTGGTAGCCTTCCTTTTCGTCGTTAGTAAGGTAGTCCAGCTCCTGGATTATTTCCGGCTTGTTTTGGCTTAAGATGTTTATCTCGGCGACAATCTGGTTGTATTTTCCGACAAACTGAATCAAGGCGTCCTTCGCGCTTTCGGTGTCGGGCTTTATTGAAATCGTCGCGGTCTTTTCCGTTTTTTCGGCGACGTGCAAGGTGACGCCCGGAACCACGTCGTCAATGTCGTTTTGCGGCCTGGTGATTGTGATTCCCTCGTATTTTATGACGGCGTCGCCGGCTTCGCTTATCGCGTGGACGGCTTCGTAGCCCAAGTCCTTCTTTGCGTCAAAGGCTGTCATCGCGCTAAGTTCAAGCTCAACGCCAGTATTGCGGTTTCTTATTGAAAGCGCGGCGATTCCCGGAAACTGCTTTAAGTCAAGGCCGATTTTGGCTTCCTGGCCTTTGCCGCTTTCCGAATCGAATTCCCAGACGGCGGAGGGAACTTCGATTTCGCTTTCGGTTCCGTCGGCCAAGAGCGCGTAAAGAACGGAGCCGCTTCTTATTTCCCGCAATTCCTCTTTGGGGGCTTGGGGCGTTTCGATGCCGGTTTCGCTGGGCTTGTTTTCCAGCGTGATTCCGCCAAAGCTTACGCTTCCCGCGCCGGGAATGTCTGGCTCTCCAGCTCCCTGGTTTATCGCTGCCGTTATGTCGTCTGTCTTTCTTGCCTTTATCGTGAACTCGACGCGTGAATTTTCGTTGGCCCTTACCGCCTCGGGAATTTTTACCACTCCGCCGCCGCGGGGGCCCACCAAAAGGCCGGCCTTGACCGCCTTTATGTTTGACGGAGAAAGTTCGGGCATTCCCTCTTGTTCGGCCTGGGAAATGGAGTCCGAGGCGGGTGAGGACAATTCGCCGGCCCTGTTTCCAAAGACGGTGTTTTTGGAGGAGGTTTTTCTAACCATCTCCTTTTTTAGGGCGTAGTCCAAGGCCGCGTCTTCAAAGACCAAACGGTTTTCGGCGCCGGTTTTTAGCGATTCAATCAACAGGGCCTTTTGCCCCTTGTTGACTCCGATTAACGAAGCCTTTATGGTGTTCGCGCCGCGCTTGTTCAAGGACGTGATGAAGTCCTCGACTTTTCCGCCGCGCCATTTGTACGAGATTGTTTTGTCGCCGGTTTTATAAGTGTAGGTTCCTTCCGGAACTTCTTCGCCTTTCGCGATTTCCCTGCTTAAAAAGCGGTCGCAAGTGGCCGGCGTGACCACGTCGACTTTAAATGAGTCAAAAGCCGCGTCCCGCCCGGCGTCGGCTGTTATTGCGTATTCATCTGTTGAAGAGGCTAGTTTGCTGTTGAAAGGGTTGTCATACGAGTAAAGTGTTTTAACGCTATCTCGCAGCGAGGACATTTTTTGATTGACATCGCGCCAGGCGCTTTGCTGTGTCTTGTAAGTTTCGAGCGTATCCTGCTCCCTTGTAAGCGGGATGCGTTCTACTTTCATTAGACCTTCTACGAGATCATTGGTTTTATACTTGTCGCTGACACCCGGTATGCCGATTCCTGCCATATAACCCCGATGATGATCCCATGTCGAGTTTTTAAATCATTTGGTCAAACAAAAGACCCATGGTCTTTCGCATGTTGATTTTTATCCTCTGCATGTCCTCGGACGGTATTTCCTTAAGCACTTTGTTTGTGCTGGGGTCAACCACCCTGATTATAACGCTGTTCAACTCTTTGTTGACTGAGAATTGAAGCCTGCGTCCCATCACTTGATCCGACAGCTGTTGGAGCTGCTGGACGTCAGCTTTGGTCTGGGCCATGTTCGCTTCAATGCTTTGAACGACGCTGGCGCCGTCCGCTATATTGAGCGTTTGTTCTACACTTCCTGTACCTGCGTTGATAGGAACGGAATTGTAGCGCGTTTGGCCATCCATTGCCAAAGACTGCCCTATGCTACTGATCGTATTCATAGGCGTTCCTCCTGAAAAATTAGGAAGAGGGAAGGGGCGCGCCTTCCCTTTTCCACGCTTTCGTCAAAAAGATGACATCCAGAAATCTCTTTAACGGCTGCGATTTTGACTATCTCAACAATCCAAGAACATTCTGAGACTGTGAGTTGGCCTGAGCGAGCATAGCGGTTCCAGACTGTGTGAGAATCTGGTTCTTTGTATACTCAACCATTTCAGAAGCCATGTCGGTGTCGCGGATGCGGCTCTCGGCGGCCTGAAGGTTTTCGGCAGCAACCTGAACTCCGTTAGAGGCCATTTCAAAGCGGTTCTGGTAAGCGCCCAAATCCGCGCGCTGCTTGGAAACAGCTGTAAGCGCGGCGTCCACTGTACCAATCGCCATGTTGGCGCTGTCAGGAGTAGCGATGCTAACCTGCTCGTCTGTGCCCTGTGTTCCCTTGAGTCCAAGGGCCTGGGCTGTCATTGTGCCAATGTATACTCTCGCGTTCTGGTCCATGTTGGCGCCAATCTGGAACTGCATGACTCTGTCAGAGTTGGCCGCGAAGCCGCCTGTAAGAATGTTCATGCCGTTGAATTGAGCCTGGCTGGCAATGCGATCCACTTCAGAAACAAGCTGAGAAACCTCTACCTGAATCTGCATGCGGTCTTCGTCGGAATAGATTCCGTTGGCAGACTGCACTGAAAGCTCGCGAATGCGCTGAAGGATGTCTGTAGTCTCCTGCAAGTATCCTTCTGTAGCCTGAATGAATGAAACACCATTCTGGATGTTTCTGTTAGCCTGGTTCAAGCCGCGGACTTGGCTGCGCATCTTTTCAGATACGGCCAATCCTGACGCGTCGTCGCCGGCGCGGTTGATCTTTTCGCCAGAGCTAAGTTTTTCAATGTTGCCCATGATGGCGTCATTTGACATGCCAAGTGTGCGATCAGCATACAAAGCGCTCATGTTGTGGTTAATAATCATGTTAAGCCCTCCATGTGTTAAACTGCTCCACTTCTTGCAGAGCGTCCTGTCCGCGCGAGCGATGCCGGTTTATGCGCCCCCGACACGTTTCAACCTCATTGCGGAAGGAAGAAACGCTTGGCAAAGCCTTCGCTTCGCAAAGCCCTTCTTTCTTCCGCCGCAGGCAGCCACGGCTGGCTTATGTATGTCAAAGATCAAAGCGCGGTTGAAAACGCGCCTATAGTTACTGCAATTTTAGAACGATTTTGCCGATTTGTCAAGGCTTTTCGCCGCTCAGGCCTTCGCAAAAAAAGGGGAGGGCAAGGAAATTTTTAGGCTTCCCTGTCCGTCCCCTCCTTATTGTCTTAGCCTAGTCAAGCTGGTCTAGCGCAAGAGCGACAAGACGTTCTGGCTCTGGGTGTTCGCCTGGGCGAGCATCGCAGTTCCGGCCTGCTGGAGGACTGAGTTCTTTGTGAACTCAACCATCTGGGCGGCCATGTCAGTGTCGCGGATGCGGCTCTCGGAAGCCTGCAAGTTCTCAGCGCCGATGTCGAGGCCGCGAACGGCGTACTCCATGCGGTTCTGGTAGGCGCCAAGGTCGGCGCGCTGCTTGTTGATTTTCTTGAGCGCTTCGTCGATAACTCCGATGGCGTGGTTGGCGTCATCCGGAGCGGCCAAGTTGATCTTGTCGCCAGTTCCGATTTCGCGGACTCCAAGGGCTTCGGCTGTCATTGTTCCGATGAAAACCTGCATTCTCTGGTCCATGTTGGCGCCGATGTGGAACCACATAGAGCCTGTGACGACGTTTTCGCCGGTGGGCTGGGCAAAGCGGCCAGTGAGCATGTTCATGCCGTTGAACTGGGCGGCGCTCGCGATGCGGTCAACCTCAGAGACAAGGGCGCTTACCTCAACCTGAATCTGCATGCGGTCTTCGTCGGAATAGATTCCGTTTGAAGCCTGGACAGCAAGCTCGCGGATGCGCTGCATGATGTCCGTTGTTTCCTGCAAGTAGCCTTCGGTTGTCTGGATGAAGCTGATGCCGTTTTGGGCGTTCTCAGAGGCCTGGTTCAAGCCGCGGATTTGGGCGCGCATTTTTTCAGAAACAGCAAGTCCTGAAGCGTCGTCGCCGGCGCGGTTGATTCTTTCGCCTGAAGAGAGTTTTTCCATGTCTTTGGAGAGACCAAGACCCGTTACGCCGAGCTGACGATTGGCGTACATAGCTGACATGTTGTGGTTGATAACCATAGATTTCCTCCTTGGAAATATGTCGATGAGCAAAATCCTTTTTGCTCCAAAAGTATAAAAATGCGCTTCAGCATAACAAGGCTACATCCACGCAGTTTTATACTGATTCGTCTGAAGTCGGTTCCAGCCGGAACTTTACCCTTCATAACTCTTCACATTAATTTTCGGCCCGCGCCGCGAAAAACTTTAGCGAAATTTTTAAAAAAAATGAAAAAAAATATAAAAAAAATGACAAAAAAGGCGGGGCCCAGCGACGAAAAAAATGCCTTAGGTGCTCCCCGTCGTTCGCTAGCGGCTTTATGCCTTCGGCAAAGCCGCGTCGCTGACGGGGCCCCACCAAGGCTTTTTTTCTGCGTCCCGCCCCTTGTTTTGCCTTAATTATCCTAAATTTTCTAAAAAAGTTAAAAAAAAACGCGCCTTCCGCATTTTTTTTTGCATTTTTGGGCGGTTTATAATGTTTTTATTATTTCTAAAATCGCCCTTGTCGCTTTGCCGCGGTGGGAAATCGCGTTTTTTTGGTCGGCGCTAAGCTCTGCCACCGTCTTTTTGTATTGCGGAAGGTAGATTATCGGGTCGTAGCCAAAGCCGCCTGTGCCGCGAGCGTCCTCTATTCGCTCGATTACGCTTCCTTCCATCGTTTCTTGCGCGATGAAAAAGCGGCTGGGATTGATTAAAAGGACCATCGAGCAGGAGTAGTGGCAGCTGCGGGGGCCGTTTTGGTACAAAAAGCCGTTTTTGGGCGTTCCGCCGGCCAGCGCGGCCGTCGTTTGTTCTATTAGAAAACGGTTTTGCTCGTCTTGGCTGATTTTGCTTCCGTCGGGCTTTCCTTTCATAAAGTCCGGCCCCGCGTAGCGCGCCGACCAAACGCCGGGAGCCCCGTCCAAGGCGTCCACGCAAATGCCCGAGTCGTCGGCCATGACAAGCGGGGGCGTTTTTTCTAGCGACCGCGCCTTGTGCCACAAGTCCAGGGCTTTAATCATAGAATTCTGGTAAAAGTCCGTTCCCGTTTCCTCGGGATCAAAGTCGATTCCCATTTCCTTTGGAATTACAACCTCAAAGTCCGGCAAAACCTGGCTGATTTCGCGCTTTTTGTTCAAATTTCCTGTGGCAAGATAAATTTTCATGGGCGCAATGATAGCGCAAAGCGCGGCCTTGAATCAAGACGGCGCTTGCTTTCCATTACAAGGCGTTACATTCAATTACTTTTTGTAATGGAAAATGGGACAGTTCGCGCGAAAAACCAGCGTTTTTGGCCTTTTTTTGGGAAAATTTCCCATTTTTTTTGCTGTTTTTAACTTGGCGCGTTCCTTGCATATTTCACTAAACTAAATCAACGCGAGAGAGGTTAAAAAGTGGTTGAACAAATTAACTTGGACGAGATTCCGCAAATGTTGGAAAACGGAAGCCTCACGATTAAGGACGCTGTCATGAGAGTTTTGGGAGCGCTTTACACAAATCCATGCCGCTTTAATTTGCATGACATGGACGAGGAGGAGCGAAGCGATTTTTTGCTTGATTCGCTTGAAAGGTTTCAAAGGCTCCTTTGCCGTTACGACAAAAAGCAGGGGCCTCTTGGAGCCTTTATCTTTTATTCGCTTCCGGGAATTCGAAAGACATGGACAAAAAGAAGGAAGGAGGAGGATATGAGCAAAAAAGCGGTGAGGAGAAATTTGAAGAACATTTACAAGGACGATTTGGAGGACAACGAAATTTCCTGGGAAATAAAGGAGAGCGACGGCCTTAAAGTCAAGGACTCGGTCGGGGAAAATTTGGAGGAGCCGCTTTTGTTCAAAAGAGTTTTTGGCCGCCGTTCTAGCCTTTTGGAGACAAAGGATTTTTTTTACAAAAGAAGGGCGGCTTTTATTTTGGCGCTTAAGTCGGCCTGGTACATCGATGAAGAAAGCGTCGGGAAGCTTAGCGGCTATTGCGGTTTTTCAAAGGAATGCGTGTTTAAGGCGATACGAAAGGTCAGAAAAGGCCTTGAGCCCCGCCAAAAGCAAAGGGCGGAGTTGGAGTTAAGAAGGGACAAGGCCTGGCTTTTTGTCTGCAAGTACAGGGAAATGCTCGCTAACGCCGATCCCGAAAGCGAAAGGTATAAGACGCTGAAAAGGAAGCTGGACTATCAATTGAATTCTTGGAAAAACAAGACCAAGATTTTGCAAAGCTGTCAAATGACATTGGCTCCTAAAAACAAAGATCTTGCGAAGATGTTCAAGATTGAACCTTACAAGGTCAGCGTGCTGTTGAAATACGCCAAGCAAATGGCGGCGTCTGGCGAAACCTTGTTCTAGCGGCATCCTTGACAGAAGGCGCGGATTTCCATTATATTGGAACAATTAGACTTGATCTAAAAGGACAGGTACTATGACAGTTCTAGACTTTCCCGCCTTCAAAAAAGAGGGCAAAAAAATCTCAATGATTACGTGCTACGACACGGCCTTTGCCAAAATCGTAGGAGCGTCAAACGTCGACTGCATTCTTATCGGCGACTCATGCTCGATGGTCATGCGCGGAAAGCCGACGACGGTTTGCGGAACGATGCAAATGATGGTGGACCACACGGCCGCCGTCCGCGCCGGAACCGACAAATTCATCGTCGGCGACATGCCCTTTTTGGCCACAAGAAAGTCCTTGGCCGACACGGTTGAGAACGCTGGCCGCTTGCTCGCAGCCGGCGCCAACTCTGTCAAGATTGAGCGAATCGACACTCAGGCCGACACGATAAAGTATTTGGTCGATTCTGGAATTCCTGTCATGGCGCACCTTGGGCTTACACCGCAGTTTTTCAACGCTATGGGCGGCCACAAAAAGCAGGGGAAGACTGACAGCGAGGCCGAGCGCATTTACCAAGAAGCGCTTTTAGCCGAAAAATGCGGCTGCTTCGCCATTGTCTTGGAATGCATTCCCGACGACTTGGCGGGCCGCATAACCCATGCCGTTTCAATTCCTACTATTGGAATCGGAAGCGGCCGCGACTGCGACGGCCAGGTTTTGGTTTTGCAGGACGCTTTGGGAATGACGCAGGGCGCGCCCAAGTTTGCCCATAAGTTTATGGACGGTTGGAACTTGATTCTTGGCGCGCTGAATGATTACGATAAATATACGAAGGAAAACTAAGCTGCGAGATTAAACGGTTGCAAAGCGAAAAATGAACGGCGCCGCATAAGCGGCAACATTCGCGCTCGTGACCAAACTCGCGCGAACAGCCGTGTTATTGGAGGACTAAAAAAAATGAAAATCATACGAACCGTAAAAGAATTTAAAGAGGAGCGCGCCAAGATTGGCGCCGAAAAATCCGTGGGCTTTGTTCCGACTATGGGCGGCCTTCACGAGGGCCACATGTCGCTTGTAAAAAAATGCCGCGAGAACAACGACGTCACCGTCGTGAGCGTTTACCTTAACCCGACGCAGTTCAACGACAAGAACGACTTGAACACTTACCCGGCGAACTTTGACGACGACAAGGCCTTGCTTGAAAAAAACGGCTGCGACATTTTGTTCGCTCCCACTTATCCTGAAATGTATCCCGACGACTACAAGTACAAGGTGACAGAAAACGATTTTTCAAAATTGCTTTGCGGGGCAAAGAGGCCCGGCCACTTTGACGGCGTCCTTACCGTCGTAATGAAGCTCTTTAACATCGTCTGCCCAAATAACGCCTACTTTGGCGAGAAGGACTTTCAGCAGTACGTTCTTTTGCGAGAAATGATAAAAGCCTTTTTCATGGACATAAACATCGTGCCATGTCCGATCGTGCGCCAAAAAGACGGCCTTGCGATAAGTTCCCGCAACAGAAAGCTTAGCGCGGAAGGCCTGAAGAAGGCTCCGATGCTGCATAAAATTTTGGCGGAAAAGTCGAGCGTCGCCGAAAAGGAAAAGGCGCTTGCGGAAGCGGGCTTTACGGTTGACTATGTGACGGAATATGACGGCCGCTTGTACGCGGCGGCCTTTTTGGAAGGCGTGAGGTTGATTGACAATGTCTAAGATTTTGTTGTGCGTGACAGGCTCGATTTCCTGCTACAAGGCCGCCGAGCTTCTAAGCCTTTTGGTGAAAAATGGAAACGAAGTCAAGGTCGTTGCCACCGAGGACGCCTTGCGCTTTGTCGGAAAGGCGACCTTTGAAGGCTTGTCCAAAAGCAAGCTTTACACCGACATGTGGACCAACGAAGGCGAGCCCATCGCGCACATAACGCTAAGCCAAAAATGGGCCGACGCGATTATGGTCTATCCTGCAAGCGCCGACACAATCAACAAGCTGGCCGCCGGAATCGCCGACAACCTTTTGGGCGCGCTTTTCTTGGCCAACAATTTTCAAAAGCCCTTTGTAATTTCGCCCGCGATGAACTCCAACATGTTCCTGCACCCGGCCACGCAAAAGTCCTTGCAAACTCTAAAGGATTGGGGCGCCAAAATTTTGGAGCCGGCCCAAGGACACTTGGCTTGCGGAGACGCGGGCGTAGGCCGCCTGCCGGAGCCAGCCGAAGCCTTTGAATTTTTAAAAGGAATTTTAGGAACAAAATGAAAGCCGCTCTTTGTGACAAAAATTCGTTGCAAGACAAAAAAACGCGCCGCGCGCCCTTTCGGGTTTTAATAACAGGCGGCGGCTGCGTTGAAAAAATCGACAACGTTCGCGCCATCACAAATTTTTCTAGCGGAAAAACGGCTCTTTTAATCGCGCGCGTTTTAAAGGCCTTAAATCCCGCCGCCGCGGTCATCTACTTGATGTCCGAGCGCGCGGTCCAACCAAAAATCGCCGGGGCTTTTGGCAAGACCAAGACTGCCGGCAAAGCGGAGACTTCTGGCAAGGCGAAAAACGCCGGGCGCGCCTCTGCCGTTTGCGATTCCGTCAAAAACTTCAGCTCTTGCGCCGACTTGCAAAAGCTTTTGCGCGCTGAGCTTTCGGCCAACAAATACGACTTGCTTTTCCACGCGGCGGCGGTAAGCGATTACAGCGTTCAAAGCCTTTCGGTTGACGGAAAGGAATTTAAGCCCGGAAAAATCGCCAAGATTAGCGGCGCGGACGAAGTTTTGGTAAGGCTAAAAAAGAATCCAAAGCTTTTGGAGCAAATTCCCGCCTTGGCAAAAAAGAAAAACAAGCGCGCCGTGGTCGTGGGCTTTAAGCTTACTTCAAACGCAAGCTTTCCTGAGCGCGAGGCCGCCGTCCAAAAATTGTTCGCCGCAAAAAATCCGCCGGACTTTGTGATTTCAAACGACCTTAGCGAAATCACGCCCAAAAGCCATCCTTGCGTTTTGTGGCGAAAGGGCGGCGCTTCTGGCGCTGGAAAAAAGGCGGGCGCTCCGGTGGCGATCGCGCGCGGACAAATTCAAACTATTGTAAGGAAAATCTATGCTCTTGACAGTTGACGTCGGAAACACGACGATTCAGTGCGGCCTTTTTGAAGGCGAAAAATTGGCGCTGCAGTTCCGCCGCTCCACAAATCCAAGGCTAAGCTCCGACGAGCTGGGCTTGTTTTTCCGCGACGTTTTGGCGCTGAACAATTTTGACTACAAGGCTGTGGAGCGCATCGCCTGCTGCTCGGTCGTGCCGGCGATAAACCACTCGCTTTCAAACTGCTTCAGGAAATATTTTTTTAAGGAAGCGCTTTTCATCCAGGCGGGAATAAAAACCGGCCTAAAAATAAAATACGCCAACCCGCGCGAAATAGGAGCCGACAGAATAGCGGGCGCGATTGGAGCCGTTCACGCGGCGGCGTCTTCCGGCGGGGCGAAAAATCTGATTGTCGTTGACATGGGCACGGCCACGACCGTTGACGTGATTACAAAAAACAACGAGTACTTGGGAGGCGCGATTTTGCCCGGCGCCGCGATGAGCGTCCACGCCCTAAGCGAAGGAACCGCGCAGCTCCCGAGCGTCGAGGTCGTCCAGCCCAAAAGCGTTTGCGGCTCGTCAACGATAGAGGCGATCCAGTCTGGCGTTTTTTACGGCCAGGCCGGCGCCGTCCGCGAGCTTGTTTCCAAAATGGAAGAAAGCGTTTTTGGAGGGGAGAGGGCCTTTGTGATTGGAACGGGCGGCTTTAGCCGTTCCTTTGAAAGCTCTGGGCTTTTTGACTTGGTCTTGCCCGACTTGGTTTTGCAGGGCCTTAAGGTCGCGCTGGACATGAATGCGTAACTGACCATAAACGCGCCGCCTTTTTGGGCTTGCAAACATTCTTGGAGGATTAATTATGCAAATAACAGTTTTAAAATCAAAAATTCATCGCGCCACAGTGACGGACGCCAACTTGGAATACGTGGGCTCAATAACGATTGACAAGAGCCTTCTAAAAAAGGCCGGAATGCATCCTTGGGAAAAGGTGGACGTCCTAAACGTCAATAACGGCGAGCGCCTTACGACCTACATAATGCCCGGAAAAAAAGGCGAGATTTGCCTTAACGGAGCGGCCGCGCGAAAGGCTGCCGTCGGCGACAAAGTCATCATCGTGACTTACACTCAAATCGAGGAAGCCGACGCCGACGGCTGGAAGCCCAACATCGTCATCGTTGACGAAAAGAACCGGACGAAGTAGGGTGATGTTGGGCGTTCCCGCCAGCAAGCGAAGTTGGGCGGCCGCGCTTTTTTGTCTTGCCAATATTTGTCCCTGATTGAATTCTTTTCTCTTTTTTACTATAATAATTTGCGCTAGCTTGTTATTCTAAAAACGTTATTTTTGTGAGGAACTTTCATGCTTACACTTAAATTTGGCGGAACCTCGATGGGAAACGCCCGTCGCATTCTTGATTCGACTGACATCGTAATCGAACAGCAGCAAAAAGAGCGCGTAAGCGTAATCGTTTCGGCTGTCGCCGGCGTTTCAAATAAATTGCAGGAAAGCATCGACGGCTCTATCCGCGGCGAAAATCCCGAGCGCTTTGTAAAGGACTTGCGCGCGGTTCACTTGGAAATTTGCCGCGAGCTTCAGTCCAAGCTGCCCGGCTTTGATTCCGACGCGGTCATGAAAAGCCTTGAGGACAAGTTTGTCGAATTGCAAAACCTTTTGACAGCCGTCGTCGCTTTTGGCGAATGCACGGACACCGCGCACTGCCGCATTATGGGCATGGGTGAATTGCTTTGCGTTCCGATTGTCGAAGCGGTTCTCCTTGCCAAAAAGCAAAGCGTAATCGTCCTCAATTCCCGCAAATTCATCATGGCCACCGGCAACCAAAAAGAGGCCAGCGCCGACTACGCAAAGACCGCCGAGCTTTTGCGCCCCTACTGCGACGGCGAATACAAGTCGCAGACAAGAATCATTTTGATGCCAGGCTTTGTCTGCTCTTGGATTCCGGGCGAGGGAGTGGAACCGATTCCAGGCCTTTTGGGAAGGAACGGCTCGGACTTTAGCGCGGCGATTGTGGGCGCCTGCATGGGCTCAAAGCAAGTCCAATTCTGGACAGACGTTGACGGCATTTACACGGCCGACCCGCGCATCGTGAAGGACGCGATTTTGGTCGACGACATGACATACGAAGAGGCGATGGAGCTTGCCTTCTTTGGCTCAAAAGTCCTGCATCCAAAAACTTTGGCGCCTCTTGCCGCCAAGGGAATCGAGGCCTGGAGCCTCAACTCGCTCAACACAAGCGCGCGCGGAACTAGAATCGGAAAAGGTCCCTTTGAAAGCGAAAAGGGCGCGAACTTTGTCCGCGGAATCTCTTGCCTTAAAAAGACTTCGATTATTTCCGTAAGCGGAAGCGGAATGCGCGACAGGCCTGGAATCGCCGGCCGCATTTTTGACGCGGTCTCCCGCGCTGGCATTTCCGTGCTTCTTATCACCCAGTCGTCTTCGGAATACACAATCAGCTTTTGCGTCCGCGACGAATCGGCCGGCCGCGCGAAGGAAGCGATTGCAAACGAGTTCGACTTGGAAATCCAGGACGGCGTGATCAATCCTGTAGAAATTTATTCCAACTGCGCGATTGTTTCCATCGTAGGCGACGGAATGAAAAAGCAGCTTGGCGTGGCCAGCCGTTTCTTTGACGCGCTCGCCAACGCAGGAGTCAGCATTCTTGCAATCGCGCAAGGCTCAAGCGAGCGTTCCATCAGCGCCGTAATCGATGGCGAGATGGGCGACATCGCGGTCCGCATGGCCCACAACTTTTTCTTCCACACGGCGCAGTCGATTCAAGTCTTTGCCTTTGGAGCGGGAAACATCGGCGGCACTTTGCTTGACCAAATCGGCGAGCAGCAGGAAAGCCTTCTCGCGCAAGGCATCGACATAAAAGTCATGGCGATCTCAACGGTTGACGGCCTTATGATTGACGAAAACGGAATCGACCTTAAGACTTGGCGCGAGACGACAAAGAAGATGCCGCTAAAGACAAGCGTTGACGAAATACTAAAGTTCGTCCGCGAAAAAAAGCCGCTCAACCCTGTCTTTGTGGACTGCACTGCAAGCTACGACTTGCCCGAGCGCTACCTTGACATTTTGGAAGCCGGAATGTCGATCGCCACTCCCAACAAAAGGGCCAACTCTATGTCTATGGACTTTTACAAAAAGCTTAGAAAGACGGCCAACAAAAAGCGCCGCCGCTTCTTGTACGAAACAAACGTAGGCGCGGGACTTCCGATCATCGACACTTTGCAAAACTTGTTCCGCTCCGGCGACAAGCTTACCCGCTTTATGGGAATCATGTCAGGCTCGCTTTCTTACATCTTCGGCCGTTTGGACGAAGGCGTTCCCTTTAGCCAAGCCGTTCTTGAAGCAAAGGAAAAGCGCTACACCGAGCCAGACCCCCGCGACGACCTTAACGGAATGGACGTTGCCAGAAAAGGCCTTATCATCGCGCGCGAAGCAGGCTACGACATCGAGCTTAGTGATGTTCAAGTCCTCAAAGTTTTCCCCGATGATTTTGACACGTCTGGCTCTACCGAAGAATTCCTAAAGCGGCTTCCGCAAGTCGACGGCTACTTTAAGAAAAAAATCGACGCGCTCAAAAAAGACAACAAGGTTTTGCGCATGGGCGCGACAGTCCAGGACGGAAAGTGTACCGTCGGAATGTTTGAAGTCGGCCCCGAAGATCCCCTTTACGCGATAAAGGGCGGCGAGAACGCCTTTGTCTTCTACACGGCGCGCTACCAGCCGATTCCCCTTACGGTCCGCGGTTACGGAGCCGGAGCGGGAGTCACAGCCGCCGGCGTCTTTGGCGACATCTTGCGCACGGTAAGCTTCAACACGGAACGGTAGCGGCAGCGGCCGGACAGCGGTATTGATAGGAAAATTTTTATGGTAATAGTATTGAAGAGCGGAATTTCCGCGGAAGAGAAAAAGGCGCTTGCGAAATTTTTGGGAAGCCAAAATTTCAAGATCAACGAAATCGCGGGCGAAGAAAAGACAATCATCGCCGCCGTGGGCCGCCTTAAAATGGATCCGCGCGAAGTCGAGGTTTTGCCCGGCGTTGAGCGAGTCATTCCCATTTCAAAGCCATACAAAATGGCAAGCCGCGAATTCAAGCCCCAAAATTCCGTCGTCGAAATTCCTTCGCCCAGCGGCCAGTTGATTCGCGTCGGCGGCCAACGGATTGTCGCTATGGCCGGCCCCTGCGCGGTTGAAAGCCGCGAGCAAATGATGGCGGTGGCCAAGCGCGTCGCCGAAAGCGGAGCGACGATTCTCCGCGGCGGCGCCTACAAGCCGCGCACTTCTCCATATTCCTTCCAAGGCTTGGGAGAGGAGGGCTGCAAGATATTAAAGGAGGCCGGCGACAAGTACGGACTTCCCGTAGTGACTGAATGCGTGGCCGCCGAATACATTCCCGCCATGCAAAAGGCCGGAATCGACTGCTACCAAGTGGGCGCGCGCAACATGCAGAACTTTGAGATGCTAAAGCGCCTTGGAAAAATAAACAAGCCGGTGATCTTAAAGCGCGGGCTTAGCGCCACGATAGAAGAATGGCTTATGAGCGCCGAATACCTTTTGTCAAGCGGCTGCGAGAACGTAATCCTTTGCGAGCGCGGAATCCGAACCTACGAACGCGCCACCCGCAACACTTTGGACCTTAGCGCCGTTCCGATTTTGCGCGGCCTTACCCACCTTCCGATAATTGTTGACCCCAGCCACGCGCTCGGCATCCGCGACAAGGTAAGCCCGATGGCCTTTGCCTCAATCGCGGCCGGCGCTGACGGAATCATCGTCGAAGTCCACTGCAATCCCGACAAGGCTTTGAGCGACGGCCCGCAGTCCCTTTACCCCGAACAGTTTGACAAGCTTATGCGCGACATCGACGCCTTGGCTCCGATTGTAGGAAGGGAAGTGGCCCACTTGCGCCGCGACGAGGCTCCGGTAAAAATTTCTTCGGCAAAAAGCAAAAAGTCCGCCGCAAAAAAAGTTTCCGCAAAAAAAATCACCGTGGCCTTTTGCGGAAAGCGCGGCGCCTACGCCGAGCAGGCGATTACCCGTCACTTTGACGACGAGGCCGAGGCGCTTCCGGTGGATTCATTCCGCGAAATTTTCCAAAGCGTTTTGGACGGCCGCGCCGACTACGGCATGGTTCCGATTGAAAATTCTTTGGCCGGAAGCGTCTACGAAAACTACGACAACCTTGCGGCCTTTGAGGACATCAGCATTGTCTCTAGCGTGACCTTGCGAATTCAGCACGCGCTTTTGGGCGCGAAGGGCGCGACGCTCGCGGACATTAAGTCTGTTTACTCGCATCCGCAGGGCTTTGCCCAGTGCTCGAAATTTTTGGCCGCCCACACGGACTGGAACAAAATCGATTCCGTTTCCACCGCCACGGCCGCAAAAATTGTTTCCGAAAAAAACTCAAAGGCCAACGCCGCGATCGCAAGCGCGGTCAACGCAAAATACTACAAGCTTTCCGTCATCAGCGAATCGATAGAAGACGACCCAAAAAACTACACGCGCTTTTTTGTCATCGCGGCCAACCATTTTGTCGCAAAGAAAAAGGGCGACAAGGCGGCCTCGCTTGCCTTTAGGGCGCAAAAGTCGGCTGGCGTAAAGCCCAACGCGGTTTCGTTCATGTTCAGCGCAAAAAACGCGCCGGGAAGCCTTTACAGATGCCTTGGCGTTTTTGACAAGAACAAGTTGAACCTTACGCGATTGGAGTCGCGGCCTGTTCACGGAGAGACTTGGAAGTACAACTTTTACGCGGACGCGGAGCTTAGCCCCGACGAGCGCAACGTTGACTATGTAAGCGACGTTTTGGAAGCGCTTGAAAAAGAGGCGCAGGGCGTCCGCTTGCTTGGCGTGTACAACGCGGAGACACGCTAAAAGCCTTGCGGCTTTTAGCTAACGAGTTTTCGCTTGCGCGAAAACTCGCATAATGTTTGAAACAACCTTTAATTCTGGAGGCAAAATAAAATGCAAAAATTCGTTCTTTCTGTTTTGGTGGAAAACCACGCGGGCGTTCTTAGCCGCGTTTCGGGCTTGTTCAGCCGCCGCGGCTACAACATCGACAGCCTTACCGTTTGCGAGACAAGCGACAAGGCGATTTCGCGCATGACGATTGTAGTCATGGGCGACGAGCGCATCCTTGACCAAATCGAAAAGCAGCTTTCAAAATTGGTCGAAGTAATCTCTATCGAGCGCTGCGACTCGGACACTTGCCAGCGCGAGACAGCCCTTATCAAAGTCAAGGCCGACGGAAGCAAGCGCGAGACAATCGTAAGCACTTGCGAAATTTTCCGCGCTCACATCGTTGACGTAGGCGCCGAAAGCGTCATCGTCGAAGCCTCCGGAAGCGAGACAAAAATCGACAGCCTTATCCGCTTGCTTGAGCCCTTTGGCATTTTGGAATACGCCAAAACAGGCTTGATCGCCATGCGTCGCGGAGAGCAAGTTCTAAAGTAGCTTACGCTCCGCTTTGTAGAGGAATTTATCATACGCCGCTCCGGTCGGAGCGGGGAACAATGCGTCGCGGAGAGCAAGCGCTAAAATAAATTTTGCAAAAGGCTCTTGACGCTCCCGCAGATTTTTGCTATTATAGTTAAACCATGCCGGAGTGATGGAATGGTAGACATGACAGACTCAAAATCTGTTGCGGGCGACTGCGTAAGAGTTCAAGTCTCTTCTCCGGTATCACAAATTCCTTGCCAAACGGCAGGGGATTTTTTTTTGCCCGACCCTCGATTTTAGTTAGCCGCGAAACACCCGGCATTTTTACCGATTAAAAAACGCTCGAAGCAGGGCGGGACGCAGGCAAGAAAAGTTTGGAAGGACCCGCCAGCGAACGCTTGGCCGAAGGCGTCAAGCGCAGAGCGGATGGCGGGAGGCTCCAAAACTTTTTTGCCGTCGCTGGGACCCGCCCTGTTTTGCGGCGTGTTTTTTTTATTGTAGACATTCCGCCGCCTTTTGCGCTAGAATATATCGCTATGAGTAAATACATTCTGGTAACTAGCGGAGTTTGTTCAAGCCTTGGAAAGGGAGTCGCGTCTTCCACAATCGGAAGCCTTTTGGAGTGCCACGGCCTCAAAGTCGCGATGATAAAATGCGACCCTTACGTAAACGTTGACGCGGGAAACATCAGCCCCTACCAGCACGGCGAGGTTTACGTGACCGAAGACGGAGCGGAAACCGACTTGGACCTTGGAAATTTTTCCCGCTTTACCAGCGTGAACCTTACCAGCGACAACTGCATCACAATCGGAAAGGTTTACGAGCAAGTCATAAAGAACGAGCGCGCGGGCCGCTACAACGGACGCACGGTTCAAGTCATTCCCCACATCACTGACGAAATCAAGCGCCGCATTTTAAATGTCGGAGCGCAAAGCGGAGCGGACGTGGTTATAGTAGAGATTGGCGGAACGGTAGGCGACATCGAATCGATTCCTTACCTGGAAACCGCCCGCCAGCTTGTCCACGAGCTTGGAAAGGGAAACTCAATCGCGATTCACTTGGCCCTTGTTCCGGTAATCACAGGCGGCGAGCTTAAGTCAAAGCCCGTGCAGCATTCGGTAAAGCAATTGCAGGAAGCCGGAATCCAGCCCGACGTTCTTTTGTGCCGCTGCGAAGTTCCGATTGACAAGCCGCTAAAGAAAAAGCTTGCCTTGTTCTGCAACGTTTCCGAAAGCGCGGTCTTTACAAGCGCCGACGTAGAAAAATCGATTTACGAGCTTCCGGTCCTCTTCCACAAGCAGGGCTTGGACGCTGAGATTCTTAAAAAGCTAAAGCTCACCGACTTAAAGTGCAACATAAAGCCTTGGACCCAGTTCCTCGCAAAGCTCAATTCCCCGGAAAAGAAAGTCACGATCGGCCTTATCGGAAAGCGCGACTACCTTGACGACTGCATCAAGAGCGTAAAGGAATCGCTTTTCCACGCCGCGGTCACTTCTTGCAACGCCGAGCTTGAGATAAAGAAAATCGACGCGGAAGGCCTTGAGCGAAGCCGCGACGCAAAGACCGCCCTTAGCGGCGTTGACGGAATCGTGATTCCCGGCAACATGGGAAACCGCGGCTTTTTGGGCCTCTTGGCCGCCGTCCGCTACGCGCGCGAAAACAAAATCCCTTATCTTGGAATAGACTTGGGAATGCAGCTTATGGCGATAGAGACGGGCAGGAACCTTGCCAAGTGGGAGGACGCGGACTCAACCGAGTTCATACAAAACACGACGCACCCGATTGTAAGCCTCCCCGAAGAGCAGGCTGGCCTTTCCGCTTCCGGCCTTATGAAGCTTGGAGCCAGCGAAGTCAAAATCGTAAAAGGCTCAAAGCTAAATTCCATCTATAAAAAAACGTCCGTCCTTGAGCGCCACCGCAACAAGCATTCTGTTGACCGCCGCTACAAGGAAACGCTGGAAGGCTTTGGCCTTGCGGTTACGGCCACAAGCGCCGCCGATGGCCAAATCGAAGCCTTTGAATGGGCCGACCATCCTTGGGGAATCGGCGTCCAGTTCCACCCGGAATTCGTTTCGCGCCCGGTAAAGCCGCATCCGCTTTTTACAGCCTTCATACAAGCGGCGCTAGAGAAATAGGGCAAGCGCGCCGATAATTTAAAGATGAAACCTTTTCGGCTTTTTACAGGAATCATTCTCTCCGTCGCCGCCGCTTCGTGCAGCGTGAATTATGACAACATTTACGACACAGAGGGAACTGTTCCTGAGCTTATGCTCGACGAGGCCGTTTTTAAGAGAGTCAAGGACAGCAAGGTTAGTTCCGAGATTCAAAGCAAGCGGCTAGAGGAATTCAAGGACAGCGGAACTGTTCTTGCCCAGGACATTCAGTTTGAAAGCAGGAACGACGAAGGGGACGTCAACTCCTTTGGCTCGGCCGGCCTTATGAAAGCCGACACAAACAAGGAAATATACGAATTTTACAATGGAATACACATTGAGGCGCCCGAGCGCGGCGTCGTTATAGACGGCGACAGCCTGCGCTGGAACGGAAAGACGGAACAGCTTTCAGGCGAAAAAGAGAAGAGCGTCACGATAAAAAAGGACGGCGTGACCTTAAGCGGAAGCGGCTTTTCGGCCAGCGCCGTAAGCGAATCCTTCAGCTTCGCTTCCAATGTCGGCGGCGTTTACGTTGACAAAAAGGAAGAGGAAAGCGACGGCGCTAAAGACGAGGCCGCCCAAGAATGAAAAAAACGCCCCTTTTAGCGCTTTTTCTTTTTTCCTCCGCTTTTTTGTTCGCCGAGGAAATTTCCTTTAAGGCCGACGCGATGAGCGGCCGCGCTGGCTCCAAGGAAGACACGACCCGCTTGTCCGGCAACGCGCAAGTTCTCACCGAAACGATAGAAATCCACGCGGATTCGATTGAGCTTAGCGGAAAGGAATTCCGCTATGTTTCCGCCGAAGGCAGCATAAAAGGCTCCTACAAGGAGTCCAACTTGGAATTTGAATGCTCCGAGCTGAAATACGACCGCGAATCCAAGATTGTCTCGCTTTCGGGCGACGTAAAGCTTGTTGACAAGGACAACGAAGTCACCGCCGGCGCCCAAATGATAGAATACAATTCCAACACGGACATAGCGGTCTTGCAGATAGAGGTGAAGCTGGAGCAAAAGAAAAATGTCTGCACCTCGGCCTACGCGGTCTATCGCAAAAAAGAGCAAATGCTGGAGCTTAACGGAAGCGCCAAGGTTGTCCAAGACGACGATTCCTTCGCGGCCCAGTCGATAACGTTCAACATGGATACAGAGGAAATCACGATGGACGGAAACGTCCACGGCTCCGTGACCGACGACGGAACAAAAAAGCCCAAAGACGAAGGAGAAGGCGATGAGCGACCAAACGAATCAGAATGAATCCAATGTTCAAGCGCCAGCCCAGGCAGCCGCGCCTAGCTTTGCCCTTCAATCTACCCATACGCTGAGAGTCTCCAGCCTTTACAAGTCCTTTGGAAAAAAGCAAGTCGTAAAGGGCGTGGATTTTTCCGTTCAAACCGGAGAAGTTTTGGGGCTTTTGGGGCCTAACGGAGCCGGAAAGACAACTTCCTTCTATATGATAGTCGGTTTTTATCCCCCTACAAGCGGCGAAATATTCCTTGACGAAGAGCGCATCACGCCCCTGCCCATGTACAGGCGCGCCCAAATGGGAATTTCATACCTTCCGCAGGAACCGTCGGTCTTTAGAAAGCTTACGGTGGAAGACAACATTTGGGCCATTTTGGAAACCCGCGTGGATTTGGACAAAAAGCAAAAAAAGGCGCTTTTGGAGGAATTTTTGGAGGAATTCGCGATAACAAGAATCCGCCGCCAATACGCCTACACCCTTAGCGGAGGCGAGCGGCGCCGCACCGAAATCGCGCGTTCCTTGGCCATCGCGCCTAAATTCCTCCTTTTGGACGAGCCTTTTGCCGGAATCGACCCTATCGCCGTAAGCGACCTTAAAAAAATGATTCAAATCCTAAAAAAACGCGGCATCGGCATCCTTATCACCGACCACAACGTCCGCGACACGCTGGAAATAACCGACCGCGCCATCATCATCAACAACGGCGAAATCATCGCCCAGGGCCAGCGCGACGAAATCCTCCAAAACGAGCAGGCCCGCAAAGTCTACCTTGGAAGCGACTTCTCTATGTAAAAAATATGTTGACAAAATGAACATTCTCTGTTACTATGTATAGAATAGAATTACTATAAGCAAAATAGGAGAAAAACATGAATAATCTAGTGTTATTTATCGTTCTTCCGGTTGCTGGAGTGGTTCTTGGATGGACAATTCGCTGGCTGTATGCCAGATTTCAATTATCTGCGTCAGAACAAAAAGCTGAACGTTTAAGACAGGATGCAATTAGAGAAGCTGAAGCTCAGAAAAAAGAAATTTTGCTTAACGCAAAAGATGAACTCATTCGGGAACGAAACCAACAGGAACGGGAGAATCGCGAGAGACGCGCGGAAGTGCAGCGCTATGAGGCTCGCGTAAGCCACAAAGAGGAGTTGCTTGACCAGCGCGCCGCCCAGTACGACAAGCAGGACAAGGAATTTATCGAAAAACTCGCTGCCTTGGAAAAGCGCGAGGGCGTTGTGCAGGCGCAAGAGGATGAGTACAGGCGCGAGTTGGAGCGCATTTCCGGCCTTACGGTTCAGGAAGCCAAAGACCTCATCATCAGGAATTTGGAAAACGAAGCCCGCCACGACGCGCAGGCCTTGCTCAACAAGGTGGAGCAGGAGTCCCAGCTTAACGCCGAGAAAAAGGCGCGCGACATTCTTGTTTCCACCATTCAAAGAATCGCCACTGAAACCACGAGCGACATCACGGTCGCCACTGTTTCCCTTCCTTCGGACGAAATGAAGGGCCGCATCATCGGTCGCGAGGGACGCAACATCCGCGCTTTGGAAACATTGACCGGCGTTGACATCATCATCGACGACACGCCCGAAGCTGTTGTCATCTCATGCTTTGACCCCGTCCGCAAGGAAATCGCCAAGGAGTCTTTGGAACGACTTATTTCCGACGGCCGAATCCATCCGGCCCGCATCGAGGAAATCGTTCAAAAGGTTACCCGCGAGGTTCAAAACAGAATTTACGAAGAGGGCGAAAAGGCCTTGTTTGACTTGGGAATCCACAACATGCCCACGGAAGGCGTTCGCGCCTTGGGCCGTTTGTACTTCCGCACAAGCTACGGCCAGAATGTTTTGGTCCACTCAAAGGAAGTCGCCGAAATCGCTGGCCTTTTGGCCGCCGAGTTGGGCGCCGACCGCGAGCTTGCCAAGCGCGCCGCGATTTTGCACGACATCGGCAAGGGCGCCGAAAACGACAGCGACCAGAACCACGCCGAAGTTGGCGCCGAAGCGGCGCGCAAGATGGGAGAGGCTCCCCTTGTTGTAAACGCCATTGCGGCCCACCACAACGACATTGAGCCGGCCAGCCTAGAGGCGATAATCGTTCAAATTGCCGACGCGATAAGCGCTGCCCGACCGGGAGCGCGCAAGGAAACCGTTGACAATTACGTAAACAGGCTTGAAAACCTTGAAAAGATTGCCGAAGGATTTAACGGAGTCGAAAAGGCCTACGCCATTCAGGCCGGCCGCGAGCTTCGCATTCTTGTCAACAACGAAAAGATTCCTGACGGAGACGTCAAGGAGTTGGCCCGCAAGATTGCCAAGCAAATCGAAAACGACTTGCGTTATCCAGGCCGCATAAAGCTGACCATGATTCGCGAAACCCGCATCGTGGAGTACGCGAGATAGGCCTGTCGCGTTTTGCATAGGAAATTATTCACTGGCCCGCTCGCGCGGGCTGGCAATATGCAAGGTAGGACTGGTCAAGGCGCGCTTCGCTTAAAGCCTTGACTCAGTCCTTTTGCGGCGCGAACAAAATTTTCGCGCCGCAATGATCCTATCGTTTTGCACAAAAAAAAACCGCTCGAAAGAGCGGCTTTTTTCGTTTAAGGCGGTTTTTTTAGCCTGGCAATTTTTTGCAAAGAAAAGCGCGTAGCGAGGGTTCCAAGCGGCGCAAACTTAGGACACGTTAAGCTAATCGCTTTGCCCTAAAAGTACCTCGTTTGCGGGCGGTTGGGTTCCCGCTGGGAGCCTGTTTTTTTTGGGCCTAGTGGAAGGCAAGTCTAAAATAGACTGCTAGGGTGTTGTCGTAATTGTTGTAGCCGGTGGGCAGGAACAAGTAGCTGGCGCCCACTACGGGAACGATGCCGCCGCCTTTTTTAAAGTCGTATTCGGCGGCCAGCCTAAAGCCGTTTCCCCACTTGGAGGCTTTGACCTTTTCGTAGTCGCCGTTCATGCCTTCCCAGTCGTGGCGGACGCCAAGCGCGTAGGCTAGGGAAAGCGAAAGGTTTCCAAGGCCGGGATAAAATTGCAGGCCGCCGAAAAATACCGGCGAGGCGTGGTTTGAGTGGCGTCCGTCCTTCCATATAAAGTCGAGCATTGTTTGAAAGCCGCCCAAAAAGTAAAGCTGGTCTGTCAGCTTTAGCGTGATTCCGGCGTCGGTGTAAAGGATGATTCTGCTGTAGCCGGACCTCATGGCTTGGCGCTCGTTGGATTTTAGGGCGCTGTCTCCATAAAATGTGTATCCGCTTCCAAGCGCGAACTGAAAGCCAAAAAACTTTCGCTCGCTTTCCGCAAAAATCAAGGCGGAACATAGGAAGGCTGCAAAAAATAACGCGATTTTCTTCATATCTAAATTTATCGGAAAAATCGCTGGACTTTTGACCAGAATTTGATTATCTTTAAAGTATCAGCGGCAATGATAGGAGAACTAATATGGCAGAAAACTGCGGACACGATTGCGGACATTGTTCTGAAGGCTCTTGCGCGGAACGAAGCGCTCCCCAAAAATTGGAGCCCAACAAAGACAGCAAAATAAAGAAGGTAATCGCGATTGTCAGCGGAAAGGGCGGCGTAGGAAAGTCGCTTGTGACAAGCCTCTTGGCTTGCAAAATGCAAAAAATGGGCTACAAGTCGGCCATTTTGGACGCGGACATCACAGGCCCGTCGATTCCCGAAAGCTTTGGCGAAAGCGACCAGCGCGCCGACGTTGTTGAAGGAAAGGATTTGCTCAATCCTGTCGTCACTGCAAGCGGAATCAAGCTCATGTCGATGAATTTTTTGCTTCAAAACGAAAACGATCCTGTCGTTTGGAGAGGCCCTGTCATTTCCGGCGCGGTAAAGCAGTTTTGGACCGACGTTGTTTGGAAGGACGTTGACTTTATGTTCGTGGACATGCCTCCGGGAACTGGCGACGTTCCGCTTACGGTTTTCCAGTCGCTTCCGATTGACGGAATCATCGTCGTGTCGTCGCCCCAGCAGCTTGTGCGCGTGATTGTGGAAAAGGCCGTTAAGATGGCCAACATGATGAACGTTCCGATTTTGGGCTTGATAGAAAACATGTCTTACGTCAAGTGCCCGGATTGCTCCAAGGAAATCTACGTCTTTGGAAAGAGCAACATCGAAGGCATAGCCAAGACTTTCAACTTGCCAGTTTTGGCCAGAATCCCCATGCGGCCCGAAACCAGCGCGCACGTCGATTCGGGCGACATCGAAAACCTTGATGTCCCGGAGCTTGACGAAGCCGCGCAAAAAATCAAGGCGCTATTGTAAATCCTTAAAGCGGTCGGAGGGCTGCTCGTCAAAGTAGGAGCGGAATGTTTCTTCCGCCGCTTGGGGGGTAGCCGCGTTGAGCATTTTCATCTTTATGTAATGGCCAAAGGTAAAGTTGTCGCAGTAGTAGGAAAAAAATCTCTGCATGCGGCTTTTAAAAAATTCCTTTGGCTGGAACTCTTGCAAAAGCGCGATGTAGTCCAAGCCCGTTTGCATTAAGTCAACACGGTTGTTTGGCGAGCCAAAAGCGGCTGCAAGGGCGCAATCGTTTGAGGCCGCCGCGCCTTTCGCGCTGGGGCTTTCGTCCGCGCATGCGGCGCCGTTCAGCGCCGCGCCATTAAGGTCTTGCGAAAAATCGCTGGGCTGGCCTAAAAGCGCCGCGCGCAATTGGGCGAAAATCCAGGGCTTTTGAACCGCGGCCCGGCTAATCATAAGGCCCTTGCAATCCGGGCAGTCTAAAAGCGCGGCGCGGGCGCTGGGCGCGTCCTTTACGTTTCCGTTGTAAATCACTTCAACTCCGCGCGGCTTTAGGAGGGCGGCCAATCGTTGGGCGTAAAAGCGGCGCGGCGGCCGGCTAAGCTTTTCCCTTTGCGCGCGCGGGTGCAAGACTATGCGCTGGACTCCTGAGTCGCAAAGGCCTTTGCAAAAATCGTAAAATTTTTCTTCGCTAAAATTGTCCGCGCCCAAACGAATCTTTGCGCTCAAACGGTAGGCCGGCGCGGCTTTTTCCATCGCGCGCTTTACGCCTTTTACCATCGAAAGCGTTTCTTCTTGCGGCTTTAGCATCCAGGCTATTCCTGCGCCGGAATGGACAATCTCTGGCGCCGAGCAGCCCATGTTTATGTCGATCCCGATTCCGCCAAGCGGAGCGAGGACTTCAACCGCGGCCGCCATAGAAGCTGCTTCCTTGCTTGTAAGCTGCCAAACGATTTTTTGCGGAACAGGCCCGTTCATCAAATAGTATTTTTCAAAGGGGCCTTTTTGCAAAAGCGTGGGAGCGTTTATCATTTCGGTGTAGTATTCGTCCGGGCCGCCGAATTTTTCGACAAGGCGTCGGAAGGCCTCGTGGCTAAGCGTCGCCATCGGCCCCGCGATTAGTTGCGTCATGCTTTTATTCTACCACTCTGCGAGTGGTTTTGCTAGTGGAAATATCTACTGTCCGCTCTCGCGGACTACTGGCAATAGCGCAATCGCGCGAAATTTGCTATAATGTCTGCATGGAAATTGAACTTAAGGCCCATGCGCGCGACCGCGAGGCCGTTTTGCAAAAATTGCGCTCTTTTGCAGTCTTTGACAAAAGCGTCTCAAAGGACGACCGCTACTTTAAATTGGAAAAAGACGGCGCCCCAAACGGACACATAAGCGCTCGCATCCGGCAAGAAAAAAGCTCCGGCCAAAACGGCCGTGCGCTGGAAGAAAAAATTTTTTTGACTTACAAAAAAAAAGAAAGGCGCCTTTCGTCGGGCGGCGGCGCGCTTGAGGTGAACCAAGAGTTTGAGTGCGCCTTGGACAACGCCGATTGTTTGGAAGCGCTTTTTTCCGACATTGGTTTTGTTCCTTATCTTACAAAGCATAAGGACGCGATCGGCTTTTACGCCGACACCCCTTGCGGAAAGGCGCATTTGGAGTTGTGTTCAGTTCCGCCATTGGGAGACTTTTTGGAAATAGAGTTTGTGACGGAAGGCGATGTTCCCGAAAAAGAGATCGCCGCGATGAGGGCGGAGCTTGAGGCGCTTGTCTTAAAGTGCGGCCTTGCCCTTGATGATATTGAAGAAAAGTATTATTCTGAATTACTGGCGGCGGTGTGATTGGCTGAAAGCCTAAAACCTAACGGCGCCGCGTTGCTTTAAGGAGAAAAAAATGTTTGATCGAGCAGCTTACAAAAAAGCGGCCAAGGCTCAGCTTAAGGGCCGCTGGAAAATTCCCGTGTTGACAAGCCTTTTGATTTTCGCTTTGCTTTCCATCCTTTGCTCCGCCTTGGTTGCGTTTTTTGGCGACGACATTACGGTCAACCTAAACGCCGCGGCCGGAAACTTTAGGGCGGGCGTTCACGGCGGCCCGCGCGCGACGACGGCTTCGATTTTCATCGCCTTGATTGTCGCGGCCTTTTTGTTGGCGCAAAAACGCTTGTTTTATATTATGAAAGCCGAGCCGCGGCCGGTAACGTTCGGCGACTATTTGGAAGGCCTTGGACAATGGTGGCAGGCGGTTCGCGGCTACCTTTGGAGAACCCTGTGGGTGTGCCTTTGGTCGCTTCTTTTTTGGATCCCCGGAATCATCAAATGGTATTCTTATTCGATGATGGTTTACATCATGGCCGAATATCCTGAAATCAAGGTTTCCAAGGCCATAAAAATCAGCAAGGAATTGACCCGCGGCTACAAGGGGGACTTGTTCGTAACCGATTTGTCTTTCATTCCGCTTTTTATTTTGTGCTGTCTTACATTGGGAATCGGCTTTTTGTGGCTTATGCCTTATTACCAAGCCGCCTACACAAACATTTACCAAGCGCTAAAGGAAACCGCGCTTGCCTCAAAAAGAGTCTCGCCGGAAGACTTTGCGTAATCGCTTTTTAGGAGAATAAAATGAACGAAGAGCTTTCAAAGAATAAAAAGAAGGGCGGCGGCCTCTTGTTTTTGATAATCGTAATCGTCATCGCGGTTTTGGCCATAGCCTTTTGCGTTCTTAAAGGCGTTGGCGTAATAAAAGGCGCTCCTTCCGCCTCGCGCGGCGGAAATCCCGCCAGCCTCAACATGGGAAACTTTAGGCTGGGAAAAATCGGCGGCTCAAAGTATGTGGCCCGCCTTTACATTACCGGCGTGATCCAAGAAGCCAACGAAACCTACAACCAAGGCTGGCTTTTGGACACGGTCGAAAGCCTTGAGAACGATTCCAACAACATAGGAATTCTTTTGGTCATCGACTCTCCCGGCGGAACGGTTTACGAAGCCGACGAGCTTTATTTGGCCCTGCGCAAGTACAAGAATTCCGGCAAGGAAGTTTGGGCCTACTTTAAGAGCATTGCGGCTTCGGGCGCATACTACATCTCTTGCGCGGCCGACACGGTTTACGCAAACCGCAACTCGCTCACAGGATCCATCGGCGTGATCTTTGGACCGACAATCGACGCCACGGGCTTGCTCGAAAAAATAGGAGTCAAATCCACAAACTTTGTTTCTGGCAGAAACAAGGCGATGGGCAATTACAACAATCCTTTGACCGACGAGCAAAGAGACATCATGCAGAGCGTTGTTGACGAATGCTACGAACAGTTCGCTTCTATCGTGGCGTCGGCGAGAAAAAAGTCTTTGACCGAGACAAAGGCTTTGGCCGACGGCCGCATCTACACAGCCGGCCAGGCCAAGCAAAACGGCTTGATTGACGGAATAGGCTCACAAGAAAACGCCGAGGACAGAATGAGGGAGCGCCTTATGGCGTCGCTCTCGTTGTCAAGCGAGGAGGCCGACGCGATTGACTTTGTGGACTACGAGTATGTTTACCAAGCGCCCTTTATGCGCCGCATCTTTGAGTCTATGACCGGAGTTTCTGTAAAGCGCGTCGTCGAGGACAATTTGGGGCCCAGCATAAAATATCCGGCCTACTTGTTCCAATACTAAAAAGCGTCTTTTGAGACTATGGTTTTCATCATGGCGCTCAAAAGCTCCAAGGGCAGGTTTTCGGCCTCGTAGCCGACCTCGTCCTTGATTCTTTTCCAATCGTCTTGGTCTAGCGCGTCGGTGTCTTCCTCTTCGTTAAGGAAGGAGTTTACGGCGGCCAGCTTTTCCAAGGCGGAATCTTCCAATTCCGGGCCGCGCGCCCATTCGTTCCTCCACCAGTCAAAAAGGGAAGAGGCCAAGCCCTTGCATTGGGCGTTTTGGCCGGTAAAAAGCCGCTCTATGTCCAAGAGGGCCGCGTTCATGTTGAAGGCCGCGGCGGAACGGTTGTTTTTTTTGATTCGCTTAAGGTCGGCTGAAAATTTTTCGCTTTTGTTCATGCCGATAATCTATCAGTTTTTTTGAAAAAAATCAATTTTTGGCCGACTTTTCTCTTGACTTTTAGGGCAAGTGAATCTACAATAATAAATATGGACTTAAGAACTGTACTTACACCAGAAACGGTGAACCTTCACTTGAAGGGAAAAACAAAAGACGACATTATCGACGAAATGCTCGACATCCTTGTTAAGGCGGGAAAGGTTACAGACAAAGCGGCCGCCCGCGACTGCGTCCTTGAGCGCGAGCGCAAGATGTCAACAGGCATGAAGCATGGAATCGCCATTCCCCACGGAAAGACTGACACCGTAAGCGATTTGGTCGCTTGCATCGGAATTTCGGACAACCCAGTAGACTTTGACTCCCTTGACCAAGATCCCTGCCGCATTTTTATTATGACGCTCTCTCCTGTAAACAAAACCGGCCCGCACCTTCAGTTCTTGGCTGAGGTGAGCCTCTTGTTCAAGAGCGCCGGAAAGCGCCAGCAGATTCTTGAAACTCAAGACAAGGCTGAAGTAATCAAGATTTTGACAGAATAGAGGGAAGGCTTGCGCTGTCCTTTATGCTCTCGATTCCGCCTCTGTGAAAGTTCTTTTTGCAGAGGTTGAATTTATTTTAAATGGAGTTGACGAAAATGAATGAAATTCAAGTGGCCTACAAGGACATCGTTTTGCCGGATGGTTCGCCCAACGAGGAATATCTGGCCGGCCTTAGGAATCGATTGAAGGATTTGGAGGGGCAGGGCCAGGAAGCCATGCTCAAACCCCTTGTCGACGCCCAGGATTGCAGGGACGTCGACGCCGCTCTGGAAGTCACCGCAGCCTACAAGCATTGCGCGCGCCGCGTAAAGGACTGCCAAAGCGTAAAGGGCTTTTTCGTCCCGGAGCTTTTTTCTTTGATGGAGCGGGGCGCGGAATTGGCCGACAACTTTAAGTCCGAGCTTTTGGAAAAGCACCCGCATTACATCTTTAGATAATGGAGATTTTGCAAAATACTCTAGTTAATGCAGAAAAATCAACAAACTGATAAAAAAGATAAAATTTTGCAAAAATTCATTAAAATTTTCAAAAAAACTCTTGCATAAAAGTTAAAAATGCGCTTTTATGTTGCGACATGACCAAAGATTATAAAGATCATTCGGAATTTTATCATACGGCTTTGCTGGCCGTTATTCTCGCGATTTTTTTCGCTGGAGCCGGAGTCGCGGCGCTGTTTTTTGCGCCCCAATCGCCGGAGCCGGCTTACTCTAACATGGTCTCTGTAATCGAGGAGCCTCTTTTGGCGGAAGAGGGCGTTTACGCCGAGGAAATCAGGTCCGGCATCCAAAACGTCTCTTGGCTTGAAAACAAGGCCTCTTTTAGCCCCATTTATTTTGACGACAACGAAAAGGCCGGCTCCGTGGACAAGGGCCTTCAATTTTATCGCAATCCTTCGACCCGCGCCGCCGTTGAGTGGTTTTACCTGCGCGTCACCGGAAACCGCGACGTTACGATGGCCGTTTTGGACGCCGCCAACCGCGAGGACATTCCGCTTAGCCTGGCCTTCGCGCTTTGCTACACCGAAAGCCGCTTTAACCGCTACGCCTATAACTTGAACACGAACGGTTCGATAGACAGGGGGCTCTTTCAGCTTAACGACAGAAGCTTTCCCCATTTGATGGAAAACGACTTTTTCGCGGCCGACACAAGCGCCCGCGTTGGAATGAAGCACTTGCGCTTTTGCATGAACGTCGCGGGAAACGACCTTACGGCCGTGGCCATGTATAACGCCGGCGTATCAAGGGTCAGAAACGACCAAACGCCGGCCAGCACCTTGCGCTACGTTAGCCGCATAGCGAGCTATAGGGCCAATTTGCAAACTTCTTTTGAGGAAGAGGTTGCGCGTCCCTTTAGGCAGTCAAACGAGCAAATTATCCTGGCTATTGCCAGATAACGGCGCGAAAGTTTTTCGCGCCAATAATAAACTCCTCCTTTTGTTTTTAGGCGCTTCCGTTGGAAGCGCCTTTTTTTTGTTAAAACTTTCACAATAAAGTTCACGCGGTCGTGTTTTTGGGCTTTTACGCCTTAATTTTCCTTAAAAAACGGGCTTTTTTCTTGACAAAATTTCACATTGCATTTAGAATTGACGCTAGGTTTATGTGAAATAAATCACAATAAAAAGGAACGGGGTGATGGCGGACATGCAAAAGATTCCAGAGGCATCAAGAAGACGCTTGGCCTTGCTTTTCGCGCTTTTGTCTTCGTATGGCGGAGACAAAATCACTTCGATTCAAATTCAAAGGATGACCGGAATCGACCGCGCCCTTATACGAAAGGACATTTCGCTTGCGGGCTTTAAGGGCGGCGTTTCAAACGGCTACAAGGTCCAGGACTTGCGCGAGGCGGTTAGGGCGGCTTTGGGCCTTCCCCTTCCGGACCAAAAGCGCTTTTGCTGCATAGCCGGCTTGGGAAAGCTGGGCGCGGCCTTGATGCAATGCGGAATCTTTGACGAGTCGCCCTTTAAGATTGTGGCCGGCTTTGACAGCCGCGTGAACCGCACCGAAGTTTTGAGCGCCGACTTTCCGCTTTACCCTGCGGCCAAGATGGAGGCGGTGATTCCAGAGTCAAAGATTGACTTTGCGATTTTGGCGGTGGAGGACGACCAAGCCCAGCTGATGGCCGACCGCTTGGCAAAAAGCGGCGTAAAGGGAATCGTGAACTTTACGGGCCAGGTTTTGGAAGTTCCGGAAGGCGTCGCGGTGGAGAATGTGTCTCCGCTGTTGGCGCTGAACAACATTGTCGCGGCGCTGCAATCGAGCGCAAGCTGACGCTTGTTTGTTGGCCGCATTGATTTGAAAAAAAATATTAATTTATAGGAGCGATTATGAGCAGAGTGTGGAATTTTAGCGCGGGCCCTTCTTGCCTGCCTGAAGAAGTTTTAAAGGAATGCGCGGCCGAGATGATGGACTGCAACGGAACAGGCCAGAGCGTCATGGAAATGAGCCACCGTTCGGCGGCCTTTGAGCCCATCATAAAGGACGCGGAGGCGCGCGTGCGCAAATTGATGAAGGTGCCTGACAACTACAAGATTTTGTTCTTGCAGGGAGGCGGCTCAACGCAGTTCGCTATGGTGGCCCAGAATTTGGGAATCCATACAGGAAAGGCCGCCTACATCCAGACCGGCGTTTGGGCCAAGAAAGCCGCCGCCGAAGCGCGCCATCTTGGAGTCCAGGTTGACGTAATCGCTTCCAGCGAAGACAAAAATTATTCCTACATTCCCAAGGTTGAAAAAATCGAAGGCGACTACGACTACGCCTACATTTGCTTTAACAACACAATCATGGGAACGCATTACGAATACATTCCCGACACCGGAAAGATTCCGCTTGTGGCCGACATTTCTTCCTGCGTTTTGAGCGAGCCGCTTGACGTTTCAAGGTTCGGCCTCTTGTTCGCGGGCGCGCAAAAGAACTTGGCTCCCGCCGGAGTCACTCTTGTGATTATCCGCGAGGACTTGGTTTGCGACTTGGAAAGCTGCCGCCCGGGAACTCCGACAATGCTTTGCTACAAGACCCACGTTGATGGCGAAAGCATGTACAACACGCCGCCTTGCTACACGATTTACGTTTTGGGAAAGGTGCTCAAGTGGATTGAAGCCAACGGCGGAGCGGAAGGAATGGCCAGGCGCAACAAGGAAAAGGCCGACTTCCTTTACGATTATTTGGACAAGAACGAAGGGAATTTTTATCATGCAACTGCATTGATTGGCAGCCGTTCACTTATGAACATACCTTTTCTTACAAAATACGCTGGAGCGGAAAACGAAAAGGAAATCAACGCCAAGTTCGTCAAAGAAGCCGAGGCTGCCGGCCTTGTAAACCTTAAGGGCCACCGCTTGGTTGGCGGAATGAGGGCCAGCATTTACAACGCGATGAGCCTTGACGGCGTAAAGGCGCTCGTTGACTTTATGAAGGTATTCGCGGCCAAAAACTAGCGGCGAAAAAAACGGCGGCAAGCCGTGCTTTTTGGAGGAAGACAATGTTTAAGATTCAGACTTTGAATAAAATCAGCGCGGTGGGCTTGGAAGAGTTCCCCCGCGACAACTACGAGACGGCCAGCGGCCTTAACGACCCGGACGCGATTCTAGTCCGCTCGGCCGACATGCACACGATGGACATTCCCGGAAGCCTCAAGGCCGTGGCCCGTGCAGGAGCCGGAGTGAACAACATTCCGATTGACTCGATGACCGACAAGGGAATCGTAGTCTTCAACACGCCCGGAGCCAACGCCAACGCCGTAAAGGAATTGGTTTTGCTTTCGCTCTTGATTTCAAGCCGTCCGGTTTTTGAGGCGGCGGATTGGGTAAAGACTCTTGCCGGAAAGGGAGAGGAAATCCCGGACTTGGCGGAGAAGGGAAAGAGCCAGTTCGTTGGCCACGAGCTTAAAGGAAAGAAGCTTGGCGTCATCGGCTTGGGAGCGATCGGAGCCTTGGTCGCCAACGCCGCCGTAAAGCTTGGAATGGAAGTAATCGGATACGATCCCTTTATGTCTATCGCCGCCGCTTGGAGGCTTGACTCTTCAATCAAGCACGCCGAAACCTTGGACGTCCTTTTGAGCAAGGCCGACTACGTGACGATTCACATTCCGCAGACGCCCGACACAAAGGGCTTGATCAACGAAAAGACAATCAAGAACATGAAGGACGGAGTTGTAATCATCAACATCGCGCGCGGCGGCTTGGTCAACAACGACGACATTTTGGCGGCGCTCGACAGCGGAAAGGTCCGCTGCTTTGTGACCGACTTTGCCAGCGAAGAATTGTTGAACAAGAAAAACGTCATTTGCTTTCCCCACCTTGGAGCGTCAACGCCCGAAGCGGAAGACAATTGCGCGGTTATGGCCGTCAACGAGCTTCGCGAATTTTTGGAGAAGGGCAACATCACCAATTCTGTCAACTTCCCCAAGTGCGTGACTGAAAACCCGATTCCCAAAAACGGAACGCGCCTTTGCATAAGCCACAAGAACGCGCCCGGAATCGTTTCAAAGTTCACGACAGTTTTGGGCGACGCCAAGCTTAACATCGCCGGCATGATCAACCAAAACCGCGGCGACACGGCCTACAACATCATCGACATCGACGGCGTTGTTCCCGAAGAAACCCTCCGCGCGCTTGCCGGCATCGAGACGGTCACAAAAGTCCGCCCGATTTTCGCGTAAACTTTCGCGCTTATATGTTTATAGAGCCGATGACGGTTGTTTCGTCGTCGGCTGTTTTTTTGCCCCAAAAGCTCTTTTTGCGCGGCGACTCTTCGTCGATTTCGCGAAGGCGCTCGCTGGCTGCCTGGCTTGAATCTGATGAGCCGCCCATAGCCTTTGACGCCGCGCTCGAACGGCGGGCTTTTGGCGCTGTCAAAAAGCCCGCCATGCTTCCGGCCAAGGCGCCCGCCAGCTGGACAAAGACTCCTATGACGGCAAAGCGGTCCAGGGCGCTTCCAAGCGCGGAGTTGTAAAGGTTTGCGGCGACGCAAAGGGCAAAAGTCAAAACGCTTGAAAGGCCAATCTCTTTTTTCGCCAGCGAGGTTATGGAGGAAAGCAAAATCAACATTAAGGCTACGCTGGCCGCTCCGCACAAGGCTTTGGGAACAAGGCACGCGTTGAGGACGCCTGTGACAAAAGCGCAAATCGCTGTCATCAAGGCGACGGCGGGCGAACCGTATCGTTCTTCCATGAGCGCGCCAAAAGGAAGTATGAAGGCAAAAGAGACAATCAATTGCAAAAAGTTTTTGCTGCCAAAGACAAAAAGAAAGAGGCGCGCGTAGTTCGCCGCTGACGAAAAGTTAAAGGCAGGATCCGCGCCTTTCGCGCCGGGAGCGGAGAAAATGTTTTGGACTAGGCTGTAGTTTTTTAGAGCCGCCGCGTCAAGGATAAAAACAAATAGCGCGATCAGGCAAAATACGATTGAGACAGGTGCGTCGAATTTAATTTTAAAAGATTTTTTTGATGGCATTTTATTTGCGGACGGCGCGTTTTTTCCGCCCTTTCCTCCGCTTTCTTTATCGGAAAATTTTGTCAAATTTTTTAATTTTTTGCCGAAAATAGATGTATGAAAAAGTTTTTGTTAAACGGTTTTCTCATGCTTTTGTTTTTGCTTCCGCTTGCGGCGCAAAATAACCTTTTGATTTCTCCGGAAGATTTGCGCGTCGAAAAAGTTGACGGCGGAACAAACATCTACATTAGAAAGAAGCCTGGCCTTGAATCGGTCATGCTGACAGAAACTACAAAAGATCCGCTTGGAAAGGAAGACAACTACGCTTACCGAGCGCGCGAATGGAATCCCGTTAACGGCGACGAAAAGCGGATTCTTGACGGAGAGGTTCTTGACTCAAAAGAGAGAGGCCTTTACTTTTTGGTTGATTCAAACGCGGGCGACGACGCGCAGTTTGGAAAAGCCTTTTTGATTTTTGTTCCCGACGAGTTGGTTTACGGCTACGATTGGACGCGGCATGGAACGGTTCAAGTCGGAAAGGGAACTTTTATCAACATACGCGGCTTTGAAAAAAAATACTGCGACTACACGGGAGCTTTTTTTGACAACCCCTATATGTTCAATTTTGAAAAAAGAAAGAGGCCGCGTCCGGCTCTTCCGCCCGCTCCTGTAGTCGAGGAAAACATGCCGGAGACGGAAGCTGAACCAGAGCCAGAACCAGAGCCTGAAGAAGTCGTTCTTACCGATGACTACAATCCCTTGGCCGCCGACAAGTTCAAGGAATTATCAGACATGCTGATTTATTCAAAGGGTCCTGACTCTTTGCTTGACGACATAAGCGCGGCCTTGGCTTCAATCAATCCCAAAGATAAGGTTGACGTTGTTTTTGCGATTGACGCGACTGGCAGCATGAAAGACGACATAGAGATGCTCCGCGAAAAATTGGTCCCGCGCTTGACGCAAGAGCTGGCGGGTTTTGGAGACGTTCGCTTTGGACTCTTGCTTTACCGCGACTACGGCGACAATTTTTGGACGCGCGGCCTTCCCGTTAAATTTTTTGACTTCACAAAGTCGCTCGACGACTTTATCAAAAACTTGAACGGCTTTAAGATTCTTGGAATGGAAGGCGGCGACATTCCAGAGCCTGTTTACGAGGCGCTTTTCGCTTCTATGGAATTTTACAAATGGCGCGACGATGCCAGCAAAAAGATAATCTTAATCGGCGACGCGGAGCCTCATCCAACGCCGCGAAGAAGCGGAAAGTATTCCAAAGACTTGGTCGAAAAGACCGCCCGCGAAAAGAACGTCAGCATTACCGCGATTATCACGCCTGACGACAAGGACAGGCGGGGGCGCTAGGATTGACGCGGCGCCAAGCCGCTATCTTTCTTCCACAGCTTTTTCGGCGGAACTTTCGCCAGAGCCTTCCGTCTTGGGAGGCTCTATTCCTTTTGGCGCTTCCTTGGCTTCTTCTTTAGTTTCGTCTACGGGGGCTTGAGGGGCGGCTTCTGTTTGGGCTTTTTCTTGCTCTTTTGGAGCGGCATCTTCTTTTACAGCTGGCGCCGCTTCTTGCTTTGGCTCGGCCTCTGTCTTGGGCGCGTTTTTCCTGGCTTCAAATTCCTTGATTTTTTCCGCCGGAATTTTCGCAAGCTCTATTCCGCACAAAATTTTGTAGGAGCCTGGAAGCCCGACGGGAACGCTTTCGTAAATTTCCAGGATTTCATTAAAGTTGTCGTAGGCCGCGGAGTATTTTTTTTGCTTGATGTATAGGTGGCCCAACTCGTACTTTGCCTCAAGAAAATGCTTTGGGTCGTCGCCATAGCGGTCCAAAACCGTGTTAAAGTAGATTTCGGCCGCCTTGTAGTGATGGTTGTCGTAATTGTCCTGGCCCAGCTGGATAAGCTGGCGCGCGTCAAGTTCCTCCGAAATTTCTTTGGGAACGGTTTGGCAGCCGCAAAAAAGCGTCAAGGCAGCCAAAATCAAGCCTGCGAATATGGTCGTTTTTTTCATAAATATTTCCTAATTCTAACAGAGTAAACAACTTAACTCAAAAAAAGTTAAGGCCGCGCGGCTCTTTTTTCCGCGCTTTCTTTCTATTGTAATATTTTTTTAAACAATTTACAATATAATTTATGGAAAGAATCAATTTAAATGACCAATGGGTTTGGACTCCTGAATTTCAGGCGGAACTTTGTTCCCCAAAAATAAAAAGCCCCGCGCTAAAAAAATCCTTGCAAAAGGTTCGCCTGCCGCACAGCGTTGCCACAACGCCTTGCAACTACTTTTCGCCGTCCATATATCAAATGCTTTCCGGCTACAGGCGCGAGTTTAAGACACAAAAGTCTTGGAAAAACCGCCGCGTCTTTGTCACCTTCCTTGCGGCCGCGCACGAGGCGGAAGTTTGGATTAACGGAAAGAGCCTCGGCGTCCATTCTTGCGGCTACACGGCATTTAAATTTGAGCTTACCGAAAATCTTTTGCCCGCGGGAAAGACAAACGTTTTGTCGGTAAAGCTTGACTCGCGCGAGAGCTTGGACGTTCCGCCCTTTGGCTTTGTGATTGACTACATGACTTACGGCGGCCTTTACCGAGGCGTTTGTTTGGAAATTTCCAACGAAAATTTTATCAGCGACGTTTTTGTAACGACAAAGGGAAAGGCTTTTAGCGCCAAGGTCAGCCTTGACAAAAAGACCGACGCGCTTGTCCGCCTTGCGCTGCGCAAGGCCGGCGGAAAAAAAATCATTTTCCAAAAGGAGAGCGAGCTTAAGGATGGAGACTCTTTGACGGCCGCCTCTGAGCCGCTTGACCTGGAATTGTGGTCGCCCGAAAGTCCCGCTCTTTACGAATTGGAAGCGAGCCTTTATTACGGAAAGAATTTGATTGACTCAAAAAGCGTCCGCTTTGGATTCCGCGACATAGAGATGAAGGCGGACAGCCTTTTTGTGAACGGAAAGAAAACGCTTTTGCGCGGAATCGACAGGCACCAAAGCTTTCCTTACGTTGGCTACGCGATGCCTGCTAGCATGCAAAAACTTGACGCGGACATTCTCAAAAACGAGCTTGGCCTCAACGCCGTCCGCACAAGCCACTATCCGCAGTCGCAGGACTTTGCCGACCGCTGCGACGAGATAGGCCTTTTGGTCTTTACCGAAATTCCAGGCTGGCAGCATATCGGCTCTTCCGACAAATGGAGGAGCCAAGCCGTCCAGAATGTCCGCGAGATGGTGGAGCAGTACAGAAACCACCCTTCGATTTTTTTGTGGGGCGTCCGCATAAACGAGTCGCCGGACGACGACGATCTTTACCAAAAGACCAACGCGCTTTGCCGCGCGCTTGATCCAAGCCGTCCGACCGGCGGAGTGCGCTGCATAAAAAAATCCCATTTGCTTGAAGACGTATACACTTTCAACGACTTTGTCCACGAAGGAAACAACGCCGGCTGCTCAAAAAAATCCGCCGTCGTCCGCGCGCGCGACAAAAAGAAGCCTTACTTGATTTCAGAGTACGCGGGCCACATGTTCCCCACAAAAAATTTTGACGACGAAATCCACAGAACCGAGCACGCCTTGCGCCACGCAAACGTTCTTGACGCAGTCGCCGCCGCTAAAGGCGTTGCCGGAAGTTTTGCCTGGTGCGCCTTTGACTACAACACCCACAAGGATTTTGGAAGCGGCGACTACATTTGCTATCACGGCGTGATGGACATGTTCCGAAACCCCAAGCTCGCGGCGGCGGTCTACCAAAGCCAGCAGGAAAAAATTCCGGTTTTGGAAATTTCTTCTTCGATGGACGTGGGCGAGCATCCGGCCAGCGCGCGCGGAAAAAACTGGATTTTCACAAACGCCGATTCGGTAAAGATGTACCTTAACGGAAAGTTCATCAAGGAATACAAGCGCGCGGATTCGCCTTACAAAAACATTCCGCATGGGCCGATTTTGATTGACGACTATGTCGGAGACCGTTTGGCCGACGAAGCCGGCCTTTCCGCTTCCGCCGCCCGGGACGCGAAAAACATTTTGAACCACATCGCGCTTTACGGCCAAAACGCAGTGGGCTTTAGCCAGGCGCTTTCGTATGTCCGCCTTTTGGCGCGAGGAATCAACCGCGCGAAGATTACCGACCTTTACACAAAGTTCGTGGGCCTTTGGGGCGGCGAGGCTTCGGTCTTTAAGTTTGAGGCGGTGAAGGGCGGAAAGGTAGTGAAGACCGTCTTTAAGGGGCCGGTCCAGTCGATAGAGCTTTGCGCCGACGTTTCTTCTTCCGTTTTGCGTGAGGAAGAAAGCTACGACGCGGCGATGGTCCGCGTCAGCGCGCGCGACAATTATGGAAACGTTTTGCCTTACTTTGCGGAGCCGGCCTTCTTTGAGGCGCGGGGGGCGGTGGAAGTCTACGGCCCAAGCGAGGCTGCCTTCCGCGCGGGAACTTGCGCCTGCTACGTTCGCTCCGTGGGAAAGAAGGGCAAGGGAAGCCTTGTGGTCCGCGCCGCGGGAATGGAAAAGATTGTTGAGTTTACGGTAAAATAGGGCGAGGGCGATATGGAAGATTTGATGGAAAAAAACGGACTAAAAAGAAGGGTTCTTGTAGTCGACGACGAGGACGTGAACCGCGAGCTTTTGGGGAACATTCTTTCGGAGCGCTACGAGCTTTCTTACGCGGCCAACGGAGAGGAGGCGCTTGAAAAGCTTTTTGACAGGAACGCGCATTATTCGCTTGTCCTTTTGGACCTTCTTATGCCGATAATGTCAGGCCTTGAGCTTTTGGAAAAAATTCAGGCGGACGAAAGGCTGAGGGCTGTTCCGATAATCGTGATGACTTCTGAAAAGCCCGCCGAAGTAAAGAGCATAAAGCTGGGAGCGGCAGACTTCATCACAAAGCCCTTTGACATGCCCGAAGTGATTTTGGCGCGCTGCGAGCGAATCATCACGCTTTACGAAGACCAAAGCATCATCAAGGCGGCGGAAAAAGATTCCCTTACCGGCCTTTTTAACCGCGAATTCTTTTTTGAATACATTCACCAGATGGAAGACTGCAACAAAAACAAGAGCATCGACGCGCTCGCGCTCAACATCGACCACTTCCACATTCTTAACGAAAGCTACGGACGAAAAATCGGCGACAGCGTTTTAAAGACTACGGCCTCGCTTTTGATGAAGGCTTTTGAAAACTCTTACATCGAGTGCCGCACCGACTCCGACCACTTTTTTATGTGCGGCTTCCACAGGGACGATTACGTTTCCATTTTCAACGATCTTCAAGAGGAACTTTCGCGCGTGACGCAAATTCCAAAGATTCACTTTAGGGTAGGCATTTACCAAAACGTGGACAAAGACGCTCCGATGGAAACTTGGTTTGACCACGCGAAGCTTGCCTGCGACAGAATCAAAGGCGACTACACAAAGCAAATTTTCTTTTACACAAAGGAGCTCAACGACGCGGACCTTTACCACGAGCGCTTGATAAACGACATCGAAGGCGCGATAAAAAACCGCGACTTGCAAGTTTACTTTCAGCCCAAGTACGGAATCCTTGGCGAGAAGCCCGTCCTAAAAAGCGCCGAGGCTTTGGTAAGGTGGAAGCACCCAAAGCTTGGAATGATAAGCCCGGGCGACTTCATTCCCTTGTTTGAGGAAAACGGCCTTATCCAAAAGGTTGACCATTTTGTCTGGAGGGAAGCGGCCGATAGAATCAGGGAATGGAAGGACACAATCGGCGCCGCTGTTCCCGTGTCGGTGAACGTTTCGCGCATCGACATTTACGACGAAGGCTTTGAAGAGCGCGTCAATTCCATCTTAAAAGAAAAGAATCTTACGCCAGCCGACATATACCTTGAGATAACCGAGTCGGCTTACTCCGAGGACGCGGCGCGCTTGATAGAGGCCGTGAACCATTTGCGCGACAAGGGCTTTAAGATTGAGATGGACGATTTTGGAAGCGGCTACTCTTCGTTGAACATGATCACGACGATTCCGATTGACGTCCTCAAAATGGACATGAGCTTTGTGCGCAACATGAACAAGGACGAAAAGTGCCTTAAGCTTGTGGAGCTTGTGATTAGCATCGCGAAATTCCTGAACGTTCCTGTCGTGGCCGAAGGAGTTGAGGACACGGGCCAAGTTGAGGCGCTGAAAAAAATGGGCTGCGACATAATCCAGGGCTATTATTTTTCAAAGCCGCTTCCGGCGGACGGCTTTGCCGAGCTTTTAAAAAAGGAATTGGGAGGAAAGAACTGATGACTGTCGAGGCGTTGAAAACGTTTGGGGCCAACGTTGACGAAGGCCTGCGCCGTTGCATGAACAACGAGGAATTTTATCTTAAGATGGTCGCCAAGGCCGCGCAAAACGATTCCTTTGAAAAGCTTGAAGGCGCGATAAAAGAAAACAATCTTGACGCGGCCTTTGACGCGGCCCACGCGCTTAAAGGCGTTTTGGCAAACCTCGCGCTTAGCCCAATTCACGAGCCGATTTGCGAAATCGTCGAGCTTTTAAGAAGCAAGACCCAAATGGACTACAGCCCGCTCGTTGCAAAAATTCTTGAAAAACGAAACGAACTAAAGGCCCTTTGATATGAGAAACAAAAAAACAAATTTGCTTTTTCCTGTAATCGCGGGCGGAGTCGCCGCGCTTTTTATAATCGTCGTCGGAACGTTTTTGGTCGGAAAAAAAGCCTCGTCCGACACCGAAAAGGCCGTCCGCGCCGTAAGCTTTTTGTACCTTGACGAGCTGGCCGGCCGCCGCGAGCAAGTCGTCGCCACCGCGTTAAAGAACAACATCGACAAAATCTACGTGGCCACAAGCCTTATGGACAGTTCCGACCTTAGCGGCGAGGAGCGGCTTAGGGCCTACCAAGCGCGAATGAAAAAGCTCTACGGCCTTGAAAAGTTCGCCTTTGTGGACGAGGACGGCTTGATTTACACTTCGCTCGGAACGCAAAGAAACATCGGCGAATACAATTTTGACCACATCTCTTTGTCAAAGCCGGAAATTTCTGTCAAGGACGTAAAAAGCGGCGACAAAAAAGTCATCATCGCGATTCCCGTTCAGAACATGAGCCTTAACGGAAAAAAACTTTTGGTTTGCTTTATGGAAATCGGCATGGCCAACATGCTGCAAGGCGTTTCCCTTCAGTCCGACAACAACGACACAACTTTTTGCAACATTTACACGCGCAGGGGCGAGGCCTTGACCAACATGGTTTTGGGAGGCCTTGCCAGCGAGGACAACCTTTTGGAGGCGATGAAAAACGCCGACTTTAAGGAAGGCTATTCCATCGAAAAATTCTTGGACGAATTTTCTTCGGGAAAAAATGGCGCGGTCGCCTTTGGCTACGGCGGAATCGAAGAGACGCTTTCTTACGTTCCGATACAAAGAACGGACTGGATGCTGACTTACTTGATTCGCGACAGCGTCATAAGCGAAGAGATAAGTTCCGTCTCAAAGGGAATGATGGCGCGCAGCCTTGTTTTGACCGTAATCGTTTTCTTTGTCTTCCTCGCGATGTTCGCGGTGATTGTCGTTCAAATAAAAAAGAACGCCGCGCTTGAAGTTGAAAAAGAAAAGGACAACATGATAAACGCGCTTTCGTCGGACTACCGAAGCGTTTACTACGTTGACCTTGACAAGGACGAAGGCGTTTGCTACAGAAAGGACAAGTTCCTAAAGGGCAATGTCGACGAAGGGCAAACCTTTCCCTTTACAAAAAATTTCACCAAATACGCGAACACTTACATAAGCGAAGACAAGCGCGACGAGTTCCTGAAATTCGTGAGCAAGGAAAACATCAAGGCCGCGCTAAAAAAAGAGGCGGTCATTTCTTACCGCTTTGTAACTAGGCGCGGCGGCGTTGACCGTTACGGCATGGTAAAGATGGCTGGCGTAAAGCGAAACGAGGACGACCACGACAGAGACATTCACAAAGTCGGAATCGGCTTTGTTGACATCGACGCGGAAATGCGCGACTCGCTTCAAAAGAACCAAGCCTTGAGCGACGCGCTTGCCGCCGCCGAAGACGCCAACAAGGCCAAGACCGTCTTCCTTTCAAACATGAGCCACGAAATACGAACTCCGATGAACGCGATCATAGGACTGGACAACATCGCGCTCAACGACCCGGACATTTCAGAAAAGACGCGCGACTACTTGGAAAAAATCGGAGTGTCGGCCAAGCACCTCCTAAACTTGATAAACGACATCCTTGACATGTCGCGCATCGAGTCGGGCAGCATGGCGCTAAACAAAGAGGAGTTCTTCTTCCCAAAATTCATCGAAAGCATCAACACGCTTTTTATCGGCCAGTGCAGCGAAAAGCAGTTGAACTACAGCTGCCACATCAATGGAACTTTGGACGACTACTACATCGGCGACAACACAAAGCTGCGCCAAATTCTCATAAACACTTTGAGCAACGCCGTCAAGTTCACGCCGACGGGCGGAGAAATAAATTTGGGCGTGGAACGCGTGGCCCGCTTTGCCGGAAAGTCTACGATCCGCTTTACAGTCCGCGACACCGGAATCGGAATGAGCGAGGAATTCCTTCCCAAAATTTTTGACACATTCGCGCAGGAAAAGCAGGCGGGCGGAAACAAGTACGGAAGCTCTGGCCTTGGAATGGCCATCGTGAAAAATTTGGTGGATATGATGAACGGCGACATTTCCGTAAAGAGCAAGAAGGGCGAGGGAACGGAAATCACTGTCACGATAACGCTTTTGGATTCCGAAAAGAACGACTCGGTAAAAAAGATGGGCGAGGTTGACTTTAAGGGAATGACCGCGCTTGTCGTTGACGACGACGCGATTGCCTGCGAAAACGCAAAGCTTTCTTTGGGAAACCTTGGCCTTTTGTGCGAGACCGCCCTTTCGGGCGAGCAGGCGATTGAGATGGTCAAGATCCGCCACGCGCGCCGCGAGCCTTACAACTTGATTTTGATTGACTGGAAAATGCCGGAGATGGACGGCGTGGAAACGACCCGCCGAATTCGCTCGATTGTCGGAAGCGAGTCGGCCATCATAATTCTTACGGCCTACAATTGGGACGACATCACCGACGAGGCGCGCGCGGCCGGCGTTGACAGCTTTTTGGCAAAGCCGCTTTTCGCTTCAAACGTTGTGGAAGAATTCCGCTGCGCGATTGGAAAGAAAAAGGCCGCCAACGCGGAGGAGGCCAAGGCCGACCTAAAGGGAAAGCGCATCCTTCTTGCAGAAGACATGGAAGTCAACGCCGAAATCATGGTCATGGTCTTGAACATGCGCGAAATGCAAGTGGAGTGCGCGGCGAACGGCCGCGAGGCGCTTGAAATGTTCTCCAAGAGCCAGGAGAATTATTACGACGCGATTTTGATGGACATGAACATGCCGGAGATGGACGGCCTTGAGGCCACGATGAAAATCCGCGCGCTTGAAAGAGAGGACGCAAAGACGATTCCAATCATCGCGCTCACGGCCAAGGCCTTTGACGAAGACGTCCAGCGCAGCCTTCAGGCCGGCCTAAACGCCCACCTAAGCAAGCCCGTCGAGCCGGACGCGCTTTTTGCCACGCTGGAAAGCATGGTGAAGTAATGTTGTTTTGTGGTAAAATAAAAATTAGCGCATCGCGCAGGAGGAAATATGTCAGTTTTAAAAGATGGAATCAACGGAGCGGGAAAGCAGCTTGGAGCTTTTAAAAAATTCATTTCGCGCGGAAATGTCGTTGACATGGCTGTTGGCGTAATCATAGGCGGAGCCTTTGGAAAAATCGTCACAAGCCTTGTGAACGACATCATCATGCCCTTGATTGGTCTTGCCGTCGGAAAGCTTAACTTTGCCGACCTTAGCGTTACGATTGGCGAAAGCGAGATTAAGTACGGAAGCTTTATCCAAGCGGTTGTCGACTTTTTTATCGTGGCCTTTTGTATCTTCATCGTGATAAGGCTTTTTGAAAGCTTTAAGAAAAAGGAAGAGGAAAAGCCCCAGGAAGACGCGCCTGTGATAAAAAGCGACGAAGCCGTTCTCCTTGAAGAAATCCGCGACTTGCTTAAGGCAAAAAACTAACCTAATTTTAGCATGGCGGCGTCACAAGGCCGCCTGCTTCTCCTCAAAAAAAATTCAACTTTTTTCACTGTTTCTATTGACAGAAACATAAATCTCTTGTATATTTCTCTTAGCGGTTGTTTCTATGTGTAGAAACAACCGCTTCCCGGGACCGGGCGGCCATTCTGGGGCTGGCTTAGGTTCCGCAAAAATGGAGAAAAAAAATGCAAAAGAGAAACGACACGGTTTATGTCTGCCTGTCCAGCGAGCGCTACACGCCTTTTTCGCTGGCAAAAAAAATCGGGGCCAAGGCGATTTTGGAGTCGGCCAGCTTTAACAAGGGCCGCGAGCGCTATTCAATAATAATGGCCGAAGAAGCCTTTAAAATTGTGCAGGACGAGGAGGGCGTTGCCTTTTTGATTGACGGCCGCCGCTTGCCCTTTAACGCGGAAGGCGTCGTAAGCAAAAACGCCGTGGGCCAAACAAAAGAGGCCGACGTTCTTGACGCGCTCGTTTACTTGGCCGGCCAAAACGAATGCCCGGTAAAAGACATTCCGCTCCCCGCAAGCGGAATCGGCTACCTTAGCTACGAGTTTGTCCAGCGCTGCGACACCGTTCGCCTAGAAAACCAGTTTGACGAGCTTCGCATTCCGGAGTGCTGCTTTGTCGCGGGCCACGTCTACATCGTCTTTGACCACTTTACCGAAAAGCTCCACATCTTTGGACTGAACTACGCCGAGCGCCAAATCGACTTGAAGAAAACAGTGGACGAGCTTGTGAAAAAGCTGGGCAATATGGACTTCTCTTACATGGAGCAGACAGAAGAAGCCGCGCCCTGCAAGGTCATCACCAACATCGAGCAAAGCAAAAAGGAATACTGCGATAAAGTCGTCGAGCTAAAAAAGCATATCGTCGCGGGCGACATCGTGCAAGCCGTTCCCTCGCGCCGCGTCCAGCTTGAATGCGACATGAGCGCCTTGGAATTGTACCGCCGCCTGCGCTTGATAAATCCTTCGCCTTACTTGATGTACATCGACTTTGGCGACTTTCAGATTGCGGGCGCTTCTCCCGAAAGTCTTGTGCGAGTTGTCGGCGGCCGCGCCTCTATCCATCCGATCGCCGGAACGATTAGGCGCGGAAAGAACGAGGCCGAAGACGAAAAGCTCAAACTGCAGCTTTTGGCCGACCCCAAGGAAAGGGCCGAGCACCTTATGCTGGTTGACTTGGCCAGAAACGACTTGGGCCGCGTTTGCTCTTCCGGAAGCGTCAAGGTCACGCAGTACATGGAAACCGAAACATTCAGCCACGTAATCCACTTGGTAAGCAATGTTGAAGGCGACGTCGCCGACGGAATCTCGCCTGTGCAAGTTTTGCGCGCGTCTTTCCCTGCCGGAACTTTGAGCGGCGCTCCGAAAATTTCGGCCATGCAAATCGTCTCGCGCTTGGAAAAGACAAAGAGGCGCTTTTACGCCGGAGCGGTGGGCTACATTCGGCCCAACGGCGACTTGGACTTTTGCATCGCGATCCGCTGCGCCTTAAAGCAGGGAAAGGTTTGGACGCTTCAGGCTGGAAGCGGAATCGTTTACGACAGCGTTCCCGAGCGCGAGTTTGAGGAAACCAACGAAAAGCTCGGCGCGCTCATCGCCACTTTTGAAACGGAGGAAAAATAATGATTTTAGTAATCGACAATTACGATTCGTTCACATACAATGTTGTCCAAGCCTTGCAAACTTACGGAAGCGAAAAGGTTGAGGTTGTCCGAAACGACGCGGTGACGGTCGCCGACATCGAGGCGATGAAGCCCGACTACTTGGTCGTGTCTCCCGGTCCGGGAACTCCGCGCGACGCGGGAATCAGCGAAGAGGCGATAAAGTATTTCGCCGGAAAGATTCCCATTTTGGGAATTTGCTTGGGCCACCAGGCGATCGCCGAAGCCTTTGGCGCCAAGATTGTCGGAGCCAAGTTCATCAAGCACGGAATCGTCGAAGAAATGGACTTGGACGGAAAGGGCCTTTTCCGCGCGATCGGAAAAAAAGGAAAGTTCACGCGCTACCATTCGCTTGTAGTTGACGAGTCCACTTTAAGCGACGACTTTGAAGTCACCGCTCGCGCTTCCGACGGCGACATCATGGGAATCCGCCACAAAAAGTACGACATCGAGGGCGTCCAATTCCACCCGGAATCAATCGCAAGCGGCGACGTACAAAAATTCTTCATGGCCTTTTTGAACTACCGCCGCGAAAACCTTCCCGTGGCCGAATACCTTAACCAGTTGATTTTCAAAAAAGACTTGTCCGAAAAGCAGGCCGAATTCTTTATGGACATCATGACCGACGGAATGATGGACGAGCGCGTCATGGCCGCGATTCTTGTGGCGATGGCGGCCAAAGGCGTGGCCGAGTCCGAAATCACAGGCTGCGCCAAGGCCCTTCTTAAAAAGAAAAAGTCTTTCCCGCTAAAGCTTTCCGGCCACGCCGAAATCGTTGGAACCGGCGGCGACGGAAAGGGAAGCTTTAACATTTCCTCGCTTTCGGCCATTGTCGCCGACGCTTGCGGCCAGCCGGTGATCAAGCACGGAAACCGCGCCGTTTCCTCCAAGTCAGGAGCGGCGGACTTTTTTGAGGCGCTCGGAATCAACATCAGCGCAAGCCCCGACAAGACGGCGGAACTTGCCAAAAAAACAGGCTTCGCCTTTTTGATGGCGCCCCTTTACCATTCGGCGATGCGCTTTGCCGCGCCGGTAAGAAAGGCCTTGGGCGTAAAGACCGTGATGAACGTTTTGGGCCCGCTCTTAAACCCTTCTTGCCCAGACTACCAAGTGCTTGGCGTTTACAGCCATGATTTGCTTGAAACATACGCGCGCGCGGCAAAGGCTTTGGGCGCCAAGCGCGTAATGGTAATCGCAAGCCGCGACGGCTACGACGAAATCAGCCCCTGCGCGATCACTGACGTTTTCCAAATCGACGGAAACGGAAACGAAACTCGCTACGCGATAGACCCGGCAAAGTTTGGAATCGAAGGCGTTGACGAGTCGGAGCTTATGGGCGGAAGCGGAGCGGACAACGCCGCGCTCGCGATGGACGTTCTTAACGGAAAGGGAAAGAAAACCATCCGCGCGTCAATCGGCCTCAACACAGGCGCCGTCTTGTACCTAAGCGGAAAAACAAAGACCTTAAAGGAAGGCTACGACATGGCGCTCGCCGCGATTGACAGCGGAAAGGCCTTGAAAAAATTGCAGGAAATACAAACTGTCTCACGGGAATTGGCGGGCTAACATGGCGGCGGACATTCTTACACAGATTGTGGAAGGCCGAAAGGCTGACATAAAAAAGCGCGGCCTTGACTTTGGCTACGATATTCCGCAGAAACGAAAGCGGCGCGTCCACCCTTTTATTCAAGAAAAGGGAGTCGTTTTGGAAGTAAAGCGCGCCTCTCCCAGCAAGGGCGACATCGCTCCAAAACTTAACGCGTCGGAAACCGCCTTGGCCTACCAAGAGGCCGGCGCGTCCGCGATAAGCGTCTTGACCGAGGAAAATTATTTTAAGGGAAACCTTGGCGACTTGATAAGCGTTTGCCAATCGGTTGACGTGGCGGTTTTGCGAAAAGACTTTTTGGTTTTCCCGGACGAAATCGACGTGGCCTACAAGTGCGGAGCGGACGCGGTCTTGCTCATCGCGCGCATTCTTGACCAAGACGTTTTGGCCAAAATGCTTTGCCGCTGCGCCTCTTTTGGAATCACGGCTTTTGTGGAGCTTCGCTTGGAAAAGGACTTGCAAAAATTGGCGGCGGCAAAATCCTTGGCTGGCAAAGAGCTTCCGGCAATCGTTTGCGGAGTGAACTCGCGCGACCTAAAGGATTTTTCAATCGACCTTTTAAAGCCGCTTGGCTTTTTGGAGCGGATTAAAAGCGTCATGGGAAGCTCCTGCTCCGTCATTTTTGAAAGCGGAATCAGGACTGCCCAAGCCGCGGCCTTTGCCGGAAGCCTTGGCTTTACCGGGCTTCTTTTGGGCGAAGCCGCCGCGCGCGACACAAGCAAAGCCGCTTCTTTTGTCAAAGCCTTTGTGTCTGGAAGTAAAACGCCCAACGCGCTCGCTTGGAAAAAAATCGCGGCGAAAACCGAAAATCTTTGCAAGGCCCAAAATCCGGCGGCGCTCTTGGACGCGCGAAAAAAACATCCGCTTGTAAAAATATGCGGCCTCGCAAATGTTGAGGACGCTCTTTTTGCGGCGGACCTTGGCGCGGACTTTTTGGGCTTTGTCTTTTGCGAGGCCTCTTCGCGAAACGCAAGCGAAAGCGTCGTCCGCTTCGTCCGCGCCGCCTTGCGCGACAAAAACATGTCGCAAGCCGATAACGCCGCGCCGCGCGACAAGCCCGCAGGCGAAGCGTCGCGGAAATCCGCTCGAAACAACGATTGCGGTTTTGCGTTCGACGCTACGAGCGGACCTTTTATGGTCGGCGTAGTAGTCGACACGACAAGCGAGCAGGCAAAAGCCGCGCTTGCGCTTGTAAAAGAAGGCGTTTTGGATTACATTCAATTGCACGGCGAGCGCGCGGCCAAGGAATTTTTTGCCGACAAAGAGAACGCCTCTCTTCCCCATTACTGCGCGGCAAACTTGAGCGGCGAGGGCGGGTTGGACAACATTCAAGGCCTTCTTGACCTTGGCGAGCCGCGCGTTTTGCTTGACGCCAAGGTTGGCGACAAGCTTGGCGGAACGGGAACGCAAGTGGCCGAGGACTTGGTTTTAAAAGCCAAGAAAAAGTCTCCCTTGTGGCTTGCCGGCGGCTTGGGAGCGGAAAACGTTCGGGGCGTAATAGAAAAATATTCGCCGGAACTTATCGACGCTTCAAGCTTGCTTGAGGCCGCTCCCGGAAAAAAAGATTTGGAAAAACTAAAGGCCTTCTTTTCGGAGATTGGCGCGGCCTATGCGGACGGCGCGCAATCTTAGGCTTTTGAACGCTTTTCTTGCGGCGCGACCTTCTTGGTCTTGCCGCAGTTTCAAATTATAGGAGAAAATATGTCATATTCAACAGACGGGTTTTTTGAGCGATACGGCGGAAAGTATGTGGCGGAAGTTTTGCGCCGCCCGCTTGACGAATTGGAGGCGGCCTTTAAGGAAGCCATGGCCGACAAAAATTTTTTGGACGAGCTGGACATAATCAGGCGCGACTACATTGGCCGCGAGACTCCGCTTTACTTCGCTCCAACGGCGACAAAGCTTTTGGGCGGAGCGCAAGTCTACATAAAGCTTGAAGGCTTGGCCAACACAGGAGCGCACAAAATCAACAACGCGATCGGCCAGTGCCTGCTTGCCAAGCGCATGGGCAAAAAAAGAATCATCGCCGAGACCGGCGCGGGCCAGCACGGTTTGGCCACGGCCGCCGCTTGCGCGAAGCTTGGCTTGGACTGTACGGTTTACATGGGCGAGGTTGACGTCCGCCGCCAGCAGCCCAACGTGGCCGCGATGGAGCTTTACGGCGCCAAGGTTCGCGCCGTCACAAGCGGAAGCCGCACCCTAAAAGACGCGGTCAACGAAGCGATGCGCGACTGGGCGGCCAATCCTGACTCAACCCATTACGTTTTGGGAAGCGCCCTTGGGCCCGCGCCCTTTCCTGACATTGTGCGCGAATTCCAAAGCGTCATCGGCCGCGAAGTCGAGCGCCAGTGCGAAGAGCGCGGAATAAAAATCGGCGCGATGGTTGCCTGCTGCGGAGGCGGCTCCAACTCCATCGGATTTTTCGCGCCGTTCATCGACAAAAAAGAGCCGCGCCTAATCGCGGTTGAAGCCGGCGGAATCGGCCCCGACGTAGGGCAAAACGCCGCCCGCATGACGGGAAACGCCGGCCGCGTCGGAATCATGCAGGGCTACAAAAGCCGCTTTTTGCTTGACGACGACGGCCAGGCCTTGGCGACAAGATCCATCAGCGCGGGCCTAGACTACTGCGGAATCGGACCCCAGCTCGCGGCCTTGGGCGAGAAGGGCCGCGTCGAGTTCACAAGCGCCTTGGACAGCGAGGCCTTGGACGCTGTAAAATTCTTTGCCAAGAACGAAGGAATCTTGTTCGCGCTAGAAAGCGCCCACGCCGGAGCGGCCGCGATAAAGCTCGCTCCAAAAATGCCAAGCGACCAAGCGCTTGTAATCAACATGAGCGGCCGCGGCGACAAGGACGTTTTCATCACAAGCCCTGTCTTCCGCAAAGACGCTTGGCTAAACTTCCTTCACGCGGAAATCGAGCGCTTGGAAGACGCCAAGGACATTCACGACGCATAGCGGCAATAAAAACTAACGCAAGCCGATAAGCGTTTGCTGGCCGCATACGGTCGGGCATGCTCGCCGTTTTGCGTAAGGAAGCTATTTACTTGCTCGCTCACGCGAGCGGGCAATAAGCGGCAACATTCGCGCTCGCATCCAAACTCGCGCGAACAGCCGAACTCGCGCGAAGAGCCGTAATTTAGGAGGAACTTACATGGCAAAAATAAAACTTATGTCGCATTTGGTGGCCGGATACCCCAGCGACGAACTTTCGCTGGAAGCCGCGCGCGCTTTGGTGGCCGGCGGCGCGGACATTTTGGAAATACAATTGGCCTTTAGCGACCCAAGCGCGGACGGCCCCGCGATTCAAGGCGCCTGCACAAAAGTTTTGGAGCGCGGCTACAAGACCGCCGACGGCCTTTCGCTCATAAAAAAAATCCGCGACGAGTTTCCAGACACAACGATTTACCTTATGAGCTACGGCTCGCTAGTCTTCACTCCGGGCGTGAAGGAATTTTGCAAGCGCGCCGCCGCCGCCGGCGTAAACGGAATGATTATCCCCGACCTTCCCTTTGACTTTGACGAAGGGCTAACCGCCGCCTGCCGCGAAAACGGAATGGAAAACATTCCCGTCGCCGCCCCCAGCATGAGCGAAGAGCGCCTAAAAAAAATGGCCGGCGCGGGCTTTAAGTACATCTACGCCGCCTTGCGAACCGGCATCACAGGAAGCGACACTACGATTGGCCAAGACACAATCGACTTCATCAAAAAAGTCGCCTCGGGCGGAAGCAAGGTTTACGGCGGCTTTGGAATCTCAAAGGGCGAGCAGGCCAAGGCGCTTGCCCCATACGTTGAGGCCGTCGTAGCGGGAAGCGTTTTTGTGCGGACGATAAACGCCGCGCTTCTCGGTCTTGCAAACGACTGCGACAAGGCCGCGCTCTTTAATGCGGTCAAAGCCAAGGCCCAAGAGCTGACGGGGCAGGAATAGGGCGGCCACGGCGTTCTTGGGCTTGCAAACAATTTCCGCGTTCTTGCAACGCTCCCCACAAATCGCTATAATGACAGTTATGCCTATCGAAAAAACAGAAATCGTAATCGGCTGCGAAATCCACACGCAGCTTTTGACTAAAACCAAAGCCTTTTGCGCTTGCGAAAACCGTTACGGCGGAATGCCCGACACCCGCGTTTGCCCTGTTTGCTTGGGCCTTCCAGGAGCCATGCCGCGCGTAAGCAAGGGCTACGTGGAGCTTGGAGCGGTGGCGGGCCTCGCGCTCAATTGCAACATCGCGCGCTTCACAAAGTTTGACAGAAAGCACTATTTTTATCCCGACCTTGCCAAGGGCTACCAAATCACGCAATACGACTTGCCGCTTTGCACAGACGGCTACGTTGACCTTCCGTTCTTCCATTATCCCAAGGACGAGCAGCCCGGCGGAGCGAAATTCCGCCCCAACAACTTTAAGGGCGAGCCATGCGTAAGCGCCGACAAAAAATACCGCCGCGTGCGCATCGAGCGCATTCACCTTGAGGAAGACGTAGGAAAATCCCTCCACATGGAAGGAAAGCATTCCTACATCGACTACAACCGTTCCGGCACTCCGCTAATCGAAATCGTCACAAAGCCCGACATGACAAGCCCGGAAGAAGCCGCGCTTTTCATGCAGACCGTCCAGGAAATTTTGCGCTACGTTTGCGTCACAAAGGGAAACTTGGAAGAAGGCAACATGAGATGCGACGCCAACATCAACCTTAACGTTTGGGAAGACGGAAAGCTTTACCACACTCCGATATCGGAAATAAAGAACCTCAACTCCTTCAAGGCCATCCGCGAGGCTTGTACCTACGAAGCCGCCCGCCAACTGGAAGAGTTCAAGACCGACAGGCAGGAATTCAATCCCGGCTTTAAGGTTACTATGGGCTGGGACGAGGCGGCCGGAAAGACCGTCGTCCAGCGCACAAAGAACTCATTCGTCGACTACCGCTTTGTCGTCGAGCCGGACATCAAGCCCTTTAGCGTAAGCGAAGAATTGATCGAGCGCGCCCGAAGCCGCGTCGGAGAGCTTCCCGAAGCCAAGCGAACCCGCTTTAAGGCGGAATTCGGCCTTAGCGACTTTGACGCGGAAACTCTCACTTCAACGCGCGAGCTAAGCCTTTGGTTTGAAGAGGCCGCCAAAAATTCCAAGAGCGCAAAGAGAACGGCGAACCTTATTTTGTCGGAGCTCTTGGCGGTCCTTAACGAAAAGAACATGACAATCGGAGAGGTCGCTTTGACGCCCGCGCATATCGCCGAGCTTTCCAACGCCTTGGAAGAAAACAAAATCACTTCAAAGCAGGGAAAGGAAGTCTTTGCCAAAATGCTTTCCACAAACAAAATGCCTTCAGAGATTATAAAGGAAGAGGGCATGGAGCAGGTGAGCGACACGGGCCTTATCGAAGGCTTGGTCGACAAAGTTTTGGCGGAAAATCCCAAGGCCATCCAGGACTTTAAGGCCGGAAAGACAAACGTAGTCGGCTGGCTCATGGGCCAGGTGATGAAACTGTCGCAGGGAAAGGCCAACCCCAAGCAAGCCACCGAACTTTTGAACAAAAAGCTTTCTACAATGTAAAAAAAAAACGCCCCAAACGGGGCGTTTTTTTTGGGGGACTTGCCTAAATTAGTCGTTGAGCGACCACAAGGCTCCCAAGATGATTACGTGGCCCGCGAAGTTGTAAAGCCAGGGCAAGAAGGGGCTAAAGTCGCCATTGATGATGTCGCCGACTACAATCGCCACAAGCCAAACAATCATGATGATAAGGCCAAGAATGTTGTCGAACTTTCCGAAGATGTCCTTGGTAAAACATTCGATGACGAGCAAAACGCCCGCGACCAATTCGATTACGCCAAAAATGACGCCGAATGTCTTTCCAAGCCAGCCGGCCAAAGCCTTGGCGCCAAAGTCTCCGCCGCCCTGCAAGGCCCAGATTCCGCCAACGATGAGCATGCAGCCCAAGGCCAACTGAAGGATCAATCTTCCGATTGACTTAGCTTTCGCTGAATTTCCCATTTTCTTCTCCCCTTGTCAAATGACAAGATTATTGTTTTTTCCGCCATGCGGAACATTCTCTAATTATAACACCGCATTAAAATTTTGGCAAATTTTTTTTATCATTTTTTTGCCTCTGACATTTTGCCAGTAGTCCGCGCAAGCGGACAGTCGATGTTACCACTAGCAAAATCACATGAAATGTGTTATTGCCAGTAGTCCGCGCAAGCGGACAGTCGATGTTACCACTAGCAAAATCACATGAAATGTGATATTATGGTAGAATTATGGCAACAAGCAAAAAAAAGAGCGCGTTGGGAGCGGAAGTCATTTCCGTAAAGGGCGCGCGGGAGCATAATTTAAAGAACGTCAGCGTTGATTTGCCGCGAAACAAATTGGTCGTAATAAGCGGCTTGTCCGGAAGCGGAAAGTCGTCGCTTGCCTTTGACACGCTTTTTGCGGAAGGCCAGCGACGCTACATGGAAAGCCTTTCCAGCTACGCCCGCCAGTTTATGGGAACGATGGACAAGCCCGACGTTGACTTGATCGAAGGCCTTAGCCCCGCCATTTCGATTGAACAAAAAACGACGCACAACAACCCCCGTTCCACCGTGGGAACCGTCACCGAAATCTACGACTACTACCGCTTGCTTTACGCTCGCATCGGAAAGGCGCACTGCCCAAACTGCGGGCGCGAAATCAACGAGCAAAGCGTTGACCAAATCATCGACACGATTTTGTCTTGGAGCGAAGGCGAGCGGCTTACAATCCTGGCTCCTGTCATTCGCGGAAAAAAAGGCGAGCACCAAAAAATTTTTGAGGACGCAAAAAAGGCTGGCTTTGCCCGCGCCCGCGTCGACGGAATCATGACTGACCTTGACGAAACCGTTAAGCTGGACAAGCAAAAAAAGCATACGATAGAAATGGTCGTTGACCGAATCATTTTAAAGGAAGGGGTCAGAAAGCGCCTTGCCGACTCTTTGGAAACCGCGCTAGAGGCCGCCAACGGAATCGTAATCGTTTTGCGCCGCGTTCCCAAGGAAGAGGGCGACACAGAAAAAGAAATTTTCTTTAGCCAAAAAAACGCTTGCCCTGATTGCGGAATTTCCATTCCGGAATTGCAGCCCAGGCTTTTTTCTTTTAACAATCCATTTGGCGCCTGCCCCGAATGCACCGGCATCGGCCAAAAAATGGAATGGGACATGGACAAGATCATTCCCGACAAGTCAAAGTCTTTCAACGAAGGCGGCTTGCCTTTTTATAATCCCGAAAGCGAATGGTGCCGCTCGATGTTCGGCGCTGTAGCCGAGGCCGGAGACTTTTCTTTGGACACGCCGCTTGAAAAACTTTCCGCAAAGCAGTTTGGCTATTTGATTGACGGCGACGAAAGAAAAGTTTTGCGCTGGGTTTACCAAAAGCAAAGCGGCGAAGGCTATTCCGAATACAAGCGGCCTTGGCTTGGCGTCATCGCCGACATGAGCCGCCGCCGCGCTGAGGCTTGGAGCGAAGCCCAGCGCGAGCGCATAGAGGAAAAGTTCATGTCGGTCAGCGAATGTTCTGTTTGCAAGGGAAAGCGCCTTAGGGCCGAAGCGCTGGGCGTCACTGTCGGCGGAAAGAACATCGTCGACCTTTGCGCCTTGAGCGTCGCCGACACGATAGAATTTTTTGAAAAGATAGAGTTCTCTCCGACGGAACTGCAAATCGCCGCGCAAGTGATAAAGGAAATCCGAGCGCGCCTGGACTTTCTAAAAAACGTAGGCTTGGAATATCTTACGCTGGACAGAAGCGCGGGCACCTTAAGCGGAGGCGAGGCGCAGCGCATTCGCCTTGCCACTCAAATCGGAAGCGCGCTTACCGGCGTAATGTACATTCTTGACGAGCCGAGCATCGGCTTGCACCAGCGCGACAACCAGCGCTTGATTGACACTTTGACGCGCCTGCGCGATTTGGGAAACACCGTAATCGTTGTCGAGCACGACGAGCAAACCTTGCGCACCGCCGATTACTTGGTTGACATGGGGCCGGGCGCAGGCGTAAACGGCGGTAAAGTCGTGGCCGCCGGAACTCCCGACGAAGTCGCCAAATGCAAAAAAAGCTTGACCGGCCAATACCTTGCCGGAACTTTGCGCATGGACATTCCAAAAAAGCGCCGCGCCGGGAACGGAAATTTTATCGAAGTCAAAGGAGCGCGCGAGCATAACCTAAAGAACATTGACGTCAAGATTCCCCTTGGAACTTTCACTTGCATAACAGGCGTTTCGGGAAGCGGAAAGTCAACGCTTTTGAGCGACATAATTTTTCCCGCCGCAAGCAACAAGACGATGCGGACCAATTATCCTGTCGGCGCTTACGACAAGATTGAAGGCTTGGCCGCCATCGACAAAGTAATCAACATCGACCAAAGCCCGATTGGCCGAACTCCGCGCTCCAACCCAGCGACCTATATCGGCGTGTTTAACGGAATCCGCGACTTGTTCGCTTCTTTGCCGGAAAGCAAGGCGCGCGGATACTTGCCGGGCCGCTTTAGCTTTAACGTAAAGGGCGGCCGTTGCGAAAACTGCCAGGGAGCGGGAACGATTCAAATCGAAATGAACTTTTTGCCCGACGTTTACATTCAGTGCGACGTTTGCCATGGAAAGCGCTTTAACAAGGAAACGCTTGACGTTTTGTACAAGGGAAAGAGCATTAACGACGTGCTCAACATGACGGTCGAGGAAGCCTGCGATTTTTTTGTTTCGATTCCGCACATTTCGCGCAAGCTGGAAACGCTTAAGTCGGTTGGCTTAGGCTACATTGAATTGGGCCAGTCGGCGCTTACTTTGAGCGGAGGCGAGGCCCAGCGCGTAAAGCTTGCCAACGAGCTTAGCAAGGTGAGCACCGGAAAGACTTTGTACATCTTGGACGAGCCGACGACGGGCCTTCACTTTGCCGACGTAAAGCAATTGATGGGCGTGATTCAGCGCTTGGTCGACGCGGGAAACAGCGTCGTGATGATTGAGCACAACCTTGACGTTATTTGCCAAGCAGACTGGATAATCGACTTGGGGCCGGAAGGCGGAAGCGGGGGCGGAACGGTAGTGACAACCGGAACGCCGGAGGCCGTCGCGCAATGCAAAAAATCTTGGACAGGAGCCTTTATTAAGGAAACGCTGGAAAAAAGTTGACGGAATGATTCCGATAAAAAAAAGTGATGATAAAAAAGATTGCCTTTAGAAAAAAACTTTTTCTCGCTCTTGCCTTTTTGACGGCCTTGCTTTTTTTGCCGTCCGCGGCCTTTTGCGCCGATGAGGGCGCGGCTGACGTTCAAGGCAAAGACAGCGTTCAGGCGCAAAAGACGGAGCCAGGTCAAGACGCCGTTCAAGAACAAGGCGCCGCTCAAGAACAAGACGCCGCCGCTGACGGCTCGGCTCAAGCCGGCCAAGACGAAAAGGCCAAAAAGAAAGACAAGAAAAAGTCCAAAAAAAAGGAAGATGAAAAAAAGCAGGACGAAGCTTCTGAAAAGACAGTCATAACGATAATGAACGCGCTCAAAAGCGGAAACAAAAAAGACCCCAACAACGGCGACGAGCTTTTGACTTTTGAAGGCAATGTCCAAATATCGGTGGAGAAGGGCGGAACAAAAACAGTGGTCAGCGCCGACAAGGTTTCGTACAACCGCAAGCGCGAAATGCTTTTCGCCGAGGGCGCCGTGCAAATGGAGCAGACGGAAGCGTCTGGAGCGAAGCAGACTATTTCCAGCGACAGCCTTTTGCTAAACACGCGCACTTTGGAAGGCGTCTTTGACAATTCCCGCGTCGTAAAGGCGGAAAGCAACGCGATCAATTTGCCGAGCGGCTCTAAAATCACCGTGGCGTCCGACTTGTTCGCGCGCGACGACAGCGGCGCCATTTCGTTCAAGAACGGCTCGCTTACATTTTGCGACGAGGAGGAGAATCCCCACTGGAGAATCAAGGCCAGCCGCATTTGGCTTTTGCCGGGAAACGAGTTCGCTTTTTTGAACGCGCTTGTTTATGTCGGCCCGGTTCCCGTGATGTATTTGCCCGCCTTTTATTATCCAAAGGATGAGCTGATTTTCAACCCGGTCTTTGGCTACAGGAACCGCGCTGGCTATTACTTTCAGACGTCAACTTACTTGTTTGGCCGAAAGCCGCTTGACACAGGCTCAAGCTCGTCAAAGGAAGAGAAGGAAGACGACATTCTTGGCGACTACTTTAGCTTGATAAAACCGACCAAGCTTATGGAGCAAGAGCGCGAGGGCTTGATTCTGCACAACCTTGACAAGGAATTCAAGGGCGACACGTCTAATTACTTGAAGATACTTTTGGACTATTACACCAACATCGGCTTTTCAACCGGTCTTGCGGGAGCCTTTAAGGGAACGGATAGAATCCCGTCCATCGAAGCGAGCGCGATTTTAGGTTTTTCAAACACCGTTTTCCAGGATACTGGAAGCTCTTATTGGCATCCATACGCAAAGAGCGGCGCGACCTATAAGGATGAGTCTAACTTCATGGGCTTTAACCTTCCGTTTAGATACAAGGGAAATTTAAAGTTTAACGGAAGCTTTCCGTTCAACTATTCTTTGTCGATTCCTGTTTATTCCGACCCGTACTTTAACTACGATTTTGGCGACCGCAACGAAACGATGGACTGGTTCAGCTACCTGTTGAACAATCCCAATATGGAGAACACGACAAAGACCGAGGACCAAAAGCGCGAGGCGGCGGAAATCAATACCTTTACATGGGACAGCAACGCCTCTTATACGATTCCCCTTCCTGAGTCAGTGAAGCCCTTTATTTCTTCGCTGTCGATAAACACGTTCAACTCGTCAATCGCCTTTAGCGAAGCCTCGCGCGACGCAAAAAGCTACACGGCAAAAGAAATCGCCGATGAATTTCCAAAATACACGCCTGACAGAAAATTCTTTTATCCTTCGACAATCGCGCCTCTTAAAACCGGCTTGAAAATTTCGGGAACGATTTTTTCAACCTCCGCGACAAGGAACAGGACGGTAAAAACCGACAAGACTTTGGCCGCGGAGCTTAACCCCCATGACTTTGAGGAGAAGGCTGACGGCCAAGACGAAAAGGAAGAAAAGCAGGAGGAAGAAAAGAAGGAGGACGAAAAAAGCGGCGGGGAAGACAATGAAGGCGGTGAGAGCGTCGATGCCCTTTTTGCCCAAAGCGCCTTGCCGGATTTGTCGTTTTCTTTGCCAAGCTCGAATGCGTTGACGCCTTTTTCTTACTCCCTGGATTATTCTTTGTCACCCGACTTTTCTTCGCAGGTGACTTACGCTTCAGAGCCTTTGGCGACTTCAAAGGATTTTGACTTTAACAAGCCAAAGTCTTCGTACATCCAAGTAAAGACGCCGGTGTCGCTAAACTCAAACTTGTCTTTTTTTGACAGCTTTTTTTCTGTCACGAACAATATTTCGTTTGAGCCTTACTATCAAAAGCACCCCTACATCGCCGACCTTGAAAAAGATTCCTCCGGCCGCTCCAACGGAGGATACAGCGAGGCTGACAAGAAAAACTTGATTCTCGCCGACTACAAGGCCAGCTACATGAAATTGTTCGGCTCCAATTCGATAACTCTAAAGCCCTTTGTTTACTTTAAGCATTTCAAGGACACGTCGGTTTCTTGGAACACTAACATAAACTGGGTTCGCACGGAATTTATCGGCGACGCGGACAATCCTGACTGGGACTATTTGACGGTTGATTGGACCGACAAGGAATCGATAACTTCGCACACGATGAGCGCCACGCTTGCCGCCAACGAATTTGACGAGCGCTTTAAGCAAAGCCTCACTTTGACCGCGACTCTTCCGCCGCAAGTGGACAAGTATTACGGAACGTTGAACTTGACCTTTCCTTACGTGACATTGACGGGCGAAACCGGAATCTCAAAAAAAAGCGCGACGGATTCCACATGGAAAAAGGAGCCCTTTAGGCAGTCAATGTCGGTGTCGCTTTTTAACTCAAAGCTAAAGCTTACAGAGTCTTACAATTACGACATGGAAGAAAACCGCCATGACGACATGAAGCTGGCCTTGTCCTATGAGGGCTTGCAAGCCTCGTACACGATGCGCTACACAACCACTTACGACTTTGACAGCGACAAGGGCTGGGTGGCCGACAAAGACAAGGATTTTGTTCCCTATAGTTTTTCGTTGGCGTACAGCTCTTCAAACAAAAAATTCAAGGCATGGAAAAACAGGATTGAAATCACTCCCGGCCTTTCAACAAGCATTTCTTATGACTTTGTCCGTCCGACTCAGTCTTATTTTATTTTCACGCCGTCCATCACATTTAGGCTGAACAAACTCTTCTACATTAAGTTTGCCGCCGAGTCGCGAAACGACGTCATTTACCGCTACTTCCAGGACGCGGCGGGACATCCAGGCCGCATTCCAGGCGAGACAAACCCGATTATCGACTTGTTGAACGGCTTTAGGTTTGACGACGAAAGCCTAAGAAAATCAAGCGGCTTTAAGCTTAAGTCTTTCATAATTCAAATGACGCACGAGCTGCACGACTGGGACTTTAACATGAAGTTCAAGGTTTCGCCGCGCCTTATCAGCGACAGTTCCGGAAAAAAACACTACGACTTTTCGCCATACTTTTCTTTGTCGGTTGTATGGCGCCCGATGGACAGCATCAAGACCAAGATTGCCGACAAGTACGGCGATTTTGTGCTTAACTCAAGCGACAAGGACGAGTGATTCTATTCCAGCGCGGACATTACGCGCTTTTCGTTGTAGAAAAGCAATATCGCGGCTCCTAGCGCGCAGCAGGCCGAGGCGACGGCCGCGACGATTCTGTAGCCGCCGCCGGACGCGCGCGAGATTGTGGCGAGGCTTGCAAAGGCCAGCATCGCCGCGCTTTGTCCCAGCTTAAAGGCAAAGGTTCGCGCGGCGAAGAACATGCCTGACCTGTTTTGGCCTGTGGCGGCGGCTTCGGCCTGCGCTATGTCGGCCACCATTGCTTGCGGCAAAATGCCAAAGGCGGCCATCGGGAACGCCGCCGCCAAAACGATTATCGCCGCTTGCGCCATTGCGGGGATCGCCAAACGCTCGCCGCACAAGCCGGTGAACAAAAAGTCGGCGACAAAAAAGCAAAAGGCCGCGACGACAATTTTTTTCTTTCCGAATTTTTTAGCCAAAACGTTCACCGGCAAATAGAAAAGCAAGGAGGCGGCGGTAAGGCCGACGAACATCGGCGTCGCGTATGTTTCCGGCAATTTTAAGAGCGCTGTGACAAAAAACGGAAGTCCTGTTTGGAACATCGTCAGCGCGAACCAATAGATGACGTCTTGGCCGACGAAAATTCTAAAGTCCTTGTTTGAAAAAGTCTTGGCAAGCGACGAAAACATTGAGCTTTGTTCGCTAACCGTTCCTGAATCCTGGACATAGTCCTTTTCGTTCAGCGTGTAGGCCGGAACCAGCATTAGCGCGACCGCCAAAGCGCTGAACAGGCCGAATGTCAGGCGCATGGCTGGAACGCGTTCCATTCCGCCCTTGATGAAGGCTGTCCAAAGCAGAGGCGCCAAGTAGGAGATTGCCGTTCCGACGATGAAAGTGAGCGAGATGCAAGTCGAAAGCGCAAGCTTTTCCTTTTGGCTTTTGGCAAGTTCCGCGATAAGGGAAGTGTAGGGCGTGTAGTAGCAAGTCAAGAAAAAGTAGTATAGAAGGACAAAGACGATAAGCCAAACTGTGTTGATTGAACTGATTTTTTGTATAGGGGCGCAAAAAATCAGGGTCGTGAAAATTCCAAAGGGCAGGGCGGATTTCCGCAAAAAAGGAACGCGCCGTCCTAGCGGCGAGCGGCAGTTGTCCGAAAGGTTTCCCACCAAGGGGTCGGTGACCGCGTCAAAAAGGCGGCCAAGCGCTCCGACAAGGCCTATTACCGTCAAAAGGCCAAAGACAACGCGGCCCTGTGGAATAAAAAGCGGCATTCCGTTTTCCAATTCCGCTTGGGCCGGCTGGTAAAAGTAGACGAGCCAAGAGCTTACAAGGCCGCTCAAAATCGGCCATCCCAACTGTCCAATGGCGTATCGCCAAATTACGCTGCGTGTCAAGCTTTTCATGCCTACTATTATAGCGCCTGTTAGGCGCTTTTGCTATAGGAAATTCATTCAAACGCCCGCCGTCGCGGGCTTTGCAATAGCGCAAAATTTGACTTTGCGGCGAAAATTCCTTATATTTAAATGTATGGCTAAGAAAAAAAACGCAGAGAATGAGAATAAAACCGTTGACGGAGAGACAACGCAAATTTTGCCTGTCGAACAAATTTTGCCTCCGTCGCTGAATATGCTTTCCATACAGGGCCGCCCGATTTTTCCGGGCATTTTCACGCCCCTTCAAATATCAAACGAAGACGACCAAAAGGCTGTTGAGGCCGCGCTAAAGGCCGACGGCTTTATCGGAATCGTCTTGACCAAGGACGACAAAAAAAAGCCCTCGCTAAAAAATCTTTGCGCTGTAGGAACGGCCGCCCGCATCATAAAAAAGATCAACCTTCCCGACGGCGGCGTCAACATTTTCATCTCAACGATAAAGCGCTTTAAAATCCGTTCCGCCTTGCATGAGCAAAGCCCGATGGCCGCGATGGTCGACTACCTTGACGAGGAGGAGGACAACACCTTCCAGGTAAAGGCTTTGACCCGCGCGCTTATCAGCGAGATGAAGGAAATCAGCGAGAACAATCCGATGTTCAGCGAGGAGATGCGCCTGAACATGGTCAACATCGACCATCCCGGAAAAATCGCCGACTTCATCGCTTCTATTTTGAACATCGAGAAAAACGACCAGCAAAAAATTTTGGAGACTGTCAACGTCCGCCAAAGAATGGAGCAGGTTCTTGTCTTTATCAAAAAAGAGCAGGAACTCTTGCGCATCCAAAAAAAGATTCAAAACGAAATCAACGAGCGCGTCGAAAAGAACCAGCGCGACTACTTTTTGCGCGAGGAGCTTAAGTCAATTCAGGAAGAGCTTGGAACGGACGCGGAAGGAACCGCCACCGACTACAAAAAGTTCAAAGAAAAAATCGAGGAGCTTAAGTTTGAGGGCGAGATAAAAGAAAGCGTCGAAAGCGAGTTGGCCAAGTTCCAAGTGATGGACCCCAACTCGCCCGAATACATCGGCACGCGGAACTTTTTGGAATTGGTTTGCGCCCTTCCGTGGAAAGAGCCGGCCGCCGAGGACTACGACATCCTTAAGGCAAAGAAAATCCTTGACGCGGACCACTACGGCTTGGACGACGTTAAAAAGCGCATCGTGGAATTTTTGGCCGTGCGCAAACTTAAAAAAGACAACAAGGGTTCGATTTTGCTCTTGGTGGGGCCTCCAGGCGTTGGAAAAACCAGCGTCGGAAAAAGCATCGCGCGCGCGATGAACAAGCCATTTTACCGCTTTAGCGTCGGAGGAATGCGCGACGAGGCCGAAATCAAGGGGCATCGCCGCACTTACATCGGCGCGATGCCCGGAAAAATCATTCAGGGCCTTAAAATCGCAAAGAGCCGCGCTCCGGTTTTCTTGATTGACGAAGTGGACAAGATGGGGCAGGACTCGCGCGGCGATCCTTCAAGCGCTCTTTTGGAAGCCTTGGATCCCGAGCAGAACGTTTCGTTCCGCGACAACTACTTGGATTTGCCTTTTGACATTAGCGACGTTTTCTTTATCCTTACGGCAAACACCTTGGACTCGATTCCAGAGCCCTTGGTTGACCGCGCGGAAATCATCAGGATTCCGGGCTACATCGACCAGGAAAAAATCGAAATCGCGCGAAATTACTTGATTCCGAAAAACTTGGAAAAGAACGGCCTAAAAAAAGGCCAGGTAAAATACACGCCCAAGGCCCTTCTTAGAATCGCGGAGGAATACGCGCGCGAGTCCGGCGTGCGCGACTACCAAAAGGCTTTGGACAAAATCAACCGAAAGATTGTCGCCGAGCTTTTGACCGCCCAAAGCGGAGTGGCAGCCGAAAAAGCCGCCGTTCAAGTCGACGCGGCCGATTTGGACAAATATCTTGGAAAGCCTGTCTTTGACGAAAGCTCCATCAAGCGAGCGTCCAAGCCCGGCACTGCAATCGGTTTGGCTTGGACCAGCATGGGCGGCGACACTTTGCTTTTGGAATCGGTTTCCTTCCCCGGAAAAAGCGGCGGCTTGCAGCTTACTGGCCAAATGGGCGACGTTATGAAAGAAAGCGCTCAAATCGCCTTCAACTGGGCGAGGCGCTACTTAATCGCGAACGGAAAAAAGGACGCCAAGTGGTTTGACGAAAACACCGTGCACTTGCACATTCCCGAAGGCGCCACGCCCAAGGATGGACCCAGCGCTGGAATCACTATGGCCACCACCTTTGTCTCGCTTTTGACTGGAAAGACCATCAAGCCGAATCTTGCGATGACCGGAGAGCTTAGCCTTACAGGCCAAGTTCTCCCAATTGGAGGACTTCGCGAAAAGACGGTGGCGGCCAAGCGCAACAAGATCAAGACGATTTTGATTCCCAAAGCCAATTTGCGCGACTTGGAGGAAACCCCCGAGCGCGTAAAGGCCGGCATAAAGTTTGTTCCAGTAACGGACGTGTCGGAGGTTATCGCCGCCGCTTTCTAGGCTTGCGAACAGCCGTATTATTTGGCCGCTCCGATTTCGCGCAGCCAGGGCAAAAGCAGGTTGTCGTTCCACTTTGTGTTGTGGACAAAGGCGTTGTTGCCCATTCCAAAGCCGTGGTCGCCTTTTTCGCCAAGGATAAAGACGTTGTCAACGCCGGATTTTGCCATGGCGTCGGCCATGCGGACGGAATTGCGGTAGTCCACCGTGCGGTCGTCTTTGTTGGCGATCAGGAACACCGGGCACTTTATTTTGTCCGCGTGAAGCTCAAGCGAAAGCATGTCCTTTCTCTCTTGGCTTAAGTCATTCCTTAAAAGGCTTTTTCTGGAACGAACGTGCGCGATGTCGTCTTGCATCGAGACGACCGGGTAAACCGGAACGATGAAATTTGGCGCAAGGCTCACCTCCGCGTTGACTCCCAGTTTTTTTAGCTCGTCTTGCTGGTAAAATTCCGCGGCCATCAAAACCAAGTGGCCGCCGGCGCTAAAACCGGCCGCTCCGATTTTGTTTGGGTTGATTCCGTATTGGGCGGCGTTTTGCCGTACGATTTGAATCGCGCGCTGGATGTCTTCCAGCATGGCCGGGTGGGCCCAGCCGTTCCCGCTGACTCGGTATTTTAAGACAAAGGCGGAAATTCCCTTGGAGCAAAGCCACAAGGCCACGTCCTTTCCTTCGTGGAACATTCCCAAGTGGTGGTAGCTTCCGCCCGGACAAACGATTACCGCTGCGTCGGAGCTTTTGTCTATCGGCTTGTAGTAGTCCAAGCGCGAGCTTTTTCCTTGCATTGAGGGAACGCCGTCCCAAATTTTTTGGCGGACGGGCGTGATTTTTAGCATTGGGTATTCAGATGACGGGGCCGCGCAAAAGGCCGCCGCGGACATTGCCGCGAAAATCGCGAGCGTTGATAAAAGCTTTTTCATGCAAAACATTTTACTAAAAACGGGGCGTTTTTTCTAGTGGGAAAATTTCTCTCCGCTATTTTATGTCGGAGACGGAGAAAATTATCGCGGCAAGAGCGACGACTTTTGTCACCGGGTTTACGGACACCCGCCTGATAAAAATGTGCGCGTTGCTTCCGTCGCTCAACTCTTGGTCAACGATGACAGGCTCGGAGCTTTCGCTGCACTTTCGAATCACTTCAAAGAAGAGCGCGTTTCGCCTGCGGTTTGTTTCGTTGATGTAAATTATTTTTCCGATCGCACTGCCCTCGGCCGCCATGCGCCTGAAATTCTTTTTTACGAATTCCTTGTAGGACTTGTTGCCGCGAATGATTTTGATTTCGCTTTTTGTCGCTTCAAATATGACCATCGGAGGCGTGTTGAAAACGTTCTTGTAGATTTGGTCGCTTGAGTTTGTTATGGACGAAATATTGTAAAGGTTTATGCTTCCGATTTTAGCGTAGTATTCGGATTCGTCCGGGTTTTCAAAGCCGATTTGAACGCCTTTTTTGTAGCGCTCGAATATTTCCTCCAAGGGAATCGGCTTGCAGTAATAGTAGCCTTGCAGCTTTACGCAGCCGATTTCTTTTAGGAACTCGACTTGCTCCTCAGTCTCTACGCCCTCGCAAACTGTCTCTAAGCCAAGCTCGGCGGCGATTTTTATCAGGCCGCTCAGCATGACTTTGCACTTTTCGCTCCGCTCAAACTCGCGCATGAACTTCATGTCGAATTTTATCAAGTCAAATGGAACGTCGTGCAAGACTTCAAGCGAAGAGTATCCTGAGCCAAAGTCGTCAAGCCATACCTTAAAGCCCAAATCCTTAAAGCGCTTGATTTGGCTTTTCATGTAGTCAAAGTCGCCGCCCAAAATGCTTTCGGTTATTTCTATCGTTATTTTGTCCAGCGGAATCGACGACTTTTGGACGCGCTGGTAAATTTCCTGCACGATGTCGCAAGAGTCAAAGTCCGAGCGCGAAAGGTTCACTGAAACCGGAGCCAAGCATAGGCCGGCTTTTTTTTGCTCTTCCAATTTTTTTAGAATCTCTTCCAGCATGAACAGGTCAAGCTTGTAGATTAGGCTAGAGTCTTCCAAAATCGGAATGAAGTCAACCGGGCTTAAAAAGCCTTTTTGCGGATCAATCCAGCGGGCCAGCGCCTCTTCGTCGCAAACCTTGCCGTTGGCGGCTCGGACAATCGGCTGGTAGTAAACCTTTATCCATTTTTCGGCGATGGCGCGGTCGATGTTTTCCACAATGTATTGGCGCTTTTCGGCATCGACCAGCATCGATTTTTCAAACCAAGTGAAGTTTGAGACAAAGGCGCCCTTGCCCGAGTCGCAAGCCATTTTGGCGCGGTCGCAGGCAAAGCTGGCTCCGCAAACCTCAATGTTCTTGGAATAAATGCCCGCCCGCACCGGGAGCGACCTTCCGCCGTTGATTTGCTCGCAGTCGGAAAAGAATTGCCAAAGGCGCTTTTCCAAGTCCTTGTCGTTGGTGTAGACGCAAAAGCGGTCCATGCCAAAGCGGCTGCAGCAATCGTTTGAAAAAGTTTGCGCCAAAAGGCGGGCAAAGGCGTGGATCAGCTTGTCGCCTTCCGCGTATCCGTACTTGGCGTTAAAGCGCCTCATTCCGCTCATGTCAAAAAAGAGCATGATTGGCGTTTCGCCGGCTTCCAAGCTTTTTGGATAAAAAATTGTGTCGCACATGTAAAAAAAGTGGCTGATTGTCGGAAAGCCCGTAAGGTAGTCGTATTGCAAAAGGCGTTCCTGCGTGTTGGCCCTTAAAAGGTTTGAGTAGGCCGCCGCCAAAAAGTCTCCCTTTTGCTCGCCTTCCTTCTGGTATTCGCCTTCGTCTGAAAACCAAACCACCGCCAGCCTTGCGTCTCCTTTTTGAATGTGCGTTCCGCGGGCGTGGAGAATTTTGTATCTTCCGCCGATTCTTGTGCGGTAGACGATGTTGTAGGGCTGGTCTGTCGAGGCAAAGAGGTTGGCCGCGTTCTCCAGCATCGCAAGGTCGTCGGGGTGGCAGCCGTAGTACAAGTCTTTGCTTATGGTTTTTATCGCGGCTTCTCGGTCGGGAATTTCAAAAAGGTTCAAAAAGCCGTCCGAAATGGCCAGCGTGACGATTCGCTTGTCTATGTACTGGTATATGGCCAAGGGAACGCAGGCGCGCTCCAAAAGAGAAAGTTCTTCTTTGTCGTATTGGTATTTTTTCATCGACTCTCCGAACTTTTTTTATATTAATATTGTAACTTATATTCCCATAAAGTCAAGTTTTATTTTCTTGCTTTTTTGCTAAAAGCGCGCTATTGCAAAGCCCGCGGCGGCGGGCGGTAGAATAAATTTCCTATAGCAAAAGCGCGCGGCATTTTTCTTGCTTTTTTGCTAAAAGCGCGCTAGAATAGTTTTTATATAATGAGAGGTGATTTATGGACAAAAAAATGTCAAAGTGCATCGAGCTGATGCGGCTTTTGGTCAGCGATATACAGGGCGCGCCCTTTGTAGGCGACGAGTTTTCCACCGAATTGTACTCGATTTGGTATGAGCACGCCCAGCGCGACGCCGTAAACGCCTTTGAATACTTGGACGAAAACTTCACCAACCGCGAAGAAATCATCAAGGCGATTGACAGTCTCTTAAAGTGATTGTCAATCCGCGATAAAAAAAATCTCATCTTTTTGGACTTTTCCGCCGATAATTAAAAAAGAAGAATAGGCTCATTGTCAAAAAATGGGCCTAAAAGGCGGTAAAATGTCCGTTTCAAAAAAGGCTTTAAAAAGCAATTGTTACAAACTCAAAGGTTCTCTAAAAAAATGCGGATTTGACCGCTGGCGCTATTCGTTTAACGGAATCAACGCGGCTTCCGGCGAGGAGCGCATGTTCTATATAGAGCTTATGGCCGAAAACCCCGCCGTAAGCTATGAGCGGACGATTCTTCCGCAGGCTGAGGAATCGCCAAAAATCGACGCCGACAACTTGCAGGCCGCGCTTGCCGGAAAACTTGACGCGCCTTCTTCCGCCGGCCAAAAGGCCATTCCCAGCTTCGCTTGCGTCAGGGCGGGCGTTTTTGGAAGCCGCCCCAAGCAATTGAACCGCTTTTTCGCCAACAGCGAATTTAACGCCAAGAAAAAAGGCTTTGAGATAAAGGCGGGCGGCTGCGCGTTTGGAGACAACGAGCTGCGCGGCGTGATGGCAATAACAGAGGTCGAAGCCCGCTCTTTTACGGAGTGGGGAAGCTCATCCGGCCGCATGGAATGGAATTTAAAGTACGAGCGCGACTTTGACGCCCCCGAAACTTTCAGCAAGGACGGAATGCACTGGCTGGCAGGCGGCCTTACCGCGCGCTTTTCCGGCATGGTTACGCTTGACGGACAGGAATACGCGGTGTCGCCCGACCATTCTTTTGGCTATGTCGAAAAGACATGGGGGCCGGCGCTTCCGCTTCCATTTATGCATGTTTCCTCAAGCCGCCTTACAAGCATTTTCACCGGAAAGGTGATGAAGGATTCAGGCTTCGCGCTTGGAGGCGACTACGACGGCCGCCTTGTGGCGCTGGCGAAATTTGAGAATGACTTTTATGGCTTTGGCCCTCAGCAAAAAATCAAGAAGTACACGGCCCACTGGTCTTGCGTCCGTTCGCCCTTAAACGACGGAAACGAGGAGCTGCATTGGTCGGCCAGCGTCAATTGCAAAAAATACATTCTTGACGTTGACGTTTTTTGTCCGGCGGGCGAAATGCTGGTCAAAGATTATTGGCTTCCCGACGGCGCCTTGCTAAAGGTTTTGTGCGGAGGAAGCGGCTTTGGCGAAATACGCCTTTACAAGCAGATAAAGAAGTCTCTGGAATTGATTCAGCACGCGAAAATTTTGGGCGCTGAATGCGATTACGGACAAAAGGACACAGGCTCGGAAGGTTAGCGATGGCGGAACGGAGAAGAGCGCGAAAATTCATTTTTCTCTTTGCCGCAATTTGGCTTTTTGCCGCCCTTTTCGCGTCCGCCCAGGAAATAGACTTGTCCGATTCAAAGAATAAGCCTGAGTCCGCGGGGCAAGCGGACGCGCCCATTGAGTCGGAATACAATCCGTCGGATCCGCAGGCCTCGGCGTCAGTCCTAGGCGCGGCTCCAAGCCTAAAGACTCCAAGCCCCGTTCTGGGCCTTTGCTGGAGCAACAACAACGGCTACTTCGCGCTTACGGAGCAGAACGCGATTTTCATACGCGACGGCTTTGACAGCCGCTTGGTCCACACAATCGGCTACGACGGCGCCGTAAGCCTTCAGTTCGCTTGGGACGTCGTCACGCAAAGCGACATGTTCATGGCCTTGAGCGCCGGCGGAAAATTCAGCGTTTGGAATTTCAACGACCTTCCCAAGTAAATCGCGATTTCCGGCGAGATTGAGCCGTCTTATTCAGTGCAGCTTTCAGAGGACCGCCGCGTCACCGAGAGCGCCTTTAGCCATTCGGGAAACCACATGGCCGTTGCCTTTGACGACGGAACGGTCAACATGTCAATCGTCTTGCACTACACGCAGAAAATTTCGGACAAGAATTTGGCGGGCCACTTGGGCAACGTCTTTAGCCTGGACTTTAGCCGCAACGACGGCTTTTTGGCCAGCGGCGGCCTTGACGACAAGATTTTCATTTGGAACGCCACCGACGGAAGCAAGGTCAATTCTATGCCTTTCTATAGCGGAAGCGGCGCCGGCGTCTTGTTCACCGCCGACTCTTCCGCCGTCATATCGCTGGAGCGGCCTGACTTGATAAGCGTCCGAAAATTTGACGGAAGCAGAATTCGTACAATCGTTCCCAACGGAAAAAGCGCCAGGGCCCTTAAGCTTGCTTCCAGCGGAAAATACCTGACGGTCCTTACCGCCAAGGACAACATAGAATTCTACGACTTGGAAACAGGCAAGTACATCGGCTACGTTCCGCCCTTTAACCAAACCACGCTGACAAGCTTTGCCTTTAACCGCGACGACAGCATTTTGCTTACCGGACACGCGGACGGTTCGGTCTACAAACTGCGCTTGGAGAAAGTCTTCCTAAAGCCCGGCCAAAAGCCGCCCAGAATGCGCATGATTCAAGCCGACGAAGTCGTTGTGAAGGGAAGCGCCTTTACGGACAGGATTCCGGGAAGCAAGGACAGGGCCGACGTGTTCCCGCAAGAGCATAGCATATTAGTGGGCCTTAGCGGACGAACTTGTCCAAGTCCCTACAAGTGGGGGTTGGACATAAACACAAGGGCTCGCTTTGTGATAAAGAACACTCCGGTTTTTGTTGGCGGCGGCATTGACGCTGGAATCGGTTTTCCTGGAGACAGCTTTCCTTTCAAATACACAATCTCGAACACTTACGTAAGCCCTCCTTATTTGTTGAGCCTTACGTTCAGCGCGCCGGCAGGCGTTCAAGTAAAACTAGGGAAAAAGGCTCCGCGCCTTATCGCGGAGATTTATCCCGCTTATAGAATGGAAAAACTCGCGCAAACTGGAGCGGGAAAAATAGCCGCTTCTAAATGGTTTAGCGCTTTTGTAGGCGGGGTCAATGTTGGCCTCGGTTGGAAATTTTTTGAATTTGGAGGTGGAGCGGAGTACGACTCAGTGCTTGGATTCTATCCTAGGGTTTACGCCTTGGGAAGAATTCCACTTAGGTTTTCGGGCGGAAAGAAAAAAGCCGCCGCTGACGCAAAGGAGGACAAAAAGTGAAGGCCTTGACAAAAGGCGCTTTGGCTCTTGTCCTTTGCGCCGCGTCTTTATGCGCTTCATGCTCGAATGATATAGATTCAATGATAAAAGATTACAACAGTCAGTTCGCTCCTGTGCAGAAATATTTTGACGCTCCGGTTCCAGCCGTGGGCGATCCGGATTTTGTGCCCAGTGAAATGCTTCAGCTGTATTACCACTTGAACGCGAATGATTATTTGACAATTGTGGGGCCGCCGGGAGCGGTCACTTACAAGTGGACCGTCCAATATATTATGGACAAGGAGGATAAGGAAGCCGCAGAACTTGCAGGCGAGGATGTTAAGTACGAGGAGAACGAAGTGGGCAGCGCAAGAATCATGCATTTGACAATAGATTCCAGCGCGCAGTTTGAAAACTACCACTCATACCTGTTGCGCTTGTACGTAACGGATTCTAGTAGACATGAATACAGCGACGTAGCTTATCTAACGATAACCTATGTAGCGCCGTATTAATATTGGGTAAAATTCCGCAGAAAGCGGAAAAATAAAAAAAGCCATAAGGAGGCTATATGAAAGCAAAAAAAGCTTTGGGAATGGCGCTGGCTCTTGCCTCTGCGCTGTTCATTGCCGCCTGTTCCAACTTGGACTCAGGCAGCGTTGACAATGGAGCGGCAAGCGTTTACTCCGCCAACCGCGCCTTGTACATCAGCGTGAACAACGTTGATTTGTCAGACGGTTCTGGAGCCGCGGTATACGACCCGTGGATTCAGAAAACAGTTTTGCCTAAAGAGGCTTATACAACAGCCCAGTTGACTTTGGTCTTGAAGGCAATCAGCAACGGAAAGATAGTGACTTACCATATTTTGGGAGCTGGAACGCCGAATGCCTTAGACGCGACCAAAACTGACTATTCGCTCAATCTTCCCGCCGCGAATTACGACTTTTGGCTCTATGCCTACAAAACGGATGACATCACAGCCGCTTCAATGGCTACTGCTGACGGAGAGGCAATTGTAAACGCCAGCGACATTGCCGGCGCCACAACTTTGACAACTGCTTTTTGGGCCCACGGAGCGCAGGATTTGACAAATGGAGCTGCCAGTATAAGCTTTACTCTTACCCCTGTTGATTTGACAGGAAACGGAAAAATCCAGCTTGGCGGCGCTTATGTTGACCCTGACGGTGTTGTTAAGGGTATCATAATCGGCATCTATAACGTTTATACAAATGAGTTGATAACAACTGGCTCTCCCGCTGTAGCGGCGGAAAAAAGAATTGCGATTGCAACTCCCGCCCGCACCACGGTTGGCGCTCCCAGCTACTTCGGTTCCACTTCAAATCCTGCTGGATCTAACATTGCCAACAAGGGAACGACAGGCATTGTTCCTGAGGCTGGAGCGCAAATATTCACAGTTCCCGCTGGATCTTACCGCGCCGCTGTGACCTTCTATGCTGACACGACATACACAAGCGAAGTCGGCTATTGGTCTGACATCGTCGTAGTTGAGCCTACAAATATTTCAGACAACCGCGACATCTTCTTCCAGGGCATCAACACCAAGCCTAAGGCTCCTACCGGCTTGACAGCTTCTCTTGTTGAGAATTCTTACAAGAAGAACGGACAGGTCAACGGAAAGTACGACATTGAACTTGACTGGACGGACAACGCTTCAAACGAAAAGGGCTTCCTTGTGCGCGTTACAAAGTACACAATCAACTTTGGCTCAAGCACTGAAACTGCCGGAACGCCTGAGATTTACGGCTTTGCCGCCTCAGCGGGAGACGTTGCCGGAAACACTGTCCTTGCGTTGGCGTCTTCTGACTACTTCACACAAAAGGCAACGCCAGAGACTAATTTGCTTCTCTCTCAGTGTGAGAACGTAACGTTGACTCTTGAGACAGGCTACCTTTATGACTTTGAGGTTGTAGCCTACAACTCCATCGGATACTCTGAGTACGTGCCTGGACTTGGCGGAGCGACTCCTGACACAACTGACGCGGTGGCTGACGGATTTAGCGCGACAAGCACGGATCCGCTTTATTACGCCAACTTTGTAAAAGCTGGCGGATGGACGCCTCGCAAACCTGAGGCTGGCGAAACAGCGTTCGCAACTGGCAAGATGAAGTACAAGATGGACGCGGTAAAAGCCGCTGTCGCGGCCGCCTATACAGAGGTTGATAAAACCGCGGTTACAGAACCTGTAAAGGGAACGCCTTACTTTACTTCTCCGTCTACCGGCGTGTATAACATCGCGTACGTCTCAAAGTGGGACGCGGCCACAACCTATTACACGCTTAACGCCAATACAGGAACTCCGTACACGACTTACCGCGTAAACCTCAGCAGCTTGGAATACAACCTTGCCGGCGGCCAGTATTATGACACTGGAATTTCAATCGGAAGCTTGTACGCCTTCTTCCGCTTTGGAAACGATGAGCCTAACTTCAACACATTCGGCGCGATTGCCGCTAATGACTTGAACGGAACAACTCCGCTTACAAACCCTGTTACAAAGACCGACATCACTCCGACTTCAAAGGGATCAGAGACGACTCCGTTTATCATTAAGTGGAACACATCGGGCAAGGCTTACTCTAACTGGCAGGCATGGTACAGACAGAGCCAGACTTCTTCTGGAACCACTACTTACTACAACGCTACGCCGGTTGCCGCCAATGTCTTGCTTTATGGAGACGATGCCGGTTGGTACGCGAACCAAGTTGTATACGCCGCTTACGCAGGAAACTCTAGCGACCTTACAATAGTAGTTGGAATCGATACCGCCGCCGATGGAGTATATGACTTTAAGGACAGTTACATTACAGCCGAAGCGGTTGCGGCTAGAGGCGATACAACTGGAGACACCCTCGCTGTGACACAGGACGCCACAAACGTTGTCACTGTTGGCTCTGGAGCCGGCCAGTACAACTACCTCTATCTCAATGTTGACACCTCAAGCGCTTCGCCCGCCTTCACTTATAGCGCCGTAAAGTATGTTGTCGGCAAAGTGCAGCAGTATGACGTAAGCTCTACTGGCTGCTATGTTGACCTTACTGATCCTGATTTGGCCAATAACATCACGGTTCAATTCTGGGGACTCTATAAGGGAGTTTGGTACGGCCGCTCGTTCAGCGTTGAGTTGCGCCAGTAGCTTTTAGTTAGTTAAAAAACTTTGGCTGGCCAGGCGCATTGGCCAGCCAAAAATCCCGACGGTTTTTGCCGCCGGGATTTTTTTTGTTTTCGATAAATTTGCCGAATTCCTTCTTTTTTGTTATTTTTAAAGGTATGGATCAAGATAAAATGACAATTAAGGCGATGGACGCGCTGCAAGAGGCTTCCAGCGTCGCGCGGCAAAACGACCACGCCGAAATCACAAACGAACATATTCTGGTTGCCCTTTTGGAGCAAAAGGACGGAATCATCGCTCCCTTGGTGGAACGGATTGGCATGGACGCGGGCGCTTTGGCAGGCCAGGCGCGACGCCTTTTGGACAGCCTTCCGCGCGTGTCGGGCGCCGCAAACCTTACGCTGTCGCAGGCCGCGCAAAGGACGCTTGCCAAGGCCGAGGGCGAGATGTCCTCTCTTGGAGACGACTACCTTTCAACCGAGCATCTTCTTTTGGCGATGACCGAAAATTCCGACAAGGCCGCGGAACTTTTAAAGGCCAGCGGAATAAACCGACAGTCCATTATGAACGCGCTCAAAGCCTTGCGCGGCTCAAGCAAGGTGGACTCAAACGACCCCGAAAGCTCAATGCGCTCGCTTGAAAAATATTGTACCGACCTTACAAGCCTTGCCCGCCAGGACAAGATTGACCCGGTGATCGGCCGCGACGAGGAAATCAGGCGCGTGATGCAAGTTTTGTGCCGCCGCACCAAGAACAACCCGGTCTTGATAGGAGAGCCGGGCGTCGGTAAAACCGCCGTTGTCGAAGGACTCGCGCGCCGCGTGGCAAGCGGAGACGTTCCTGAAAGCTTGAAAGGCAAGCGCCTTTTGTCGCTGGACATGGGCGCTCTTGTCGCCGGAGCCAAGTACAAGGGCGAGTTTGAGGAGCGCCTTAAGGCCGTAATCAACGAAGTCAAGAAGGCCGACGGAAAAATAATTTTGTTCATCGACGAGCTTCACACGATTGTCGGAGCGGGAGGCGGCGCCGACGGTTCCACCAACGCGGCGAACCTTTTAAAGCCAGCCCTGGCGCGCGGAGAGCTTCGCGCGATAGGAGCGACGACGCTTGACGAATACAGAAAGTACATAGAAAAAGACCCCGCGCTTGAGCGCCGCTTTCAGCAAGTCTATTGCGCCGAGCCCAGCGTGGAGGACACAATCGCGATTTTGCGAGGCCTTCGCGAAAAGTACGAAATCCACCACGGCGTTCGCATAGAGGACGAGGCTCTTGTAAGCGCGGCGATTCTTTCAAACCGCTACATAACGAACCGCTTTTTGCCCGACAAGGCGATTGACTTGGTTGACGAAGCCGCGAGCCGCCTTAAGATGGAAATAGAAAGCCAGCCGACGGAGCTTGACCAAATCGAGCGGAAAATCCTGCAGCTTCAAATCGAGCGGCAGTCGCTTAGCAAGGAAGACGACGCGGCAAGTTTGGAGCGCCTCGCCAAGCTAGAAAAGGAATTGGCGGAAATTTCAAGCAAGCGCGACGCGATGAAATTGCAGTGGCAGAACGAAAAGACGCAAATCGGAAAGTCGCGCGAGCTGAAGGAAAAGTTGGAGGCCGCGCGCTTTGACGAGGAAAAATACACGCGGGCGGGCAATTTGGAAAAGGCCGCCGAACTTAAGTATTCGATAATTCCGGCCTTGGAAAAAGACCTTAAGGCCGCCGAAGAAAAGGACAAGCAAAAAGGCTCGGAGCAAAACGCCTCGCTCTTGCGCCAAGAGGTCACGGAAGAAGACATCGCTCGCGTCGTTTCATCTTGGACCGGCATTCCGCTTTCAAAAATGATGAGCTCCGAAAAAGAAAAGTACTTGCAGCTGGAAGGCGAGCTTCACAAGCGCGTCGTCGGCCAAGACCAGGCCGTGCAGGTTGTAAGCGACGCAATTCGCCGTAACCGCAGCGGCCTAAGCGACCCCAACAAGCCGCTCGGCTCCTTCCTCTTTATCGGCCCCACCGGCGTCGGAAAGACGGAGCTTGCAAAGACGCTTGCGGACTTTTTGTTCAACGATGAAAAATCCTTGACTAGAATCGACATGAGCGAGTACATGGAAAAGTTTTCCGTCAGCCGCTTGATCGGAGCGCCGCCGGGATACGTGGGCTACGACGAAGGCGGCCAGTTGACCGAAGCCGTCCGCCGCCGTCCCTACAGCGTCGTCCTCTTTGACGAAATCGAAAAGGCTCATCCCGACGTCTTTAACGTTTTGCTTCAAGTGTTGGACGACGGCCGCTTGACCGACGGACAAGGCCGCCTTGTTGACTTTAAGAACACGATTATCATCATGACAAGCAATCTTGGAAGCGAGATTCTTTTGGAAGCCGACACGGACGAAAAGTTAAAGGCCGCCCGTCCGCAAATCGACGCGCTTTTAAAGGCTTCCTTTAAGCCGGAGTTCTTGAACCGCATCGACGAAACTGTGATGTTCGCTCGCCTTGACAAGTCTTGCATCGCGGGAATCGTCCAGAACCAGCTGGCTCGCGTGGCCAAGCGCTTGGAGGACAGGCGCATAAAGCTGGACTTTGACCAAAGCGCGGTGGACTTCCTTTCCGAAAAGGGCTACGACCCCGCCTTTGGAGCGCGTCCAGTAAAGCGCGCGATTCAGACTTACGTGGAAAATCCGCTTGCAAAGGAAATTCTTTCAGGCAAGTTTGCCGAAGGAACTGCGATAAAAGCCGCCGCGTCCGGCGACGCGATAACCTTTAGCCAAGCGTAAATCGCAGGCAAGCCTAAAAAGCGCCGCGCTTGTCATTGCCCGGTCAAGCCGGGCAATCTTTTACAGCAGCTCAACCGTGTAAGACGGTTTTGTCGCAAGGCCAGGAACGCGCGACAAATGCTTTAGCGCTTCGTCAAGTTCCTGGTCCAGCTTCCAAGGCGCGTTAAGGACTAGGATTCCGCTTCCGTAAAGGCGCGGCGCCGCGCTGGACAAGCCTGTCTTGCTGGACAAAGCGGCGGCTTTTGCGGCGGCGTTTTCTTTAAGCGGCATTTCCGTGTGGCTTTGCGCCGTGTCCACGCAAAATTCCGCGCGCAAAATGTTTGTGTTGGCGTTTTGGATTTTTGCCGCCGCGCAAATCGATTCAATCATCTTTTCTATTTCCGCCGCCCGGTGGGCTAGGAGCGGGTACCAAACCATTATTATTCCCGCGCTCCATTTTTTGTGGACGGCGATTACAGTTTTTGCCACCGCGTCGTAGTCGGCGGCCTCTTCGTAGCTGGGGTCGATTAAGGCGGCTCCTCGCTTTATTTTTGGCGGAGTCTGGGCCAGCAAAGTCTTAAAGCCGTCGGCTTTTAGGATTTGCGTATGCGGAACATTTGCAAGACCGGAACTGGCGGCCGCGCTTTTTGGCCTTGAATCGGTATCGGTAGGAAGCCCAAAATTGGGGGCGGCCCCTTCTTGGTCAGGACCAAAAGCTCTATTTAGCCCAAAATCTCGCGCGCAATTTTCCTTTAGCGCCTCAAACTCAGCCGGGTGCAGCTCGCAAATTGTGTGGGCGTCGCCTGGCCGCAAAAAGGCGCGCTCGATTAGCGGCGAGCCTGGATACAAGTCGCGCGCGAGGTAGGGGCGGACAAAGTTAAGGTAGTCGAGGAGCGCGGCCGGAAGAGAGCCGCCGCTTCTTAGGCTTGCGTCCGTTTCTTGTTGGCCGCCGCCGTTAAGGTCTTGCAGTGCCTCTTGGTCCGCGCCGCTTTTTTGGCTTGAACCAGTGTCGGTCGCAAGGCCTGAATTGGGGCCGCTCCCATCAAGGTCTTGCGAACGATTTTTGTCCGCGTACTCTGCCAGCGCCAAAACTCCGCGCGCGGCCTCGCCGGTTTTGCGGGCCTTTTCTCCTTGCGTGGAATACAAGCCGCTTCCGGCGTGCGTGTCAAAAAAAGAGTAGGGCGCGCTCTTTTGGTTCAGCTTTTTTAAAAGCTGGATGAGTGCGGCGTGCTTAAGGATGTCGGCGTGGTTTCCCGCGTGAAAGGCGTGCAGGTAGCTTAGCATTATTCGATGGCGGCGATTTTGTCAATCGCGTCCAATTCCTCTTTTGTAAAGGCGGCGCTTTGGGCAGCCTTCACGTTGTCCAAAATTTGCTCCGGCTTTGAAGCGCCGATGATGACGCTTGCGATGTCGCCGTCGCGCAAAACCCAGGCCAAGGCCATTTGCGCCAAAGTCTGTCCGCGCGCCTTTGCGATGTCGTTAAGCGCCTTGATTTGCGCCATTCGTTCCGCCGTCAAATTCTTTTCGGTCAAAAAGCGGCCGTCGGTTTTGATGCGGCTGTCTTTTGGAATGCCGTTAAGGTAGCGGTCGGTCAAAAGGCCTTGCGCTAGCGGGCTAAAGCAAACCAAGCCGATTCCCTCTTTGGCGGCTCTTTTTTTAAGGCCGCTTTTTTCGATGGAACGGTTGAAAATCGAATATTGAATTTGGTTCACGATAAAGGGGCAATGCAAGCCGCTTAAAATTTTGGCGGCCTTTAGCGTTGTAGGAAGGTCGTAGTTGGAGATTCCAGCGTACAGGGCTTTTCCTGACTTTACCGCCTGGTCAAGCGCTCCCATAGTTTCTTCAAGGGGAGTGTCAGGGTCCATTCTGTGGTGGTAAAATATGTCAAAGTATTCAAGGCCTGTTCTGGCAAGGCTTTGGTCAAGGCTTGAAAGCAAGTACTTCCGCGAGCCGCCGTCGCCGTAAGGGCCGGGCCACATTCCGTATCCGGCTTTTGTCGTGACAATCATTTGGTCGCGGTATGAAGCGAAGTCGCTTTTTAACACCTTTCCAAAATTCTCTTCGGCGGCTCCGCCGGGCGGGCCGTAATTGTTGGCGATGTCAAAGCATGTGATTCCGTTGTCAAAGGCTGCGCGGCACATGGCGCGAATGTTGTCGATTTTCGCGGACTTTCCAAAGTTGTGCCAAAGGCCCAGCGACACGCGCGGCATTTTTAGTCCGCTCTTTCCGCAATTGGCGTAGGCCATCTTTTGATAGCGGTCTTCCGCCGCCTCGTAAGTTTTTTTCATTCCGTTCCTCCTATGGTATCGCTCTTATGATACCGCTGTTCGCGCGAGCTTTGTCAAGGCCGCTACTAATCCAGCTCGTCGATCTCAGAAAGCCAGAGCGCGCAGCTTGCGTCGCTGGGCATTCTCCAATCGCCGCGCGGCGAAAGGCTTACCGTTCCAACTTTGGCTCCGTCGGGCATGCACGAGCGCTTGAACTGCTGGGAGAAAAACCTGGAGTAAAATGTTTTGAGCCACTTTTTTATTTCGGCCTTTGAAAAGCGCGGCGAGCTTTGCTCTTGCGAACGATTGTCGTCCGCCGCTTTTTCAAAGGCTTTTTTTGCCAAAAAGTAAATTTTCGCCGGGGCCATTCCGTAGCGGACGACGTTGTACAAGAAAAAGTCGTGCAGTTCGTAAGGGCCCACAAGCTCTTCTGTTTTTTGGGAAATTTTCCCGTTTGTCGGAGGAAGAAGTTCCGGGCTTACGGGCGTGTTCAAAACGTCCAAAAGCGCTTCCTTGAATTTTGGGCTTTGCGCGCTTTCCGCTTCCCACTCAACCAAGTGGCGCACAAGAGTTTTTGGAATCGAAGCGTTCACTCCGTACATCGACATGTGGTCGCCGTTGTAAGTGCACCAGCCCAAGGCCAGCTCCGAAAGGTCGCCTGTTCCGATGACGATTCCGCCAGTCTTGTTTGAAAGGTCCATCAATATTTGCGTTCGCTCGCGCGCCTGCGAGTTTTCGTAGGTAATGTCGTGAACGCCTTCGTCCTGCCCGATGTCTAAAAAATGCTGGCGAACCGCGGCGGCTATAGAAACTTCCTTTAACGAAACGCCCGCTTCCTTTGCAAGCGAAAGCGCGTTTTGGTAAGTCCGGTCGGTCGTTCCAAAGCCGGGCATCGTGACCGCCAAGATTCCCTTTCTGTCCAGCTTGCAAAGGTCAAAGGCGCGGCAAGTCACAAGCAAGGCCAAAGTCGAGTCCAAGCCGCCGCTTAGGCCGATGACGGCGCTCTTGCAATTAATGTGGCGCAAGCGCTTGGAAAGGCCCTGGGCCTGCAAGTTGATCACTTCCTGGCAGCGCTCTCCGCGCGCCTTGCTGTCCGACGGAACAAAGGGCCGCGCGTCCACGCTCCTGTAAAAGAAGGGCGTCTTGTCGTAGTCAAGCTCTTTTAGGCTTACAGGAATTTCTAGGTAGGAGCCTGCGTCTTTTTCGGCGGCTTGGCTTTGTCCAAAAGTCGTCGTCTTTGCGCGCTCGGCCTCCAAAAGGTTTAGGTCGATGTCGGCGTAAATTATTTCTTTTTGGAAGAGAGCGCTCTGCGCCAAAATCTTTCCGTTCTCAGAAATCAAGTTGTGGCCGGCAAAAACCATGTCCTGGCTGGATTCGTCTTGGCTTGCGTCCGCGTAAATGTAGGAGCAAAAAAGACGCGCCGAAGTTGACGCGCAAAGGAGCCTTCTGTATTCTGCCTTTCCGATTATTTCGTTTGAGGCCGAAAGGTTCGCTATTATGTTGGCTCCGTTCAGCGCGTGGCGGGTGGAGGGCGGATTGGGCGCCCACAAGTCTTCGCAAATCTCAAAGGCGATTTTGGCCGGGGAGTTTTCCGGGCAAATCATTATGTTAGTTCCAAATGGAACGGCCGGATTTTTTTCAGACAAATAAAGGCTTTCAACAACTTCCGCCGCGGGAGCCGGGCAAAACTGGCGGCGTTCGTAAAACTCGGCGTAGTTTGGAATAAAGGATTTTGGAATCAAGGCAAGAATTTTTCCCTTGAACAAAATCGCCGCCGCGTTGTAAATCGCGCCGTCCTTTTTTACCGGAAGGCTTAGGGCTATGATTGCCTTAAGGCCGCTTGTTTCTTTTGCGATTCTTTCGCATTCGCGCGCGGCCGCCTTTAAAAGATTTTCCTGAAAGAACAAGTCTCCGCAAGTGTAGCCGGTCACGCAAAGTTCCGGGAATACGATGAGGCTTGCGTCCTTTGCCTCGGCCTGGTTCGCCGCGGTGATGATGCGCTCAGAATTATAGGCGGGATCCGCCACCTTTAGGTCAACGCTGGCAGCCGCCGCGCGAAAGTATCCGTAGTTCATAAGATTCATTCTATCATATTGAAAAGAATCATTCAATCTGATAATATTGCTGTCATGACATTATTTGAAGATTTAAAATGGCGTGGATTGATTAAGGATGTCGCAGGAGAGGAAAGCGACTTGCAAAAAGTTTTGGACGGAAAGCCCTTTGCCTTTTATTGGGGAACCGATCCCACCGCGGACAGCCTTCACCTTGGCCATTATTCATCTTTGTGCATGGCAAAGCGCTTGGCCAACGCTGGCCATCATCCCGTTCTTTTGTGCGGAGGAGCGACCGGCCGCATCGGAGACCCGCGCCCCACAGCCGAGCGCGAAATCATCAGCGAAGAAGCCGTCAACGCCAACATAAACGGAATCCGCTCTCAAATCCAGGCGCTCGTTCCCGGAGCGGAATTGGTGGACAACTACGACTGGTGGAAGGGCCGTTCCTTTTTGGACACCCTGCGCGACATCGGAAAATACGTCAGCCTTAACTACATGCTGGACAAGGACATAATCCGCCGCCGCTTGGAGACAGGAATCACATTCGCCGAATTCTCCTACATGCTTTTGCAGGGCTTTGACTTTGTTCACCTTTTCCAGGAAAAAAACTGCGTAATGCAAGTGGCAGGAAGCGACCAGTGGGGCAACATCACCACAGGCGTAGACCTTATCCGAAAAATGCTTGACAAGCAGGCCTATGCCTTTACGATGCCCTTGATTTTGGACGCCAGCGGAAAGAAATTTGGAAAGAGCGAAGGAAACGCGCTTTGGCTTGACAAAACAAAGACCAGCGCCTACCAGATTTACCAACACCTTTACAATTCCGACGACACAAAAGTTGTCGAATACCTTAAGGTCTTCACCTTCCTTCCGTGCGAAAAAATCGAAGAAATCGCCGCCCAGCAAAAGGCCGCTCCCGAAACTCGCATTGCCCAAAAGACTTTGGCCTACGAAGTCGTAAAGGACATTCACGGCGTTGAAGAGGCTGACAAGGCGGTGAGCGGAGCCAAAGCCGCCTTTAGCGGAGAAGGCAACAAGGACGACATGCCGACGGTCCAGCTTGAAAAGACTTTGATCCAGAATGGAATCGGCGCGATCGACTTGTTCTTCGCGGCCAAAATAGGCGGCGCCTCAAAGGGCGACATCCGCCGCTTGATCCAACAAGGCGGCGCGGCGATTAACGCCAAAACTTTTGACGACGTAAAGCGCGTAGTAGGCGAGTCGGACTTGGACAAGGACGGCGAGCTGGTCTTGCGCGCCGGAAAGAAAAAGTTCGTCCGCGTGGTTTTCAAGTAGGAACGGTCATTACTAACAAAAAAAAATCCCGCGTTTCGCGGGATTTTTTTTTGTTATTGTTCTTGCTATTGTTGCTATTGCGGCGCGAAAATTTTATTCGCGCCGCAAAAGGAACGAGTCAAGGCCTTGAGCGTAGCGTGCCTTGACTCGTTCCTACTTTCCGAACCAAGAGGCGATTGTCTTAAAGAGCCAAGCAAAAAAGCCAACCAGCGCGTTCCAAAGGCGGCGCAAGGGGCTGGGGTTTCTAAGGCGGGCAAGCCTCTTGTAGCCTTCCAAAAGCTCTTCGTCGGTGAATTCCTTTCGCTGGTTGTTTTCCTCCAACTCCATTTCAAGCTGGCTTAGCGGAGTCAAGTTGTCGATTATGTTTGCGTTTATGCTGGTCCAGCCAATCGCCTTGGCGGCTTCCAGACGGCGCTCGCCCGCGATCAGCTGGTATTTTGAGTTTAGCGTTATCGGGTTCAAAAGGCCGTAGCGGCGCAGGCTGTCCTTAAGGTTTTCAAGGTTTCCCAAATCCCTTCGGACGCGATTTTTTACTTTGATGTCCTTTATGCTGACTAACATCAATCACTCCATCAAGGAATTTCCGTTTTCAAAATTAACTTCTTCCTCGTCGCGGCTTTCGCTGCTTTCGATGATAGAGTCCAAGTCCAAGCCAGTCGACAAGTCCGAGTCGTCGATAAAGTCGTCCATCGTAAATCCTGTTTGGTACATCGCGTCTTGCAGCATGTCCTCAGCCCGTTTCTCTGAGTTCGCGCTGCCCACTCCGTGAATGTCGCAAGTCTCTTTTGGAACGTTGTCAGCCATGAACCATAGCGCGATTTGGCTGCAGCCTTCGGCGCAAAGCTTTCCTGTTTCGGCGCAAACGTTGATTTTAACGACAGTTCCTTCTTCGGGCTGCGGCCAATCCTTGTAGGGAAGCCCCTTGTGGATGACTTTCATAAAGTCGCCCCATGGAGGGCCGGCCAAAGAGGCGCCTGTGCCCGACATGCCCATGGAGTTTCCAGGCGTGTCAAAGCCAAACCAGAAGGCCGCTGTGTAGTAGGGCGTGTAGCCGATGGCCCACGCGTCGCCCCAGTTTTGCGTCGTTCCTGTTTTTCCGGCCACAGGCATTTGGAATTCTTGGCCGGTCTTTTTGTCAACGTAAACAAACTTTGAGCCCATCGGGTCGCCTGTGGACGGCTCAATAAGGCTTGACCTGTTTTGCGAGCCAAAGCGAAGCGTTCCAACCGTGGGGCCGTGCTCCATTATTTTTGTCATCACAAAAGAGTTTTGCGGCGTGATTACTTGCGTCGGGTTCTTCATGTTTTTGTGAATGTCGCGCTCTATGTTAAGGATTATGTTTCCGTTGCGGTCCTCTACGGTGCGAATCGCTGTAGGCGTGATGGCCTTTCCGCCGTTTGCGAAAATCGCGTAGGCTCGCGCCATTTCGATCGGGCGCACTGACACCGTTCCCAAGCCGATCGGGAAGCCTGGAATGAAGGCGCGGCTGGGCAATTCTTTTTGCGGAATTCCAAGCAAGGCCACGGCTCTGTCGATGGCGGCGTCAAAGCCGACTTTTTCCAAAATCTTAAGGGCCGGAATGTTCAAGGAAAGCGCCAAGGCTCTCCAAAGCAAGACGTTTCCTCGCCAGGCTCCGCCGTAATTGTTGGGAAGGTAGCTGCTTCCGTCCTTGGACTTGAACTCGTAGGGCGCGTCAAGAATCGCCGTGGCCGCGTTAAAGTCGGGTGTGTCCATCGCCGCGCTAAAGTAAAGGGGCTTGAACGAAGAGCCGGGCTGGACGCGCGCCTGGCTTGCGCGGATGAATTGGTTTGACTGGTCAAACTTGCTTCCGCCTATAAGCGCCGTGATGTAGCCTGTGTCGTTCTCCAGGTTGACCATCGTTCCTTCGATTGTGTGCGCCTTGGCTTTTTCTTGCGTCAAGCGGTTGGCCTTGTTGATGATTCCCACCTTAAGGTTGTCGATGCCGAACATAAGGCTTGCGATGTCGACCAATGGATTTATCTTTGTCTGGAATTCTTTTGTGGCCGAAGACTGGACAAGCTGCTTTGACATCTTGAGGCCCTTTAGGTTGAACATCAAGGTTATCAATTCGCTCATCGGAATGTATGTGCTAAAGGCGCCCTTTTGCTTTACGGCCATTTGCGCCTTGTAGTTGGCGTTTGCGTTAGCGATTTGCTTTTCCATCAAAAGCTGGGCCACTTGCAAGTGCTGGATGTTTCCCGTCGTGTTCACCGTAAGGCCGCTTGAGTAAATGTCGGCGTCTCCGTAAATCATTTCGCTCAGCTCGCGGCGAACGTATTCGCTGAACCAAGGCGCCTTGTCGTCGCGCATAAAGAAGGCCGACGTGTCGGTGCGCGAAAAGTCAAAGTTAAGCCAGTAGTTGTCAAAGGACTCTTCGGCCTCTTTTTGAGTGATGTAGCCTTCGCTGACCATCGCGCGCAAAACGTCCTTTTGCCTGTCCATCGCGCGGTTGGGGTGCTCAAAGGGGTTGTAAAAGGCCGGGTTGGAAAGCTGGATTACAAGAATCGCGGACTCGGCCGGAGTGATGCTGCGAGCGTCGTGGCCAAAGTAATACTTGCTGGCCGCGTTTACGCCGTAGGTTCCTCCGCCAAAGTAGACGCGGTTTAGGTAAAGCTCGAGTATTTCGTTTTTGGAATAGCGGCGCTCCATTTGGATGGCCCACCACAATTCCTTTAGCTTTCGCAAAATCGACATTTCCTTTCTGTCGCAGTAAAGGGTTCCCGCGATTTGCTGGGTCAGCGTGGAGCCTCCGCCAAGCGAGCTTCTTGTCAAAACGCCTACGACGGCGCGGAAAATCGCGCGGGCGCTAAAGCCCTTGTGCTCGTAAAAGATGCGGTCCTCGCGGGTCAAAAGCGAGTCCTTCATGTGCTGGGGAATTTCTATCAAGCTGATGATTTCGCGCCGCTCTTCCGAAGTGAACTCTGTGATGAGCTCGCCGTTTATGTCCAAAATTTTTGTCGGAAGCGCCGTCGTGAACTCGGTGAAGTTTTCCGTGTTGACGGTGTCGGCCGTGCGCGCCAAGCTTAGGCCAAGCAAGGCTCCCGTCACCACGGCGGCCGCCATCATGAGCGAACAAAGTACTTTTGTAGAGGTCTTAATCAGCAACATATATCTTTTCTATTATATAGAAGAACTGTTCGCTCGTCAATTGCCGCCGTTTTTGGTGTATTTTGCCAAGCCGCCCTGCTTGAGTATCGCGCGGCTTCGCTCCGACAAGTCGTTCACTGCAAGAATCGTCTTTCCGTTGGCTTCGATTTTGAACTCGCAGCCTGTTTCCAGCGCTTCACCTATATTGGTAAGTGAAAGGACGTCGCCCATCTTGATCGCGTCGTAGTCGGCGGGATTCTTAAAGTTAAGCGGAATGATTCCGTAGTTGATGAGGTTGGCCTTGTGGATGCGCGCAAAGCTCTTTGTAAGAATCGCGCGGACTCCCAAGTACATAGGTCCTAGCGCGGCGTGCTCGCGGCTTGATCCCTGGCCGTAGTTCTCTCCGCCTACAACAATGCAGTCGGCGAAATCGGCCTTTTCGGCTCTCTCGTAAAATTCCGGGTCCAGGCGGGTAAGCGTGAACTTGCTTATCTCGGGAATGTTCGAGCGCAAGGGAAGCATCTTGGCTCCGGCGGGCATTATGTCGTCGGTGGAAACGTTGTCGCCGGCCTTTAGCGCCACAGGAAGCGTCAGGCTTGGCTTGTATTCGCGGCAAGCGGGGCAGGGCTTGATGTTGGGGCCGCGCAAAATTTCAACTTTGGCCGACTCGCTTTCAGGAAGCGGGGCGATGACCATTCCGCGGTCCTGCGCGGCTTCCAAAACGTCGGCGCTTGAAAGGCGGCCGTCGCCTCCGTCCAAAAGGCTTTGGCGGACTCCGGTCTTGTAGGCCGCGTCCTCGTAGTCCAAGTCTTCGGCGCTTGTGAAAACGCCGTTAATGGCGCTTGCCGCGGCGGTCTCCGGGCTTACCAAGTATACGTTTGCGTCGGCGGTGCCGCTTCTGCCCTTAAAGTTTCGGTTGAACGTTCGCAATGTGACGCCTTGGCTGTTGGGCGCGAAGCCCTGGCCTATGCAGGGGCCGCAAGCCGATTCCAGGATGCGAAAGCCCGCCTTTATAAGGTCGCCCAAGATTCCGGCTTTTTCGGCCATCATCAAAGTGGCGCGGCTTCCGGGCGCGATTCCGGCCTCGACGCCGGGCGCGATTGTCTTTCCCTTTACGATGGCGGCCACGCTTTCCAGGTCGTCAAGCGATGAGTTTGTGCAGCTTCCGATCACCACTTGCGTGACCGGTTGGCCCTTTAGGCTTTGTATTGAATTGATTACGTCCGGGTTGTGGGGGCAGGCGGCGAGGGCGTGCAAGTCGTCCAAGTTGATTTCGATGATTTTGTCGTAGGCCGCTCCTTCGTCGGCCTTAAGCTCCTTCCATGATGAGCCGCGGCCCATTGACTCCAAGAATTTCTTTGTCTTTTGGTCGCTGGGGAATACTGAAGTCGTCGCGCCCAATTCCGCTCCCATGTTTGTGATTGTCGCTCTCTGGGGAACGGTAAGAGTCTCCACGCCGGGGCCAAAGTATTCGTAAATGGCGAGCGTTCCGCCCTTTACGGTTTCGCGGCGAAGGACTTCCAAAATGATGTCCTTGGCTCCAACGCCTTTTTTTAACGTTCCGGTCAATTTTACGCCAAAGATTTTCGGCATTGCAAGATGGAAGGCTCCGCCTCCCATCGCGACGGCAACGTCAAGGCCGCCCGCGCCAATCGCTATCATTCCGATTCCGCCGCCAGTCGGCGTGTGGCTGTCCGAGCCAAGCAATGTTTTTCCGGGCGCGCCAAAGCACTCAAGGTGGACTTGGTGGCAAATGCCGTTTCCGGGCCGGCTAAAGTAAAGGCCGTATTTTGCCGCCACGCTTTGAAGGTAGCGGTGGTCGTCCATGTTCTTAAAGTCTGTCTGCAGCGTGTTGTGGTCAACGTAAGAGACCGAAAGCTCGGTCTTTACGCGCGGGATTCCGATAGTCTCAAACTGAAGGTATGTCATCGTGCCGGTCGCGTCTTGGGTCAGCGTCTGGTCGATTTTTATCGCGATGTCCTTTCCGCGCTCAATCGGCTCTCCTTTTGTAAACTTTGTTTCCTTGCAAGCTTCGGGAACGATGTGTTCCTGCAAAATCTTTTCCGCCAATGTAAGAGCCATAGAGAGCCTCCAAAATTTTTTGGAAACAATTATAGTAAATTTGATGGAAGAATTCAAGGCGCTTGTTTCGGGCTTGTTTTTTCCTAGCTTTCGGTATATAATAGAAAATTGTGGGAGCGAAATTTCTTGTAAAAAAATCGGCCTCTTTTTGCCTTTGCGCGGCCTTGTTCGCGCTGGCCTTTGCCTTGTCTTCCTGCAGGGGAAAAAAAGAAAAAGTCCTTGAGGAATACACTCCGCTTTCCAAGGCCGCCCAAGACCTTAGCGTTTCCGCCAACTGGGCCTATGAAATCGAGGCCGACCGCCTTTCAAAAAAAATCGATTCCTTTGACGCGATTTCCAGGAGCGTTCCGCTTTCGCCGCTTTCGATGGCGGCCTTGGACGGCGGGCAGGCGATGAGGGGCGTCTACCCGGACTTGCAGGGCTTTGAAAACCTTGACACGTCGGGCTTGCAGGGCGAGCTGTTGGAAACGGTCCGCGCTTTTTGCCAGGCTTTCATTGACTACACAAAGAGCGTTCCCGAAGAAGGGCAGGAAAAGTCGTCCGCCAAGGTTGACGAGTTTTTCTATCCCAAAACCCTGTTTTCGCTCTCGCTTTTTTTAGCCGACAGCAAGGATTCTGGCGCCTTTGACTCGTTTGTTGTCGGCCGCCCCTTCATCGGCGAGGATTTGATAGAGATTCCCGCGCGCTTTTCGGGAAAAAATGAATTTTTGTTTTGCAAGCTTTATCCTGTCCAGCAAAAGGACGCTTGGAAAATCCAGCAGATAGAAATTTACAAAAGGGAGGCAAAAGATGGAAACGGCAAAACTGACCGGAATTGAGCGGGAGCTTGTCCTTCAATATTTGATTGACGGAAATGTTCCTGTAACTGTCACTCCAATAGAAGACGAAGCTATGGCTGACGGCGAGCAAGTCAAGCCCGCCACGGCGGCGCTTTTTCCAATCGCGATAAAGGCCGAGCAGCTTAAGGTTTTGGAGCAAGGCATCATTCTTTTGACCAACCCGCCGCAAAACGTCCAGAATTTCATCGACAAAAAGGCTAGGGTGGAGTTTTACTTCAACCGGCTCGGCCTTTACTTTGAAACTACAATCAAGCGCATAAAGGCTGGGCTCGCGCTTGTGATTCCGTCGTCGATAAGCAGAATCCAAGAGGCCGCCGCCAGCGCCAGGCCAACTGACATTTCGGCGCGCCTGTATTTTTCGGTCAACCAAAAGACCGACGTTCAGATAGAATGCGTTCCGGCGCAAGGCTACCAGCTTTTTTCAAAGCCGGTTTGGAAGGACATCGACGAGGCGGCGCAGGCGAAGGCCAAGGAATACCTAGAGGGCTTTATCGTCCACGCGCGGCAAAAGGGCGTTGCTGGAAGCGGCGTCCAGTTGATTCCTGTAGTCCGCTATTTGGCCGAAAAGGTTTCTAGAATCGAAAGCGTTCAAGGCCGCAAAGAGCCGCTTGAAATATTGTTCATCAACCACGAGCGCATTGTCTTTGGCCAAAAAGCCGGCAACGCCGACTTGCAGGACGGAACGGAATACGCGCTCGAAATGTCGTTCCCGCTTCCGCGGCCATTGACTGAGCGGAAAATTTTCGCAACTTGCCGCGTAGAGTCAAACTATTTTGACGAAGAAAAGGAATTCGCCTGCGTCGTCTGCCGTTACACTTCGCTTCAAGAGGAAGACGTCCGATTTTTGTACGAGAAGGGAACCGGCGAAAAATTTATTTAAGGTTGGGAGGAATCAGTTTTCTCTTTTTCGCGCTGGCGTTTGACCGTTTTGTTGTTCCCAAGCAAAATTCCAAGCGGCTTTAGGAACGAAACGTTTTCGCAAATGATTTTTATCAAGACCAAGAAGGGAACCGCCAAAATCATTCCGATAAAGCCCCATACCCAGCCCCAAACGCTCAAGGACACCAAGATCAAGAAGGGCGATATGTCAAGGTTTCCGCCTTCAACGCGCGGCTCCACTATGTTTCCCAAAAGCATGTTGGACAAAACCATAAGCAAGGCTGTCGCGATTACCGGCGGAACTTGTGGGAAGAATTGAAGGATTGCGAAAAAGACCGTTATTAAAAATGAAATCACGCTTCCAAAAGTAGGAATGAAGTTCAGCAAAAAGGCCAAGAAAGCCCAGACGACCGCAAAGTCAAGCCCTATGATTGAAAGGCCCCCAAAGACCGCAAGGCCTGTGGCAAGCGAAATCGCGAATTTTATGGAAAGGTATCTGGTCGTGTCCACGATGACTTTCGTGATTACGCTCTTTACGCGGTGGCGCATTTTTCCTTCAAAGGCCAGCGAAATCTTTTTTTCAAATGAGCCGGCTTCCACAAGAAGGAAAGTGTACATCATGAAAATCAAGAAAATGTTTTTTGTCAATGACAAGGCCGTGTTTGAGACAGAGAGCGCCGCGCTTTGCAAATATTGGCGCACGTTCAACTGGCTTAGAAGGTTTTCAATTAAAGTCTTTCCGTCGTCGTAGCTTATGTTAAGCTTTGAGGCGGCGTACTTGTAAAGGGTCAAAAGCCTGTTTTCGTAGCGGGGGTAGGCGCTTATGATTGACGCGGCGCTGGCTTGCAAGAGGCGCGCTATGGCTCCAATCAATAGGATAAAGGCGATCAATGAGACTAAAATTCCAACGCCCCACGGAAGGCGCGCCTTTGAATGCATCTTCCGTATGGCGGGAAGCGCCACAAGCGCAAGCAAAATTGAAAGGACGATTTGAACGGCGATCCCTTTTGTGACTTTTAGTATGGCGATAAAAGCCAAAGCCGCAAAAAGAGAGAGAAGAATAAAGATGCGCCTTGGATAGTTTTTTTGGCGCTCGCTTTCCATCGTTTGAATTTCTTCCAATTTTGTTTCCTTTTTTTATTTCTTTGGTCCAATCTTGTCAAAGCCGCAGAGGGAAACAAGCGCCTCCGGGATTGTGATGGAGCCGTCTTCGTTTTGGTAGTTCTCAACGATGGCAAGCATCGCGCGTCCAACGGCGATGGCCGTTCCGTTGAGCATGTGCACGTACTTGTTCTTTCCGTCGTCGTCCTTGTAGCGCACGTTCAGGCGGCGGCTCTGGTAGTCCGTGCAGTTTGAGGTGGAAGTCACCTCGCCGTATTCGCCGCCGTTGCGTCCCGGCATCCAGGCTTCCAAGTCCCACTTGCGGTAGGCCGGCGCGCCAAGGTCTCCGGTGCACGTGTCAACGACGTGGAAGGGGAGGCCCAATCCTGTAAAGATTTCCTCTTCGATAAGGCGCAATTTTTCGTGCAGCTCGTCGCTCTGCTCAGGAACGCAGTAAACAAACATCTCGACTTTGTCAAACTGGTGGACGCGGTAAAGGCCCTTGCTGAACTGGCCTGCCGCTCCGGCTTCACGCCTAAAGCAGTGCGAAAGTCCGCAGTACATAAGCGGCAATTTTGCCTTGTCCAAAATTTCTTCGGAATGGTAGCCGCCAAGCGTGATTTCCGCCGTGGCGACCAAGCAAGTTCCTTCTTCCTCGATGCAGTAAACGTTTGACTCGTTTCCGCGCGGATTAAAGCCGATGCCTTGAAGGATTTCCTGGCGGGCGACGTCCGGCGTGATGAAGGGGGTAAAGCCGCGCTTTCGCAAAAGGTTAAGCGTGTACATGATCAAGGCTTGCTCCAAGAAGACCGCCTCGTTCTTTAGGTAATAGAATTTTTGTCCTGAAACTTTCGTTCCGCGCTCAAAGTCTATCAAGTCCAATTCTTCCATAAGCTGAACGTGGTCGCGCGGCTCAAAGTCAAACTTGCGCGGAGTTCCAACCTTCTTTACCTCAAGGTTTTCGGTGTCCAGCTTTCCAATCGGAACGGCGGGGTTGCACATGTTGGGAATCTTTCGCGCGGCCTCTTCCAAGGCGGGCTCGATTTTTTCAAGGTCGGCTTCGACAGCCGCGATTTCTTCCTTGATTTTCTTTCCTTCGTCAATAAGCTTTTGACGCGCGTCCGGCTCCATCTTGCCTTTCATCGCGGCGGAGTTTTGGTTTCGCTGCTGCTGCAAGTCCTGGCGCTTTGTGACGAGCGCGGTCCTTTTGTCGTAAAGCTCGACGACGATGTCCGCGTCGGCGGTCATATTGCGGTTTTTGATGTTCTCTTTTACCGCGTCCAAGTTTTCTTTGATGAATTTGTAGTCCAACATATTTTATTCCTCTTGCTCTTTTGTGTTTATTTCAATTCGTAGTTGCAGCAAACTGTCACGGTAACGACATTGTCGCCCGCGTTGATTTGCGTAGCCGCTTCGTTGGCGGAATCATACATCGCGGCCTTTAATCTAACCGCGCCCGCCGCCGGGCTTCCCTGCTCTTGTATTGAGATGATTTTTCCCAATTCGGCGCCGGCGGTCTTTGCCATAAGGTTCGCGGCTTCGGCGGCGTTCTTGATTGCAAGCGTGCGGGCTTCGCGCAAGGCGTCCTCTGTTTTTGTCGAGGCGAATTGAATCGATGAAAATTCGTTGGCCCCGTTTTTCACCGCAACGTCAATCGCGTTTCCCGCTTTGCGCGGGTCATGGGTTACGATTTGAATTGAGTTTGAGACGCGGTAGTCGCCGCGGTACTGGACGCCGTTCCTGTAGGAAGAGTCTTGCCAAATCCTGTAGTTTTGCGTCGTGATTGAATCGTCGGAAAAGCCCGCCTCAACCAATGCCGCCCGTACTTTTGACACCGACTCGGCGTTTAGCCTGGCCGCTTCAATCACGGAGCGGTTGTTTGTGACCACGGCGACGTCGATTGTGGCTATGTCGCTTTTAACGCTTGCCGAGCCTGTTCCTGTTACGGAAATCCACCGCGCTTCCTTCTTGTTGTCTTCAGCCCTTACATAGCAAGATGAAAGACTTGTGAAAGCGGCTGTCGCTAGAGTCATGGCCGCCAAGCGGGCGGCGAGCTTTTTTGAAAAAAAATTTTTCATGCAAACCTTCTTATCTTATGTCAATATAAAATCTTTTTAAGTAAATCGAGCGCTCGTTGGCCTTGCGCCAATAATCGCTTTGCGGCCAATTCTTAATCAGCGTGTCGTAGGCGCCGATCGCGCTCTTGATGTTCCTGACTTCGGACTTGGCTTCCAAAATCAAGCCTTCCAAGTAAAGGCCCGCGTCAATGTCCTCGCTGGCCGTGTCAAAGAATTGTTGGACCAAGTCCAGGGCATCGGCATAGCGCTTTTCGTCGTAGGCTTTTCGCGCCCTTTCCAAAAGGCTCTTGGCCTTGTCGCTTCCCGCGGAAGGCGCTTGTTCCGCTGGCGCGTTCTTTTCGCTTTCGCCTGCTTTTGGAGCGCTGGTTCCCGCGACGGCGGTCTTTTGCTTAGAGTCTCCTTTTTCTTGGCCAGAAGTCTGGATTACAGTCTGGACTTTTTCCGACGGAGAATTTTCCGCCTGGCTTTTCGCAAGCGCCCCATCTTGCCCTTCGGACTTGGCTTGTCCGCCAGTGTCCTTGCTTTGCAAAGCGCCGTCTTTTTGGGGAGCGCTTGAAGCGGAAGCAGCCGCCTCTTGCTCCGCTTTCTTTTCCTGAACCGCTTTTGTCCTGTCGAATTTTGGCGGAACGATTTCAGCGTAAGAGGGCGCCTCCGCGTGGGCCGAGTCTGTCGCGCTCTTGTCGGTTATGGAAACCTCAAGATAGTCGTCGATATAGTCTCCTGTAAGAATGTCGTTCTTGTAAAAGTGAAGGAGCGCCGTTCCCGGCTTCTTTGAGCGCAGCGTGAATGTCGTTCCGCCGTTTCCAAGCTTTCGGCCTTGGAAGATGAAGTGGTCGCCGGCGCCTTCTTCGCCAAGGTAAATCCAGCCGCTTCCAGGGTAGGCGACGTCAAAGAATTGGTTGTTCTTTATGGTCGCGCGGCGGCTGGGGACAGGCTCTGGCTTTTCTTCCGTCGCGTCTTCCTCGGCCGCGCTTTCCAAGTCGATGGCTTCGTCGCTTTCTTGCGCGGGCTCCTTTCTTGAGTCTTGCGCTTCGTTTTTTCCGCTGGGAATTTTGTCCGAGCCTGGTCCAATCAAGGGGCCGCCCTGAATTTTATTATCCTGGCTTGTGACGCGCGCAAGGCTTGCGTCCTGTCCGTCAAGCGTTTCGCTTTCTTTGTTTGACAAGCGTATTTTTTCGGCCAGCGAAACGCTTTCGTCTTGGCGGCGGGCGGAGCCGCTTTCTTTTGCGGCGCTTTTTTCGGCCGCGCTTTCCTTTGCGGCGCCCCCTGCGTCAGCCTCGGCGCTTTTTTCGGCCGCGGAACTTTCCTCGATAGCGGCGCTTTCTTCGCTGGCGGCGCTTGAAGCTGGCGCTGGAGCCTCTTCGCTGGCGGCGCTTTCGCCGTTCAAAAGGCCGGCCAATTCGTCCATTTCGCTTTCGGGAATTTTCTCCTCAAGCGCCAAGGAATCGTCCTGTTGGGAAGAAGCGTCGCCGCTTTCCTGAGCGCTTTCTTCCAAGCCGCCGTCTTTTTGCGCGTCCTTTTGCGTTTCAACAGCGACAAGGGAGGCTTCGTTTTCGGCCAAGCCGTTCGAGCTTTCGCAAGAAAAGAATAGGGCGCAGATTATTGACAGCGCCAACGCGGCGAAAATCGTTTTTTTCACGGGGCGGCCTCCGTTATGCTTTTTATCAGCGAGTCGTTGGACGCGGAAAGCTTTTTAACAGTCTCTTGGTCTGGAATGACAAGCCATTCTTGGATTTCCGAGCTGTCCCATTTTTCCGGCGTTTGCCGGCTTACCGAATATTCTTGCGGAATTGAGACGCCTTGCGGCAGGAGCAGCTCTTGGTCTGCCGTCAATGGCTCGCTTTTAAACCTAGCGCTTGGAACGGCTTTTTTTTGAGGGATGAAAATTATGGCCAAAAGCGCCGCGCAAAAAAACACTATCAAAACGCAGGATATCAAAAGCGCTTTTTGCCTTTGCGAGAAAAATTCCCTTATGTTGTCGCCCAAGACGTCAAAATCAATCACTCTTGGCTTTGCTCCGTTGCGCTTTCCGCGGCTTTAGATGCGTCGCTGGACGCGCTGTTGTTGGCGCTTTCCGCCGTTTTGTCGCGGCGCGGCGGCCGCGGCGGAATTACGATTCCTTCCTCTGGCGGAACGTCTTCCTCTACAAAATCGTCTTCCTTGTCAACGTAATTCTTCCTGATGGTGTCAATGTCGTCGTCAAGGCGCATCGTGATGATTTTTGAAACGCCGGACTCTTCCATCGTGACGCCAAGCAAGGAGCTGGCGCCCATTACGGTCTTTCTGTTGTGAGTGATTACGATGTATTGGCTTACATTGGCAAAAGCTGTAAGGGCGTTTACAAAGCTTCCTACGTTCTTGTCGTCAAGCGCCGCGTCAATCTCGTCAAGCAAGCAGAAGGGGCTTGGGCGCACTTGGTATGTGGCGAACAAGAGCGCGATGGCTGTCATCGTTTTTTCGCCGCCCGAAAGCAATGAGATTCCTTCCAGCTTTTTTCCCGGCGGCTGGGCCAGGATTTCTATTCCGCTTGTAAGGACGTTTTCGGGCGTCTCCAAGCGCAGCTCGGCCTTTCCACCGCCAAACAAGCGGCGGAACATATTGTGGAAATTTCTTTTGATTTTGTTGTATGTCTCCAAGAAAACTTCCGAAGACTTTGACTTGATTTCTTCCGCGACGCGCTCCAAGTTCTTCATGCTCTTCAAGGTGTCGTCGTAGTTCACCTGCTGCCTTTCGTAGCGCTCCTTGACTTCGCCGAATTCCTCGGGGGCCATCAAGTTGATTCCGTGGCTCAGCTCTTCCAAGTCGGCTTTCTTTTTTGAAAGCTTTTCCTTAAGCTCAAGAGGCTGCGCGGTAATCGTGTACATTCGCTCCTCGTATTCCATCAAGTCGCGGGAATACTGCTCAAGGAAGTTTTGCTTTATGTTCTTGATTTCAGTTTCTGTTTGAATCATCGAGCCAGAAAGCTGCTCGTACTGGGATTGGTACTTGTTGAGCATTTCCTGCTTTTTGTTAAGGTCGTTGGTTTTGCCTGAAACTTTCGCGTTAAAGTCCTTTATTTGCTCGTCCAATTCCTTAAGGCGGTCGGCGGTCCTTCTTCCGCGGTCCTCTATTTCGGCCAGCTCGTCGGCGACGCTTTCGATTTGCTCGTTAAGCTCGTCCTTGCGCCTTTGCTCGGCGTAAAGCTCGTCCTCGTTTTGGCGCAAGTTGTTTTCTTCCTGAGTAAGGTTGCGGCGCAGCATTGTCATTTGGCTTTGCGCGCCCGCGATTTGCTCGTTCATCTTGGCTTCGTTGACTTGAAGGTTGGACAAGGTTTCCTTGTATTCGGAGATTTTTTCGTTAAGGCTTTCGTTCTCTTTCTTAAGCTCGTCTATGCGCTTGTTAAGCTCTTCGACTTGCGCCAAGTTTTCCTGAACCTTTTGGTCGACGCCGCGCTTCTTTGTGATGATGCCTTCCGGGCTTAGGAATTCGCCGATAAACTGGGGCGAGGCCTTTATGTAGGCGTCAAGCGCGGTTTGTAGGGTTTGAAGCATTTGGAGCGCGTCGCCAAAGGCCGCCGCCGACTCGCCCGCGATTTTGCTTCCGTCCGAAGTCGCGCCTGTCTTTATGGCGTCGTCAAAAATGTTCTTGCGGCCTTGAACGAAAATCTTAAGCTTGCTTAAAGTTTCGTCAAGCTCTTGCTTGGCCTGGCTCATCGCGTTTTGCGAATAGCCCGCGCTCTTAAGCTTGGCGTCAAGCTCTGTGACGATGTCTTCTGTAATCGCGGTAAGCTCTTTTTGCAAGTTGGCGCGGGCCAGGTCAAGGTCTTCTATCAATTCCTGCTTTTCGCTGGCCATCGCGTCGTTGTCTTGGATGCGCTTTGAGGCGTTTGTTATGTTCTGTCCGAACGAGGCGATGTTGGCCTTAATGTCCGCAAGCTGCTTTTCCTTTTCGTGCATAGCGCTTTCGGCCTCGTCAAGCTCTTCGTTGACGCTGTCGATTCGCTCTTGTATGGACTTTTTGTGGTTCTCTATTTGCGCGATTTTTTCGTTGATTTCCGACTGGCGGTTGGTGAACTGCTTTTGAAGCTCAAGCTTTCCTGACTTTTCGGTTTGGATTTTCAAAAGTTCCGTCGTTCCCTCGGCAACCTGGTCCTGAAGGCCCTTGATTTTGTCGGTGTTTTCCGTAAGGGCGCTGTTTATCGCGTAGATTTCCGCGCGGATGTCCTCGCGCTTTTTTTCTATCTCGGCCTTTGTCTTTTCGTTGCGGCTCTTTGTCTCGACAAAGCTCTTTAGCCTTAAAAGCTGGATGTCAAGCTGCAGGTCAAAAACTTCTTCCTTTACCTTGCGGTATCTTTTTGTCTTTTCGGACTGAACTTTCAGAGTGTCGTAAGATCTTTTGGTTTCGGCCAAAACGGCCTCGATTTGCGAAAAGTTGGCCCGGGCCTTTTCCAAGTCGCGCTCGGCTTCGGCGCATTCCGCCTTTGAGCGGCTGATTCCCGCGGCCTCCTCAAAAAGGTAGCGGCGGTCTTCGGGCTTGCTCGAAAGGATTTGGTCGATTTTTCCCTGTTCCATCACGGAGTAGGCGGCCTTTCCGACGCCCGTGTCCATGAAAAGCTTTCGGATTTCTGTCGCGCCCACTTGCTCGTTGTTGATGAAGTACTGGCTTTCGCCGGAACGGAAGAGGACGCGGGTTATCGCGATTTCCGAGTCGGGCCTGGGCAGCAAGGAATTTTCGTTTGAGATTGTAAGGGTGACTTTCGCCATGTTAAGGGCTGGGCGGGTTTCAGTTCCGTTGAAAATCACGCCTTCCATCGTGGCGGCGCGCAAATTCTTGGACTTGCTTTCGGCAAGAACCCATTTCATCGCGTCAACTACATTGCTTTTTCCGCAGCCGTTTGGCCCCAAAAGCGCGGTGATTCCGTCCGCAAAGTCGATGTGAGTGCGGTCGGCGAACGATTTAAAACCGAAAATGTCAAGACTTTTTAAAAACACGTCAATGCCACCCTAAAAATAGTCCGTTTATTTTAGCGCAAATCGCGGGTTTGTTCAATACTGAGAGCCGCCGCCCGACCGACCAGCCGCGTTATGGTTATGACAATAAAAAACGCTCCCGCGGAAATCAAACGGCTGCGAAGGAGTCGGGTGGTTGGCGGAAACACTCTGTTTGCGCCGCCGCATAAGCGGCGGAGTAAAATAGTTTCAAGCGCAAACAGCGTGGAGCGAGCCGCGCGGAGGGCGTAAGCCCGACTGCAATGCCTTGAGAGGCCTCGTTTCCAACGGAAACGAGACAGCTAGCTAGCGGTTCCGACGACCGCCACGGCGACTGGGAGTGTTTTGTTTTTCTTATAATATGGAATGCCGGGCGGCCGGGCGAAAATTGTGGACTTTTTACGATATATATAGTAAAATAAAAGGAATGAGAGAGCTTTTTTCGCTGAAAACCGTGTTTTTCTCTTGCGCGATTTCTCTGGCGCTTTTTTCTTGCTCAAATTTGCAGGACGGAACGCAGGGCGCGGGCGGCTTGGTTGGCCAAGGGCAGGGCGCTCAAAGCTCCTCCGCAGCCATTACGCGGACGATTGGCGGAAGCCTTGTCATGTCGGGCCTTTTTCCGCGCGGCTTTGGCTCAAAGCCTTCCGCCGTTTCCAAGACGCTTTTCCCGGCCGCGGATTCCGTCGACTCAAGCGCGCTCGACTATTTTGTAACGGCCTCCCACGCGGGCTTGTCCGACATTTCAGGAACCGTCACGGCGGGTTCTGGCGGCGCCCTTGCATATTCGATAACGCTTCCTTTCAGTTCCGACAGCGACAGCTGGAACCTTACTGTCACGGGAAAAGACGGAGCCGGAAAAACCTTCCTTTCTTCGGACTCGGTGGCCGTTAAAGCCAGCGACTCGGAAAAAGACATTTCGCTTTCATACGCCAAAGACCCCGGCGGCGAGCCAGGCTCGATAAGCATTTCCGTTCCGATTGCCGCCGCCAGCGGAATAGCCAGCGCCGTCGTGACTTTTGGAACGGACGCGGCCCAAACCGTGAACGTTTCGGGCGGAAGCCTTTCGTTCTCAAAAAGCGGCGTGGCGCCAGGCGTTTACAGCGTTAAGATTTTATTCTACAGCGAGTCAAGCGGCGGCGGCGAAGTTCTCTATGCCATAAGCGAAACGGCCAACATTTACTCAAACCTTACGACATCCGTTCCCTACGGAAACGCCGAATACATAGACAGCGGAAGCGCCTTCGCCTCAATTTCGGCCGCGATGGTCTCCGCCATGCAGAATGTCGCGGAAGGCGGCATTTGGCTTGGCGGAACTGGCTCGGTTGACTCTTCCGCCGCGAGCGACGACAATCCCGGAACGCGCTTTAAGCCGGTGGCCAGCCTTTGGCGCGCGGCGCAGATTGCCAACGCGCTTGCCGGAAGTGACGCGACAAAAACTTACACGATAAACGTTCAGGGAAACGTCCGCGCCGGAACCGACTCCGAGGACGCGGAAATCGCCGAGGCGGCAAAGGTTGTCATTAAGGGAACCAACGAAAGCTCGCATTGGACAATCAATGGATACGAATGCATGGACACTTTTACTATAAATTCTTCGAGCGCGACATTCCAGCATTTGACTTTTGACAAATTGCAATGCATTCAAGTCGCCGCAGGCGAAACTGTGATGGACTATTGCGAAGTGACAAACGGCTTGTCCGAAAATGCATTCGCCGGCGGAATCACGGTCTCAGCCGGCGCGACTTTTACATCTTCCGCCGGCCTAAAAATAACCGCTTGCGAAAATTCAAAGGCTAACGGCGGCGGAGGAGGAATTTGGAGCGAAGGAACTGTTTCCCTTTCCGGCGCTGAAATCAGCCATTGCTCGGCGACTGGCTCAAGTTCCTTGGGCGGAGGAATCTACGCAAAAGGCGGCTCGCTTTCCCTTTCCAACACAAGCGTCGCGGACAATTCCTCCGTGGGCGGCGGCGCGGGAATTTACATTGGAAACGCAAGCTTTTCAATTGACGCGGACTCAAGCGTGACGGGAAATTCTGCCAGCGGCTCAAGCTCTATGGGCGGAGGCCTTTATGTTTACAGCGCTTGCTCTAACGAAATTACTTTGGCCGGAACATTTTGCGGGAATTCCGCCAACAGCGGCGGCGCGGTTTGCTCCTCTTCCGCCGCGGACTTTACAATCGGCTCCGGAGCGGTAATCGGAAAAGAGGGAGAAGGCAACACGGCGGCCTTTGGCGGCGGCGTTTACCACACTGGAAGCGGCGAGCTGAAAATGACGGGCGGAACGATAGCCTACAACGGCGCTTCGTCTAACGGCGCCGGCCTTTGCATGATGAGCGGAAAAACCGCCGTGATTTCAGGAGGCTCCATCGAGCATAACGAATGCACTGGAAGCGACTCCAACGGAAAGGGCGGCGGCGTTTACACAAACGGAAGCCTTTATTTGGCTGGCGGAACTGTCAGCGCAAACTCCGCGCTGCGAGGCGGCGGCGTTTACAACGACTCTTCTGGAAAGTTTTTTGTTTACGGAACTGCCGTAATAGGCGGCTCTTCTTCCGCTTACGGAAACAAGGCTGTCGGAACGAGCTGTTTTGGCGGCGGAGTGTACAACGCAGGTTACTGCTATTTTGGCTACAGCGCTTGGTCAGATTCCAGCGGAACGCCAAAGGCTTGGACAGGAAGAGTAAGCGCCAACAGCTCGGAAAACAATTCGGGCGGCGTTCACAACGCGGGCGACTTTAGAATGATTAGCGGAACGATTGGCGGTGCCACTGACGCTTATGCCAACACAGCGGCGAATCTTGGCGGGGCCTTGTATGGCGGCGGCGGCAAGAAAATTAGTTTTGGCGGTTCCGCGTCAATTCCGCCTGCATCGGACGGCGGCAACGACATTTGCCTTAACAATGCCATAAGCAACGCCATTTCGCTTACAAGCAAGCTTACCGCCGGCGATGTCGTTGGCCTTATTGCTGTCGGCCCCAACACATCGGAAGAAAGGCTTTCGGGAGATGACGGCGTAAACGCAATTACTTCAACTGATGTCACGGGAACAGACTTTGAAAGCTGCGTGGCAAAGTTCAAGGTGAAGCAAGTCAAAAAATATTTGCTGGCTCTTGGCAAAACTGGCTCCAACGCCGGCGTGATAAAAAAAGACACGACTTATGACGAAAACTATATTGTTGTCCAGGGAACGAAATTTACAGGAACGGCTGTTTCCGGCTCCAGCGTCTTTATATCAGGCCGAAAGCTTACAATACCGACATTGCATGTTTGCGTTCACGAAGTGACTCAAAAACAATACTCGACTTATTGCAAGTTTGCGAATCCCAGCGGGTTAAGGCCTGACTCGCGTGGAACGGGCGACAATTATCCCGCGTATTTCATAGACTGGTATGATTGCATAGTTTATTGCAATTTGCGAAGCATTGCGGAGGGCCTTGAGCCATGCTATAAATTGGGAACGGAAACTAATCCAAAGTTGTGGTCTGGAACAGGCGGAAACGACACAGAAGGATATTACGGTCCTCAAGAAATTAACACGGCTTGGAACGCCATCACATGCGACTTTTCTGCCAACGGCTGGCGAATGCTCCGCGACGTTGAATGGGAGTATCTTGCGCGCGAAGGAAATCTTACCGGCGCTCAAAAGCTGTATTCCGGAAGCGATGACATAGAAGCCGTCGGTTGGTACACTTTAAATTCTTCCGGCAAAACTTACGAGGTAAAAACAAAAGACGCGAACGCGCTTGGCATTTACAATATGACTGGAAATGTTTGGGAGTACATTTGGGATTGGTCTGGCACTATAACTAGCTCCACAAGCATAGACGGACCAACGTCAAGTTCAAGTGGAAAGCGCATGGTTCGCGGCGGAGGCTTTAACGCTAGCGCTGACGATTGCAAAATAGGCAGCCATGGTGTTCAAAATCCCCCTACCGATTCTTGGGCCAACTGCGGCGTCCGCGTCGCGCGCACTTTGGACTAAGCCGCTCGTGTTTTAGTTAGAAAGACCATGACGATATGTTCTAGAGGTTTCACCGCGACTTGTGGGCGCTGCCGCTTGCGCCGCGCTCTATCTCCGCTCCGCTTGCGCAGGCTCGCAAACCTTTCCTTTGTACAAAACCTTGGGGTGGACTACAATCTTTAGCTTTTTTTCCAGCGCGGCCAATTTGCGCAATTCCCATTCGTCGCCGATTACGATGTTCACGCCGCTCTTTCCCGCGCGCGCGGTGCGGCCGGAGCGGTGGACAAAAAAGTCTTCGTCGGGCGGAAAGTCGCATTGAATCACGCAGTCAATGTCGGGAATGTCAAGGCCGCGGCTAGAAAGGTCGCTTGTAACCAGCACCGGGCATTTTCCGCTCTTAAAATGGGCCAAAACCGACTGGCGCTCTTGGTTCTTTATCTTTGCGGTAAGCGCGGCGCAGTCGATTTTCTTGAACTTTAGTTTTTGGCAAATGTTTTCGACTTGGTCGGCGCGGCTTGTAAAGACAAGCGTCTTTTTGCTTTCCATCGCCCTGAGTATTGAGCGGGTCAAGTCGATTTTGTCGCGCCTCTCGGCAAAAAAGGCCCAATGCTCTATTTTTTCGCGCAAAACGTCTTCGAGCGGCAAAAGAATTGTCTCAAAGTCCGCTTCGGGAACGGTCGCAAGGCCGGAACGCGCGCCGCCGTCTTGGGCTTTTGAAAAGCGCGCGTCCTCAAGGAATTTTTGAGTCTTTTTTGTGATTGTCGCGCTGCAGGCGATTGTTTGAGTCTTTTCGTCAAAAAGCGATATGAGTTCCGCCGTTTCTTCGGCGATTTCCTTTGAGGCAAGGCGGTCGGCCTCGTCAAGGATTAAGGCGACGGCGCTTTCTATTTTAAGCTTTTTTAGGCGGCAAAGCTCCAGCAGGCGGCTTACAGTTCCGACGACTATCGCGGGCCTTTCCTTTAAGGCGTCGATTTGCCTTTTAAGCGGGGCGCCGCCGATAAAAAGGCCGCATTTTAAGTCGCTGACGCTAGAGGCCGCCTGTTTTAGTTGGGAGGCCAGCTCAAAGGTGGGGGATACGATTACTAAGCGGACGGCCTTGGCCGGATTTGGCTCCGATTCGATCTTTTGCAAAAGGGGCAGCAAAAAGGCGAAGGTTTTTCCGCTTCCTGTGGCCGACTGAAAAATCACGTTCTTTCCGGCCATGATTTGCGGAATCACTTGCTTTTGCACGGCAGTCGGCTCGCTTATCCCAAGCGTGGCCAGCTTTTGGCAAAGACCCTCGTTTATTCCTAATTCATTAAATCCGCTCATTCGCTTACTATAGCGCAAAGGCGCGATTTATGGTAGTATCTAAGCATGAAATTAGCGATTGACACTTTCGCCTGCGACAGCGGAAAAAGCGGCTTTGGCTCATACTTGACCGGCTTGACGGCCAATCTTCCCGCCCAAGACGGCGTGGAGTACGCGCTTTTTGGCGCTCCGCTGGACAGGTACACATATTCGGCCAACGTTCCCTTTTGCGAAGTCCGTTGCGGAGACTCGATGAACGCGCAAAGGTTTTGGCACAACTTTTCTTCCGCCCGTTTTTACAAAAAGAACAAAATCGACGCGGTCTTGTATCCGGCTGCCACCCGCCTTATGCCGGGCCGCTTTTCGGTCCCAAGCGCTGCGGTCTTGCACGATTCCCTAAGCAAGATTCTGGCCAAGTCGCGCTTTTCGCACAGATTGGCCTTGCGGGCCTTTGGCCGCGTTCAAAAAATAATCGTTCCAACAAACTTCATAAAAAACGACTTGCTGAGTCTTGGCTTTGACGGAAAGAAAATCGCGGTCGTCCGCCACGGAATAGACCACAACCTTTTTTACCAGCGGCCCTTGGAAGACCAGGCTACGCTCAACGTAAAGCCCTTCGCGATAAAGCGGCCCTACATCATTTACGCGTCCAGCATCACGGGCGCCGGAAAAAAGCACATAGAGTTGATAAAGGCCTTTGAGATTTTTAAAAAGAGAACGGACGCTCCGCACCGCTTGGTTTTGGCCGGCGCCGAAAACGCTTGGGGCGAGCAAGTCCACAAGGCGGCCTTTGAGTCCCCGTATTCTTCGGACATTTTCCTTACCGGTTTTTTTCCGCGCGAGGGCTTTCCGCTTTTGTGCGCGGGCGCGGACGCTTGCGTCTTTCCTTCCGTTCAAGAGGGGGTTGGGCTTCCGGTTGTCGAAGCGATGGCGTCAGGGGTTCCGGTGGCCGCGTCCAATTCCGGCGCCTTGCCCGAAATCTGCGCCGGAAAAGCCGTCTTGTTTGACAGCGACAATTTGGAAGAGATGGCGGCCGCGATAGAGACCGTCGCGACAGACAAAAAGGCCCGGTCAAAGATGATTGTGGAAGGCCTTGCCTGGAGCAAAAAATTCAATTGGCAGGAATGCGCCGAAAGCACTATAAAACTATTGAAGGAAGCGGCGGAGTAAATGACAATGTCATTGAGGCGCGAAAATTTTGTTCGCGCCTCAAAAAGACTGAGTCAAGGCTTTAAGCGTTAGCGCCCTTGACCAGCGATTATTGAGGCGCGAAAATTTTGTTCGCGCCTCAAAAAGACTGAGTCAAGGCTTTAAGCGTTAGCGCGCCTTGACCAGTCTTAGGCGGTTTGCTTTACGACTAGGCTTTCGGGCTTTGGAACCTTCTTGTTCTCAACAAATTCCTTTGTGATTTCAAGCTTTTTCTTTCCGGGGACGCTCGGAAGCTCGTACATCAAGTCCAAAAGCATTTTCTCGACAATCGCGCGCAAGCCTCGCGCTCCTGTCTTTTGCTTTATGGCCGTGTCGGCAATCGCGCCGATCGCTTCCTCGTTAAAGGTCAAAGCCACGTCGTCAACGGCGAACGAGGCTTGGAACTGCTTTGTAATCGCGTTCTTTGGCTGGGTAAGGATGGCAACCAAGTCGTCGCGGGTCAAGGCTTTTAGCGCGACTGTAATCGGCATGCGGCCGATAAGCTCCGGTATCAAGCCAAAGCGCACAAGGTCGTCGGGAGTCACTTGGTTCAAAAGCTGCATGCGCTCCTCGTCGGTCATTGTGGCGACATTTGAGCCAAAGCCCAGCGAGTGCTCGGCCGTTCTCTGCTCGATGATTTTGTCCAGGCCGACGAAGGCGCCGCCCAAGATGAACAAAATGTTTGTCGTGTCAATCTCAATCATTTCCTGGTTGGGATGCTTTCTTCCCCCCTGCGGCGGAACGGAAGCCTTTGTTCCTTCGATAATCTTAAGGAGCGCCTGCTGGACGCCTTCGCCCGAAACGTCTCTGGTGATTGAAGTGTTCTCGCTTTTGCGCGCGATTTTGTCAATCTCGTCAATGAATATGATTCCGCGCTCGGCGGCGGCTATGTTTCCGTCGGCGGCGTTTATCAGCTTAAGCAAAACGTTCTCCACGTCTTCGCCAACGTAGCCGGCTTCGGTCAAGGTTGTCGCGTCGGCGATGGCAAAGGGAACCTTTAGCTTTTGGGCCAAAGTGCGGGCCAGCAAGGTTTTTCCGCTTCCTGTCGGTCCTATCAAGAGAATGTTTGACTTTTCGATTTTGACTTCGTTTTGGTCGGGCGCCTGGCCCATCAAGGACATTCGCTTGTAGTGGTTGTAGACGGCGACGCTCAAAGCCTTTTTGGCGTAGTCCTGGCCCACGACGTATTGGTCAAGGTATTCCTTGAATTCCTTGGGGCTGGGAACTTTGCTCATTTCTATTTGGTCAACGCCGTTTTCCTCTTCGTCAAGGACTCGCGCGCAAAGTTCGGCGCAGTCCTTGCAAATGAAAATCTCGCCAATCCGGCTGGCGGCAAGCTTTCTGTCGGCGTCGGCGGGTTTTCCGCAAAAAGCGCAAAAGTTGTTGTTTGAACTGCGGAACAAGCTCATTTGCGCGCCTCCATGACTTGGTCGATGATGCCGTATTCAAGCGCGTCTTTGGCCGGCATGTAAAAGTCTCGCTCCATGTCTTTTGCGATTGTCTTTTCGCTCTGGCCTGTGGCGCTTGCCAAATATTCAATGGAAAGCTTCTTTAGGCGGACGATTTCCTTGGCCTGGATCGCGATGTCGCTTTCCTGTCCGCCAACGCCGCCGCGCGGCTGGTGGATCATGACTCGGCTTGAGGGAAGCGCGATTCGCTTTCCCTTTGTTCCGGCCGCGAGCAAAATCGCCGCCATGCTGGCCGCCTGTCCCAAGCAAATTGTCTGGATGGGGCAGCGCACGTATTTCATGGTGTCGTAAATGGCGAGGCCCGCCGTAACCGATCCGCCCGGCGAGTTTATGTACATGTTGATGTCTTTGTCTGGATTCTCTGATTCCAAGAAAAGAAGCTGGGCTACGACCAAGTCGGCCGTGGCGTCGTTGATCTCTCCGTCAACAAAAACGATTCGGTCTTTTAAAAGGCGCGAAAAGATATCGTAAGAGCGTTCCCCGTTTCCTGTTCGTTCAATAACGTAGGGAACCAAAGTGTTCATTTTTTCGTTCATAATTATAATATAGCGATTATTCCTTAAATCGTCTAGAGTTTGCAAAAAAAAGGCGGCAAAAAGGCAAAAAAGCCCCTTGCCGCGCCTTTTTATCCTGCCTTTGCCTTAGTTCTGCTTGAACAAGTCGGCGAAGTCCATCTTGTCGCCCTTTGAAACCTTGACTTCCTTGTAGAGCTCGTCGTAAAGCTTTTGCTCCTTCACGTCGTCGATAAGGTATTCCTTTGAGCGGGGGTCTTCGTAATGCTTTTTAACTTCCTCGACAGTTGAGTTGCTCTGGTCGGCGATTTCCTTGTACTTGGCCTCGATTTCTTCGGGTGTCACGGAAATGTTGCGCTCGCGGATAAGCTCGTCAACGATGATGCGGCTTTTGAGCATTTTCTCAGAGTCGCCTGTCCATTGCTTTAGCATGTCTTCCTTTGACTGGCCAGAGGCGGCGATGAGCTTTTCCAGCTGCTCCGGGCTTGTCTGGAACTGCTTGGCCATCATGTCCCAGCGGGCGTTGATTTCGGTGTCAAGCATGCTCTGGGGAAGGTCAAAGGGGTTCTTTTCGATAAGCTGGGTAAGAAGGTCGTTGTTCTTCATTTCGCGGACGCGGCGGTCGGCGGCGCTCTTCATGTTGATTTCAAGGTCCTTTTTAAGGTCGTCCAAAGTCTTGAACTTTTCGCTTACGTCCTGGGCCAAGTCGTCGTCAAGGGCGGGAAGGTTTCTAATCTTTACGGCCTTGAGAGTGGCGCGGCCTTTTTTGTCCTTCTTTCCGACTTCCTTTGTCTCGCCTTTTTTCATTCCGACAACGTCGTCAGAAATTCCGTAGGCGTCAGCGTCGCCGATTGTAAAGACGTATCCGTCGCGCTTTGTTCCGGCGATTTCGGCGCCGTCCTTGTCCAACTCAACGTAGTCAACGGTGACGATGTCTCCCTTTTGGGCGGCCTCGTCGTCGGCGCGGTCGGTGATTGTGGCGTTGCGCTCTTGGATGGCCTTAAGCTCGTTCTGCAATTCCTTGTCGCCAATCGTTACCTGCGGCTCCTTTACGTTGATTCCGCCAAAGTTCTTTACCGAAACCTTGGGGAAAACGTCGTACTTTACCGTGTAAGTGAGGTCTTTTTCCAAGTCCAAGGCCGGAGTTCCTTCCAAAACCGGCTGGGAGTAGGGAAGAGGCCTGTTGTCCTTTTCGGCCTCGTCCTGGAAAATTTCGTTCAAAGAGCTGTCGATGATTTCTCCCAAAGCGTCGGCCTTGAGAGCCTCGCCGTACTTGCGCTCCAATACGTTGGCGGGAACGTGGCCCTTTCTAAAGCCCGGAAGCTGGATTTCCTTGGCGATTTTGGCCAAGGCGTCCTTGTATGACTTTACGACGTCGTCTTTTCCGATTGTGACTGTAAGCTTTACCGACGATTTTTCCTGCGGAGTGAATTCCTTCTTCAACTGCATATTGTTCCTCACTAAAAATGATTTGTAAAAAAAAAGCGGTCGGGAAACGCTTCCTAACCGCCAAATTTTAGAGCGGAAAACGGGAGTTGGACCCGCGACATCCACCTTGGCAAGGTGGCGCTCTACCACTGAGCTATTTCCGCAAATTTTTTTGGCCTATAGGCCTAGAGCGGAAAACGGGAGTTGGACCCGCGACATCCACCTTGGCAAGGTGGCGCTCTACCACTGAGCTATTTCCGCGTATGCGAGAGGAGGGACTTGAACCCTCACGCCAAGGGCACTAGATCCTAAGTCTAGCGTGTCTGCCATTTCACCACTCTCGCAGACAGAACGCGCCTAAGGCGATTTTTAGACTATAATGAAATCGCGCGATTTTGTCAATAGTTTAAAGTGAGGAAAACAAAAAAAAATCGCGCTGAAAGTTGATTCGGCGCGTCTTTTCTTTTTTTTTCGGAAATAGCCGCAAGCGCAAAAAAAAATCGCCTTCCGGTTGAAAGGCGATTTGAGTTGAGCCATGCCGGCTTCGAACCAGCGACCCACAGATTAAGAGTCTGTTGCTCTACCAGCTGAGCTAATGGCCCGTAAAAATAACTTGCGTCCGACAGGATTCGAACCTGCTACCACCGGATTCGAAGTCCGGGACTCTATCCAGATGAGCTACGGACGCGATACCAGGCGACAACATTTTCCTGTGGATTGGGTGCCTGGTGGGGATCGAACCCACGACAACCAGATCCACAATCTGGCGCTCTACCGCTGAACTACAGGCACCAAGTTATCGACGTAAAATGATACTATCAAATTTCGCGCGTTTTTGTCAATAGGTTGCCGCCTTTTTTTCGATTTTTTTTTCTTTTTTTTTCGCGCTTCCGCTGCGCTTTGGAAGGAAAAATTTCCTAAACTTTTTTTTTCAGATTCCGAAATTCAAACGAGAAGAGGCTTCTTTTAGGAGGAAAATTATGGCGGAAAAACTTTCTGTAATGGACATTTTGGAAAAGGAGAACGAGACGCTTGACAGGCTGCTTGACGTCCAGAGCAACGTCCACATCGCTGTAAAGACCCGCAACTGGATTGGGCTTGAGGACGACCTTGAGAAAATCCGCGTTCTTTCGCTTGAGTTTTCTGCCTTGGAGGAAAAGCGCGAGGCCGCCTCTTCCAACGAGATAAAGCCCGATGAAAAGGCTCTTATGCTAAAGCTTCACTCAAAGCTTTTGAGGTCAAAAATCGAAAACCAAATTTTGAACAAATATATAGAAACAAGCCGCGGCTTTGTCCAGGGAATTTTGGAGAACGCCGTTCCGCAAAGAAGGAACATCGTCTACACGCGAAACGGAAAGGTTTTGAAGCGCGAGCCCGAAAGCGTCGTGCTTAACCGCATCTTCTAAGGAGAAACATAGTATGTCAACATTCGCAGGAATAGAAATCGGAAAGCGCAGCCTTAACGCGCACCAAAGCTCAATCACGACGGCGGGCCACAACATCACAAACGCCAACACCGAAGGCTACTCGCGCCAGCGCGTCCAGCTAAAGTCCTTTGATCCCATCTACAGGCCCGACCTTAGCCGCGCCGAAGTTCCGGGGCAAATCGGCCAGGGAATGGAAGCGGAGTCGATCACCCGCGTGCGCGACGAAATGCTTGACCAGCGCATCGTGGCGCAAAGCAACGAGGAGTCTTACTGGGACACAAGAAGCAAGTACTACACGATGCTTGAGCAAGTTTACAACGAGCCGGACGACGTTTCTGTCCGCACGACAATGGACAAGTTTTGGGAGTCTTGGCAGGAACTTAGCTTGAATCCAGAAAGCCAGGCCCACCGCGAGGCCGTCGTATCGCGCGGACAGTCGCTCGTAAACTCAATCCAAAACCGCGACAAGGCCTTGACAGGAATCGGAAACCTTTTGAACAGCGACATCGAGTCAAATGTCGAGCAGCTTAACGACATCGCAAACCAAATCGCCTCGCTTTCAACCGAAATCGTGCGGTCAAAGGCGATGGGCGACAATCCCAACGACTTGCTTGACAGGCGCGACGCGCTCGTTGAAAAGCTTTCCAAAATCGCGAACATCACAAGCGACCAGCGCGACTCGGACGAGTTTATGGTCCACATCGACGGCCACATTTTGGTTCAGGGCGGAATCGCGCGCAATTTTGACGTTGAGTCTGTCGTTGACAACAACGGATACTCGCGCGTCGTATGGGCCGACACAAGGAACGAGGCCGTCGTTAAGGGCGGCTCTTTGGGCGCCTTGATAGAGCTTCGCGACGTTGACGTCAGGAACGAAATCCAGTCGTTGAACACGATGACGATGAACTTTACAGACTTGGTCAACGACGTCCACAGAAACGCCGTGGGCGCCAACAAGACGACCGGCCTTGACTTTTTTACAAGCCGACCCTTTGTCGAAAACACTAACGGAAACTACGACTCCAACGGAGACGGCGTTGAGGACAAGACTTACGCCTTCCGCTTTACCGGAACCAACGCGCTTGACGCTCAGGAGCAAATCGGGATCGAAGGCGTGATGACTCTCGCCGGCCACACAGGAACGATCCAAGTGGCCTATTATCCGACCGACCGCGTCGAGGACGTTGTAAACCGCATAAACGATTCCAACGGAGAGGTCAAGGCCTACCTTGACCGCAACAACAACTTGGTCCTTAAGGCCACGACAAGCCAGGCGATCGAAAACCCGGACTTTGTCATCCGCCACGTGGAAGACTCGGGCCACTTTTTGGCCGGCTACGCGGGAATCCTTGCCGGAAGCGGAGCGGAAAACGCCTACGACTGGGACTCGGCCGACGCTGTCAACGTTCTTAAGGGCGCCGACGGAAACGGAAGCCGCGCGCAGTTCGCCGTGGCTCCCTACACAAATCCGTCAACTTACATTGAAATCAACGGCGTTATCAAAAACGACGTTATGAACGTCGCCTCGGCCTACGCAGCCCGCGACGGCCGCGCGATGAGCGGTGACGGAAACGCCGCCGCCGAAATCGCTTCCATCCGCAACACAAAGGTCATGATTGGCCGCGAGCGCACGCTTGACGACTACTTTGCCGACAGCGTCACAAACGTCGGCCTTATGGGAGAGCAGGCCGAGACAAACCTTATGAGCCAGCGCGCGATTATGGACGACCTTCGAGGCCTTCGCGACTCCATCAGTGGAGTCAACATCGACGAGGAGCTTGCCGACATTATGAAGTTCCAGCACGGCTACAACGCCGCCGCGAAGTTCGTTACGGTAATCGACGAGATGATAGACACGGTGATTAACCGGCTCGGCGTCTAACAGTTAAGGTAAATTAAGGAGTAGCGGCAAGATAAACGGTTGCAAGCCAAAGATTGAATGATTGCCGCATAAGCCGCAACATTCGCGCTCGCAGCCAAACTCGCGCGAACAGCGGTACTTTTTGGAGGTTTTGATATGAGAAGAATCAGTTCGGGAATGAATGACACAGACGTTCAGTCTAGGTTGAGAATACAGGAGTTCAAGCTTAACAAGGCCAACAACCAGTTGGGAAGCCAGAGGCGCATTCAGGAATTGCGTGACGACCCAATCGCCGCCGGCCACTTGGTCCGCTACCAGTCGTTCGCCGGCCGCGTAAAGCAGTTTGAGGAAAACGCGCAAACGCTCACCGAACGCTTTACCGTGCGCGAAGGCTACATGAACGATTCCTTGCAAATCATGCAGCGCGTGCGCGAGCTTGCCGTTCAGGGCGCCCATGGAACTTACACTAAGGACGACCTTCAGAATATGGCCGGCGAGGTTGACCAGCTTTTGCGCCAGATGATTCAAAACGCCAACGCCGTCGACCAAGACGGAAACTCTCTTTTTGCCGGAACCAACACAAAGGTCACGGCCTTTGAAGTCGAGATGGGAAACGTCGAAGGCTCGGGCGTTCCGATGATTCAGGAAGTCATTTACAACGGAAACGTGGCCTCGAACAACGTCGAGGTTGACGAAGGCCAGTATTTGGAAGTCAACAATTCCGGAAACCGTACTTTCTGGGCCGACAAGCAGACTTTGACAAGCGGCCGCGACACGACAAACTGGGTGGCGCAAAACGACTCGCTTATTTCCGTTGACGGAAAAGAAATCCAGGTTTCCGCCGGCGACAACATTTACGCTGTCATTGCCAAAATCAACAATTCCGACGCCGCCGTAAAGGCAAGCCTTGACCCGATAACCCGCGGCCTTCACTTGCAGACAACCGACGCCCGCCAGCTTTGGCTTAAGGACGAGGAGGGAAGCGTACTCACCGACCTTGGCGTAATAAGCGGAACGGAACAGAGACCGCCCTACAACTACGCCACGGGAACCCGCGTCTCTGGCGGAAGCATGTTCGACAGCGTAATCGCTCTTAGAAACGCGATGCTAAAGGGCGACCAAGAGGCTATCGGAAGCCGCGTTTTGGGAAGCCTTGACGCGGGCCTTGGAAACCTTGTGACCCGCATCGCGGAGAACGGTTCCAACTACGAAAGGGCCTCGCTCAACGTTACCCGAAATTCCCAAACCGCGCTCAACGTGACGCAAATGATAGCGACGGAAGGCGACCTTGACTTTACCAAGGCCGTCACCGACATGAAGATGATGGACTACGTTCACCAAGCCTCGCTTAGCGTCGCCGGAAAAATGTACTCAAGCAGCCTTTTGAATTACATGAGATAATTTAGGAGTTTTTTAACATGGATGTCAAAACTAAAATCGGAACGACAGTTCAAGTCCAGGACAAGGACATTTTGGAAATTCCCGAAGGCCTTTTTGGATTTGAGGAATACAAAAAATACGCGATATGCGAAAGCGAATACGCGCCCTTTATGTGGATGCAGTCATTGGACGAGGCAAGCCTGGCCTTTTTAATCGTCGATCCCTTTTTGGTCGCGGACGACTACGAGCTTGACGTTGACGACAAAGCCTTGGCCAAGATTGGAATCACCAATCCAACCGACGTTTGCGTTATGGCGATTGTCACGATTCCCGCCGGCGGAACGCCTGTCACCGCCAACTTGCAAGGCCCTCTCGTCATAAACAGGACCAACAACAAGTGCATGCAAGTCATCTTGGGAAGCAGCAAGTGGACCACAAAGCATGACATAATGAAGGCGCTCAAGGCAAAAGACGCGCGGGGAGACGCCTGATGCTAATCCTTTCCAGAAAAACCGACGAAAAAATCAAGATTGGCGAGGACATAACCCTTACCATAATCGAAATTCGCGGCGACCAAGTCAAAATCGGAGTCGAGGCTCCCAAAAACGTTAAGGTTTTTAGGCAGGAAGTCTTCAACGCGATCAAGAACGAAAACAAGTCCGCGGCCGAAATTCCCAACGTTTCGGGCATCGACGCGATCACCAAGCTTTTCAAGTCCTGACTCGTCGCTTTTGCCGTGCGATTAAAATTATCGCGTTGTAATAGCAACGGTCAAGGCGCGCTTCGCTTAAAGCCTTGACTCGTCGCTTTTGCCGTGCGATTAAAATTATCGCGTTGTAATAGCAACGGTCAAGGCACGCTTCGCTTAAAGCCTTGACTCGTCGCTTTTGCCGTGCGATTAAAATTATCGCACGGCAATAATTTTTTGTTATAATTTAAAGAAAATCCTGGAAATTTTATAAAAAATCCATCATCGCCTGTATCTTATATATGTGAAAGGTTTTGAAAGCAAAGGCGGATTTGGCGAAAAAAAACTCCTTACAGTGTTGTTTGGCCCGGAACGCTGTTTGCGTTGCGGGCTGTGCGTTTGCTCATCCTCCTTCTCCTTATGCTCCAAATGCGCTCTTGAGCTTCAAAACTTTGTCCCGCTTGATTCTCCCCGCCGCTGCAAGAAGTGCGGAAAGCTTTTGCTTTCAGAAAGCGAGCTTTGCATGGAATGCCGCGAGCGCGGCGGAGAAAGCAGTTTGGACGCGCTTTTTCCCCTCCACAGCTATCGGCAGTGGAAAAAGGAATTGGCGTTCGCTTGGAAGTCGGAAGGGCAGAGGGGGCTTTCCCCTCTGTTCGCCCGCCTTCTTTTTAAGGCGATAAAAGAATTGGGCTTGGAGCGAACGCCCTTGGTTCCTGTGCCGCCGCGACCGGGAAAAATAAAGGAAAAGGGCTGGGATCAAGTTGACGAATTGGCTTCGATTTTGGAAAAAAAGAGCGGAATTTTGGTCCGCCGGGACATTTTGCTTAGAAAAAGCGGCGGCCAGCAAAAAAAACTGGGCAGGGACCAACGCTTGGGAGCGGCGGGGGCTGTCTACGCCTTAAGGGGAGAGCCAGGCGATTCGGCGGCTTTTGGCGCCGTCATTCCCAAAGAAGCCGTCCTTTTGGACGACATCGTGACTACCGGCGCCACGATGGAAAAATGCGCCTGGCTTTTAAAGGCCGCCGGCGTCAAAAAAGTCACTGGCTTGGCTTTGTTCCGAGTGGGCTAGCTCCGCTCGTGTTGTAAAATGAAAGGCTGCAATTGTTGTTTCGAGCGGCTTCACCGCGTCCATAGGACGCTGCATGACGCGCGTTTTTTATCTTGCATTTTTTACGAAAGCGCTTTATAATAGAAAAATGTAATTGGAGGAATTATGGCTGGCGAAGACATACAGTATCAGCTTGTTACATTTCAGCTTGGCGAAGAATTGTACGGCGTTAACATTATGGACGTTAAGGAAATTGTAAAGACGCAGCCTGTGCGGCCTTTGCCCAACGCTCCTTATTATGTGGAAGGAATTTTCAACTTAAGAAAGGAAATAATTCCTGTAATCAATTTGCACAAACGCTTCCGCCTTAACAAGGCTGTTTTGGAAGACGGCGAGGACGAAGGCGGATTTGTCATTTTGAATATAGACAACAACCGCATCGGAATCATAATCGACCGCGTCGCGCGCGTCGTTCCCGTTTCCGGCGCGGACATAAAGGCTCCGCCGCAGATGTTCAGCGGAATCGGCTCTGAATACATCCAGGGCGTAATCCAAAAAAAACCGGATTCACCTTACTTGATTATGCTCGACATACGCCGGCTCTTTAACGCGAAAGAATTGCAAAAAATTATCGAAGTAAAACAATGATTCAAACATTCAGCTCAACCATTCGCCGAAAGGAAATGGACGCGGTCTTGACTTGCATGGTGGACGAAAAAATCGGTCCCGGCGAGTTGAACGCGCGCCTTATTCAGACGGCAAAAGAATTTTTTTCATGCGCGGGCGCTGTCGCATTGCGCACCCCCGCCGCCGCCCTTAAGTACGCCCTCAAGGCTCTTAGCCTTGAGGCTGGAAGCGGCGTCATGCTTAGCGCTCTGGCTCCATCTTGGCAATGCGCCGTGGTGGAGGAATTGGGATTTAAGCCCGTGGTCTTGGACGTCCAGCCCGAAACGGCCCTTGTCAGCGCCGAAACGGTTTCGCAGGGAATCCAAAACGGCGGCCGCGCCCTTGTGTTGCGCGAAAGCCTTGGAATCCTTCCTGACTTTGAAGGCATTTTGGCCTTGGGCATGCCTGTAATCGAGGACATAAGCCAGAGCGCCGGCGGAATCGTTCCGCAAGCGGCGGAAGGCGACGCGAAGGCGCAGGAGCAAAAGAAAGAGGCTCCAAGCGAGCAGGAAGGAGTGGAGGCCGCGAAAGCCGAAGTCAAGGGAAAAAAAGCCGGCTCTTTTGGCGTCTACGCGATTTGCTCCCTGGAAGAGCGCGACGTAATCACCGCAGGCGGCGGCGCCTTGCTCATGGCCGCCGGAAGGCGCGATTGGCCTGTGCTAAAGGCTTTGTCCGAAAATATTTCGTCAATAGAAATGCTTCCCGACATTAACGCGGCGCTTGCCACGGTTCAGATTAAGGAATTTGCCAGGAACGAGGCGCGTCGCAAGGAAATTTACGCGCTCTTCAACCGTTCCGTCATGACAGGAAAAAACAAGTGTTTTGTCCGCGACGTCGAGTTGAATTCAACGATTTGGTCTTTTCCAATCGCCCTCAACAGCGGATTTAAGGATGTAAAAGCTTACGCTCAAAAAAAGGACATAGAAGTTCGCTTGGCTTTTGAAGACTCAATAATCGCGGCCAAGGAAGAGGAATTTGGTTCCGCTTGCAAAAACGCCAAGGCCCTTGCCTTAAGGACGGCCTCGTTCCCCTTGTATCCGCGCTTGAACAGAAGCCAAATCGAGAAGATTTCAAAAGTGTTGGTAACTCTTCCGTAATGAAAAATTGCCTTGTTGTCGTAAACACAGATAAGCCCAAGTCCGAAATGCTCGGAATTGAAGTCGCCAACTTTCTAAAGCCGCGCGGCGTGGACTACACTTTTTTGGACTTTAACGGCAACGAGCAAGATTGCGATTGGAAATCCTTTGACTTTGCGATAACGCTTGGCGGCGACGGCACGGTTTTGTTCGCCGCGCGGGGGGCGGCCCGGCATTCGATTCCCGTCTTCCCGATAAACCTTGGCGAGTTTGGCTTTATCGCCGGCGTTCAGCCCGACGAATGGCAAGAGTCGCTGGAACTTTTTTTGCAAGGCAAGCTAAAGACTGTTTTGCGCACGATGCTCGACGCGCGGATAATCCGTGACGGAAAGACAGTCGCCGGCTACCAAGCGCTCAACGACATCGTTGTCAGCGCCAAAAGCGCGGCCCAAACGATTTCGATGGACATTTGCGTAAACGAAACGACGCTTGGCCATTTTAAGGCGGACGGCGCGATTGTTTCAAGCCCGACAGGCAGCACCGCTTATTCGGCCAGCGCCGGCGGCCCGATTGTAGGCCCCGACTTGGACGCGCTTGTTTTGACGCCGCTCAATCCGTTTTCTTTGAGCGCGCGGCCCATTGTTTTTTCGACCAGGGCGCTTTTGCAAATGCGGCTGGTTCCGTCTAGGAACCGCGACGCGATTCTTACAGTTGACGGACAAAAGCCGATAGACTTAAAGGACTACGACATAATTCAAATTAAAAAATCGGAGCATGACGCGATTTTGGCAGGAACTTCCGTGGAAAAATTTTATAACGCGCTCCGCAACAAGTTGAACTGGTCCGGCGGACCAAACGGAGGCTCTAATGCTTGAATCGTTGAAAATCAAGGACTTTGCCCTTATAGATTCCTCTTCGGTGGAATTTTCCAAGGGCTTTAGCGTCCTTTCGGGAGAAACCGGCGCGGGAAAATCAATACTTATAGGCGCGATTTCATTTTTGCTTGGCGGAAAGGCCGGCTCGGAATCGATAAGGGCGGGCTGCCAAGAAGCCAGCGTTTCGGGCGTGTTTTCGCTTCCGCCAAAAAGTCCGTCCGACCGCGACCTTTCAATGGAAACGGAGGAAGAGCCGTTAAGCGCCCGCGAATGGCTTAGCCAGCGCGGAATAGAAGACGAGGACGGCCAAATCATTTTGCGCCGAGTCGTCAGGGCTGGCGGAAAAAGCGGCGCTTGGATTCAAGGAACTCCCGTTCCCCGCGCGGACTTGGCGAAGTTCAGCGAGTTTTTGATTGACATACACGGCCAGCACGAGCACCAGTCGCTTATGCGCGTGGCCGAACACAGAAAATTTTTGGACAGCTATTGCGGCATTGTCGAAGAAGTGGCCGCCTTTACAAAGCTTTACGCCGCGCTGGTCGAAAAGCGCGCGGCTTTGCAGTCCCTAAGCGGAAGCGCCGCCGAGCGCGAGCGCCGCGCGGATTACCTAAAGTTTTCGATTCAAGAAATCGAGGACGCAAAGCTTAAGGCTGGCGAAGACGAGGCTTTGGCCGCGGAAGAGTCCAAGCTTCTGGGCTTTGAAAAGCTTTATTCTGAAGTCCAGCGGGTCAACGAAATTTTTTCAGGCGAAGAGGGAGGCATCGAGTCGCTTTTTAAGCAGATGCGCTCTTCAAGCGAAAAGGCGGCCAGCCTTGACGGCTCGCTTTCGGAATTGGACGGCCGCGTTCAAAACGCTTGGTACGAGATTTCGGACATAAGCCAAAGCTTCCGCTCATACCAAAATTCCTTGGTCTTTGACCCGGCCCGCTTGGAGGAAGTCCAGGGCCGACTAGACGTCATTTACAAGCTTAAGAAAAAATACGCCTCCAGCGTAGACAGCCCCTTGCAGGCGGTTTTTGACTATTTGGCGCAAGCTTCGGCCGAGCTTGAGACCTTGGAATCTTCTTCCGTCAACAAAGAGGGGCTTGAAAAGGAAATCGCCGCCTTGGAGCGAAAGGTTTACGAGACCGCAAAGGCGATTTCGGCCAAGAGGCAGGCCGGAGCCGCCAAAATGTCGGCCCAAGTCGAGGCGGTTTTGCAAAAGCTTGGCATGGCCGGAACCAAATTCAGCGTGAGCATAAGCCAAAAGGCCGGCGACGCTGTGGAGCAAAAGTGCGGCCCCTACGGAATGGACGACATAGAATTCTTGATTTCCGCGAATCCCGGCTCTCCTATGGCGGGGCTTTCAAAAATAGCGTCCGGCGGCGAATTGAGCCGCGTAATGTTGGCTTTAAAGACGATTTTCGCCCAAAGCGACAAGGTTCCGACCCTTATTTTTGACGAAATCGACACTGGAATTGGCGGAGAAGTCGCCGTCGCGGTGGGCGAGCACATGAAAAATTTGGCAAAAAATCGTCAAATTTTATGCATAACGCATCTAGCGAGCATCGCGGTTTTTGCCGATAATCAAATTAGAATACAAAAGTCTGTTGAAGGCGGCATAATGAAAACCCGCGCGGCTCCTGTCCAAGGAGAGGAGCGAGTCGCGGAAATTGCCCGAATGTTGTCTGGAGACCAGCAGAGTTCCGAATCGTTGGAACACGCTAGGTCGATGTTGAAAAAGTACTCCAGCATGCCGCTATAAGACAAACGGGAGCGCGAAATGGCGAAAATTACAAACGAAGACCGCGAGCTTTTTAAAAAAGAAGCCAAGCAGTACGAGGATTTAATTAAGGCCGAATTGGACAAGGAAAAGGAGATGCTCGCCACGATGAAGGGCGACGCTGTCGGCGTGGAATACAAGAAGTTGATTCTGGCCGAGCAGATGATTTACATCGCCACGCTTTACAACGCCATCAATTCCGCTTCCGTAAAAATTCTTGAAGTAAAGAACAACGACGCCCTCAACGAAGGCCGAAAGATTTTGTACAAGGCCATCATTTACCTTGAGGAAGTCGTGACCAATCTCATAAACGTCGCGCAGTCTGAGATTTCCGACAACTTAGACGCCATTTCGAACACTCCGCTTGAAAAGCGCTATTACTTGGTAAGAAAGCTTGGCTTGGCCATTCAAATGATCATTGACGCTTTTGGCGACAACTCAAAATGGAAGTGGTCATTTGTCGAGTTGGAAGGCCGCTTTGCCGTCGTCGCCAAAAACATGTACGACTTTAAGAATTACATAAAGGCTTATTTTGACCCTTCCAATCCAGACAACGAAACTTCGATTTTGTACCTTAGGCTTATAAGAACTTTGCTGGACAAGTCGGCCAACGCCTACCGCGACAAGTACGAGCTTTCAAGCCGCCGCCTGGACGACATGAAAGCGGCGATAAACTTTTTGCTTGCCTTGCGCCGCGTAAGCGTTGCCCTTGGCGAAAGCGACACCGCCGAAGAATTGAAGAAAAAGGCGATGACTTGGAAGGAAAAGATGGAAGCCGACCAAAAGGCAGGTAAGTCAAATTAAAAAAAAATCCCGCGCGAGCGGGATTTTTTTTTATGCCTGTCATGTTTTATATTACGCAAACACGCTCATCGAAAGGACGTGTGTCGGGCAGCCTTCGACGCATTTTCCGCAGCCGCCGCACTTTTCGTAGTCAATTTCTGGAATGCCGTTCACAAGCTTTATCGCGCCGGGCTCGCAGGCCTTTTCGCACTTTCCGCACTTGATGCAGCCGTTCTTGCAGTTTTTCAAAATTGAAGGCTTGTTGTCGCTCTTGTTTTGGCAAAGGGCGATGGGGCCTTTTGTCTCCACATTGTAAAGCTTTATCAAATGCTTGGGGCAGGCGCGGACGCAAGCGCCGCAGCCCGTGCAGTTTTCAAGGTCGATTTTTGGAAGCCCGTCGTCGCCGATGACAATTCCGCCAAAATCGCAGGCGGCCGCGCAATCGCCAAAGCCCGCGCAGCCAAACGAGCAAAGCTTTGTTCCGTTAATCGCTTGGACGGCGGCGGCGCAAGTTTGGATTCCCTTGTATTCGCCGCGAGGCTTTGCGCAGTCTTTTGTTCCCCGGCACATAAGGACGGCGGCCTTTTTCTCTGCCGTTACGGTCACGCCCAAAACCTTGGAAAGCTTTTCGGCCACTTCCGCGCCGCCGGCCGTGCAAAGGTTGGGAGCCACTTTTCCTTCGGCGACGGCTTTTGCGTAACCGTCGCAGCCTGGAAAGCCGCAGCCGCCGCAGTTGGCGCCCGGCAATTGCTCGCGCACGTCAACTTCCTTTTGGTTCACCGGAACCGCGAATATTTTTTTAAAGAGTCCCAGCAAAAGTCCCAGCAAAAAGGCGATTGCGAACGAGACTCCGATTGTAATTAAAATTGTGTTCATATTCCACCTGCCCTAGATTAGGCCCTTGAAGCCCATGAACGAAAGCGCCAAAAGCGATGTCGCCAAAAAGAGGCCGGAGTTTCCTTTTAGGAATGCCGGCATTTTTGAAGTCCTTAGGCGCTCGCGGATTCCAGCCATAATCACCATCGAAAGCAAAAAGCCGCCCGCGCTTCCAAGCGCGTAGACGATTGACTGGACATAGCTGTAGTTTTTGCTGATGCAGTTCAACGTGATGGCGAGCACCGCGCAGTTGGTTGTAATCAAGGCAAGGTAAACGCCCATCGCGCTGTACAAGGCCGGAGACGATTTTTTAAGATAGAACTCAACCAATTGAACGAGCGAGGCGATTACCAAGATGAAAATCAAGGTTTGCAAAAACTGCAATTTAAGCGGAACCAAGACGCAATAGTAAATCGGGTAGGTGGCCGCCGTGGCAAGCAAAATCACAAAAGAAGTCGCGATTCCCATTCCAGCGGATTTTCCCGTGTCGCTTGTCATTCCCATAAAGGGGCAGAGCGCCAGGTATTGGACCAAAATCACGTTGTCGACCAGCATGGCCTTTAAGAATATTTTTAGAAGTTCGTTCATTTTTGCGCTCCTTTGTTTTTCTTCATCTCTGAAAGTCCAAGCGTGAGCGCTATCATGATTCCAAAGACAAAGAAGCCGCCGCTCGCTCCGCTAAAAAAGCCTATGGCGTTTTCTTCGGCAAAAACCTCAACGCCAAAAATCTTTCCGCTTCCCAAAAGCTCGCGGACAAGCGAGATGGCCGCCAAAACCCAAGTGTAGCCGATTCCCATTCCCAACGCGTCCAAAATCGAATGGCCCACGCTGTTCTTTGACGAGAAGGCTTCGACGCGGCCCATGATGATGCAGTTTACTACAATCAACGGGATAAAGACGCCCAGCGAGTCGCTCAAGGCCGGAAGATAGGCTTGCAGCAAAAGCTGGACAATCGTCGTGAAGGCCGCGATTACGATGATGAAAATCGGAAGGCGAATCGCCGATGGAATAAGCTTCCTAAAAAGGCTTATGATGATTTCGCTCATCAAAAGAACGAACGTCATGCTTAGCCCCATTCCGATTCCGTTGAATACGCTTGTGGTTACGGCAAGCGACGAGCAAAGTCCGATGGAAAGAACCAAAAGCGGGTTTTCTTTTACGATGCCGTTTGTGAAAATTTTAAATGGGCTCATTTGCTTCCTCCCGCAAGATAGTTTTTGACGGCGGCCGCCGCGTTTGAAACCAAGGCTCCCATAGTGTTGGAAGTGATTGTCGCTCCGCTTATCGCCTCAAAGTCGCTTCCAAGGGCGAGCGGCGCGCTTGCGTCTAGTCCGGCAAACTGGCCGTAGAAGGTCGTTCCCTTGGAGTTCTTGTAATTTGGGTCGGCGGCCTTTTGTCCAAAGCCCGGCGAGTCGGACGTCTTTAGAATGTGGACGCCGGCGATTTTTAGGCTGTTGTCAAAGCCCGCTATCAAGGTTGTCATGTCGTAAGTGGGGCCGGTGGCCTTGACAGCGTATCCGGCTGTCTCGCCGCCTTTTTTTACCGCGTAGAAGGATTCGATTGTCGCGGCCCCGCTTTGCTTTTCAAAGGCTTCGATTTTTTCAAAGCCGTCCGCGTCGGGAAAAATCATTTTGAGCGCGGCGCTTTCTTTTTCAAGCGCGAGGCGTTCGATTGTGGGCGCGGTCACGTTGTTGACCAAGGCAAGCGCGAAGCAAGCCGCCGCCGCGTAAAGGGCAAGGATTACGCCCAGCTTTAAGGCTTCTTTCATTTGGCGCCTCCTTCTTTTTTGTAGCCGTATTTTCGCGGCGTGAGTTTGTTCAAGAAAGGCGTGATTGAGTTCATGATTAAAATCGAGAACATTACGCCTTCGGGGTAGCCGCCGAATTTTCTTATTAGGAACGTAAGCAAGCCGCAGCCCGCGCCGAAAACGATTCTTCCGTAAGAAGTGACCGGAGTCGTGACGTAATCGGTGGCCATAAAGACCGCGCCAAAGACAAGGCCGCCCGACAACAGGTGGGCCAAAACGTCGCCGCCAGAGGCGAACATCAAGAGCGCGAAAGTTCCCACCATAAAGACCGGCGTTCTCCAATCGACGAATCTTGTCGCGATTAAGAAAAGCGCCGAAATCAAAATCAGCAAGATTGAAGACTCGCCGATGCAGCCGGCCTGCCGTCCGATGAACAATTGCCAGTAGTCAATGGCGGCGCCCGGCGTCGTGGCGCTTGTGACCGCGTCGGCCTGCTTTAACGTTGAAAGAATCGTAGCCGAGCTTGTCGCGTCGGGAAGGGGGCTGATCCAAGAAGCGCCCATCGCGGCGGGGAAGCTTGCAACCAAAAAGGCGCGGCCGGTCAAAGCCGGGTTCCAAACGTTTGAGCCAAGGCCGCCGAAAAGCTGCTTGGCCACGATGATCGCAAAGAAAGAGCCCAAGATTGTTTGCCAAAGGGGCAGCGTCGGCGGCAATGCCAAGGCAAGCAAGAGGCCTGTTATCACGGCCGAGCCGTCACCCGCGCTTTGTCTTTTCTTTGTGATTTTGTTGAAAAGCCATTCGCTTGCGACTGCCGTGGCGACGCTCGCGCAAATCGTAAGAAGCGCGGGGATTCCAAAAAGAATCACGCCATAAACCGCCTCGGGCAGCAGGGACAGGACAACCGTCCACATTACGTGGCGCGTTTTTATTTTGCTCGCAATATGCGGTGAAGAAGAAAGTTGAATCATTTTGCGCCTCCGTTAGCGTTTTGGGCTTGGGCTTCCGCCGCCTTTTGCGCGGCCGCGGCCTTTTCGGCGGCGATTCTCGCGCGCTCCAAATTTTTTCCGATTCTTATTGTCTGCACAAGGCGGACGCGGGACGGGCAAACATAGGCGCACGAGCCGCATTCGATGCAGTCCATCAAGCCGTATTTTTTTGCGGCGGACAAGTCTTCCGTGTCAACCGAGCGGACAATCAAGGTCGGAGTCAAGCGCATCGGGCAAACATGGACGCAGGCGCCGCAAGTGATGCAGGGATTTGTTTCCGCGGTGTCGATTTCCTTTTTGGTCAGGAACAAAACGCCGCTCGTTCCCTTTTGGACGGGGAAGGCCGCGCTCTGCATTGAAAAGCCCATCATGGGGCCGCCCGAAATTATTTTCACGACGTTCTCATCGTCAACTTCTATGACGGACGGAATCAAGTCGCTTACAAGCGTTCCGATTGGAACCAAAAGGTTTTTTGGCTCCTTTACGCCGAGGCCGCTTACGGTAAAGGCGCGCTCGATGAGGGGCTTTCCAAGCCTAAAGGCGTCGCTAATCGCGCAAACCGTTCCGACGTTGCAGACAACGCAGCCCGCGCTTGCAGGAAGGCCGCCGGCCTTGACCTCGCGGCCAGTGACGGCGGTGATTACGTTCTTTTCCGCGCCTTGCGGATACTTTGTCTTTACGACAACGACCTCGACTTTTTCCTTGCCGCTGTCGGCGGCTTTTTTGGCGGCCTCCTCAAGCTTGGGAATAAGATGGGCCTTGTTGCTTTCCAAAACAATCTTTGCTTTTCCGCCGACGATTTTTTGGACAATCAAAAGGCCGTCGATTACCTTGCTGGCAGCCTCGTCCATCGTCTGCTCGTCAACGGTAAGGTATGGCTCGCATTCGGCGGCGTTAAGCAAAACGTAGTCTATCTTGCAATCCTTTGGCGGGTTCAATTTTACGTGAGTGGGGAATGACGCTCCGCCCATTCCGCAAATGCCCGCGTCGCGGACTCGCGCCAGGGCCTCTTCCTTTGAGCAGGAATAGGGGTCAAGCGGCGGCATGAAAGTCTCGCCCGAGGCGGGGTCTTCGTCCGCGGCGATCACTATGCAGGGAACTTCCGAGTTTGCGGTTGAAAGGTTTGAGACGATTTTCTTTACCGTTCCGCTTACGGGGGAGTGGACCGGAGCGCTTACAAAGGCGTCGCTTTTGGCTATGACTTGCCCGCGGGCCACTTTGTCGCCAACGGCCACGACCGGCTGGTTTGGCGCGCCGCCCATCGTTATGGGAATTGTGAGCGTTTTGGAAGCGGGAAAAGCTGCGGTTATTTTCTTTCCTTCCGCCAGCTCCTTATGCTCGGGAGGGTAAATTCCCCCCTTAAAGGTGAATGTTTTCATTGATAAAAGTTCTCCAAATGAAAAGTTGCGATAGAATTATAGCATACAATTATAGAAAAATAAAGATGTTCGCGCGGGAAATTTTTAGGAACTTGCGCGCTGGGGGGAACACTCGCTAGGGGGCGGGCGAGGAAACAGCGGCAGGAGGCCGCAATAAAAAAAGCCCCGCCAAACGGCGGGGCAATGCCCATCAGGCATTATCGGAGGCGTGGGTGGGAGGGGAAAACGCCCCCGACATTTATATTATCGTCCACCCCCGGCAAATTCTTTAATTATTTTTAAAGAATTTTTTGCGAATTTTCGCATCCGCCTCCGATTTTTTTTGCGGCGCTTTTTGGGCTTTCTAAGCCTCAGCCGCAAATCTTCTTCTGGCATTCCGCGTACAAATCGGCCGTTTTTTTGACGATTTCGGCGGGAATTTCCTTGATGTTTGGGTCGCCGGCCAAGTTGTTGGCCTTAAGCCAGTCGCGGACAAACTGCTTGTCGTAGCTTGCGGGGCTTGTTCCAACCTTGTAGGCGTCCTTGTTCCAAAAGCGGCTTGAGTCGGGCGTCAAGACCTCGTCGGCAAGGATAAGCTCGCCGTTTTCGTCCAAGCCAAACTCAAATTTTGTGTCGGCGATGATGATTCCGCGCTCGTTGGCGTAGTCGTAGCATTTTTTGTAAATGGCAAGGGCGGCCTTTTCGATTTTGGTTCCCAGTTCCTCGCCCAAGTCCTTTTTCATGTAGTCAAGGGTAACGTTGATGTCGTGGCCTTCCTTGGCTTTTGTTGAAGGCGTGCAAATCGGCTCGGCCAATTTTTCGGCCTCCTGGTATTCCTTGTCAAAAGAGTGGCCCAAGAAAGGCTCGCCCTTTTTGTAGGCCTCGTACATGGAGCCGAACATGTAGCCGCGGACGATTACCTCGTAAGGAACCATCTTAAGCTTTTTCACCAGCATAGTCCGGCCCTCAAATTCCGGCTTTTGGAATTCGGCCGGCATGTCCTTTGTGTCGCTTGAAATCAAGTGGTTTTTGCAAATGTCCTTTGTAAGGTCAAACCACTTTTCGCTTACGGCGTTTAGGACTTTTCCCTTGCCGGGAATGTCCACCGGCAAAATCACGTCAAAGGCGCTGATTCTGTCAGTCGTCACGATTACCATGCGGCCGTCTTCAAGGTCGTAGACTTCGCGGACTTTTCCGCTGATGATTTTCTTCATGCAAGAACTCCTCTATAATTACGGCTGTTTGCCGCTGCTATTCCTCTTTTACGCTTGCGTCCACGTTGACGCTGACGTTGTAGCTTTTTCCGTTTTGAATCGCGACTTTTTTTGTCACTTCGTATCCGCCCAAGTTGAACTTAAAGATGTGCTCGCCGGCCTCCAAGTCCAGCGCCTCTCCGGCTTGAACCTCGTTTCCGTCAACAAAAATTTTCGTGCCTTCGGGCGCGCGGACGCGGACGGCGGGCGCCACGCTTTGCAAGGCAAGCGAAAGCTCGGTGACTTCGCCCTGGGCTATCATAACCGAGCGCGTTTCGTTCCTGAATTTTTCGGAAACGATGGAGACGTTTCGCTTGCCGGGTTTTAGGATTACAAGGCCCTTTTCGTTGGCCGTGACGGCCTTTTCGTCTACGTAGACCGTGTATTCGCCTGAGTCTGCGGGGGCCAAAACCTTTAGCGCGCCGTAGTCAGCCAAAACCGCTTTGGCGCTGACTTCAAATTCGGCCTCCATGACGCTTTTTGGAACGCCCTTCATTGCCAATTGGTTCCTCAAAAAGACAAAGCCCCTGCTTGCGTCCGGAATCAAGGTCTTGTCGGCGTAAGGGCTGGTCTTTATTGTGTTTCCTTTAACAAGCGGAATCACGATTGTCCAAGCCAATTGCCCTGGATAGAGGCCGGAATATATTTCCGTTCCCGAATAGTCGATGCCTTTTTCTGTCGGAACCGGAGTGATGTTGTTGTAAATGGAATAGATTATCGTGTTTCTGTAGGCGGCCAAGGCTTGCGGAATCTTTACGGTGATTTCCACGCCTTGCGCGAAAGTCGTGTCTTCGGGCAAAAAGGCCGCCACGCAGTCGTTTATTCCGCACGCCTTGCTTTCGGAGCTTCCTCTTGCGGGTACGGAAAGGCATACGGTTTTTCGCGTTCTAAAGACTTCCGCTTGCGGAGCGGAAATGGCGGCGGCAAAAATCGCCAAGGCCAAAAAAGGTGCTTTTTTTAACAAACGCATTCTCTTCCTCAAAAATTGCCGTAGGCCGCCGGATCCACGCTTTTTCCGTTCAGCCAAATTTCAAAATGCAAGTGCGGGCCGGTGACTTGTCCCGTGCTTCCGCTTTTTGCAATCAATTCGCCGGCCCTGACAAGCGCTCCCTTTTTCGCGTTTTCTTGAATCGAAGAAAGGTGCGCGTAAAAGCTTGTCATTCCGCGGCCGTGGTCTATTTGAAGCCACTTGCCGTAGACGGAGCTTTCGCCCAGGCCTTTGACGGTTCCGCTCTTGCAGGCAAAAACATTGGAGCCTTCAGGAACCGCCATGTCAACGCCCCGGTGGAACTGAGTCTTTCCCCCTCCAAAGGGGTTGGCCCTCTGGCCGTAACGGCTTGAAATCCTGTAGTTTTTCACCGGCAGCTGCATGGATGTGTCTAAAAAAAAAGCGCGCTCTGTTGTGCTGAATTTTTCGCCGGGGAAAAACGCGAAATTTCTTCCGTCTATATTATAGCGCAAATGCCTTGTGTCTTCCAATAGGGGAAGGCGGTTTTTTTGCAATAAAAATTCAAGCGCGCTTAAATTCTTGCTTTCCTCCAGCGGAACGAAAATTCCGTCGGCGCTGGGCAGCAGCAATGTTTTTCCTTTTATATGCTCTTCCGCTCCGGTTATTCCGTTTATAAGGCAAAAACTGTCGTAGCGGATGCAAAAGCGGGCGGCCAAATTGAACAAGTCGTCGTCGTTGTTCACCGTGTATGCGTAAAAAGACGGAAAAACGTCGTTTCCGCTGATAAAAAAACGCTTGTTTTGCTCGACCTCGTCGTCAAACTGCTTTAGCATAAAGTCCTTGTCGCGGACGTTCAGCGAATTGATTTGAGGCGCTTTTGACTTTTGGATTTGAATCGGCTTTTCCTGGGCGGAAAGCGGAGGGGCGGCCAAAGGCAGGGCGGATAAAAAAAGCGCCGCGAAAAAAAAGGCTTTAGTCTTTTGCATCCGGCTTTTTCGCTCCGCGCTTGATTGCCCAACGGACGGTCTTGAAAACAAAAAAAGCCGCGGCCAGGGCCAAAATAAAGGCCGAATACAAGCCGGGCTTTTTAGTGGCGAAAAGCCATAGCGGCGCCGTCACGACAAACGCCGCGGCGGCGCACGCCAAGATAAAACCCGCAAGAAGCAACAGCGAGAGAAATTTGGATTTTATCTTAGCTTTCATTTACTCTTCCGAAATAGCTTCCGAAGGGCAAACGCCGGCGCAAGAGCCGCAGCTGATGCATGTTCCGGCGTCAATGACGCGCTTTGAGTCCTTTTCAGAAATCGCTGAAACGGGACATTCAGATTCGCAGGCGCCGCAGTTTACGCAAGCGTCAGAAATTTTGTAAGCCATAGGTTCCTCCTAATCGAACGCCATGTTAGCGCAAAAGAGTTAAAAAATCAAGAAGAATGCGTCGGAGAGCGGGCAAAAAAAAGACCCGCGGTTTGCGGGTCCAATGCCACCGGTCAGAATCGAACTGACGACATACGGATTTTCAGTCCGGCGCTCTACCAACTGAGCTACAGCGGCGTATTAGGTTAACAATATCAGATTTGGAAAAATGTGTCAATAGAAAGCGGCCTTTTTTTTTCAAAAAAAAGTTCGCCCTTGCAAAAAGGGCCCAATGGCGCTACAATTCCCTTATGAAGAAGATTCTAGCAGCCCTTATTGTTGTAGTTTGTTCCGCCGCTGTTTTCGCCAAGACTTTTTCTGGCGACGATGTGGACAATTGCCTTAATGGTTTTTCAAAGGACTTGAACAAGTCTCTTTCAAACGCGGCCAGCCAGCAAAACGTATACGCGCAGGCCTGGATAGGAAAGGTCTTTCCGTCGGCGCCGCCTCACCTTGCTGTTGGAATCGAGGCGTCCGCCACAAAGCTTGACTTGTCCGCGCTGGGAAATTTCGCCGAGATTTTCAAGGTCAACGGCATTCCGAAAACTTTTGTATATCCCATGCTGACCGCCAACGCGCGCGTAGGCGGCTTTGTCCTTCCCTTTGACATCGGCTTTTCTTGCATGTACATGAATTTTTCAAACCTAAAGGCAGCCGCCGAAGGCTTCGGAATAAAATTCTTCAACATCGGAGGCGACGTCCGCTACGCCTTGCTTAAGGGCGAAGGCGCCTGGCCCCAGCTTTCGCTTGGCTTCGGCTACTATTTCATAAACGGAAAGGTTTCCTTGGACAAGGACGGAGTCAAAGCCGGCGTGGACTATTCAAGCCACACGATGTTCGGCCAAGTCCAGCTTTCCAAGACTTTCCTTTTCTTCACGCCGTATGTGGGCTTTAGGGGAATCTTTTCCAAAAATTCAACTGATTGGGCTTGGTCGGCGACGGACAAAAGGATTTCGGACGCCGCCTCTTATGTTGGGACCGCGGCTTCCGGCAAGGGAAACGCGTCATCCAATTGGGGCGATAATTTCATTCCGCAAATTTACGGCGGCTTTGGCCTTAAAATCAGCTTTTTGGCTATAAATATCGCCGGCGCCTACGATTTTAAGAATTCCATTTGGAACGGAAACTTTAGCTTGCGCTTCCAAATGTAGGCTGTCCAGAGCAAGCGCAATATAAATGCAATAACAAAAAATGCTTCCGGTCGCAGATGCGGCGGTTCGGCGCCGCTTGATAACTGCGCTACACGCTGCTTGCGCTTGAAACTATTATACTTCGCCGCTCACGCGGCGGCGCAAGCAGAGTGTCGCCGCCAGCCGCCCCGCTCCCTCGCGCATTTTTTATTGCTTCCAGTTGCGCTTGACCAGGGCAAACGGCTGTGAAAAAGCCCAAAACGCGGAAGTGAAAAAGACCGCCCGCCCACTTTGAGGCTGCCAATTTTGCGCCAGCAAAATTGGAGTGAATGTACATCTTACCTAACAGCCTCAACCGTGGGTTAGGGCGAGGCTTTTGAACTGGGAGCGTTTTGATTTTTTTTATAATGCGCTTGCCCTGAGCAGGCTGCGGGCCGTTCTTGATATATATTCCTTTTTGCGATATAATCAAGGAATGAATTGGCTCATTATTTGCGCTCCAAAGCATGAGGAGCAAGCCGCCGAACTAAAGGCGTTTTTCAAGAGAAACAAGATTTCCGCAAAGACCTTTTCCATCGAAAGCGACTCGGATCTTTTGCCAGGCGGCATTCCGTCAAAATTCAAATTGTACAGCCACTGCGCGATTCTTGACAAAAAGGCGCCCGCCAAAAACGCGGCCTTCGCTTGGGGCTTGGCCTTGGGCCTTGGCCTGAACGTTTACGCGCTCAAAAACGAATGGACCCAAGCGGCCAAAAAATGCGGCCCGCTTTTGGACTTTGAGACTTTTGAGCGCCTTATGGCTTACTTGGAGAACAACATCAACGGCGTCGCGCTTGAGGCCAAAAAGAAGGAAGCCTGGAAAAAGCTTTTTGAAGGCGGAAATCCCTTTACCGGCGACGCGCTTTCGATTCACGTGCAAAAGGACAACCGCGAAATCGTCCAGACTTACCTTGACGCCGGCATGAGCCTTAACGAGCGCACAGAAGCGGGCGTTCCCATGCTGAACGTCGCGATTCGCGCTGAAAAAGTCGACGAGGTCAAGTGGATGCTTGACCAAAACGTTGACCTAAACGCTGTTTCAAAGGACCGCGGCTATTCCGCCCTGATGGACTGCGTTTGGAAAAAGAATTTGGAAATCGCGAAAATCTTGGTCTCAAAAAAAGTCAACTTGGACTTTGTTTCAAGCGACAACCAGTCTGCCCTTACGCTGGCTGTAGGCGAGGGGAACGCCGAGATGGTGCGGCTTTTGTCCGACGCCGGAGCCAGCCCGGACAAATTTGACGCTTTGGGAATGTCCGCTTGGACTTACGCAAAGCTTTTCAAGCGCCAAGACTTGCTTGATATAATGGAAAAAAATCATCATGGACAATAAGACTCTGCCTGTCGCCTTTACCGGCGGCGGAACCGGCGGCCATATCTATCCCGGCCTTGCGGTGGCCGACGCCTTTAGGCAAAAATTTCCGCAGGCCAAAATCATTTGGATAGGCTCTCTTTCAAAGATGGACAGGGACATTGTGGTCAATTCCTTGGACGAGGCTGGAAATGCCAGCGCCGATAAATTTTACGGCGTTCCAAGCGGAAAGCTTCGCCGCTATTTTTCATTCAAGAATTTCATTGACGTCTTTAAGATTTTCTTTGGCTTCGCGGCCGCTTTTTTTGTTTTGCTAAGGGAGAGGCCGGCCTTTTTGTTTTCCAAGGGGGGCTTTGTTTCAGTTCCTGTCTGCGCGGCGGCCCGCCTTTTGGGAATCAAGGTTTACACGCATGAATGCGACTTCACGCCGGGCCTGGCGACAAGAATCAACTCTAGGTTCGCGGCTTCAGTTCTTTTAAGCTACGAAGAGACCCGCGACTTTTTTAGGAACGGAGCCTCTCCAAAATTCATCGTCACCGGAAACCCTGTGCGCCCTGTTTTTTACAAGGCGGACGCGGCCTCCGGCCTTGGCTTTTTGGGAATTTCCGCGGCGCAAAAAAAGAAAAAGCCCTTGCTTTTGGTCACTGGCGGCTCGCTTGGCGCGGCGCAAATCAACGAGCTGGTTTGGAAAAACCTTTCTTGGCTTTGCCAAAAATTCATCGTGGTCCATCAAACCGGCCAAAAGAACGCCGCGCTATTGCCCCAAGGCTTGACGCAGGAAGAAAAGGAAAACTACCATCCTTACGCCTTCATTTACAAGGAAATGCCGGACGTAATCGCCGCGGCCGACGTCGTCCTTTCGCGCGCGGGCGCCAACTCGATTTGGGAATGCGCGGTATTGGAAAAGCCGATGGTTTTGATTCCTCTTGAAGGCGCGGGAACGCGCGGCGACCAGGTTGACAACGCCGAATGGTTTGAGCGCCAGGGCGCGGCGGTTGTCCTAAAAAAAAGCGGAATGACCGAGTCGTCTTTGCAAAGCGCCTTGTCGTCGTTTTTGAGCGCCGCTCAAAGGAAGAATTACAGAGAGGCTTGCAAAAAGCTTTGCGGAAGCGAAAGGCCGGCTGAAAAAATAGCGAGGATTTTATTGGAGGGGATTGAATGAACGTCTTGGACTATATTTTGATTGCCATACTCTTGATATTCACGATTCGCGGATTCGCGCGCGGCATGATAAACGAAGTCTTTGGCGTCGCTTCGCTTGTGATTCCTCTCTTTTTGTCAGTCCTCTTTTATAAAAAAATGGGAGATGTTTTCGCCCAGTCAATGAATCCCCTTGCCGCCAAAATCTTGGGCTTTTTCGCGGTTTTCATTTGCTCCTTTGTTTTGCTGAAGATAATCCAGTTGTTGGTAAAGACGATTTTTTCAGGCCCGATTTTAAAAAGCTTGGACAAGACATTGGGCCTGCTTTTGGGCTTTGCCGAAGGCGGGGCCTTGGTTTTTTTGATTTTGGCCGCGATGGTAGAGGTTAACGGAACGATTGACACAAGCGCCTTGCGCGAGAAAAGCGTCGTTTATTCCATCGTTGAGAGCGTTCCTGCGTAAAAGGGGAGGATCTGGCTTTGTTTGACAATCTTCTTTATCAAAGCGCCGCCAAGCTTTTGGAGGACGACATTCGTTCCAACAAACTGCCGGGCGCCGTTCTTTTTAGCGGAAACGATTCTTGCGGAAAGCTGACCGCCGCGCTTGAGACTGCCCGCGTCCTTTCTTGCTCGGAAAATCCGCGCGGAAAATGGTCTTGCTCTTGCCCTTCATGCCTAAAGCACAAGGCTCTTGTAAGTCCAAACGTAATGCTCTTGGGGCCGCGCGACTGCTCTCTTGAAATCCACGCGGCGGCGAAGGCCTTTGTAAGTTCCGCGTCTATGAACGACAGCCATGTTAAGGCCACCCGATATCTTTTTTTGCGCTCCGTCCGCAAACTTGAAAACCGCTTTCACCAAGCCTTGTGGCAGGACAGCGACAAGCTTTCAAAAATCGCGGCGATTACAAGCGAGCTTGACGAATGCATGGAAGAGCTTGACATTGAGCATGAGCTTCCGGAAATCAATGAAGTCGAAAAAAACGCGCAAAAAATCGTGGAGCTTTGCGAAAAGCTTGAGGGCGGTTTTTTGTACGATTCGATTCCGATTTTGCAAATAAGAAACCTTTCGGCGTGGGCGCATATAGGTGCGGCTTCCGGAACAAAGGTCATAATCATAGAAAAAGCCGAGAGAATGTTGGAGGGCGTGCGCAACGCCTTGCTTAAAATTCTGGAGGAGCCGCCGGCCAACACGATGTTCATTTTGACGACTTCAAGGCGCAACGCGGTCATGCCAACGATTTTGTCTCGGCTTAGAAACTACAGTTTTTCGACAAGGACGGCGGAGCAGGAAAAGGAAATAATAGACCGCGTTTTCCACGACGGCGCGGTAGCCTCTTATTCAGGCGGCTCCTTGATCCAGCATTACTTGGAGGGCTTTTTGCCCGTCCGCCCGGAAGCGATAGAAAAGCGCGCCTTTGACTTTTTTGACCAAATCTTTGACGGAAAAATTCCAGACATAGCCGACTTGATAAAGAATTGCGGAAAGTTTGAGCCGCGCGTTTTGTTCAAGCTTTTTTTGTCAAGCATGGAAAAGCGAAGCCGCGGGCTTTTCGCTCGCGCGGCCGATTGCCAAAAGGCCGTCGCCGTTTCAAAAGCGATAGGGGATTGCTACTTTAACGTATCAACATACAACCAAGGAATCCAGGCCGCTCTTGAGGACTTGCTTTGCGCCTTGGCCAGGGAGCGAAAAAGGTGACAAGCTTCAACAAGAGCGTCGCGCAAAAGCTTTCAAAGCTTTCAGACTCTCAAATACAAAAACTCTTTTCGTCCATCAGCTCCGAGCGCGACACGCTTTCTTCAATAATAGAATTCCTGTCTTTGGGCCTTGTGGTTTTGGACAAGGACTACAAGCTGCTTTTGATAAACAAGGCGGCGGAACGCTGGCTGCCCTTGACGGTTAGGCCGCTTCCGAAAAACGCGGCCAATTTTTGCGAGTTTGTCGCCGACAAAAGCATGGCGGAATTCCTAAAGTCCTGCTTTGAGAAAAACAAGACAAGCGCCAGCGAGGAGTTTTCTGTAAGCGCGAGCGACGGAAGCGTCCGCTTTATGCAATTGGCTCTTTCTCCCTTGGTAAAGGATGAAAAGCTTGAAGGCTGCATTTTGGCCGTCCGCGACATGACCGAGCAAAGAAAGCAGGAAATCCTTTTGCACAGAATGGAAAGCTTGGCGGGCCTTACAAATTTGGCCGCAAGCGTCGCGCACGAAATAAAGAACCCGCTTGGCGCGATAAGCATTCACATCCAGCTTTTGCAAAAGGCGGTAAAAAAGGCGCGCGAGTCTGACGGCCTCTTGCCCGACCAAAAATTTTTGGAAAAATACATCGACGTTGTCAACGACGAAATAGCCAACCTTAATAAAATCGTGATGGACTTTTTGTTCGCGGTTAGGCCGATAAGCGCGACTTTTGAATTGCTGGAGCCGAATCCGCTTTTAAAAAAGTTCGCCGAATTTTTCGCGCCGGAATTTTCAAGCAAGAACGTTGAGCTAAAGATTGACCTTTGCTCCGACTCGGCCCGCCTTTTGCTTGACCAAAAGCTTTTGCGCGAAGTGGTCGCCAATTTGGCGCAAAACGCGCTGGCCGCGATTCATGAAAAGTTTGACGGAAAAAAAGGCGGAGTTTTTGAAATCCATTCCGCTGTCAAGGACAATAAGTTTGTGCTTTTGATAAAGGACAACGGAAGCGGAATGAGCAAAAAGACTTTGGCCCGCGTCTTTGAGCCTTACTACACTACAAAGGCCAGCGGAACAGGCTTGGGCCTTACGATGGTTTACAAAATCGTAAAGGAATTCTCTGGCGACATACAAGTTGAGTCAAAGGAAGGCGAGGGAAGCGCCTTTATCATAAGCTTGCCCGTTCCGCAAACCGACAAGCGGCTTTTGGAGTCAAAATGAAATTCACGATTCTTGTAATTGACGACGAAAAAAACATTCGCGAAGGCTTGGGCGCCGCCTTTGAGCTTGAAGGCTACGAAGTCAGCTTGGCCGCCAATGGCCAGGAAGGTTTGGACCAAATCGCCAAGGGCGGCATAGACTTGGTTGTCACCGACCTTCGCATGGACGGAATAAGCGGCGAGGAAGTTTTGCGCCGGGTCACAACCCAAAATCCAGGAATTCCTGTAATCGTTTTGACAGGCCACGGAAGCATCGACGCCGCCGTCGACGCGATGAGAAACGGCGCCTACGACTTTTTGACAAAGCCCTTGAACCTTGACCAACTTTTGATGATCGCCAAGCGCGCCTTGCAGGGCCGCGAGCTTTCGCTCCAGCACAAGGAGCTGAAAGACCGCGTCGACCAAACAAAGTCGCTTGAGGGGATGATAGGAAAAAGCGCCGCCATGCAAAAAATCGCCGAGCTCATAAAAAAAGTCGCGCCCTCAAAGGCCAGCGTCTTGATTACCGGAGAAAGCGGCGTCGGAAAGGAAGTCGTCGCCGACGCGATACACGCCTTGTCTCCCCGCAAAGGCCACGACTGCGTGAAAGTCCATTGCGCCGCTTTGAGCGAAAGCCTTTTGGAGTCGGAGCTTTTTGGCCACGAAAAGGGCGCTTACACAGGAGCCGACCAAATGGCCAAGGGCCGCTTTGAGCTTGCCCACAATTCCACGATATTCCTTGACGAAATCGGCGAGATAGACCAAGCGACGCAGGTAAAGCTTTTGCGCGTTTTGCAGGAAAAAAAGTTTGAGCGCGTCGGCGGAAGCCAAACGATAGAAGTCGATGTCCGCGTCGTCGCCGCGACCAACAAAAACTTGGAGGAGCTGGTCAAGCAGGGAAAATTCCGCGAAGACCTCTTTTACCGCCTCAACGTCGTCCGCATAGAGGTTCCTCCGCTAAGGGAGCGAAAGGACGACATTCCGCTTTTAATCGCCCACTTCCTAAAAGAGTTTGAGGGCGAGGCCAAGGACTTGGGAAAAGCCATAACAGGCGTTGACAGCCGCGCCCGCAGCGCCCTTTACAAGTACGACTGGCCCGGAAACATCCGCGAGCTGCGCAATTGCATCGAAAGCGCGGTCGTAATGTGCTCCGGCGGCGAGATAACGCTTGACGACCTGCCTCCGTCAATCAGCAAGGCGACGGCCGCCGAGAGCATCACGATTCCCGCGGGCTCCACGCTGGAGGAAGCCGAAAAAATCGTAATCGAGCAAACGCTCGCCGCCAACAAGGGCAACAAGAGCAAGACCGCGGAGCTTTTGGGCATCGGACGCAAAACCTTGCAGCGCAAACTCGGCGAGGTGGATGAAGACGCCGCTCCTTCGTCTTGAATTCATTCATGGTTGGTTGTATAATAGAAAACATGAAAAGTCTTGTAAAAACGTTCGCGCTTTTGGCCCTTGTCGCCATTGGCGCTAGCTTCTTTTCCTGCAAGTCGATGATCGCCAACAAGTTGGGCGACGCGGCTGCCGGAAGCGACAAAAAGGGAGCGACCATTCCCAAAAAAGCCGACGCCCCTGACATGATGATGGCTTTTATGGGCGAAAAGGACCCAAAAATCATCGCGGAAGTCCTTCCGATGATTGTAAAAATGTACGAAATTTTGGCGCTGCAAAACCCAGGCCATCAAGGCCTTCAAATAATGGCGGGCCAGCTTAACGTGATGTACGGAAACCTTTGCGTCCAAACGCCGGCCGAAAGCCTTCCGATAACGGAGCTTGAAAAGCAAGTGGCAGAGTTCAACAGGGCCAAGTACCACTACCTGCGCGGCCGCCAGTACATCCTTGGCGTTTTTGAAAGCCGCTGGCCCGGCTTTGAAAAGGCCTTTTTGTCAAGCGACGCGGACGCCATAAAGGCCGCCGTGTCAAATTTGACGAAGGACGACGTGAACGCGGCCTATTGGGCGGGCGGAGCCAGCCTTATCTCTTGGTCGCTTGACCCCTTGGACGTTGACGCGCTTTCTTCCATACAAGGGCCAGTCGCGCTGCTTGAAAAAGCGGCCAGCCTTGACCCGGATTATTCAAAAGGCGCCATTTGGGACGCGCTTTGCCAGTTCTACACGGCCGCTCCGGTTGACTTTGGCGGAGACTATGAGAGGGGCCTTGAATGCTACGAAAAGGCCCTCAAGGCTTCCGGCGGAAAGGCGCCCGGCATTTACATAACATACGCGCAGAGCGTTTGCAAGCCCTCGGGCGACCGCGACGGTTTTATAGAAAACTTGAACAAGGCTTTGGCCATAAATCCCGACGACGATCCCTCAAGCCGCCTTATGTGCGTATTGAACCAGCAAAAGGCCCGGTACCTTTTGGACCATGTTGACGATTACTTTGTCGTTTGGTAAAATAGCGGCAATGGAATTGCTTTAAAAGCGTAAATTGTTGGCTGGCCGCATAAGCGGCAACAAACGCGCGCGCAACGCTTGCGCGTTCAGCCGTAAAGTATGGAGTGTAGCATGAAAACTTTTAAGAAAATCGCGGCCGTCCTTTTGGCGGCTTCTTTGGCGGGAATCGCTTCCGCAAAAACTATCATTAAAGTGGCTTCTGTGGCTCCGGCCCGTTCTTCATGGGACGTTGACCAAAGGACAATTTCGGCCGATTGGGCTAGAATCACAGGCGGCGAGGTCGAGCTCCAGTTCATGAACTCAGACTCTATGGGCGGAGAAGGCGGAGTCATCAAAAAGCTCAATTCAGTCCGCCCCGGACAAAAGCCTCCGATTGGCGGAGCGGTTTTCACTTCGCTAGGAATCGATTCCTTCTGTCCCGAAAGCCACATAATGACCCTTTGCGTTCCCCTTATGTTCCGAAACCAAGAAGAAGTCAACGCTGTTTTGGAAAAATTCACTCCCGAAATGCAAAAGCCGCTCGAGGCCAAAGGCTACACAGTCTTGGGATTTTTTAACATCGGCTGGTGCTGCTTTTTCACAAAAAATCCTGTCCATGTTCCAAACGACCTAAAAAAGCAGCGCCTTACAGTAGGCGGAAACACTTCTCCGATGCTGGCCAACGCCTTCAAAGCCGCCGGCTACCTTACGATGGACGTTCCCGCCGACAAGCTTTTGCAGAGCATGAAAAGCCCTGGAGGAGTCGAAGGCGTCTTTACGATTCCGATGTACGGATACGCCGCGCAGTATTACAAGACGCTCACCAACATTCTCAACGTTCCCCTTTGCCCTGTAATGGTTACTTTCATCATCTCCAAGGCTGAATGGGACGCGATTCCCGACAAGTTCAAGCCGGAGCTTATGGCCAGCATCAAAAGGGCCGAAAAGAAATTCATCGAAGCCCAGCAAAAGAACGACCTTGAGTATATGAAAAGGTGCGAGTCGGGCGGAGCGACTGTGGTCAATCCAAACGCCGCGGAGCTTAAGGCTTGGAACGACGAGTTCGCCGACAAGGCCCGCTATATGTACGATCCCAAAACTCCTGTGGCCGACAAGGATTTGTACGAAAGAATCACGGCCTTCCTAAATAATTTCAGAGGAAACTAATGCTGAAAAAAATCGAAGACGCGATGGCGGTCGCGCTTGTGGCTCTTTTGAGCGTAACGGCGCTTGTGATTAAAATCATGCAGGACAACTTGCATTTGCAAGTTATGGACGCCGACGCCATAATAGTGAACATAGCCTTTGTGTTCGCTTGTGTGGCCGGCCTTATCACTTGGCGCGAAAAGCGCGCCTTGTGCCTCGCCAATGTCACGGAAAAATTTCCTGACCGCGCAAGAAATGTCATTAAGACAATCGCGTCTTTCGCCACGGCGCTCATCATCACGCAGCTTTTCTTGGCGTCGTTCATGCAAATCGTAAACCCCGACCAGTTCACCCGCAAGGTTTTAAGCTTGCCCGAAAAGGCTTACTTCGCTTTTTATCCCTTGTGCTTTTTGATGATTTTGCTCTTGCTCTTCCAAAACGCGGAAGGCAAGGCTCTAAAGGCGGCCACGGCGCTTGGCGTTTTTTTTGGCGCCTTGACGTCCATGAGCGCGGTGACCGGAATCATTTGGTATTTGACGGGCAATTCCGACTTGCCGGCCTTGTATGCCTTGGCTGACGGCTGGAACGCCTTTTGCGGCAAAACAATCATTCTTTGGGTTGTCGTTCTTGTCATGCTGGCTTTTACCGGAGTTCCCCTCTTTGTCGTCATCAGCGGAATCACTTATGTGATTTTCTCCAAGGCAGGCGGCTACATCGACGTCCTTCCGATTGAGGCTTACTCAAAGCTGGCCGACAAGTCAATCGCCGCGATTCCCTTGTTCACAATCGCAGGCTACGTTTTGGCCCAAGGCTCCGCGGGCAAGCGCTTTGTCGAGCTTTTCCGCGCCCTCTTTGGTTGGTTTAGGGGAGGAACGGTTGTCGCGGCGGTTTTGGTTTTGACATTCTTCTCGACTTTCACCGGAGTTTCCGGCGTCACGATTTTGGCGCTGGGTTCCCTTTTGGCCGTGATTTTGACTGGAAGCGGCTACGACAAGGACAGGGCCGAAAGCCTTATAACTTCTTGCGGGGCCGTCGGCCTTTTGTTCCCGCCAAGCGTGGCCATCATCATGTACGCCTCGTCAAACTACACTGTAATCACCCAGTTCGCGCCGGGCTTTGATGTGATAACGCTTTTTGTCGGAGCCTTGATTCCGGGAGCGATAATGGCGCTTTCGATGATCGCCTTGGGAATCATTTTTGACAACAAGCAGGACAGGCCTCCATTCTCAATCAAAGCTATTGGAAAGTCTTTCCTTGGCTGCGTCCCCGAGCTTCTTTTGCCGGTTTTGATTTGCGTCACATACTTCACAGGCTTTTTCAACTTGTTCCAAGTGTCGTCGTTCGCGGTAATCTACGCGGTGGCGCTGGTGTTCTTGTTCCGCCGCGACTTTAACGTAAAGGAAACCGCCCGTGTGGTTGCCGACAGCGTTCCAGTTTCGGGCGGAATCTTGTTCATCATCGCGGCGGCGGCGGCCTTAAGCTATTGGATGCAAGACGAAAACATTCCAGAAAACGTAACGCTTTTCATCACAACCTATGTCAAGAACAAGTATGTCTTCCTTTTGCTTATGAACTTGGCGCTCTTGGTCGTAGGCTGCTTGATGGACATTTACTCGGCCATCCTGCTTGTTTCGCCTCTTTTCCTTTACAGCGCGGCTTCATTCGGAATTCCTGTCGTCCAGGCCGGCGTAATCTTCATCATGAACCTCAGCATCGGTTTCTTGACGCCGCCGGTTGGAATGGACTTGTTCATTTCTTCATACACGTTCAAAAAGCCTGTTGGACAGGTCATTAAAGGCGTCCTGCCTTTCTTGCTTGTCCAACTGATTGTCTTGCTGCTTGTAACTTACATTCCCTTCTTTACGACGTGCCTTATAAAGTAAGAGTGAACGCGCGGCTTTTGGCCGCGCTTTTTTTAGCAGCCATTCTTTTCGCCTCGCTTTGCTCCTGCTCTATAAAGGCAAGCGAAAGGGAGCGGAGGACGCGGCAAGCGGCAAGGTCGATTCAAGGGGAAAGCCTTGCCTTGGAAGAAAAAAAATCCTCCGCCCTCGACAAATACATTCAATCGCTGGCGGAGCGCGAGCGCCTTGCCCAGCTTTTTGTGATAAACCTTGAAGGCGACGAAAAATTCAGCTTTGTGGAACGCGTTGACGACGGCGGCCAAAAAGACAGGCCCCTTCTTCCCGGCGGCTATATTTTCTTTTCGTTCAACATTTCCAAAGAGCCGGAAAAAATCGCCGCCTTCACCGATTCCGTCCGCGACTTCGCCCGTTCCAACGATTTGACGGAGCCTTTTTTGTGCTTGGACGCGGAGGGCGGCTGCGTTAACCGTCTGCGCGGCGTGGCCGGCCCGCTTCCCGAAAACGAATGGGTGGCCAAAAATTTGTCCGCCAAGGAAGCCTTTTTGCTTTACTCGTTGAACGCGATTCAGCTTAGGGCCCTGGGCTTTGACCTTAACCTTTCTCCTGTTGTTGAAGTCCAGAACGAAGGTAACGCCGCCTTTTTGGACGGCCGCTCTTTTGGAAGCGCCCAAAAAGTCCTTGTCTACGGCTCGGCGGCGCTTTTGGCCTATCAAACAAACAAGGTTGCGGCCGTCTTAAAGCATTTTCCCGGCAACAACAGCGTTGACCCGCACAGGGCGCTTCCCGTCCTGAATTTCAGCGCGGCCAGCTTTGAGCGCGACGTGGCTGAACCGTTCGAAGCCTTGGCAAAAAACGCGCCGGCCGGCGTTTTGATGAGCCACGCGCTTGTCAGCGTTGACGGCCTTGGCCAAGAGCTTTCGCAAGGCCAAGCCTCTTTGCAAGGCCAAAAAACGCCCGCGAGCTTGAGTCCCTACTGGATAAGGAGTGTTTTGCGCGGCAGGCTTGGATTTAAAGGCCTTGTTTTTAGCGACGACATTTTTATGGCGGCCCTTGAAAAGAACGGTTGGCCCAGTGAGCGCGCGGTAAAATGCGCCATCCTCGCGGGCGTGAATTGCATCTTGATGAGCGAAAAGCGATTTGCCAGCGAATGGAAGCTGGTGAAAAAACTTTACGAGGGCGACGCGGATTTTAGGGCGGCCGTTGACGACAGCGTTCGCCGCGTCATGAGGTTCAAGCTGGATTTTGGACTTTTGGAATACGATTATCTTTCGCAAAAAATTTTTCCGGCCCAAGAGAGGCCGCCTTTAAGCGAGCGGCTAGAGCATTTTTACGGAGCCAAAAAGCTTAACCAGGAGGCGCTTGAAAAATATGGCCAAAGATAAGGAAAAAAGCCGGCATGGCGAAGCCGCCTTTGAAGAATATTATTCGTCGCTTTTTGGCGAGCGTTGGCCAGCCCTAAAAGCCGCGCTCTTAAAGGAAAGCGAGCCCAAGGCTTTTGTCGCATGCAAGGATGGCCCGGCCTATTACTTGGACGCCGCAAGCGTTTTGGCCGCCATAAGCCTTCCCCTTTGCGGCGCCCAAAATATTTTGGACATGTGCGCGGCTCCCGGCGGAAAAAGCTTGGTTCTTGCAAGCCGCATGAAGGCGGCCTCTTGCCTTAGATGCAATGAGCGCTCGTTTGACCGCTTTCAGCGCTTGCGAAAAGTAGTCGCAGACCATTTGCCGCAAGAAACTCAAGCGCGCGTTAAAATTTCATGCGGCGACGGAGCGCTCTTGTGCAAAAAGGAAAGCCTTTTGTACGACGCGATTTTGCTTGACGCGCCCTGTTCCTCCGAGCGCCATGTGTTGAACGACCCAAAATATTTGGCCGAATGGTCGCCCGCCCGCGTGAAAAGCCTTGCGATGCAGCAATGGGCGCTTTTGTCGTCGGCCTACAGGCTCTTGAATGAAGGCGGATACTTGCTTTACTCAACTTGCGCCTTGAACCAAAGCGAAAATTCGCAAGTGGCGGCCCGGTTATTAAAGAAGTTTCCTGAAGCCCGCGCCGTGCCCTTAGAGGAGCTTTTGGCCTTTCAGGAGACGGGCAGAAAAGAAGCGGAGGCTTTTTTTGACGTTGCGGCTTTGCCGAAATTTGAAGGGCAGGAACTGGGCTTTTCGATATTGCCGGACGCGCAGGGAGGGGCAGGGCCCATCTATTTTTGCCTGTTCAACAAAGGTATGGACAAAAATTCCTGAATGAATTATAATATTGGGCGATTATGAACAAGGATGAGTTGAAAAAAGTCAAAAACAGCTTGTCAAGCATAAGCGATTTTGATGAATTGCTAAATTCTCTTTTGACGCAAACTCGCAAGGCGATTCCTTCCGACGCAGGCTCAATATACCTTGTGGAAGACAAAAAGCTTACAATTAAATGCGCCCAAAACGACACGCAGCAAAAAGATCTTGAAGAAGGCGAGGAGCTTCCATTTGTTTCCTTCTCATTCCCGATAACAAAGACTTCAATCGCAGGCTACTGCGTTATTTCAAAAGGGCCCTTGAACATTAAGGACGCTTACAACATTCCAAAAACAGAGCCGTATAAATTCAATGTCGGAACGGACGTTGTGACTGGCTACAAGACGGTTTCGTCAATCGCGCTTCCCCTGTTTGTGGCGGGAGGCCGCGTGCTTGGCGTCTTGCAGCTTATAAACCGTTTTGACAAAGACGGAAAGGTAACGACCTTTAGCGACGACGATTTGGAAATCGCCCAAGACCTAACCTTGAGCATTTCGGCCGCTTTGGAAATGGCCGAGGCCGCGGAGCTTTCAAGCGCGGCTTATCGCGGCAAGCACTTGCAGAGCATTTTTGAAATCGACCAAAAGTTAAACGAAATCCAAGATATCGACGTTTTGCTCGAACGCATTCTTACCGAGGCGCGAAAAATCGTAAACGCCGACGCCGGCTCCATTTACGAAGTTCAGGGAAACAACCTTGCCATTAAGTACGCGCAAAACGACACGCAAAGCGCCAAGCTTCAGCCAGGCGAAAAGCTTCCGTTCTTGGCTTTTTCGTTCCCAATAACCGAAAAGTCAATCTCGGGCTACGTCGCGTTGAGCGGCGAAACATTGAACATTCACGACGCGTATAAAATTCCAGAAGGCGTTCCCTATTCCTTTAACCCCGCGTCCGACACAGCCACCGGCTACCACACAAAGTCGATGCTTACGATTCCGCTAAAAATCGCGGACTCAAGCTTGTTGGGCGTCCTTCAAATCATCAACGCAAAAAACGAAGAAGGCGAGTACATCGAATTTGACGCGGACGCGGAGCTTTACATAAACCACTTCGCCGCCAACGCCGCCAACGCTTTGGGCCAAGCCAAAAGCCGCCGCGACTTGATTGACGCCATGACAGAGATGGCCAACATGCGCGACCCCAAGGAAACCGGCTTGCACGTAGCGCGCGTTTCAAAATTCTCCGTTGAAATTTACGACCGCTGGGCCTTTAACCATAACATTGATGAGTCCACTCGCGAAAAATTCCGCGACTTTTTGGCCACCGCCAGCAAGTGCCACGACTTTGGAAAGATTGGAATCGAAGACAAGATTCTTAAAAAGCCAGGCCGCTTTGACGACGACGAGCGCGCGATTATGAACAGCCACACTTGCCTGGGCGCGCTCTTGTTCAAAAACTTCAATTCGCCGCTTTTCCAGATGTGCCAAAACATCAACTTGCGCCACCACGAATGGTGGGACGGAAGCCGCGGCTATCCGGGAAAATTGGATTGGGAGTCTTACGAGCAAGGAAATCCGCTTCCAAAGGCGGAATGCCTTAAAGGCGAGGAAATTCCCTTGGAAGCCAGAATTGTCTCTGTCGCCGACGTCTTTGACGCCTTGAGCCACGCGCGCGTTTACAAGCCGGCGTGGACAATGGAAGACGCTGTGAACGAGATTCAAAAGTCTGCGGGGACCCAATTCGATCCCGGCGTAGTCGAGGCCTTTATGCAAATAAAGGACCGCTTGATCGCCATCAGCAATTCTTACGGCGAATAACTTCGTTGAAGGCTTTTGCAAAGGCCTCAAATTCATTTTGGCCGTAGGAATCCCTTTTTTTTGTTCCCAATCCCAATTGGCTCATCTGCAGGCTAAGCTCGCGTTCCTTTAAGGCGCGGTCAATCTTTTGCTTGTCAAAAACTTTTCCAAAGTCATTCATCGCCGCGACGCCTTTTTCCAAAAGGGAGGCGGCTAGGGGAATGTCGCGGGTAATCACAAGGTCGCCGGCGGCGGCGTTTGCAAGAAGCCACTTGTCGGCCGCCTGGCTTTGCGCGGGGCATACAATCATCTTAAAGTTTTGGCTTTGGCCGGCGGGCGAACCATCGGGCGACAAGTCGCGGTTTGCCGCGAAGATTAGCTCAATTTCGTTGTCTTTCGCCCGCGCTATAAGCCATTTTCGGACGCGCTTGGCGCAGGAATCCGCGTCAACCAATATCCGCGCTTTCATCTATTCAAGCGCCCTGTCGATTTTTTCAATCATGCTTTTTGCAAGGCGGGCGGCTTCAAGGTCTTCCAATGGGTCGGACTCGGCGGCTCTTTTTTGAGCGGCGTTTTTGGCCTCCAAAGCCTTTTGCTTTTCCTTAAAAAGCTGGTCTGCGATTAAAATTCCAGCCAAGACCGCGGTTTTCTTTTGGTCTTGGATGCCGTCGCTTTTTTGGATTTCGTCGCAAACGTTTTTAAAGTATTCGTGGATTTTTTCTAGGTAAGGAAGCTCCTCTGGAGCCTTAAGGGCGAACGACGTTCCTAATACGTTTATTTGTATTTCAGCCATGGGCGGTGATTTTTAGAAAATGTCTGGAACGCTTTCTTCTTGGATTTCAAAGGAATCGTCGTCAAACAAGCCGTCGCCGCCTTCTTGTTGGGGCGCGGGCGCTTCTGCCGCCGGAGCGGTTTCAACTGCTTGCGCCGCTTCTGCCTGCTGAACGGGGGCGGTGAAAGAAGCCTGCTGCTGTATTGGAGCGGCTTGCGTCTCCGCTTGCGCCGGCTGGGCGGGGGCTGCCTGCTCTTGCGCTGGAGCGGCTTGCGGTTCGCTTGGAATCGATGGAGAGGCGCCCGAGCCAGCAAGCGGGGCTTGCCGCTCTCTTGAGGTATTGCAGTCGGCTTTAGCGTTGCTAAAGCCTCCGCCCGAGTCAGCAAGCGGGGCTTGCTGCTCTCTCAAGGCATTGCAGTCGGCTTCAACTTTGTTGAAGCCTCCGCCCGAGTCGAGCAAGGCGTTCTCTACTGAATCCAAGCGGCTGAGGGCGCCGAGGATTCCGTCTTCAATCTTTTTTTCGTCAGCGCTAAAGCGTGAAAGCAGCTCCGATTTTTCAGAAAGCGCTTTTGTGAGCTCTGAACGCTCGGCGCGCAGAGCATCGTTTTCTGATTTTAGCTGCTCGATTTTTTGAACAGCGCTTTCAACTTTTTGCTGCAAAAGGCGGATTGTGTCAACGGAAATCATCGGCTTCCTCTATCAGGCCAAAGCCTTTTTGGCGGCTTCTACGACAGCCTTGAAAGCTTTGGGATCTTCGATGGCCATGTTAGACAAGGCTTTGCGGTTGAGCGCGATTCCTGCCTTTGAAAGACCGTCGATGAAGCGTGAGTATGACAATCCCTCGTCGCGAACGGCCGCGTTGATACGGGCAATCCACAATGAGCGATATTCGCCTTTTTTGTCCTTGCGGCCTACATAAGCGTGGTCCAAGGCCTTTGTAACCGCGTCTTTGGCGGCCTTAAAGTTTGTTCCTCTGCGTCCCTTAAAGCCCTTTGCAAGCTTAAGGATTTTCTTGCGCCTGTCGGCTCTTCTTGTTCCATCTACTGCTCTAGACATGGTTCGCTCCTATCAACCGTATGGAAGCATCTGCTTCCTGACTTTTGCTGCTTCTGATTCCGCAAGAATGCCTGTCTGGCGGAGCTGTCTCTTTCTCTTAGGTGAACGCTTGGTCAAAATATGGCGCAAGTTCATCTTCTTGTACTTTACCTTTCCTGTTCCGGTAAGCGAAAAGCGCTTTGAAGCGGATTTCTTTGTCTTCATCTTTGGCATAGCCAATACCTCTTTAATTTTTGGCTTTTGATGATATTGTCATCGACATGAACTTGCCTTCCATAGCGGCCGGCTTTTCGATGACATACGCCGAGGTAAGCCTTTTTAGAACCTCTTCAAGAACTCCAAATCCCAAGTCAGTGTGGGCAAGCTCGCGTCCGCGGAAGCGGATCGTTACCTTTACCTTGTTGCCTTCGTCAAGGAACTCTTGCACATGCTTAGCTTTCGTGTCAAGATCGCCCGGTCCGATTTTGGGCTGCATCCTGATCTCTTTTAGTTTCAATACCTTTTGCTTTTTCTTGGAGTCACGGAGCTTTTTCTCCTGTTCAAAGCGGTATTTTCCGAAATCGAGTATTTTGCATACAGGCGGGTTTGCAGTCGGCGCGACTTCAACAAGGTCGAGATCCCGGTCTTTAGCCATTTTGAGGGCTTCCATTGTGGGGACGATTCCCATCTGGTTGCCTTCATCATCTATAAGGCGAACTTCCCTGACCCGAATCCGTTCATTGATTCTAGGTCCCTTATTATTGTCTGCCAACTGGCCTCCTCGTGTCGCAAAAAACACACATGTATATTAAGCGTAAATTAGATTATACCGTAAAACGCATCGCTTTGTCTAGTGATATGGGAGAAAAAAAAGCGGAGCGTTTTATTTTCTTGCAATTTTTTCAATTTTACGATATGATTTTTTTTATGATTATATTCGCCTTGCTCTTGTTTCCCCTTTATTTTTCCTATTGGCTTTTTGAGCAAAAGAAGCCTTTCGCTCCTTTCCTTTTCAACGCTTTTATGGGGCTTTTTTTGGCGGCCGTTTTTTGCGCCTACAAGTATTTCTTTTCTCCATATTATTTTTTGACCCCCGACTCCTTTTGGCGCAACTTCATCCACATACTGTTGGAACAGATTGTTTTGCCCTTGGGCGTGTTGACGGCCGCTTTTTTGTTCGTTTTTAAAAAGGACAAGATGGACGACCGGGTTAAGAACGTTTTTCCGTTCTACATGGGCTTTTACGCCGTTTGCTTGCCCTTTAGAATTTTAGGCGCGAATCCGCCGTATTCCGCCTTCGCGCTTTTTGTAAAGCCGGCCATGTTCTTGTTAATGCTGATGGCCTTTAATTCCAGGCAAAAGCTTTTGTTCGTTCCGGCAAAAAGGGCCTTGCTTTCGCTAAAGGAGACGGCCCTTTGCTGGCTTTCCCTTGCCCTTGGCCTGCTTATGCCCGCCGCGGTTGAAGCCCTTTGGATTTTGGGAATGAAGCCGCCGCTTACGATTTTGTTCCTTTTAATTTACGCGGCCGGCGCTTATTTTTGCTTGAAAAAAGAGTCCTTTTTTAAGGATTAGGCTTTTTCCGCTTTTTGGCCTTGAAAAAGCCCGCAAGCGAAGCGCCGCGCCTCATTGCCTAGCGCTCGCTAGAGCGCAAGTTAATAGGTTCAACTTAGCAAAACGGCGGGCTTGCCCGACCGTATGCGGCGCCGTTAAATTATAGTCATTCTACCCCTAAACTTCGCCGCTAAAATTCCGACAATTTAGGTATGAACTCTTTCAATCGATCAATTGACTTATTGCACAGGGCCCTGGATGTAAACGCCTTGCGCTACCAGGTTACGGCCAACAACATCGCAAACGCCGAGGTTCCGAATTTCAAGCGTTCCTCCGTCAATTTTGAAAGCGAGCTAAAGCGCGCCTTTGAATCCGAGGAGAACGCCCGCAATTCCTTTGACCTAAAGCGAACCGATCCCCGCCATTTTTCAATCCACAATGTGATGGACTGGCAGGAAGTGAAGCCGCGCCGCGTCGTCGATTGGAATTCAACTGAAAACGCCAACGGAAACAGCGTTGACGTAGAGACAGAGGCGATGAACATCATCAAAATCCAGATGCAGTATCGCTTGCTGAGCCAATTGGAAAACTTTGAGTTTAGCCAAGTAAAGACAGCGATGAGCCCTAATCGTTAGAAACGGTCAAGGCACGCTTCGCTTGAAGCCTTGACACGTTCCTTTTGCGGCGCGACAAAGATTTTCGCGCCGCAATAGTAGTGAATAAATGGAGGAATGTATGGGATTATTTTCTGCGATTAACATAGCTTCGACAGGCCTTAGCGCCGAGCGCCTTAGAACGGACGTCATTTCAAACAACATCGCCAACGCGTCCACAACCCGCACCCAGGACGGCGGCGCCTTCAAGCGAAGCCGCGTCATTTTCCAGCCGGTCGCCGACTCAAATCCCACCTTCCGCACGCCGTATCTTCCAAGCAACTTGGACAACGGACCTGGAAAGGGCGTTAAAGTCCGCGAAATCGTCGTCGACACAAGCGAAGGAAAATTGGTGTACGACCCCGACCATCCGGACGCCATCAAGACAGGCCCTCGCGCGGGCTACGTGGAATACCCCAACGTAAACATCGTCAACGAAATGGTTGACCTAATTTCCGCCAGCCGCGCCTACGAGGCCAACACGACTGTAATCGAAGGCTCAAAGGACATGTTCAATTCCGCTCTTGAAATTGGACGCTAATCGCGCTAGAATGAGGGGAGGTGGGTGAGGTCAAAAAGTCCGCCAATAACTTGTCGGCCTTTTTGCCTGGCGAGTTGCCGCGCAACTCGCTCATTTTAAGGTCCGCTCCCGCGGACTAGGGGGAAAAATGAAAATTAACGAAATGCCTGTCTTGCAAATGCAAGGCTTAGAAAATATCAAGGACACAAATCCGCTTAAGGCCGCCCCTCATGTGAACATTCTTTCTTCCGCGGAAGAGAACCAGCGCGTAAAGGAAAAGTCTTTTGGCGAATATTTGTCTGAAGCCTTTGCCGCGATGAACAAGCAGCAAAACGACACCAGCAATCTTACCCGTCAGCTAATCACTGACCCAGACAGCGTTGACATCCACGACGTGACAACCGCGATGGCAAAGGCCCGCATGTCGATGGATTTGGCAAAAAGCGTAATCGACCGCGTTGTAAGCGGCTGGAACGAAATCACGACGACACGCTGATGCAAGAGCAAATAAATCGGAACGGCGTCTACGTTCCCGACACTGGTTCCGTCTGGCCCCAAAAGCCGGACGAGCCGCTTTTGCGTCCAAAGCATTTGCGCGAGCTGGTCGTGGACGAACACTATCCATTCATCGAAAAGTCATTTAAATTTTTTCTCTGGCGCAATTTTATTTTCTTTTGCATTTGGACGCTCGTTTTCTTTTTGCAGCATGTTCGCTACGGAATAAAATTTGAGGGCCTAAAAAATCTCCGCAAGAACAAGGCGCTCTTTAAAAACGGAGCCGTCACTGTTTCTAACCATGTTTACCGCTGGGATTACTTGGCCGTCGTCCAAGCCGTTAAAAAGCGCCTTTGGTTTCCCGCCCGCGCCGAAAACTTGATGGGAAAGGACGCCGCCTTGATTCGCGCGGTGGGCGGCATTCCCGTCGCCCAAAATTTTAGCGGAACCAAAAAATTTTACGAGGCCTTTGACGAGCTTCACAAAAAGAAGAAGTGGATTCACGTTTTCCCGGAAAGCTGCCGCTGGACCTGGTATCAGCCGATCCGGCCCTTTAAGCGCGGCGCCTTTGAGTTTTCCCACCGTTACGGCATTCCCGTGATTCCGATGGCCATTCGATACCGTAAGCCAGACGCCGTCCGCCGCTTTTTTGGCGTCAAGCATCCGCTTGTGACGCTTGCGGTCGGAGAGCCGATAATGCCTGACATGAGCCTTTCGTTAAAGCAAGATTCAAACAGGCTTTTGGAGGAGTGTCACAAGCGCGTCGTCGAAATGGCGGGAATCGTCCAAAACCAATGGCCGGCGTCTCTATAAGCGCCGCGCTTCCTGCAATTGCCGCCAAGCCTGCCATTGCGGGAAGTTCTTGCCATTGCCGGGCTTGCCTCGGCAATCTATTCCTTTAAGACTTCCGCCGCAAATTCATCCCATGAAAGCACGGGATGGCTAAAGTGCAGGATTTCCTTTTCACGCCTTGTCTTGATTTGCACGAATTGCATTTCTGTAAGCCGCGCGCCAAAGCCGTCTGTGTCGTCCCGGTCGCCCACGACAAGGCAGTCCTTGGGCTTTGCGCCAAGGTCCGCCGCGATTTGCAAAAAGCCGCGCGGGGCGGGCTTTAGGCAGCCCATTGTCTCAGAGGAATAAATTCCTTGGCATAAATCCAGCGCTTCCGCTTTCACTCCGCAAGCCAAAGCCCGCTCGTAAATGTCGTTGTAGTCCGAGTAGAGCGCGATTTTCTTTCCGTCGTCCAAAAGCTTTTTGAAGACTTCGTAAATTTTTTCGTGAGCCGTAAATTGTTTGCCTTTGAGCGTCTTTGCCATCCGCTTTAAGTAGCGCTCTTCGTACCAACGCGCGAAGCGATTTTCGCTGCAAAGGGCCATTGGCGCGGCCCGCTTGTAAAATTCCTTTTTGAAATTTTGCGGCGTGTCAAAATCGCGGCCTTTAAGCGCTCTTCGTGTGGCCCGTTCCGCCTTCATCAGAAAAAAGCGGAATGGATTCCCGCAGAGCATGGCTTTTCCTATTCCCGTGTTGTCATAAAGGGTTCCGTCAAAATCGAAAATGACGGCCTTGAATTTCTTGATGTTCATTATTCGCGGACCAGCTCTTTAAAGCATTCATGCCTCTTTTCGTCTTGCATCAAGAGGTTCAGCTTGAACTGCCCGTCGCGCGCGCCTTTTTCTATCATGGCGGCCTTGTATTTTTCGAATGAGTTCTCCACAAGAACTTTCGCGATTGGATCCTTTACTCGGAATGAGTCGCGCTTCGCGGCGTACTCAACGTTTTCGGCCTTTAGCTTTTTGTCTACGGCCGCCGCGAATTGGGCGCAAACGTCTTGGCCAACGCTTTTGTCCTGGAACTCAAAGTAAAAGCGGTAGGCGCTTTCCTGCAAGTCGGCGAAGCCAACGAAAAAGTTCAGCTTTTGCGACAAGTCTTTTTCCGTTTCTTCAACCGCGTTTATGAACTGCTGCTCGCTGAGCTTTTCGCCTGTCATAGAAACTATTCCGTTGATTTTTTGTATGAAGCGGATTGTTGGTATCGTTTTGTAGGAGCCCGAGCATTCCACCAAATCGTTCATGTTGTATCGGTAAAGGCCGCCATAAGTCGTTATGTAGGGAATGTAGCGCTTGCCTTTTTGCAGCTGGTGCAGTTGGAGAACGTTCGGTTTTTCGCTTTCCATATCTTCTTCCGCCACAAATTCAAAGTAGTGGTTGTGGGGGAATAGAACCGTGTCGTCGCCGCCGTTCATAACCAAGCCCGCGCGGCATTCGCTGGCAAAGTAGCCGAACTCTTGGTCCAGCGTGTTCTCCGGGAAAAAGTCCTTGTACTTGTCCTTGTAGATTTTTGTGTTTCCGCAGTGCCAAGTCGTTAAGGTCTGCAAGTTTGGCCAATAGTGCTTTGGAAGAAGGCGGCCGTACTTTGCCTTAAGCTCGCGGAGTTCGGCGGCGCGTTCCGGGTTGGGCGAGTAGCGCGCTTCCAAGGCGGCCCGGTTTTCGGGCTCTATGTTCATTTTCGCGCTGAGCGTTCCATGCTCGATGTCGTCTATGTAGTCGTCAAGGTATTGGTCCACGTTCTTTTGCAGCTCAAGTATTGTGGAGGGGTTTGCTGTGACCAAGAGCGTTATGTTTTGCTCGATTCCGCTTCGCATCAAGGCGTAGTAGCGGGCGGTGTAGTCCTTTATGGCGAAAACCTCGCTGGGCGCGGAATAAAGGCCCTTGATGAATTCCGGGCAGTCGCGCTGGGTCACGCCCGAAACGGAGCCGCAAACCGTTCCGTCGGGAGCGTAGCCTTCGATTGACTTTCCTACAATGGAAACGCATTTTCCCCAAAAGGTTTTTGGCCTGTGCATTATGAAGGAATAAAGCCAAAGCTTTGACATTTTGCTGAAAACTTTCTGGTAGTATTCGTGGGTGATTGGAATCCATTTTGGCTCTTTTGTCGTTCCGCTTGTCGTGGCGTACATCATCGGCTTTCCGGGGAACAAAACGTTCTCCTCGCCGTTTTTGTGGCGCTCGATGAAGGGGCGCAAATCCTCGTAGTCTTGTATGGGAACGTTCTTTCTGTAAAGCTCAAAAAGCTCCGCGGCGCTTTTTGCCTCTAGGATTTCGGCGAAATGATGGGCTTTTCCCCATTCGCTGTCCTTGGCGTATTCCAAAATCGAGCGCAAGGTTTTTTCCTCGGCCTTTGAGCAGTTTTTTGCCGCCTTGTCTAAAATTTTCTTGTTCTTTTTTCCAACCCAGGTTAACGCGAATGTAATTAAACCGGCTTTTTTCTCTTTCTGCATATTGAGCGCTCCAAAATTACTATTGTGAACTGACATTATAGGACTAAAAAAAAGACTTGTCAACTTGGACCGCGTTTTGCTTGTGTTTTTACAAGAATCGCGCTATAATAATAGAACAAATGCGCAATGAGATTTTCGGAAACAAAGTTTCTCGTTTTTCCGCTTGGAAGGCGGGACTTGCATATAAGCTATGCAAAATGATTTTTGGCGAGCAAAAAGAGCCTCTTGATTTGGTGGCTGTCGCAAAGGGCGGCGTTTACAAGGACTTTAAGGCCCTTACTTTGGTGCGCCGCGACGACTTGGAGGCCCAAAAGGACGACGACGGAAAGGCTCTAAAAGCCTATGAAGTCAATCCCCAAAACGCCTTGGTCATCGGAACGATTAGAATGGGCTTTGGCCATTGGAGAATCGCCATAGCGCTTGCCAGCGTCGCGGCCAGCATGAATGTGCGCGCCTATATCTTGGACTTTCTTTCCTTCACCGACACGCCTATCGCGAAATCGATAAAATTTTTGGAAGGCCTTTACAACACCTTCTCGCGCCTGTCGCAAAAGTCCAAGTGGTTCAACAACCATATTTGGGAGGACGTCACCAGCCGCGCCAACGCCACGCTGGATTCGGCGATTCAAAACCGCGAAATTTCCAGAATCTTTACCGCGGCCTTCGCGCGCCTTCCAAAGGAAATCCCCCTTGTGGCGGCGCATCCTTGGGTCGGCTGGTCGGCCATGCATTGCGGAATGAAAAAAGTGATTTCGATGGTGCCCGACAATTTGCCCTTGGCCTTTTGGCTTGTCCAGGGAAGCGTCCATACTGTCCAGTCTCCGTCTGCCTACATGGGCTACCGAGCCCTTTTAAAGATGGAACGCGGAAAGCCTATTGACAATTGCCTTCCCGCCGACCAAATCGTTCAGACCGGCCACTATGTCGACTACGAGCTTCTGAAGTCCATCAAGTCCGATTGCAAGGCCCGCCTTGACCGCGCGAAGAGGGGAGAGGCCCGCCGCTTTCTTTTGACCATGGGTGGAGCGGGCGCCCAGGCCCACAAATTTGGCGACATAGCCGGCTATTGCAAGGAATACATCAAGCAAGAAAAGTGCGCCCTTATGATAAATATGGGCGACCATGAGGGCCGCTGGCTTGTTCTAAAGGAATTGCTGGAAGAGGCCGGCGTTCCCTATGAAATGCACAGCGATTGGAAAAAGACAAAGGCCTTCGCGCAAGCCGCTGAAAAGAATCCTGTGACCGGCGTCCACATCTTTTTGCACAAGGATTTTTACGCGGCCGTTTATTGCACAAACCTCTTGATGCATGTTTGCGATTTTATGGTCACAAAGCCCAGCGAGCTTTCTTTCTACCCAATCCCAAAACTTTTCATACAGCGCGTCGGCCGCCACGAGGCTTGGGGCGCCATTCGCGGAAGCGAAATCGGAGACGGCACTAAAGAGGCCGAGGAGCGCAGCATTCTGCATCGCTTCCTTAAGATGATTGTGGAAGAGGACGACATTTTAAAAATGCAAGTTCAGAACATTCTGAACAACGATAAAATGGGAATTTACAACGGCGGCTACAATGTAGTAAAATGCGCGTTGCAATAAAATAAAATTTTTTAGGAGACATAATATGGCATTCGTTGATGATTTGCTCAAAAAGGCCAAGGCGGCCAACAAGACAATCGTTCTTTGCGAAGGAGAGGACAAGCGCGTGGTGGAGGCCGCTGCTAAAATCGTAAAGGAAGGAATCGCGAAAATCATTCTTTTGGGAACGGAAGAGGAAGCCAAAAAGGCCGCGCCCGGCGTTGACCTTTCTGGCGTAAAACTGGTTGACCCAGCCACAAGCGCCGACGCCGACCGCTACGCCGAGATTTTGTTCAAGGCCCGCGAAGGAAAAATCAACAAAAAGACCAACCAGCCTGAGTACGCCGACGTTGCCGCGGCCAAGGCTTACATTCAAAAGGACCGCACGATGTTCGGAGCCCTTATCCTTAAGGCCGGCGACGCGGACGGCTTTGTTTCTGGCGCCTGCCATTCAACGGCCAACACTTTGCGCCCCGGCTTGCAGGTTATAAAGACCGCGCCCGGAATCTCGACTGTTTCCTCAAGCTTTATCATGGTGGCTCCCGAGGGCGGAAATCCCTATATCAAGGAAGGCGTTTCTCTCTTTGCCGACTGCGCGATTAACATCGAGCCCGACGCGCAGCAGTTGGCCGACATCGCCGTCGCCACCGCCGACACGGCAAAAAAAATCGCCGGCATCGAGCCCCGCGTGGCCATGCTTTCGTTCTCCACAAAGGGAAGCGGAAACGACGACAAATTCTTTAAGTCAGTTCCAAAAGTCCAGGAGGCCACGGAGCTTGCAAAGAAAGCCGCTCCCGGCTTGGCCATCGACGGCGAGTTCCAGTTTGACGCCGCGGTCGCGCCGGAAGTAGGAGAGCTTAAGGCGCCGGGAAGCGCGGTCGCCGGCCACGCCAACGTTTTTGTTTTCCCCAACATCAACGCGGGAAACATCGGCTATAAGATTTGCCAACGCATGGGCGGCTGGATGGCAATCGGCCCTGTATGCCAAGGCTTTGCCAAGCCGCTCAACGACCTTAGCCGCGGCTGCAACGTTGACGACATCGTCGCCACCGTCGCCGTCACCGCGCTGCAGGCCTAGGCCGCTCGCATCGTCTTTTTTTGGTATTGAATTTTTTATTGTGTTGTGATATTATCCAACCATTATGCGGGTTTTGGCCGCAGGCCGAAACCCGTTAAGCAAAAATCACAAAGCGATTTTTGTCTTGGATGATTAGCTTAGTGGTAGAGCGCTTCCTTCACACGGAAGAGGTCGTTGGTTCGATCCCAATATCATCCAAAAAAAATTATAGCGCTCGTTATTAAAGCCGCGCTTTAATTTTCTTCCTAAAAAGAACGCCTTGTAATAGCCCAGTCGTGGTTTCCCAAAAGCACCTTCCTGCGCTCCGGGTCTTTGCGGACTAAGGCGCAAATCGCCTCAAAGTTTTCGCCTTGTTCGGGCCACTTGTTTTCCCACGCGTCAAACTAGTCTCCCGTAAAAACAATGCTGCCGTAGGAGCGCATTAAAGTTGCGCTTTAATTATTCAAGCGCAACTTTAATGACAATTCCCGTTTCATGCGTTATTCTAGGTTCATAAAGGAGAAATTTGTGGTTTATGGAAAGGCCGGTAATTGATATTTCCGCAACTTCAAGGCGCCTTAAGGAAATTCGCGAGAAACGCGGGCTGAAAATAACGGATGTTCAAAAGCTCTTCAAATTTGAATATCCGCAGGCTGTTTACGATTGGGAGAATCCCGAAAAGAAAACCCTCCCCAGAATTGAAAACCTTGTCTTTTTGGCAAAGATTTACGATGTTTCTATGGACGAACTGATTGTTTATGAGCGGTGAGGGATCGTTAAGTTTTTTTGCTCGTCGCGCAAATCCTCAATTTGTTTGTCCAAATTCAAAAGCCGCCTTTCCAAAGCCATGTATTTGGCTTCAAATTCTTTTTGCTCGCTTTGAGGCATAAAGGGAATTTCCAAAGTTTCAAGCGCGCTTTTTGAAAGTGTTTTCATTCTGCCGCCTGTCGCGATTTTTTCAAGGCTTTCCTGTCCCGCCTGCGATTCCAAAAAACTTTTTAAATAGCAAGGGTTCAAGCGCGAGCCGGGCTTGATTCTGACAATAAAGAGGCTTTCGGCTGGAAATAGTTTTTCTCCGGCGGGAACGAGCGCGATTTTTAACGGAATCACTTTCGCCAAAACTATGTCTTTTGGCTCAAGCGGGTCAAGCTTGCAGCCGTCCGCCACGCCTATGATGGGCCGCATTGTGTTTTGAACGCGTCCGTCGCCAATGTCCGATATTCTCAAGTAGCGGCCTATGATTTTTTTTGCTGGGCCATTTTCTTCTGCGAAACGGACTTTTGAAGCGCTTGGAGAGCTTTTCATAATCACGGCCTCTTCTCCAAGCGTGAATGTTTTTTTGTCCGCTCTTTCGTTCTTGTAAAAGGCCGCGTTCAATTCGCAGTTGTTTTCTTTTACATGCTCATAGGGAACAAAAATCTCGCGCTTGTCTTTGTTCCTTTCGTCGACGAATTTTATTCCCAAAAGGGCCGCGCTCTTTTCAAAGACCAAAAGGCTTGCGCTTACGTCTTTTGGCGTTATGGCTTTTTGCGGCAAGTGGATTACCTGCGACAAAATTTTTTCTTCTACGATTTTTTTGCGCAAGGCCTTGTAATTGCGGCTGAACAAAGCGTTGGACACAAGAATAACCGCGCGGCCGCCGTCTTCCAAACAATCCAAGGCTCGTTGGATGTAAAATTCCGTCTTGTCGCTTTTTGTCCGCTCCATGTTGATGTAATCCCAAGAGGAGCGGGGCGAGCCTTCCACCGGCGCTTGATAGATTGGCGGAAAGGCGTATATTTTTGAAAAGCGCCGTTCAATTTTTTCATTTGGATTTTTTAGGTCGAAGGAAATAAGCCGCGCCGCTTTATTTGACGTTCCGTAAACGTCACTCAGCAAATTGTATGAAAGCCATTCCGTTTTTGTCGCGCAAAATGACACTGCGTGAATGGTGACTGGCAGGCGCGCGGCCGCGGAGAAAAACTCGCGCGGATCTCCGTAAAAATTCGCGACTGTTTCGCCGGCCTTTGCTTTTAACAGCCCAAAAACTTTTTTGTACAAATCCGGGTTTGTTTTTGTGTATTTTGGCGAGTCGCAAGCCGCTTCAAGCAAATCCGTGTTGGGCATAAAAAAGTCATAGTCGTCCTCGTAGCGGAAAAACCCGGCGCAGCCTGCGTCAGTAAAAAACTTTTTAAATTCGTCGTAAGAAATTTTTGGACAAATTTTTAAGACAATTTCTTTGACTTCAGGCGAAAGCGCCCTTTTGTCCAGCAAGGCGCGGACAGAAGATCGCTCTCCGTCTTTTCCCAAATAGTTAAGGTAAATCCTTACGAGCATATTCGCGTCTTGGGATTTTAGAAAATTGTCGTTGTCCAAATCATTCGTCATAATCGCAATACACTGCCTTTTCCGTTTTTAGCTTGACCACATTGTCCAAGCTGACCTTGTACAGTCTGCACAGCGGAACCAAATGCTCCAATTTTATTTGGCCGCCGATTTCCCAATTATACACGGATTGGCCCGTAATTCCAAGATGTCTTGCGACTGCGGGAACCGCGATTTTCTGCTTTTTTCTAATTTCCCGCAAAGCTTCTCCAGTCTTCACCAAATCCAGCGTTTCACGCTCAAAAACATGCTCAAATTCTTTCATAAAGCCGCCTCCTTAGTTTTTTTTAGGGGGAGAACTCTCCCTGATACTTAAAATATAGCGCCGCTTTTAAATTTTGTCAATAGGGGAGAAATCTCCTATTGACAAGCAGCGCTTTAATGACAATTCTTCATTCCTGCGTTATCCTAGGCGCGGATTGTGGATGTTGGCGGCAACATTCGCGCTTGCGCCCAAACGCTCGCGAACAGCCGTATTTTTTTGCAAGGAGTCAATATGAGAGTTTTGGAAGAAAAGAAAACTAATTGCCGCGAGATAGAGGCAGCTCCGGCGCTTTGCTTTGAAGACTATGAGCTTTCGTCTTACGTCTTTGACCAGTGCTTTGAAGGCGTGGTTCTTGGAAGCGGAGTTTTTTGCGGCGAGTTGTTGGAAAGGGTTTATTCGGCCGATGAAATGCTTCCAATTTTAAAAAATTACTTGATGGTTTTGGAAAATAAGAGGAATGAAAAGTTTCATGAGTTGAAAAAGAAATTTCCGATTCACATTGATAAAATGCTTGAGATTTTTTCGGATGACTTGAAGAATGATTTTGAAACTTTTCACGAAGTTCTTGCCTTTAACAGGCGCGCGAAGTCCGCGCTTTACAAGGACAAGACTCCGATTGACAAAATGCTTGACAGTCCTTGCGTAAAGTCTTTTTGCGACGGCATAAACTTGAACTACTATGAAAAGCAGCTTTTGATTTTGGCCGCGGCCCAGCGCGAGTGGGCGTGGATTTTTCCGCCTCAAAAAGGAAATAAATTCAAGTCAAAAATCTTCTACGACATCACGAACGCGAAAGAGAGGTCTGCCTTCTCTCTTGCAAGAAAGTTGAACGACAGAATGTTGCGGCTTGGCTTGTTCAGCGAGCCTTGGACGATTCGCGAATACGTCTTCGCTTTTTTTAAGGACGAGAACGCAAGCTGTTCGCTTTGCAAAGTCGTTCCCGACGAAAAGCGGGACATTTACGACTATCACAAGCTTAGCGCGGACAACGACAAGACCCTTAGCCTTGCGATAAGCCAAGCGCTTGAGTATGGCGAAAACAAAAAAGGCTCTTGGCAAATCGTTAGCGGCCTAAGCGATTGGTCGGCAAGGAATTTTTTGGCATGGAACTGCAAGCGCGCCCGGATGGACCTTTACGAGTTTATGCCGGAACTTTCCTGCCTTAGCCAGGAAGAGCTTGAGTTTTACGTTTACGCGCTTTCAAGCCGCCTGCGCGGAAAAAAAGCCGCGATCTTTATAAGCCAAGAATGCGCGCGAAAGCTTTTGGACTGCCCCAAAGAAGGGCGGCTTGGCGTTAGGGTAAAGACAAAAAGCAAGGGCCGGCATTTTGTTGCGGAAGAAAACGGTTCTTTGCTAAGAATGGCTGGCTGCCCGATTTTTGTCGCCGCGCAAGGCTCGCCGCAAGATTTAAGGGAGGGCTTGGAAGGTCTTGGCGCGAATGTCTTGCATTGCGCCGAGATAAAAGTTCCCAAAGAAAATTTGCGGGAAGAGCGCGCCAAGGAATTTTTTTACGAGAAAAAAGTTCCTGAAAAGTTTTTGAAAGCGGCGAGCGAGAAAAGCGCCAAGCTGGAAATCCCGCCCGAAGACTGGGAAGATGCCGCCGAGATTCTAAAAAACGCCACGCGGCTCTCTTCCGATGCTGCGATGGAATTGCTTGAGGAAAAATACAAGAGGCGGCCTGCGGAGGAGGTTAGGAAAAACGCGCGCTTTTCTTTTGAGGCGTTGAACACGACGCCGCCGATAGAAGAGCTTGTAAGCGCGCTAAAGAACGCGGACGAATATCAAAACGGGCAATACGACAAGGAGTCGGGCGTGCGTGTTTTGTGTTATGGAGTTTCGGGCGCGGGAAAGACAGCCTGCGCGGAAGAAATTTCCAAGATGCTGGAAAAGCCTCTTGTGACGGCGCGCGCGTCGGACATTTTGGGAAGTCTTGTCGGCGAAACGGAGCAAAACATCAAGCGCGTTTTTGAGGAAGCGGCGGACAAAAAGGCCGTGCTTTTGATAGACGAAGCCGACTCCTTTTTAAATGAGCGCGGCGACACGCTGAACCACCACAACGACGTAATGACCAACGAATTTTTGGTTCAGATGGAGCGCTATCCCTACATCGTTTTTTGCAACACCAACTTGCCCGAAATTTTGGATTCGGCCACCGACAGGCGCTTTCACTTTAAGGTTTGCTTCAAGCCGCTCACAAAGGACGGAACGAAACTTTTGTGGAAAAAATATTTTCCCGACTACGAAATTTCCGGCGAAAAGATTGACGAAATTTTCAGGGCGGGCGACATCACTCCCGGCGACTTTGGCGCCTTGGGGCAAAGGATTCGCTTTTTGGACAAGAAAAAAATTTGCGCGGACTACATCGCTGATGAATTGAAGGCGATGGTCGCGGGCAAAAAGGACAACAAAAAAAGCCGCAAGATCGGCTTTGAGCTTTAGATAATGGGGGTTTTGATATGAAAGACATCATTTACAAGAGCGACGTTCAAAGACGCTTGGCGGAAGTTTTGGACGAATTGAAAATCGAGGCGCGCTATTCACCGTCGGACGAACTTTTCGTCTTGCCGTCGGAAGCCATTATGATTTACGAAGAAAAATTTCCTGACTTGGAAAAATACAAGGGCCAGGTTCCACAAGAAAGAATTCTTCAAATCCATGCGGACGGCTCTTTGTCAAACGAGCGCTATGAGGCAAGAATCAAGCGCTGCGACAAGTGCAAGAAATTCTTTGTGTTCGTAAAAGAGAAGATGCAAAAGGGAGTTTTTTCTTGCCCTGCGTGCGGCTCAAGCGGCATGCGCTTTTTGTCCAACAACGCCCGCATTCCAGGCTGGTTTGGCGAAAAAAAGCAAACGATTATCGACGAGCGGGAAGCGGAAGCCCATTTGGACGCCTGTACCGCTGAGTGCGAGGAAAACATCAGGCGCGTAGTCAGCAAGCTTAAGGGCGGCGTCCGATATGTTGCGGCCACTGACGAGAAGGCCGCGCGGATTAAGGAACTTGCGAAGAAATATCCCAACATGGAAACGGTCATAAAATACATTTTGCAGTCGTTTGAAACCGCTTCGCTTAAAGCCAACCATGAAATCGCCTTTAAGCCAATAGTCTTGGTTGGAGGCCCCGGCTGCGGAAAGACTTCGTTCGTTTCGGAATTGTGCGAAATTATAATGGGAAGAAAGGGGCTTAAAGTCGATTTGGGGAACGACACGGCGGCCTTCACTTTTTCAGGCTCGGATCCAAGCTTTAAGCAGGCGCGGCATGGCTTGATAATTGAATCGATGTTCGCTGAAAGCAAAGGGCAAGGCCCGTTAAAGAATCCCGTGATTCACTTTGACGAATTGGACAAGGTAAAGGGCGGCCAGGACTACAGCGTGGAAACTTTGTTCTATTCCATTTTGGAACGGAGCACCGCCCGCCGCTTTTTTGACAACTACATCGGAATCAATGTTGACGCTTCGGGAATAAACTATATCTTTACCGCAAACAAGCTTGAAGGAATTCCCGCTCCAATCATAAACCGCCTTCGCGTGTTCAACATAGAAAACTATACCCACGAGCAGCTTAAGGAATGCGTAATCGACAATTGCTACAAGGCCTGGCTTTTCAACAACGGCATGGAGGCGCAATGGCTTCCAAAAGTTTTGTCGCCATACATAAAGGAAAGAATTCTAGAGGAATGCCACGACGACCCGCACAGCATCGAGGACGCGATAACGTCTGTTTTTTCGGCTACGCTTAGGGAAGACTCGGAAAGCGGCCACAAAATCGCGCTCTTTTCGCCGGATGAAATCTTGGCCGGCTGGAAAAAGTTTCGCGGCGCCAAGGCGATTTCCGGCCAGCGCTGGAAGCTTCCGCGCGGCTTTGTGAAGGAGGAAAAAGACGGTGAAAAGAATTGCGTGGAAGGCTTGCTGGACCTTTTCGGATAGGCCTAAAAAAGATTGCGCCGAGGCGATTCCAACGTCATCCAATCTTCTTTTTCTTTACGCGCTCAAAGAAAAATAGCGAAAGCGCGATTGAAATCATTTCGGCGATTATAAAGCACCACCACACATTGTTTATCTTTCCAGTAAGCGAAAGAAGGTACGCGCTTGGAAGCAAGAACAAAAGCTGGCGCGCGATGCTTACGAACATGCTGTAGCTCGCGCTTCCCAAGGCTTGGAATACAGAGCCAAGGCAAATGCAAACCGCCGCCCCCATAAAGCTGGGCGCGATTAGGCGCAGCGCGGGGATTCCAATCTCAAGCATTTTGTCGGAGGCGTTGAAAAGCGCGAAAAGCTCTTTTGGAAAAAATTCAAAGAGCGAAACGCCGACAGCCATTATCGCGCAGGCGGCGATTATCGCGAACTTTATCGCGCGCTTGATTCTGTCCGGCTTTTTGGCGCCGTAATTGTAGGCGATGATTGGAACCAGGCCGCTGTTCAAGCCAAAGACCGGCATAAAGACAAAGCTGTTCAGCTTAAAGTAAACGCCGTAAACCGCGATGGCCGTGTCGGCGATTTCCTTGAACAAGCCCAAAATCAAGTTCATCGTGTAAGAAGTCAAAGATCCCACCGCCTGCAGGACGATCGACGGCGCTCCCACCTTGTAGATTTGCAAAATCACAGTAGGGTCGGGGCGAAAGCCCTTTAAGCTAAAATGAACTTCATGGTTTACCTTAAGGTTAAAGATTAGCGAAACGCAGGCCGCCAAAATCTGTCCGGCTACCGTGGCCGCGGCCGCTCCCGCGATTCCCATTTTGGGAAATGGGCCAAGGCCAAAAATCAATATTGGGTCAAAGATGATGTTAAAGATCGCGCCTGTCAGTTGCGAGGCCATTGTCCAAATCGTTTTTCCTGTCGCCTGCAAAAGGCGGTCAAACATCATTTGCCCAAACTGGCCAAAGCCCAAGAGCATGCAAATCGAAAGGTAAACGATTCCGTCCTCTACAATCGCTTTGTTTTGCGTTTGGCTTCTAAAGTAGGGCGGAACAAAAATGACGCACAAGAGCGCGAAGAGAAGGTAAGTGGCCGCGGCCAAGAAAATGCCGTTCATCGCGCTCTTGTTGACGCCCTCTTGGTTCTTTTGGCCAAGGCGCATGGAAAGAAGCGCGTTCACTCCAACTGCGGTTCCAAGGCCAAAGCTGACCATGAGCATTTGAAAGGGAAATGCCATCGACACGGCGGTCAAGGCCTCTTCGCTGATTTGAGAGACAAAAATGCTGTCGACGATATTGTAAAGCGACAAGACGAACATGCTTACCATCATCGGAAGCGACATGTTCACCAAAAGGCGGCCAACCGGCATGACGCCCATCTTGTTTTCTTTGACTTGATTTTCTTGCATTGAGATATAGTATAGAAAAGAGAAATAAATATCAAGCGGAGACTTGCAAGACAAAAAAAAGGCCAGCAATACGTCGCTGCGCTCCGTTTTGCCTGAAAATTGGCGGCAAGCCTATGACTGGATACGATTTAACGCAATGGTTTGTATGACTAAAAAAAAAGAACGGCAATACGTCGCTGCGCTCCGTTTTGCCCGAAAATTGGCGGCAAGCCTATGACTGGATACGATTTAACGCAATGGTTTGTATGACTAAAAAAAAGAACGGCAATGACCCTTGTGTCATTTTGCCGTTCTATATGTAATGCCTCGCGCTTAAGTCCGGCGGCGAACCGCCGGGTAATGCTTAGCTTACCATTCCTTCTTGATGTCCTCGATGATGTTGGGCTCGCCCTCTTCCTTTGAGAAGAACTTGGCCTTTTTCATGTCGGGAATCAAAGTTACAGTCTCGCCCAAGCGGAAAGCGGCGTTGGCCGTTGTCTTGGCGATGATGTTCTGTCCCTTTTGAGTCGTCAAGTACAAGTGAGTCTCAGCTCCAAGGGGTTCCTTGTTGGTGATCTTCATCTGCATGGCGTTTTCGCCGGACTTTTCCGAGTACTCGATGTCTTCGGGGCGAATTCCAAAATATACTTCCTGTCCAACAAAGGCCTTTAGGCGCTTTTGCTGGTCGGCTGTGGGCACGATGGAGAAAGAGCCTTCGTCAACTACAACCTTTCCGCCTTTTTCGATTACCTTTACAGAAAGGAAGTTCATCGGCGGAGTTCCGATAAAGCCGGCGACAAATTTGTTAATCGGGTTGTTGTAGAGGTAGAGCGGGGCTCCAATCTGCTGGATAACGCCGTCTTTCATAACGACAATCTTGTCGCCGAGCGTCATGGCCTCAATCTGGTCGTGGGTAACGTAAATCATTGTGGCCTGCAAGCGGTTGTGAAGGGCCGCGATTTCGGCGCGCATTGTAACGCGGAGCTTGGCGTCAAGGTTTGAAAGAGGCTCGTCGAACAAGAATACCTTGGGGTTGCGGACGATGGCGCGGCCTACGGCTACGCGCTGGCGCTGTCCGCCCGAAAGAGCCTTTGGCTTTCTCTTGAGATACTGGGTCAAGTCAAGCTGCTTGGCGGCTTCTTGCACGCGGCGGTCGATTTCCTTTTTGTCCATCTTGCGGATCTTAAGGCCGAAAGCCATGTTGTCGTATACAGTCATGTGGGGGTACAAGGCGTAGTTCTGGAATACCATCGCGATGTCGCGGTCCTTCGGCGGAACGTCGTTCATTTCCTTTCCGTCAATAAGAAGCTTTCCTTCTGAAATGTCTTCCAAGCCGGCGATCATGCGAAGAGTGGTTGACTTTCCGCATCCTGAAGGTCCTACGAAAACGCAGAATTCCTTGTCCTCGATTGTGATGTTTGAATTGGTTACGGCGCGAACGTTTCCGTCGTAAATCTTTCCAATTCCTTTGAGTTCAACTTTAGCCATAATGGCCCTCCGTTAAATTATATTATTAAAGATAATTTTACGGCGCTTTTTGACTTTTGTCAAATTTATTTTAAGGGAATTTGGAGAAATTTATAAAACTTTTGAGAATTCTTTTACGATTTGAGGAATCAGCGTGGCGATTTTTCCAGGAGCGCTCATTCCGCTGGCGTTCTTGTGGCCGCCGCCCCCAAATTTTGCCGCAACCGCGCTGACGTCCACGTCGTCAAGGCTTCTAAAGCCGCCTGTGCAGGAGCTTTCGGTTTCCTGCCGCAAGAATACGGCGGCTTGGACCCCTTGCGCGCTCAAAAGGGCGGTGTAGAGGGCGTCGGAATCGCGGCCTTCCTGCCCATAGTTCTTTGTGTCTTCCATAGTTTCGTAGGTCAGCGCGAGCTTTCCGTTGCAGTAAAGCTCGGTTCTGGTTAAAAGCAGGCCCAAAAGCTTTCTGGTCGGCCAAGGCTTTCCGCCCGTGATGCGGTTGTACATTTTGTTGGGGTTGGCCCCGTAGCGCACAAGCCGCGCCGCCAGCTCAAAAACGTCGGCCGAATCCTCGCGCAAGAACCTAAAAAAACCGGTGTCGGTGCTAAGGCCCAAAAACATTATTTTCGCCGTCTCAGCGTCGGGCCTTCCGACGATTCCCTCGTAAAGCATTGTCAAAAGGCAAACGGCCGCGGGGCTTGTCGGGTCGATTACGCTTTGGGCGCCGGCAGGAGTTTCCGCCGTCTTGTGGTGGTCCACGATGAAGGTGTCAAAGCCCTTTATGCTTTCGCCAAAGTCGCCGAGCCTGGCAAACTCGGAGCAGTCTACGATCAAAAGGCCAGTTTTTTTCCGATCCTGTTCGCTTAAAAATGGGATTTGGTCGGTGAAGCGGCGCTCGTATTGCCGAATTTCGGGGCGCTTGAAGGGGCCTGAATTTAGCAGGATGTATTCCTTTTTAAAGGCTTTTATGATTTCGGCCGCTATCAAGGAGCTTGAAACGCAATCTCCGTCCGGATCCTTGTGGCCGGCGACAATAAAGGCGTCGTGGCCCTCGATAAAAGCCCTAAAGGCGGCGATTTGCTCTGAGTCGATTATTTTCATTTTAGGGAACTAAAGTTCCAGCTCGACGGACTCGACTCCGTCAGTGGACTCAACCTTGTTCTCGTTGGCGATGCCCCAAATCTTGTCGTTGTGGTTTGTGGGAACGGTGAGCATTACCTTGAGGAAGTCGCCGCTCTTTTTAACGATTGTAACGTAAGGTCCGATTTTGGGAGGGCAGTTGCGAACCAAAAGCCTCTTGACTGTGTCGGGCTTGTTCTTTGCCCAGTCTTTGGGAATCGTTATCGTTCCCATCTTGTGGCCAGCCTTGCCGTAAATGACTGTGTAAGCCTTGGCCGAATCCATCACTTTATAAACAGGCGCGCTGTAATAGGAAATTTCAGACTTTTTGTGCCCGCCGGCGTTTTCCGCGCAAAAGGCTCCTGCCAATGCAAAGGCGGCCAATCCGATTGCGGCAAATATTTTTTTCGCGTTCATAAAAAACCTCCGTGTAACTTCGTCTATGATAGCGCGCAAATCTTTTTTTGTAAAGCGAAATTTTTTCTTGCCGCTACTTGACGATTCCCCCTTAATTTTATTACTTTATAAGTATGGAAGAAAAAGAAGAAGAAAACAAAGAGCGCGAAGAAGTTCAAGAAAACGCTCAGGATAGCGAAGAAACGCAGGAAAACGCGGAATCTTCAAGCAAAGAGGGCGGGGAGGACGCCGCCGCTCAGCCTGAGGGCGACAGTTCCGCGGAGGAAGAAAAAGAGCCGACCCCGGAAGAGAAAATCGCGGCTTTGGAAAAAGAGAACGCAGACCTTAAGGACCAGCTTTTGCGCCGCGCGGCGGACTTTGACAACTACCGCAAGCGCACAATAAAGGAAAAGCAGGACGCCTACGACTACGCCAACACCGCGCTTTTGCAGGACTTGCTGGACAGCCTTGACAACCTTGACCGCACGGTTGAGGCCGCCGAAAAGGCGGACGACCCCAAGGCAATCGCCGACGGAGTCAAGATCATAAGCTCGTCGCTGATTTCGATGCTGGAGTCAAAGTACAACTTGACCGCTTTTGGCCAGGCCGGAGAGGACTTTAACCCCGACATGCACGAGGCCATCGGCAGCTGCCAGGACGAGGTTGAAAAGCCGGTCTTGAAGGAAGTTTATCTTAAGGGATATAAGTTGAAGGACAGGGTCATCCGTAACGCCAAGGTTATGGTGACAATGCCAAAAGACAAGTAATATATAGAAGAATAGGAGAATAATTATGGGAAAGATTATCGGAATTGACTTGGGAACGACAAACTCTTGCGTGGCCGTGATGGAAAACGGCGAGCCGGTCGTAATCCAGAACGCTGAGGGCGGCCGCACGACTCCCTCAGTCGTAGGCTTCACGGCCCAGGGCGACCGCATTGTCGGAGCGCCGGCCAAAAACCAAATGGTCACCAACCCCAAAAACACAATTTACTCAATCAAGCGCCTTATCGGCCACCGCTACAGCGAGTTGACCGGCGAGGCCGCCAAGCTTCCTTACAAAATCATTGACAACGGAGCCGACTGCCGCGTCGAGGTCACCGACAACGGCGCCCAAAAGCAGTTCAGCCCCCAGGAAATTTCGGCCTTCATCTTGCAGAAGATGAAAAAGACCGCCGAGGACTACCTTGGAAGCGAAGTCACAGAAGCCGTAATCACGGTTCCGGCCTACTTCAACGACAGCCAGCGTCAGGCCACGAAGGACGCCGGAAAAATCGCCGGCCTTGACGTAAAGCGCATCATCAACGAGCCTACTGCCGCCGCGCTCGCCTTTGGCTTCAACAAGGACCAGAACAAGGAAAAGACAATCGCCGTCTACGACTTGGGCGGCGGCACATTCGACATTTCTATCTTGGAATTGGCCGACGGCGTCTTTGAAGTTAAGTCAACAAACGGAAACACCCACCTCGGCGGCGACGACTGGGACCGCCGAATAATGGACTGGCTTGTCGACGAGTTCAAGAAGGACACAGGAATCGACCTTTCAAAGGACCCGATGGCCTTGCAGCGCCTTCGCGAAGCCGCCGAAAACGCCAAAATCCAGCTTTCGGCTCAGACATCGACGGCCATCAACCTTCCGTTCATCACCGCCGACGCGACAGGCCCCAAGCACTTGCAGAAAAACCTTACCCGCGCCCAGTTTGAGCAGATGACAGAAGACTTGTTCGAGGCCACAAAAGAGCCCTGCCGCAAGGCTTTGGCCGACGCGGGCATCACGGCCGACAAAATCGACGAAGTCCTTTTGGTAGGCGGTTCAAGCCGCATGCCCAAAGTTCAGGACGTCGTCAAAGAGATTTTTGGAAAAGAGGGAAGCCGTTCCGTCAACCCCGACGAAGCGGTTGCCATCGGAGCGGCCGTTCAGGGCGGCGTTTTGCAGGGCGACGTAAAGGACGTGGTTTTGCTTGACGTAACTCCGCTTTCTTTGGGAATCGAAACTATGGGCGGCGTGATGACAAAGCTCATCAACCGCAACACGACTATTCCTACAAAAAAGAGCCAGGTGTTCTCCACCGCCGCCGACGGACAGACTGCCGTCACAATCCACGTATTGCAGGGCGAGCGCGAGATGGCCGCCCAAAACCGCACTTTGGGCAACTTCAACCTTGACGGAATTCCTGCGGCTCCCCGCGGCGTTCCGCAAATCGAAGTAACCTTTGACATCGACGCCAACGGCATCGTAAACGTAAGCGCCAAGGACTTGGGAACAGGAAAGGACCAGCACATCACGATCACTTCTTCTTCCGGCCTTAGCGAGGAAGAAATCAACAAGATGGTAAAGGACGCGGAGGCCAACGCCGCCAGCGACAAGGCCAAGCGCGAAGCCGTTGACGCCAAGAACGAGGCCGACAGCTTGGTTTACCAGACCGAGAAGTCCCTCAAGGAATTGGGCGACAAAATCAACGGAGCCGAAAAGCAAAAGGTTGAGGACGCTGTGGCCGAGCTTAAGAAGGCTTTGGAAAGCGACAACACCGCCGACATCAAGGCCAAGACCGAAGCCCTAAAGCAGGCTTCTTACAAGATTGCCGAGGAGCTTTACAAGCAGCAGCAGGCCGCCGGCGGAGCGGGAGCCAATCCTGGCGCCGGAGCAAACCCCAACGCGGGCGCCGGTCCTAACGCCGGCGCTTCCGGCGGAGCGGCTGGCAGCGGCTCTGGTTTTGACAAGGGCAGCGCCGAAGACGTGAACTACGAAGTCCACGATTAAAAACAAGTTCAAAAGCGCCTCCGAGCGCTTTTGAACTTGTCGAGTTTCGCTTTTTGCGAAACTCGCGGCATTTGTTCAATGCCAAAAACGGCGCCTCCATGCGCCTATAGAAAGACGACCGTGACGCAAGGGGCGGGGTGTCCGCCGCTTGCGCAATCCGCTCGAAAAAGCGGTAACGGTTGAGAATGAAATAGCACGAGCGAAGTATGTCTGCAAAACGTGATTGTTACGAAGTATTGGGAATAGAAAAAAGCGCCTCGATTGACGAAATCAAAAAGGCTTACCGCAAGCTGGCCGTAAAATACCATCCTGACCGAAACCCCGGCAACAAAGAGGCCGAGGAAAAGTTCAAGGAGGCCACCGAAGCCTATGAAGTCCTTTCTGACGAAAAGAAGCGGCCGATTTACGACCAATACGGATGGGCCGGCCTTGACGGCATGGGAGCCGGCGGCGGCGCCCAGTACTCGCACGCATTCCATGATTTTTCCGACCTTTTTGGCGGCATGGGCGGCGGTTTTGAAGACATTTTCAGCAATATTTTCGGCGGCGGCTTTGGAGGCGGTTTTGGCGGCGGGCGAGGAGGCCATTCCGACAACGACGGCGCCAGCCTCCGCTACGATTTGGAAATCACCTTTAAGGAGGCGGTTTTTGGCGTAAAGAAGGACTTGCGCTTTGCCCACAACGCCGCCTGCCCGGCTTGCCATGGAACGGGCGCGGAGCCCGGCACCGGCAAAAAAACATGCCCGGCCTGCAACGGCATGGGCCAAATCAGGCGCTCAAGCGGCTTTTTCGCCGTTTCGCAGACTTGCCCCCAGTGCCACGGAACGGGCCAAATAATAGAACATCCTTGCAAATCATGCCGCGGAACTGGCTACCAAAAAGAAAACAAGGTGGTTTCCTTTACGATTCCGGCCGGAATTGAGGACGGAAAGCGCATCGTAATCCCCAAGCAGGGCGACGCGGGCCGCGACGGAGGGCAGCCGGGCGACTTGGTCGTCGTCGTGCATATTGAAAACGACGAATGCTACGAGCGAAGCGGAAGCGACTTGTATTGCGCGATTCCGATTTCTATGAGCCAAGCGGCCCTCGGAGCCACAGTCACGATCACCGCGCTTGACGGCCGCAAGATAGACATTCCGATTCCCGCCGGCTGCCAAAACGGAAAGCTTTTGCGCGTCCGGGGCGAGGGAATCGCTTCCGCCTCCAGAAAGGGCGACTTGTACATAAAAATCATGGTCCAAATCCCGGCCAAGCTCAATTCAAAGCAAAAGCAGCTTTTGGAAGCCTTCGCCGAGGCCGAGGCCGCCACAAAGAGCCCTGCGCTTCTAAAACTTTCAGAACTCAATCGCTAGCCTATTGTTTATGGTCCTGCAACCGTAAACACGGGCGGCGCATTTTTTGCGCTTTTTTTCCCCTTTTTTGCCGATAATGTGTTATAATAGTTTGAATTCTTTTCAGGGGATTTTATGCTCAAAACAAAAAAACTCTATGTGTCCATAGCTTCAAACATTCTTGCGGTCGCGCTCTTTATGATCGTTTCGCGCTTCATCCTTCCTCCGGTTACAGACGGAATAGAAAGGGCTTATTTCATCATACTGGAATTTGTCTTGCTTTTGTTCAGCTTGACAATCCTGTCGGCGGCCGCGATAGCGCTCAACAAAAAGCTTGAAAGGGATGTGCTTCAAAAGACTGAAACTAGGTTCATGCAGGAATTCATAGACGCCTTGCGCTTTTGCTACTCTTTGGACGACTTTTATGAAATCGTCAAGCGAATATTGGAGCGAAAGGCTGACTGCTCCGTTTTGTACATCGATTCCGAAAAGGACTACGTCCTTTATTCTTCAACGGACTTGCTCACAAGCGACAAAAAGACCGTGACGACGCTCAACCAAAACTTTCCGGCCTCGTGGCAGGACGGCTACCACTTTATCGGAGACAAGCTGGGCGTCGTTTCGTCTTACAAAAAGGCGCGAGGCTTTTTCCTTTGCGCCAACAAGCACCACTTTTTCATCTTTTGCCGCTACACCAGGCTTTTTGACACCGGCATATACAAGGAGCTTTTTGACGAGTTCGTCCGCTTTAGAAAAAGGGCGGAGACTATCGCAAACCTTTCAGAAATAGCCTCGCTTTCAAAGGACTGGGAGCAGCTTGCCGAAACTCAAAAGCTTTTCTTGCCGCAAGTCCTTCCAGAGCCGCACCGCCTGCGCCTGGCCGCCTACTTCCGCCCGCTTGTCAACGTTTCGGGCGACTACTACACGGCGCTGCCGATTGACAAGCACAAGACCCTTTTGATGCTTGGCGACGTTTCGGGAAAAGGCTTGCCGGCCGCCCTTATCATGGGCTTGGTAATGAACACGGTGAAGATTATGGAAAACAAGGAAGACTTGGTTTCCATCGTATACGCGATTGACAAGGCGATCAAGAGCATGAAATTGCAGGACAAGTACACGGTTCTCTTTATCAGCGTCGTTGACACGCAAAAAATGACGATCCGCTATGTAAACGCTTCGATGTCCGACCCCTTGATCATCACCAGGGCGCCGGACGGCTACACAATCAAGCCGCTTAGCTCAAACTGCGGCGTTGTCGGAATCATCGACTTGGACAACGTTCACATGGACGAGCAGCGCCTTTTCCGCGACGACTTGATTTTGTTCGCTTCGGACGGCGTTTCGGAAGTCATGAACGAGGAGGGCGTTGAGTTGGGCGACACTGACCTGTACAAGCAGACAATCACCAAGAGCGCCGCCAAACAGCCGCAGGAATTCGTGGACGACGTCGTAAAATTGATTTTTGACTACAAGGGCGAGAACAAACTTCACGACGACATTACAATGATGGTTACAAAGGTGGTGGGCTGATGATTTACATAATTTTGAATATTGGAATTGCCGCTTACTTGACGTGGGCTTCGTTCAACGTCAACACAAAGAACATGAGGAACGAAAATTCCCTCGTTAACATAGTGCTGCTTTCGGCCGTCACCGCCGTCTTGGCTGTCGTGACGATGGCGATGATTTTCTGGGGCCCGGAGCGCTTCACCGTCTTCTTGGAGCACGCCATGCTCCTCTTGGTGGGAATCATATACATCGCCATAGCCTTTTATTTCTTGGGTAGCTCGTTCAAGCGCGGCCGCTTTATGACTTTCCTTGAAACGCTTTTAATGCTCGCGGCGCTCTATGTGTCTTCGTCCAAGATTACGGTAAGCGACTACACCCGCTTTGGATACGGCTCAGAGCTTTTGTTTTCGGGCGAGCTAGCTTCGTTCTTCCCATATACATGGGAGAATTTGTATTTCGCGCTTTTTGTTTTCTTTCTGCCGGGAATGAGCGCCTTGATTATGCTTCTTAGCGCGGAGAACGCCAATTCAAGGCAGAACTTCCAGCGCGCGGTTTTGTTCGCGGGCGCCCTTTTGTTCGCGTGGATTTCCAGCTTCGCCTTGGTCTACACTTCAAAGATGCTTCCGATGACGATTTCGCTTTATACGGGCGTTCTCGCGATTTTCGTCACTTTCTTGACCCGCATTTCGGTTCAGGACAAAATTTACGACAGCCTTACGCTTTTTTCGGGGCTCTTGGTCAACGTCATAAAGTACGCGCTCCCCGCTTTTGTCGGAGCCTTGTTCTTTGTGGGCTTAAGGCCGATTTACTCAGGCTCCAAAAGTTTGTACACGATTGTTGTTTTCATCGTGTCTGTAGCCGTGATTTTCGCGGGCCGCCTTTTCGCCGCAGCCTTCTCAAAGCTTTCGACCTTCCGCTCGTCAAACTACGGCGCGGCTTTTGAAGCCGACTTGGCCGCCATCGACTACAACGACGAAACCGGCGACATATGCAAAAAGCTTTTTGAAATATTCCAAAACCGCGCCAACGTCGGCTCGATGAAAGTCTTGATCGCCGGCGGCAACAACGAGCTTAACACCGTCTTTGCAAGCAAAGGCTCAAAGCCGACTTTGAGCAGCCTTGACCCTGGCCTTGAGGCGATCCGCGAGCAGGACATCAACATCTGCATGAAAAACCAAGCGGAAGGAATTTTCGCGCTTGAACAAAAGCAGACCGAAATCAACGCCTTCTTTAAGGCTGTCGGAGCGGAAGTCTTGATCATCCTTAACGAAGGCCACCACTTGGTTGGCGTCATAGCTTTGGGCGAAAAGCGCGGCGGCGCCAGCTACGACGAGTACGACAAGCAAATCTTTGACAAATTCTATTCCTACTTCTTTGTTTTCGGCTACTACATGTCAAACATCGCCAACGCTTCCGTCGTAGGAACTGTAAACCGCGAAATCCGCATGTCGGCGCAGATCATCACTTCAATCCAGGAAAACATGGATCCCGTCGAAAACCCCAAGATGGACGTAGGCTACCTGATGGTTCCCGCCCACAATATCGGCGGCGAATTCGTTGACCTTATCCGCTTGAACGAAAGCCGGCATATTTTTGTAACCGGCGCCTTGAGCGGAAAGGGCATCTCGGCCTCTATGAGCATGGTCATCTTAAAGTCGATTATCCGCACTTACCTTAACTCAACCCACGACTTCAAGAAGCTTGTGGCAAAGGTCAACCAGTTCATCCGCTTCAGCCTGCCCAAGGGAACCTTCTTTGCAGGCATTTTCTGCTTGATGGACTTTGAGACCGACACTTTGTATTACATCAACTGCGGAATTCCGACAATGCTTTTGTACACGCGCGCTTACAACAACGTCATCGAAATCCAAGGAAACGGCTATGTCTTGGGCTTTGTAAAGGACATCAGCCCGCTCCTTAAGGTAAAGCAAATCAAAATGAACGCCGGAGACGTAATCGCGATTACAACCGCGGGCCTCATCAACAGCCACTCTCTGCGCGGCGAACAGTACGGAAAGGACAGAATAAAGAAGTCCATGACCGACAACTATATGTACAGCGGAATGCGCATGTGCTCGTTCTTGTTCGACGACCTAAAGCGCTTTATGGCCAAGGAACTTGACGACGACATCACGGTAATGATGATCCGCTACCTTGACAAGGACAGCCAGACTGTAAGCGACGAGGAGGACAGCGACAATGGAAGCGTTGACAATAACTGAAAAGAAGGGCGCCAACTATGTTCTTTTGGAATTGAACGGAGCCATTAACTCATACACTTTGGCGGAATTCCAGGGGCGGGTCTACTCGATAATACAAGAGACCAACCTTGTTCTTGACCTTTCCAATGTGTTTGAAATCGACTCGTCTGGAATGGGCGTTTTGTTCGCCGCCTTTAACGACGGCCGCGAAGCCGGAAAGCGGCTTTACCTTATGAACATGTCCCCGCAGGCCCAAAAAACGGTCAGCGACACCGGCTTTTTGGACGCCTTTAACGTCATCAGCTCGGTCACAGAGGTAGAGTGATCCGCTTGTATACCGTGAAAATAATCACAGTAAACCGCCTGTTTGGGGCGGTTTTTTTATTGGCGGAGCGGTATGGCGGGCTTTTTGGTTAGCATATGCTAATTGCTGCCGTTTTTTAGTGAAAAAAATCACAGTATATCGCAAAAATTGTAAATTTCGCGCGAATTCTTCATATGTATTGACATTTGCTTATTAACAAAATCTGAATATGGGTTTATACTTTAATTTGAATTTATTGTATCCTTGGGCTTATTGTCTTTGGACGCATAGTTTCAAACTATAACAGGCAAAAATTAAATTCTATATCGGAATTTACAGGAGTTTTTATGGCAAACAAAATTACCATCATCGGTGCGGGCCAAGTAGGATCAACGGTAGCCTACGCGCTCACTTTAAGGCAGTTGGCTTCGGAAATCGTAGTCATTGACATCATCAAGGAAAAGGCGATGGGCGAGGCGATGGACATTCGCCAGGCCACTCCCTTTGTAGGCCCGATTTCGGTTCGCGACGGAGACTACGAGGACGCCAAGGGCTCCGACATTGTCATCTTCACTTCCGGCGTGGGAAGAAAGCCCGGCCAGTCGCGCCTTGACCTTACCCAGACCAATGTCGACATCACAAAGTCTGTAATACCTTTGATCACAAAGGCTTGCCCCAACGCTCTTTACGTAATCGTAGCCAATCCTGTTGACATTTTGACATACCAGTTCGTAAAAACTTCCGGCATCCCGGAGAACCGCATTTTCGGAACCGGAACTTTGCTTGACACGGCCCGCTTCCGCGCCCGCATCGCCGAGACCTACAAGGTAGGCGCGACAAACGTTCACGGCTACGTCTTTGGCGAGCACGGAGACTCTTCTTTTGTTCCGTGGTCTTTGGCCAACATCGGCTCGATTCCAGTGGACAACTTCGCCAAGTCTTTCACAGGCCCCAAGCTTCCCGACTTTGACAAGAACGACGTTGAGGACTACATCAGAAAGTCTGGCGGAATCATCATCAGCGCCAAAAAATTCACCAACTACGGAATCGCCGCCACAACGGCCGACTTGGTCGAGGCGTTGAACTACCACACGGATTCTGTCTTGACAATCTCTTCAATGATGAACGGCGAGTACGGCATCAAGGACGTTTGCCTTTCAATCCCGACTTTGGTCGGCTGCAACGGAATCAAGGGCCACATCGCCGCTCCGCTTACGGACGACGAAGTCGAAAAGCTGCGCCATTCGGCCGAATGCCTTAAGGACGTCATCAAGCAGGTCAACTTCTAGGCCGCTGGACAAAAGGAAAAACTATGGCAGAAAAATTCAGGATTGAACATGATTCAATGGGCGAGATGAAAGTTCCCGCCGACAAGTACTGGGGCGCCCAGACTGAGCGCAGCCACGAGAACTTTGAGATCGGCGTTGGCATCGAGACTATGCCGCGCGAAATCACAAAGGCTTTCGGCTACCTAAAGAAGGCCGCCGCCATGGCCAACAACGCGCTTAAGCCGCAAAAGATGACCGCCGAAAAGCTCAAGGCCATCTCCAAGGCTTGCGACGAAGTGATTGAAGGAAAGCTTAACGAGCACTTCCCCTTGGTCGTATGGCAGACCGGAAGCGGCACGCAGAGCAACATGAACGCCAACGAGGTCATCGCCAACCGCGCCAATCAAATCGCCGGAAAAAAGCTTTGCCACCCCAACGACGACATCAACATGAGCCAGTCGTCCAACGACACTTTCCCCACGGCGCTCCACATTTCCGCCGTATACGCCATCGAAGACAAGCTCTTCCCGGCGATCGACACTCTTGTTTCAACTTTCAAAAAGCTTGAAAAAGAAAACATGAAAATCGTAAAGAGCGGCCGCACCCACTTGCAGGACGCGGTTCCGATTTCATTCGGCCAGGAAATCTCAGGCTGGAGGACAAGCCTTGAGCGCGACCGCAAAATGCTCGAAAGCTCTTTGCCTTACCTTAAGCAGCTTGCGCTTGGCGGAACCGCCGTCGGAACCGGCCTCAACGCGCCCAAGGGCTTTGACAAAAAGGTCGCCGAGTGCGTCTCAAAGTTGACCGGAAAGAAATTCGCCACGGCTCCCAACAAGTTCCACGCGCTTACAAGCAAGGACGAGTTGGTGTTCGCCCACGGCGCCATAAAGGCTTTGGCCGCCGACATGATGAAGATCGCCAACGACGTCCGCTGGCTTGCTTCTGGCCCGCGCGACGGCCTTGGAGAAATCCGCATTCCCGAAAACGAGCCGGGCTCTTCCATCATGCCCGGAAAAGTCAACCCGACCCAGTGCGAGGCCGTCACGATGGTGGCCGTGCAGGTTATGGGTAACGACGCTGCGATCGGCTTTGCCGCAAGCCAGGGCAACTTTGAGCTTAACGTCTTCATGCCGGTAATCGCCTACAACTTTATCCAAAGCGCGCGCCTCTTGGCCGAAGCGATGCTTAGCTTCAACAAGAACTGCGCGGTTGGAATCAAGGCCGACAAGGCAAAGATGAAGCACAACCTTTACAACTCGCTCATGCTTGTCACCGCTCTCAATCCCTACATCGGATACGAGAACGCGGCCAAGACCGCCCACAAGGCTTTTGACGAAAACATTTCGCTCAAAGAGGCTTGCGTCGGCTTGGGCTTCTTGACGGCGGCCGAGTTTGACAAGGTCTTCAAGCCGGAAGCGATGGCCTTTCCAAAATGACAACGACAAAAAACAATAGATAAGGAAACTTTATGGAGAACACAACTTATTCATACTTTCCCGGATGCACGCTAAAGAACAAGGCCAAAGACCTTGACGCTTACGCGCGCGCTTCGGCGGAAGCTTTGGGATTTTCCCTTGAGGAAATTCCTGAATGGCAGTGTTGCGGCGGAGTCTACCCGACGGCCGCGGACGAGGTGGCGCAAAAGCTTTCTTCTGTCCGAGCCTTGGCGGCCGCCCGCGACGCTGGACGCGAATTGGTCACTCTCTGTTCCGCCTGCTACAACGTTCTTAAGCAAGTGAACGCCGACATGCAGGGCAACGAGTTTGTGGCTTTTAAGGCCAACAACTACCTTAAGCAGGACGGAATCGAATACCACGGCGAGGCCAACGTGGTCCACTTTTTGGAAGTCCTTCGCGACAAGGTGGGCTGGGCCAATGTCAAGGCCGCCGTCAAGAATCCGCTTGCCGGAAAGAAAATCGGCGCCTACTACGGCTGCCTGCTTTTGCGCCCGGCCAACGTCCTGAAATTTGACGATCCCGAAAATCCGCAAATCTTGGAAGATTTCATCAAAGCCATCGGCGCCACTCCGGTCATTTACGCGCAGCGAAACGAGTGCTGCGGCGCCTACACGATGTTCGACGACCCGGCCATTCCGCAAGAGCGGGCCAAGAAAATTCTTGGAAACGCCTCGGACATGGGCGCCGACTTTTTGGTCACCAGCTGCCCCCTCTGCAAGTACAACTTGATTAAGAACAAGGGCGACTCAAAGCTTGACGTGATTTATTTTTCCGAGCTCTTGGCCGACGCGCTTGGCGTAAAGGAAAAGGCCTTGAAGCTGATCAAGGAGGAAAAAATTGCTTAAGTCCGAAAGCGAGCAAATCAAGGAAGAAATCCTTAACGTCAGCGGCGTCAATCCCAAGAAGTGCATGATTTGCGGAAAGTGCTCCGGCACATGCCCCAATTATGACGCGATGGAATACCACCCGCATCAGTTTGTTCAGATGGTCGAGAACGGCGAAGTCGAAAAGCTGCTCTCAACCAAATCGATTTACGCTTGCCTCAGCTGCTTTGCCTGCCTTGAGCGCTGCCCGCGCCAGGTTGAGCCGGCAAAATTGATTCAAGCCGTTCGCGACGTTGTGGAGCGCAAGCGCGGTCCGCATCACTTGCAGGCGGAGGACGTTCCTTCTTACTTGGACAAGGAAATCCCGCAGCAGGCAATCGTCAGCGCCTTTAGAAAATACAAGAAATAGGAGCAGGGACAGATGGAAAGAATTGGTGTTTTTGTATGTCACTGCGGCACTAACATTGCTGGAACAGTAGACGTAGCGAAAGTCGCGGAAGAATTGGGAAAGGTTCCCGGAGTCGTTTATTCGACCCATTACACTTACATGTGCTCTTCCGCCGGACAAGCGATGATCGAGGAGCGCATAAAGGAAGACAAGCTTACGGGCGTCGTCCTTTGCTCATGCTCTCCGCGAATGCACGAAAAAACCTTCCGCGCTTGCGCGGAGAGGGCAGGACTCAACCCCTATAAGGTTGAAATCGCCAACATCCGCGAGCAGGACTCGTGGGTAATGAAGGACATGGCGGAGGCGACTACAAAAGCCATCGCGCTTGGAAAAGCCGCCATCGCAAAGTCAATCTTGGACACTCCGCTGACTCCGGGCGAAACTCCGATGACAAAGCGCGCTCTTGTAATCGGCGGCGGAATCGCCGGCATTACAGCCGCTCTTGACATCGCCGACGCGGGCTTCCCGGTCGACTTGGTCGAGAAAAAGCCGACGGTCGGCGGAAAGATGGCCATGCTGGACAAAACTTTCCCGACCTTGGACTGCGCCTCTTGCATCGTAACACCGCGCATGACAGAAGTCGGCCAGAACCCCAACATCCGCATTTTGTCTTACAGCGAAGTGACAAACGTCACCGGCTACATCGGAAACTTTACGGTGGACATCAAGCGCAAGGCCCGCTATGTTGACGAGACAAAGTGCACGGGCTGCGGCGAATGCACCGAAAAATGCCCGATGAAAAAGGTTCCCAACGACTTTAACCTTGGCCTCAACAACAAGACCGCCGTTTACATTCCGTTCGCCCAAGCCGTTCCAAAAATCGCGACGATTGACGCCAACTATTGTTTGCACATGAAGGCGCTTAAGAACGGAAAGGACAACGTTTGCGGAATGTGCCAAAAGGTTTGCGGCGCCGGAGCCATCAACTTCAACGCCAAGGACGAGGTCATCACCGAAAAATACGGCGCGATCGTAGTGGCCACCGGCTACAATATGATCGACCTTAAGCCTTACGCCGAATTCGGCTACGGACTCAGCAAGGACGTCGTTTCTTCTTTGGAATACGAGCGCTTGATGAACGCGTCAGGTCCGACTGGCGGACATCTTCTCCGACCGTCGGACGGCGTGGCTCCCAAGAAAATCGTATTCATCCAGTGCGTCGGAAGCCGCTGCTCGGCGGAAGGAAAGGGCAACCAGTACTGCTCTAAAGTGTGCTGCATGTACACAGCCAAGCAGACTATCCTTACCAAAGACCACTGGCCTGACACAGAATGCTACGTCTTCTACATCGACGTGCGAACTCCTGGAAAGCAGTTTGACGAATTCTACCGCCGAGCCGTGGAGCAGTACGGCGTTCACTACATCAAGGGCATGGTTGGAAAGGTCACTCCGCAAGCCAACGGAAAGCTTGACGTTCAGGGAAGCGACTTGATTTTGAACAAGCAAGTTCACATCGAGGCGGACATGGTTGTTTTGGCAGGCTCTTTGGAAGCCGACGAAACCGCGCGCCCGCTTGCCACGATGCTCACGACTTCTATGGACAACGACGACTTCTTCCTGGAAGCCCACGTAAAGCTCCGCCCGGTGGAAAGCCCGACAGCGGGAATCTTCCTTGCCGGCGCCTGCTTGGGCCCCAAGGACATTCCGGAAACCGTCGCCCAGTCTTCCGGCGCGGCCGCGAAGGCGATTTGCCTTTTGGTCAAGGACAAGCTCAAGAACAACCCGTGCACCGCAAAGCCCGACGAGAACGCTTGCAACGGCTGCGGCCAATGCGCGAACGTTTGCCCCTACGGCGCCATCAGCTATGTGGACAAGGATTTCCGCGGCCCCAACCGCACGACAATCACGCGCCACGTGTCGCAAGTCAACTCGGCCATGTGCCAAGGCTGCGGCGCTTGCACGGTCGCCTGTCCCAGCGGAGCCATGGACTTGCAGGGCTTTAGCAACAAACAAATCTTGGCGGAGGTCGACGCAGTACTATGAGCGAGAATGTAACAACAAACACAAACTGGACACCAAGAATCGTTGCCTTTTGCTGCAACTGGTGTTCCTACGCCGGAGCCGACCTTGCGGGCAACAACCGCTTGGAGTATCCGGCCAACGTAAAAATTATCCGCATTCCGTGCTCTTGCCGCTTGAACCCTCTCTTTATTTTGAGGGCCTTCCAGCGCGGAGCCGACGGAGTGATTTTGTGCGGCTGCCACCCTGGCGACTGCCATTATTCGACAGGCAACTACTTTGCCCGCAGAAGAATGACCTTGCTCTTCAGCATGCTTGACTTCTTGGGAATCGAAAAGGCCCGCACAAGAGTTGAATGGTGTTCGGCGGCGGAAGGCGTCCGCTTTGCCGGAATTATGAACGACTTTGTAGCCAAAATCACCGCTCTTGGCGAAAACAAAAAATTGGAGGACGTACGATGCAAGAACTAACTTCCGATTTGATTAAAATCGCCAAGGAAAAGTTGGCGAGCGGCGCGGTCCAGCAGGTTATCGGCTGGAGGCGCGGCCTCTTTGACGAGGACGTCACTCCTTCGACCTTTAAGGACGCGGCCGATTTGGAAAAGAATTTTGTCTTTAACAAATACTGCAAGGCAAACCTTTCAAAGTATTTGGTAAAGATTACCCGCGCCATTGAAACGGCCAAGACTACGACACGCACCAACAACGCGATGGCCAAGCAGCGCGACCCCAACGCGGCGGAAGCGCCGATTCCCAACGAAAAGGTTTTGGCCTTCCTAAAGCCCGGCGACACGCACTCGTTCTGCCAGCTTTTAAAGGAAAACAGAATCACGCGCGACGACGTTTACATTGTGGCCGTTCCTTGCGCTTGCGAGATGGACGAAAACGTTAAGGAAGGCGAGGGCTGCGACCACTGCCGCAACAAAAAGCACGTCGTTTACGACGAGGTTGTCGGAAAGGCCCGCGAAGAGGCGATTGGAGATCCGTCGCGCTTTGAGGGCGTTGAAAAAATCGCCGCTATGAGCGCCGACGAGCGCCACGAGTTCTGGAAAAACGAATTCAGCCGCTGCATTAGATGCAACGCTTGCCGCGACGTTTGCCCGGCCTGCACTTGCGAAAAATGCGTCTTTGACAACAACGCTTTGTACACAAGCCAAAAGGTCGCGCAAGTTCCGTTTGAAGAAAGCCTCTACCACATCGTCCGCGCCTGGCACGTCGCCGGCCGCTGCACCGATTGCGGCGAATGTTCCCGCGTTTGCCCGGAACACATTCCGCTTCACTTGCTCAACCGAAAGTTCGTCAAGGACATCGACGAAATCTACGGACCCTATGTCGCCGGAAGCGACATGGAGACCAAGCCGCCGATGCTCACTTGGACAGCCGGCGACGCGGAGCCGAGCGTTGTTTACGAGCGCTCGCCTGAAGAAGAAGGAGGCGAATAATGCTTAGCGTATCAAAAGACAAAATCAATTCGCTCTTTGAGGCGATCGCAAAAGACAAGACGCTTTACCTTCCCGTTGACAACGTTAGCGGAAAAGCGAATTTTGAAAAATGGCAAAAGGGAACAAAACTTTCCGAAGCGCTAAAGACTGTCCGCAGCGCCAAGGACTTTTTCTTCCCCAAGACCGAAAAAATGGTAGGCTACAAAGTCGAGGCGGGAAACATCACCGTTGAAGACCCAAGGAAAGAGTTGGACGACTTTGTAGTCTTTGGAGTCCGCGCTTGCGACGCCAAGGCCTTTGACATCTTTGACAAAGTTTACTTGGAAATGACTCCGACCGACAGCTATTACAAGAACCGCCGCGACCACGCCATCGTCGTGACGCTCGCTTGCTCTGAGCCTGACAAGAACTGCTTTTGCTCAAGCTACGGCTTGGACGCGGCAAATCCCGCCGGCGACGTAAGCGCTTGGCTTGCAGGCGGCGACTTTTACTTTAAAGCCAACACCGACAAAGGAAAGAAATTCCTTGACAGTGTGAAGGGCGCGCTTAAGGAAAAGGACGCGGCCGCCGTTGACGCGGAAAAGAAGGCGATTAAGGAAAAGATTGAAAAGCTTCCGTTCGCGCATCTTGACTTGGAAAAGTTCAAGAACGTTCCGATGATGACGCTTTTCAACTCGGACGTTTGGGCGAAGCTCAGCGAGTCATGCCTTGGCTGCGGAACTTGCACCTACGTTTGCCCGTCTTGCATGTGCTTTGACGTCCGCGACTACGACACTGGCCACGGAATCGAGCAGAGCCGCACTTGGGATTCGTGCATGTATTCCGACTTCACCCAAATGGCGGCAGCCAACCCGCGCCTTACGCAAAAGGAAAGGTTCCGCCAGCGCTTTATGCACAAGCTGGTCTACTATCCGATGGCCCACGAAAAGCTTTTTATGTGCGTAGGCTGCGGCCGTTGCTTGGACAGCTGCCCGATCCACATGAACATCGTAAAAGTAATCAAGGCTTTTAACGAAGCCGATTTGGGAGGAAAGTAATGTTGGAGCAAGAATCATTTATTCCGTATGTCGGAGTAATCAAAGAAATGTTCGACGAAACTCCCGACGTAAAATCGTTCCGCGTCGTCGGCTTGGACGGAAAAAAGCTCTTTGAGCACAAGCCCGGCCAGTGCGCGATGTTGATCGTTCCCGGAGTGGGCGAGTCGATGATTTCAATCACTTCTTCGCCGACCGTTCAGGAATACCAGCAGTTCTCAATCAAAAAGTGCGGCTGCGTCACAAGCTGGCTTCACGCCGCCAAGCCCGGAACGCAAATCTGCGTCCGCGGCCCGATTGGAAACGGCTTTCCCGTTGACACGACATTCAAAGGCAAGGACATCTTGGTAATCGCCGGCGGAATCGGCTTGGCTCCGGTTCACTCGGTCGTTGACTACATGCTTGCCCACCGTTCCGACTACGGAAAAATCCAGGTCATCTACGGTTCAAGAAGCAAGGCTGACCTTGTCTTCCTAAAGCAGCTTCAGGAAGAATGGGCCCACGCCCCCAACCTTAAGCTTGACTTGACGATTGACCGCGCCGAGGAAGGCTGGGACGGACACGTTGGCTTTGTTCCGCCTTACGTCACCGAGATGAATCCTGATCCCAGCATGACTGTCATTATGTGCGGCCCGCCGATTTTGATTCACTTGTCGCTTGACGCTCTTAAAAAGCTTGGCTTTAAGGACGACAACGTCTTTACAACGCTTGAGATGCGCATGAAGTGCGGAATCGGAAAGTGCGGAAGGTGCAATGTAGGAAACAAGTTCGTCTGCAAGGACGGCCCTGTGTTCAGTTTTACGCAGTTGGCGGATTTGCCGCCTGAATATTAATAGGAGAACGATATGGCAGAACAAAAGGAAATGGCCACAATTTACATTTTTGGAAAAAAATACGACGTTCCGGCGGAACTGACGATTATGAACGCGATGGAATACGCCGGCTACCAGCTTAAGCGCGGATGCGGCTGCCGCAACGGCTTTTGCGGCGCCTGCGCGACAATCTACCGCATCAAGGGGCAAAACCAGCTTCAGACTTGCTTGGCTTGCTCCAAGAAGGTTGAGAACGACATGTACATCGCGACTCTTCCCTTCTTCCCCTTGGTGAAGCAGGTTTACGACATCAACAAGATTAAGCCCGAGCAGCAGATCATGATGCAGCTTTATCCTGAGATTTACTCTTGCGTAGGCTGCAACGCCTGCACCCGCGCCTGTCCCCAGGAACTCAACACAATGCAGTACATCGCTTACGCCCAGCGCGGCGACTTTGCCAAGTGCGCGGACCTTTCGTTTGACTGCGTTATGTGCGGATGCTGCTCTAGCCGCTGTCCGGCCGGAATCAGCCACCCGCAAGTGGCCGAGCTTGCCCGCCGCCTTAACGGAAAGTACTTGCAGCCGCAAGCCCAGCACCTTCTTGACCGCGTAAAAGAAATCGACGCCGGCAAGTGCGAAAAGGAAATCAAAAAGCTTATCGCTATGTCGACCGGCGACAAAAAACAGATCAAGAATCTGTATAACACTCGCGAGATTGAAAAATAAGGAAGGAGACGAATATGTACGGAAATTACCTTGACAAAGCCGCGAAAATCGTGGCGAAAAAGCGCGAAGCGAACCTTAAGTTTGAACATGCTCGTCTTACAGCCGAGGAAAAAGACGATTTGCTTTTAAAGTTCCACCCCGACCGTATCAAAAAGCAGTTTGTGGAGCTTAAGATCGGCCCCAACAAGGGACAAAAGGCTCCGATTGAATTGGCCGAAATGCTTCAGGCCAAGCCCCGCATCGAGCCAGAAAAAATCGACCTTGACCACATCGACTACGAGAGCGACGTTCTTGTAATCGGCGGAGGCGGAGCGGGAACCAGCGCCGCGATTATGGCCAGCGAGGCCGGCGCCAAAGTTTTGCTTGTCACAAAGCTCCGCGTTGGAGACGCCAACACAATGATGGCCGAAGGCGGAATCCAGGCTGCCGACAAGCCCAACGACTCTCCGGCCCAGCACTACCTTGACGCTTTTGGCGGCGGCCACTTTGACGGAAAGCCCGAATTGGTTTACACATTGGTAAACAAGGCGCCGTCAGTAATCAAATGGCTCAACGACCTTGGCGTTGAATTTGACAAAGAGCCCGACGGAACGATGGTGACAACTCACGGCGGCGGAACAAGCCGCAAGAGAATGCACGCCTGCAAAGACTATTCAGGCGCCGAAATCATGCGCACTCTCCGCGACGAAACATTCAACCGCGCCGACAAAATCACGGTCGTTGACTTTACGGCCGCCATCGAAATCATCAAGAACGAAAAGGGCGAAGCCGCCGGAGCCGTTTTGATGAACATCGAGACTGGCGAAATCCGCATCGCCAAGGCCAAAGTCGTAATCATCGCCACTGGCGGCGCCGGACGCATGCACTACCAGGGCTTCCCGACGTCAAACCACTATGGCGCGACAGCCGACGGCCTTGTAATCGCCTACCGCGCCGGAGCCAAGCTTCTTTATCAGGACAGCTTGCAGTACCACCCGACTGGAGCCGCTTACCCGACCCAGATTCTTGGAAAGCTCGTAACTGAAAAAGTCCGCTCGCTTGGAGCCAAGCTCATCAACAAGGACGGCGAGGTTTACATCCACCCGCTTGAGACCCGCGACGTAAACGCTTCGGGCATTATCCGCGAAGTTCGCGAAGGCCGCGGAGTTAAGAACGACGTTCAGGACGCCGTTTGGCTTGACACTCCGATGATTGAAATGATTCACGGCGAGGGAACGATCCTTAAGTCAATTCCGGCCATGTACAAGATGTTCATCAAGTACGGAATCGACATCCGCAAGGAGCCGATTTTGGTTTACCCGACGCTCCACTACCAGAACGGCGGCGTTGAGATTGACAAGACTTGCCACACAAACGTCGCGAACCTTTTGGTGGCTGGCGAGGCCTCTGGCGGAGTTCACGGAACAAACCGCTTGATGGGAAACAGCTTGCTTGACGTTGTGGTATTTGGACGCGAAGCCGGAATCGAAGCCGGAAAGATGTTCAAGAAAATCAAGCTTTCAAAGACTCTCTCGCTCCAGCACGTAAAGAACTTTGAAAAGGCCAGAACCGCCGCCAAAATCAAGGGCAACGCGGTCTCTCCCAAGATTCTTCCGACATACCACCACGGAAATCCTGAGTTTGACAAGGAAATCCCCGGCGCGACAAAATAAGCGTTTGGCGCAAACGCGCAGGGCTTGTTTGCAAGACTAAAATTGCGGCCGCTCCAAAACGGAGCGGCCGTTTTTTATGGCTTGAAAACTTTTTGGGCGGCGCTTTTTGGCCTTGCAAGCAATTATTGCTTGTCCCGCCCGGCCCAAAAATCTTTCATGCGGATTATGCGCTGGTTGAACGAGCCTCTAAAGGCCAGCTGCAAGTCTTTTTTTTCTTCGATGAAGGGGCCGTCGACCAAAACGTCAATCGAGCGCAAAATTTGTTCGGTATGCTCTGTGTGGCGGCGGCCGTAGTCGGGAAGCAGGTCGGATTCCAAAACGTAGCCGGTCCAGCACCAAATGTCTTTTTGCGGGAACTTTTGGCGAACCTCTTTTATCAAGTCCAAAACGTCGGCTTGGTTTTCAATCTCAAAAGGCTCGCCGCCAAGGATTGAAAGGCCTTGGATAAAAGGCTTGTCCAAGGCTTCCAAAAGTTCGTTCAGCGCGTCAAGGCCAAATTCCTTTCCGTAGGAAAAATTCCAAGTTTGCGGCTGAAAGCAGCCCTTGCAAGCGTTTTTGCAGCCAGAAACGAAGACGCTCACTCGAACGCCTTCGCCGTCTGCGATGTCAAACTTTTTTATTTGGCCATAGAACATAGACTACAAGTGCAGGACGCGCTCCTTGATTTCCTGCGTTCGGCCCTGGTTCCAATACTGCGTTCCGATGTAGCCGCAAGTGCGGCGGGCGACGTTCATCGTCGACTGGTCGCGGTTTTGGCAGTTGGGGCATTCCCAAACAAGTTTTCCGTCCTGGTCGGCGACGACTTGGATTTGGCCTGTGTAGCCGCACTTTTGGCAGCAGTCGCTCTTTGTGTTAAGCTCGGCGTACATGATGTTCTCGTAGATATGCTTTAAGAGCGCCATTACGGCCGGAATGTTGTTTTCCATGTTGGGAACTTCAACGTAGCTTACCGCTCCGCCGGGCGAAAGAACCTGGAACTGAGACTCAAAGGTAAGCTTTGTAAAGGCGTCCATTTGCTCGGTCACGTGAACGTGGTAAGAGTTTGTGATGTAGTTTTTGTCGGTCACGCCTTTGATTTCGCCAAAGCGCTTTTTGAGGCACTTGGCGAACTTGTATGTCGTTGACTCAAGCGGAGTTCCGTAGAGCGAAAAGTCGATATGCTCTTTTTCTTTCCAAGCCTTGCAAGCCGCGTTCATGTGCTTCATTACCTCAAGCGCGAATGGCGTCGCTTCGGGGTCTGTGTGAGGCTTTCCTGTCATGTAGCGCACGCACTCGCAAAGGCCGGCGTATCCCAATGAGATTGTCGAGTATCCGTTCATCAAAAGCTTGTCGATTGTCTCGCCCTTTGCAAGGCGCGCCAAGGCTCCGTTTTGCCAAAGAATCGGCGCCACGTCGCTCTTTGTTCCCATCAAGCGGTTGTGGCGGATCATCAAGGCGCGGTAGCACAAGTCGAGGCGCTCGTCGAATATTTTCCAGAATGCGTTGAGGTCGCGGTTTGAAGAGCAGGCTACGTCAACCAAGTTGATCGTTACGACGCCTTGGTTGAAGCGGCCGTAATACTTGGACTTTCCGGCCACCCAGTTTTGCGCTCCAGCCACGTTGTCGTAGCCGTTGGCGCTTGAGTCGGGCGTAAGGAAGGAGCGGCATCCCATGCATGGGTAGCAGTTTCCGCGGCCCGAGCCGTCGATTTTGAGCTCAAGCATTTTCTTTTCGGAAATGTAGTCGGGAACCATGCGGCGCGCGGTGCACTTGGCGGCAAGCTCGGTGAGGTAGTAGTACTTAGAGTCGGGCTCGATGTTGTCCTCTTCCAAAACGTAAATTAATTTTGGGAAGGCCGGAGTCACCCAATAGCCGCTTTCGTTTTTTACGCCCCTATAGCGCTGGCGCAAAACTTCCTCGATGATCAAGGCCAAGTCGGCCTTTTCCTGCTCGGACTCAGCTTCGTTCAAGTACATAAATACAGTCACAAAGGGAGACTGGCCGTTTGTCGTCATCAAGGTTACGACTTGGTATTGAATCGTCTGAACGCCGCGAGTGATTTCGTCGCTAAGGCGCTTTTGAACGATGTAGTCAAACTGCTCGCTTGTGTATTTAATGCCAGTCTTTTGCTCGATGTCGCGGACTTCGGCCGAAATCTTTTTGCGGCTTACGTCGACAAAGGGAGCCAAGTGGGTCAGCGAAATGCTCTGGCCACCGTACTGGCAAGAGGCCACTTGCGCGATGATTTGCGTCGCGATGTTGCAAGCGGTTGAGAAGGAATGGGGGCGGTCGATTTTTGTTCCGCTGATTACCGTTCCGTTTTGAAGCATATCCTCCAAGTTGACCAAGTCGCAGTTGTGCATGTGCTGGGCAAAGTAGTCCGCGTCGTGAAAGTGAATCAAGCCTTCTTCGTGCGCCTTGACCAAATCTTCGTCAAGCAAAAAGCGCTTGGTTATGTCTTTGCTGACTTCGCCGGCCATATAGTCGCGCTGGACGGAAACGACCGTGGAATTTTTGTTTGAGTTTTCTTGCTTTACGTCCTCGTTGTTGCATTCAAGCAAGGAAAGAATTTGCTGGTCGGTTGAGTTTTCCTTGCGGTTAAGCGCGTGCTGGTAGCGGTATGTGATGTATTTTTTTGCGATGGAGTAGGCGGAGTTTTCCATAATCTTGGTTTCGACCAAGTCCTGGATTTCCTCAACGTTGGGTTCGTGGCCCCGCTCCTCAAAGTTTTTTGTGATTTCGGCTCCGATTTTGTGAATCGTTTCCTCGCTCAAACGCTCGGCGACGGGAACCGTCTCGTTTGCCTTGCGAATCGCGTTTTCTATCTTTTGAACGTCATATTGAACTTCTTCGCCGTTTCTTTTTATGATTTTCATTTGAACTTTTTAACAAATCGCGCTGTTTTTCGCGCTTTTTTGCCGATTTCCTCCCTTGATTTTTAGCAAACGCTATATCTAGTGTTTGGCATAGGTATATGATACTACTAATAGCGGCTTTTGTAAAGCGAAAAATTAGTAAAAAATGAAAAAAAATCAAAAAAAGGCAAAAAAAAAGCCGCTTCCAACGAAGCGGACTTTTTAAAACAAGCTTTTAGCGCCAAAAACAGCGCTAAAACGCTTATTTCTTTGCCGGAGCCTTCTTTACAGCGGGCTTTTTTGCGGGCGCTTTCTTGGCGGCCGGCTTTTTGGCGGCTGTGGCCTTTTTGGCGGGCGCTTTCTTAGCGGCCGGCTTTTTGGCGGCTGTGGCCTTTTTGGCGGGCGCTTTCTTGGCGGCCGGCTTTTTGGCTACAGTTTTCTTAGCCGCTGTCTTTTTAGCGGGCGCCTTTTTGGCGGCCGGCTTTTTAGCGGCGGGCTTTTTTGTCGCGGCCGCTTTCTTTGCGGGCGCTTTCTTGGCTGTTGTTTCTGCCATATTCCTTCCCCCGGCTTTTTTCAAAGCCTTTTTATTTTTTTCCAAAGTTACCGACGCTTTTGCGCCAGACTTTGCCTTGGACTGTTTTACAGTTGCGGCCGCTTTTTTGCCGGCGGCTTTCGCAACTTTATTTGTTATTATATTTTCGGCGTTTTTCTTTTTTGCCTTTACAGTTTTTGTTTTTTTGGAAGCCGCCGATGCCGCTCTCTTTTTTGCAGCCGGCTTTTTTGCGTCAGACGCTTTTTTCGCGGCGGCCTTTACAGTTTTTGTCGCGGCCTTCTTTGCGGGCGCCTTCTTTGCCTCGGCTTTCTTTGGCGCGGCCTTTTTGGCCTTTGGCTTGGGCGGCTCAAACTGCTCCACAAGCGCGCGGCACTTGTATTGCGCCTTTTCTTGCGCGGCGGCCATAAGCTTGTAAAAGGCAAGGATATCCTTGTCGGAATTGATTCCCAATATAAACTCGTTTTGGGCCGCCAAGAAAAGGCTTCTGTCAAGCTCTTCCTTGTTGAACCATACTACATTGTCAAAAGAGTTGGCGCGGCTTAAGGCGACGGCGTCCGCGCTTTCGCAGCACAAAGAGGATAGGGCAAGCGCTGGATTTGCGGCCGCAGTTTTTTTCGAAGCCGCCGCTTTGCCCGCCTTCTTGGCTTTGCTTGCGGCCAAGTCAAGGCCGCTAATTTTGGCAAGGACAAAGGCGCGGTACAAAACGTCCCTCTGGCCTTTCCATTCAACGCCGGCCGCCTGCATGGCCTCGCAGAATTTTCTGTCAAGCGACCAGCGCGCCGCGAAGGCCCGCTCGGCAAGGCTAAGCGCGACGCATTCTGAAAGCAGGATTTCTGGGTTCGTCCAATTTAACGGCTCTCCGTAAAGAACAAAGTCCGCGGCGTTTTTTGCTTTGGCCAAATCTTTGGCGCCTTTTTTGGCGGCCGCTATTTTGCAAGCCTTCTTAAAGGATTTTTCAAAAGCCTTGAATTGGTCTTGCGCCGATTTTTTGGCGGCCGCCGCGCTTAGGGGCTTTGAAGGCTCGCCAAAGATTTTATGGTCTTGAGAGCGGAAAAGGTCGGCTTTTTGGTAAAAGGCCAGCGCGGCTTTTTTGCTTGAATCCAAGAATTTTTTGATTCCAGCGGCGGCCGGCTTTTTTAGGATTGCGAGGCCTTTTTTGTAGAAGCCTTCGTTCACAAAGGCGGACAAGGCGGCGTACAATTCCTTGTAGCGGATTTCTTCCCATTCAACCTCAAGGTTCGCGCAGCCTTTTCCGGCCAAAACGCTGTTCAATGTGCTCCACTTTTTGTCAAGCGTGTCGCTCACTTGGTGAACGTCAAGCATGACCTGGCATTCAAAGCCCCTGAGGTTTACGAACATTCCGTCGCGGCAAATGTCGGAGCTTTTTCTGACGTACCAAAGGTTTGCCCGGCTTTCGCGGAATATAAGGTACTTGTCGTCTTCGGCGCTAAGGCCAAGGCCTTCGCTGATTGAGCGGCTTGTCATTACCTTGTCGTCGCCGTGGCCTGTCTTTACCGCGTATTCGCAGGATTGCTTTATCCAGCCCGAAGCGCTTTCGTACTTGTTGTTGTAAAAGACCACGGCGGCTTCGTTTCCGACGCGGTTGGAGTAGGCGAAGACGTTTTCGTTCACGCGCCCGTTGTCCCAAACGTCGTAGAAAAGGAAGTCTTCGACCTGAGCGAAGAGCCAGCGCTTTTTCATGAGCGGGAATATCAGCTGCCAGTGGCCGTTTACCAAGCCTTCGTCGGGCTTTTCGTCGCGGTAGGCGCGCGTGTATTCCATTCCGTATTTTTCTTCAAAGCCTTCGATTTGGCCGTGGCCGAACATCGGAAGGCCGGGCATCGTGACCATCAGCGTGCAGACGCCAAAGTACTTGTCGCCCTTTCCGAATTGCGCCACGGCGGTTTCCTCGTCGGGATTGTTCATGAAGTTTACGTAGCGCTTTAGAATTTGCGGGTCAAATTTTATCGTGTTCTTGACCGTGTCGCGGTACTTTTGGTTCTCTTCCTTTTTGAGCATGTTCATAAAGGCGGAATTGTAGACGCGGTGCATTCCGAGCGTGCGCACAAAGTAGCCTTCGAGCATCCAAAAGGCCTCGGCCAAAAGCAGCGTGTCGGGCACTTCCTTGGCCACGCGGTCCACGACCTCGCGCCAAAACTCGTTGGGAATCGCGTCCTCAAAGGCTTGGCTTGAAATCGCGTATTCGCTTCGCGTGGCGATGTCTCCTCCGTGGCCCGGCTCGGGGTACCAAAGGCGGCGTATGTGCTTTTTGGCAAGAACCATGGCCGCGTCAAAGCGGATTATCGGAAAGTTCCTGGCCACGTGCAAAATGTCCTGTATTACGGCCTCGCGCGCGGCGGGGTTCAAAAAGTCGATTTGCGCGGTGTCGTTCCAAGGCATTCCGGTGCCGTCGTTTCCGTGGTAAATGTAGCGGACGTCGCCGGTCTGGTTGTCCACGCGCTTAAAGACCACCGCGCAGTCGCTCTTAGAATAGTAATGGTCTTCCAAGTAAACGCCGACGCGGCCGTCGTGGCTTAGGTTTTCGCCGTTGAATGTGTATTGCGGGAAGGGGCAGTCGCGCCTTTGCATGAAAAGGTCGGGCCGCTCGACGACCCAGCGGCTGTCCATCGCCGTGTGGTTTGGAACCATGTCGCTTGCAAGCCTGATTCCGCGCTGCCACAAGCGGCGGCGCAAGTTGTCAAGCGCGTCCCAGCCGCCAAGGTTTCCGGCGATTGTGTAGTCCATCAATGAATAGGCGGAAGAGGCCGCCTCCGGGTTTCCGCAGATTTGCTTTATGCGCTTTGAGGCGTTGCTTCGTTCCCAAAGGCCGATAAGCCAAAGGCCCGTAAAGCCTTGGTCGCGCAGGGTGTCCAATTCCTCGTCTGGAATTTGGTCAAGGCGCTCGATCGGGCGGCCGTACTTTTTGGTCAGCTGGTAAAGCCAAACAAGAATGGTCTTTGCCATCAAGACCACTTTTGGCATCCAGTCGCGGTCGGGCGAGTAGCGCTCGTATTCGTTCATCAAGTTTTCGTAGCTGTAGGGCGACATTTCGACTTCGCCGCCCTTGATTCCGCGCCAAGCGGCCTTTTCTTCCTCGCTAAGGGTGTCAAGGCTTGCCAAGAGGCGCTTTTTGAGCCATTCGCCGATAAGGTACATCCAATGCTTTAGGATGTACTGCAGCTGGCCGCGAAGGCTTTTTGGGCTAAAGGCGACCGGCTCGCGCAAGAATGTGACAAAGTCGTTGTTGAAGGGGCCGAACTTTGGCTGGCCTTTAAAGTATTTTTGCGTCTCTTCCCAGGCTTGGGCGTAGACGGGGTTTTTCCTGAGCTTTGTTTCGCTAAAGAGAACGGAGAACTTTGCGAAGGCCGGGTTTTCGTTGGCCAAGTGAAGCATCATCATCTCTTCAAACGTGGCCTCGCGGTTTGTTCGCTCAAGCTTTGTTCCCGCGTCGACGGCGCTTTGCTTTAAGTATTCCTCCGCTGAAATTTCTTTGCGGTAAACCGCCGTGGGCGGATACTCGTTTGTGAACTGCAAAAGGATTTCGTCGATTTTTTCTTTTCCGAATTTTTGGTCGAGGGAGGCGAGCGCTCCTTCAAACGAAGCCTTTAGAACGTCGCGGCGGTAAAGCATCGAAACGTAGTGCAAGATTTCGTCAATCAAGCCCATCGCGTTAAGCTGGCCCGCGCTAATCCGCTTTTCGCTTAGTCCTATTTTGTCGTAATACTGGTTGAGCTTCTCCGCGAAAATCCTTACTTTCTTTAAATCAGTGATGATGACGTTTCCGCTTGAAGAATAAAGCGATGAGTCAAAGTCGCACTTGTCGCGAATGTCTTTTGAAACGTGAAACTCGTTGCAAGAAATTTTCATATTACCCTTATATTATAAACCTACTTTCTTTTTTTTGCAAGAAAATTTATTTCGTCGCAAAGCGTTTTATCGGCGGCCAATTCTTCCACGCTCGCGGGAATCCTGTATGTCCAGTTGAACTCGGTCACTTGGCCCGGAACGTTCACGCGCTCGTCCTTTGCGTCGGAGAGCCAATATTTTTTTTGCAAGTACAAAAAGTCTTGAAGCGGATGAATCGCCCAAAGGCTTTCGCTTGAGGCCGCCGCTTCCAAGATAGAGCGCGCGGTTTTTTCGGTAAAGGTTTCAAAATTGTTTTCAAATATTCCGTTGTCGGCGAAAATTTTTCCGTTGGCCTTGAAGAAGGCCGCCGCGCTTTCTTTTTCTTCGGTCCACCATTGGCGGATTGTCGAAGAGTCGTGGACGCTTGTCGTCGTCACGCTAAGCGGCGGGTAGTCGGCGAACTTAACGTAGGGCGAGCCTTGCGTTCCCCAGTCGCGGCTCCAGCGGACAACGTTGAGGCGGAGGATTTTGTTCTTGCCCATGACTTCGGGAACGGCCGCAAGACCGACGCCCAAGTCCTCTCCGCAGGGAACCATGCCGACGCTATTGGTGAGCGTTTGCAAAATGTCGGAGGCTTGCTTTTTCCAAAGGCCTTCTTCCTTCGCGCGATGAGCGTCAACCAGCTCTTGCAGCTTTTTCTTTTCGTCGTCGTTCAAGGTTGACCAAGGGTAGGTGTCTTTGTAAGTCCAGAGCGCGACGAACTTGTCTTTTTTTATTTCGCGCAAGGTTCTGTCGCGCCATTTTTTTGCGAGCGCTTCCTTTATTTTTTGCTCGGCTTCCGCCTGGCAAAGGCCTTTAAAGTCGGCTTCGTAAATGTCCTTGTCGCCTTTTACCGAGCTTTTGAAATTCCACAGTTCCTCGCCCGGAAGCTTTGTCGCGATTTTTTCCAAGATTTTTGTGGAGGCCTCGTGGTTCCAAGTAAAGTAGTCTATGTCGCCGGTGGGAACGTGGGGCTCTGAAAGCCAATGAATGCGGCCTTCGTTAAAGCCAGCTTCCAGCAACTCGTCGCGGCTTATCGGGCTTCCAGGCTCGCTTCGGCCAAGGAGCGCGGTTGTCTCGCGCTCGGGTATCGCCCAAATTCTAAAAAAGCCCAAGATGTGGTCAAGCCTGTAGGCTTGGTAATACTTTTCCGCGCTTTTTAGGCGGTCTATCCACCAAGAATAGTCCGCGGCCTTTAGGTTTTTCCAATTGTAGGTCGGAAAGCCCCAGTTTTGGCCGCATGGATTTGGGCCGTCGGCGGGAGAGCCCGCGCGCAAACTGTGGTCAAAAAATTCTGGATGCGCCCAAGCGTCGCAGGAGTCTTCGTTCATCATAATCGGCATGTCGCCCTTAAGGATTATGCCGGCCTTTTTTACGGCGGCGGCGGAATCGGCGAATTGCTCTGCGGCGCGCATTTGAAGCCAAGCGTAAAAGAGCTGGTCTTTTTTAAGCGCCTTGTCGCACCACCTGCGCTCGATTTCTTCCATGCCGGGAACTTGGTCCTCTTTTTTCCAAGCCTTCCAAGAGGCCTGCATGTACTTCCACTTTAAGTTTTTGTAAACCGCGTAGGCTTTTATCCATTCGTTCTTTTTTATCCAAGAGGCAAGGGCCGCGTCGGGCTTTGAGGCGGAGGCGGTGTCCGTCGTTTGGTAAAGGCGCATAAGGAGCGCGATTTTTTTGTCAAGGATTCCTTGGTAGTCGTAGCGGCTTTTGTAGGGGTGGAACTGCAGGAACAAGTCGTATTCTGTCTTGAAATTTTTGTCGCTTTTGTAGAGCGCGGAAAATTCAGGCAAGTCCTTTATGCAAACGTAAATCGGATGCAGCGCGAAGGCCGAAAGGCCCGAGTAGGGCGAGGATTGGGTTCCCGTGTCGTTTACCGGAAGCAGCTGGATTATCTTTAGGCCCGCGCTCTTGCAAAAGGAGGCGAACTTTTTTAGCGAAGGAAACTCTCCGATTGCCGGAGACTCTTTTGTCCAAAGCGCGCCAAGCGGAACGGCCACGCCAGTCATTTTTTTTAAAAGGGATTCGTTCATGCTTTATATTGTAGCGCGCTTTGCGGAAAAGCGGTAGGAAAATTTTCGCGGGAATTTGGATTATTGTAAGGGGCAACTCGTGAATTATGCTTGCAAGACCGTAACTGGTATTTCGAGTTGTTTCACCGCGACCTATGGTCGCTGCCCGTTCCGACAATCGCCCAACGACTGGGAGCGCTCTGTTTTTTTTTACGCGCGCCACAAAACTTTCGCAAGCTTGTTTCCAAAAGGCTCTGGCCTTGTAAAGTCGGGGAGCCAGCTTGTGTCGTCGGAAAGCTCTTGGTAAAAAAGCGTTTCAAAATCGTAGGCTTCGATTAAGTCGCGCAGGTCCGCGTCCTCTTGGCGGGACACAAGACGGTTTTGTATCGCGTCCAAGGAGCCAAGCCTTTTTTGCAGCGCCTCCGCGTCCTCTTTAAACGGAACCGGCGTGTACTGCGACATTAGCGAAATCACCGCGCGGCCGTCAAGGTTTTTCTTTAGCCAGTCAAGAACGTCTGCGCTTTCCTCAAAGCGGCCCGGCAAAAACAGGTGGCGCGCGATGACGCCGCTCATTATTTTTTCGCGAGTCTCGCCGTCTTTTTTTGCCTCGACGATTTTTAGCGGAGAAGCTTCCGCCATCCATAAAAGGGCGGCTTTCGCTGCCTCGGGGTAGTCGGGAGCGTTGAAAAGTTTTTTGGAAAGGGCCGCGTTCAAAGTCTTTATGTCAGGAAGCCAAATGTCAACCAAGCCGCGCAAAAGCTCCAAGCTTTCCACGCTTTCGTAGCCGCTGGAGTTCCAGCAAATAGGAATCGCAAGGCCAAAATCGCGGGCGGCCGTCAAATATTCGGCCAAAAGCGGAATCTGGTGGCTGGGCGTGACAAGGTTGATGTTTTCCGCTCCCGCCTTTTGCAAGGCAAGGCAAATGCGGACAAAGCCGTCCTTGCTGATTTCCTTTCCGTAGCCTTTTTGGCTTATTTGGTAGTTTTGGCAAAAGGCGCAGGCCAGGGTACAGCCGGTAAGGAAAATCGTTCCGCTTCCGCCAAAGACCGTCACAAAAGGCTCCTCCCCAAAGTGCAGGCAAGCCACGGCCGCCCGCAAGCGGTTGTCCTCGCCGCAAAAGCCTTTTTGCCCCGCGGTCCTGTCCACGCCGCAAGAACGCGGGCACTGCGCGCATTTTTTGTAGTATGATTGTGTGTCGGGCATAAAATACGACCTCGCAAGTTATTGTAAAGAAAAAAAAATACGGACGTAAAGAGGCGGGACGCAGGCAAGAAAAGTTTGGAGGGACCCGCCAGCGGACGGCTTGGCCGCAGGCGTCAAGTCGGGAGCGAGGGGCGGGAGGCGCCAAAACTTTTTTGCCGTCGCTGGGACCCGCCTTTTTTTTGTCCATATTTTTTTGTTTTCATTTTTCCAAAATTATGTTATCCTTTATTTTATGCTCAAAACCTTATTTAGTCAATTGACAGACTTGTTTGCGCGCGGCGGCGCTTTTTTGTTTTTTGTCATCGTCGCGTTTGCCGCGCTTTCGTTTTTGGCGGGCTTTTTGATTTGCGCCTTAAGCTTTTCGCGGCGCCTGCGGGAGGCAAGGAAGGACGCTGTAAAAAAATCCCGCGCGGTTTTGGGAGGCTTGGCCGGCGAGCAACTGGCTCCCTTTTTGCCGGGTTTTCCCTGCAACCCCGCCGACGCGCGCTTTGTAGGAAAGCCCGTTGACTTTGTGGCCTTTCCGGGAGCTGCCGACTGCGACGAGATAAAAGAAATCTTGTTGATAGAAGTTAAAAGCGGCGAAGCCTCCCTTTCCAAACGCGAGCGCCAAATAAAGGCCTGCGCGGAAGCCGGCCGCGTCCGTTATGTCGAATATAGAATTCCGTCTAATGATTAATTGCAACACGGACATTAAAGGCGGGACGCAGGCAAGAAAAGTTTGGAGGGGCCCGCCAGTTTCCAGCTTGGCCGCAGGCGTCAAACCGGGAGCGAGGGGTGGAAGGCGCCAAAACTTTTTTGCCGTCGCTGGGACCCGCCTGTTTAGTCCGCGTTTTAGTTAAACCTTACCTGCTGCCAAAGCTCGTGGTATTTGTCCAAGCCTTCGCCCAAGTCGGCCTTGAGAGTGCAGTTTAGGGCCTGGTCGGGGTCGTACATCGGCTTTGTCGTCACATACTGGAGGGCCGTCGGGTTCACAACGCAAGGATAGCGGAACTCGTCGATGAAGAGCGCGTAGTTTTCGGGATTGTGGATGAAGTTGATGAACTCGTTGGCCAATTCCGGATGCGGCGCGTCCTTAAGGATTACCATGCAGTCCAAAGTGGCCGGTCCTCCGACTTCGGGAATGAAGAAGTCTATGATTTCGTCCCAGCGGCTTTCGTCGACTTCGCCGTAAACGATTTCGGGATAGCCCTGGCAAAGCCACAAGTCTCCGCTTGCGAATGACTTTCCAAAAGCCTCCGCGTCAAATTTGGCCAAGTTTGGCTTCCACTTTCCGTTGATCAAGTCAAAGGCTTCCTTTAGTTCGCCGTCGTCAAGGCTGTTCATGTCGTGGCCAAGGCTAAGCAAGGCGCTTCCGAAAACCTCGCGCGCGTCGTCCATCATCGTGGCGTGGCCGGCAAAGCGGGGGTCGGACAAAACGCTGTAGTCGCGGGCGTATCCGGACGGAACTTTTGTCTTGTTCACCATGATTCCCGTCGCGCTAAGCGCGTAGGGGACGCACCATGTCATATTGCTGTCAAATTCGAGCATTTTTAAAACGCCAGGGTTGATTTTGTCGGCGTTCTTGATTTTTGAGCGGTCAATCTTTTGAAGCATGTTCTGCTTTATCATTATTGAAACGAAGTCGTTTGACGGAATGACAACGTCGTAGCCTTTCGCTCCGGCGCGAAGCTTTGAATACATTTCTTCGCAAGTTGAGTAGCTGTCAAGCTTTACTTTGCAATTAAATTCTTTTTCGAATTTTTCGACCACTTGTTCCGGCGTGTAGTATGTCCAGTTGTACAGGTAAAGGGTTTCAATGTCCTTTTTTACGCAAGACACAAGTGAAAGCGCGATTATGGCCGCGCCCAGCAATGAAAATGCTTTTTTCATGGCGATCTCCTTAGTTTTTTATCCAACCTCAATTATATTTTGGCGGCCTCAAACAGGCCGCGACAGTTTTTAATTTGTGCCCGCAAGCGCGATTGCCCGCAAGCGCGCTTGCCCGCTCGCGTAAGCGAGCAAGTAGATAACTTCTTTGCGCAAAACGGCAACGCCGTAATGTTGCGGCTTTTGCCCGTAAGCGAAGCGCCGCTGCTAGTCCGTAAAGCGTATGCGCTGCCAGCGCTCGTTGTACTTGTCCAATCCTTCGCCCAGGTCAATCTTAAGCTCGCAGTTGTTCATTTGGCTGGCCTCGTACATCGGCTTGGTTGTCATATACTTCTCTGCCTTAAGGTTTACAAAGCAAGGGAAGCTGAAGGCGTCCAAGAACTTGGCGTAAACTTCCGGCCTGTGGATGTAGTTGATGAACTCGTTGGCCAAGTCAACGTGCTTCGCGTCCTTAAGGATGCACATGCTGTCAAGGTAGGCCGCTCCGCCTTCCTCCGGAATGAAGAAGTCGATTGTTTCGTCCCACTTGTCTTCTGGAACTTCGCCGTAAATGACTTCGGCGTAGCCGTGGCAAAGCCAGAAGTCTCCGCTGGCGAAAGATTTTCCAAAGCTTTCGGCGTCAAATTTCACGATGTTGGGCTTCCAGCCTCTTTCTATCAATTTTTCGGCGGCGTCAAGCTCGGCGTCGTCAAGGCTGTTGACGCTGTATCCCAAGTGAACCAAGGCGTCGCCCATGACTTCGCGCATGTCGTCCATCATTGTGGCATGTCCTGCAAAGCGCTTGTCGGCGAATACGCTCCAATCGCGGGCGTAGCCTTCGGGAACCTTTGTTTTGTTGACCGAAATGCCGGCCGCTCCAAAGTAATAGGGCACCGCGTATTTCATTTCTGGGTCGTATGTGGCCTTTGCGAGGGCCAAGGGGTTGATGTTTTCCTTGTTTGTCATCTTTGACTGGTCCAAGGGGCGCAGCATTCCCTGGTTGATCATGATCGAAACGTAGTCCTGCGAAGGAACGACGATGTCGTAGCCCTTGGCTCCGGCCTTAAGCTTTGAGTACATCTCCTCGTTTGAAGCGTAGGAGTCAACTTTGACGACGCAGTCAAACTCATGCTCAAAGTCTCTCAATACTTCGTCAGGGGTGTAGTAGGTCCAATTGTAAAGGTACAAGGTCCTGTCGCTCTTTTTTGAGCAGGAAGTGAGGCATGACAGCGAAATCGCGGAGGCCGCCGCCAAGACAAGGGCTGAAAATTTTACGACGCTTTTCTTCATAAAAGTATCCTTATAAAATAATCTAGCGGGAAGAGGCGAAACTCTTGACGCTTTTTCTGAGAATTATTGTAACGAAACAAATCGCGACAATCAAAACAAATGAAAGGGCGTTGATCACCGGGCTTACGCCAAAGCGAATCATCGAATAGACGTAAAGCGGAAGCGTCGTGCTTCCCGGTCCTGAAACTAAGAATGTGATTACGTAGTCTTCCAAGGACATCGTCACGCTCATCATAAAGCCGGAGACGATTCCGGGCATAATCGCCGGAAGAATCACCTTGAACAAGGTCTGGACTTCGTTGGCTCCCAAATCGTGGCTGGCTTCTATAATTGAATAGTCAAACTCGTCTATGCGCGCGCTTACCATAAGGTAGACAAAGGGCATGCAGAAAGTCGTGTGCGCGATGAAAATCGTCATAAGGCCCAGCGACAATTTGATTCCGCTAAAGAAAATCAAGAGCGAAACGCCCATGATCACTTCGGGCAAAACCATCGGCAAAAAGCTTGTCGTCTGGATGTAGCTTTTTCCGCGGAACTTGTACCAAGTGATTCCAATCGCGGCGAGCGTTCCCAAAACAGTGGCCACGAGCGAAGAAACAATCGCGACAAAGACGCTGTTCCAAAGCGAGGCCCACAAATCGCTGGAGCCGAATATCAATTTTTCGTACCAAACAAGCGAAAACTTTGTCCACGTCGTGTCCTTGGCCTCGTTGAATGAATAGAAGACAATCACAAAAAGCGGCAGAAACAAAAAGACCAAGGTCAAGGCCAGCGTCGCGTTTGAAAAGCCGAACGAGACGGCTCTCTTTTTCCAAGAGCGCTTGGCGTGGCGCGTGGGCTCGGCCGGGCGCGCGGGCCGGCTGACCAATTTGCTAAAGAAAGGAAGCTTGTTCATTTTGCGCCTCCCAAGCTCTTTGCGATTATCGGGCCGTTCATGTTGGCGGCCAAGTCTTCCTTGTTGGAGGATTTCTTGAGCGCCGCCTCTTTTTTGCTGGCTGTGAGCATCCACAAAATCGAGGCCATCGAAACGATTGTGATTACAAGGCTAAAGGCCGAGGCCAAGGGCCAGTTGCGCGCCTTTTGCACTTGGTCGACGATGATGTTTCCGAGCATGTAGCTGTCCTTTCCTCCAACCATTTGCGGAACGGTGTACTGGCCGAAAATCGGTATGAAAGTGAAAATCAAGGCGCTCAAGATTCCGCTCTTGATTCCCGGTATCAAAACCTTTGTCATCGACTGGCTCTTTGTCGCTCCCAAGTCGCGCGCCGCCTCAAGCAAGCTAAAGTCAAAGCGGTCAACGCTGGTGAAGATGGGAAGAATCGCGTAGGGAAGGTACATGTAGACGCTGACCAATACGATCGCTCCCTTTGTGAACATGAACTTTCGCGGCGCGAAGTGAAGCATGCGCAAAAAGGAGTTGAGCAAGCCGTTGTCGCCCAAAATCGTCATCCATGCGAATATGCGGATGAGCGAATTTGTAAGGAAGGGAATGATTACCAAAATCAAAAAGAGCGTTTGATGGCGGCTTCGCGCGATCGCGTAACCGCAGGGAAGGGCGATGGCGATGCACAAAAAGCTTGAGAAAACCGAGATGAAAAGCGTGCGCGCGAAAATTTTTCCGTAGGCCGGATCCAGCATTTGCTGGTATGCCTTGAGAGTGAATTCCGCGGTTACGCCGCCGTAAACGTCGCGCTTCATGAATGAGTAGCAGACGATGATGACGATCGGCGCGATGAAAAAGATTGTGAACCACAAGCCCATCGGCCAAGCGTAAAATGGGCCGGGGTTGGCCTTTTTAAAGGCCTTTGTTTCGCTAGTGTTTTCTGCCATCGCCGTCCTACTTTTCAATGTCTTCAACAAGATAAGCGTCCTCGGCTGACCAAGAGACGTAAACCTGGTCCTTCCATTGAATGGCAGGTCCGTTTTCCATGTAGTTTGTGTGCTGCTTGAAAATTTTGACGAGCGCGCCATTCTCCAAGCGGACGTAGAACTTTGACTGGAAGCCTGAGTAAATCGGCTCCTCGACGACGCCTTTGTAAACGTTGATGTCGGTTCGGCCGCCGGTGTCGGGCTCTTGCTTTGTGATGCGAACCTTTTCCGGGCGGATCGTGAAGGCGACCTTTTGTCCGGGCTCGGTGTGTTCGTAGTCGGTGACCATCATGTATTTGTCCAGGTTCTGCTGTTCCGCCGTGTCGGTGGAGAGCGAGGCTTGCTTTCCCAAGGCGGGAACCTTGCAGGTGACCATCCAGTCGTCCTGGCCGTTGGGGTCCTTGTGCTCCACGCATTCGACTACTTCGGCCTCAAAGAGGTTCGTGTCGCCGATGAACTGCGCGACAAACTGCGTCGCCGGGCTTTCGTAAATTTCAAAGGGCGTTCCAACCTGCAAGACGTGGCCGGAATTCATTACCGCGATTCTGTCGCTGACAGAAAGCGCTTCGCTCTGGTCGTGGGTTACGTAAATGAAAGTGATTCCGATTTTGTCGTGAATCGCGTCCAAGTCCAAAAGAAGGTTCGCGCGAAGCTTTGCGTCAAGCGCGCTAAGGGGTTCGTCAAGCAAAAGCACTTTTGGCTCGTTTATCAAGGCGCGGGCGATGGCGACGCGCTGCTTTTGGCCGCCCGAAAGCTGATTTGGTTTTTTGCCCATGTGGGCCTCAAGCTGAACCAAGCGCAAGTACTGCTTTACTTTTTGGTCGATTTCTTCTTTTGCGACCTTTTTAAGACGCAAGGGGAAGGCTACGTTTTCATAGACCGTAAGGTGCGGAAAGAGCGCGTAGTTTTGAAACACAGTGTTCGACTGGCGCTTGTTGGCGGCCAACGGAATGACGTTCTTGTCGTCGAACAGAACAACTCCTTCGTCAGGAAATTCAAAGCCTGCTATGATGCGCAAGAGCGTCGTCTTTCCGCATCCCGAAGGGCCCAAAAGCGAGAAAAACTCGCCGGGCTTAATCGTAAAGTTGATGTCGTCAAGCGCGACGAAATCGCCGAAGCGCTTGCTGACATGGTCGATGGTAACTTGACTGCCTTTCAAATCCACGAGCCTCTGTAACTAATGATCTTTGCCGCCGTAGTCAGGCGGCCTTACGCCTATAAAACGCATAAGGCATAGAATGATGTTATTGAGCCTCTTTGTCAATAGGAATTTTGAAAAAAAGGCTAAAAAACGCGGCTTAAAAGCATGAACAAAATGGTTCCGCCAAAGATGCTTGCCATTGAATTGCGCTTCCACAAGTGGAGGCCGACGGTGGCGGCGATGGCGATAAAATGGGGGGCGCCGTAGGGGCGCGCCGAGAAATTTATGTCCTTTAAACAGTAGACGATTAGCGTGGCGATTATCAAGGGAGGAATGCATTTTTCCACAAAGCGGAGGGCGGCGGGCGGCTCCCGCTTGGAAAAAATAAAGAAGGGGGCGCCCCGGTAGAAGAACAAGAGCGCGGTTGTGAGGACGATTGTAAGGGCTACGACAAGATTGTAGTTCATTGCAAGCCCCCTTGGCCCAAGTCGTTTTGGGGCTTTCCGCCGTTTTCCGCCAAAGCCGCCGCTTGGGAGCCGCCCGGCGCAGTTTTGGGCTTGGAAAGATTTTTGGCCAAGGCCAGCGCGGTGATTCCGACCGAAAGAGAAAGCAAGAGCATGTTGCCTTGCGGAAGGATTCCGACGCGCTCCAAGACGGCCGCGGCGATGGACGCGAGGATTCCAATCGCGGGCGGCAAAAAGTCCTTGCTGGCCAGTATTTGTTCCGTCAAAATCACGCAAAAGAGCGCGGTAAGGGCAAAGTCTACGCCCTCAAACGAAAAGTTTATCAGGCTTCCAGCGACACCGCCGATTATCGCTCCCAAAGTCCAGTAAAAAAGGTCCATCGCGGCGATCGCGGAAAAAAACGGCCCTGGCTTTTGGCCGGCCGGAGCGTCTACCGAGCAAAGGACCGCGTAGGTTTCGTCGGTCAAGGCGTAAATCAAAAAGGCCTTCCATTTTCCGACGCCCTTGAATTTTGTCAAAAGCGACAGTCCGTAAAAAACGTGGCGGATTCCGACCAAGACTTGAACCAGCATTATTTGCGCCAAGCCCGCGCCGGCCGCGAACATTCCGATGGCGATGTACTGGCCCGTTCCCGTGTACATCGTGACGCTCATAAGCGGTGCCAGCCACCAGGGATAGCCCGCCTGCGCGACCATAAGGCCAAAGGGAATGCCGATGGAAACATAGCCAAAGAAAATGGGGGAGGTGATTCTTAATATTTTAGCGAAGTCTGACTTTTCCATTTTACGATTCTTACTTCTTTTTGTTCACGGCTTGGACAAAGCGCAAGAAGGCTTCCTTTCCGGCCTTGTCGCGCTTGTAAACGCCCGCGTGCTCCAAGACTTTGGAAAAGACGATTCCGATTTCCTTGCGAAGGATTTTGTCAGCGTTGTCCTTGGTGAACTTGTGCTTGCGCTTTAGCTCTTCCGCCCAAGGCGCGTGCTTGGCCAAAAGGTCGTCGCCCGAGATGTCCGTTCCTGCAACAAGCGCGCCGCTAAGCGCGGCCATTTCTGTTTTTAGGCGCGACGGCAAGACCGCCAAGCCCATGACTTCTATAAGGCCGATGTTTTCCTTTTTTATGTGGTGGAGCTCGGCGTGCGGATGGTAGACTCCAAGCGGGTGCTCGGCGGTCGTGATGTTGTTGCGTAAAACCAAGTCAAGCTCGTAAAGCTCGCCGCGCCGTCGCGCGATAGGAGTTATAGTGTTGTGCGGAACGCCGTCGGTTTTGGCCAGGACAAAGGCCGCTTTGTCGGAGTAGCCCCTCCAGGCCTTAAGGATTTTTTCGGCCAAGCCGGCGAGCGGCTCTTTTTTTGCGCAGTCCAAGCGGATCACGCTCATCGGCCACTTTACGATGCCGGCTTTGACTGACGGAAAGCCCGCGAATTTTATGGGCGTTTCAACCGGAGCCTTGGCCATCGCGAACTCGTAGCGGCCGCCCTGGAAGTGGTCGTGGGTCAAGATTGAGCCGCCTACAATCGGAAGATCGGCGTTGCTTCCCAAAGTGTAATGCGGGAACTGCGTCACAAAGTCCAAGAGGCGCTCAAAAGTCGCGCGGCAAATTTTCATCGGAACGTGCTTTTGGTTGAAGACTATGCAGTGCTCGTTGTAGTAAACGTAGGGGGAATACTGGAATCCCCAAGCCTCGCCGTTTAGAGCCAGCGGAATGATCCTGTGGTTTTGCCGCGCCGGGTGGTTTAGGCGGCCTGCGTAGCCTTCGTTTTGCGGGCAAAGGAGGCACTTGGGGTAGCCCGACTGCTTGGCCAGCTTCGCCGCCGCGATGGCCTTGGGGTCTTTTTCGGGCTTTGAAAGGTTTATCGTGATGTCAAGAGCGCCGTAGGGCGTGGACGCCTTCCACTTTAAGTCCTTGGAAACGCGGTAGCGGCGGATGTAGTCGGTGTCCTGAGAGAATTTATAAAACCAGTCGGTGGCCTTTTGCGGGGCAAAGTCCGAGCGCAGCGTCTCAAAAATTTCTATGACGTCCGACGGCGGCGGAACCAAGAGGCCCATGATTTTTGTGTCGAACAAATCGCGCGAGGCCGTTCCTGTGTCGTCGAAAAGATTGTTGGAGGCGGCCCAGTCCAATAGTTCCTTTAGGATGTTTTCCAAGTCAGAGACGCGGACCGCGGGCAGCTTTTCGCCGCCTTTTTTGTCTTGCGAGCCGTTTGAGCTTTCCGCGTCTTCAAAGCCGTCCAAGCGGAACAATTCCAAGAGGCGGTTTTGCGTGTATGTTACGTCTTCCTTTGCGATGAGGCCCGTCTTAAGGGCGTAGGAAACGAGGCGCTTGATGTTTTGGAAAATTGTCATAAGGGCATTATCGCGCTAAATCGCCGCTTTTGCAAGCGGACGAAAATAGTCTTTTGCAAAAATCGCAAAATCATGCTAATATGTTTTTCGTATGAAGGCAAGAATTCTTTTTGCCGCGCTTTTTGCGGCGTTCATAACTTTCCCGGCGGCGCAAGCCTTTGAGGTCCGCCTGGAGCCGGATCCCCGCTTGGACCAGAGCGTTTTTGTGGCGGCGGAAATTCCAGCCGAGCCTTTCATTCGGGCGGCCCTTTTGGCAAGCGGAGCGGATTCCGAGTCTGTGGACAAAAACGCCGCTCGCTTGGAAAGCCTTTGGCGGGAACTTTCTTCCGATATGGGCGAAAGCGTCGAGGAAAGGGCCGGCAAAATCCTGTTTTTCATCTACGAAAAGCTTCTTTCCAAATACGACTTTTACCAAACCCGCGTCGACCTTGCGATCGAAAGCGGAGTGTACAACTGCGTCTCTTCCGCGATAATTTTCATGTACTTTTGCAAAAAGGCCGGAATCCCGGTCGTCGCATACGAATGCGTCCGCCACGCCCTTTGCGCCGTTTTCCAAGACGGCAAGGCTGTCGACGTTGAGACGACAAACCCTTACGGCGTGAACCCCGGGAAAAAGCGCGGCCAAAACCTTTCAGACGGAAGAACGCAGTACATAACCGTTCCCGCAAAGGATTACTCGGGCCGCCATCAAGTCGACGACCGCCGCGTTGTCGCGATGGTTTACTGCAACCGCATTTCGCAGCTGCAAAAGAAAAAGCAAGACGCGCAAACAGTGGGCCTCGCCGTCGACGCATACGAAGTCCAAGGCCATTCGCCTGTTTCAAGGAGCGAGCTTGACATTTGCGTAGGAAACGCCTCCAACATTCTCACAAAGGCGGAGCGGGAAGGCGAGGCTATCGCCTTCCTAAAAAAGGCGGAGGAAATTTTCGGCCCCTCTCAAAATTGGACAAAGAGAATCGCTACAAACTACTACAACTTGACCTTGGGAAAAATAAAAAAAGACCCGCTGGGCGAAGGCCTTTCGTCCCTGGAGGAAAACAAGGAAAGCCTTTCAAAAAAAGACTTTGACGACCTTAAGGAATACGCCTACTTGACGGCGGCCCAACTTGCTGCCAACAAGCGCGACTGGAGGGGCGCCATAAAAACCGCGCTCTCCGGCCTTGCGGAGCTTCCTCAAAGCAGGCGCCTTGCGGCCAATAAAAGCGTCTACGAGCAAAACGCCGCGATCGACTTTCACAACGAGGCCGCCGACTTGTTCAATTCCGGTGACAAGGCCGCCGCCCTTCAAAAAATCAAGCAAGGCCTTGAAGAGCTTCCGGGCAACAAAATCCTCTTGAACGATTTGGACAAAATGTCCAGATAAACTTTGACAAAAGGACCTGTTTGCTTTATAATTAAGCGAATGAAAAGCGAAAAAGCCAGAATCGGACTTTTGATAAACGACACTAACTCTGATTACGTCAAGCAGCTTCTTGACGGGGCCTATTCTTGCTGCGCTGAAATGGGAATTTCGCTTTTTGTTTTCAATATCGGCGAGCTAAATTTTTCATACCATCCATTTGACTACCAGCACAGGGTTTTGACGCAGTTTTGCGTCAAGGAAAACATTGACGGCCTTATAGTTTGTTCGGCGGTTTTGGCCTCGCACAGCGACAAGGCTTGGTTTGAGAATTTCTTGAAGGGCTTTGGCAGCCTTCCGATTGTTTGCGTGGGCTCAAAATTTTCTGGCCGCCCCTGCATTCTTTGCGACTCCAAGCCGGGCATTCAAGCCGTTTTGGAGGATTTGGTTGACAGGCAGGGGCTAAAGCGCGTTTGCGTGTTGGGGAAAATTCCAGGCTCCCGCGACGCGCAGGAAAGAACCGAAGCGATTGTTTCCTTCCTAAAAAAGAGGGGAATCCGCTTTGACGACCGGTATGTCATAGAGGGAAACTTCACCTACGAGAAGGCCTTGTCCGGCCTTAGAGACTATTGGGAGCAAAACGGAAGCCTTGAATTTGACGCCATAATCGCGCTCAACGACGACATGGCCTTCGCCGCCTTGGATTTTTGCAAAAGCCATAAAATAAAGGTTCCCGAGGAAATGCGCGTCGTGGGCTTTGACGATGTTCCGCGCTCAAGGTTTTCGACTCCGCCATTGGCCACCGTTACCCAAGACCTTTGCGGACAGGGCAGAACCGCTGTGACCGCCTTGCTTGGAATGCTGGAAAAAAAGCGGGTTCCCGGCGAAATGTTCGTTAAATCCGCGCCTGTCTTTAGGGAGTCCGGATCGGGCTTTAAATCGGTGGAAGCGATTCAAGCGCAGGACCGCGGCTCGGCCACCGAATGGCTTGAAAAAAAGAACCAGTTTTACATTTTAAACGACTTTTTGATTTCGGGCCAAACGCGGCTGAATTTGCCGAAAATGCGAAAGTATTTTATGGAAAACATAGAGCGCTTTGACGTAAGCGCCGCGGCCCTGTGCCTTTACGAGCGCCCCTTCCATATTACCGAAAAGTCGGAAGACATTACTTTGCCCGAAAAGGCTTTTGTATACAGTTCCTACGACAAGAAAAAGAATTACGCGCAAAACTTGAACACAGAGCCCGTCGCCTTCAATCCCAGGGAGACTATGCTTCCTCCCGGCCTTTTGGATTTTTCAAGCGGCAAATACTTCATATCGATTCTTTCAAAATGCGAAAACCAGTACGGCTACATGATTTTTAGAAGCGGAGACTGCGAGCCTTTGATTTATTCGATGATGTCGGTCAATTTCGCCCGCCTTGTAAGCGAGGCTTGGGAAGCGTCAAAATCCGAAAAAGCCGCCAAAGACCAGCAGGAGAGGGCCGCCCGATTGAACTTGATTTCAAAGACCGACGAGTTGACCGGCCTTTTGAACCGCCGCGGCTTCATGGAGTTGGGCCAGCAGACGATTGACATCGCCATGGTCTTGCGGCAGGACGGCATGGTGATTTTCGGCGACATGGACGGATTGAAATTCATAAACGACAATTACGGCCACGACGCGGGCGACAGGGCGATTAAGGCCGAAGCCGAAATATTGAAGAAAAATTTCCGCGCGTCAGACATTGTCGGCCGCCTTGGCGGAGACGAGTTTGTCATTGTCGCTGCGGGCTTGAACGAGCCGCGCCTTTCTGAAATACGGGAGAACATCGAGGCGGCTTGCAGGGCTTGGAACATCGTTCACAACGAGGGCTTTGAGCTTTCGATAAGCTTGGGCTGCGCTCGCTTTGGAAAGAACGGAAAAAGCCTTGAAGACATCATGCGCGAGGCGGATTCCTTGCTTTATGAAGAGAAGCGAAAAAAGAAGAACAGCCGCCGCTAAAGGCCGCTTTTTTCGGCCGCTTGCTCGCTTGATTCCTTGTCGAGAATTTTCTTAAACGCGCTGTTTTCTTTTTGCAGCTCCCGCGAGCCGCGAGTTATCTTGCAAAGGGACATGTTGAATTTTTTCGCTATTTCGCGCTGGGGCGTTCCCTTGTAAAGCTCCTTTACGCTAAGCCAGCGCTTTGAAAAGTCCGCGCGCTCGGCCGGCGTGCAAAGGCATGACAAAAATTCCCGCGCCTCGCTTTCATTCGCGCAGTTTGAGAGTATTTTGCATATTTCGTTAAAGCTTTTGGCGACGGTCGCGCTCTCTGTTTCTGTCATTAGTAACATAATAGCGCGTCCGGCCATTTTTGTCAAATTGGACAAGATTCCGCCTCTACATTGATTAAATTTAAGAAATGCGCTATTATTAAAGTATGGTGGAAGGTGAATTTGAGAGCGTCGACATAAGCGTCTTTTTCGGAGAGCGGGAAGTTCCCGAAAAAGACGGCGGAATCATTGTCTTTACTAAAAAGCAGCAGGACATGTTTGACGCGGTCTTGCCGCATTTGCGCGACGCCAATCCCGACCGGTTTGAAACTTTTTTGACTCGCATTGACGACTTGAACAACCTTGCCAAAAGCATCGCGCGCTTTCCGTCGCTTTTGGAGCGCCACCGTTTGGCCGGAGGCGAGCGCACTCCCACGTCCTTGATTGATTCCCTGGTGGAGCACCAGGACGAAGGCGACGCGCTCTTGCAGCTTCCGTCAAAGGCTTCGTTGGGGCGCGGCTTTTTAATCGCGAAAATCCACACGTTCTCCTCGCTTTCAAAAATCGCGAAAAGCATTGGCGAGGACGAAAAGAAAGTCGCCGACCTAAAGAACGAAGCCGTAATGATGATGTTCTCGCTTTTGGCCGAGGACGTTTACCTTAACTGCATTCGCGACAAGAGCGTCGACTTGGACTTGCGCCGCGAAATGGCTATGTCGCTTCTTTTGCTTTGGGAGCACCGCAACGACGAGGCCATTGAGCAAATAGCGCCCGTTTTGCAAAGCATTTGGACCGCCCGCCGAAAGCTGGCTCCCGCATTTGGCACGATGATGGGCACCAGCGAGCTTATATTGATTTCCATGCAAATGGACGAAATGTGGACCACCTTCATCAAGGAACGCTTGAGCGACCCGATGGTAAGCCAGGCGATGGAGGAATTCCTTTTTGGCATTTCCTTTGAGCAGATAAAGGCCTTGCGCGAAATTCTGAAAGGTCAGGGAATCAAGGCCATCGGCCGCGACGAAGTCTCAAAGTATTTGGGCGTGCACGTAAAGACTGACGCCGGCTTGGACTACCGCGACTTTTATTCGATGTACACCCTGCGCCGGGACAACGCCCGCGCCCGCTCAAGGCTAAAAGTTGCCGGCCCGCAAAAAACATTGGAAGACTACTTCATTCAATTTGTCATGCAGTTCAACAAGGAGAAGCAAAAAAATGACAGCTTCGCAAAGTAAAAAGGCGCCCTATCATTTTGGCGAAAAGCTTAAGTTGGTTCGCGAACGCAAGGGCTACACGCTAAAGGTTGTCGCCCAGCGCGCGGGCGTCAGCGAAAGCCTTGTCTCGCAAATCGAAAGAAACCGAGTGAGCCCGGCCATAGACACCCTTCTGTCCTTGGCGGAAGTGCTGGACATTAATTTGGAATTTTTGTTCGAGGAATACAGAAAAAAGCATCCGGTTGAAATAATACACGCGGACGAGCGGCGCAGCGTTGACGAAGACGGCGTTCGCTACGAGGAAACCGCCCGCCCCAACAGCGACGACGGCAGCCACACTATGGAGTCTTACTTGATAACGGTTCCGCCGCATTCGCAAACACACAAGGGTTCTTACGGCCACATCGGCCGCGAAACCGGCTTTGTCCTAAGCGGGCAGGGCGAGCTTCACTACGAAAAGAACGTGTATCCAATAAAGGCGGGCGACGGCATTTCCTTTAGCGCGGGCGCTCCGCATGTTTTGGTCAACAGCGGGGACGAGGACTTGAAGGCGATTTGGACCGTGACTCCGAGCCAAAGATTCAACAAGCAGGACTAAAAGATGAAAGAAAGAAGCGGCCGCCTTAAGGCGATAAGAAAACTGATTAAAGCCAACAAAATAGAAAGCCAGGAAAAGCTCCTTGCGCTTTTGACCGAAGAGGGCTTTGAAGTGACGCAGGCGACGCTTTCGCGCGACTTAAAGCTTTTAAAGGTCGGAAAAATCGCCGACGGCCGCGACGGCTATGTCTACACGCTTCCCACGGAGGAGGAGCGGCAGGAAAGCGACCGGCTGTTCGCGCAGGATTTTTTGCGCGGCTACATCAGCATAGAATATTCGGGCAACATCGTTGTCATAAAAACTTTTCCGGGGCACGCAAGCCCGGTTTGCAACGCGCTTGACTGCATGAATTTTGACGAAATATTGGGAACGGTGGCGGGCGAAAACTGCCTTTTTGCCTGCCTGCGCCAGGGCGTAAGCGGAGAGGACTTCCTTAAAAAGCTAAAGGAAAAAATCCCGGAAATTGAGGCCTGACCGCCCGCTCGGGGATATGACGCGCGTCTTAAAGCACTTCAAGCGCCGCCGCTACGACGTTCGGATCAAATTGGCTTCCTGACTTTGCCAAAAGCTCTCTCTTTGCCTCTTGCGCTGTCATCGCGCTCTTGTAGTTTCGCTCGTGGGTCATCGCGTCAAAAGCGTCGGCCACGGCGATGATTCTGGCGCAAAGCGGAATTTCCTTTCCGGCCAAGCCGTCGGGGTAGCCCTTGCCGTCAAAGCGCTCGTGGTGGCTTCTTACGTTCGAGGCGATTTCCGGCATTTCGGTAATCGTGGACAATATGCGCTCGCCGATGACTGAGTGCCTTTTCATCGCCTCAAACTCTTGCTCGGTAAAGCCGCCGGCCTTTGTCGATATTTCCTCTGGGATTCCGATTATTCCAATGTCGTGAAGAACCGCGGTGTAGTAAACTTTTTGGACTTCGTTTTTTGGAAGCGACATCATGTACGCGATTTTCCTTGAGTATTCAGCGACGTTTTCTGTGTGCCCCGCGCGGTTCGAGTCGGCGGCGTCAACCGTTTCGGCGAGCGCGTTTATGATTTGCTCGGACAAAAGCTCTTTTTGCTTGTCGCGCTTGTGAATTTTTTCAGACTCAATCGCGGCTTTTGCCTCCAAGTGCTTTTGCAATTCGTTCAGTTCCGCCTTCTTTTTTGTAAGTTCCGCATAGTCTGGCGAAACAAGGACAAAGAGGCACATGTTCAGCGAAACCAATGAGAAGAAGTTTGTCAAAAGGACGTTGGGGAAGTACAGGTATTGCAAGGCCGGCCCCAAGACCGACATGACGAGCATAATCAGCAAGACGGCGTATGCCTGGAGCGAGACCCTTTTTTTTATCATCAAAAAAGTCAGGCTGCAGTCAAACAGAAAGACAAGCGGAATTATAAGGCAGAGGGAGTAGAATTTTCCGTGCTCGTAGCTTCCGTTTTGAAACGAAAAAAAGATTCCCGTTGGAACATTGGCCACAAGGAGGGCCATGAAGGCCACCAAGACGACTCTTGAGAAAAACAGCAGCGGAGCTCCGAATTTTTTCTTTACACCGAACGACAGGAAAAGCAAGTGCAGGGTGTAGTAGAAAAAGCTTTCCGAGGCGAAATACAAGCTGTTCAGCGTTACGTTCAGCCAAAGCGGAACTGACTTCGCGAATGAAATCACGACCGCCGCCGCGACGTCAAAGAAAATCGACGTCATTTGAAAGAAAACCAGGCGGCGGAATGTGTTGTTGATTTGGTTCGTGTTGTAATACTTTTTGAGCAAGTAAAAGTACAAGAGCGCTATGTAAAAAAAACTTGCGGCTTCAAAATTTATGTTGTACGCAAGGCGCTGGACCTCATTGTTCATCGATTGCCTCCCGTTTAGAGACGTATTCGTGCAATATGTAGCGCTTGTCCTCGTCTATCAATTCCAGCATAAGGCCCGCTATTTCGTTGTCAAATTGGCTGCCTCTTCCGCGCTCTATTTGCTCGCGGACTGCCGCCTGTTCCATCGGCGCCCGGTAGCTGCGGCTTGACGTCATCGCGTCGTAGGCGTCAGCCACCGCTATTATTTTAGCCTCCAGCGGTATTTGGTCTCCGCGCAGGCCGTCTGGATAGCCGCGGCCGTCAATGCGTTCGTGGTGCCAGCGCGCGCCCGTTTTTAGTTCCGGCAAAAGCGAGACTTTCTCCAGTATCGAAGAGCCTATGACGGGATGGGCCTTCATTTGCGCGAATTCTAGGTCCGTCAGGCGGCTGGGCTTGTTTATTATCTTTGACGAAACGCCGACTTTCCCAATGTCGTGCAAAATTCCCATCATGAAAATTTGCTGGCATTTTTCAGAGCTAAGGCCTTTCTTTTGCGCCAGCATCTTTGAGTAGCGGGCGACGCGCGCCGAGTGTCCGCTGGTGTAGTGGTCTTTCGCGTCGATTGTTTCCGCCATCGTGTATGTCATTTGCAGCACCAAGCGCTCAAGCTTTTCCCTTCGCTCCCGCGCTTCGGCCGTTTTTTTCTCAACGCTGGACTTAAGGGCGCGCTGCAATACCTCCAGTTCCGCGATGGTGGTCACAAGGGCCTGGTCTTCGGGCATTTCTATGGAGAGCAAGAGCGCCGTAGTCAAGAATACAAAAGCGAAGGGCGTTATTCTAAAAGTCGGGCAAACATAGACTTGGACAAAGGGAACGGCGATTAAGCCTTCGTACAAAAGGCAAAGCGTCGCTATTTGGTTTTTGTTGAACTTGTGGGCGTTGACGGCCAGCTTGAAGGCGCTTGCGAAGGCGAACGCGCATGAAATCGCGGGAAGGATCGCATAGGCTTTCGCGAATACAATTGAATAGTCGTCTTCGATGAAGAACATAAAGCCCCAAATGCTGTTCGCCAGCAAAAGCAGCAGCATGAAGGGGAGGAAAAGCCTTGTCGCAATCTTTTTTTCGCGCTCAATCTTGTCCCTTGTGAAAATGTAGGAATTCGTGTAGGCCAAAACCGATTGCGAAAAAATCGCGAAAGAAAAAACGCAAAGCGAATAAAGCGCCATTTGCCAAAAGGAGCCGAATTTGAATTTAACCCCCAAAAAGGATAGGTAGTCAGTCACGCATACGAGCGACGAGCAAAGGGCCATGCGCTTAAAGGCCCTGTTTCCCAAACTTTGTTCCGAATACTTCGTGAACGTGTAAAAACAAATGGCTATGGCCACAACTAGAGAGACAATGTCAAAATCCGCAACTATTTCTGTTCCGTTCATCGGGCGACCGCTTTTGCGACGCTTTCAATTATATAACTAAAGAACGGTATTTGCAAGGGTCGCGCGCCAAAAGACCCGCGCGCGACCCTTGAAATTTTGGCCGCAAAGCGCTAATATTTTTACCGCAATTTTTAACGATTTTATTGAGGTATCCATATGTCAGAGTCAGAAGTCAGAGTAAGATACGCGCCGTCGCCGACAGGAATGCAGCACATCGGCGGCGTAAGAACCGCGCTTTTCAATTACTTGTTCGCAAGAAGCAAGGGCGGAAAATTCATCCTGCGCCTTGAGGACACGGACCGAACGCGCTACGGCGAGGAATACGTAAAGAACCTTTACGACACGATGAGCTGGCTTGGCCTGGAATGGGACGAAGGCGGAGACAAGGGCGGCGAGTACGGCCCCTACGTCCAGAGCCAGCGCTTTGACCTTTACAAAAAATACGCCGAAGAGCTGGTCGCCAAAGGCGAGGCCTACTACTGCTTTTGCGACGCCGAGCGCTTGGAGCGCATCCGAAAAATCCAGACGGAAAACAAAATGGCTCCCGGCTACGACAGAAACTGCCGCCACCTTACCCCCGAGGAAGTCAAGGCCAACCTTGACGCGGGAAAGCCTTACGTTATCCGCCTGAAGGTTCCGCTTGAAGGCGAGACAAAATTCCACGACCACCTTTTGGGCGACATCATTTGGAAAAACGAGGACATCTCTCCCGACCCGGTTTTGCTTAAAAGCGACGGCTTTCCCACTTACCATTTGGCCAACATCGTCGACGACCATTTTATGAAGATAAGCCATGTAATGCGCGCGCAGGAATGGATTCCGTCAACGCCGCTCCACGTTCAGATGTACCGCGCCTTTGGCTGGGAGCACCCGGAGTTCTGCCACCTTCCGATGGTCAACGGCTCGGACGGAAAAAAGCTTTCTAAGCGCCACGGCTCCACAAGCCTCAACGAATTCCGCGCGCGCGGCTACCTTCCGCAGGCCATCATCAACTACGTGGCCTTGCTTGGCTGCTCTTACGAGGAAGGAAAGGAATTCTACACGCTCGAAGAGTTGGCCGCGTCCTTTAAGCTGGAACACCTTAACAAGGCGCCGGCGGTCTTTGACTACAAGAAATTGGAGTACTACAACGGAAACTACATCCGCATGCTGAGCGACGAGGACCTTTACAAGTGGACGCTTCCATTCATCACAGGAACCGGCGACGCCGCGCTTGAAATCAATCCCGAAAACCCGCAGCCAAAGCCAAAGGTGGGCCCCGAATATTCCGGCGTCGCGCTTGGAGACGACGGCGAGCCTGTTTGCGTGGACAAGAGCATGAACATGTCAAGCGCCGACGTGAAGGCCGCGCTGATGAAGCTTATGCCGCTTATCAAGGAGCGCCTAAAGTATTTGACCGACGCCGCGGAAATGGTGCGCTTTTTGTTCACCGAGCCGGCCGTTCCGCCAAAAGACCAGATAATTCCCAAAAAGCTTGACGAAGCCAAGACAAAGGAAGTTTTGCTGAAGGCCAAGGACTTTGTCGAAAAGATTTTCGGCATGAGCCACGAGGAGGCGGAGGAGTTGGGCCGCAAGATGTCCGAGGAAATCGGAGTCAAGATGGGCGACTTTATGATGCCCATCCGCATGGCCGTAACCGGAAGCCGCGTAAGCCCGCCGCTTATCGGCTCGATTTTGATTTTGGGAAAGGACGAGGCGCTCGCGCGATTGGAAAGAACAATCGCCTCATTTTAAGGAGACAAAAATGGAAGTAGTTCAAAGCTTTACGATTGACCACACAAAGCTAAAGCCCGGCATTTACATTTCGCGCGAGGACAAGGGCTTTACCACCTACGACTTGCGCATAACTACGCCCAACAAGGAGCCGGCCGTCGCTCCCGGCGCTATTCACAGCATTGAGCACTTGATGGCCACTTGGTTCCGCAACTCCCGCGTAAAGGAAGACGTCGTTTACGTGGGCCCTATGGGCTGCCTTACCGGAATGTACGTCATCATGATGGGAAAGTATTCCGTCCAGGAAATGCGCGAGCTTACGATTGAATGTTTGGAATGGATTTTGACGCAGGACAAGGTTCCCGCGACAGAGCCTGAGTCTTGCGGAAACTATCTTTTGCACGACCTTCCGATGTGCAAGTGGGAGTGCGCTCGCTACCTTGACCGCCTTAAGAACGACTTTCACTCTGAGTACGCAAAGCTTCAAGTCAAGCTTGACGACGGCAAGGTTTTCGCCGACGCATAGCGTTCGTATTCGGCGACCGGATGGCTTGAAGTGTTCATCTGAATGATTTTGGCGGCGGTCTTGTAGGCCCTGTCAACGTTCATTCTATCGCGCGAAGTGATGGAGCAAGTGTAGGGGCCCATGTTCCAAACGGCCTTTCCGCACTTGTTTCCGTTTGCGTAGAATACGATCTCATAGCCGTTTACGGTTTGAGAGGATTTTTCCGTGTAGATGTTGAAGTCGCCGCTTGGGTCGTTCTTTCCGGGCGCCTTTCTGATTCTGATTTCGTCTCCCTCTGAGGAGTCGTAAATCGCTTCAAGCATTTGCTTGGGAATCGCGCGGTAAACCTGAACGTTGTAGTCTTCAAAAACGTCCAAAAGGTTGAAGGTGAAGCCCGCTTTCTTTTGCGCTTCCTCCAATCTTTTGAAACTGTGGAAGGGGTTGGATGTTCCAATCGACTTGGCCTCGTTTTTGCCGTCGCTTTCGGTTTTTGTGGAAACGCAGGCGCTGAGAACAAGCGTCGCGGCCGCTGCAACAAGAATAAGTTTTTTCATTTTTCCGCTCCAAGTTTATTTTTTTTCTTTTGTTATCGGAAAATTCCGCTTTTTTTATAACAAACAATATATTATCATAAATGAAAAAAAAAGTCTATGTAAAACTGCTTTTGTCCTTGACTTGAGCCTTTTGAAATTTTTTTAAAGATACTATTGTAAAAACCGAAAATTTAATGTATAATGGTAATTGGAATTTTTTAATTCCGGCGTGGGGAAAATTTTAGGGTATGCCTGGCTATAGCCAATTAAAAAAACTTAGCGAAACTGTTCTCAAGTTAGGAAACGAAATCAAGCTTCGCGCCGAGCGCGGAGAGAAAGCCGTTCCCGTATTTATCCCCGACACAATAGAAGACATTGACGACAGCCAGGACTTTGTTCTTGGAATGCCCGAAAAGCCAAAGCCGCCGGAGCCGGAGGAGAGCGAAAGCCCTGCCGAAGAGGCCGAGAGCGTCCAAGAGACTACAGACGTAAGCGTGGACGACCTTTTGAGCGGAATCGCATCGGGCGACGCTCCTGACTTGAGCGCCTTTGGAGACGACGGCTCGACTTCCAGCGGAAAGAGCAAAAGCAAGGCCAAGGGAAAGGCCGCAAAGCCAGAACCCGAACCCGAGCCGGAGCCAGAGCCCGAACCGGAGCCAAAGGGCATAAGCGGTTCCGGCTATTCCGGCTTTGGCTTTGACGACGACGGCGTCTTGGAGGCGTCTTCGGACGAAGCCAAGCCCGACATCAGCGCCTTGATGGGCGGTCCTGGAAAGGCTCCGGCCGCCGCGCCTTCCGCGAAAGCGAACGACGGGCTTACCGGAATCCCCGAGCTGGACGCCATCTTGAATCCCAAAAAGCAAGAGGAGCCGTCTTCCGCGTCGACCGGCATTCCCGACTTGGACGCGATTTTGTCTCCCGCAAAGGAAAGCGAGGGCGAGCCTGAGCCTTTGGAAGCCGAACCGCTTCCCAGCGCGCCCGAGCCCGAAGCCGCCGCTCCTCAGGAAATAGATTTTGGCGGCCTTGACGATTTGGAAGTCGAAGACTACAAGACGCCTGAAAATGAAAGCGCCGCGGGCGAAGACATAGACGCGTCCGCTCTTTTTGGCGACGACGTTGAAGATTTTGAGATGCCCGATTCTTCCGTTCAAAAGAAGAAGGAGCCTTTTAAGCCGCTTCCGCCGGAAGATGACGACGCCATACTTAAGCCGGACATTTTTACCGACGATTCAAACGTTACAAAAGAAAATCCGCCTTACTACGCGGCTGCCCCTTATGGCGAAACGCCAAAGCAGGCCGAGAGTGCGGGCGGCGCGCAACCCATTCCGCCGTTGGAAGAAGCTTCGGCGGACGAAACTGGCATAGGGGAGCTTTCGGATTTTGGCGACCTTTCCTCGCCCGACGAGCTTGCGCCAGCCGGCGACCTTTCCTCGCCCGACGAGCTTTCCTCGCCGGAAGATTTTTCGATGCCAGACGACATCGCCGCGGCCGATGGTCTAGCCCCGGCTGACGGCCTTTCAGCGGCTGATGATTTTTCGATGCCAGACGACCTTTCTATGGCCGAGCCGCTGGAAGACATTTCGTTTGACGCTCCGGCGGAAGAAGCGCCTTTGCAAGAGGCCGCCGCGGCCGCGGAAAAAACATCTGGTTTTGACGACCCGTTCGCGCAGAGCGACAAGGATTTTGCGGGCGGCGGCGCGATTGACCTTAACATGGACTTGCCCGATGAAATCAGCGAAGTTCCCGCTGAGGTTTCGGGCTTGGGCCTTTCGTCCGGCGCTGGCGCTGCGGAAGGCGAGGCCACGTCTGACGACGGCGCCTTGGCTGACTTGGGCGGAGACGCTTTTGACTTGCCGGAAGGCGACATTTCGTTTGACGCGCCGATAGAGGAGGCGCCGTCTACAGAGGAGCCTTCCGCGCAAGAGGAGCCCGCTTCAGACGAGCCCGTTTCGGAGGAGCCCGCTTTAGACGAGCCTATTTCGGAGGAGCCTTCGGTGCAGGACGCCGGCGGCATGGACTTTGAAATGCCCGACATGGATTTTGGAGAAGGCTCCAGCCAGGAAATTTCAGCCGACGCGGTTGAGGCGCCATCCGGCGACGCGGACATATTCAACACCGACGGAATGGACGTGGCCTCCTTTGACATGCCCGACTCCTTTGGCTCGGACGACGCCGCCCCCCAGGAAGACGGCGCTCTGCCTGGAGAGACAATCGGAGAAACTGACGAAGCCACGGCCAGCGCTCTTGGCGACTTTAACATTCAAGACACGGACAGCCAGCTTTCAAAGGCCGGAGACGATTTCGCCTTGGAAGGCGCTGGCGACGACTTTAGCATTCCGGGCTTTTCGGAGGAAGGCGCCGATCCTTACGCCAACGAAGGAAAGAAGGGCGGCGTTGACCAAGTTGACTTTAGCGGCGCCGTCACGGGCGACGGAAGCAAAAGAACCGCGCTTACCGAGGAAGAGTACCAAAAATTCAAGAAGAACCTGCGCGACTATCCGCTTAACGTTCGCATAGCCGTTGAGGACATGATCGCTAAAAACGAGTTCACTGACGAAGTCGTTTTTGAGGTCATCGAAAAAATACTGAAAAAAGTCACGGCCAGGCAGCTTGCCAACCATTTGGAGAAGATGCTTGACATAAGCCTGCCCGTTCCCCGCGACTACGAAAGGCGCAGCGCCGAAGAGTACGAGGCCTACAAGGCTTCGTTTGCCTACCAGCTTAAGAGCAGAATTCTTCCGGCGATTATAATCGGCGTCCTTGCGGCGATGGTTTTGTTCTGCCTTGGCTTCTTAGGCCACCGCTACATCATCACGCCTTTGACCGCAGAAAAGCTTTACAAAGAGGGCTACGCTCTTATCGAGCATGACGAGTTCCCTCTTTCAAAGGACAAATTCAACGAGGCGCTCAAGTACAAGTCCAAGAAAAAGTGGTTCTTTAGATATGCCCGCGCCTACAGGTCAAAAAAGCAATATGACTTGGCCGAGCTTTTTTACACGAACATTCTCAAGCGCTTTGACCACGACAAGGACGCCGGCCTTGAGTACGCCCAGATGGAAGTTGACGATTTGGCCAACTACGAGCTTGCCGAGGAAATTTTAAAGCGCGAGGTTTTGGACAACCATGTGAACGATCCCGACGGAATCTTGGCCTTGGGCGACACATACCTTGAATGGGCGACGGAAAAAGACAGCGCCAAATTTGACGACGCGTACCAAACTTACTCAAAGCTTCAGCAGCTTTACGGGGCTAAAAACCCCAACCTTTATCAAAGCCGCTTTTTGCGCTACAACATTCGCACCGACCAATTGCGGAACGTTTTGGAGCTAAAAGAATTCTTCTACAGCCAAGGCGAAAAATCATTGTCGGCGCCGGACTGGACGGAATTGAGCGGCTATCTCATGGACAAGCAGCATGGCGAACTTCCTCTTGACCAAGAGTTCCTCCGCGAAAAAATAGAGGACGTGCGCGACATGATCCTTTATGCGGTTACGGCGGCGCCAGAAGATCCGCTGGCCAACTACAATTTGTCGCGCTACTTGGTTCAAGTCGGCGACCACAGGAAAGCCGTCCAGTCATTGAAGCACACGGAAAGCCTGTTTGACAAGGCGACCAATTTGCGCAAAAAGGCGATTTACAAGCAGCTTAACAACTACAGGCTTTTGGGCGAGGAATACTTGTACGACCGCGAATATGTTTTGGCGCGCGAGGAATTCACGAAGGGCTTGAATTTGTTTGAAGGCAAAAAGAGGGCTAGCAACTTCGCGCCGGACAAGAATGTAGGCGTGATGTATTCCGACATGGGCGATTTGGAATACTTCATTTCGGGCGACTTGGAAGCGGCCCGCATGAACTACCAGAATTCAATCGACAGCAAGAACGACACGCCTTCGATTCGCTACAGAGTGGGTTACATCGACTATTCAAGCGAAGATTATCAAAGCGCGCTTGTGAATTTCATCAAGGCTAGCCAGCAAGTTCCGGACGACTCGCACATGCTTTTGGCCTTGGGCAACACCCTTTCGCTTAAGAACGACAATTACGCCGCGCAGGGCTACTACAAGCGCCTGCTTGACCATCTTGACTTGGTTCGCGAAAAGTTTGGAATCGTCTCGCCGCAAACCGACGAAAGGGCGGGGGACATGGTTGAAGTTTACATGAAGGCGGCTAACAATTTGGGCGTAAGCCTCTTCCGCATAGCGCGGCAAAGCGGTTCCAGCTCAAAGAACGCGGCCTCGTTGGTAAACTTCCAGGATTCAATCCGTTACTACGACGCCCTTACAAGAAACCAGCAAACGATGGTCCGCTTGCCGGGAAGCAACTTGGCCGAAATGAACTTGCGCTACGCCACGAATCCCATCCCCAAGTTTGAGCCGGAAATCTACACTGACATTCCGCGCGTCCTTGACGGCGAAAAGGGCCTTGAACAGTGAAAGTGTACTGTCCGCATGTCGGAGTTTTGTGGAAGCGCCGGCTGATAGTTCTGTACAAAGAAATCTTCAGAAAGTCCATTCACTTGTGCTCCGGCTTTGTTCCCCTTTGCCTAAAGTATTTTTACAAAGGCGCGATAGGCCTTTTGGTTTTTGCCGGAGCCTTTTACACATTGACCCAAGTCTTGTCGCTGAACGGAAGGCGCGTTCCGCTTGTTTCCGACATAACGGACATGGCCGCCCGCGAGCGCGACAGGGGAAAATTTGTCTTGGGGCCTTTGACCTTGGTTTTGGGAATCCTTTTGGCGGCTCTCCTTTGTCCGCCCAAGTCGGCGGCTGTGGGAATTTTCGCGCTCGCTTTTGGCGACGGGCTTGCGAGCCTGGCTGGAAAGCTTTTGGGAAACCTGCATATTCCGCGCACTGGCGGAAAGACTTGCGCCGGAAGCCTTATGTGCCTGCTCGCGATATTCATTTCAAGCTTTTGCGTTTTAGGCAGGGCCGACGCCGCTCTTGTTTTGGCCCTTTGCGGAATGCTTGTCGAAGTCCTTCCGTTGAAAGACTTTGACAACATTTTGATTCCGCTTTTGTTGGGGAAAATTTCGCAGTATATTTAAGTGTAAAGCTTATGGAGGGCCGACAAGGCTTTTTCCGTTCCAAAAGCGAGCAAAGCGGCTCCAAGAGCCGTAAGGGACAAAACCGCGCTTGTGTTTAAGATAAAGTAGCCTGCCTCCATGCAAAAGACGCCGATTCCAACGCGGATGTAAATCGGGTTTTCGTTGAGCTTTGCGTTTATCGCGTATGAGGCGGCCGTCAAGGCGATGGCTACGATGTATGTGAAGTTTACGAATTTGCTCCAGCCGACGCCTATCGAGAAATTGGATTCTATTTTTATCGTGTTCACGGGAACGATGTTTGCCAGCGCGAGCGAAAAGACCAAAAGCACTATTATGTTTTGTTCAGTCTCCAAGCCGTTTTTCTTTGACGAAAAGATTGACGCCGTGAAAAGGCTTATGATGGAGAGCGTTCTTCCCCAAAAAAGCGCCCGGCCCGCTATTACCAAAAAACTTGGCAGGTTTTTTTCCACCGTCTCCAAGGGAATGAAGGGGCGGACAAATTCTGTAAGGCAGCCGAGCAGGAAAAGCATTAGATAGGCCACCTCGCTTGAAGGGGTTTTTTCAAAGCGGGCGTATATGTAAAATGACACCGTTGGTATGTAAAGGGCCATAAAAAGGCTGGAAACGATTATGGAAATGTAATGCCTTTCAAAGAGTTTTGGGTTTTCAAGCGAAATTCCGTAGTTAAGCTGGATTTGGCCAGACGCCACGGCTTTTACTTTATATAGAAAGTAAATCGAAACAAGGGCGGAAACAAAGAGAAAAAAAGTTGAGAATGTAAGGGTGTAGCGGTTTCTGGTTTTTAGCGTCATTAAGCCTATTATATATTTTTGTCTTTTTTTGCTCAAGATGATTTTTTTTTTGCCGATAATTTATGTAAGGAAGGGAAACATGAAAAGAGCGTTGATTGCAGGTTTTGTTCTCGTAGCCGCCGGCCTTTGTTTTGCCGGTGACGCCGCTGCATTCAAAGACATCGGGTTCTCAAATGACGGAAGAATTTACGTTTTTGGCCAGTATGGAAAGACCGACGTTAAATTCCAGCCTTACGCGGAAATTTACACGATTGACGTTGAGAAAAACGAGTATGTTCCCGGCGGCGTTTACAAAAACTTGGAGGACGGTTCCACAAGAAGCGGAAGCCAGGTTTACGAAGATTTGATCGCAAAGCATTACTTTGACATAAAGAAATTCAACTGCGAAAGCGCGTCCGTTGACGACGTTCTTTATGTCTTGGAAAGCGAAAAGAAAAAGGGCGAAGACCTGATAGAGTTCAAGAACTACGGCGACGACGGCGAATCCAGCCGCTTGACTTACAAAGTCCGCTTGGTTCCGACGATTTACGGCCGCGGAAAAGACTTGCGCTCAAGCTTTTACATCAACCTTGACCTTTATGACAACGAAGGCTCGCTTGTAAAGTCTTATAAGGTCGGTTCGCCAGACATCAAAAGAAGGCTCGTAAGCTCTTACAAGATTACGCGCATTTTTAGGGACAAGGCAAAAAGCGGCCTTGTCTTTGTTGTGGAAAAAACTGTCGAAGACTCTGCCGGCACCTCCATTCGGTACATGGTCGAAACAGTTAAATTATAAAAAAAAGTGGTTTGAAAAACGGCGCTTTCAACAGCCGCTTTTCTTCAAAAACCTCCTGTGTTAGGTTGGCGACGCCAACTAAAAGCCGCGCGAACCAAATGTGTGTGATTTGGCCCGCGCGGCTTTTTTTCCAAAAAAATCAATAGACGCTTTTTTCTGCGACTTTCCAATCGTCCTTTGACGCGGCCTTGGCGCCAAGCGCGTTTTTCGCTGTCACGCGCGTAAGGGGCTTTTTTTCGGAAGTTCCTTTTTGGACTGCGCCTTCCAGCGCGGCGGGCCCTTTCCAAACGTTTTGGTCAATCGCCTTTTGAATTTCGGCCGCCAAATTCCATGTCGTCTTTCCGCCGCTTGCAGTGTAGTAGGTTAGCGCGTCAAAGATTTTTCCCGTGTTCCTGTCGCGCAAAAAAATCGCGTCGTTGGTTCCGCCGATGCAGTCGCTGCCGGCGTCAAAATACAAGTCGCGCCAAGCGTCGCTTGCCCGTCCGCTTTTTGCCAGCGCCAAGTTGTCGCCAAGCTCGCTTGCGCATTCCTTTTCGTTTTCCGTATGCTTTAGGTGCAAGGCGATTTTTTCGCCTGCCTTGACTTCCGCCGGCGAAAGGGGGAAGGACGCATTGTTTTGCGCGCAATAAAGCTCAAGGCCGAACAAGTTTCCGTCCTCTAAGGCTTGGATTATCACATAAGGGCTTTCGGCCGCGATTCTTTTTTTTGACTTTGCGTTTTCCTTCATCTTCTTTGGCTGGACTTCGACAAGCGCGCATGCCGGAACGCGGCCGTTGTAGGCGTCAAAGGGAACCGCGAAGGTCAAGGAATTTCCGCGCGCGTCAGTGATTTGGCTAAAGAGCTGGTATCTTTCGCCCAAGCGCGATTTTTGTGAAAATGTGTAGACGACGCTTTTTCCTTCGTCAGAAGGCTCCGCTTTCGCGGCTGCTGGGTTTTCGCCAAGCGCGTCAAGCGACGCTCCTTTTCCCTGCGGGAGCTTAGTGACAAGGCCGTCGCTTGCGCTCACCTCCTTGGAAAAAGAAACCTTTACAGTCCTTGAGTCGATGACCTTGACGGCCTCAATTTTTGGGCTTTCCTCCGCGCCCAGGGCTTGAATTCCCTGGCTTGAAAGCTGGCAAGACGAGTGGAAGGCGCAAGCCAACGCGCCGGCCACAATCAACGCCGCGAGCAGGACATACTTGGCTATTTCGCCTGGCCCTAGCTCGGGGTTCTTAAAAATCTCTCTTTTCATAATACGCTCCTGTATATATCATTGCTTTTTTTATGGATTTTTTTGCATATTTTTTGCCTTTTTTTCAAAAAAGTTGAATTTTTTTTGATTTTTATATATAATCGTTGGAATTATGGCAGAATTATTGGCTCCGGCCGGAAATGTGGAATCTCTTGACGCGGCGATTGGCGAAGGCGCCGACGCGGTATATTTGGGCTTAAAGACTTTTAACGCCCGCCTTAGAAGCTCGAATTTTTCATTTAGGGAATTTGAGGGAGCCGTCTCTTCGCTCCACAAAAAAGGAAAGAAGGTTTACGTCACCGTCAACACCGTTTGCGAGGAGCGCGAGACAGAGCGCCTTTACCGCTTTTTGGCCTACCTTAACCGGGTTGGCCCCGACGGCTTGATTGTCCAAGACTACGGCGTTATCAGAATGTGCCAGGAATTCTTTCCAAACCTTGCCTTGCACGCCTCAACGCAAATGAACGTCGAATCCGCCTCCGCGGTGAACCTTTTGGGAAAGGAAGGCTTTAAGCGCGTTGTCCTTGCCCGCGAGCTGGGCTTGGAGGAAATAAAGGACATCAAGTCCAAGACCAACGTTGAGCTTGAGGTTTTTGTCCACGGAGCCTTGTGCGTAAGCGAGTCGGGCTTGTGCTTGTTCTCCAGTTTTTTGGGCGGAAAAAGCGCCAACCGCGGAATGTGCGCCCAAGCCTGCCGCCGCTTGTACACGACTGAAGGCGGCGGAGCAAATTTCCAAGGCTATTACTTTTCGCCCTGCGACTTGCAGTTGATAGACAAAATCCCGGACTTGGTCCAGGCCGGCGTCGAGTCCTTTAAAATCGAAGGCCGAATGAAAAGCGCCGAATATGTCGGAAGCGTCGTCGCCGCCTACCGTTACGTCCTTGACCACTGGCAGGAAAACAAAAAGGAAGCGGTCGCCGCCGCCAAGCGAATGCTGGCAACCGACTTCGCAAGAAGCAAGACTTCCTATTGGTACAACTTTAAAAGCGTCCAAGACGGAGTTGAGGGAGCGGGCGGGCAAATCCTTAATCCCAAGCAAGCGGGCGGCACTGGCATTTACCTTGGAAAAATCGCCGCGCAAAAATACGCTCCAAAAGAATTGTTGGACGCGGTTAAGGAAGCCGGAAAAGAGGGCGGCGTCCAGCTTGCCTTGATAAAGGGCGGCTCCTACGATCCCGATCCCGGCGACTCAATCCGCATTCACAAAAAGAATGACGCGGGCCGGCAAAGCCACAAGGTGCGCTATGCCGAGACCGACAAGCAGGGCAGGCGCTGGGTTGACGTTCCAAGCGGCTTTGGCGTTGACGACGAAGTATATCTTTTGCAAACAAAATCTATGTCCAAGCGATATCCGCGCGTTTTGCCGAACGATTTGGGGCCCTACAACCACCAGCCCCGCGACGAGCTTCTTCCCGTGATGGACTTGACGCCTGTAAAAAAAGGCGAGCTGGATTACTTTCCCGAAGGCCTTTATGTCCAAGTCTCGTCAGTGGCCGACGTATTTTCGGCGCAGGCGCTTAATCCAGTCCGAATTATTTTGGAGCTGAACTCCGAAAGCCTTTACGACTTGCTTAAAAAGAAAACCGTTTTGCCTTTTTCCAAAAAGCAAACGCTTTTGTCGCTTGACCCCTTTTGTCCGCAAGGAATCGAAGAAGATCAAGCCGCGCGGATTGACGAGCTTATAGAAATGGGCTACAAGAACTTTGTGGCCAACAACATCGCGCAAGTCGCGCTCTTAAGGCAAAAAGGCGCCGCCGTTGTAGCCGGCCCTTACTTGTACGCCTTTAACCGCTGGGCGGTTTCTTGGCTGGAAAATTTGGGCCTGGGCGCCTTTGTCTCTCCCTACGAAAATTCCAAGAAAAACTTGGAGGCCGTATACGAGCCAAAGTTGCGCGAGCGCGTCTTGATACCGGTCTACGCGTATCCAGCCTTGTTCAGAATGCGCTTTAAGCTTCCAAAGGAATACGACTTTACCTACTTTAGCGACAAGGAAGAGGTCGCCTTTAAGGTCAACTCAACCGCCGACGGCTCGTTTGTAATGCCCGAGGCGCCCTTTAGCATTGTCGACAAGACCGCCGCCTTGCAAGCGGAAGGCTTTAAGCGCTTTTTGCTTGACTTTTCAAAGACAAAACTGGGCCGCCAGGAAATCAAGGCCGTGCAAATGTCATTGGCCAAGCAAAAGCCCTTGGAAGGCGTTTCGCGCTTCAACTGGAAGGAAGGCTTTTACACAATCTCTCCCGAAGACTACAAGGCCCGCTACGACAAAAGCGCTTCGCCTGACTCTCCCGACGCAAGGCGGCCGCAAAAGCAGGCGCCCAGGTCGGGAAAGGGCCGCTCCAACGGAACGGCTCAAAAAGCTTCTAAAACTGGACGACCTCCCCGCCGTCGTCGCTAGAGCTTGCCGCGTCGGCCAAGGCCTTCGCGGTGGCTTCTTCGGCGGCGTTTTCGTTTTCGGCGGACGCGGCCTCGGCTTCGTCCGCGTCTTCGGCTTTGTTGAATCTCTGCTTGAACTCAATCTTTTCCGCGATGATTGTCACGCGGCTTGTGTTCTTTCCTTCCGGCGTCTTCCAGCGGTTTTGCTTTATGCGGCCCACAACGCTTAGGCCGCGGCCTTTTTGGCTGAACTTGGCGCAAATCTCGGCCAGCTTTCCAAAGGTCTCCACGTCAAAGTAAGAGACTTCGTTCTCGTACTCGCCTGACGCGGCCTTTTTGTAGTAATGGTTCACCGCAATCGGAATTTTGCAAATAGGAAAGCCGTTTGGCGTTGTCCTAAAGGCCGGCTCGCGCGTGATGTTCCCCTCCACCACAAGACAGTTGATGTTGTTCATAATGAACTCCTTGTAAAATAAAATATGTGAAAAGAAACCGAAAGGCGCTTTTCACATATAAGATACATGCGATAGGGGTAAAAATTGGGATTTTTTTAAAAAAAAGAGAAAAAAATTTTAAAATATTTCGCTCAGGCGAAAGGAACGAGACAAGCCTTTAAGCGAAGCGCGCCTTGATCCGTTCCTAGAGGTTCTTTACAAGATAAATCATGTAAAGCTGAACGTAAACGTAGAGCGAGTCTTGGTCGGTGATTTTTTGCATGTTTGGAGTTTTGCAAAGAGTTTCGGCCAAGTCTTGGATTCTGTCAATCGTAAAGCTTTGTCCGCTTATCGTGCGCAAAACCTTTCTCATGTAGTCTCGGATAAGCGAGTTGACGTCTTCGGTGAGGTTTAGGTAAGCCTGCTTTGTCAGCATTCTGTTCCATTGCTTTTTGTATGAGTTCAACTCGCGCTCGATTGTCGAGCCTTCGGGAACGATGTTCTCCTCGACCTTTTTCGCCGCGCTGACAAGGGCGTCCTTCTTTGATTCGCTCTTGTGGGAAGCTTTTGGCCTTTCCTCCGCGGCCTCAAAAGCCTCGTGGACGTTCGACGGCCCCGGCTTTTTCTTTTTCTTCGCGGGCTTTTTGTTGAACAAGCCTATGAGCCAAGAGAAGAAGGGGATTGTGTACCAGAAGGGCAAAAGAATCTTGGCGTTGTTCAAAATCGTCTGCCGGTTTAGCATAAGCAGGGTCGAGTAGGGCAAAAGGTTGTCGCCCAAGAAAAGGTTCGCGGAATTTCCAACCTTGTTTGTCCTGGCCATTTCTACGTTCAGCACGCTAAGGAATGTGGCGTTTAAAAGCGCGTGCAAGACGGGGTTCAGTTTTTCAACCTCATGCTCAAGCCTTTCGTTAAAGGCCGCGTCCTCAAGCATTTCCTTTTTCTTGTCGTAGTTTAAAAGAATTTCGTACCATTCGCGGGTCAGCGCGTCGTTGATTGTGTCGTGAAGCTCGTTGCACATTCTGATTACAAGCGGAAAGACTTTTTCCTTGTAGATGAAGTAGCGCGCGCCCGACGCGGTCTTAAAGACCAAAAGGTTCGGCAGCTCGTTGGCCATCGCGTCTGTCGTTTCTTTTTGAAGGAACTCTTTAAGCGCCTCGTCCTTGTATTGGCCCTGAAGCGGAACTCCCTTTGCGTCGGTGAACTTTAGGATTCCGTCCATAGTGAAGAAGTAGGGCGGCATCTTCATGTGGTTTTGAACAGCCTTGAGCGCGTTCTCTTGCTGCAAGTTTTTGGCCGACTCGTTTTTGTAGAACGATGTCACGATTTCGGAAATCGCGACGGCCTGCAAAACGTTGACGTCTTCCTGCGTGAAGTCCTTGACCTTTTCGTAGTCCTGCTTGATGAAGTAGCAAAGCTGGCCCCAGAAGTAAAAGCAGTCGGCGGAATTCTTCAGCGACTGCAAGGCCTCTTCAGGAGACTTTACGAATTGGCTGAAAAAATTCTTTACCGAGATTTCCTTTCCGGGATTCGAGATGCGGAGTTTCTTCAAGTAATAGTCGTGGTATTCGTCCTTTTCCAGCATGTGCTGCATCTTTTCCAAACTGGCGGTGACAAGTATTGACACCGGAACGTTTCCTGGAAAGATGATTGACGGCAAGTTCATCGGAACGATGATCGCGTAAAGGTTTTTGTCGTCGGGCTTTTGGTTTTTTAGAAGGTCAAAAATGATTTCGGTGTATTCTGACTTTATAAGGACTTCGCTGGGAGTTTGCTTTGGCATGTCCTGGATTGTCGGAAAAGGAACCGTGGCGTTGTTTTTGATTTCCTTGTAGCGCTCGGCGAAAATCGCGTTGAAGTAGCCTGTGACGAAGATTATTTTTTTTGCCGGGTTAGTTTCGATTAGCGCGATTTGCTTGCTTTGAATCAGCGGCTCAAAGGCTTTTTCCAACTGTGGAACGGGGTCTCCAAGGTAGGGAACCAGTTCCGCCTGTTCCTCGACGTTTTTTGCCGCGTAACGTTTTACGTAATCGACAAACGAGGAATATAAAATAAAAGGCGACTTCTGCTTGCTTGCGTAAAAGCGGAGCAGAACTCCCATGTCGCTTGTGGCTGCCATATTGCTTCATTTTAGCGCGCTTATGGAAAATTTTCAAGGGATTTTTTTTTGTTGACAGCCGGCTGTTTGTCGATTTATAATTATCGGGAGGAGTTTTTATGAAAAAAATCGTTTGTCTTTTGGCGGGCCTTTTGGCGCTCGCTCTTTTTGCGGGCTGCAAGGTGGAAGAAAATATTGGCGACTCTAACAGGCATGTGGGAACTTTTACCGCTTCCGAAGTGACCGCAACTCTGATTTCCGGTTCGGGAAGCGCCGAAGCTTCACTGGTTTCCGGTCCTAAAGGCACTGTTTGGGTTTACGCAGACTCTTACAAGGTTTACATTCCGATAAACTACTCGGCTTCATCATCAACCGGCGACGATAATATTGACGGAGTGTCGGCGGACGTGACAATTAACGTGAGAGACGGCGCGTATTATAACGGCGACACAAAATTGAGCGTGTCAGGCTCGATTGGCTCCAATTCGTTTACAATATTGGAATTGTCCGTGAATTTTGGAATTCTCACTAAATCCAAAATTACCTTTAAGAATCTAAAGTTTGTAAGAGCGCAATAGATTCCTTTATAGGGCGCGCCCTTCCAAAAGCCTCGCTCTTGTCGCGAGGCTTTTTTTTTGCTACAATGAAAAAAAATGCCGGAGAAAAAAATGCTTTCCGAACGAATGAAAAACCTAGACCCTTACAAGCCCGGCGAGCAGCCGCGCGACAGGGACTACATAAAGCTCAACGCAAACGAAAACCCTTATCCGCCTGCGCCAAGCGTGGCAGCCGCGGCCGCGGACTTTTTGCAAAAGAACCCGCAAAAATTGGCCCTTTATCCAGACCCCGACGCAAACGAGCTTAAGGCGGCGCTCGCCGATTTGCTCAACAAGACCGGCGGCGTTTTGTCCAAGAACCAAGCCTTTGACGGCGGCTTTAAAGTCACGCCCGACATGATTTACATGGGGAACGGAAGCGACGAAGTTTTGTCCTTTGTCTTTTACGCCTTCTTTGATTCCGACAAAAAATTGGTCCGCCCGGAGCATTCCTACAGCTTTTATCCGGTCTACTGCGGCTTTTACAACATTCCCAGCGACGTCGTTCCCTTAAAAGGCGACTGGAGCGTAGACGTTGAAGAGATGATTTTTAGGGCCAACAAAAACCATTCGTCAACGATTGTGGCAAACCCAAACGCGCCCACGTCGCTTGGCCTAAGCCGCGACCAAGTCCGCGCCTGGCTGCGGCGCGCGCCCCGCGACCGCGTTTTTGTCGTTGACGAAGCCTACGTTGATTTTGGCGGCGAGACCGTTCTTCCATTGCTCGCGGAGTTCAAGAACCTCGTGGTCGTGCGAACTTTTAGCAAAAGCCTTTGCGGCGCGGGCCTTAGATGCGGCTACATCGTGGCCAACCCGGAGCTCGCGCAGGCCGTGACCACCGTAAAAAATTCCCTCAACCACTTTCCGCTTGACGCCTTTACCCAAAAGTTCGCGCTGGAGACATGCAAGGCTGGGGATTACTACGCGGCTTGCGCCCGAAAGGTTGTGGCCGAGCGCGAGTCCTTCATCGCCTTTTTGCGCGAGCGCCAGTGGAACGTCCTTCAAAGCCAAACAAACTTTGTCTTTTGCCAAAAGAACGGCGTGGACGGAAAGGCCGTTTACGAGGCGCTAAAAAAAGAGGGCATTCTTGTCCGCCGCTTTGACACGCCCGGCATCGAGCAGTGGCTTAGAATAACAATCGGAACGGCTGGACAAATGTCGGCGCTAAAAAAATCCATGGAGGCTATATGAAACTTCTTTTAATCTCTGACTTGCACGGAAACACAGACAATCTTGAAAAGCTTTCCGGCGAAATAAAAAGCGCCGACGCGGTTTTGTTCGCGGGCGACTTCAGCAAATTCAAAAAGACCGAGACCGGCCTTCATTGCGCCGAAAAAATGCGCGAGCTTTGCCCCAATCTTTTTGCCGTTCTTGGAAACTGCGACGAGCCTAGCCTTTTGGAGTCAATCGAAAAGCTTGACATAAGCTGCGAGCATAGCCTTGTTTACTTTGAGGGCCTTCAAATAGCGGGCTCTGGCGGCGGATCGAAGTTCACCGGCGAGACTCCCAACGAGCGCGACGAGGCGGACTTGCAAAAGGACTTTGACGTTATTGAAAATTCCGGCTTGGAAGAGGAAGGGCAGTGGAACAACTTGATTTTAATCAGCCACAACCCGCCCAAGGCGCAAAGCGTAGATTCGCCTGCGGAGGGCGTTCACGCCGGAAGCCAGCTCTTCACTGATTTTATTGAAAAGACAAAGCCCCTTGCCGTTTTGTGCGGCCACATTCACGAGGGAAAATGCGTTGAAAAAATCGGAGCGTCTGTCGTGGTCAACCCCGGCCCCCTCTGCGAAGGCAACTACGCCGTCATGGAAATAAAAAAAGAGGGCGACTCCTGGAAAGTCGCTTTCACGCAGTTAAAGAGCCTCTGACAAAGTTATACTAGTTATTTATACCCCCCCCCCACGCTTCTAACTGATTCGAGAAGCCAAGTCTTTTGGTGGCCCATGCCCTCGTATTCTTTTTCGGGGAGTTCCTCAAATTTGTAAAGCTCCTTAAGCTGTTGGTACACTTCTTCCGAAACGTGAATCGCGTTGGGGTTTGAGCTTTGCTGCAAGCGTTCCGCGAAGTTTATGGCCGAGCTCCAGGCGTTGTAAATGAAATTCTGGTTTCCAATCAAGCTTGCCACAAAGGGGCCGCTTGCGATTCCGATTCTTACCTGCAAGTTCATTCCGTTTGAGTCGTTGCTTTTTTTGAGCATGCTCAAGATTTCAAGCGCAAAGTGAATCAATTCCGAGGCGCTGGACCTGTTCTCTTCGGGAATGCCCGCCACGGCCATGTATGAGGTTCCGACGACTTTAAGCTTTTCTATATTGAAGGTGTCGGCGGCCCCGTCTATTTTTTCGTAAAAGCTGGTAAGGTATTTTGAAAAGCGCTCTATGCCCATTCTGTTGGCGAAGCGCGCGAAGTCCACGATGTCCAGCGAGAGCACGCAGGCATCCTGAAAATAGGTGTTGGTCTTTTCCACGTTGTCAAGGCTTTTTCGGTTCAGCGATGAAGTTGAGTAAAATTTGAGCATTTCCCTAGCGCGCTTGTTGGCGTGCGAAAGGCGGCTGATTGTTTGGGCGTCGGGGTTTTCGACCGTAAAGTACATGATGAAAAGGGTCACCGAGCAGCCAAAGCCCACTAAAAGCAGCTCCTTGTTGAACATTTGCACGATAGCGATGATTCCTTCCATAATGCAGAAAGAAAGGATTGAAAGCATCTTTGACCGCTGTATGTTGCGTAAGTTCAGCATCATGACGAAAATGACAAAGGCCACCGAGAAGGTTGAGAAAATGTAAATCAAGTCGGACGGAAGGCCGTATGAGTAAAGCTTTCGCCCATAGCCTGTGTAAAAGAGCGTGTTTGAGAAAATCAAGCTGACTATGACAAGGGCCGCCACGCCCAAAAAGATGATGACGCCTTCCTTGATTTTTTTTCGATATTCCGGGAGGCTTTTGTTCATCGTGCAAACCACCGCGTATGCGTCTATCCCGTAAATGTATGAAAGCATGGCCACAAGGTAGGCCTTGCTTAGAATGTCGTTTATAAAAGGATATTCGTCGCGGTGGTTGATGGAGATGACGCTAGCCATGTCCAAGGCCAATACGACGAAGACTGCCAAAAGCAGGAATTTATAGATTCTGTTTTGAAGGGAGTCCCACTTTACCTTCCTAAAGAAGGCTGCGGCAATAATCACGATGTAGACGAGTCCCGCGATTTGAAATTCTATAGAGACAGACATATTATCCTATTTTAATCCACTTTCCGTTAAAAAGCAAGTTGTTTCGCTCGCTCTTATTCTTCCGTCGCGCTTTGGCAAATCCTAAAGCCCAGGAAATTGTAGCATTCGTTGGGGTCGTAGCCGTAGCGGTCGCCGCAGTATATGAAGCCGGTGTAGGGCGACCAAGAGCCGCCCCTGCAAACCCGTTCCTTGCCAAAATCGGGGCCTGTCGCGCGCTCGACGCCTTCGGTCTCCTTGTAGTCGGCCAGCCAGTCCCAGCAAAATTCAAGGACGTTTCCGCTCATGTCGTAAAGGCCCGACGCGTTTGGCCGCCCGCTTCCCGGAGCGCTCGGCTCGTCCTTGGCGAACACTGTTCCGGCCGTTCCCACTACGCGCGCCTCGCTGGCGTTTGAGTCAAACCAAGCGACGTCGCCCTCTTGGATTCCGTCGTCCGTCTGGCCGGAAGCCAGGGCGCCGTTTTGAAATCCTTTTGGAGTTTTGCGGGCGGCGTATTCCCACTCGGTTTCGGTGGGAAGCCGGTAGCCGTCCGCCGACCAGTCGCAGCGGCACTTGTCCAGCGCGGCGCTGTCGGTGGAGTCGCGCAAAATTTTTCCGTTAAGTGTGTAGCAGGGCTTTTTTCCGCTCATTTCGCTAAAGGCGTTGCACCAAACCGCCGCGTCGTACCAATTGATCATGGTCACCGGCTGGTAGGCGCCAAGGGCGGTGGGAGGAGCGCCGCGCTTTCCCGAAGAGCCTTCCTGGCCCGGGTTTGAGAATGTGTAGCCGTTTTGCTCGGCGTAGATGCGGCCTATGTACCACAAGTTGTAGGTTGTTTCGTAGGCGTTCATCCTAAAGGGAAGGACAAAGCGCTCCGCCGTGTAGCTTTGCGTGTTCTCGCCGATTGTGTACACGTCGTATTTTGCCTGCGGCTGCGAGGCCTTAAACTCGACCATGTTTATGTCGTTGAAGGCGCTTTCGGCCTTTGGGGATTTTCTTATCGAGCGGGAAAAAATCGGCGCGCAAAGAAGCAGCGCCGCGGCGGCCGCCAAAAGTCTTTTCATTTCATTGCCTCCAAGTTAAGCTCTTGCGCCTCAAGCGTTTTTTTAAGCCTGCGGATTTCGGCGCGCTTGGCCCGGTTCTTTCTTTTCTTTTCCCTGTTCGCGGCGGACTTGGTTCTGTCCATAAGAGAAAGGCGCAAGAGCGTCACCATTACCGCGAACAGGCAGAGCATCGTGATTATCGCGCAGCCGAACAAGCCGTAGCGCGCGAAGGGCAGCTCCACGTTCATTCCCCAAAAGCTTGTGATGAAGGTCGGAACGCTGATGGCGACTGTGACGATGGTAAGCTTTTTCATCACGCCGTTCATGTTGTTTGAGATGATTGAGCCGAAGGTGTCGCTCATGCGGCTGAATGTGTTGGAGTATGTGTCGGCCATTTCCAAGGCCTGCCTGTTGTCGATTTCGACGTCGTCAAGCCAGTCCATGTCGTCCTCGTCAAATTTCAGGAGGCGGGTCTTGCGCAGCTTTTCCAAAAGCAGCTGGTTTGACTTGATGGAAGTCGTGAAGTAGACCGTCGATTTTTCCAAGTTGAGCAATTGCAAGATTTCCTTGTTTTCAACGGCGTACTGCAGCTCGCCCTGGATGCCGGAGGCGCGGCGGTTGATTTCCTTAAGGTATCGCAAGTATGTTATGTCGGCGCGGCTTAGGATTTGAATCAAGAAGGCCGGAAAGTCGTTTAGGTTTATGTTCTTTACGCGGCCCGCGGAAAAGTCCTTTAGCACCTCGCAGTCGGTCCAGCAAATCGTGATGATGTAGTTCTTCTTTAAAATAACGCCAAGCGGAATCGAAAAGTACGACACTTCAGCCGTTGGAACGAAAATCGGAAGGCGCGTGATTGTAAGCGTGTAGTCGTCGGCGTCCTCGATGCGCGAAAGCTCGTCGGGGTCAAGGATGTCTATGATGTGCTCTTGCTCTATCTTGAATTCTTTTTCCAGCGTGTTGATGTCTTCGCGGGTCACGTTGCGGGCGTCCACCCACACGCGCCTTGAGCTGACGAGTTTTTCCTTTTCTGTGTCAACCAGCTTTTCGCCTTCTTGCTGCCAGTAAGTGATCATCAGCCTTTCTCCCGAAAAAAGTTCAGTAATTATATCAAAAAACGCTTTTTTTTGCAATATTTTTGAAATATTGCGGAAAAAAAAGCAAAATTATCGAAAAAAATTCGTATCTTAAATGTGTGAATGAAAAAAAGGAGTTCAATCGTTTATGAGCGAAAGGTTTTTCTTTGACGAAAGCGACCATAGGGGCCAGCTTAAGGTTTACTCAATCGTAAGGCGCGTCCAGAGGCCGAAAAAGCTTTTGGGTTCCAAGCGCCCAAAGGCTCCGCCGTCGGACTTTTCCTGGCCGCCCAAAAAAAGCTGCCAAAGAATCGCCGCCTGGCTTCGCGACAGCGGAGAAAAAAAGTGACGCGGCTTTTCCAAAAGGCGCGGCGCGACCTTAAGACGTTCAAAGACCAAAAGGCGCGGCCCGCGGAAAATGTTTGCAAGACCATAAAGCCGCGCAAAACGTTGGCAAGCCCAAGAAGCGCCGTTTTCTTGGCGGCGGCCTTGTCGCTTTTTGTCCTTTGCTCTTGCCAAGCCCTAAAAAGGGCGGCCGCGCCTGTGCTTGTCTTTGACCAGCGTATTTGCGAAAGGCCGCCGGATGGGCAAAATGGCGGCGGCCAAGGCCTGGGCGTGGAATTTACTGCGGTCAATCTATGCGGCCGCCCTGTAAAAAGCGTCACGTTTATGGCAATCGTTTCTCAAAAGGAGGGCGGCGGAACTGGCGACGGAGGCGATGCGCTGGACTTGGCGTTTTACGAAGCCTTTTGGACATTGGACGGCGGCCTTGACGCTGGCGAGGAGCGGACGATTTTTGTTCCGTTGGAGGACGCGCCGCCCGATTGCGAGGCCGACGGCTTGGAGATTGAAAGCGTTCTTGTGGAAAGCGCGGTTTTTGAGGACGGCGGCTGGTGGAGGCGGAAAAACTAGGCCTTGGGGCCAAGCGCCTCTTTCATCGTCCGCCAGCCAAGCTCGGCGCACTTTACGCGGGCGGGCATCTTTGCGATGTCTTGCAAGGCGGCGGCCTCGTCCAAGGACTCAAGCTCCTCGTCGGTGACAGTTCCTGTTATCATGCGCATAAAGACGTCGCAAAGGCGCTTGGCCTCGTCCTCGCTTTTTCCAAGGATAAGGTCTATCATCATGTCGCAGGAGGCTTGGCTTATCGCGCAGCCGCTTCCGGTGTATGAGGCGTCGGCGATTTTTCCGTCTTGGACTTTTAGGTTGAGCGTGATTTTGTCGCCGCAGCTGGGATTCACTCCGTCAAGGACGCAAGTCGCGCCGGGCAGCTCCTTTTTGTGCAGCGGATTCAAGTTGTGCTCGTTTAGTATTTCGCGGTATAGTTCCTTTGTGTCCATGTTGCCTCCTAGTGGTTGCCGCCGCTTTTAGTCCTTAAAGCCTGCCCATTCTCTGACGCGGGCGAGCGCGGCGCAAAAGCGGTCCACTTCTTGGGCGCTGTTGTAAAAGTAAAGGCTCGCGCGCGCGGTGGCCGGAAGGTCAAGGTATTGGCCAAGCGGCTGCGCGCAGTGGTGGCCCGCGCGGATGGCGATTTTTTCGGTGTCCAAAATGCTGGAGATGTCGTGCGGGTGGACGCCGTCAATCGTAAAGGTGACGATGCCGCATCTTTTGGCGCCGTCCTTGCTTCCGACAATGTTCACGTGGGGAATCGCGCCCATCTTTTGGACCAAGAGCGCGGCCAGCTCGTTGTCGTGGGCCGCTATCTTTTCCATGCCGATTTCCATAAGATATTCGGCGGCTGCGGCCATTCCGACCGCGCCCCCTACGTTGACCGTGCCCGCTTCAAATTTTTCTGGGACTGGCGCCCATGTGGCTTCTTCGCGCGTGACGTATTCTATCATCTCGCCGCCACGCAAAAATGGCGGCATTTTTTCCAAGAGCTCGCGCTTTGCGTAAAGGCCGCCGATTCCGGTGGGCCCGCAAAATTTGTGGCCGCTAAAGGCGTAAAAGTCAACGTCCAAGTCCTGGACATTGACAGGAATGTGGGGAAGCGCCTGCGCTCCGTCGGCCACGATGACAGCCCCTTTTTGGTGGGCGAGCGCCGCGATTTTTTTTATCGGGTTTGTCGTTCCCAAAACGTTTGAAACGTGCGTTATGGCGACGATTTTTGTTTTTTCGGTAATCTTATTGTATTCCGCTTGGGGAATCTCGCCTGTCGCCTTGTCGCATTCAAGCCATACAAGACGCGCGCCCGTTTTTTGCGCGGCCATTTGCCAGGGCAAAATGTTTGAGTGGTGCTCCATCACGCTGACGGCGATTTCGTCTCCCTCGCGCAAAACGTCAAGCGCGTAGGAGTAGGCGACAAGGTTAAGGGATTCGCTTGCGTTGCGCGTAAAGACGATTTCTTCCGCCTGGGCCGCTCCGACAAAGCGCGCGATTGTCGCGCGCGATTTTTGGTAGGCCTCGGTCGCGCGGACGCTAAGGTTGTAAAGGCCGCGCAAGGGGTTTGCGTTGTCGGCCTCGTAAAATTTTTGGACGGCTTCCAAAACGGCGCGGGGCTTTTGCGCCGTGGCCGCGTTGTCAAAGTAAATTAGGCCGTCGTTTTCTTTGGCGGAAAAAATCGGAAAGTCCTTTTTGTAGTCGCGCATTATTCTTGGCCTCCGTCCGCGCTTGTTTCCATGCTTTGGTCAAAAAAGTCCAGGGCTTTTTGAGCCTCCGCGTCGTCGCCTATCAACGCGGCCACTCTAGCGATTTTTGAGCGGGCCATCATTTTTTGAGCCTCCTCAAGCGGAAGTCCGCGCGTTTTCATGTAGAACAAAAGGTCCTCGTCCAAGCGGCCTATCGTCGCGCCGTGCTCGCCTTGCACGTCCTCTTCGTCGCACAAAATAAGCGGAATCGACTTGTTGACGACGTCCGGGCTAAGCAAAAGCGTTTCTTCGGTTTCGTTTCCGACAGAAGCCGCGCAACCCCTTTTAAAGTCAATCGTTCCCCGGTAAGTTTTTTTGGCTCCGTCCTTTAGGGTGCCGTAAACGTTCATAAGGCTTTTTGTTTCGCGGCCAGTTTGCTCGGCGATAAAGTTCATGTCTAGCTCCCGCTGGCCGTCCAAGCAGTAGGCCGCGTTGTGGACAAAGCTTGAGCGAGCGCTTGCCAGGGCGGATTTTATTCCCTGGTAAATCTTGTCCGCGCCCAATTCAAGCTGCGCGATTTCTATCGAAGAATTCTCTCCGGCTTCGCATCCGATGTCGTTAAGGTGGACAAAGCCGCTTCCCAAAAGCTGGACCGTCGCGACCTTAAGGCGCGAGTTGTTTCCCGCTTGTATTTTTGTCTGGAAGGCGTTGAGGCCCTTCGCGCTTTTTTCGCTTGTCCATTCGATTATGACTGTGGCCTGGACGTTGTCGCCGGCCTTTACAAAAAGGCGCTTGAAGGAGGCCGCGCCGTCTTTTAGATTCGCGCGGACAAAGATTGGAGAAGCGGAATTAAAGCCGTCCGTTAGTTCAAGGAGCGCGGCCGCTTCTTGGCCTTGCGATGAGTTTTGGTCAAGGAGCGCGTCAAAGTCTTTTCCAAGAGCGCCTTCGATTCGCGCCGGGCTTTTTGGCGCGGCCGCTTCTTGGGCTTTCAAATCTTTTCCGCTTGTGAACGCCGCTCCTTCTGGCAGCGCGCTTGTCTCTAGCGCCGTCGGTTTGTTTGCGTATTCCGCCTCCTCCAAAAAAGAGGCCTTGTTCATTCTAAGCCAGTTCCAAGTAAGGGCGGGCAGGGGATTTAAAGTCATCTCTTTCATAGCGTCCCCTTCATTTCTAGGCGGATCAAATTGTTCATCTCAACCGCGTATTCAAGCGGAAGCTCCTTTGACACAGGGCTGGCGAAGCCCGAGACTATCATCGCCCTGGCTTCTTCCTCCGGAACTCCGCGGCTCATCAAGTAAAAAATCGCGTCGCTAGAGATGCGGCCAATCTTGGCTTCGTGGCCCACGTCGGCCTTGTCGGTCAAAACCGTCATCGCGGGAATCGTGTCGCTCCGGCTCTTGGAGTCAAGCATAAGGCTTTGGCAAGAGACGCTTGCCTTGCTGCCTTCCGCCATCTTTCCGATGTATACGGCGCTCCGGTATGTTGAGATTCCGCCGCTTTTAGAAATGCTCTTTGTGTTTATTACGCTTGAAGTGTTGGGCGCCAGGTGGAGCATCTTGGCTCCCGTGTCAAGGTTCTGCCCTTCGCCCGCGAATGTCACGCCTGTGAATTCGGCGCGGGCCTTGTTTCCGACCAAATCGCTTTCCGGATACAAGTAGGAGATGTGGCTTCCGAACGAGCCTGACACCCATTCAATCGTCGCGCCTTCCTCGACGCGGGCGCGCTTGGTGTTCAGGTTGTACATGTTCTTGGACCAGTTTTCGATTGTGCTGTAGCGCAAGTGCGCGCCCTTCTTTACAAAAAGCTCCACGCAGCCTGCGTGCAAGTTGGCCACGTTGTATTTTGGCGCCGAGCATCCTTCGATAAAGTGCAAGTCCGCGCCTTCGTCAACGATAATCAGCGTGTGCTCAAACTGGCCCGCGCCCTTGGCGTTCAATCTAAAGTAAGACTGCAAGGGGAATGAAAGCTTTGTTCCCTTGGGAACGTAGACAAAGCTTCCGCCCGACCAAGCCGCCCCGTGGAGCGCGGCGAACTTGTGGTCGTTGGGCTTTACAAGCGTCATAAAGTATTCTTGGACCATCGGGCCCCATTCGGCGCTTTTGAGCGCTTCCTCAAAGCCAAGGTATACCACGCCCTGCTTTGCCACTTCCGACTGCACGTTGTGGTAGACAAGCTCCGAGTCATACTGCGCTCCCACGCCTGCGAGAGAGGCGCGCTCGGCTTCGGGGATTCCAAGCTTTTCAAAAGTGTTCTTTATGTCGTCGGGAACGTCTTCCCATTTTCCGCTCATTTTTGTCTTGGGGCGAACGTATGAAGAAATGTTCGCGATGTCCAAGCCCGCGATGTCGGGGCCCCATTCGGGCTCCTTCATCTGGTTGTAAATCTTAAGGGACTTCAATCGGAACTCGCGCATCCACTGGGGGTCGTCCTTTTCTTCCGAGATTTTCTTTATGATGTCTTCCGACAGGCCCGACTCCATGCGGTAAAAGTCCTTGTCGCTTTCTTCGTAGCGAAAGTCGTAGAGGGAGCGGTTTATGTCGTTTACTTGAGTTTTTTCTTCAGCCATAAATCATTCTGCCAAATATTTGTCAAAGCCGTTTTGGTTGATGTCGGCCACCAGTTCGGCGCCGCCTGTCTTTAGGATTTTTCCCTTGGCCAAAATGTGCGCCTTTGTGACGTTGAGGCTTTCCAAAATTTTGGTCGAGTGGGTGATGATTAAAAGCGCGCCGTTTTGCGTCTTTTGGAATTCCTCGATTCCCTTGCTTACGGTTCGGACGGCGTCCACGTCAAGGCCTGAGTCGGTTTCGTCCAAAATCGCGAGCTTTGGCTTTAGCATCAAAAGCTGCAGTATTTCGCTCTTTTTTCGCTCGCCGCCCGAAAATCCCACGTTGAGGTCCCGGCCCGCGTAGGACTCGTTCATGTTCAAAAGCGCCATCGCGGCCTTGAGCTCTTTTTGAAAGGCGAACAATTTGACGCGCTCGCCTGTCTTTTGCTGCAAGGCGCTTCTGATGAATGTTTCCAAACTGATTCCGGGAACTTCAAGCGGCGCTTGGAAGGACATGAAAAGCCCGGCCTTGGCGCGTTTGTCGGCGCTCCAGTCGGTCACGTCCTGGCCGTCAAAGAGAATCTTTCCGCCCTGCAAGGCGTAGACCGGGTTTCCCATAATGACGTTTCCCAGCGTGGACTTTCCGGCGCCGTTGGGCCCCATCAAAACGTGGGTTTCTCCCTCGCCGATTTGCAAGTCCAGTCCGTCAAGCACGGTTTTTTCGCCAATGCCGATCCTTATATTTTGTATTTCGAGTAAATTTTTGGCCATAATAGTATCAATATAATGAAAAGCGCCCATAATTGCAAGCGGTCGCGCTTGGCGAAATCCGCTCGAAACAACTGTTATGGTGGGCCAATCATCGGTACGAGCGGCGCGATAGCCGCGTTTGCGCTTGCAAAAAGGCTCGATTGGCGCGATAATGGGGGAATGAAGACAAATCGAACAAGCGGAGTGTTGGTCCATCCCACAAGCTTTTCAGGCTCGGCGGGAATCGGAACCTTAGGGTCTCCCTCCTATAAATTCATCGACTGGCTGGCCGCGGCCGGACAAAGTTTGTGGCAAATCCTTCCGTTGGGGCCCACCGGCTACGGCGACTCTCCATACGCGTCGTTTTCGACTTTCGCCGGAAACCCGCTTTTGATAGACCTTGACGACTTGGCAAAGCGCGGCTGGGCCGACGCCGCCTTGATCGTCGCGCCGGAATGGATAAAGCCCGACGGCCGCGTTGACTACGGTTCCGTCGTTTACTGGAAAAAGCCGGTCCTTAACCGAGCGGCCGAATATTTCCAAAAAAACGCCTCCGCCGCCGACCGCGAAAGCTACGAGGCCTTTAAGGGCGCCTCTTCCGCCTGGCTTGACAATTACGCAAGCTTCATGTCGATAAAGGCCTTTTACGACGCCAAGGCCGCGGAAGAAAAGACAAACGGAATTTGGTTCAAGTATTGGCCGGCCGCTTTGCGCTCCTGCGACCCGGCCGCCGTCGCCAAGTGGAACGCCGGGCACGCGCCGGAAATCGAATCCATAAAGACAATCCAGTTTTTCTTTGACCGCCAGTGGCAGGCGCTTAAGTCTTACGCGGGCCAAAAGAAAATAAAAATCATAGGCGACATTCCGATTTTTGTCGCGGCCGACTCCGCCGACGTTTGGGGAAGCCAAAGCCTCTTCCAGCTGGACGGGGACGGAACTCCAAAGGCCGTGGCGGGCGTTCCGCCGGACTACTTTAGCGCGACCGGCCAGCTTTGGGGAAACCCGCTCTACGACTGGGACGCGATGGCCAAGGACGGCTACGCCTGGTGGCTAAAGCGAATCCGTCGCTGCCTTGAATTGGTTGACGTTGTCCGCGTGGACCACTTTAGGGGCTTTGAGTCCTACTGGTCCGTTCCCTACGGCGAGGAAACCGCGATAAACGGAAAATGGATTCCGGGGCCGGGAAAGGCCTTCTTTGACGCGATAGAAAGGGACTTGGGAAAGATTCCGATCATTGCCGAGGACTTGGGCATCATAACCGACGGAGTGCGCGAGCTTCGAGACGCCTGCGGGCTTCCGGGAATGAAAGTCCTGCAATTCGCCTTTAGCCTTGACGAGATAAAGCGGAACGGAATGGTGAACCCCTTTATGCCGCATATGTACGAAAAGAACTGCGTAGTCTACACTGGAACCCACGACAACCAAACGATGCAGGGCTGGCTGGACTCGCTTGGCGGCGAGGAGGCGAAAATCTGCGCCCAATACGCCTACGGGCGGCCCATGTCCGACGACGAAGCCAAGCGCCTTGCCTCTAGCGGCGAGCTTAGGAAGGCCCTTGTCCGCGCCGCCATCGCCAGCGCCTCGGACACGGCGGTGATTCCGATGCAGGACATTCTGGGAGTCGGCGACGAGGGCCGCATGAACGCGCCTTCGACCGTCGGAACGAACTGGACTTGGAGATTTGACCTTTCGGAGCTGACCGAGGCGCGCGCCAAGGAGCTGGCCTTTTTGTCCGAGCTTTACGGGCGAAACCTCTAGCCGCGCCGTTTTTTTTGGCGCCATGCCATTGGCGCCATGCCGTTGCCGGGCTTGACCCGACAATCTACATTATAGTATAATTTTCGCGCAATGAACACACGACTTTTGGCGCCGTCGCTCCTTTCGGCCGATTTCGGGGAGCTTGCGCGTTCGATAAAAAAGATAGAGGAGGGCGGCGCGGGAGCCGTCCACATAGACGTAATGGACGGAGACTTCGTTCCCGAAGTTTCCTTTGGACAGGTCGTCGCCCGCTCCTTAAGGCCGCTTACAAAGCTACCCTTTGACGTCCACTTGATGGTCAAAAACCCGGAAAGGCAAATCGAGTCCTTCGCCGCCGCGGGCGCGGATTGGATAACCTTCCACCAAGAGGCCGCGGTGGAGCAGGCAAAAAACGGCGGCTTGGATTCCGTTCAGCTTATAAAAAAAATACATTCGCTTGGCAAAAAGGCCGGAATCAGCGTAAAGCCCGCCAGCAGCGTGGAAACATTGAAGAATTCGCTGGAATTTGCCGATATTATATTGATAATGACTGTCGAGCCGGGCTTTGGCGGGCAAAAGCTCATTCCCGAATGTTTGGACAAGGTTAGGGAATTGGCCGCTCTGCGCTCAAAGCTGGGCTTGAGCTATAAAATATCCGTTGACGGCGGCGTTAACGCCCAAACGTTGGATTCCGTTTTGCAAAGCGGAGTGGACATCGTGGTGTCCGGCTCGGCTTTCTTTAACGGCTCTCTTTGCTGGAGAAATTAAAAGTGAAGCGCATTTTTAGGAATTTTTCAAAAGGCCTTCTTGCCATCGCCCTCTGCCTTTTAGCCTCGGAAGGCGCCTGGACCTCTGATTACGGGGCCGCCCGCGTAAAGCCATCGGCTCCCTTGGAGGAGGAGGACGGCGCCGCTATTTTGGGAGCGGCCTACAACGCCTATTTTGGCGCGGACTGGCAGAGCGCCGTAATGCTTTTTAGAAAGGCCATGAGCGACCCGCAAAACGAAAGCGACGCCGCCCTCTACATGCTGATTTCGGCAGAGATGAAGGCGATGGGCTACAAGGCGGCCTTGTCCGATTCTGACTACTTCCTTAAAAACTATCCCGAATCAAAGTACGCAAGCCTCATAAAGTACCAGCGGGGAAAGTGCCTTTACAGCCTTGGAGAGTTTGACAAGGCGGTCCTGGCCCTAAGCGACTTTTGCCACCAGTATCCGTCAAACGAAATGTATTCCTCCGCGCTCTTTTGGATAGCGGAGTGCTTTTATTCCGGCTACAACTTTGAGCAGGCGCGTCCCCTTTACGAGCGCGTCGTGGACGACTTTCCAAAGGACGCCAAGGCCGTTGACGCCAAGTACCGCCTTGACGCGATAAACCAGCGCCTGCGCGAGGAAAAGCTTTTGTACCTTTTGCAGCAGACCGGCGAAAGCTACTTGTCTTCAAAAGAGAACTACGAAAAAGCCTTGCGCCGCTACGAGCTTGAAAGCGCGCTTGGCCTTTCTGCCCAGCCTAGGGCGGAAGAAGCGGCTAAGGACGAAGGCGCGGCCGTTCAGGAAGAAAAGGCTTCCGCGGCCCAAGAAAGCCTGGCGTCGGTTCCCGCTGCCAAGGAAAGCGCCTCTTTGGCCCCGGCCGCCTCAAGCGACTATAATTTCATCGACGCCTTGGCCCGCCTTAAAAAATCGGCCGCCGAGGCGCAGGGCCTTCTTGACGATGACGGAGGCTCCAAATGACAAAGAGACTTTTAGCGGCGGCCCTTTTGCTTATGGCCTCTGGCGGCCTTTTGTTCGCGAAGAAAAACAAGGCGAAGGACGCGAAGGACGCGAAGGACGCGCAAGCTGAGGCCGTCCAAACAGAAACTGTCCAAGCCGAGGCTGCCAAAACTGAGGCCGCGCAGACGGAAACAGCGCCGGCCGAGGTCGCAAAAACTGATGCCGCCAAAGCGGAGACCGCGCCGGCGCCAAAGGCCGAAGTCCAGCAGGCGCCGAAAGCGCAAGCCGCGCAAGCTGAGGCCGCGCAGACTGGCAATGTATTGTCCAAAGCCGCCAAGGAAGCGGCGTCCAGGCCGGACGGCGAAAGCGGCGAAGGCGAAAAGGTCGAAAGCGTAAAGAGAGTCGGAAAGGACGTCGCCGTCCACGACGGATTGGTCCGCATGGAAACCGCGCGGGCCAGCGGCGCCGTCTTGTTCTATGTCGTGAACGGAAAGAAAATATATCCCGCAGTAAAGACTTCGGAATACGGGCAAAGCAACTACCTTTCGGTTTTCGCCGGCGCCAAGGAATGGAGGCTGACAAAGGGCGGCCGCTGCTCGTACAAGTATGACGTAAGCGCCAATTCAATCGTCGAGACCATGCTTGTAAAGGGCGTCGCGCAAGTGACGGCCTCTTACGAGATTGGAAAGTACCGCCCCGGCGACAAGGCCTCAAACTGCGTCCGCGTCAAGGTGGCCGTCACAAACCTCGCCAAGGAAAAGACGCCGCTTTCGCTAAAGGCCGTCTACAACCTTTGCCTTGGAGAGAACCGCCGCGCGCATTTTTCCACGCCGTTGAACAACGCGATCGGAAGCGAGCATGTCCTGCTTCCGTCTCAAAAGGAGTCATGGATCATTTCAAGCGACGGCCAGAACGCCGTTGAATTCGTCGTTTACGGAAAGGGCGTGACAGCGCCCAAAAAGGCCGTCATGGCCAACAAGGACGTCATCGACCTTGCCACGCCGATAACGCTTTTCAATCCCGGAAACAGCTTTGACTCGATTTTGTCATACAACGACTCGTCGCTGGCCCTCTTTTGGGACCCGGTTGAGCTGGACGAAGGAAAGAGCGCTAGCTATTCTTACATCATAAATTTCTCGGACTCTGACTTTCAGAATTCCGGCCAGGACTCAAGGGGCTTTTCAGAAGTTCCGCAAAAGGAAGACGGCAAGGAGGAAAAGCCGATTGACGACAACCTTCTTGTTGACGGCCAGAACGCGGTGGAACGCTTGGACCCCGAGAAAACGAACTTTGAGTACGTCCAGCAATTGATAGACCACATAAACTCGCTTGAGCAAAGCGACCCCAGCCTGAACAAGGCGAAAATCCAGCAGCTTCAGACGGAAGTTGACGAAGTGCTGAAAGTCCTTAGGAGAGGCAAGTGAAAAGCGCGATAGACCGGGCGCTATGGCTGATGAAATGCCGCGACTTTGCGGGAGCGATTCAAGTCCTCAACGAAAAGCGGGAAGTGTACGAGGAAAGCTTTGACTTTAACTACACCCTGGGCCTGGCCTTTTTGTACGCCGGCGACACTGGAAGCGCCGCGGCCGCTTTTGACGAAGCCAGAAAAATAAAAATCAACGACGCGAACCTTTTGCTCGCGCAGGCGGCCATCCACTTGCGCCGCGGCAACACCGAGCGCGCGGTTCAATACTACCTGGACATACTTGACTTTGACCCCGGCAACAAGGACGCCAAGCGCGCCCTGGAATTCGTTCGCGAGCATGGCGACTACGAGGAAGTCTGCCGATGGGTTGACGACGGCCGCATAGAGCTTTACTATCCCAGGCTTGGAGCCAACCCCAAAAAAGTCCGCGCGCTTGTCCTGGCCCTTGCCTTGGGCGCCATAGCCGGCGCCTTGGCCGTCCGCTTTTGGCCCCGCGACTTTAGCAAAAGCTCGCGCGCGGACTTGTCCTCGCTAATCCTTTCGGCGGACGACAGCGTCAACGCGCGCGGCGTTCGCAAGGCCTACAACCAGGCTTTGGAATACTTTGAGCAAAATCGCGACAACGCGGCCCAGCGCGAGGTGAACCGCGTCCTTAACTCCCAAGCCTCGACGGGCCTAAAGCAAAAGGCCAGAAGCCTTATGAGCTACTTCGCCGCGCCCGGCTTTGACAGCCTTAAGGACAACTTTAGCTACCAAGAGGTGGCCGCGCAAACAGCTCTTTACTTGGACTGCTACGTTGACTGGTCGGGAAGGGCGTCCAACATTGTCCAGGGCGAGAGCGGCCTTTCATTTGACCTTTTGGTCGGCTACGAGGACCTTAAGGAGCTTGACGGAATCGTCCGCGTGACCTTTGATTTTTTGCCGGAGCGGGGCCTTGACGCCGAAAAGCCTGTCCGCGTCTTGGGAAAAGTGGGCCTTGACGGAAACAAGCTTGTCCTAAAGGGCCGCTCCCTTTACCAAAGCGTAAAAGACTTTTAACGCGCTTTTTTTTGAAAATTCAAGCATTTGTATAGTATTTCTCCCCCTTAGCCTTGAAATATTTTAAAAATTGCTTTAAAATATCCCAAACTTTTAAATAAAATTTATACCTTAAGGGTGGAGGTCATAATACATGGCAGAAAAAAAGGAAGCGGCGTCAGCCAGCGAAAAGCTTCAGGCTTTGGAAGCGGCGCGCCTGCAAATCGAAAAACAGTTTGGCCAAGGCTCGCTGATGAAATTGGGGACTCAGACGGACACGGCCAAAATCGACGTGATTCCGTCGGGCTCCATCTTGTTGGACGAGGCCTTGGGAATCGGCGGATATCCGCGCGGCCGCGTGATAGAAATGTACGGCCCTGAAAGCTCGGGCAAGACAACGCTCGCGCTTCACGCGGTGGCCGAGGCGCAAAAGCTTGGAGGCATCGCGGCCTTCATCGACGCCGAGCACGCGCTGGATCCCGTTTACGCGAAGAACCTTGGCGTGAACATCGACGAGCTTTGGGTAAGCCAGCCCGACACCGGCGAGCAGGCTTTGGAAATATGCGAGAACCTTGTGCGTAGCGGAGCCGTTGACATAATCGTAATCGACTCTGTGGCGGCCCTTACTCCGCAAAAGGAAATCGAAGGCGAGATGGGCGACAGCGTCATGGGCTTGCAGGCGCGCCTTATGAGCCAGGCTCTTAGAAAGCTCACCGCGATTGTCGGAAAGAGCAAGTGCACCGTCATTTTCATAAACCAAATCCGCATGAAAATCGGCGTCATGTTCGGAAACCCCGAGACGACGACCGGCGGAAACGCGCTTAAATTTTATTCCAGCGTCCGCTTGGAAATCAGGCGCATAGAGACTATTGACGGAAAGGGCGACGAGGAGGCGGTTGGAAACCGCGTGCGCGTGAAGGTCGTAAAGAACAAGGTGGCGCCGCCCTTCCGCAAGGTTGAGCTGGACATTTACTTTGGAAAGGGAATCTCAAGCGCGGCAAGCCTTTTGGACAGCGCCGTGAAGCACGGCCTTATCGACAAGCGCGGCGCCTGGTACACCCGCGGCGAAGAGAAGGTTGGCCAGGGAAAGGAAAACGCCGTGGCCTTTATCGAGAACAATCCCGACTACAAGATGCAGCTTGAAAAGGACTTGCGCCAAAAGCTTTTCCCCGGACAGGTTTTGCGCAACAAGGAAGGCGAGGTTGTCACCGAGGAGCAAATCCGCGCCTACGAAAAGGCGATGAGGGAAAAGGGCGTTGGAACGGGATCCGCTTCCACGGACGCGACTCCTCCTGCCGCGCCTGAAGCTAAAGCCCCCGCGACGCCAGCCGCGCCCGCGGCCAAGGAAAGCGCCGCCTCAAAGGCAAGCGCCAAGAAGACGGCCGACAAGGCTGTTCCGGAGGAATTGTTTTAATGACTGCCGTCGCGCTGGGGCTTGGAAGCAACAAGGGCTTTAAAGGCCGGCCGCCCGTCCAAATTTTGGGCGCGGCTGTTTGCGAACTGAAAAAGCTTTTGGACGGCCTGGAGTGGTCGTCGGTCTACAGGACCCGCGCGATGTATTACGAGGACCAGGACGACTTTTACAACATGGCCGTCTTGGGCCTTTATAAGGGCGAGGAGAGCGAAGGCTCCGCCCTTGAATTGCTGGACGCGATTCACGGAATCGAGGCGCGCTTTGGCCGCGACCGTTCCGCCGAAATCAGGAACGGCCCTCGCAGTCTGGACATAGACATAGAGCTTTACGGCTCAAAAAAAATCAGCGCGGAGACTTTAATCGTTCCGCACCAAAGGCTAAAAGAAAGGGCCTTTGTTCTTGTTCCTTTAGTGGAGATTTTGGCAAAAGATGCCGATAATATAAAATGGAAAGGCTTGGGCCCTAAAAACATTTTGGGGCTTAAGGGCGCGCTCTCAACGCTTAGCGGGCAGGGGATTTCGTTGGAGATGGACGCCGAGGCCTTTTCAGTTTACGCAAAAGAGGATCGCTATGGAACAAGAGATGTTGGAACAGACGCAGGCTGTTGAGGCTGAGGCCCGCCCCAGAAAGAGATTTTCGGCCGGAGAATTTGAAGGCCCGCTAGACTTGCTTTGGAGCCTGATTCGCGAAAGCAAGATAAACATTTACGACATTCCAATCGCGCAAATCACCGAGCAATACTTGGACTACCTGGACAGCATCGTGGTCACAGACCTTACCGACCTTAGCGACTTTTACAGCTGGGCCGCCAAGCTTGTCTACATAAAGAGCCGCATGCTTTTGCCGGTGGAAGTTGCCTACGACGACGACGACATCGAGGACCCCCGCCAGGAATTGGTTGAAAAGCTGATTGAGTACCAAAAGTTCAAGAAGCTTTCGGAGCTTATGGAGGAGCAGGAGGACGACTCGGCCTACACCTTTGAGCGAAAGAAAATCCAGCGCATGCTTCCCTTTGACGACGCCGAAAGCCAGTGGGAAAGGGTGGACACCTGGGAGCTTTTGCAGCAAATGCAGAAAATCTACCAAAACATGGTGTCAAAGCATTCCCACGAAAAAATCCTTAACAACTACGAGGGCATCGACGTCAACGAAAAAATCACCCTTATGAGCGAAAAGCTAGAGGAAAGCGGCTTTTGCATGTTCACCGACCTTATCACCCGCATCGGAAACGAAATGGACGTCATCTGCGCCTTCATGGCCATCCTCGAAGCCGTCAAGTTCAAGATGGCCACGATTTACCAAAGCAGGCTTTTTGGCGACATCAAGATTTGCAAGTATCAGGACGCGGCTTGAAACTTATTTCGAACTGACTTTAGTATGTCCATTAAGTACTCGTTTCTAAAGAGCAAAAGGATCAGCGCGTAGACAATGGCGCCCGCCGCGGCCTCCAAGATTACGGTTGCGACGGTTTGGTCAAACTTTAGCATAAGGAATAACACTGCAAGCGCCATGACAAGCGCGGCTGCGGCGTATTGGTAAATTTTAGAAAGAAAATAGAGCGTTCCGCCCAAAGTTTTGTAGGCCAAGAAAATCTTTACTGCCAGCATCAAGACCTCTGATGTGATAGACGCGATTGCCGCGCCTGTTATTCCGTACCTAGGAATTAATGCGAAATTCATTAAGAAATTCACGCACGCGCCTAAGACTACGGGGTAGAGGACGTAGGAATTTTTTCTGCGCGCCACAAAGACAAGGTCGGCGATAAAAGTGTTGAATGGCGTTACGAAGACTGTGAAGCAAAGCATTTGCATGCATGTAATCGCGTTTTCGTAGTTTTTTCCGCAAAAAAGAAGGATGATAGGACGCGCCAAAAGGGCGAGGCCGACAGCCATAGGGATCGAAAGCGCCTGCATAATGTTCGCCGCGTTGTTTAACAGCGACTTGTATTTTTCTTTGTCGTTTTCCATATAATAGGAAAGACGGGGGAGCGACGCGCCAACAATCGCCGATAAAACTAAGATGAACATGCGGCTGATTTTTGTTGCGGCGGCGTAGTAGCCGACTTCGGCGTCGGTCCGCATGATTCCTATCATTGTCTTGTCCAAAATCGTGTAGACAGAAGAGGCCAAGACGGAGGCGGACAAAGCTATAATCGGCTTAAAATGCTTTTTTAGTTCCAAATTTTGGGCGAGTGAAAAATCAAAGAATTTCCTTGCGTAAAAAAAGTTGCAAATATTGGCTCCCGCCGCCGACAAGACGGTAAAAACCATGTAGTAGGTTATGTCGTTTGGGGAACGTACAAAGGTGAACAAGAAGGCTATGCTTATCAATTGAAAGACGAAGGTTCTGCGAGCGATGTAGCGGAATTCTTCTTGCGAAACGATAAGCCATTCCAAGCCAAGTGTTGCGAGCAAAATGCGCGCGCTGGCCAAAAGCAACAGAATTTTGTAATCCTGTAATTTTTGCGAAAACACAAGCGCGATTGCAAATACGGCAAAAGAAATCGCCATTGTGGCAAGGTTTATAACAATAATTTCTGTGGCCAATTTTGAAAGCGCCCGCCTGTCGTCGCGGACTTTTGACGCCTCCCGTATGGCATGGCTTCCTATTCCTAAGCTTGCAAGCAGGACAAAGATGTCAATCACCGAGTTTGCGAAGTTGATTTTTCCCAATCCGTCAGGCAGCAACACGCGGCTTGCGTACGGAAAGGTTATCATCGGAAAAATCATTCCGAGGATTTTTGTGAGGATGTTGAAAATAGAGTTCTTCTTTATGGATTTCTCTTCCATGGCCGCTCCGGTTTTCCGCTTTGATTAAGACAATTCTTTGCAAATTATTTCTTTATAGAATGTGTTTTTATCTTTATTTGCAATTTCTGATTTCCAATTCAACTTAAAGAAGCAAGTGTTTTCCTTTAAGGAATTCCATTCGTTTGCGTCAAATTCTTTTGAAAGGCAATCCTGCAAAAAGGAGACATTTGGATTGTTTACAGGAATTGAATCCAACATTTCCTTGCATAATGGGTCGTTTTTGTAAAGAAAGTAAATGATATGGTCAACAAGGAAGTAGTCTATTAGAGCGTCATATTTTTCCCAATAGGCGCAAAAAAATTGAAAAACGCGGCGGGTAAAATATGAATTTTGCTTTGCGAACCAAAAATAGGCGGTCCACTTTCTGCGGGCTATGTTAAATTTATCGTAATTTGAATTCTTTATTGAATACAACTGATAATCAAATAATTCTGGATTAATGGAGCCGCTGCAAAAAATGGTGGAATCCATCCAGGCCCCGCCTTTTTGGGAAAGCAAGGCAAACCTTAATATGTCTGAAAAATTGGTTTTTGTTATAAGCTCCTTTTTGTATTTGTCTATAACGGCGGGAGGAATCTTTGCGTAATCAAGCATGTTGTCCTCGCTAAGGATAATCACATTTGAATCTTGGGGAGCGGCTTTTCTTGCGCTTTTTATGCAGGCCCTTACTATGTCAGGAGCGTTTTCCTCTCCTTGGAACCAGCAAACAAAAATGTTTTTTTCATTTTTTTGCGAAGGATAGCTTTCTGGCTGCGCGTTCAGAAGACTTGAAAAATTGTTTTTTATGAATTTTTGAACGCCGTAAAAATATATTTTTAGAAACAATAAAGCGACTTTATCTAGCGCGGCATTCCTTTTTCGCAGTTTATAGCTGATTTTATTTGCGATTATGTAAAAATAGTTTAATTGATTCATTTGCGGCCTCTTAATCGTTTTATCGCTTTATGCATCGCTTTAAGAATAAAATACATGAATGGCATATGCCATCTAAAAATCTTTAGAAAAACAAATTCCTTGATGTTTAAATTCTTTAAGCTTTCATATTTTTTTGATTCCTTATAAAACGCGTCATTGTATATTTTCTTGGCCTCAAGTTTTTTTTCTGCTTTTGCAGTGTTTGAAAAAAACAGCATCGGCAAGCGGAACGAAATCATTTTAAGAAGTGAAATCAGCAAAAGCCTTTTGTATTCGCCAATGTTCTGCTTGTCGTTTTTTAACGCGTCAATCGCGTAATTTATTGAAAGCAGGGCGTCGCTTATGTTGCGGAGCTTAAAGCCATGCGAAGCGCTTTTTGGCAGAATGCGGTAATTCATTAAGCGTTCATCGCAAACATATGAACTTTTCATATTTGCAAGAATGTAAAAAACATGAATTGTGTCATTGTTCATTGACAGCTTGGGCAAAGACGCCGCTTTGGAATTGCATGAAAGAGCAAGCTCCCGCTTAAAGGCCTTGTCCCAAAGAGGATGGTTCCTTGTCTCGATTGAATTCTTAATCATTTCAACAGGCTCGACTTCACCCTGTTTTGGAAACACGGCGCTTGAAGGCTTTCGCTGGCCGTCTTCCCAATTGTAGAAATTGTAAAAGACGCAATCATAGTCTTTGTTTGCCAGGCAATTGTTTATTGTTTCTAGCCAATTTGCGTTGACAGTGTCGTCTCCGTCAAGCGCGATGACGTAATCGCCTTTTGCCAAAGAGTATCCGTGAACCCTTGCGGCGGTTGTTCCTGCGTTTGCTTGAAAATAGTAGCGAACCCTGGAGTCGTTTTTCTCATATTGTTTGCAGATTTTTCCGGTGCTGTCAGTGGAGCCGTCGTCAATGATTATAAGCTCAAAATTCTTGTATGTTTGCGATAAAACGGAGTCCAAACATTCGCCTATAAATTTTTCAATATTATATCCTAAAACAATGACAGAAAAGAAATGTTTTTTGACCTCGCTATTCATTCTTTCTATTTCTCCAGATATTCTGTCACTGTTTTTATAACTCTTTGGACGTTTTCTTCCCCGATATGGTAATACAAAGGAAGTCTTACAAGCCTTTCGCTTTCTTTTGTTGTGTAGTTGTCCTCGCCGTGGAATCTGCCGTATTTATAACCGGCGGGCGCGGAATGAAGCGGAATGTAATGGAATGTCGGCTTGATGTTCCTTGATTTCATGAAATCGATGAAGGCAGTTCTTTTTTGTAGGTCATCAAACTTTAAATAGAACATATGCGCGTTGTGAATGCAATCTTTTGGAATTACAGGAAGTTCAATCATCCCTTTTCCGTTTTTGCCATACTTTTCAAAGGCTTTGTTGTATTGATTCCATGTATTCATTCTATCATTGTAAATGTCGTCAGCAACTTCCAATTGAGCCCATAGGTAAGCGGCGTTTAATTCAGAGGGAAGGTATGAATCTCCAAAGTCAACCCATGTGTACTTGTCTACCTGTCCTCTGTAAAATTTTGAACGATTGGTTCCTTTTTCTCTTAAAATTTCCGCTTTTTCATTGTCTGTCTCATGTTGGATAACGATAGCGCCGCCTTCTCCCATGGAATAGTTTTTTGTCTCATGGAAAGAATAGCATCCAAAGTCGCCGATTGTTCCAAGCGCTTTTCCCTTGTAAGAGCTCATTACGCCTTGCGCCGCGTCCTCAACTACTTTAAGGCCGTGTTTTTTGGCTATTTGCATAATCTTATCCATCTCGCATGAAACCCCGGCGTAGTGAGTGACGGCAATCGCTTTTGTTTTTGGCGTAATTGCGTCTTCAATAAGATTTTCGTCTATGTTCATGGTGTCAGGGCGTATGTCTACAAAAACAAGCTTGGCTCCAACCAAAACAAAAGCGGTGGCTGTTGAAGAAAATGTAAACGAAGATAGAATAACTTCATCACCAGGCTTAATGTCGCAAAGCAAAGCTGCCATGTCAAGCGCGGTGGTGCCGCTTGTTGTAAGCATTACTTTTTGAGCGTTAAAGCGATCTTCCATCCACTTATTGCATCTTTTGGTGAATGAACCGTCTCCTGAAATTTGATGCGAATCAATCGCTTCCTGAATGTATTTTCCTTCTGTTCCAACAATAGGCGGAACGTTAAAATCGATTAATGAATATTTTTCGTTATTTTCCATAATTTATAAAGTCTCCTTGTTCAATGCTGTTTTGATATAACAATGGATTCCAAGTTTTTTTCATAAAATCCTTGTCCTGAAGCTTTTCAAAATATTTTTTGTTGATGTCTATGGATTCATTGTCTATGAATTTTAATTCATCGATTTCTTGCTCTTTGATTCTTTCAACTGGAAAAAAATGACAGCCGCCGTTTTCTACATATTGCCGCCACATTGTCGTGTCCTGCCGCAAATAAACTTTACAGCCTAAAAAAGAGGCCAGCGTGATGTTGCCCATTGCCTGTTGTCTGTTGTTGTTGAATATCGCGACATTCATTTTTGAGAAAAATTTTGCATACTCTTCTGGCGTCATAAAATTAGTTATAGGTTCAAATTTATCTTTAAAAATACTTTTGCCTTTTTCTATAACTGTTTTTTTATAGTCTTCAGTGTCTCCATAGGATAAAGGACAGTGGATTTTTATATTTTCATCAGAATACTTTGAAAGAATTTCAAACGCTTCAATATGATTGTTTTCTTTGCTGGCGCTGTTTCCTAAAAGAATGTTGATTGTTGAAGAAGCCTTGCTTTTGGCTTTTAAAGCAAGATCAATAAGTTCCTTGTTGATTGGTTGAGGATAAGTTATAAAAAATGCGCGTCTGGTTACCTTGTACCAATCTTTCATTAATTGATAATCGGTCGGCATGTCAAAGCCAAGCGTATTAACATTTTTAAATATGTGGCCTCGCATAAAGTCCATGATTTTGTCTCTTAACTTTTTTGACTTTGAATAAGTTCTATGAATGTATAAATCCGCGCCCCACATTACAATTGTGGAGCGTTTTAATAATTGTCTTTTGAAAAAAAGAGCGTAAACAACCCATTTGTTAAAAAGACCGTGTATAATCAATCTGTCGTTTCTTTTTATTCTTAACAAATATTTAATGAATTGGCGATTCTTGTAAAGGATGTCTATTTTATCAATGTTTTTATTGTTTTTAACGCATTCTCTTTCATTTAAAAATGTCAGGACAACAAATTTATGACTTTCTTCCTGATAATTATCACAAATAAAATCAATAAAATCTGATGCATAAGTACTGTCAATTAAAAAGTGATAAATAGTCATCTATTAATAGTAAGGTTTATTGCCAGATTAGTCAAGATTTGGCAAATTGATTTTAATTGGCGAATATTGATTGATTTTTCTTTTTTTTGTATAATAGTTAAGAAGGATGAAGAAGATAACTTTTGTAACACCGCATTCATGGATTAGCAATAGGCAAGGGGGCTTTCATAAATTTGCAGAAGCCGCTTGCCAAGCAGGCATAGAGACCGTCTTTTTTAGCTTTGTCCGCCCTTATTACAGTTATTTCCAACATTCTGAGATATACAACGCAAAGTCAATACGAAAATTAAAGAAAGGCGTTACCTATCAGGTTGGAAAGGCTTTGCTGCATAATGTAGCCTTTCCCACGCTAAAGTTTCCGAATGTGATTGGAAAATTCTTTCCGGACAGTTTTATGAACTTTTTGGCGGGCTTTTCGTTTTCTTCATTCAATAAATTCTGCAAAAAATGGCTTGACGGAAGCGAAGCCTTTGTGTTTGAGTCTTCGGACGCGTTGGTCATGTTTGACCGGTTAAAGAAGCGCTATCCCGGCGCAAAATTCATTTACAGGCCCAGCGACCCGCTTATGATAGAAGGCGGCTACAGCCGCTACCGCCTTTTGGAAGAGAACGCGCTTAGAAAGGCAGACTTGACTTTGATTGTGAACAAGGAGGGGCTTGAACTGTACAAAAAGCGCCTGCCCGATTTTGAAAGCGCCGTAAAATGGCAGCTGCTATCAAACGGCGTTGACATAGAAAGCTACCAAAAGTCCTATCCCGTTCCGCCGCTTTTGCAAAAGCCCAACACGGTCCTTTACGTCGGCGCCTGGGGGGTGGAGTGGCCGCTATTGTTTAGGGCCGCGCAAGAGACGCCGGACTTTAACTACATCGTCGTTTGCCCAAACTATCCGTCCAAGGACATTCAGGAGAAGGCCGCGGCCAAAGGCAATTTGTTCTACGTTCCGGGAATAAAGCCCGCGGAAGTGCCGGCCTGGATAACGAATGCAAAGGTTGTCATGGTTCCATATCTGACGGACTTTTACAAAAACAGGCCGCTTGGCATAACCGCAAAGTACTACCAAGCGATGGCCGCCAAAAAGCCTATCGTGGCCTACTGCGACACTCCAAAGCTAAAGGACGCCGGAGTCCTTGTGACATACACTTACGACGACTTTATCGGCGCCGTAAAAGAAGCGGTTAAGCTTGAGCGCAAAGAATACTCCTTTGACTTGTCCAACCGCAGCTGGGATGGCATTACAAAAACATTCTTGGAGCTTGCGGAAAAGCGGTAGGGGGGGGCTTGCTATTGAATCTTTTTAATAAGCGCGATATAATAGTTAAAATATTACTTGCAGCAAATTGGAAGAAAAAATGTCAATAGTTCCTGTTATACTTTCTGGCGGCAGCGGCACAAGGCTTTGGCCTCTTTCCAGGTCGTCGATGCCTAAACAGTTCATATCTCTTGTTTCCGATAGGACGATGATTCAAGAGACCGTCTTGCGCCTTAAAGGCGTCCAAACCGAAGACCCAATCGTGGTTTGCAACGAGTCGCACCGCTTTATCGTGGCGGAGCAGCTTTTGGAAATCGGCGTAAAGAATCCTTCAATCATTTTGGAGCCTATGGCCCGCAACACGGCGCCGGCCATCGCCGCGGCCTGCCTGCAGGCCCAAAGGCTGCATCCCGGCTGCGTCGTGGTTGTCCTTCCGTCGGACCACAACATAAAAGACATTGACGCTTTTGCAAAAGCCGCGCTGACAGCCAGCGAGGAGGCTTTGAACGGAAGCTTGGTGACTTTTGGAATAAAGCCGACATTCGCCGCGACAGGGTACGGCTACATACAGGCCGAGTCCGGTTTTTCAAATGGCCAAGTCCTTTCTATAAAGAAGTTTGTCGAAAAGCCTGACTTGGAGACTGCGAAATCTTATTTGGAGTCCGGCGACTATTCGTGGAACTCCGGCATGTTCATCTTTAAGGCGGAGTCTTTTCTTGATGAGCTTAAGAGCCTTAATCCCGATATTTACGCGGCCACGTCAAAGAGCTTTGAGGCGGCAAAGGCAAGCGACAGCTTTTTGTACCTTGAAAAAGACGCCTTTTCGCAAAACCCTAGCATATCGATTGACTACGCGGTTATGGAAAAGACAAAGAAGGGCAAGGCGCTTTCTTTGGACGCCGGCTGGAGCGACGTAGGCTCGTGGAATTCTTTGTGGGACATCTCTGAAAAGGACGCCGACAACAACGCCTTAAAGGGAGACGTCGCCGTTCTTGACTCAAAGAACTCTTTTGTCCGCGCAAACGGACGGACGGTGGCGCTTATAGGTTTGTCTGACGTCATCGTTGTGGACACAAAGGACGCTTTGCTTGTTGCCAGCAAGGCAAAGTCCGAAAAAGTCAAGGATATAGTTGAGTCGCTAAAGGCAAAGGGAAATCCTGTGGCGACAAAATATATAGATTAAAAACATTTTTTTAGGAGACAAGAATGAAATCTGCGTTAATCACTGGAATCAACGGACAGGACGGAAGCTACTTGGCTGAGCTTTTGCTTGAAAAAGGCTATAAGGTCTATGGAATCATGCGAAGAAAGTCCGTTGTAAGCTATGGAAATGTCGAGCATATCAAGGACAAAATCAATTTTATATACGCGGACATGACGGACGTTGTTTCGCTTATAAACGCGATGGAAGTTTCGCAGGCGGACGAAGTTTACAACCTTGCGGCCCAGTCTTTTGTGGCCACCAGCTGGGAGCAGCCCCTTGCGACGGCCCAAATTGACGCCATTGGAGTCACAAACATGCTGGAGGCCATCCGCAAGGTAAAGCCTTCGGCCCGCTTTTATCAGGCCTCTACAAGCGAAATGTTCGGAAAAGTTCAGGAAGTTCCGCAAAAAGAGACCACTCCGCTTTACCCCAGAAGCCCCTACGGCGTGGCCAAGCTTTACGGACATTGGATTACAAAAAACTACCGCGAAAGCTACGGCATGTTCACATGCTCGGGCATCTTGTTCAATCACGAAAGCGAAAGGCGCGGATTGGAATTTGTAACAAGAAAAATCACCAACGCCGTCGCTAGAATCAAGTTGGGCGTTCAAGACTGCCTTGAGCTTGGAAACATGGACGCAAAGCGCGACTGGGGACATTCGCAGGATTATGTAAGGGCCATGTGGCTTATGCTGCAGCAAGATCAGCCCGATGATTACGTTGTGGCGTCAAACGAGACGCATCCTGTGCGCGAGTTTGTGCAAAAAGCCTTTAAGGCCGCCGGCATTGACGTTGAATTTTCAGGCCAGGGCGTGGACGAAGTTGGAAAGGACAAAGCCACGGGAAAAGTTGTGGTAAAAGTGAACCCCAAGTTCTTCCGCCCCGCGGAAGTTGAGCTTTTGTACGGAAACCCCGCCAAGGCCGAAAAAGTCTTGGGCTGGAAGCGCGAAATCTCTTTTGACCAGTTGATTGAGCGCATGGTAAAGAATGATTTGGCCCTTGTTGAAAAGCAGATAAAGATACAGAGCCTTTAGTCATGAAAAAAGCCCTTGTCATTGGCGCGGCAGGTTTTGTCGGCGGGTATTTGCTGGATTGCCTCAAAGACGAGTTTGGGATGGAGGTTTACGGAACCAAAATCGTAAGCCAAACTTACGCCCACGAAGGCGCCAAGATTTTTGACCTTGACATTTTGGACAAGGGCGCGATCTTGGAGCTTTTTAACCAAGTCCAGCCTGACTATGTTTTTCACCTGGCGGCGCAAAGCTCTGTGAGCGTTTCGTGGAAAAAACCACAGCTTACGGTGGATGTGAACATAAAAGGCTCGCTCAACGCGCTTGAGGCCCTTAGGGAATACGGAAAGAATCCAAGGACGATACTTATAGGCTCTGGCGAGGAGTACGGAGTTTCGGGCGCGGACAAGGGGGCGATTGGCGAGGAGACCTTGCCCAAGCCTGTGAACATTTACGCCGCCACAAAGGCCTGCCAAAACATGTTGGGCGCCATTTACGCAAAGGCTTACGGCTTGGACGTTTTGAGCGTGCGGGCCTTTAACCATATAGGGCCGGGACAGGCGGACACTTTTGTAGTCTCTGACTTTTGCAAGCAAGTGGCTGAGATTGAGGCCGGAAAAAAAGAGCCTGTCATTTATGTGGGAAACTTGGAAGCCTTGCGGGATTTTACCGACGTGCGCGACGTGGTCAGGGCCTACGCGCTTTTAAGCCAATTGGGCAGGGCGGGCCAAACCTATAATGTCGGAAGCGGAAGCGCCGTTAAAATCAAGACGCTTTTGGATAAAATCCTTTCGCACTCTACAGTGAAAATAGAAGCTCGCGTGGACCAAAGCAAAATGCGCCCAGTTGACACGCCCAAGATAGAGGCGGACATAAGCAAAATAAAAACTGAAATAGGCTGGCAGCCCAAACTGAGCGTGGACGACACAATCGCTGATGTTTTGGACTGGTGGAGAAAAGTTGTAAATGAGCGCTGATGTTGGCAAAAAAACAACTGTATGCATATACAACCCCAATCTACGCACTTTTGGCGGCGGCGAAAAGCATATGGCCTATTTTTGCAAGTTTTTTGAGGAATGCTTTTGCGGCAATGTACAAATTGACATTCTAGCCCCCTATACAAAAAAGAAAGAAGAAGCCGCGCGGCCGCCTGTCCAGCAAGAAGCCATAAATAGCCATTTTGGCATGAATTTGACAAGCGTTAGGGAAATATCTCTTGACCTTGTAAACTCTTTTAATCCTCTTGCCAAGATTAAAAAATTGCTTGTGGTGGAAGACTTTTCAAAGAATTATGATTTTTTTGTAAATTTTAATTTTATGAGCGTGGACAGGGGACGCGCAAAATACAACATTTACAGCTGCATGTTCCCTCCTAAAAAAAACAAAGAAAAGAATCTGATAAAAAGAATTGGCAAGCGATTGTTGTTTTTTAATTTTTACAAAAGCTATGACATTTTTATAAGCAATTCTTGTTTTACAAATCAATGGCTGGGAAAAAGGTGGCCAAAAGTAAAAAGATCCATGGTCGTTTATCCGCCATGCTTTGACAGCGCGGACTTAAAAGGCCGTTATGACGAAAAGCAAAAGAAAAACATAATTCTTAGCGTAGGGCGTTTTTTTGTTGATTGGCACAATAAAAGACAGGTAGAGATGATACAGTTTTTTATGAACGGCAAAGGCAAATTTGAGAATTTTGAATACCACTTGGTTGGGAACGTACAGCGCGACAATCCAAAAGATTTGGAATATCTAAAGGGAGTCAAAAATCTTGCCGCAAAGGCGGGGAATGTCTTTGTCCACGAAAACTGCCCATACAGCGAACTGGTTGAGCTTTACAAAAAGGCCAAAATCTTTTGGCACGCCACGGGATATGGAATATCGGAAGAAGACGAGCCCGAAAAAATGGAGCATTTTGGAATCACCACCGTAGAAGCGATGAGCTACGGCGCGGTTCCCGTGGTGATTGACAAGGCGGGGCAAAAAGAGATAGTGGAGCAAGGCGTTACCGGCTTTAAATGGCTTACAGAAGAAGAGTGCGTTGGCTTTACCGCGAAATTGGCTTGCGATGACAAGCTTAGAAAAGCGATGGCTAAAAAGGCCAGCGCGTCGCTTGAGCCCTTTTCTTACGAGGCGTTTTGCCAAAAAATGAAGTCTGTGGTAGAAACTGCAAATAAATGAAAGTGAAAAAAAATCTAAAAAAAGTCTATGAATTTTTCAGAAACATTGCAGGACTTGCCATAAAAGCCGCTCTATATTACCCCCGCGCTTTAACCATAGTGTCTGGCATTGATTCTGGCTGTCGGACTTTGTATGTAGATGTGACTTGCACATTTTTTGGTAATGAAAAAGGCGGCGTGCCGCGGGTTGTCAACAAATTTTGCGAAAACCTTAAGAAGTTGAACGTTAATCATAGACTTATATACACAAAAGCGTATAAAGGTTTTTTTAGTTGCGAGGATAAAAAGCGGGTAAAATTCTTTTCTAACGATGTTTTCTTTTGTCCAGACTTTAGTTTGGAAGCGGCATATAACCGGGCTTTTTTTAAAGTCATGATGAAAAAAGGCGTAAATGTCTATTTTTTTCTACATGATTTGATTCCATTGCACTTTCCGCAATTTTATGATTGGGTGGATGTTTTTAGAAAGTACTTGGACAATATGTTTATTGGCGCGGGAATAATCACAAATTCCAAGGCGGTTATGTCCGATGCAAAGGCGTATATGCAACAGTTGTCCAAGCGTTTTGTTAACCCAAATATTGTTTTTGATTACGCCTATTTGGGCTGCGATTTAGTGTCCAAAAATCCAAAAACAAAATCTGCAAATGAACCTTTGGAATTTCTTATGGTAAGCACAGTGGAGCCGCGAAAAAAATACGACCAAGCCTTGCAAGCCTTTGAGATTTTGTGGAAAAAAGGTCTGGATGTCAATCTTAGGATAGTCGGCAGGCCGGGCTGGAAAAAATTGGATGTTTTTAATTTGCTTGACAACCATCCAGAGTTAAATAAAAGGCTCTTTTGGTATAAAAACGGCATAAGCGACCACGAGCTAGCCAATTTGTATAAACAGTGTGACGCTGTAATATTCGCCAGCCTAGAGGAGGGCTATGGTCTTGCGGTTGTTGAAGCGGCGCGCTATAATAAGCCTGTTATACTTAGGGATATTCCAATATTCCGCGAGATTGCGGGCGACAGCGCGTATTATTTTTGCGGAATGGACGGCAAGGATTTGTCTGACGCTGTTGAGAATTTTTTTGAATGTAAAAAAGCTGGAGATGTAAAGTTGCCTGTTGTCAAGTCTAATTCTTGGCAAGAATTTACGTCCAAGGTGTTGGATGTGATTTGGCGTGGAAAGACGATAGGTGAGGAGGCGTAAAAAAAATGACAAAAAAGAAAATTTATATTGATTTAACCTCTTTTTATAATATGGATTTTTTAAGTGGAATTCAGCGCGTGGTTCGCGAGGTTGTTACACGTTTGTTAAAGTATGAAGAGCTTGAAGTAATTCTCTTTACATGGCTTTATACAGACGAAATGCTTTCTGTTCTGTCAAACGATGATTTTATCAGATGCTATGATGAAGGGATCATAAAAAAGTCGGAAATTAGAACCATAAAAAAGATTGGAATAGACGATTTGGAGCGCGGAAGCGTTCTTTTTGACATTGACTCAACATGGGACAGCAGATGTCATTCTCGTTATGAGGTTTTACCGCTTCTTTCAAAAAAAGGCGTGCTAATTGCTTCATATATACATGATGTTCTTCCGATAACTAATCCAGAATTTTGGCCTTGTCCGATACCGCTTTTTTATGGTTATGTTGCGGCGAATATCTGTAATGCGGACTGTTTAATTACAAGTGTTAATGAGACAGTGACAAAACTTGGTGTTATTGCAAAAAATACAAATGCGGTTCTTCCGCCTTGTTCTGTTTCCTGGCTTGGCTCAGATTTCAAGGCGGGTAAAACGGCAGACATGGTTTCTGAAAAAGCAAAAAACGCCGTTTCTAAAGGCAAATACATTCTTTGTGTTGGCAGCATTGAAAGGCGTAAAAATCATAAAATCGTTCTTGACGCTTATGATAAAAAATTGAATTCACTCGGAATTAATCTTGTTTTTGCAGGTCGTAGAGCGGAAGGAGTTGATGAACTCTTGGCTCGGATGGACTCTCATCCTAATAAAAATAATGGCTTTTATTTTCTTGAAGGCGAAAATGACGTAACGATTGACTACCTATATCACAATGCATGGATGGTTGTGTTTCCAACTTTTGATGAAGGTTTTGGCCTTCCTCTTGTAGAATCGTTGTTGCACGGAGCGGTTACAGTCACTTCTGATATTCCTGTTATGCGTGAAGTCGGCGGCGACGCTTGTGATTATTTTGATCCAAAGGATGTTGACTCCCTTATAAGAATAGTTTCGGAGTATTTGGAAAGTCCGGAAAAATATAAAAAAAGTAAAAGTCGGGCGAACGGCTATAAGCCGGTCCTTTGGGGTGAAGTGGCAGAAAAAATAAAAAACACACTTGTTGTGATAGAAAAAGATGAAGAAAGGGAGAAAAAAATGAAAGACATTTCTGTAGAGCAGATAATGCAGGAAATTCGTGACGATATTGCGGCTAAAGGATATAAGGCAGGCGAGTTAAACTTTTCTGATTATAAAAAACAATGCGACGAAAAAGACTTTGGCTCTTTGCTCCTTGCCGCGCGCTCTGCATCCTATGTAGATATGTATGCGAATGTGTCGGGCGGCAAGTGCAAGTCTTTTATAAAAAAAGTGATAAGGAAATTGATAAGGCCCGTTTTGATGAGCCAAGCCGAAAGACAAACGAAGTTTAACGAGAGCGCGATAGAGGCGATTGCGAAATTGGAAAAATATGCAAGCGCGCTTGAAGCAAGAATCAGTTTGCTGGAAAAGGGTAAAAGGTAACGTTATGAGAATTGTCCAAGCTTTGCCAACGCTTTGTTTCGGAGACGCGGTTGGAAACGATACAATAGCCTTAAAAGCAATAATAGCTGAACGTGGCTATAAAACTCAAATTTATGCTGAGAATATAGATCCAAGGCTTCCACAAGGAACTGCTGCTTTAGCCAATGAACTGCCCGTTTTGGATCGTGATGATATAATAATCTATCACGAAGCGATAGGTTGGGATTTTGTTTATGAAATTCAAAAAATAAAATGTCGCAAGGTTATGATATATCACAATATAACGCCGCCTAATTTTTTTATTCAATATGACTCTATTTCGGCTCTCATGTGCAAAAATGGATATGATCAACTACAGAATCTGACAAAATCGTTTGACATGATTTTGTCAGATTCTGCCTATAACAGGCAGAATCTGCTTGACATGGGCTTTACGGCTCCAAATCATGTGCTTCCAATTTTAATTCCATTTGAGGATTATAAGAAAACGCCTTCTGCAAATATTCTGACAAAATACAAGGGTGACGGTTACACCAACGTTCTTTTTGTGGGGCGCGTGGTGCCAAACAAGTGCCAGCACGATGTAATCGCCGCCTTTAACGAATACCAAAAACATTTTAATCCAAAGTCCCGTCTTTTTATTGTTGGTTCATTTATGGAAAGCTATTCAAATCTGCTGATGGAATACACAAAAGAACTTGGTGCGGAAAATGTTGTCTTTACAGGCCATACAAAGTTTGATGAAATACTGGCCTACTACCATCTTGCCGACTTGTTCCTTTGCCAGAGCGAACACGAGGGCTTTTGCGTTCCTCTTGTCGAGGCAATGTTCTTCAACAAGCCTATTGTTGCGTATGACAGTTCGGCGATCGGTTGGACTTTGGGCGGAAGCGGCTTTTTGATGAAGGAAAAAAATCCTTTGGAAACTGCCGCGGTAATGAACAGAATCCTTACTGACAGCGAGCTTAAAGAGACGATTCTTGCCAACCAGAGGGAACGCCTTGAGGACTTTCAGTATGACAAGGTCAAGACGCTGTTTTGGAAGTACATGGATGATTTTATTGAGGCTGGCAAATGAAAGACAAGATTTGTTTTGTTGTGCAGCGATATGGCTTGGAGGTGAACGGCGGCGCGGAACTTTTGTGCCGTTTGTTTGCCGAGCATATGAAAGACATGTATGAAATTGATGTTGTAACCACAAAAGCGATTGATTACGTTACATGGAAAGACGAATACAAAAGTGATGTCGAAGACATAAACGGAGTGACTGTAAGACGATTTTGCGTTGAGCGTGAGCGAGGGCCAAATTTTGGCGGCATTAACGCTGAATTTATGATCAAAGGCCTGTCTCAAAAGCGGGAGCATGAATGGATAGACAAACAAGACCCGTATGTGCCAAAGTTGGTGTCGTATTTAAAAGACCATCAAAATGATTACAAGGTTATAATTTTCTTTACATATCTGTATTATCCTACTGTTATGGGAATAAAGGCTGTGACGCAAAAGTCAATCGTAATGCCTTTTGCGCATGACGAGCCTTTTTTGCGGATGAAGATTTTTGACGATGTGTTTTTAAAGCCCGATGGAATTGTTTACAGCACAGATGAAGAAAAAAAACTCATAAACGCAAAGTATCATAATGAGCATATAAAAAGCACTCTTGGAGGAAGCGGTGTAGACTTGCCGGATTCAATAGATGGATGCCGCTTTAAGAAAAAATACGGGCTTGAAAATTATGTAGTCTATGTGGGCCGCATCGATGATGGAAAAAATTGCGGCGAGATGTTCAATTTCTTTGCCGAATACCAAAAGTGCAATCCAAGTGACTTAAAGCTTGTGCTAATGGGCAAGCCTGTGATGCCAGTTCCGCAAAGGCCTGACATCCTAAGCCTTGGCTTTGTCAACGACCAGGATAAATTTGACGGCGTGGCGGGGGCAAAAGCCCTATGGCTTCCGTCAAAGTTTGAGTCGCTTTCCATGGTTGTTCTTGAGGCTATGGCAGTCAGAACAAGCGTAATCGTAAACGGAGAATGCGAAGTGCTCAAGGGCCATTGCCTTAAGAGCAACGGAGCGTTCTATTACAACGATTACTTTGAGTTTGAGGGGGAACTGAATTATCTGCTAAATCCAGAAAATGAAGAGACAATAGAGCAGATGAAAGAGAACGCCAAGCGATATGTGGATGAGAATTATCAGTGGGACGCGATTACACAACGTTTGCAAGGACTGATTGAGAGTGTGTGCGCTTGAATAATGAACGTTAATGCTATTATAAACAGTAAAACTATGTGTTCCTATTAATTGTTAATATCATCTGCTTCTATTATAATTGTTTTCATAGCAAGAGCAAGCTTTCTTGCATCACCCGACATGCCAAGTTCAACAGGACTTTTGGCATCGGGCAATTTAAAACACAGATCCAAAGTTTTGCCTTTCAAACTTGACGCGGGAATATCAAAAGTTTTTTCCTCATCGCCATTTGCTACAAAATCCGCGATTTTTGTTTTTCCAGCATATACCTTAACATTCTGCGGCGGCGCAAACGTTCCGTATTGTACGGTTACCTTAAGATCTTCCGAATTTACCATCGAAAACTTCATGGTTGCCTCATCCCCGTCAGTCCATGTAAAATTGTCCTCATTGCCAGAGAAACCAGAAATACAATGTTTGTTTGCTGTTGCTCCGTTCATCTTGTCAAAAAAGAGTTTGTCACCAAATTTATACTCAAAAAAATTTCCTTCAACAACACTTTCTATGGGAATCCAAAATCTTTTGACTGAATCATATGCATAGACACCATTAGAAATATCATTAATTGAAAGCCACCTATTAATTGCATCTATATAATTTGGACTGTCAATTGCCCAAATTCCGTCCCAATCTTTCGGATTTGTTCCAGAGTATCCATTCAGAGTTGGAACCCCAAAGTGATTTGCTATTTCGCAGGCGTCAAGCTGCTTGTATGGAATAGGGCGACTATCATTCTCATCGTTAAAAATGAAAAATGCCTTTACACTCCTCGGAGGAACAGGAACGGTTGATAAAGAACTCAGAGACTTGCTTCGTCCCCAACGAGTTATGCACCCCCCTTTTCTTGCTTGAAAGACAAAAAGGCAACAAAGGATCACAGATCCGAAAGCTATTCTTTTCCATAAGGATAATCTGTTTTCGAAATACGAGCCGCATAACGCAATGCTCACTGACAACGGAAAGCTCAAGAAAAACAGAAACCTACCGACCGCCCTGATTGATTTTCCGCCTGGAATAAAATTATATACAATCAGCCAAAAAGAAGCTCCGTTGGAATGAAGTTTTAAGCAAAGTATGATGGATACAATAACGGAAATAAAAATAGATTTAATAAATGTTGTTCTTAAAGTAAGTTGCTTGTTTTTTTCATTGAAAATATAATAGGACAATAAAAAGAAAACGAGAACTAAAATAGAAAAACCAGTTGCAGATTCTCCTGAGGAAAGTTTTGAATAAGAAATAATATTTCCGAATAATTTGTTTTCGGCAGTCACATTTATTAAATCAGCGACCTGCGGCATATACTCAGGACTGTAGCCATAACCGCCACTGTTCTTTAGTATAGGAAGGTAAATTTTCAAAAATGGAATGAATACAAATAAAACAAAAATGAAAAATATAAAAATATCACCTTTTATGTCGCTAAACAGAATTGTTTTGATTTTGTTTAGCGGAGAAAACTTGTTTTTAGCCAGCAATGACAAATATACAACTAGAAGGACAAGACAGAACAATGCAGTAAAAAAAGCAATATACCATGCAGTATACAATATTAAGGCATATGTAAGGATAAGGAAAGTTATGTTTAAATTTCTATGTCTCCTGCTTTGCCATTTTTCAATTATATTACTTAAAAAGATTACAAAAAAGGGAAGAAAGCTTATCGCCGAAAGCTGGCTATGCCCGAAACCAACATTAGCAAACACTGTTGAGTATGAAAAAGAAAGCAAAGCGAAGAATGACCAAAAGAGATTTATGCGAAGCTTTTTATTAAGAAGATAAAAGAAAGATAGACTCCCAAACACATGCAGCACCATCAATGTAAATTTGTATGAAATATATACATCAAAACCAACAAATCTAAACAGACTATGAATTAGCCCAAACCCAAAGAACAAGTCGCTATAGCCCATTGTTCCACTTGCAGGGAAAAACATCAGCGTATCGGAAAAATTTTCTTTTCCACAAAAAAAACGCCACCAATGTTCTGTCAAAAGCATAGTGAGTCGTCCGTCGCCATCATCTCCGAATAATTTTCCGTTAAACAGCATATTGCGGAAGAAGAAGAGTTCCAAAACAATTATTGCGAAAAAAGGAAAGAAGTGAGACAAAAAAGATCCATTTATGTTTAATTTCAAAAAATTATTTTTCATTTCATCTGCCCTTTAAACCACTCAATCGTCCGCTTCAGGCCCTCTTCCAACATAATCTCAGGCTTCCAGCCAAAAAGCTTGCCGGCAAGCGTTATGTCCGGGCGGCGCTGCTTTGGGTCGTCGCCGGGGAGCGGCTTGTGAACGATTTTTGACTTGCTTCCTGTAAGGTTCAAAACTTTTTCTGCAAGCTCCAGCATGGTAAATTCGCCGGGATTTCCCATATTCACAGGCCCCGTCACGCTGTCGTCGCTGTCCATAAGGCACAAAAAGCCCCTGATAAGGTCATCCACATATTGAAAGCTTCTGGTTTGATTACCGTCTCCATAAACCGTAATGTCCTCTCCGCGTAAGGCCTGCATGATAAAGTTTGACACTACGCGGCCGTCCTCTGGGTTCATACGGGGGCCGTAGGTGTTGAAGATGCGGACAATTTTTATTCTCGTTCCATGCTGGCGATGGTAGTCAAAGAACAAGGTCTCGGCTCCGCGCTTGCCTTCGTCGTAGCAGCTGCGGATTCCGTGTGGATTCACGTTGCCCCAATAGTCTTCCGCCTGAGGGTGCACCAAGGCGTCTCCGTAAACTTCGCTTGTTGAGGCTTGAAAAACCTTTGCGTTCCACTTGTCGGCAAGCTCCAAGGCGTTGATCGCGCCAAAAATGCTTGTCTTGTATGTGGAGATTGGGTCGCGCTGGTAGTGCGGAGGCGATGCGGGGCACGCAAGGTTGAAAATTTCGTCAACGTAAAACGAATACGGAAGAGTGACGTCATGAATGACAACGTCAAAGTCGGGGTTAGCCTTTAATTCTTCGATATTGGACATTCTTCCTGTAAAGAAATTGTCCATGCAAATGACGCGGTTCCCCCTATCAAGAAGCGCCCTGCACAAATGCGAGCCTACAAAACCCGCTCCCCCTGTAACCAAAACCGTTTTCTTTGTCATACAAGGCCTCTTCCAATGCAGTGCAGCTCTATGCCTTCTTCTTTCATTTGCTTGGGCTCGTATTGGTTGCGGCCGTCGTAAATCACAGGAGCCTTTAAAAGACTCTTTATTTTCGCAAAATCAGGCGAACGGAATTGCTTCCATTCTGTGACAAGGATAAGGGCATCGGCGCCATCCAAGGCCGTCCACATGTCAGGCTCATAAGATATGGCATCTGTCGGAATGTGGGCAAGGTAATGCTTTGCCATCTCATAGGCTTCCGGGTCATACGCCTTTATCTTCGCGCCGCGCTTAGTAAGTTCTGTGACTACAGTTATTGCCGGAGCCTCGCGCATGTCATCTGTTTCCGGCTTAAAGCTAAGGCCCCAAAGCGCGAATGTCCTTCCTGTCAAGTTTTCGCCGTACTTTGCAACAACCCTGTCAGAAAGAATGCGCTTTTGGCTGTTGTTGACATCCTCAACCGCCTCGGCTATTTTCATTTCAATGCCATTGCGCTTGCCGACAGAAACAAGTTCTTTGACGTCCTTTGGAAAGCAAGAGCCGCCGTAGCCGCAGCTTGCGTGCAAGAAAGACATTCCTATGCGGGAGTCCGTGCCTATTCCGCGTCGGACAGCGCGAACGTCTCCGCCTACTTTATCGCACAAGCGGGCGATCTCGTTCATAAAACTGATTCTTGTGGCCAACATCGCGTTTGCCGCGTATTTTGTTATTTCCGCGGACTTTATGTCAGTGCAAATAATCGGATGCTCGTTAAGAGTGAACTGCTCATAAAGCTGCTTCATCATCGCCTGGGCGCGGTCATTGTCCGTTCCAATAACAACGCGGTCAGGACGCATAAAATCGTTTACAGCAACGCCCTCTTTTAAAAACTCAGGGTTTGAAACGACATCAAATTCAATTCCTTGCGCGTCCGTTCGTTTTTTCAAAACATTTTGAACGGCTTCGCGAACTTTTTCAGACGTTCCGACAGGAACCGTGGACTTGTCAACAATGATCGTGTAGCCCACCATGTGCTTGGCTATGCTTTCCGCAGCCGCAAGAACATAGCGGGTGTCAGCGGAACCGTCCTCTCCGGGAGGCGTTCCAACGGCGATAAAGCAAATGTCGCTGGAAGGAATCGCTTGGGCGTAGTCAGTGGTAAAGTCAAGCCTGCCATTCTTGTGGTTGCGCAGAACCATTTCCTCAAGTCCTGGCTCATATATTGGAATCTTTCCGTTCTTTAAATTTTCGATTTTCTTTTGGTCAATGTCGATGCACCAAACATGGTTTCCCATCTCTGAAAAACACGTTCCGCTTACAAGGCCTACATAGCCTGTTCCGATTATTGATATGTTCATAAAAACTCCTGGCAAGCTCCTTGGCTCACACTTTGTAAATGACTAATTTCCTTATCAAGAAATTCCAAATGAACACGATTCCTGTGGCGCATATTTTTGAAAGCGTCATAAGAAAATCAGTGTCCAATCCGATTACCTGGACAAAGAGATACATCAGCCCTATGTTGAACAAAAGCCCGATCGCGCTCACAAAGAATATTGCGAACGCTTCGGCAAGCTTTCGGTTCTCAAACTGAGAGCTCTCCCTAAACGAGATGATCTTTCCCAATATTAGGTTTGTCGTCGTGGAAAAAACAAACGCAAGCGCGGTGGCCAACATATATTGCAGTCCAAGAAGCGTTGCGAAAATAAAAAACATAACCCATTCCACAATCGCAGCGCATCCCCCGACAAAAAAGTAGGAAACAAACTGTATTATGTTTTTTTTAGAGAGGACCATTGTTATCTGTACCGCCAGATGCAATAGATAGCCCGCAATCCGTCCTTTAGGCCGATCTTTTTACCTTCTTCATTAGTTCGCGGGTCATATGAAATTGGCACTTCTTTTATCCTGACGCCAAGTTTTGCAACCTTGGCCGTTATCTCCGGCTCAAAGCCAAACCTGTTCTCAACGATGTCAATGGATTGGATAATTTCTCGCTTAAAAGCCTTGTAACATGTCTCCATGTCGGTGATTTTTAGATGAGTGAAAAAGTTGGACAATTTAGTGAGGAACGCGTTTGCAAGCCTGTTGGCAAAATATCCTTTGCGTTTTTGATTTAGGAATCTTGAGCCATAGACCACATCCGCCTCGCCGTTGAAAATAGGCTCGACGACTTTGGGGTATTCGTTTGGGTCATATTCAAGGTCCGCGTCCTGCACGATGCAAACGTCCCCGGTGGCCGCCTGGAAGCCAGTGCGCAAGGCTCCGCCTTTTCCCATGTTTTGCTCATGATAGATGATTTTGCTCACAAGCGGCTTAACCTGCTGTTCAAGGATTTCCCTAGTTCCGTCTTTTGAACAGTCGTCAACAACGATTATTTCCTTGCTGGAAATAGGTGATTGCAAAACTCTGTTCACTAACGCCACAATGTTGTTCTTTTCGTTGTAGCACGGAATTATTATTGAAAGTGTGTTCATAGCACCTTTTCCCCAAAATTTACTACAACTCTAGTTTTGGGAGCCCCTCTACGGCCTTCTTCTTTAAAAAGTCTGTCGCCTTTGCGTAGCGAAGAGTTGTGGAAATGTCTGCGTGGCCCAATAATTCGCTTACTGTGCGCAGTTCAGCGCCGTTTTCCAGGGCCAACGTCGCAAAAGTGTGGCGGGCGGTATGCCAAGAAACATGGAGAATACCCGCTTTTTTTCCCCATGCGCTTAAATATTGGTCCGTGTTGGTTTTTGTCGCGGACAGCAAAGGGAAAATTTTTTCATTCTTACATTCTATTTTTTCGCCTAAAATTGATATAGCCTGTTGGTTTATTGGAATTGTCACAACGCGTCTTGTTTTTTTCTGGATTTTTCTGAGCCAAATAATTCCCGACGAATCCCTGTAAATCATTGAAGAAGTTAGGTCGCGAAGGTCTGAAACTCTAAGTCCTGTGAAGCATGAGAACAAAAAGGCATTTTTTACCTCCGCTCCAAGACGTCCGTTTATCGGAATTTTAGAAAGACTTTCTAAATCTTTCAACGCTAGCGGCATTTTGCTTGATTCTGGCATGGGAATGTTCCTCACAGAATCCGCAGGACTTGCGACAATGATACGTTCTTTTACCGCCAAATGAAGCTGCTTTCGAAGCGCGCTTGAATAAAGGCTTGCGGTTCCTTGTGCTATTTTTGTCTCATTTAATAGAAAGAACTGAAAATTTTCTATCCACAAAGGCGTTATTTTACGCAATCTTATGTCTGATTTTTCATACTGCAAAAGGTAGTGTATCAGGTTTTTAAGCGTAACACTTTTTTCATTGGTAAGGTTGTTCTTTAAAAATGGAACAAGTTTTTGGTTGTTAAAGAATGTTGCAATTCTCATAAAAATCTCCTGCATTTTATGAGAATGATTTTATTGCGCTTGAAAAAAAAATGAATATTGTGTATAAATATTAAATAATAGTAAATTTTGGGGAAAAGTTGCTAAGAAAACCTCAATCTTAGCCTTGTGCCAAGCGCGCTTTCTGAATGGAAAACTCTAAGCGGGGCAGCTATTTAAACTGTCCTAAGATTTGGGGTCAGTACATTTTGAGAACGTATAAGGAGTAAAAAAAAATGAAAAACAAATCCGCTTTTGTTATAAATAAAAAAAAATTAATATCTCTAATAAATATTTTTTTTATTGTAACAACGGTATTTTTCTTTCAGCCAACAATTGTTTTTTTTCGCAATATAGGTGAGTTTTCAATCAGTTATATAAATGTTTTCCCTGTTATTATTGGGGTGTCATCTTTTTTTCTTGTCTTATTAAGTGTCATTTTTTTCATTCTTAAAAAATATATAGTTTTTCTAGATGCATTGTGTTTTGGAATTGGGGTAGCAGTATTTTTGCAAAGTTATTTCCTTAATCCTAATTTTGAGGTTCTTAATGGAACTGAAATTGAATGGGGGAAGTATATTATACATATCATTATTAGTACGCTTGTTTATATTTGCTGTATAGTACTACCACTCTTTTTTGTTTCTGCTAAAAAACTTGAATTATCTAAGCATTACAAAAAAATTGAAATTTTTACCTGTATTCTCTTGGGGGGAATACAATTAATATATGTGTTTTTTTTGGGGGGGGCTTCAAAAAAAACGACAAATTTGAATTATGTTTTAACAGAAAAGAATGAATTTGAATTATCTAGCACGAAAAATACTGTTGTTTTTATTATTGACACATTAGATGGACAATGGTTTGAAAATTTTATCCTTGCAGATTCAGTTTTTGCAGACAAACTTAAAGATTTTACCTATTTTGACAATGCAGTTGCAGGCGGAGCTCCTACGGTATTAGGTATACCACTTATGCTTACAGGAGAAATGTATGACACAAATGACTCTTTGGATACTTATTACGAGCAAGCATATTGGAAGTCCACACTTTTAAAAAACTTTGCTGATGAAAATATAAAAATAAAACTATTCACAAGTACGAGATATTTACAAGGTTCTGATTATTCCCTCATTGATAATGCTTCAAGTGTAAAAAAACACTATATTTCTGAAAAAATAAAATTCACAAAAACACTTTATAAACTTGTTGCTTTTATTGAAGCTCCTCAATTGTTAAAGCCAAGATTTTGGTTGTATGGAAATACGCTTTTAAAATATGTTTCGGTGGAACAGGCCGCAGACGCAGAAAAAGAGTATGTTGTAGATTTCAATGATCCATATTTTTATGCAAATTTCAAAAAAAAGCATGTTTCAGTTGATTATAAACATCCTTGTTTTGTTTTTTATCATCTTTTTGGTTCCCACGGCCCTTATAATATGAATGAAAATGCAGAGCTTGTATCATCAGAGCAGACTTCATTGATGCAGCAGACTAAAGGTGCAATGAAAATCTGTTTAGATGTCATTGAAGACATGAAAAACAAAGGTGTTTACGATTCCAGTACAATTATAATATCCGGAGACCATGGTGGACGGGATCTTTACCAGAATCCCGCAATACTGTGCAAATTACCTCATTCTAATAATGAAAAGCTTGTGACAAATTCATCTCAAGTTACTTTTCAAAATCTTTACAACACCTATGCCAAATCTTTATTAAAAAAACATGAAAAAAACTATGGCGACACACTGTTTGAAGTTAAGAATATACGCTCTGAGCGATTCCATGTCTCTCCGCATGTGCTTGGAATAGTTCACTTTCCAAATGACAAATATGTAGATTCGAAATCTTATGTAACCTATATTATTCCTGATGATGCAAGAAGTTTCTCTGATGTGAAAGTGTTGGTTCAAGACTTTGATGAGAAAAAAAACACATTGTCTTGCATTGATGTTCCTAATAAAATTGGAAAGAATATGGCAGAATGCTCTGTTTTAGGTTTTTACGGTTTTGAGGATGAATATGTTTGGATAAGGCCAAACGCATCCGTTACTCTTCACAACAAAAAAATATCAAAGAACGGGTTGCAATTTTCTCTCAATATTCCAGGCCAAATCCAAAAGCAGTCCCCTGAACTCCGTATCTATGTAAACGACATTCTCTGCAAAAAAATGAACACAACGCCAGGTAAGCTTGAAGTTTATTTTTCACCAGAAGAAGTCAGTTCTTTTGATGACACTTATGAAATCAGGATTGAGCACGATTTTTCGTTTGTCCCAAAAGAGCTTGGCATAAATGACGACACGAGGGAACTAAGTTTTCAAGTTACATATATAGGCGAAAAAAGGTAGGATGGCAAGATGTTATACAACATTATTATTGGCCCAATAGAAACACTAGTTGACTGGGTATTCCACTTTATTATAAATAAAATTCCACAAATAGGAGTCATTGGAGCGGTCGTAGGAGTTAGCCTTACGATTAATTATCTTGCGCTTCCTCTTTATAACATTGCGGATTCGCTACAAGAAAAAGAAAGGAAGGTTCAGAAAGAGCTTTTGCACTGGGTTTCTCACATAAAGAAAACCTTTAAGGGCGATGAGCGTTTCATGATGCTTCAAGCATATTATCGTGAAAAACATTATCATCCGCTTTACAGTCTAAGAAGTTCTCTTTCAATCCTTATCGAAATACCTTTTTTTATCGCCGCATACCATTACTTAAGCCATTGCGAAGCTTTAAAAAATGTTTCTTTCTGGATTTTCAAGGATTTAGGAGCGCCTGACAGTCTTCTCAGTTTTCATGCGTTCGGACATCTTGTGCCAATTCATGTGCTCCCGATTTTGATGACGCTGATTAATTTTGTTTCTGGCGCAGTATATACAAAAGACGCTGTTTTCAAAGAAAAAATTCAGCAGTATGCAATTGCCTCAGTCTTTCTAGCTTTACTTTACAAATCTCCAAGCGGTCTTGTAATTTACTGGATTTTGAATAATATTTTCTCCCTGCTGAAAAATGTGGTGAACACGACTAAAAATCCTTCAAGGATAGCTCATGTTTCGCTTTGTGTTATTTTTACGCTTGCGGCTATTTTCTATCTTTTTTCAAACGGAAGAATTTGGAGAAAACTTCTATTCATATTTCTTATTGCTCTCATTTTTGTATTTCCTTTGATTATACAAAAATTAAAAGTCCTGCGCAAAAATGCTCCGATTCTTACTGGAATAAAGCCCGACAAAAAATCTTTCTCAGTTTTCATATTTACAGTTGTTTCAGTTGCGCTGTTAGTTGGTTTTGTTCTTCCATCTTATATATTTTTGAATGACAACAGATTCTTCATTTTTAATCCAAAGCAATATATTTTTACAACATTGCCACTTGCAATCGGCTTTTTCATCTTTTGGCCGTTATGTATATACAAAATGTTCGGAAATACCGTAAAAATCAGTCTTACATTTCTTGCTTTCGCATGCGCAATCTGTATTTTTGTGAATATTTTTGCATTTCATACAGATTTTTCTCTTCTAACCATGAGTTTTGATTTTGAAAAAGGCAGTACGAAATTAAATTTTGTCAATATTTTTATACCTTTTATAGTTTTTATGTTTTCAATGACGGTTCTGCTTTTATGTTTCTTCTTAAAAAAACAGTTGGTCCTAAGCGCGATGCTTTCCATATGCCTTATTGCAGGAATTTCTATAAGCATAAAATATACAATTAGCTCTAGACAAATTGACTATAAGAATACCGAAAAAAAAACTTACGCTTATTTAAATTCGCTCTCACCAGAAACTTCGCTGGAAATTCGCAAAAGAAGTCATAAGCAGATAAAGAATTTTATTACTGCGCAAACTTTACCGCCGCTGCTAAGAGAATCTTTCTTTTTTCAATGCAGTGAAAAATCAAATATTCTAAAGGGAGGTAATTTTTGATGTTTTTTTCGCTTTACATAGACCCTGGCACGGGAAGCATGCTCTTTTCGCTTATCATCGGACTTGTTGCAGCTGGTTCGTTCGGATTAAGGGCATTGTATTTAAAATTCAAATTCATCGTTTCAGGAGGAAACAAAGAGTCTAACATAGATAATAAAAAAATTCCTTATGTGATTTTCTCAGACCACAAACGCTACTGGAATGTCTTTAAGCCTGTTTGTGACGAGTTTGAAAAACGCGGCGTGGATTTGGTTTATTGGACTGCTTCTCACGATGACCCGGCTTTGAGCGAAAAATACGATCATGTAAAGGCAGAATTCATAGGCGAAGGAAATAAGGCTTTTGCTCGGCTCAATATGATGAACGCAAGCATCGTGCTTTCCACGACACCTGGACTGGACGTTTACCAATGGAAGAGAAGCAGAAATGTGCAATGGTATGTACATATTCTTCATATGATTAGCGACCCTATTACATATCGTATGTTTGGACTTGATTTTTTTGATTCTCTATTGCTTACAGGGCCTTATCAGGTGAGTCAGATTCGTAAAATTGAGAATATACGAAGTCTGAAAAGCAAAGAACTCAAAATTGTTGGATGCACTTATATGGATGCATTGTATGAGCGAAAAAAGGAAGAACAAGTTTTAACATCAGGTAATTCTAAAACTGTTCTTGTTGCGCCAACATGGGGACAAAGTGGAATCTTAGCACGTTTTGGTGAAAAATTAATCGATGCGCTCTTAAAATCTGGATATTTGATTGTTATTCGTCCTCACCCTCAATCATACACATCAGAAAAAGAACTTCTTGAAAAATTGCAGAAAAAGTATGCGAATGAGAAAAATCTTTCATGGAATAGAGACAATGACAACTTTGATATTCTCAATAAATCAGATTTAATGATTTCGGATTTTTCAGGTGTGATTTTTGATTATGCTTTGGTTTTTGAAAAGCCGGTTATTTATGTTGATACAAATTTTGATTCAGCACCTTACGATGCGGCTTGGACTGATGACACGCTGTGGACTTTTAAAATCCTTTCAAAACTTGGTTGCGAACTAAAAGAATTTGACTTCCCAAAAATCAAAAATGTAATGGATAGCCTCTTGAAGAGTGAAGAACTACGCTCGTCGCGCACAGAAGTCATTGCTGAAAGCTGGAGCAACATAGGAGAAAGTGCAAAACTCACAGTTGATTATCTAGTCAGCAAACAAAAAGAATTGAAATCAATAATGGAGGAAGTATCAGCATGAAATCGGTGTATTTAGGAATTACCGGAGATATTATTCATCCCGGGATAATTAATATTATTAATGAGGGCACAAAACTTGGGGAACTTACAATTGGTCTTTTGACAGACAGTGCAATCGTCAACCATAAGCGTCTTCCTTACCTTACTTACGATCAGCGAAAAACTGTTGTAGAAAACATCAAAGGAGTAGCCCGTGTTGTTCCTCAGGAAGATTGGAGCTATGTTCCTAACCTTAAAAAATATAAACCGGACTATATCATTCACGGTGATGACTGGAAATCAAACTACCTTAATCACATCCGGGATGAGGTTTTTGAAGTGATGAAGGGGTGGGGGGGGCAGGTTGTGGAGATTCCTTATACTCAGGGAATCAAATCTTCTGCCCTTGCAGATAATGCTTCTTCCATCGGAACAACACCAGATGTGCGCCGTGCTACCCTCCGCCGTCTTATTGCGGCTAAAAAAATTGTACGCATTATGGAAGCTCACAGCGGTTTGAGCGGACTTATCGTAGAAAATGCTGAGGTTGAAAAGGAAGATGGAATCCACCGCTTTGACGGTATGTGGTCTTCATCCCTCACAGACTCAACTTCTAAAGGTAAGCCTGATATTGAAGCTGTTGACCTTACAACCCGTATGCACTCACTTACAGACATTCTTGAATGCACAACAAAACCAATTATTTACGACGGCGACACCGGTGACATTCCTGAACACTTTGTATTTACAGTACGCACACTTGAACGTAACGGTGTAAGTGCAGTTATCATCGAAGACAAAAAAGGTCTAAAAAAGAACTCTCTTTTTGGAACAGAAGCAAAACAAGTTCTTGCAACAGAAGAAGAATTTTGTGAAAAGATTGCTGCCGGTAAAAAAGCTCAGGTTACAAAAGACTTTATGATTATTGCCCGCATTGAAGAAATCATTGCAGGTTACTCTGTTGATGAAGCAATCAAAAAGGCATTTGCAGCAGTTCGTGCTGGTGCCGACGGTGTAATGATTCACTCAAAAGATAAGAGTGGAATGGATATTAAAGAGTTCTGCCAGAAATTCCGCGCAGAATACAAAAATATTCCAATCGTACTTGTTCCTACAACTTACAATCAGTTTACAGAAGATGAACTTGCAAGTTGGGGTGCTAACATCATCATTTATGCAAACCACATGCTTCGTGCAAGCTATCCTGCAATGGTAAAATGTGCCGAAACAATTTTGAAAGCAGAACGTTCTCTTGAAGTAAACGACATCTGTATGCCTATTAAACAAATACTTGAATTAATTCCAGGAACTAAATAAATGATTAGACCATCTTACTTTTATGACCTTTTAATAAAAAACGGAACGGATTTTTTTGCTGGAGTTCCAGATTCACTCTTGAAAAATCTCTGCGCCTACATTACAGATAACGCTCCGGCAGAAAATCACATTATTTCTGCAAACGAAGGAAGCGCTACAGGCCTTGCAACAGGATATCACCTTGCAACCGGCAAAATTCCTATGATTTACATGCAAAACTCAGGTGAAGGAAACGTGGTAAACCCTTTGATGTCTATTGCGGACCCAGATGTTTTCTCAATTCCTATGCTGATTGTAATCGGCTGGCGAGGAGAACCTGGCGTGCACGATGAGCCTCAGCATATAAAACAGGGAAAAGTTACCTGCGACCTTCTGGATGCAATGAAGGTTCCTTACGAAGTTCTTTCTGATAGTGAGGCAGATTTGCCTGCCCAGTTTGAAAAAGCCTATAAATACATAAAAGAAAACAACGCCCAGTATGCCTTTGTAATCCGCAAGGGGACTTTTGACGAATACAAACTTGTAAACAATATTCCTGTAGAAGGAAAAATGAGCCGTGAAGAAACAATCGAAAAAATCATGCTTTCTGCTGACGACAAAACAGCCTTTGTTTCTACTACAGGTATGATCAGTCGTGAACTTTATGAACAGCGCGACAAGCATAATATGGGCCACGACCGTGACTTCCTTACAGTTGGTGGAATGGGTCACGCAAGTCAGATTGCACTTGCAATTGCAATGCAGAAAAAAGACCGTCAGGTTTACTGCCTTGACGGAGACGGAGCTTCTATCATGCAGATGGGAGGTATGACAACAATTGGAAGCCGTAAGCCTTCTAACTACGTTCACTTTGTTTTGAATAACGGTGCCCATGACTCAGTTGGAGGACAGCCTACCGTTGGCCGCGAAGTTGACTTCTGTGAAATTGCAGAAGGCTGCGGTTACGAAAACGTAGTAAAAGTAACTACACCTAAAGAACTGGACGCAGTTTTAGGTGACACGGAAACAAAAGAAAAACTTACTTTTGTAGAAGTTTATGTAAGAAAAGGTAACAGACCTGATTTAGGACGCCCAAAGACTACTCCTCTAGAGAATAAAAAATCACTTATGGAGTTTCTTGAAAAATACAACTTTTAATTCTTTCTGACATTCACGGGGATTTTGCTGTACTGAATGAGGTAATGAATTACATAAGAAATATCAATCTTGATGTATTGGCATTGCTTTGAGATTTCATTGATTATGGGCCCATTCAAACGAAGTTGTTGAAGTTATTCAAAATCAAGAACTTCCTATTTTATGCAGCATTCGCGGTAACGATGAAAGAGCAATCTTAAATGATGGCTATACATGATTCTCTTCACCTCGTGGGGAAGAATCTGCAAGATATGCTAAATCCATATTAGCAGATGAAACATTTGAATATCTGAATGCACAGACAATGGCAGCAGGAAAGCTTAAATTTTCAGTTGATGGTAAGACGGTTCTCGTTGTACACGGAACAATTGAAGATGAATATTGGGGTAAGTTTGACTGTTCAAAAGACCTGTCTGCTTATTCAGATTTTGATATAGTTTTAATTGGACATTCCTCATCGACCTGTTTTTTATGAAGCTTTTTATCCTTGCGAAGATAAAGCAACGCGTAATCAAAAGAAAACTATTTTTATAAATCCAGGTTCTGTGTGACAACCTAGGAACCTTAATAATACTTCACAGTTTGCAGTTTTTGATACAAAAACAGAAGCTTGTGAGTTCATTAAATTGCCATGTGATATTAAAAAAGAACAAAAAGATTTTTCTGATAAAGTAGATGAATTCTATAAAATAAGACTGAAGGCAGGAATATGAGATTATGTCAAGTTTAGTTCGCAATTTCGTTTTTGAAAAAAGCCAAAAAATCCATCATGCTGCGTTAAACAGAATCAAAAATGCCGCTCTGAATGTAAAGCATACTGACGGGATAATCATTCACTCGGATTTGGGATGTCAGTTTACAAGCAACCTTTTTGAGTCAGCTTTGGCGGAATTAAAAATCCGTCATTCCTACAGCAAGAAAGACTGCCCGTATGACAATTCTTGCATAGAATCTTTTCATTCTGTTTTAAAAAGGAGGAGGTAAACCTTAGAAAATATAAGGATTCAAAGGCTGCTTACGACGCGGTTTTTGAATACATTGAATTCTGGTACAACCGCAAGCGTATTCATTCAAGTCTGAATTACAGAACTCCGGAAGCTGTTCATTCAGAATGTGAAAAACTTGCAGCTTAAACTAGCATTTTTTTGTGTCTACTATATTGACTTAAGTTCAAAAAGCCTCTTGTCAGCGATAATGGACTTCTTTACTTCTGTAATTTGTATCCCTGTCTCGAAAAACATCCAGAATTGCTTGGACTGCCTATATTTGATGTTCATCATTTGTCGATAGATTTAAACGGGCCAATTTATTTCTTTGGCCCAAAAAACAATTCAATGATTTATATTAAAGAAGGGCTTTCTGGCGTGGAAGAAAACTTTACATGGACATTTGGAAAAAAGCTTGTTATGCAAGCCAAACTTGAAAAATTTGACGAAACTCGCCCGGTTCATATGTTTGTTGACTGCAATGTGTTTAACGGGACGCAACGCGTTTTTATTAATGTAAACAAGAATCAACGCTTTGAGTTTGCCACGCAAGATGGAAAGCCTTTGGAATTTGATTTTAAGCTTCCGTCTGATGGTATAATTGATGTGGATTTCGAGCTTCCTGACGCTGTTTCCCCTATGCAACTTGGAATATCCGGTGATCCGCGACAACTGGCGTTAGCCTTAAAGACAATTACATTCACGCAAGAGTAAAAAAATTGTGATGGGGGAGAAAGTCTTGTGGTAGAGGCTTTTTTTTGCTAAAATAAAAGTCATACTCGTTCGCTTTTGAATAAAAAAGCGCCTAACCAAGGAGTTTTAAATTGAAAGATTATAAAGACTGTGTCGGGAATGTTGTTGGTTTGCTTCAATTTAATGGGAGCGACTTTTATGCTTAATAAAGATTTTTACTATAAGTTTGAGGAAAAATATCGTGGTTCGCGCAACTTGATAAAGGAACGTTTAAAGGTTTATTTGCCATTTGTCTTAAAATGCAAGGAAACTCATGGAGTTTGCTCGGCATTGGACATCGGTTGCGGTCGAGGTGAATGGCTAGAGCTTATGACAGACAACAGTGTGGACGCCAAGGGAATTGATTTGGATGAAGGTATGCTTGCCCCTTGCAGAGAACTTGGCCTTAATGTAGAGCTGGCGGATGCCCTTGAAACTTTAAGGTCAATGCCTGACAGCAGCTTAAGCATTGTAACAGGTTTTCATATCGCGGAACATTTGCCTTTTGACATTCTTGTTCAAGTGGTGCATGAAGCCAAGCGTGTTCTAAAGCCTGCGGGACTATTGATTCTTGAGACTCCTAATCCAGAGAATCTTTGCGTAGGAGCATGCAATTTTTACACGGATTCCACTCATATTCGGCCATTGCCGCCAACCTTGCTTTCTTTTTTGCCTGAATACGAAGGTTACTGCCGCGTAAAAATATTAAGGCTTCAGGAAGATAAAAGTTTGCGGGGAATAAAAGACATTTCATTGTTCCATGCAATTACGGGCGCTAGTCCAGATTATTCTATAGTCGCTCAAAAAGAAGATGAAATAGAACGACTAAAATCATTTGATAGTTTGTTTGGAAATGAATACGGACTAACAATGCATGAGTTATGTGAATCATACGATAAAATGGCTAGATCCCGCATCGCAGAGCAAGAAACCTGCATAGTCCAGCAAGAAACCCGCATAGTCCAGCAAGAAACCCGCATAGTCCAGCAAGAAACCCGCATAGTCCAGCAAGAAACCCGCATAGCCCAGCAAGAAACCCGCATAGTCCAGCAAGAAACCCGCATAGCCCAGCAAGAAACCCGCATTGCCCAGCAAGAAACCCGCATTGCCCAACAAGACGCCGCGCTTGCCGCGCGCGCTCAAGAGATTCGCGCTTTGCAAAAGAAACTTGACGACACCTACAATCTTCTTGTCAACACTCGCCACCGCACGCTTTACGGCGCCTTGGCTTGGCTATGGCATAAAGTGTTCAAGAGGCGCTAACTTGACACGCCCTTTGATTTATGCCAAAATATCTATTTAGGTATTCTTATGCTGTCATTATTCAAAAACCTTTACAACTACAGGCAAATGATATTCTCGCTGACCCACAGGGAGCTTAGGGGCCGCTACAAGGGATCGGTGCTTGGCTTTTTGTGGACTTTCTTAAACCCGCTTTTGCAATTGTTTGTTTACACCTTTGTTTTTTCCGTTATAATGAGGGCGGGGATACAAAAATACTACCTCTTTTTGTTCGTGGCCCTTATACCCTGGATTTTCTTTAGCACGTCGCTTGCCGGCGGCTGCGGCTGCATCATTGCCTCGGGCGACATGGTGAAAAAGATTTACTTTCCGCGAGAGGTTTTGCCCTTGGCCTTTGTGGTGACGGCCTTTGTCAACATGCTTTACTGCTTTGTGGTTGTTTTCGCCGCCGTTTTTTTTGCGGGCGTCGGCTTTAACCTTGTGGCCTTGCTGTACCTTCCGCTTGTCCTTTTTGTGGAGTTCCTTTTTACGCTTGGCGTAACCCTGCTTGCCAGCGCCCTTACGGTTTACGTCCGCGACTTGCAGCACATCTTGGGTATCGTTGTCATGGCCTGGCAGTTTTTGACGCCTGTCATGTACGCCAGTGACAAGGTTCCGCAGCAATACCAGACTATTTTTAAGCTAAACCCCATGACCCCAATCATAGAGGCCATCCGTTCCATCTTGTATTACAAGCAAGTTCCAGACGTCAGCACTTTGCTTTCGGCGGCGCTTTGGGGCGTCTTTTTCATCGTTTTTGGTGAGATTGTTTTTTCTAGGCTGCAGCGCGGTTTTGCCGAGGAATTGTAGGGGAGCGGTATGGAAGACGTAATTTGCTTGGACCACGTTACAAAAAAGTTTAAGGTTTACTTTGACAAGGCGCCCAACCTAAAGGACAAGGTTTTGTTTTGGAAGCGGAACCGCCACGAGACGCGCACTGTATTGGACGACATTTCGTTTAGCATAAAAAAAGGCGAGGCCGTGGGCCTTATCGGAAAGAACGGCTGCGGAAAAAGCACCACGCTAAAGCTTTTGACAAAAATCATTTATCCAAGCGCGGGCAGCGTCGTTGTAAAAGGAAAAGTCTCGGCCTTGATTGAATTGGGCGCGGGTTTCCATCCGGACATGAGCGGCCGCGAGAACATTTACATAAACGCCGCCATTTTTGGCCTTACAAAAAAGCAGATCGACGCAAAGCTTGACGACATCATTGAATTTTCGGGCCTTGGCGAATACATCGACAATCCCGTGCGCACTTATTCCAGCGGAATGTACATGCGCCTGGCCTTTGCCGTGGCCATCAACGTAGAGGCCGAAGTCTTGTTCATCGACGAAATCCTTGCCGTAGGCGACGCGGCCTTTCAAGAAAAGTGTTTTAACAAGCTTATCGAAATCCGCGACAAGGGCACAACTATTGTAATTGTTTCGCATTCGCTTGGCCAAATAGAGAAAATCTGCGGACGCTCCATTTGGATAAAGGACGGCAAAATCCAGATGGACGGAAATCCCGCCGATGTCCACGCCAAGTACATGGAATGGATGAGCGCCGGCGCGTAAAATGATTTCTGTGGCCATGGCTTCCTATAATGGGGAAGCGTTCATTCGTGAACAGATAGACTCGATTCTTAATCAAAATGTAAAAGTTCCGTTGGAGTTGGTCGTTTGCGACGATTGTTCCACAGATTCTACAAAAAAGATTTTGCTTGAATACTCAAAAAAGGACGAGCGCGTCCGAGTCTTTTTTAACAAAAAAAACATAGGATATAAAAAAAATTTTGAAAAAGCGATTCTACTTTGCAAGGGTGAATTTATCGCTTTTTCCGATCAAGACGACATTTGGGAGCTTGACAAGCTGGAAAAGCTTGTAAATCATATTGGCGACAAAGACTTTGTTTTTTCTGACTCTCTTCTTGTCGATAAAAACAATGTTTCTATGGGCGTTACGATGAAAAACGCCTGCAATTATAGATATGTTCCGGTTGATAAATTGCAATTGTTCAAGCGTCTGGTTCACCAGAATTTTGTTCAAGGATCTACAATGTTGGCTAGGACTCAGTTTTTAAAGACTTTGCCGCCGGTTCCTGATTTTGTTGACGGACATGATTATTGGCATGCCATTTGTTCCTGCGCAAAAAATGGATTTGCGTATTTTGACCAATGCACTATCCGATACAGAAGGCATGACGCAACGGCTTCTAATGTCAATAAAAAGGCTGGCTTTTTGGACGAGCTAAAAATAAAGGCGGCTAGGATTGACGCGCTCCAAAAAAAACTTGCGTTCAACAAAGACAAAGCGCTGTTTTGCAGGCGGCTTTTGGAGTCTCCGTTAGAGCTGCCTTTGCCATATAGAAATTATTTGCAAGAAACGATAAAGTATTATGAAGGCCTTGCTGACAAAAATTTTTGGACTTTTGTTTATTTTGCAAAGAATGTCAAGTTTATTTATCTAGACAAAAGTGTCATCCGCAATTTTTTGCGCTTGCTTAAAAATTTTGCAGGACTTTTGTTTTGGAAGCTGATTCTTAAAAGGCAAGCCTTAAAGAAGGGTGTCGTAAATGGTTAAGCCTAAAGTCATCGCATTATATCTGCCTCAATTTCATCCGATTCCGCAAAATGACCAATGGTGGGGCAAAGGCTTTACCGAATGGACTAATGTCGGAAAGGCAAAAAAACTGTTCCCCGGCCATGACCAGCCGCGCGTTCCGGCGGACTTGGGCTACTATGACTTGCGCGTTCCGCAGGTTCGCGAAGAGCAGGCCAATCTGGCGCGAGACGCCGGCATTGCGGGCTTTTGCTATTGGCATTATTGGTTTGAAGACGGCAAGGAGCTTTTGGATCTTCCTTTTAAAGAGGTTCTTGCAAGCAAAAAGCCGGACTTTCCTTTTTGCCTTGGCTGGGCCAACGAAAACTGGTATTCAAAGCTTTGGAGCAAGGATGTCCGCAAGGACAAATTGCTTATAGAGCAAAAGTACGACGAAGAAGATTTTGTAAAGCATTTTTATTCTGTCCTGCCGGCTTTTAAGGACAAGCGCTATTTGACGCAGGACGATAAGCCGATTTTTTTGATTTACAAGCCTCTGGCCAACCCCGCCGTAAAAGTCTTTATGCAAGTGTGGAACAAGCTTGCCGCAAAGGAAGGCCTTAAAGGAATTTACTGGGTGGGCCAGTGCACCGACGATGTCGAAAGACTGGACCAGTACAAAAGCATGGGCTTTGATTCTATTAATGTTTACTGCATGTATTCCCACGCAAAAAAGCTTAATCCCCTGTGGCGGGCCGCAAAAAAAATTGTCCGCCTTGTTTTTGGCCTGCCCGCGATTTTTAGCTACAAGGGCGTCGTAAAATGCATTTCTGGCGGAACGGATGCGGATCCTAAAGTAAGCCCTACAATACTGGCCGGCTGGGACCACACTCCAAGAAGCGGCCGCCGCGGCTGCGTGATGACCGGCTACACGCCAAAAGCCTTTAAGGAGCATGCAAGGCAAGTTTTGGATTCTGTAAGGCGGCGCCAAGGCGGAAGCGGCCTTGTGTTCTTAAAGTCTTGGAACGAATGGGCGGAAGGAAATTACATTGAGCCTGACTTAAAGTGGGGAAGGGCTTTTTTGGACGCGCTAAAGGATTGCCTTTTACCGCAATAGCAACATAACCGCTTTTTTTAATATGCGGCGCCAAAGCTTTTTTACGCAGCCTGCGTTCTCGTCAAAGAGGTTTAGGGTGAAAATGATAAGCTCGCCCTGGCACCAAGCTTTTCGGGCCTTAAAGGCCAATTTGTTTTTTAGGCTGCGGTCATTTATAAAGACTTCTTGCGCCTCTTTTGTGGCTATGATTTGCTGCTCCAAAAGCGCAAGGTCTGTGTTGTTCATTATGCTTTTTTCGTTTTCAAAAGTGTGGTGGTAAAGGCATTGCGATATGCGCTTTACGGAACCGATAACGCTAAGCGCTTGGTTCAAGAAAAGGTAGTCTTCGCCGCCGCCAAGGGTGTCCACAAAGCGCAGCTTTCTTATTGGCTTTCGCGGAAGCGCGTGCCTCCAAACGGCGGCCATGTTTCCGGCCTTTATGTCAAGCGCACCGTTTGAGTGCGCCCTTCTTTTTGTTCCCTTGGAGTATACCGCGTAAAAGCCGTATTGGATGATTTGGCCGTCGGCGACCTTTTCTATTTCTTCCAAAAGGTTAGGCTCCACCCAATCGTCGCTGTCAACAAATACGATGTAGTCGCCTGTCGCTTTTTTTACGCCGATGTTCCTGGCGGCCGAAACTCCGTTGTTTTTTTGCGTGATTAACACAAAGCGGTCGTCGCCGGCTATCTTGGCTCCGCATTTTTTTATCGTGGCGTCAGACGAGCCGTCGTCAATCAAAAAACACTCGAAATTTTTATAGGTTTGATTTTTTATTGAGTCAATGCAAACTGACAGCGTCTGTTCCGCATTGTACAGCGGAACCACAATAGAAAACTTCATTTTTTATTCTTTATATTATATCATTGCTTCTTTTGTTTTGTCAAGGAAAATATGGCCTGTTGAATGGAAAGCGGCTGTTTGGAGAGCGTTTTTTATGGTCCAATCTTTAAAAAATGCGGTAAAATTACCGCAAAAACCATTGACTTTTTCCTATTTCAGAGTTATACTATTTTTAATAAGAGGGGGCCGGTTTTTGCCAGGAAAACAGTGTGGCATGAAATGTTTTTGCGAAAAATGCAACAATATGACTGATTGCGATGTCAAGATTGTCGAAGAGTCATATCCGGTTTATGACGAGCGAATAACAATAAAAGCTTCTGTGGCCATTTGCAAAACTTGCGGTTCAATTGTTTTTAACGAAGACCTAGATTCCGCAAACTTGCTTTTGGCGTATGATGAATACAGAAAAAAGCATAAGCTTCTTGCCGCAAAAGAAATAGTATCGATTCGCGAGCAATACGGACTTAGCCAGCGTTCCTTTGCAAAACTTCTTGACTGGAGCGACAAGACGATTCGACGTTACGAGGCCGGCGCGGTTCAGAGCAGGGCGCACAATTTTCTTTTGTTATACCTCAAGGATCCGCAGAACATGCATGAGTTCTTGCAGAAAAATGAAGTTTTGTTGGAACAAAAGCAATTGCAAAAATTACAAGAGAGGCTGGCCGCATTAAACACCGCGCAGGCCGAAGACTTTGATTATGGTTATGTTTCAAATCTTTTTCCGCATGACCTCACGTTGGAAAACGGTTATAAGGAATTTGACTTTGACAAATTCGCTTCTTGCGTGTTGTTTTTTATAAATCAGTCGCCGGAACTTCTTATTGTAAAGCTAAACAAGCTGCTAAATTACAGCGACATGCTTTTTTACAAGCGCAATGGCGTTTCTTTGACAGGCGCGCGCTATGTTCACTTGCCGTACGGTCCGGTTCCAGACCAGCACAAAATTCTGTACGGAATCCTGGAAAAACGTGGGATAATCTCATCCGAATTTGAACAGTTGGACAACGGGTACGAAAAGCATATCCTTAAGATTGGCAAAACGCAGATCGATGGCAGCCTTTCTTCTAATGAGATTGCCGTTTTGGACGAGGTGAACAAAAAATTCGCTTCGTTTGGCTCCAAGCAAATCGCGGATTATTCTCACAACGAAAGAGGTTATAAAGAAACGCAACAGGGGCAGGTTATTTCTTACGCCTATGCCGCTGACTTGGATTGGTAGCGCTTCGCTGTTCTTGATTGAACTTTGTTATCGTAGTATAATATCATTATGAACATAACAGTAGCGGGCACAGGATACGTAGGACTAAGCAACGCGATCCTTTTGGCGCAAAAGAACAAGGTTACGGCGATTGACTTGGTTCAGTCCAAAGTCGATTTGATAAACGGCAAAAAGTCGCCGATTGTGGACAAGGAAAGTCAAGAATATTTGGCCAACAAGGACTTGGATTTGACGGCCACAACCAGCCAGGACGAGGCCTACGCAAAGCCCGATTTTGTGATAATCGCCACTCCCACAAACTACGACGCGGAAAAAAACTTTTTTGACACTTCTTCCATAGAGGCGGTTTTGGCCTTGGTGGAGCAAAAGTGTCCCGACACTACTGTCGTCATAAAGTCCACGATTCCTGTAGGCTACACAGATTCCATCCTTGCAAAATATAAGATAAAAAACATTTTGTTCAGCCCGGAATTTTTGCGCGAGGGCCACGCGCTTTACGACAACCTTTATCCCAGCCGCATCGTCGTAAGCTTTCCCAAAAAACGGCCCCAGCTTGAGGGCAAGGCCAAGGAGTTTGCCGGCCTTTTGCGCGACGGAGCGATAAAAAAGGACGTTGAGGTCTTGACGCCCAATTGCACGGAGGCCGAGGCGATAAAGCTTTTTGCCAACACATACCTTGCGCTGCGCGTCGCCTACTTTAACGAGCTGGACACTTACGCGGAGTCGCGGGGCTTGGACACCAAACAAATAATTCAGGGAATCAGCCTGGATCCCCGCATCGGAAACTTTTACAACAATCCGTCCTTTGGCTACGGCGGCTACTGCCTTCCCAAGGACACCAAGCAGCTTTTGGCCAACTTTAATTCCGTTCCGCAAAACCTTATCCAAGCCATCGTCGACTCAAACCGCACCCGCAAGGAATTCATCGCCCGCCACATTCTGGCCCAAAAGCCAAAGACTGTGGGCGTCTACCGCCTTACGATGAAGGCCAACAGCGACAACTTTAGGCAAAGCTCCATCCAGGACATTATGAAAATCCTGCGAGGCGAGGGCGTTGACGTTGTGATTTACGAGCCCACTCTTAGCGCCGGCCAGTTTGAGCGCTTTAAGGTGGAGGGCGACCTTGCCGCCTTTAAGAAAAACTGCGACGTGATTTTGGCAAACCGCATGTCCGACGACCTTGCCGACTGCAAGGACAAGGTTTACACGCGGGACTTGTTCGCTAGGGATTAGGGGGAGGAGAAGGATGGAAAAAAGCCGCGCGCCGTCAGCCAAACAACTTCTTTTGCTTCTTGCCATATTGGCGCTTGCCGCGCTGGAGGTTGCCGCGCGTTTTTCTTTTGTTGGCTCGCTTATAATAAAAAACGTCGAGGCTTTTTTTCATAGGACTTTGCGCGATCCCGCCCATTGGATAGACGTCATCCAGCATGTGACGGCTTTGGCGATTTTTGCCCTGTTAAATGTTTATTTTTTAAATTACATTGCTTTTGGAATTAAAATAAAGAGCGCCGTGGCCGGGGAGTTTTCTAAAATTCGTCCCTCGCTTTTTAGCAAGAAAACGGCTGTTTGTTTTAGCGGCGGCTGCGCTCTTTTGTTTGCGGCGTATTTTAATTTATTGACGGCGCATTTTTATTACGCCGACGACGTGTTTAGAAATTACGGCGGAAGCCGCTCTTGGATTGACTTTAGCCGCTATGTGTCGGAGTTTTTGTCAATTCTTGTCCACAACAACATAAGGCTCAACGACATCGCGCCGCTTTCTCAGTTTGTTGCGATTGCCATAGCGGGCATTGCTATTGTTGTCTTGTCCATCTCGCTGGCGGGGCGGGCGGACGCAAAAAACGTTTTGGCTTTGTCCGCGGTTTTTATGGCTCCGTGCTACGCGGAATGCATGGCCTATCGCTTTGACTCTCCGTATATGGCGATTAGCCTTTTGTTCGCCGCGCTTCCATTCTTGTTCTACCGCGACAAAGCGGCCTTTTGCTATCTTTCTGTAATATGTTTGGTTTTGACTTGCGCGTCATACCAGGCGGCCTTGTCGCTTTACATTTTGGCGGCCATTTATCTTTTTGCAAAGGATTTGCTTGAGTCGGGCGACGCAAAAAAAAGTTTGGAGCGGACTTTGGCGGCGGCGCTTTGTTTTGCCGCGGCGCTGCTTTTGTTCAAGCTTTGCTTTATGAACAAAATGGGCGACGGCTCTGACAGCTATTTTTCTTCTCAGGTTTCGCTCGCCGCTTTGCCGGGGAACGCGCTGGCCTATGTTAAGACGGCGTTTAGCTTTCACGGCGGAACGTTTTCCAAAGCGCTTTTTGCTTTGTCAATCCTTTTGTTGGTCGCGGCGTTTGTAAGGCGGGCGAGGGGCAACAAGATTGTTGCTTTTGTATTTATCGCCGCCGTTTTGTTTGCCGCGTGCCTTTTGTCATACGGCCCGTACCTCGTCTTTGCGCGTCCTGTGATGGCTGCAAGGGCCTTTATGGGCTTTAACGCTTTTGGCGCTCTTGTCTTGCTTGCGTGCCTTAATTTGAGCGCGGAGAGGACGGGCGCGCGCAAGCTTGCGTTTGCAGTCGCTGTTTTGTCTGTTTACTCTTTTGCCGTCTTTGCGTTCACTTACGGCAACTTCCTAAAGAACCAAAAGGAGTACGAAAACTTCCGCGTTCAAATGATAATAGCCGACATTGCCCAAAACGTTCAAAAAGGCGAGGAGGTCAGCGTGTCGTTTGAAGGCAAAATGGACTTGTGCCAAAAGAACAGAATAGCGCTAAGAAATTATCCTGTGATTCAAAGAATGTACTACCCGATGCCTTCAAGCGCCGCCTTGTGGAACGAGGAGCTTTTGAACGGCTGGAACTTTAAATGCAAGGCCGCTGACAACAAGCTGACCGACGAGTATGTTTTGGTAAAGCAAACGGCTTATCATAGCGTTTACAAAAATGGCAATGACTTTATTGTGGAGTTAAAGTAGGGGTGGGGGAAAATTATGCCTTACCTTTTAATGCACATCGGCTTTTTAATCTATTCCCTCTACACGGTGCTTGGAAAGCGCGCCGCGCGATACGAGGCCTTTTCTTTCAGCTGGTGTTGCTTTTACGCGGCGATTGTGGGCGTTTTGGGCTTGTACGCGATTTTGTGGCAGCAAGTGCTAAAAAAGGTCAGGCTTCCAATCGCCATGTGCAACAAGGCCGTCACGATTGTTTGGGGAATGCTTTTTAGCGCGCTTTTGTTTGGCGAACAAATCACGCTTAAGAAGGTTCTTGGAGCGGCGATAATCCTGTGCGGAATCCTTTTGCTTAGCGCGGCGGACAAGGACAACGCGGCAAGCGACAGCGCTGAAAAGACTGGCGCGGCGGAAGGGGGCGGCCAATGATTTTGTACGTAGCCTTTTTGCTTTTTTCAAACTTCGTTGGAGCGGTAAGCCAAGTTCTCTTAAAAAAATCCGCGCTGGAGCCGCACAAGAATGTCGTCCGCGAATACTTAAACGCCAAGGTGATAGTCGCCTACGCCTTGTTCTTCGCCGCGGTTTTCATCGACCTTACGGCGCTAAAAATCGTTCCGGCATCCTACGTTCCGATAATAGAAGCGTCCAGCTACGTGTTCGCGATAATCTTAAGCCGTATTTTCTTTAACGACAGGATAAAGGCCAAGCAAGTCGCCGCCATAGCGCTGATCATCGCGGGCATCGCGGTATATGTGTTGTAGGGGCGACTTTCGGAGAGGCCCTTTCCTAAAACCTTTTCTCTGCCTCGCGCAAGTCGTCGGGGTTGTCGATTTCGTACCAAACGTCGCCGGGAATTGGGTAGGCCTTTAGCAAGGTCGGGTCGGTTTGCGCCAAAAACTTTAGGCAGGTTTCGTAGTAGTTGTTCTTTCCAAAAACGTCCATAAAGGTTTGCAAAAAGGGCAGATAGTAGGACTGGGTAAAGTCTCGGCCAAACTTGTAGATGTTGACAGTCTTGTAATAGTTCGCGGCGTCGGCGGGGTTTTGCGCGCTCTTTGGAATGAAGTCCAGGATGTTTTTGTCCGTGTCCAATGTGGCGCAAGTGCCGTCCATCCAGTCTTCGTAGCGGCTTACGACGGCAAGATTCTTTTCTTTTGCTTGGACAAGGTTTTTTATCAAGTCTTTTTTGAACACAAGGTCGCTTTCCAAGAGAACGGTGTCGTCTTGCGTGAAGATTTCGCGGGCCAGCCAGAGGGAGTAGATGTTGTTGGTCTTGTCGTAGACGGGGTTTTCGACAAAGCCGATTTTCATTCCGTTCAAGCGTTCCTGCGAAAAAGTGTCCGCGATGAATTTTTTTAACACCTCAGCCTTGTAACCCAAGCCAATGTAAAGTTTTTTTATTCCAGCCTCGACAAGGGAGTCAATCGCGCGCTCAATCATAGGAACGCCGTTTACCGGCACCATGCATTTGGGGACTTTTTGTGTGTACTGCTTTAGGCGGCTTCCTGTTCCCGCCGCCAAAATCAACGCTTGCATTCCAGTTCTCCTTCTTTGTCATATAGTTGCTTAAAAAGCTGCAAAACAGAGTTTATTGGATCGTAAATGATTATTCCTGATTCGTCAATTTGTTTTTGAAATTTATAGTATATTACAGGAAATTCAGTGCAGCCAAGGATTAGCTTTTTTGTTCCGAATGACTTTGCCAAGTCAATAAAGCGCTCGCAATGTTCATTTGACACTTTATTTTGTTTTACGGCTTCTATCAAGTCTCTCATGCATTCGTATTTGTCTTTTTCTGGTTCAACAATGGTCAGACCGTATTTTGCGAAAATCTTTTGGTAGATATGGGTTTCTACAGTTCCTTCTGTAGCCACCAGAGCGAAACTCTTGTCATTAAACGACTCTTTTGACAAGTCGCAGGCCAATGTGTCGATTATATTGAAAATTTTGCCTTTTGCTTGTGGAACATTATTTAAAACGTCTTCTAGGAAAATATGGGATGTGTTGCAAGCAAAGAAAATATGCGTGCAGCCAGCCTGAACCATGTTTTTTACAGACGCGGACATTTGCTGGACTAATTTTTCTTTGTCTGTCCCATAAAGAGCCGCCACAACGCGGCTGGGCATGACGCAATTGTTGTCAATTAAAACGCGCGGGCGGTCCCACTCTTTCTGGGCTGGAAAAACTTCCAGCAAGCGTCTAAAAATGTCTAATGTGGCGTATGATCCCATTCCGCCTAGTATGCCGATTGTCATGCTTGTTGTTTTCCTTGCGTTCTTTTTTCTTCTATTTCTTTGCGCTTTTGGACCAAATAATCCACAGCTCGTTTTGCGCTTTCGCCTTGGAACATCCATGCCTGCGCCTTTGCGCTTTCACGGCCTTGTTTTAGTTCCGGACTGTTGATTGCGTTTAGGATAACCTGTTTGATGTTGGCAAAATCTTCTTCGCGGAGTTTAACGCCCAATTTTTCTAGCGTTTTGAATCTCCACAACTTATGCGGAATGCAACCCGCGTCGTAAGGCCTTGGGTCAAATTTTGTGTCTGCGTAAATTATCGGTCGGTCGCAAAGAAATGTGTAGTCATATACAACGCCTGAAAAATCTGTAATCAAAATATCCGCTGAATTTAATACGGCTAGATTGTCGTTGTCATAGTTCCATGATAAATTGGGAACGTCATTAAATTTGCTCTGCAAAGATTCAAGCATCTTTGATTCGGAAGTTTTTGACTGGGGGTGAGGTCGGACAATAATTTTAAAGCCTGTGTCTGCCAAGGCGTGGATAATTTTTGAACCGAATCTGCTTAAGATGGCGCTTTCTCCCCATGATGGAGCGAGCAAAACTGTTATGTTGTCAAAATTAGGTCCTTTGTATTTTGGCAATTGGCTTAGATGTTCAAGCGCGTAATCCATGCAAGTAGAACCGACTGTAACCAACTCCTTTTCTTTTATGCCGCGCAATTTTTCTAGGTATCTGATGTCTTCGGCTTGATAATCTCCTGTCAAAAGCACCGCGTCATAGTAGTCAAGTCCAAACATCTTATAGCCTACTTTATCGTCGACGGTGTGCGGGATGTGGACGTAAAAATCAGTTTCTTTTGAGCGTTTCCATTGAAGGACGTCTAAACTTGGTGTTGACGAAAGCGTTATGCATGAGTTTATAAAGTTTAGTTTTGTAAAGCCCTTGTTTCCCGTTCCAATGAATTTTCCTGTAACATATTTGTAATTTGCCGAAAAAATTGGATCGTCTTGGGATTGGGTCAGATAGGTCAGCGGAATTTCGCGTCGTTCAAATTCGTCGCAAATAGGCTTGAATACGTTCCAATATCTTTTTGAATCAGTGTAAATTACATAAGGTATCTTGTTCATGGAAATTTTCTTGCTTCGTCCGCCAGTGATGATAAACTGAAGCTTTATTATTGCCGCTCGAAGCAAGAAAATTATGGTCATGGCCGCTCCGATAAAGACCGAAAAGAGCATGCTGCCTGTGCCTGGATCTATGTAAAGCGTAAGAATTTGCGCGTTCATTGCGGAACCTCCTGTGTCCAATTCGCCGAGTCAAAGATGTTGTCGCGCACGCGGTACCATTCGTCGTCATTTACGCTAAGCGTGTATTTGTTCTTGTTTTGCAAAGGCGTAAAGATGTCGCTGGTGGAAACATAGACGCCGTTTTCTTTGTCGGCCTTTAGCGCGTTTCCGGTAAAGGGGTTTTTTGGCTCTTTTATAATTCCGTTTGCAAGCATTTGCGGAACGTCAGCGTTTGTCATAAAGGTTTGGTCAATTTTTAGCGTTCCGCGCGCGTCAAAGTCTTTGAACATTAAAAGCGGATGGTATTTTCCGGGATTTATGTCCTTGAACTTTTCGTCTTGCTCAAAAAAATCGTCCTGGCCAAATTCCGGCCCGTGGTCGGCGACTATTGCGATTCTTGTGTTGTCGTATATTCCGTTTTTCTTTAAGAAATCAAGCCATTCCCCGACGCGTTTTAAGGAGGCGGCGTTTATCGCGTAGTCGGAGTTTTGGGCGTATTTTGACGTTCCTAGGTTTGTAACGTGCAAGGCTGGAACGTAATCCGGCGCTTGCAAGGGATAGTCGTCGTGCGTAGTGTTGTTCACAAAGCAGATAAAAGCGTTTTGTTCTTTTGATTGCGTGTCTGTAAGTTGCGGAAGTATTTCCAAAACGCTGTAGCCGTCCAAAAAATCCATAAAGTCTTCGTTTGAATCTTCGGTGGACCAATAGTTCCCTTGGTTGTAGAATGCCGGGCGCAAGGCAAGGGGCGAGGTTTTGAAAAATCCGTACCACAAAAGGTTTCTTTTTAATATTTCGGCCTTGTTGGCAAGGCGCTCAAATTCTTTGTGGTTCTTAAACCAATAGTCGTTATACGCTGAATCCGTTTGGATGGCGTCGATTTTTGGGTAGCGCGCGTATATGCTCAAGTCGGGAATCCATGTGTGGCCCGCCCAAGGCATGTCCGTCACAGTGGCAAAAAAGTCTTGGCCTTGTTCAGTAAAGATTCTGGGGAGCGCCAAAAGCGCCTCGTTTGTTTTGTCCAAAAGCTTGTCGCCCGGCCTTTTGTTAATGGCCGCGGGAGCGTATTCGTAGCCGCCAAAGCAGGGCGGGGAGCCCATCAGCGTGTGTCCGTTTAGCGAAAGCGTTTGAGGGTAGTATGAAAAGCCTTCAAATTGCTTGTACAGTTCGGGACATTCTTCAAAAATCGCCTGCAAGTATTTTGACTGCGCCCGGTCAAGGTACAAGAGCAAGACGTTCTTTCCTGTTTTTGAAAAATGGAAAATCGGCTTTACGCGCTGGGCTTGCTTGACTGACTTGTTGGCGTAGTCTGAGTAGCCCTTGTTGACTGTATTGGCGTTGTAGATTCCAAAAGAAAAAAGGGCCAGCGTTGTCGCGGCGCAAGCGAAAGTCGTTATGAATGATTTTTTTATAAACGCGATTGCGGCCACCGCGGCGAATATAAAGAGTAAGAGCGACAGGTTAAGCGCGATTTGCTTTATCGGCGAGTCCACGGAAGAGGCGGTTGTAAAAACAAGGGACGTTGATATGTTTCCGTAGTTCCCTCTGAACAAAAAGAAGTTTGCGAGCGCGCAAAGGAACGAGGCCGCCATAAAATAGGCTAGGAGCGCCTGGATTTTTTTATTGTTGTTGTAAAGGAAAAAAATCAAGACTGGCCAAGTTATAAAAAATCCTATTGACTGCAAGAACGTGTTCTTGATAAAGAAAAGCGGGTTTTCGTAATTCTTTATTCCGCAAAATTCCGTTGGATTGATAGAAATCAGAGCCGAGCTTGCGACAAGGCCGCACAGGACGCAAAGGCCCGCGCACGCCGAGACAAAAAGAAGGCTTGCTTGCTTGCGGTTCTCTGTAAGCGAGCTTAGTTGCGTCTTTGCCAAGTAATTTGCGAATTTTACTATTAGCGGAGCGGCGTAAACAACGCACAGAACGCAAGATACCAGCGCCGCGCGCTTTGCCGAAAGAACCCGTCCCGCGAAAAGCCAAACGATAAAGACTGTCACCAAGGCGCAAGCGATAATGTACAGGGTTTTTACGGGATTCTTTAGCTTGTAAAAGACGTTCTTTACAAGGCTAAAGACGTTGTTCATCGTCCAGTACATTACAAGGCCGGCGGGGCTGTCGTAAAGTATCGCGACAAATACAAGCGCCAAGCCGTATGTCTGGATTTTGTCGCGGATCGAAAGGCCTCTGGTGTACAAGGTTCCGCTAATCATATTGATGAGCGTCATCGCGATTGGAAGAACGTTCACGTCAAAGCTTCCGATCTTAAAAAGAGCGTCGGGGGCGCCCATGTCGCGGATGAATAAAAAGCATTGGCCTTGCAAGGCGCTCATGTGCGAAAGGCACGCGTAGGCCGCGGTAAAAAATGGAATCTGGATTAACAAGCCAAAGGCCGAGCGCAATGACATTATAGGGTGGTAATGGTTTTGCCGATAGTATGTCGAAAGTATCATGTAGCGCTCGTTTCCGTGAAAGACGTCGCGGATTTTATCTACTTCGCCCTTCATCCGCTTTTGAATGTCGCGTTCCACTTGCTGCCAATGCTCGGCTACAATGTAAAGGGGCAGGGTCAAAAGGCTTACGGCGCAACTTACGCCGATCACCGATATTCCTGTGTTGCCGAAAATTTTGTAGCAAAAGCTGTAGACAAATTCGATTATTTGCGTAAGCGGGTAGATGACCAAAGTGTAGAACATTTTTGCTATTCTCCTTGCGGCGCGATTCTTTCCAGCGCGTCACGCTCCATTTTTCTTCCTGGCGAAAGGTGGAATTCGTTAAAGCCTGGCTTGGTAAACTCGTCCGTTAGTTCCTCGGAGATGACTGTTCCCGGGTGGAACAAAAGCTCCAATGTGGCGCCGCGCCTTTTGCATTTTTTTTCAAAGTTTGGAAGCGCTTTTTGAGTCCGTTCCGCTCCCATAAAGCCGCTGAAGAAGACGCCGCACAAAAGGTTTTGTCCTAATCCGTTCTTTTTTTGCCAGCGCTCAACGCGGCGCGCGAAATGGTTTAGTATCAAGCACTTTACGATGTTTGCGGGCGAAAAATATTTCCAAAGCGCCGGAACAAAAAGATAGCAAGAAATCGGGTCGCAGGAATTGCGGACATATTCAGGCTTTATTTTTAGTTCTTCCAAGGCGTCGGCCATAGCGTCAAAGAAAACTGGAATCATGTGCGGGTGCTGGTGGCTGTCCAGCCTAAGGGCCGCCGCGTCGCAAAGGCCGGAATCGATCGCGCGCTTTATTTGGGCCTTGATTTCTGTCTTTAATTGCTCTCGGATTCTTTTTCGCTTGAACGGATTAATTGAGGCCAGCAAAAGCTTCCCCCAAGATGTGTTAAAGTAGCCGCGGTTGTCAACCAAGTCGGGAAGGGCGTTTTTGTCTGCCAAAGAGGCGCCTTCCATTACGTTTAAGTGGACGGCAACTTTTACGGTCTTTGGAAAGTCTTTTTTTGCTTTGAGAAATTTTTGGGCGGCGGCGTCAAAGATTTTTAGGTTTGGAATTGCGCTTACGCTGTCCAGCGCTCCGCTTTTGCAAAGCACGATGATGTCGTTGTCCGAATTTTCTGTAAGCGCGTAGTCGTCCGCGTGAAAGTCAATTCTTTCCATCAAGTTTTTTTCCTACGATGTATTGCGGGCGGCCCTTTACTTCGTCGTAAATCTGGGCGATGTATACGCCGATTATTCCAAGACTTAACATAATGCCGCCGATTCCCACCGCGACCAAGAAAATCAAGGTTGGGAATCCGCTTGCGGCCTTTCCTTGTATATACGAAATTAGCGCGTCGATTCCAAATATCGCCGCGACAAGAATAAAGGCGATTCCCGCTCCCGTTACGATTTGCAGGGGAGCGTAACTAAAGCAAATTACGTTGTTAATCGCGTATTTTATCAACGACTTGGTTGACCACTTGGACTGGCCGCTCGCTCGTTCGGCGACCTCGTAGTAAACGGTTGTCTTTTTAAAGCCCACCCAAAACGAAAGCGCTCTAAAGAATGTGTTGCGCTCTTTTAGCGCCGAAAGTTCGTTCAAGACTTTTCTGTCTAAAAGCTTGTAGTCGCTTGAGTCGCGCATGTCCATGCCGACGGCCTTGCTTATCATTCCGTAAAAGATTTTTGTAAAGGCTTTGTGCAAAAGGCCTTCCTTGCCGCGGTCGCTTTTTACGCCTTCAACGACTTCGTAGCCTTCGTCGCTCCACAAGCGGGCCATTTCTATTATTGTCTCCGGCGGATGCTGCAAGTCCGCGTCCAAAACCACCGCGCAGTCCCCGCTTGCCGCCCTAATGCCGCTAAACAAGGCAGCCTCTTTTCCAAAGTTGCGCGAAAAAGAAACGCACTTCACGCGCTTGTCATTTTTTCGAAGTTCTTGGATTTTTTCAAACGTGCCGTCCTTGGAACCGTCGTCAACGAACATAAGCTCAAAGTCCGCGCCCTTTATTTGCTGGAAGACCCTGCAAATTTCTTTGTGGAATGGCTCTACGTTGGATTCCTCGTTGTAGCAGGGAACGATAAGGCTGATTGTATTTACGGGTGTTTTTTTGTTTTTTGCTTGGGGCATGCATTTTCTCCTTTTTTAGTCTGTTACAAAATCTCCATTGCCTTTTACTTTGACGCTTTCATTTTTGAACGTTACGAGATATCGGTTTCCTTGTCCTTGAATTTTGTGGTATCTTGTTTCACATAAGACTGGAAGGCTTAAGTCCGCTGGGGCTTGGTCTTCGTCGGAAATTCTATCTACAATTCCAATTGCCGCCAAAATCCATTGTGTGTAACTGTGACCCATGCAATAAGTGTCAACGCAAGACCCAGCCAAAGGATAGACTTTAATGAGGTTTTTTACCGCCGGAGCGTGGCCTATTCCGTTGCAAAAAATAATTTCGGCCGCTTGCGAGTTGTCGTAGTCCTTCATCACCGTTGCAAGGTCGTATGCCAGAAGCCGCGCCCTAAATTCGGCGTATTTTGTTTGCTCAAATTGGGCGTTTCCATATGCAAAGGCAAAGGCAAAAAAGCAATAGCTTACAGAAAAGACAATGACTTTTCCGATTGTCCTAACGGCTTTGTTCGCTTTTTCAGAGTTGACAAAAAGCAAAAGCATGCTGGCCGCGACAAAAGAGGCTATGCCGTATGTTCCTCTTGGCCGCCACAATGGGTCCGCCATAGCGATGTAAACTCCATAGGACATAGGGAACGCAAGCACGTAAAACAAAAGGCTTGCTAGAGCGCTTGTGATTTTGCTTCTTTTTGAAACGGCGACAGTCACTCCAACGTTTATTAGCGTTGCAAGAATGAACAAGGCTTTTACAAGCGTTCCATTGAAGCCTGTCCAAATTAAGCTTATGTATTTAACCGCGTTCTTTGCGATGTAAGAAAGCGCTATTCGTTCGTCAATGCTTCCTGGCTTAAACTCCCGTTCCATAAAAGTCAATTTAAAGAAAACTAGCGTCGCCGCGTAGCAACAAATTGAAATAAGAACGAAGTTTCCAATTTCTTTCCAGCTTTTGTTGTCCAAAATCATTTTTAAGACGATGAACATTGTGAAAACAATATAGATTCCGCTGGATGCTTGGTAAGATGTGCACATCGCCAAAACGCCAAGAACTGACGCTATGGCGTAGGTGGCTTTGTTTTCTCTAAAGACAAATGGAATTACGCAGGCGCAAACAGAAATCGCCATGTAAGGGCTGTCAAATCGATAGGAGATGTTGGTCAAAAAAAACGGAAACAAGCCGATTGGAAGCGACGCTATGCAGGCAAACCAGCCCATCTTTTTTTCTGTCGCGGCTTGGACAGCGACAAAAGACGCCAGCGAAACAAATAAAATGGCGACGAATTGGGTGAGCGGCGCTATGTCCATCAAGCGAGTTGACGTGTGCAAGAGAATTGAGCCAAATTCATCTATGTAGCGGTACCAGTTCACCCAATCTCGGCATCCTTCAAGCTGCCTTGGAAGGTCGTCAATCGCGATGTAGCAAAAGTTTCCGCGAATGATTGTAAAGTAGCCAAAAAAATATGCGGCCAAAAAGAAAAAGAAGTATTTTTTGTTTTGAGCGATAAAGGCGCATTCTTGCTTTACGGCCATGCAAAAGTCGTCAAAAATATTCCGGCCTTTTTTTGTCCATAAAACAAGGTTAAGGATCGCAAGAAAAAGAATCCCGCAAGTCGCAAACGCGCGCATTTGCTGCTTCCAAAAGACGTCGCGAATGTCATCATCCTTAAGACGCTCCACAAGAGCGATAAGCGCGGCTTGTAATGGCGGAAGAAAAAGCGTTGCCAAACAAAGCGCGGCAAGCGCTGAAAGTGTTAATACAACGGTTTTTGCTGTTTTATTCATTCTTAACTCCTGGCTTGGTTATGATCTTGCCACAACCCCAATCATAAACTCCGCCGCTCTCTTTCCGGCCTCGCCGATATGCTGCCAAGACTCGGCCTTGGCTTGGTCGCGGGCGGCCTTTAGGGCTGGGCTGTCGGATGCGTTTTGAATCACTTCCTTTATGCGGCCAAAGTCGGCCTCGTTGATTGCGATTCCCATTTTATGCAGGGTGGCCACTTCCCACAACTCATGCTTGATGTACCAAGCGTCGTAGGGCTTTAGGTCCATTTGCGCGTTGGCGTAAATGACCGGCTTGTCAAACAAGAAGGTGTAGTCAAATATGATGCCCGAAAAATCGCTTATCATTATGTCGGCCCTGTTAAGGCAGTAAATGTTGTCGCGGTCGTAGTTCCATTCAACGTTGGCGGCGTCCTTGTAGCGCTCGCTTAGGCGGTCAAGCATTTCTTTTTCTGAGATCTTTGACTGCGGGTGGGGGCGGATAATCACCTTAAAGCCCGAGGCGACAAGCGGATCCAAAAGGCGCTCGCCGTAAAGAGTAAGAAGGCCGCTCTTTCCCCAAGTGGGAGATACAAGGACAGTGAACTTATGTCCTTCCTCGGGCGGAAGTTCCTTTACGCGTTCCTGCATCAAGTCCAAATAAGTGCAGCCGACGGTGACCAAATCCTTTTGCTTTATTCCGCGCAAATTTTCCAAAAAGCGGATGTCCTCCGCCTGGTAGTCGCCCGTCATAAGGACCGAGTCAAAAAAGTCCAGGCCAAACAAGCGGTACATCGAAGAGTCGGTGGGCGAGTGGAAAATGTGCGAGTAATGCTTTACGTTCTTGCTGCGCTTTAACTGGTAAACGTCTAGGCCTGGAGTGGACATGACCACGATTCCGGCCGAAAGAAGGTTCAGCTTTGCGTAGGCCGTGTTACCCTCTCCGATGTATTCGGCCGCGACATGCTTGTAGCTTTGTCCAAAGACTCCGTCGTCCTTGGAGGAAGTGTAGTAGGTGATGTCAATTTGGCGCGCCTCAAATTCGTCCAAAATCGGCTTAAAGACGGTCCAATAGCGCTTGTCCTCGCAGTAAACCACGTATTTTTTGTAGCTCTTGTCTTCCTTAAAAGTCTTTTTGTCGGCGCTAAAAAAAAGCTTTACCTTAAGCCACAAGGCCTTGAACAAAAAGAACAAAGTGGCGAAGGCTCCGATTAAGATTGAGAAAAGCATGCTGCCCGTGCCGGGGTCGATGTACAAAAGCGCTTGGTTTGCGAACATTATTTCTTTCCTTTAGGGTTTTTGCCTTTCGCGCCCTTTTCCTTTAGAAAGGCGGCGATAAGCTTGTAGGCCTTGTCCATCCAAGTTTTGGGAGCCACGGTAACGCGCATGGCCAGTTGGCCCTTTTCGGTCCAAAGACGGGTAAGGATTCCGTTGTCTGCCAAGTAGTCCTTAAGCGCCTGCGTGTCGATTTTGTTGTCAAAGTGGATAAAAACAAAGTTCGCCGCGCTGTCAAAGGCCTTTACGCCCTTTAGCTTGTTCATGTTGGCGATAAAAGCGCCGCGGGCCGCGTCCAGTTTTTTTGCGAGAGCGTTGTAGTATTTTTTGTCGCGCAGGGCCGCCACGGCAGCCTTTCGTCCAAGGTTTGAGACGCGGAAGGGGTTTAAGTCCAGCTTAAAGACTTGCTTTGCCATCGGGGCGCAAAGGCCGTATCCTACGCGCGCTCCGGCCAAGCCGTAAAGCTTTGAGAAGGTTCGGCAGAAAACCACGTTGTTGTATGTTTCCAAAAGGCGGCGGACGTCGTGCTTTACGCCTCCCATTCCGTAATAGGCTTCGTCAACGATAACAAGCGAGCCCGGGTTTTGCTTGATCACTTTTTCCAAGTCCGTCTGGCTCATGACCGCTCCGGTCGGGTTGTGCGGAGTTGTGACAACGATGATGCGCGGCTTTAGTTTTTTCGCCTGCGCCAAAAGGCCCTTTGTGTCAAAGACGTAAGATGTCTTTCCGGGAACCACGTCGTAGTAGGCCGCCTTGGCGAAATGCAGTTCGATGACGGACTTGTAGTAGTTCCACGCGGGGGTGGAAATAAGAACGACGTCGTCCTTGTTCAACACCAGGGTCATTATTGTCTTTATGACGTCGGAAGAGCCTGAGTGGACAAAGATTTTTTCCGTCGGAATGTCAAGCTCCTTGCTTATTTCAACCGCAAGCTCGTCTTCGCGCGTAAGGTCGTAAAAGCAAAGGTCTTCCATCGTGGCGTTGTGGAAGACTTCAAGAGCCTTGGGGCTTGCTCCAAAAAGGTTTTCGTTTACGTGCATGCGGCCTGTCATTTGCTCCGTTCCCACGACAGAGTATTGCTTTACGTCGGTGTAATTAGAAAGGTACTGGATGCGCTGGGTGTTGTTTACGAATTCCTCTTCCTGAAAGAACTGGTTCACGAATTCCTTGAACGATGGGTTGAACTCGATGATTTCTTCGGTCGTGTCAAATTCCTTGCATTCCTTGTCGTCGGTCTTTCGGATTTTCATGTTAAGGACGTCGATGTGCTTGGCGTAAAAGTGGTCCCAAAGCATGTACTTCATTTCAGGGTCGTAGTATTCCTTTACCATCAGCTCCTTGAACTTGTCTGAAAAATCCTTGCGCCAAAATGACTCGCCGATGATGTACCAGCTTTTTTCGCCGCCGCGCTTGACTTCGCGCATGTAGCCGTTTTTGTCAAAAGCCTTCACGCAGTCTTCGTTGATGAACTCGTCCGAAAATTTAGCGGCGTAGTAGGAATCGTAGACATAGTCGCGGTAAACGTTGTGCGCGAACCAGTTGTCGCTGCAGCAAACATAGGAGTTTTTAAGATAGTCCTTGGCGGCGTAAAGGGAAGATATGTTGTTCTTTTCTTCCCACTCGGTGTTGTCGATAATGATTAGGTCCTTGTACTTCTTTTTTAGCTCGTAGTATTTTTCCTTAAGGTAGCCGACTACAAGGATTATTTGGCTTACGCCCGCGTCATGCAATTGCTTTATTTGGCGCTCGACCATTGTGTCGCCCTTGATTTCAAAAAGTCCCTTTGGAAGATAGTTTGAAAGGGGCATGCAGCGGCGGCTTCGTCCCGCGGCCATGATGATCGCGTTGTCCACCTTGTAGGGGGCAAGGGCTTCCATGCCTTTGGGCGTGACCTTGTCGTTTAAAATCCAGCCGGCCGCTTCGCAAGACTTAACGGCTTCCAAGTCGTCGCATTTTTCGTTCTTTCTTTTTGCCATCAAGCAATCAAATTCTTTTTCTGTCATTCGCCATTATCTCCTGTTATTTTGTTCCTTCCGGCGGCTCGATTTGAGTCCAAGAAGACGCTTTGAATATATTGTCTTTTACAAGCCACCACTCGTTGTCCTTTATGTCAAACTTATAAAGGTCCTTGTGGTATGGCGGCTGGTGCTTGTCGCAAGTCGTTATGATAACTCCGTCCTTTTTGAGCGGGCGAGTGTCAAGCGGGATTTCCTTGTTGGTAAAGGGGTTTACTGGTTTTTCTATCAATCCCCGTAATAAGAGCGAGGCCGCGTCAGCGTTGGTCATAAAGTCCATGTTTGTCGAAATAGGCCCGGCAGCGTTAAAGTCCTTGAACAATAAAAGGGGGTGGTAGTGTCCGCGCCCATAATATCTTGTGGCGTGTATGCGGGCGTCCAAGTCGTCGTTGGGTTCCATGCGATCTTCTTTTCCGTCGCCGCCGTGGTCGGACGCGACAATTATGCGAGTGTTGTTGTAAACTCCGTGCTCTTTCAGCCAGTCAAACCATTCGCCGACGCGCTTCATCGCGGCCATTTGCGTGTGGTAGCTTGTGTCGTCCTTGAATTTTGAAGTTCCGTTGTTTTTGGGATCTTTTACTGGAACATAGTCCGGCGTTTCAAAGATAAAGTCGTCGTGCGTCAATTCGTTCAAGATGCTTATGTAGGAGCCCCTTTGACTGTCAGATATTTCAGTTAGTTCAGGCAAAAAATCCAAGGCAGCATAATTGTCTAAAACGCGCTTGGCGAATTTTATGTCGTCCTTTGTGTTAAAGTAGGTTCCGTTTAGGTATATCGCCTCGCGCAAGGCGATGGGGCTGGAGCGGAAAAGGCTAAAGAACAAAAGGTTTCGCTTTAAGATTTCTTCTGTGGAGTCAAGTTCCGCCGCGCCGGGGTTTGCCCTGTACCAATCCTGCGTGTAAGTGCCGATTGTTTGGTTGCCGTCTATGTCGTAGCCTTTAAGAAAAGAAAGGTCGCAGTAGTTGCTTGAGTTAATCCATGTTGGGTCGTTTACGCTTGCTTTGTATCCCAACTGCTCGTTAAAGACGCGGGCAAGGACAAGCTGCGACTCGTTGACTTTTTGCTCGCGGGTAACGCCGGTTCTTCTTTGCATCTCGGCCGGGGTGTATTCATAGCCTCCAAAGAGCGGAGGCGCCCCCAGCAAGGTGTGGCCGTTAAAGGAGGCCGCGTTGTCGTAAAAGACAAAGCCGGAATATTGTTCTGCAAGGGCGGGGTCTTCCTTTAAAATTTCTGGAATCCGTTCAGCCGTGGCGCGGTCAAGCATTATTAAGATCGCGTTGGGCTGGTTCTTTGAAAGATGGTAGATCGGCTTTAGAGAGACCGAGCCTTGCTGTTTTTGCGAGGCGGCGTAAGAAGCCTTGTAGTTTTTTTGAATCGCCGCGCAGTTTGAGACCGCGCTTCCCGCCAAGGCCAAAGAAAGCACGATAAAGGCTGACGGTATGACGCTTATCTTTTTTATCCTGAACGAAAGGACAACCAAGGCCGCGGCGGCGGCGATTGCCAAAATGTTTAGGCCAGACACAAGCGAAAGGCCCCTGAAACTTGCCGTGTTCAAAAACACAAGCGACGGCGATATGTCTCCGTAGCTAAGCATAAAGGGGTAGGCGTTTAAAAGCGCGGCGCAAGAAAAAGCCGCCGCCGCCGCCGCCATTATGGCCTGTATTTTGTTTCTGAACAAAAAATAGATTGCGGGAAGCCAAAAGAAAAATATTCCCGCGGCTTGCAAGGCCGTGTTGCGTATGTACCAAAATGGGCTTGAGTGGCCGCCCAAGTCCATGAATTCCGCCGCGGAAGACGAAATCAAAGACGTTGGAATCGCCAGAGCGAACAAAAGCCACATCAAAGCGCAAGACAAAAAGAAGACTGTGTGCCTGGCCTTTTTTTCCTGAACCAAGGGCTTTAGGCTGCCTTCCAAAAGCCTTTTTGCCAAGCGGACAAAAAGCGGCGCCGCAAAAACCAAAAGCAAGAAAAATAGCGCGGCAAGTTTGTAAACTTTTTTTGTCGTGTAAAAAAAGCCGATGTAGACAAAGGCCGCCGCGCACGTCGCGCAAGCGCAAATCCAAAAGACCTTCAGCGGGTTTTTCAGCTTGTAAAAGATGTTCTTAACCAAGCTAAAGACATTGTTCATCGTCCAGTATACGACAAGGCCCGAAGGCGAGTTGTACAAAATGGCGAGGAAGACTAAGGCCATTCCGTGGACTTGGATTTTTTCGCGCAAGGCAAGGCCCTTTGTGTAGATGATTCCCGCAATCATGTTGATGAGCGTCATCGCGATGGGGAGAACGTTCACCGGAAAGCTTCCGATATGGAAAGTCGCGTCGGGAACTCCCATGTCCTTTATGAACAAAAAGGAGACGCCTTTTAGCGTTTCCAGGTTTGACAAAAACTGGTAGGCCGCCATAAAGAAGGGCACCTGGATCAATAGTCCAAAGGAGGAGCGCAAGGCCATTATCGGGCTGTAATGGTTCTCTTTGTAGTAGGCCTGGGTCATCATGTAGCGCTCGTCGCCCTTAAAGGCGTCCTTTATGTGGTCAAGGTCGCCCTTCATTTTCTTTTGGATGTCCCGTTCCACCTGCTGCCAATGCTCGGCCACGGCGTACAAGGGCAGGCACAAAAGGGTTATTCCCACGCTCACCCCGATGACAGAAAATCCTTGGTTGGACGTAATTTTAAGGAAAAGCCTGTATATTACTTCTATAGTAAGGTAAAGGGGGTAGATGATGAGTGTGTATAAAAGCGCTGCCATGTATTCTCCAAAAACGCTGACATTATACTACAACGCGCGCTTTTATTCAATATTAGGCGTGATTTGCTCCCACGACGCGGCCTTAAAGACGTTGTCCTTCACGCGCCACCATTCGTCGCCGCGGATGTCAAACTGATAGGGGTTCTTGTGGTAGGTGGGGCGGTGGCGGTCGCTGGTTGTGATTATGACGCCCTTTTCCTTTATGGGCCGCGTGTCCAAGGAGATTTCCTTGGCTGTAAAGGGGTTCACCGGCTTTTCGATGAGGCCTTTCAACAGGAGCGAGGGGCCGTCCGCGTTTGTCATAAAGTCCGGCTTTTGCGCCAATGGGCCGTCCGCGTTGAAGTCCTTGAACAAAAAGAGCGGGTGGTAGTGGCCGCGGCCGTGGTAGCGGACATGGCTTGAAGGCGCGACGCGCTGGTCCAGGCCGGGGTCCGCTTCCATGCAGTCTTCCGTTCCGGCTCCGCCGTGGTCGGCTGTGATCACTATGCGGGTGTTGTCGTAAACGCCTTGCTCTTTTAGCCAGTCAAGCCATTTTCCAAGCAGCTTGAGCGCGGCCATCTGCGTGTGGTAGGAAGTGTTTTGGCTGAACCTTGAAGTTCCGCGGTTTTTGGGTGAGGCGACAGGCTTGTAGTCCGGCGCCTCAAAGAAAAAGTCCGAGTGCGTAAGCTCGTTCATAAGGCTTATGTAGCTGCCGTTTGAAGTTTCCTCCACCTTGCACAGCTGGGGCAAAAAGTCCAAGACCGAATAGTTGTCGATGATTGTCTTTGCGTCCCTTGCGTTTTCCTTGGTGTCAAAGTAAGTTCCGTTGTTGTAGACGGCCTCGCGCAGAATTATCGGGGAAGCTCGGAAGAGGCTAAAGAAAAGCAAGTTTCGCTTTAGGATTTCTTCGGTGGAATCCAAGTCGGCGGCCTCCGGGTGGGCCTTGTACCAATCTTGCGTATAGGCGCCGACGGTTTCGTTTCCTTCTATGTCGTAGCCTTTTAGGAACGAAAGGTCGCAGTAAGTGTTTGAGTTTATCCAAACCGGATCGTTGACGCTGGCCCAGTAGCCCAGCTGTTCGTTGAATACCCGCGCAAGCATAAGCTGGCTTTGGTTGATTTGCTCTTTTGTGGAAACGCCTTCCTTTCCCCGCGCCTGCATTTTGTCGGCGGCGTATTCGTAGCCTCCAAAAAGCGGCGGCGCTCCAAAGAAGGTGTGGCCGTTAAAGGCCAGCGCGTTTCCGTAATAAGTAAAGCCTGAAAACTGCCGGGAAAGTTCCGGCGCCTCCGCGACGTTTTCCAAAAAGAATTGCGCCTGCGCCCTGTCAAGCATTATCAATATCGCGTTTGGATGGTTCTTTGAAAGGCGGAAAATCGGAGAAAGGCCGCTTTCCTTTTTTTGGCTTTCTTCCGCCATCGCGTAGGAACTGTATTCCTTTTGAATCGCCTGCACGTTAAAGGCCGTTACCGTCGCGCAAGTTATGATTAAAATGGCCAGGATTGACGACAAGGCCTTTTTGACCTTTAGCGATAGGAGCGCGAGCGGCGCGACAGCCAAAAGGGCTAGCAAGTTAAGAGCCGAGACTGGCGAGATTGACCTAAAATCGGCCGCCGCCAAAAAGCCAAGCGACGGAGATATGTCTCCGTAACTAAGCATGAATGGAAAGGCGTTCAAGAGCGCCGCGAACGAAAGGTAAGCCGCGCAAATCGCCGCCAGCGCCTGGACTTTTTTCCCGAACAAAAGGTAGACGCACGGAAACCAAAACAAAAAAATCGCGGCGGCTTGGAGCGCGGTGTTGCCAACATGCCAAATGGGATTGGGATGGCTTCCGATTCCGGCGAATTCCGACGGAGAGTTTCCGATAAGCGCGCTTGGAATCAACAGGCCAAACAAAAGCGCGAGCAAGGCGCAAGACAAAAAGAAAATCGCGTTCCGCTCTTTTTTTTCTTGGACAAGCGGCAAAAGGATTCCGTCCAGCGCTTTTTTGGCCGCCTTTACAAAGAGCGGGGCCGCGAACACAAGCGCGAGCAAGGCCAAGAAGGCCGCCTTGTAAGCCGCCTTCGCCTCAAATAAAAGCGCGATGTAAACCGCCGCCAAAGCGCAGGCCGCGCAAGAAGAAATCCAAAAAACCTTTAGCGGGTTTTTCAGCTTGTAAAAAATGTTCTTCACCAGGCTAAAGACGTTGTTCATCGTCCAGTACAAGACAAGGCCCGAAGGCGAGTTGTACAAAATCGCCAAAAAGACCAGCGCCATTCCGTGAATCTGGATTTTTTCGCGCAAGGCAAGGCCCTTTGTGTAGACGATTCCGGCGGCCATGTTTATAAGCGTCATAGCGATCGGAAGAACGTTGACCGCAAAGCTTCCGATGTGAAAAGTCGCGTCGGGAGCTCCCATGTCGCGTATGAACAAAAAGGAAACGCCCTTTAGCGCCTCAAGGCCGGACAAAAACTGGTAGGCCGCCATAAAAAATGGTATCTGTATCAAAAGCCCGAACGACGAGCGCAAGGCCATTATCGGCTGGTAGCGATGCTGCTTGTAAAAAGTTTGCGTCATCATGTAGCGTTCGTCGCCTGAAAATGTTTTTTTGATTCGGTCAAGGCCGGCCTTCATTTTGGCTTGCGTGTCGCGCTCCACCTGCTGCCAATGCTCGGCCACCGCGTACAAGGGCAGGCACAAGAGCGTGATTCCGACGCTTACTCCGATGACCGAAAGCCCCTCGCTTCCCGCGACTTTGTGAAAAATTTTGTATATTATTTCTATTAAAAGGTAAAGCGGATAAATGATTATTGTGTGCAAAAACGACGCCATTTTTTCTCCAAAGGTTGCCCAACATTATATAGCAAAATCGCGCTTTTTTCAAGGCTGAGCGCCGCAAGGAGCGCGCTAGAAAAAAAGACGGACGCGCGCTATACTGATTGGCATGAAACGTGTTGTAACATTTGGCGAGATTATGCTGCGCTTGGCCCCTCAGGACGGAACGCGGCTTTTGCAGTTTCCTTGTTTGCAGGCCACTTTTGGCGGAGCGGAGGCCAATGTCGCCGTTTCTTTGGCCAACTTTGGAATGAACGCGGCTTTTGTTTCCAAGGTTCCAGAAAATCCGATCGGAGAAGCCGCGCTTTCCCAGCTAAAAGGCTTTGGCGTGGACACGTCTTTTGTTATGAAGGAAGGGGAGCGCCTTGGCGTTTACTATATGGAAAAGGGCGCTGGCCCGCGTCCAAGCCTTTGCGTTTACGACAGAAAAAATTCCGCGGTTTCACAAGCCGCGTCCGGCGACTTTGACTGGCCCGCGATTTTAAGGGGAGCGGCCGCCTTTCACTTTACGGGAATCACGCCCGCGCTTTCAAAAAATTGCGCCGCGCTTTGCCTAGAGGCGGTTAAGGCCGCAAAAAAGGCCGGCGTTCTCGTTTCCTGCGACCTAAACTTCCGCAAAAAGCTTTGGACAAGGGCCCAAGCCAAAAAGACGATGACAGAGCTTTGCAAGCATGTCGACCTTTTGATTTTAAACGAGGAGGACGCCGACAGCGTTTTTGGAATCAAGGCAAAGGCCTCAAGCGTTCAAGACGGAAAATTGTCCGCTGAAGGCTACAAAGAAGTCGCCGCCGAGCTTTTCAAAAAGTTTCCGGTCAAGGCCGTCGCCATCAGCCAGCGCGAGTCATATTCGGCCAGCGACAACGGTTGGTCGGGCCTTTACTTTGAGAGCGCCCAAAAAGCCGCGGCGGACAAAAAAGGCTTGGCTGCCCCAAAAAGCGCCGGCGGCATAGACGCAATCAAAATGTTCGCGTCCAAAAAATACGATCTTCGCATCGTTGACCGCGTTGGAGGCGGCGACGCCTTTGCCGCGGGAATCATTTACGGCGTCCTTAACAAAATGCCGGCTCAAAAAACGGTGGACTTTGCCGCCGCCGCCGGCGCCTTGCAGCAAACGATAGAGGGCGACTTTAGCCGCGTCACAGTCGTGGAAGTCGAGCGCTTGGCTGGCGGCGACTCCAGCGGCCGCGTGTTGCGGTAACCTATAGTTTTTGCATGACAAAAAAAAGCCGCCCCAACAGGGGCGGCTTTTTAGTCAGTGACTAATCTTAGTTTTTCGCGCGCAATTCTTTTGCGGCGGCTACAAGATTCTTCAGGCTTGGAATTGTTTCCGCCTCGCCGCGGGTCTTAAGGCCGCAGTCGGGGTTGACCCAAAGCTTTTCCTTGGGAACCTTGGCGAGCATTTTTTCAAGCGCGGCCAAAATCTCTTCCTTGCTTGGAACGCGCGCCGAGTGGATGTCGTAAACGCCGGGGCCGACTTCGGTGCGGAAGTTCGCGGCCTTTAGCGCGTCCAAAATCTTAAGGTCGGCGCGGCTTGCCTCAAAGGTGATTACGTCGGCGTCCATGTCGTCGATGTCCTTGATGATGTCGTTGAACTCAGAGTAGCACATGTGAGTGTGGATTTGCGTGTCGGCCTTGACGCCTGAGTGAACCAAGCGGAAGTCCGGGATCGCCCAATCCAAGTACTCTGAATGCCAGTCGCTCTTTCTAAGCGGAAGCTTTTCGCGCAGCGCTGCCTCGTCAATTTGGATTATTTTGATTCCGTTCTTTTCCAAGTCCAAAACTTCCTCGCGGATCGCGAGCGCGATTTGGATTGTCTGCTCTTTTATCGGAATGTCTTCGCGCGGGAAAGACCAGTTCAAAATCGTTACCGGGCCTGTGAGCATTCCCTTCATCCATTTCTTTGTCTGGCTTTGCGCGAACTTTGACCATTCAACTGTGATAGCTTCCTTTCGGCTAACGTCGCCCCAAATTACCGGCGGCTTTACGCAGCGGCTTCCGTAAGACTGGACCCAAGCGTTCTCCGTAAAGAGGTAGCCCTCCAAGTGGTCGCCAAAGTATTCGACCATGTCGTTTCGCTCAAACTCGCCGTGGACCAAAACGTCAAGGCCAATCTCTTCCTGCTTTTTGACCCATTCGGTGATTTTGTCCTGGTTGAATTTGACGTACTGCTCTTTTGTGATGACGCCCTTTCTAAAGTCGGCGCGGTTCTTTCGCACTTCCTTTGTCTGCGGGAAGCTTCCGATTGTCGTCGTGGGGAAGAGGGGAAGCTGGAATTTTTCATGCTGAATCTTTTCGCGCTCGGCAAAGTCGGGCTTACGGACAAAGTCCTCGGGCTTCAGCGCCTTTACGGCGGCCTGGACTTTTTCGTTGGCCTTCACGCGCTCTTCCTTGAAAAGCTCGTCGTTCTTTTCTCCGGCGGCAATCTCGGCGATTTCGCGGATTTTTTGCTCGGCAAAAGAAAAGTGCTTTAGGACGTCGGCTGAAAGCTTTGTCTCGTTGGCCGTCGTGTATGGAACGTGCAAGAGAGAGCAAGAAGTTCCGGCGAAAATTCTATCCTTGTCAACGGCGCCTTCAAGGTCTTTTAGCAAGGCCTCGACCTTTGAAAAGTCGCTTCTCCAAATGTTCTTTCCTTTTACGATGCCCGCGAACAAAACCTTGTCCTTGGGAAAGCCCTTCTTGACAAGGTTAAGCGTTTCCTTTCCTTCCACAAAGTCAAGTCCGATTCCGTCAAAGGGAAGCGCGGTGACTGTGTCGTAGCTGTCGCGAATGTCTCCAAAGTATGTCTGCAAGTTGACCTTGACCTTTTTTGCGGCCAAGATTTCCTTGTAAAGCGCCTCAAAGAATTTCGCGCTCTCGCTGTCCGTGTCAAACACAAGCGCCGGCTCGGCGATTGAAATCCATTCGGCTCCGGCGGCGTGGACTTGCGCGAGCAAATCCTTGTAGGCGGCGGCCACGGCGGCCTTGTAGTCCTCGCGATTTTTTCCGTCGGCGTATGTCGCGAACTTTAGGAAAGTGTAGGGGCCGATGACGGCGGGAACTGTTTGGATGCCAAGATTCTTGGCCTCGGCGAACTCGTCCAAAACTTTTTCGGCGTTCAATGAGATTTTGGCGCCCGCGTCAAGCTCCGGCACGATGTAATGGTAGTTTGTGTTGAACCATTTTTTCATCGGAAGAGCCTTTACGTCGCCCTTTGTTCCCTGGTAGCCGTGGGCCATGGCGAAGTATGTGTCCAGCTCGTTAAGGCCAAGAGCCTTGTAGCGCTCGGGCACGGCGCCCAGCATTACGGCTGTGTCCAGCATGTTGTCGTAGTAAGAGAAGTCGTTTGAAGGAATCAAGTCGATTCCCGCGTCGCGCTGCTTTTTCCAGCCGTAGGCGCGCAAGGTTTTGGCTATCTCTTTAAGTTCGTCGGCGCTTGAAGGCTCGGCGAAATATTTTTCCTCGGCGAATTTCAACTCGCGCTTGGAACCAATTCTAGGAAATCCGATAACAAATGTCTTATAGTTGCTCATGGCTGGAATGTTAGCAAAAATCGCGCGTTTGTTCAATTAAAATGTTTCTATTGCGAGTTATAGTTTTTGACTATGGATGACAAATGTCGACAGGGGGTTGATGCCCATGCGCCGAAGGCGCAAATGTCAAAAATTTCCACTTACGCAACAAGAGCCGCAAGGCTCTTGACACAATTTGTATTTTTTGCTAAATTAACGATCACACGCGGGGATGGCGGAATTGGTAGACGCGCTAGCTTGAGGTGCTAGTGGTGAGAGCCGTGGCCGTTCAAGTCGGCTTCTCCGCATAAAGGCTGCTTCAAAGCGAGGCGGCCTTTTTTATTATTCGGGGTTGACAATTGTTGGCAACCCCGAAAACGGCAGAGTCAAGGCCTTGAGCGAAGCGCGCCTTGACCTGACGTAGCGGCAATACTGATAGGAGATTATATGAAACCAACGCTTTTAGTTTTGGCGGCCGGAATGGGAAGCCGCTACGGCGGAGTCAAGCAGATTGACGCCGTCGGAAAAAACGGCGAGTGCCTTTTGGACTTCGCAAACTATGACGCGAAAGCGAGCGGATTTGGAAAAGTCGTTTTCATCATACGCAAGGACATCGAGGCGGATTTCCGCTCCCGCTTGTTTGACAGAATCGCCGCCAATTTTGACGCCGAATACGTCTTCCAGTCGCGCGAGTCTCTTTTGACCGCAGACGAAATCGCAAAGACAAGCGAGCGCCAAAAGCCCTGGGGAACGGTTCACGCCGTTTTGTGCGCGCGGGAAAAGATTCACGAGCCTTTCGCCGTCATAAACTCCGACGACTACTACGGCCGCGAAGCCTTCAAGACTTTGGGCGCCTACCTTTCTTCCATTACAAATGATTCCACGGAGCACGCGATGGTAGGCTATGTCCTTGGAAAGACGATGAGCAAAAGCGGCTCGGTATCTCGCGGCGTTTGCTCGGTAAAGGACGGCCTTTTGGACGGAATCGTAGAGAACACAAAAATCTACTACGGCGACGGCGGAAAAATTTTCAGCGACATTGACGGCAAGACCGTTCCGCTTACAGGAAACGAATGGGTCAGCATGAACCTCTTTGGCTTCACTCCCAAGGCCTTTGAAGGCTTTGATGAATACTGGGAAAACTTCAAGAAGACCGGCCTTTACACTCCTAAGCAAGAGGCTCTTTTGCCGGTCGCGGCCAGCGACATCGTAAAGCATGGCGAGGGCGTGATAAAATTCTTCTCCTCGACCGAAAGCTGGTTCGGCATGACTTACCCCGAAGACCGCGAAATCGTCAAGCAGGAAATCGCCGCCAAAATCGCCTCGGGCTACTATCCCGAAAAATTATGGACTAACTAAAAACGGCGGCTCCCGGTCACGGGCCGGCATCGCAAAACCGCTCGATATCGTCGCTACACGCTGTTTGCGCCTTGAAACTATTAACGCTGCCGCTTTTTGCGGCAGGCGCAAACAGAGTGTTTTTGCATGCCGTCCGTTCCCTCGCGCCGCCTTTTTGGTTTTTCCATAATTCTTTTTCGGCAAGGAGATTATATGAAAAAGCTTTCCGCGCTAAAAATGGACAAGGTTTGGGGCTACGAGCTTTGGATCGCGTCGACGCATCCCAACGGCCCGCAAAAGGAATTCGTTGACTTTTGCGGCGGCCCCTATCCGCTTTTGGTAAAGGTGATCCAGGCCGACCAATCCCTTAGCGTGCAAGTCCACCCCGACGACGAGACCGCCGCGCTTTTGGAAGGCCCCGGCAACGTCGGAAAAACCGAGTGCTGGTACGTCCTTTCTGCAAAGCCCGGCGCCAAGCTTGTCTACGGCCTTAACGGAAATCCCGGCCGCGAGAGCGTCGCCGAGGCAATCGAGAAAAACGCGCTTGACCCGCTTTTAAATCAAGTCGAAGTCCGCTCAGGCGACTTTGTCTTCATTCCGTCGGGAACGGTCCACGCCATCGGCGGCGGCCTTCGCCTTATGGAAGTCCAGCAGTCCTGCGACATAACATACCGCCTTTACGACTGGGGCCGCCCGCGCGAGCTTCACGTTCAAAAGGGAGTGGCCAGCGTAAAGAACGAAGGCCTTGCGAAAATCGCGCGCTTCCCGGGCCGCTTTGACTGCGCGTATTTTAGCCTTGAAGAAATCGCGGTGGCGGGCGAGGCTCGCGTCGCCAATGTCGCGCAGTCGGAAGTCGGCGCGGCGGACAATAATCCCGCGGCCGTCCAGCTTGTATATGTTTTGGAAGGCGAGGGAAGCGTGGAGTCGCCCGCTTCTGGCGCGGACAAGTTCGCGGCCGAGGACATTTTCGCGCTGGCTCCCGGCGAGGAAGCCTCGTTAAAAAGCCAAAACGCGCGCGTCCTTAAAATTCGCGCCAAATGATTTGTTAAAACCGTCTGTTCGAAAATCCATCCAGACGTAAAAAAAATACTAGGAACGGTATGTCGCTGCGCTCCATTTTGCTATAGGAAGCGATTCAACTGCGCTCTTGCGAGCGCTGGCAATCAAGGCGCCGCAATTGCGCCAAATGATTTGTTAAAGCCGTCTGTTCGAAAATCCATCCAGACGTAAAAAAAATACTAGGAGGTGTCAGAAATGACAAATGAAATTCTTTTGGTCGCGTCGCTCTTGTTCGCGTTCGGCGTCCTGCTTGTGATGTTCCGCTTTTTTAACAAGGGCGGAATCTTTGCCTGGATCGCAATTTGCACGATTCTTGCCAACGTCGAAGTGCCCGTTTTGGTCAACGCCTTTGGCATGGAGCAAACGCTTGGAAACACGCTCTTTGCGACGACCTTTTTGGCCACGGACTTTTTGAGCGAGTTCTACGGAAAAAAAGAAGCCCGCAGGGGAGTCCTTTTGGGAATCACTTCCAGCGTCGCTTTCATTTTCTTTTCGATGATATGGCGCTTTTACACGCCGTCGCCCAACGACTTTGCCTTTGAGTATTTAAAGGGACTTTTTGCCAACACGCCCCGCATCGTCGCCGCAAGCTTTGTAGGCTTTGCCGTAAGCGAGTTTTTGGACATCAACCTTTACGATTATTGGTGGCGCCTGTCAGAAAAATTATGCGGAAACAAGCGCGGCTTTTTGTGGCTGCGCAACAATGGTTCCACCCTCGTAAGCCAAGCGGTCAACATCACTGTTTTCAATGTCCTGGCTTTCGCAGGCCTCTTCGACACGCCCACGTTGATTTCCGTCACAATTTCCTGCTACGTGATTTACATCGCCACCAGCTTGCTCGACACGCCCTTCATGTATTTGGCGCGAGTCTTGTGGGAAAGGAAAAAATCCCTTGACAATACTGATGTTTTGCGTTAGTAAACTTGACAATGGAGGCGCGGACAATGTTAAAATCACGGACTACCACAAATAAAAAACTTCCTAATGTTCACCCTGGCGAAGTTTTAAAAGAAGAATTCCTTTTGCCCATGAATGTCAGCGCTTATCGTCTTGCCAAGGAAATCAATGTTCCGGAAACGAGAATCTCGCAAATCGTTCGCGGAAAAAGGGCAGTCACTGCGGACACAGCCATTCGCTTTGCTAAATTCTTTGGAACTACGGCGGAATTTTGGCTCAACCTTCAAAATCTTTATGACTTGGAAGAAGAAGAAAGCCAACATTCCGCAGAATTTGAAAGCATAAAAATGTACGCCTATGCGTAATCGCATAAAACTCTTGCAACATTCCTTAATAAATACTATAATTCTTTCATCGAGGTAAAGCTATGGCAAAAGATATCGATTGGGGCAATTTGCCTTTTGGTTACATGGAAACTACAAAAAGTTTCGTCGCTAATTTTAAGGACGGCAAGTGGGACGCTGGAACTTTGACAAGCGACCACTCGGTCACAATCAGCGAATGCGCGGGCGTATTGCAGTACGCGCAGACTTGCTTTGAGGGTCTAAAGGCCTACACAACCGCCGACGGAAAAATCGTAACGTTCCGCCCCGACCTAAACGCAAGCCGCATGGCTGACAGCTGCCGCCGCCTTGAGATGCCGGTTTTCCCGGAAGACCGCTTTGTAAAGGCCGTAATCGACACGGTAAAGGCCAACATTGAATGGGTTCCTCCCTACGGAAGCGGAGCCACCCTTTACATCCGCCCGTACATGTTCGGAAGCAACGCCGTCATTGGCGTAAAGCCCGCCGACGAATACCAGTTCCGCATTTTAGTGACACCTGTAGGACCTTACTTTAAGGGCGGAGTCAAACCGATAAAGATCCGCATCTCTGACCTTGACCGCGCCGCTCCCCACGGAACAGGCGACATCAAGGCCGGCCTCAACTACGCGATGAGCCTTCACAACATCGTCGACGCGCACAAATGCGGCTACGCCGAGAACCTCTACACGGATCCGGCCACGCACACATACATCGAGGAAACCGGCGGCGCAAACGTTCTCTTTGTCACAAAGGACAATAAGCTCGTAACGCCAAAGTCTAATTCGATTTTGCCTTCAATCACAAGGCGCTCTTTGATTCACGTCGCCAAGGAATACTTGAAGCTTGAAGTGGAGGAGCGAAAGATTGACAAGGCGGAGCTTCCCAACTTTGTCGAAGCCGGACTTTGCGGAACCGCAGCCGTAATCTCTCCGATCGGCGAGATTGACGACCACGACAAAAAAATCATGCTCCCCAGCGGAATGGAAAAGTGCGGACAAGTAATGCAAAAGCTCCGCGACACTTTGACCGGCATCCAAATGGGAACCGAAAAAGCCCCCGCCGGCTGGGTTGTCGAGATAAAGTAGTTTAATTGCCGCCAGCGCGCGGGGTTAAGGAGGATAAAATGAAAAAGATGTTTAAGGCGACGGCGCTTTTGTTGGCGCTGCTGGCGGCTTTTGCACTTGTTGGATGCAGCAATTCAAGCGGTTCTGGCGGCGGAGATTCCGATTGGCAGAATGTCACTAATTTGAGCGATATGGTTGGAACATGGGTATATTCCGCCAATGCTCAAGGATTGAATGAGAAGGACATTTATACAGTTGGCTCGGGCTATGCCACGTCTTTTGAGGCGGATGTTGACTATTCCGCCGCGTCTCCGGTAGTTCAAGCTGCAATTATAATTGCTATTGGAACTTTGGAAGCCGGTGGATACACATGCAACAACGATGTCGTTGCAAAAAAACTCACAGTGACTAAAAGTTATACAGCTTCTGAGTTTACGACTTTTGTTTTGGGCGGCGGCGTAAAGATAAACGCGGCTAAGGACAAGGTTAAGATTAAAGACGTTCAAGGCAATGAAGCTGTGTTTGTAAAGCAGTGATTGGAATTTTTTAGTAGAATAATATGATAGTAATGAAATTCGGCGGCTCCTCTGTCGCCAACGCGGAGCGCATTAAGCATGTGGCTTCAATTATTCAGGCATACAAAGACAAAAAGCCCGTCGTCGTCCTTAGCGCGATGGGCGACACTACAGACCACTTGTTGGACGCCGCCGACGCGGCGCTTGCGGGAAACGTTGACATAAGCGGAGTGGAAAAGCTTCACCGCGATTCCGCCGCCGAATTGGGAATTGACTTTTCTCCATTTGAGCCGCTTATGCAAGAGCTAAAGCAGCTTTTGACCGGCATCTCGATGATCAAGGAGCTTACCAAGCGCACGCGCGACTACTTGGTTTCGTTTGGCGAGCGCCTTAGCGTCCGCATGATGGCGGCCTTTTTGAACAAGGAAAAAACTCCGGCGCGCTTTTTTGACGCCTGGGATTTGGGAATCGTAAGCGACTCAAACTTTATGGCCGCCGAGCTCTTGGACGAAGTTTGGAAAAACATTCCGCTTGAGCTTGACTCATACGCCAACGGCTCCGCAAAGGAAATCCCGATCGTAACCGGCTTCATTTCAAAAGACAAAAAGGGCGACATAACCACGCTCGGACGCGGCGGCTCCGACCTTACCGCCACGATCATCGGAAGCGCGATGAAGGCCGACGAAATCCAAACATGGAAAGACGTTGACGGAATCATGACCAGCGACCCGCGCCTTTGCGCCGCCGCCCGCACCGTTCCCGAAGTCACATACGAAGAGGCCCAGGAACTCGCCATGTTCGGAGCGCAAGTCTTGCACCCGCGCTCGATGGTTCCCTGCCTTAAGGCCGGCGTTCCCGTCCGCGTGAAGAATTCATACAACATTCAAAGCCCCGGCTCGATTATCGTGCAAAAACATTCCGGGGCCGTTCCCAAGGTTTGCGCGATAACCGCCGTAAAGGGAGTCACCCTTATCGACATCACCAGCGCCGGAATGCTTGGCGCGGCGGGCTTTTTGGCCCACATCTTCAACCAGTTCCTTAAGTGGAACGTGAGCATTGACGTAATCGCGACAAGCGAAGTAAGCGTTTCCCTTACGGTGAACACAAAGGCCGATTTGTCCGGCTTGCTCGAAGACCTCCGCCGCGTGGCCCAAGTTCAGGCCAGGCCCGGAAAGGCGATTGTCACCGTCATTTGCGACGCGACAAAGTCGGCCGACGTTTTGTCCACGGGCCTTGTGGCCTTGGCCGCGGCAAAAATCAATCCGCAAATGATAAGCCAGGCCGCGTCGAAGGTGAACATAAGCATGATAGTTGACGACGCGCAGCGCGACGACGCCGTAAAGGCCTTGCACGCCGCGTATTTTGAGAAATAGGAGGATAAGCCAAAAGTCCGTCGATTGCCGCCGGCCTTTTGGCTTGTCGAGTTTCTTTCAGAAACTCGCATATTGAACTGCCCGCTTTTGCGGGCGTAAAAAAGCCTTTTCGGAAATTGAAATTTCCTCAACGGCTTTTTTTAGGAGAAAAAATGAAAATCGCTTTGGTTGGTTTTGGAAAGATGGGACACATGATTAAGGACGCGGCCATTGAGCTGGGCCACGAAGTTTGCGTCACGGTAGATTCGTTCGCGCCCGACGCGGACGTGAAAAACGCCGGCGCCGACGACATTGTCCGCGCGGTAAAGTCCAGCGGCGCCCAGGGCGTGATCGAGTTCACGCATCCGAGCGCGGTTGTCCAAAACCTCAAGGCGCTTGTTCCGCTTGGCCTTCCGCTTGTAGTGGGAACGACAGGCTGGGCCGGCTCCGAAAAAGAAATCGGCGACCTCTGCGCCGCGACCGGAGGAACCCTTGTCCGCTCGTCAAACTTTTCGACAGGCGTGAACGTTTTTTATAAAATCATTGAAGAAGCCGTAAAACTTATGAATTCCTACAGCGAGTACGACACCGCGATTTGGGAGGCCCACCACAGCCAAAAGGCCGACAGCCCCAGCGGAACCGCCTTGGAAATCGCGCGCCGCGTGATGGCCAACAATCCCAAAAAGACAAAGATGGTCGTGGACGCCTTCCACCAAAAGCCGGACGCTTCGGAACTGCACGTTTCCTCAACAAGATGCGGCTCGATTCCCGGAACCCACACGGTTTTCTTTGACAGCCCGGCCGACACGATAGAAATCACCCACCGCGCGCGCGGCCGCCAGGGCTTTGCGATTGGAGCCGTTCGCGCTCTTGTCTCGCTTGACAACGCTCTAAAATGTGGTAAAATTCAAAAAGGAAAGATATATTCGCTTGATGAAATAGCATAGAAGCGGCGAGAAATTCGTAGGAGCGGGAATGGATTTTCAGAAGGTAGTAGACGGAATAGGGGCGATGGCTTGCGTCGTCTCGGTTGAGGACTTGGGAAACGGTCGCGCAGGAAAATTCCGCATTGTGACGGGAAACCGCGCCTACATCGATTCCATCGAAAAGCCCGCTCCCGGAACTGAAATGCTCACCACAAAGTTCACCCCCAACCAGGAATACACCGCCTACCTTTCCCGCGACCTTAACTTTGAGGACTTTTGCTACAAGGCCGCGGTCAACAAAAAATGCCTTCATTCCTACGTCCACCCGGAAAGAATGCCCGTTTGGTTCAACATGACGTTCCTGCCGCTTTTGCCGGACCAAGGAAATTTGCGCCACTGCGTCTACATAATGGAAATAAATTTTGAGCCGCAGGCCGAAAGGCTTTCCAACATTTCAGGCGACATGGCTAGCGCCGTGCTTGAAACTTGCGTCAAGCTTAGGGGGACGACTGACTTTGTTAAAACCATGGGCGACGTTCTTTTTGACATAAGGGAGCTTTGCGGCGCCGAGTATTGCGGCATCCTTACGATAGATGACTATGAAAAATCCTGCGCCGTTTTGGGCGAGTCCATCAAGGAGGGGAGCCGCCTAAAGTCAATGAACGCTTACATCGACGAAAATTTTTATGAATTTGTCCAAACTTGGGAAGCGACGATCGCCGGCAGCAACTGCCTCATCGTGAAAAACGAGCAGGACATGGACGTCGTCCGCGAGCGCAATCCGGCTTGGCATGAATCCCTAAAGTCCGCCGGCGCCAACCGCATGGTCTTGTTCCCGCTAAAGTCGCGCGGACAATTGTTGGGCTACATTTGGGCCTTGAACTTTAACGCCGGAAACGCGGTCAAGATTAAGGAAACCTTGGAGCTTACGACATTCATTCTTGGCTCCGAATTGGGAAGCCACTTGCTTTTGGACCGCCTTAAGATTTTAAGCTCAAAGGACATGCTGACAGGCGTTTTGAACCGCAACGAGATGAACAACTTTGTCGACAGCCTTTGCTCAGAGGATGACAAGAGCCCGGATTCTTCGGTTGGCGTTGTCTTCGCCGACTTGAACGGATTAAAAACAGTGAACGACGTCGAAGGCCATAACGCGGGCGACGCGCTCTTAAAGGACGCGGCCTCGGCCTTGCGCGAAGTTTTTGACGAAAACAGCATATTCCGCGCGGGCGGCGACGAGTTCTCCATCATCGTGACTGGCGTTTCGCAAGAGGAGCTTGACGAGCGCGTAAAGAAAGTTCGCGAGGCCGCTAAAAAATACAAGAACGTAAGCTTCGCGCTTGGCGCCAATGTTCAAGCCCGCAAAAAGGACGCGCGCGTCGCCCTTCGCAAGGCCGACGAAAACATGTACGCCGACAAAAAACTTTACTACGAGGCGCACCCCGAAAAGAACCGCCGCTCGCGGTGAAATTCTCAAGGCGGCGATTGACCAAAAAGGCCTTTGGCGCTAATATAAAAAAAAGGCGCGCGAGTCGCGTTCAAGGAAAAAAATGGCAAAAAAGCTTTACGTAGGAAACCTTAGTTATTCTACGACAGAAGAGTCGCTGAACGGCTTGTTCGCTCAGTTTGGAGAAGTTGTTTCGGCAATCGTAATAAAGGACCGCGCCACAGGCCAGTCAAAGGGCTTTGGATTTGTTGAGCTGGCTGACGAAGCGGCCGCCGACAAGGCGATTGAAGAATGGAACGGAAAGGAATTTGAGGGAAGGCGCATCCGCGTGAACGTGGCCGAAGAAAGAAAGCCGCGTCCGCCTCGCTTTAACAACGACCAAGGATTTAGAGGATAAAATGAAAAACACGGCGCTTTTGCTATTGCTAGGACTTCTCGTAGACAGCCATCGTTAAAGGCGCCGCCAAAATATTTTGCAAATCGCAAAGACCGGCGCTTGTCGCCGGTTTTTTTTTAGCGGCTGAAAAAAATAGGAGTTAGATATGGATTCAAAAGGAAAGTATGTTCCCTATCCAAAAGTGAACATCAAGGACAGAAAGTGGCCGGACGCGGCGATAACAAAGGCTCCGATTTGGTGCTCGGTCGATTTGCGCGACGGAAACCAGGCGCTGATTAATCCGATGGGAATCGAGCAAAAGCTTGAATTTTTTGACCTGCTTGTAAAGGTGGGCTTTAAGGAAATCGAAGTCGGATTTCCTTCTTCAAGCGACACTGAATACAACTTCATGCGCCGCCTTATCGAAGAAAAAAGAATCCCCGACGACGTTACGATCCAAGTTTTGTGCCAGGCCCGCGAGCATTTGGTTAAGAAAACCTTTGAGGCCATAAAGGGCCTTCCCAAGGCGATCTTCCACATTTACAACTCAACGTCTCCGGCCCAGCGCAAGTACACGTTCAACAAGAGCAAAGAGGAAATAAAGCAAATCGCGATTGACGGCGTGCGCTGCATAAAGGACTGCATGAAGTACGCCGACGGAATCAAAATCCAGCTTGAGTACTCGCCCGAAAGCTTTTCAAACACCGAGATTGAATACGCCGTCGAAGTTTGCGAGGCCGTAAAGAACGAGTGGGGCCCGACGCCCGACAACAAAATCATCATAAACCTTCCGACGACGGTTGAGTGCGCTCTTCCCAGCACCTTCGCAGACCAAATCGAATATTTTTGTCGCAACATCAGCGGCCGCGAAAACGTAATCGTAAGCCTGCACCCGCACAACGACCGCGGCGAAGGCGTGGCCACTTGCGAGCTTGGCTTGCTCGCCGGCGCCGACCGCGTGGAAGGAACGCTTTTTGGAAACGGCGAGCGCACCGGAAACCTTGACGTTGTCGTCGTGGGCCTCAACATGTACAGCCACGGCGTTGACCCAAAGCTGGACTTTACGAACATTCCCGTCTTGGCGGAAGCTTACAAGCGCCTGACGGACATGGAAATACATCCCAGAACGCCTTACTCAGGCGAGCTTGTCTACACAGCCTTTAGCGGAAGCCACCAAGACGCGATCCGAAAGGGAATGGCCGCCCGCGCAAAGATGGACGAAAACGCCGTTTGGGACGTTCCCTACCTTCCGATTGACCCGCACGACATCGGCCGCCAGTACGAAGGCATCATCAGAATCAACTCGCAGAGCGGAAAGGGCGGAGCGGCCTTTATCTTGGAAAGCGACTTTGGAATCCAGCCGCCCAAGGCCATGCATCCTGTCATCGGAGCGGCGGTCAAGGACGCGGCCGACAAGGCCCAGCGCGAGCTTAAGCCGGAAGAAATCAAGGAAATCTTTGAAAAGAAATGGATTGGCCTTACAAGCCCGCTCAAAATCGAGGAATTGGTCGAAACCCACTTGGAGGGCGCGACCGGAGCGGAAAGCGAGGAGCGCGTTTTGTGCAACGCAGACGTCGTTTACCAGGGCCAAAAGTACAAAATCAGCGCCCAAGGAAACGGCCCGCTTGACGCCTTTGTCAACGCTATGAAGCAAACGCCCGCGCCCAAGTTCAACATCACAAGCTTCCACGAGCACAGCATCGGAAGCGGAAACGACGCCAAGGCCATGGGCTACGTCCAAATCACCAAAGAGGACGGAAGCCAAGTTTGGGGCGTAGGCCGCTCCAGCAACGTCGGCCGCGCGGGCATAGCCGCCGTAGTCTCCGCGTTGAACCAGTGACAAGCCTTGAAGCGGCGGCTTTTGCTAGTGGTAATATTTACGTGTCCGCTCGCGCGGACAACTGGCAATTGCGGCCGTAGTCTCGGCCTTGAATCAGGCGTAGGCCCAAAAGCGGCAGAAAAAAAGCCCTTTCGTTCAACGAACGGAAGGGCAAAAAAAGGAGAGGAGGATGCGGCAAAGTTTTAAGCCGCAGAACGCGCGTTTTTCGCGCCGCGTTCAATAAATAAACCTCCTCTCCGTTATAAGGTTACAACGAAAATGACTATTTTAAAGTAATTTCGGTAGAGTAAATAATAAAAAACGCGCAAAGGCGCGGAGCGGCTGGCGGCAGCGCTACGTCGCTACGCTCCGTTTTGCGTAAGGAAATTATTTGCTTGCGCTCTTGCGAGCGCGGGCAATCATATCGCGCCTGCCATGGTTTTCAGTTCGCGTCTTTTCTTGCAATTTCGCTTTTTTTCCGTTATACTAAAGCCATGAAATTCATTTCTTGGAACATAGACTCGCTCAACGCGGCGCTTACCGGAACTTCGCCGCGCTCGGAGCAGTCTCGGGACGTGATTAAGAAGGTAGCCGCCCAAAACGCGGATTTCATAGCCATTCAAGAGACAAAGCTGGGCGAGGCGGGCCTTTTGCTGGCCCACAAGGCGGCTCTCCAAAAATATTTTCCCGACTACGACTATGTCCTTGTCTCTTCCGTTCCGCCGGCAAAAAAAGGCTACGCGGGAACGATTTCGCTTTACAAAAAAGGCCTAGCCGTCCAAGCGGACTTTCCCAAAATCGGCGCTCCCGACACGATGGACTCAGAGGGCCGGATCATAACGCTGGAAACTGACGCCTTTTGCTTTGTCCAAGTCTACACGCCCAATTCAGGCGACGGCCTAAAGCGCCTTGGCGAGCGGCAAGTTTGGGACAAAAAATACGCCGACTACCTTAGCGGCCTTGACGCAAAAAAGCCTGTCATCGCTTGCGGCGACTTTAACGTGGCCCACACGGAAATCGATTTGGCCAACCCCGACTCAAACCATTTTTCGGCCGGCTTTACCGACGAGGAGCGCGCGGACTTTACGGAACTCTTGGGCCGCGGCTTTGTGGACACCTTTAGAATGGTTCACGGAGAAGTGAAGGGCGCCTATTCATGGTGGTCGCAAAGAATAACGACGGCCAAGGCCAACAACTCAGGCTGGCGCATCGACTACTTTTTGGCCAGCGAGCGAATCGCGCCCAAAGTCAGCCGCTCCGAGATTATGGATTCCGGACCGCGGCCCGACCACGCTCCGCTTTTGCTTGAAATTGATTTGTAGGAAGAGGGGAAAAGGCCTTGCGTCGTTTATTTTTGAGCCTTGTCGCTTTTTTTTGCTTTCTCTTTGTCGCCTCGCTTTTTTCTTGCGCGTCAAGCAAGGGCAAGGAGCGCGACGACAGTTTTTTTTACGAAGAAAACCTTCCGCTGTTTAAAGAGGAAAAGCTTTCGAACAACATTCCGGTCTTGTTAAAGAACATTCCCTTTGAAAAGAACATTGAAATAAGGATTGTGTTTTTGGGCGGCGCCTCTGTGTGCCCAAAAAACAAGGCCGGCATCGACCAATTGACTTTTGACTTGCTTTCGGACGGAGAGCCAAGCGTAAAGGAGCTTTCTTCCCGGGGCTTGTATTTTCCTGTTTCGGCCTGCCTTTTGGATTACAGCTATTACGGCTTCAATTGCGCCGCCCAAGATTTTTTTGGCTATCTTGAGCGTTTTGCCGCGTCGATATTGTCTCCAAAATACAGCCACCAAGACTACTTGAAAAAGGAAGCGGCCGCTTCCGCCTCTGCCTTTGACAAAAGCGAAAGCCTTCGCTACGGACTTTTGGAAAGCGTGAAAAAGCGAATTTATTCTTCGGGCCATTACCTTGAAGGCTCTTATTACAAGACGACAAGCCGCGTTTCGGAATACGACATAGAAAAAAACTTGGCTTCCTTGATGAACGCGGAAAGAATGGTGATTTTGGCCGCGGGAAATTTTTCGTTCAAGGAAGCGGCCGGAAGCAAGGGAAAGCCGCAAAAAAAAGACGACGCCCTTTTGTTTGGCCAAAGGGCGGCTGCCTTGCTTGAAGCCCTGGAAGGCTTTTTTGGAAGCGTAAAAGGCTCTCCTTGGTCCGCGCCAAACATCCCTCAATTGTCGTTTGGGCAAAAAAAAGATTCGCTGGTCCACTCCGACTATGCGGCCAACGATTACTGCGCCGCGCTTTGCGTCGCCGCCCCAAACCGTTCCGACTCCGACTACGAGGACTTCGCGCTCGCTTCAATGGCGCTTGACTCCGTTTTGCGCCGGGAATTGGTCGAGACAAAAAAAATCGCTTCCTACGCCGGAACCGCCGTGCTTAACGCAAGGCAAAGCGCGGCTCTTGTGATTATGGGCGGCGGCCGCCAAGACGTTGACTATCGGGAAAGCGTCGGCTCGGCGCTGGCTCTGTTCCCAAAATACGACGAGCTTTCGGGCCTTCTTGACGTTTACAAGAATGTTTATGTTTCGCGCGTAATAGGCTCCTCGCACAACGCCGGCGCGACATTGGACCAAATGGCTTCGTCGCTGCTTTACCAAAACGACGCCAAGGCATTTTTGGAACGGCCAAAAAAAATACGCGCCGCCACAGTCCAAGACGTGATCGGCGCGTATGAAAAACACTTCCTTTCGGAAAATTCTTTATTTGTACTGTTGTCGAATTGAAAATAAAACGCCCTCGGGCGTTTTTGTTTTCAGAGCGGCGTGTTGCCGTGCTTTTTGCAAACAGTGTCAAAGGCCTTCTTTTCAAGCAGGAACTCAAGGCTTGACGCCACGCGCGCTCTTGTTTCTTTTGGCTCAATCACTTCGCTTACGTAGCCGCGCTTGGCCGCGATTTTCGGCGTCATGATTTCGCTCTTGTATTCCTCGCTCTTTTGGGCCACTTCGGCCGCCTTGGACGGGTCGGCCAATTCCTTGGCGTACAAAATTCCGATCGCGCCTTCCGCTCCCATTACGGCAATCTCGGCCTTGGGCCAAGCGTAGACAAAGTCCGCTCCCAAGTGCTTTGAGCACATCGCGATGTAGGCTCCGCCGTAGGCCTTGCGCGTGATTACGGTGATTTTGGGAACGCTGGCCTCGGAGTAGGCGTAAATGACTTTGGCGCCGTGGCGGATGATTCCCTTTTGCTCTTCCTGCGGGCCGGGAATAAAGCCCGGAACGTCGACGAACGTCAAAAGCGGAATGTTGAATGAGTCGCAGTAGCGCACATGGCGAGCGATTTTGTCGGAAGCGTCGCAGTCAAGGACGCCGCCGATTCCGCTCGGGTTGTTGGCGATGATTCCCACTGTGCGGCCTTCCACTTTGGCAAAGCCCACGACGCAGTTAATCGCGAACTCTTTTGAAACTTCAAAGAAGCTGTCGTCGTCGGTGACGTCTTCGATTACGCGGCGGATGTCGTAGCCGGCGCGCGGGTTTTCGGGAAGGATAGTCTCGATGTCCTTTTCCTTTTTGCGCTCGTCGTAATGGAACTTGGCGGCCTGGACGATTTCGTCTCCGTAGTAGTGGGGAATGTAGTCAAGCAATTTGCGGACGCTTTCGTAGCAAGACTTTTCGTCGGCCGCCCTAAAGTGGGCCACGCCGGACTTTTGCGAGTGGATGGCCGCTCCGCCCAAGTCCTCGGCGCTTATGTCCATGAACATTACGCTTTTGACGACCTTGGGGCCGGTTATGAAAAGCTGGCTGATTTTGTCCACCGCAAAGATAAAGTCGGTGAGTCCCGGCGAGTAAACCGCTCCTCCGGCGCAAGGGCCGGCTACGATTGAAATTTGCGGAACGCTTCCCGACGCGCGGACGTTCTGGTAGAAGAGGTCGCCGTAGCCGCAAAGAGCGTCAACGCCTTCCTGGATTCTCGCTCCGCCCGAGTCGTTGATTCCGATTACCGGGCAGCGGGCCTTTATGGCCAAGTCGATTATCTCGGCGATTTTCTCTCCGTGCATAAGGCCAAGAGAGCCGCCCTGAACGGTAAAGTCCTGCGCGTAAACGGCAACCTTGCGGCCGTTGATTTTTCCGAAGCCTGTGATTACCCCGTCGTATGGAATGTCTTTCTTTTCCATTCCAAAGCTGGAGCAGTTGTGGCGGACGCCGGAATAAATTTCCTTGAATGTGTCTTTGTCGCAAAGGGCGGCGATGCGCTCTATCGCGTGAAGCTTTCCTTTTGCGTGCTGTTTTTCAACATTGTATTCCATAATGAACCCCTTGCAGAAATTATGCGCCAAGCATGCGTTTTTGGCCTTTTGGCCGTTTGGCATTGGCGCTTGCCTAGTATTATGACAAATTTTGTGAAAATGTCAATAGTTTTTTTTCTTGCCAATTTCTCAATTTAGCGCTACAATTGAACATTATAAAAATCGCTTTTTGAATTTTCACGCATTATAAGGAGCATGAATGGACGTTCAGTTGCAAGAATTGATCGACAAGATCAAAAAGGACGGCGTTGCGTCGGCGGAAGAACAAGCCGCCAAGATTATCGCCGAAGCGGAAGCAAAAGCCGCTTCAATTGTGAATGACGCAAAGTCACAGGCAGAGAGCATTGAAAAAGAAGCTAAGGCTACAAGCGAGCGCTTCCAAAAGGCAAGCGAAGACGCCGTAAAGCAGGCCTCCCGCAACCTTCTTATTTCATTCCGCGACGGAATCAACGCGCAGCTAAAGGCCATCGTTCAGGACGAGACGGCCAAGACCTACTCAAAGGATTTGCTGGCAAAGCTTATTCCCGAGACCGTAAAGGCTTGGGCGGCCAAGGCCGAGACCGGCGACCTAGCGGTTCTTCTTTCAAAGGCTGACTTGGACGCTTTGGAAAGCGGCCTCAAGGGCGCGCTCAAGGATGAAATTTCCAAGGGAATGGAAATCAAGTCCGACGCTTCCTTGGCGTCCGGCTTTAGAATCGGCCTTAAGGACGGAAGCGCCTACTACGACTATTCAGCCGAAAGCGTCGCCGACCTTTTCGCCGCCTACTTGAACCCAAAAATCGCCGCGCTTGTGGGAGCGGCCGCAAAAGAGGCCTAAAGAGTGTCAAAGCAGTACTACTTGGTGTCGCAGCTTCCTTCAGTCGAAAACCTCGACTCAAGGCAGCTTCCGATAACCGAACAATACTACAGGGATCTCTGCGGCCGCTTTCTTGACGCAAAGAGCGTAAAGATTATCCAAAATCTTTCGCTTGAGCCGCCCAAAAAAGAGGGCAAGACAGGCTCGGCCTTCCTTGACAAATGGAACGAAAAGGAACGCTGCCTGCGCTTCGCTTTGGCTCAAGTCCGCGCGCTCAAGATGAAAAAGGAGGCGGAAATGCTTCCCGCGGGCTGCACGGCCGACATAATACAGGCGGCCAGAACCGCCGTCGGAATGGACAGCCCCCTCGCGGCCGAGGAGTTCCTTAACGAGTATCGGATGGAAACGCTCAATTCATTGGCGCCGCTCGACAGCTTTAGCGTTGACGCGGTCATAGCCTATGGACTAAAGCTGATGCTTGCCCAGCGCATGAAGAAGTTCGACGTGGAGACGGGCAAAGCTTCCTACCATAAAATTTACGATGAAATACTAGAGGAGTCAAAATGACCAATGGAAAAGTAATCGGCATTAACGGAAACATGGTCTCCGTTCAGTTTGACGGAAACGTCACGATGAACGAAGTGGGCTTCGTTAAGGTCGAGAACACAAAGCTTAAGGGCGAAATCATCCGCATCCGCGGAAACACGGCCCAAATGCAGATTTTTGAGATGACGGAAGGCATCAAGGTCGGCTGCGACGTTGAGTTCACCGGCGAAATGCTTGCCGTCCGTTTGGGACCGGGACTTTTGGGCCACGTGTACGACGGCCTCCAGAACCCGCTTCCCGAATTGGCCGAAAAGGCCGGCTACTTCTTGGAGCGCGGCTTTTACGTCGAGCCCCTTCCGACAAACGTTGAGTGGGACTTTACGCCGATTTCAAAGCCGGGCGACACCCTTTACCGCGGCGACTACTTTGGCTCCGTTCCCGAAGGACCCTTTACCCACAAGATTTTGGTGCCCTTCGACATGCTCGGAAGCTACAAGGTAAAGAGCATCGTTCCCGCCGGAAAATACAAGCTTGACGACACCCTCTGCGTCGTGACAGACGAAAAGGGAAACGAAAAGAATCTTACGATGGCCTTCTACTGGCCGGTAAAGCGCGCGGTTGACTGCTACGCCGAGCGCCTTGAGCCGACGGAAACGATGGTCACAAAGACCCGCTTGATAGACACCTTCTTCCCCGTAGCCAAGGGCGGAACCTACTGCATTCCGGGGCCTTTCGGAGCCGGAAAGACGGTCATCCAGCACACTACCAGCCGAAACGCCGACGTTGACATCGTAATTATCGCGGCTTGCGGCGAGCGCGCGGGCGAAGTCGTAGAGACAATCACCGAATTCCCCGAGCTAAAGGACCCCCGCACGGGCCGCTCTTTGATGGAACGAACAATCATCATTTGCAACACTTCTTCAATGCCGGTCGCCTCGCGCGAAGCTTCGGTTTACACTTCGGTCACCTTGGCCGAGTACTACCGCCAGATGGGCTTGAATGTTTTGCTTTTGGCCGACTCTACGTCCCGCTGGGCGCAGGCCTTGCGCGAAATGTCAGGCCGCTTGGAAGAGATTCCGGGCGAGGAAGCCTTCCCGGCTTACTTGGAAAGCTACATCGCGGCCTTCTACGAGCGCGCGGGCCAAGTTCGCCTTCGCGACGGAAGCAAGGGCTCTGTCACAATCGGCGGAACCGTTTCTCCTGCCGGCGGTAACTTTGAGGAACCCGTAACCCAGGCCACGCTTAAAGTTGTCGGAGCCTTCCACGGACTAACCCGCGAGCGCTCTGACGCGCGAAAGTACCCGGCCATCGACCCGATAGCCTCTTGGTCAAAGTACAACCCTGTTATCCGCAAGGACTGGGTAGACTACGCGCGCGCCGAGTTCAAGCGCGGTACCGAAGTGAACCAAATGATGAAGGTTGTAGGCGAAGAAGGAACGACCACGGAAGACTTTGTGGCCTACCTCAAGAGCGAATTCCTTGACGCGGTTTACTTCCAGCAAAACTCCTTCGACGAAATCGACGCGGCCTGTTCGGTCGAGCGCCAGACATACACCTTTAAAAAGGTTCTTATGGTCATGGCCAGTGACTTTGACCTTAAGGACAAGGACGAGGCGCGCGCCTTCTTCAACCAGCTCAGGAAGACATTCGGCGACTGGAACTACGTTGAATTCAAATCGGATAAATTCAATTCTCTTGAAAAAGAGATTGACTCAATTTATTCACAGAAAAAAGGCGCGCTCACAAAAGCGGGCGAGGCCCTTCTTAAGGACGGTGAATAATGAACAAAGTTTACAGCAAAATTGAATCAATCAACGGAAGCGTAATCACCGTAAAGGCCACTGACGTAGCTTACGGCGAATTGGCTGAAATTGAGACAAGATTCGGAAAGTCATTGGCCGAGGTCTCGAACATTCAGGGCGACAACGTTTCGCTCCAGGTGTTCGCGGGCGGCCGCGGCGTTTCTACCGGCGACCACATCAAATTCCTTGGCCACCGAATGGAAGTCAGCTTTAGCGACAACCTCCTTGGCCGCATCTTCAACGGTTCGGCCGAGCCGCGCGACAACGGACCCGCGCTCGCCGAAAACTTAGTAACAATCGGCGGCCCTTCGGTAAACCCGACAAAGCGCATTATGGCGCGCCGCATGATCCGCACCGGAATCCCGATGATCGACATGTTCAACACGTTGGTCGTCTCTCAAAAGCTTCCGATTTTCTCAATCTCTGGCGAGCCATACAACCAGCTTTTGGCGCGCATCGCCATGCAGGCCGAAGTTGACGTAATCGTATTGGGCGGAATGGGACTTAAGTACGACGACTACTTGTACTTTAAGAACACGCTCGAAAACGGCGGCGCCCTAAGCCGCACGGTAATGTTCGTGCACACGGCCGCCGACCCGTCGGTAGAATGCAAGAAGATTCCCGACCTTTCGCTTGCCGTCGCGGAACAGTTCGCCTTGCAGGGAAAGGACGTTCTTGTCCTTCTTACCGACATGACGAACTTCGCCGACTCAATGAAGGAAATCGCGATTACGCAGGAACAGGTTCCGTCAAACCGTGGATACCCGGGAGACCTTTACTCCCAGCTGGCCGCCCGCTACGAAAAGGCCGTCGACTTCGCCGACTCAGGCTCGGTCACAATCCTCGCCGTAACGACGATGCCCGGCGACGACGTAACCCACCCGGTTCCGGACAACACGGGCTACATCACCGAGGGCCAGTACTACCTTAAGGGCGGCCGCATCGAGCCGTTCGGCTCATTGTCGCGCCTTAAGCAGAACGTCAACGGCAAGACCCGCAACGACCACCGCGCCCTTATGGACGGCATGATCCGCCTTTACGCGCAGTACAAGGACACGCTCGAAAAGAAGAGCATGGGCTTCAACATGAGCGCGTGGGACGAAAAGCTCCTTAAATACGGCGAAATGTTCGAAAGCGAAATGATGGACCTTTCTAAGAACATCGCGCTTGAGGACGCCTTGGACTTGGGCTGGAAGATTCTAAAGGATTGCTTTGACAAGGATGAAATTGGAATCAAGACTGAGCTCATTGAGGAACATTGGCCAAACTAAGGACTGCAAATGGCGAAGATTAAGCTGACAAAAAACGAGCTCAAGACCCAGAAAGACGCGCTTAAAATGTACAAGCGCTATCTTCCTACGTTGACGCTCAAAAAGCAGCAGCTTCAAACGGAAATCCGCTCCATAGAGGAGCGCGCCAAAGAAGTGCGCGAACAACGCAAAAACCTTGAAAAGGAATTTGAAGTTTGGATCAGCGTGTTTGGCGAAAAAGACGCCTTTAAGCCCGGAATGGTTTCTGTAAAGAACATCAGAAAGGGAACCGGCAACATCGCCGGCGTCACGATTCCCGTTTACGAGGGAGCGGACTTTTCGCGCGGAGACTACGACCTTTACTCAACCCCCTTGTGGATTGACTTGGCCGCCGACCGCATGGAAAAGGCGCTTTCCTTGGACCTTGAGGCTGACACGCTAGAGGAACAAGTTCGCCTGCTATCGCAAGAGCTGCGCGTAACGACGCAGCGCGTGAATCTTTTTGAAAAAGTGAAGATTCCCGAGACAAAGGCGAACATAAAGAAGATTACGGTATATCTTGGAGACGAGCAGGTAGCGGCCGTAGTTCGCTCCAAGATTTCTAAGAAAAAACTGCAGCAAAAGGCAGGGGAGGAGACAGCATGATTGCGCCGATGAAAAAAGTTTCCCTTGTCATTTTGGACAGGGAAAAAGAAAGCGCCCTTAAGGCCTTGCGAAAGGCCGGCCTCGTTCACCTGGAGCCTGTTGAAGGCAAGGGCGAAAAATTGGCCGCGCTTAAAAACGACTACGCAAAGCTTCAAAGCGCCGCGGGCTACTTGGGCGAGATTAAATTGCCCAAAAAGACCGCGTTTCCCGAACTTTCGCAGGAAGAAGCGGTCAAAAAGGCCCAGTTGGCCATTGACCTTACAGAGCGCAAAAAGAGCCTCTTGGAAAAGATCGCGGCCTCGGCCACCGAGATTGACCGCCTAAGCGCTTGGGGAACAGTAAACCCCGCCGACTTTGCCTATTTGTCAGAAAAGGGCGTGCATCTTTCAATGTACGAAGTCCCGAACGACAAGTGGCGCTTGATAGGCGAGGACGTCAAGGCCCTGCTTGTAAACTCGTCAAAGAGCGGAAAGCGCTTTTTGCTTCTTTCGGACAGCCCGGAAGCCGAGCGTCCGGCGGGGCTTCCGCCCGAAGCCTATGCGGTCGTCATGCCCGAAAAGTCAACCGAAGAAATCGCGGCTGACATAAAGGCTTACGAGGCCGAGACGGCCCAAATCGAAAAGGACTTGGCCGCCAACGCGGTTTACCTAAAGGCGATTTTGGCCGCCCAAAAGTCTTTGGAAAAGGACATTGAGTTTGAGAACGTCTATTCGGGAATGGAAAAGGAGGCCGAGGAAAAGAGCGCGACTCTTTCTTGGCTTACCGGCTATGTTCCCGTCGACTCGATGGACGCGCTCAAGGCCGAGGCCGCCAAAAACCATTGGGCCTTGGCCTCCGACGATCCTTCCGACGAGGACAACGTTCCGACAAAGCTTAAGAACAACAAGCTGGTCAGCCTGATTTATCCGTTGACCGACTTCTTGGACGTAACGCCCGGCTACCACGAGTACGACATTTCGTCTTGGTTCCTGCTTTTCTTCTGCGTCTTCTTCGCGATGATTTTCGCGGACACAGGATACGGCGCCATCATAGCGCTTGCGGGGCTTTTGCTTTTGGCAAAGGCAAAAAAAGGAAAGAAGAGCCTTCCGGTTTTGGTCACTCTCTTGGGGCTTTGTACCGCGGTCTGGGGCGTTTTGACTTGCTCTTGGTTTGGAATCCCGGCGGAAAAACTGCCGCCGGTCTTGGTTCAAATTTCAAGCCGCCTCTTCTCGCAGCCCAAGCTTGTTTTGCTTGGAATGGCGCCGGAAGCGGCAAAGAGTTTGGCCGACAAAAACCAGCAGGTGTTCTGCTTTGTCCTTGCCTTGATACAATTGAGCGTGGCGCACATCACTTGCACTATCGCTCACAGAAAGAGCCTCAAATGCTTGGGCGACTTTGGCTCGCTCTTGCAGCTTTGGGGAACTTTCTATGTGGTCTTGAGCATGGTAGTCGCCGACGGCGTGAACTATGTGTTCCCGCTTATGGACAACGGCAATCCTGTGAACGTCTTTGGCTGGATGGCGCCGCATTATTTCCCCACCGCATGTTTGGGCTTGTTGGGCTTTGGCTTTATGCTGAATTTCATCTTCTCAAACTACGAGGGAAGCGTGGGCAAGTCCATCTTGGAAAGCCTAAAGAACATAATCAGCGTTTTCCTTGGAATCGTCAACGTATTCTCGGACATCGTTTCCTACATTCGCTTGTGGGCGGTCGCCTTGGCCGGAGCCGCGATCAGCGGAACGGTGAACGCGATGGCGGGCCCGATGTTCGGAAAGCTTACGATGATGGTTTTTGGCGTGATTCTTTTGGTATTCGGCCATGGCTTGAACATGATTCTGAACTTGCTTTCGGTAATCGTTCACGGCGTTCGCTTGAACACCTTGGAATTCTCGCAGCACTTGGGAATGGCTTGGAGCGGAACCAAGTATCGGCCGTTTGCCGACGCGGAATCCGCTTCATAAAATCGGGAAGCCTGGCCTGGCCAAAAATCGGGCGCGGGCTTAATTGAATGGACAAAGGGCGGATTTTGTTCCGCCTAAAAATAGAAAAATAAGGCCGCGAAAAGCGGCGAACCGCGATGGCGGTTTGACCACAAAAGTGGTAAGGAGAAAATTATGAACTGGGGTATGATTGGAGCCGGTGTTGTTATGGGTATCGCCGCTTTGGGAAGCGCGATTGGAATCGGAATTGCCGGACAGGGAGCCATCGGCTCTTGGAAGCGCTGCTACTTGAACAACAAGCCCGCGCCCTTCCTTTTGGTAGTATTCGCCGGCGCTCCTTTGACGCAGACAATCTACGGCTTCTTGTTGATGCAGACAATGTTGGCCTCCGCCGCCAGCGCCGACATCTCAAAGCAGTGTTTCTTGCTTGGCATGGGATTCGCCTGCGGCTTGTCAATGTGCATGTCAGCCATCGCTCAGGGAAAGGCCGGCGCGGCCGGTAGCGACGCTCTTGGCGAAACAGGAAAAGGCTTCACCAACTACATCATGGTAGTAGGTCTTTGCGAAACCATCGCCTTGTTCAGCATGGTATTCGGCATGATCGTCTGCTAATGACCAAAACCGTTTATTTAGGCGGTTCTGGAAAAGTCAAGAGAATTGGGATTGGAGGCGCGGAGCCTGTTTCCATACAAACGATGTGGAAAGAGGGAATCGACGACCTTGATTCCAATCCGTCAAAGTTAGAGCGGATTTTGTCGGAGATCCAAGAGCTTCAAGGCCTTGGCTGCGACATAATCCGCTTTGCCGTTCCTGACATGGCCAGCGCCTCTGGCCTTTGCAAAATCGCCGCCAAAACGTCAGTTCCTCTTGTGGCCGACATTCACTTTGACTATCGGCTGGCCTTGGAATGCCTTAAGGGCGACGTGGCGGCCATTCGCATAAATCCCGGCAACATCGGAAGCCGCGAGCGCGTCGAGGCCGTCGTGAACGCCTGCAAAGAAAAGGGCGCGGCGATTCGCATAGGAGTCAACAGCGGAAGCCTTCCGCAAGACTTGCGAGCTCAAGTTGAGGCCGGAACTATGGGCCGCGCCGAGGCTTTGGCCGCCGCCGCCGCCCGCGAATGCGAAGTTTTTGGCGAACTTGCCTTTGATCAAGTCGTTGTCAGCATGAAGGCCTCAAGCGTCCAAGAGACCGTCGAATGCAACGAAGAGTTCGCCAAAAAATTTGACATTCCCCTGCACATTGGGGTAACCGAAGCCGGCCCCCTTATAGGCGGCGTGGTAAAGTCAACGCTTGCCTTTAGCCGCTTGCTTGGCCAAGGAATCGGAAACACAATCCGCGTAAGCCTTTCTTCGACTCCCAAAAACGAAGTCATAGCCGGCCGCGAAATACTTCGCGAATGCGGAAAAAGAAGCGGCGGCGTTCAAATCGTTTCCTGCCCCCGATGCGGCAGGCAGGGCTTTGACGTCCATTCCTTTGTCGAGCGCTGGCAGAGCCGCCTTTTGGCCAGCGAAAAAAACGTGACCGTGGCCATAATGGGCTGCGCGGTCAACGGCCCCGGAGAGGGAAAACACGCCGACTTGGGCATTGCCGGAGCCGGCGGAAAGGCGATAATATTTAAAAAAGGAAAAATAATCCGAACAATTGACGAAAAAGATGCCGATAATGCCTTTGAAGAGGAATTTAATTCGCTTTGAAAAGGAAAGTATTTTTTATCGCAATCATATTGTCGGCTCTTGGCGGAATCTTGTCCGCGCAGCATCCCGTAAAGCCCAAGGTCAGCGAGCAAAGCTGGCGCGTTTTGGCAAGGGCCCAGGTGGCCTTTGAGCGCGGCGATTACGGAGAGGCCATTGTTTTGTGCGGCGAGGCAAGGAAATCGCGCATAAAGGAATTGGAGTGGAACCGCTATGTAATGCAAAACACTCTTAGCGCCCCCGAAATCAAGCGCAAAGGCCCTTTGATTTCGGATTTGATTCCTGTCTTGAAAAGCCGCGAGGACTTTGAGGCCTTGGAAATCATAAACGCTTGGGTTGACAGAAGGGGCGCCGCATATTTTGACGACTCGCTTCCAAAATTGTTCGACTACCTTAAGCGGCTTAACGAGTATCCCGAATGCGATTTTTTGCTGGCAAAGATTTACCGCATTGAAGGCGAGTATGATTTGGCCATGCAGTATTTGAGGAACGCCAGGGAACAGAGCGACCTTTTGGACGTTCCCGCGCAAAAATACGACATCTACTATGAGGCCGCGGACTTGGCCAAGGTTACGGGCGACCAAAAGGAATGGGAGGGCTCCCTGCTTTTGATTGTCGCCGACGACGGCCTTTACAAGGACGACGCCTCAAAGCGCGCCATGGTCAGAACCGTTCAATTAAAAAGAAAGGATTTGGTGGACTATTTTTTCATGCTTCACAGATATTCCGCGATAAATTCGATAAAGGCCTATTTTGAATTGGGACAGTTTTACAAAGGCCAAAAGCGGCCTCGCGACGCGTGGAGCATGACGGCAAATGGCGTTGTTTGCGCCTTTACTTGGATGCTGGAAATTTTGCGCGACCGGAATTCTGAATTTTCTTTCAAGGATTTGGAAGGCTTTTTCGCCGAATGCGGCCGCTACGAAGACGTGATGGCTTGGGCCAATAAAAACGGCGTTTGGAGAGGCTTTTACGATATGGCTTTGTCCGCCGTCGAAAACGGCTGGATAAATTTCGGCGCCTCTCTTTGCCAAACTTTGTCCGAATCTTGTCCTGACTCTTATTGGTCAGCGGCCGCAAAAAAAGCCGCGCGGGATTTTTCGGCCAAAGAGTGAATCAATAGAACAAGCCGATTCCGATAGTCAATTCTTTCTTGCTGGATTTTTCGTCGCGCCAGCTTGTGTCTATAAAGTCCTTTAGCAAAAGGCGGCCTATGTCAAAGCCCGCGCTCGCCCTGATTTGAACGCTCTTCCATTTTTGCGGAAAGAGCAAGACTTCAAGGCCGGCGCAGTAAAAGCCGTCGCGCGGATCAAAGACGCGGCCTGTGGCTCGGTTTGCGGCCAGCGCTATGTCAATGAAGGGCGCCGCTTGGACTTCAAAATTGAATGAGCGAAGGCGGTTAAAGCCCCATTTTTCCCAATCGGTTGAAAACACTTTTATCGGAACGTCGATGTTTAAGACTATCGCGGCCGCGCCTTTTGCGGCATAGCCGTTTGGCGTGTGGGGAACGCCGGCCAAGTACTGGTCGTCGGCCACGCCGCGCAAAAGATATCCGTAGCGCTTGTATGTGTTTTGTTCCGCAAAGAGCGTAAGGCGCGAGTTAAAGCCCGCTTGCTTCCAAGCGGCGAAAATGTTGGCCGTGATTTTAACGCCGGGCTGGAATTCGTTTAGCTTGAAATTGTAGGCCGCGCTTTGGCCGGCGCTGGCGTAAAAGCCCCGCCTGAAATTGCCGTCCCAATTTACTTGGCCAAGGCTTAGCTCGTGCGAGAATGCCGCTTTTGGCGAAATCAAGTCTTCGTCCTTTGGATTGATTCCGTCCAAATCCCACTTGCAGTCTATTTCGGCGGCCGGCGTGTAGACAAGGTTTCCGATTTTTTCAAAGCGCTCCAAAATGATGGGGACGGAGAACTTGGCGCTTTCTGCCCAATAAAGCTCGTCGCCAAAGACCTTGTAGTCGGCGTCGCGGACAAAGCCTTGCGTTAAGTCAAGGCGGAGGCCAAGGTTTTTGAATGGCAATAAAAAGGTAAAGCCGGTCTTTAAATTCCATTCAGGCTCTTGGCGGATAAAGGCGTATTTAAAGAACAAGTCGTTGTTCCAAGAGGCTTGTATCGGTCCCATCGAAAAGGGCAGCTGGTACTTAAGGCTCGCTCCCGCGACAAAGTCGTCGCTCTTGTTTTCCTTTTGCTCCCATTGGACAAAGACGTCGGAAGAAAGCGGATTCATAAGGCCCAAAAAGTTGTCGTCCTTAAGCTTTACCTTGAATTCAAAGCCTTCGTTTGAGTCGTACTTTGGGTAGGGCAAAAGCAAAAAGTGGCGGCTGTCAACTGTCGAGACCTTTAGGGCCGCGACGGAGGCCCCTTCAAAAGTTTCGCCTGTTTCAACAAGGTCAAGCTGGACGCTGTCAAAAAGGCGCTCGTTTATAAGCTTTTGCTTTATCGAAACGACATAGGCGTCAAGCTCTTCCTTGCTTTTAAAAACTTTTTCACTGTCGATTTTTATCTTTCGCTTTAGGGCCGAAACCTTTGTTCCGCCTTTGGGGTCAAAGTCAACGGAGCGGATTGTCCATGACTGGGCCCAAAGGCTGTTGGCCAGAAAGAAGGCGAGAAGGCAGGCTGCGGGGGCGGAAAAAAGTTTTTTCATCGATTAGCTAGCGCTTTGCGTAGTTTTTTTCTACCCACTTAAGGTAGCCGCCGTTTTGAATGTTTTCAATCCACTTTTTGTTGCTCAAGTTCCAGTCAACCGTAAGCTCAAGGCCTTGCTCAAAAGTCATCTCGCGCTTCCAGCCAAGCTCGCTTTTTATTTTTGAGCAGTCGATCGCGTAGCGCGCGTCGTGGCCCGGGCGGTCCTTTACGTGGACAATCGTTTGGCGGACGGCGGCCGCGTCCTTTCCAAGCTTGGCTGACGCTATTTCTATAAGCTTGTCCAAAAGCTGGACGTTCTGCCATTCGTTTTCGCCGCCGATGTTGTATTTTTGGCCGTTGGCGCCTTTTTGCAAAATAAGCCAAACCGCCCGGTTGTGGTCTTCCACGTAAATCCAGTCGCGGATGTTCTTTCCTTCGCCGTAAACCGGAAGGCTCTTTCCCTGCGAAATGTTAAGGATCATAAGCGGAATCAGCTTTTCGGGGAACTGGTAAGGCCCGTAGTTGTTGGTGCAGTTTGAAAGCGTTATCGGAAGGCCAAAAGTGTGGTGGTAGGCGAAAACCAAATGGTCGCTGGAGGCCTTTGAAGCCGAGTAGGGGCTGCGGGGGTCGTAGAGCGTCGTCTCGGTAAAGTAGCCTGTCGGGCCAAGCGAGCCGTAAACTTCGTCGGTCGATATGTGGTGGAACAAAACGTCGTCGCGCGCATTGTCAAGCGAGCAGCCCCAGTGATTTTTGGCGACGTCCAAAAGGGTGTAGGTTCCCAAAACGTTTGTCCGCACAAAGGCCTCCGGATCCAGTACCGAACGGTCAACGTGGCTTTCGGCGGCGAAGTGGACGACAGTGTCGATGTCGTATTCCTTAAAAATGCGCTCGACGGCGGCGCGGTCGGAAATGTCGGCCTTCTCAAAGAAGTAGCGCTGGCCGGACCCGGCCGCCTTTCCGTATTTTTCTTCCACGTCTAAAAGGTTTTCCAAGTTTCCGGCGTAAGTCAAAGCGTCAAGGTTCACGACGCGGCCTGAAAAATCGTCAAAATTAAACTGGCTTTTTCCAGAGGCGCTCATGCCAAAAAGGCAGCGGATGAAGTTCGAGCCGATAAAGCCCGCTCCGCCTGTGACCAAAATGTTCTTTAATTTTCGCATAAGAGTTCTCCTTGCTCCGCCTTTATGAATTTATTCAAACTGTCTTTCCAGCCGGGGATTTTGATTTTAAGCGCCGCCTGAATTTTTTCCTTGCTCAAGACCGAGTAGGCAGGCCGCTTGACTTTCGCTCCGTATTCCTCCGTGGAACATGGCAAGACCTTGCAGTCGTTTGTGACAAGCTTTCGCTTCTTTAGCAGGCGCTGGATTTCAACGGCGAAATCAAACCAAGACGTTTGCCCCGCGTTGGAAAAATGGTATATGCCGTACGGAACGGCTTCCTTGCTGAAAATGTTCGTTCCCGCCTTGTCGACGTTCCTTATTATAAGCAAAATCGCTTCGGCCAAGTCGTCCGCGTTTGTCGGCGAGCCGTATTGGTCGTTCACGACTTTTATCTCTTCCTTTGAATTCATAAGCCGGGCCATTGTCTTTACAAAGTTCGGCCGTCCGCGGCCGTAAAGCCATGAGGTCCGTATGATGAAGTATTGTGTCATCATTTTTTGGATTTCGTCCTCGCCCGCGCTTTTTGTCTGTCCGTAAACGCCAAGGGGATTTTTGGGGCTGCCTTCCGTGTATGGCGAAGACGCCTTTCCGTCAAAGACATAGTCGCTTGAAATGTGAATCATTTTCGCGCCAAGCTCGCGGGCGACGCGCGCTATGTTTGAGGCTGCCGTTACGTTCAGGGCGCGCGCGGCTTCCTTTTCAGACTCGGCCTTTTCGACGGCGGTGTAGCCGGAACAGTTGACAATCCAATTAAAGCGGCTTAAGAGTCCTTTTTGGCGCGCGCTAAGATAGTTGTCGCTTTCCCATTTTTCGGCAAATTCCCTGAGCTTTTTGTAGTCGCGGGCGTCAACGTCGCTTGAGGTTCCGACAAATGGAATTTTGTTCTTTTTTAAAAGGAGCGCGACGCTCGCTCCCAGCATTCCGCTTGCGCCGATAAGCCAAATCATAGGAAACGATTATAGCGCAAAGAGGCTCCTTGTTCAACAGTTCTAAATTTTAGCGATATTTTCCGCTTCTTCTATTGACAAAAAAAAATTATTTTGATAGATTAAGGATGTACATTTTAATCTCCTTTTAAAGTGGACTTGCGAAAGCAGGTCTTTTTTTTTGGCGTAAGGCGAATGGATTTTATTGATTTAAACACAATTCCACATTATTCGGAGTGCGAGCCATTGGTTCGCTCTATGGGCTACGTTCTTGTTGACCTAAAAATCATTCCGCAAAAAACCACGGTAAAGATAAGCGCGGTCATCGCAAGCCAGGACCCTGCGAAAACGATCGGCGTCGAGGACTGCTCAAAGGTCCACCACGCGCTTTTGCCGCGGCTTGAGGCCCTGCTTGGACGGGACGACACTTACATGGAGCTTACGTCGCCTGGCACCGACCGCAACATCAAGAACGCGGCGGAGTTCGCGCTTTTTAAGGGGACGGAAATTCGCGTTTGGGACAAGAATCTTTCCGACTGGGTAAGCGGAACGATTCTTGGCGCGGACAAGGCTTCCTTGACGCTTGAATGCGGCGGGGAGAGCAAAGTCTATAAATATGAAGACATCGCAAAAGCTAAATTCTTGCATTCATAAAAAAACACAGAGGTAACTTTATGGCACGAAAAAAAGTTCAGGACAATTCATCGTCGATGGCAGAGGCCATCAAGGAACTTATCGAAGAAAAGGGCTATTCGCCGGACACGGTGAAAAAGATCATTGAAAATATGCTCATGGCCGCCTACAAGCGGGCGCACGGAACAAATGAAAACGCCGTCGTTGTTTTTGACGAGGACGAAAACGGCATTCCGACCGACGTGACCCTTTACTCTAGAAAGGAAGTCATTGACGGAGTTTACGACCCCGTTACGGAAATCGAGTTGGAGGAAGCCCGCCAGCTTAGCCCGGATTGCGAAGTCGGCGACGAGCTTGACATTCCCGAAGACCCCAAGAGCTACGACCGTTCCGCGGTGTCAACCGGAAAGCAGTCGGGACACCAGGGCCTTAACGAAAGCTACAAGGACAGCCTTTACGAGGAATACAAGGACAAGGTTGGCGGAATCATCATCGGCTACTTCCAGCGCGAGCGCAACGGAACGATTTACGTTGACCTTGGAAAGGTCGAGGGCGTTCTTCCGGTCAAGTACCAGTCTCCGCGCGAAAAATACGAAAAGGGCGAGAGAATCCGCGCCTTGGTCACTGACATAGCCAAGACTCAAAACGGAATCCAATTGATTCTTTCGCGCGCGGCGCCTGAGTTGGTCCGCTCAATCCTTGAGACTGAAGTTCCCGAAGTTCTTGACGGAACCGTTGAAATCAACAAAATCGTTCGCGAAGCCGGCTATCGCACGAAGATCGCCGTTTCTTCCGCGCGCGAGGACATTGACCCTGTCGGAGCTTGCGTCGGACTAAAAGGCGTTCGCATCCAAAACGTCATCCACGAATTGCTTGGCGAAAAAATCGATGTTTTGCGCTACGATCCCGAGCCGACAGTCTTTATCAAAAACGCCCTTAGCCCGGCCGAAGTCAGCCGCGTGATCATCCTTGACCAGGACAAAAAGCAGGCGCTCGCCATCGTGCAGGACAGCCAGTTCTCTTTGGCCATCGGAAAGCAGGGCCTTAACGTCCGCCTTGCCAACCGCCTTTGCGACTGGAACATCGACGTAAAGACAGAGGAGCAGGCCGCCGAGCTTGACCTTAGCGAGATCGCGACAAGGCAGAACGCGCAAAGCCTCTTTAACGACGACTACGAGGAAATCGCGACGATCGCCGAGTTGCCTGGCGTTGACGAGCGCGTCGCGGCCCTTCTTAAGGAAGCGGGAATCGAGGACGTCCAGAAGTTTGTCGACAACTATGAGTCAATCAACGTTGAAGGCGTTTCCAAGGAAGACTTGGAAAAGCTCAACGAGCTTATAAATCAAAACGTGGAGTTTGTGGAGGAGGACGCCCAGGAGCAGGCTCCTTCGCAGAACGCCGAATCGGAGCAGGCTTCTTCCGAGGATTCAGAAGAGTACCACTGCCCGGAATGCGGCGCCGTGATAACCCTTGACATGACGCATTGTCCAAAATGCGGCGTTGAGTTTGAATTTAAAGAGGACGAGGAATAAGAGTTAATGGCAGAAGAGACAGAAAAGAAAAGCGGAGTGGTTTTGCACAAAAAGGCGGCGGCGCCGAAGCCTTCTGAAAAAGAGGCGGGAACGCCCGCTCCGTCCGAAAAAAAGAAAAAGGTCATTTTGGTAAAGAAACGCGCTTCTCCGGCTGCTCCCGCAGGCGGAGCCGCTGCTGTTTCTTCAGCGCCAAAAACTCAAAGCCCTGAAAAGCCTGCCGCTCCGGAAGAAAAGAAAGTTCCCTCCGAGCAGCAAGCCGCCCAAAGCGCGCCCAAGGCGCCTTCCGCTCCCGTAAAGAGAGCCGCGGCTCCTTTCTCTTTGAATTCGGCCCGTCCCAACGTCAAGGCCGGAAATTTAAGCGACCATTCAAGGGGCGGCCAGTGGAACCGCGGCGGAAACAACCGCGGCTCGTTTGGAGGCGGCCAGAATAGGGCCGGCGGCGGCTTTACAGGCGCCCAGGCTAGGGCCGGCTACCAAAACCGCGAGCGCGACAACAAGGGCGGCCCCGGTTCCTTTAACCGCGGCGGACAAGGCGGCGGCTTTAACCGAGGACAGGGAGGCTTTAACCGAGGCGGCCAGGGCGGCGGCTTTAACCGTGGTCCCGGAGGCTTTAACAACAGGCCAGGCTCTGGCTTTGGCGGAGGCTCCGGCGGCTCGTTCGCTCCCGGCGGCATGACCGGCGGAAAGCCCAGCCAAAACGCTCCCAAGAAAACATTTAAAGGAAAGAAGCAGCAATACAGCCGCAAGGACAAGGAAGAGGCTTTTGACGAGGACAAGTTCTACGAGTCCCAGAAAAAGGCCGAGACCCAAGTCAGCGACGTTCCCAAGTCAATCGACATTATGGAAACTGTTTCCATCAGCGACTTGGCCCGCAAGATGAACCTTAAGGCCAGCGAAATAATCGCGAAGCTTATGTCGATGGGCCAGATGGTGACAATCACCCAGTCGATAGACAGCGACACGGCCACGCTTTTGGCCGCCGAATACAATTGCGAAGTCCACTTGGTAAGCCTTTACGACGAGACAGTAATCGCGCGCGACACAAGGAACGACGACAAGCTGGAGCCTCGTCCGCCGATCGTAACCGTAATGGGCCACGTTGACCACGGAAAGACAAAGACTTTGGACGCTATCCGCCACAGCCATGTCGCCGAAGGCGAGGCCGGCGGAATCACCCAGAGCATCGGCGCTTACAGCGTTCAGACCGAAAAAGGAAAAATCACTTTCTTGGACACTCCTGGCCACGAAGTCTTTACGATGATGCGAGCGCGCGGCGCCCAAATCACCGACATCGTAGTCTTGGTTGTCGCCGCGGACGACGGCGTCATGCCCCAGACTTTGGAAGCGGTCAACCACGCCAAGGACGCCAAGGTTCCGATTATCGTGGCAGTAAACAAGATAGACAAGCCCGACGCCAATCCCGACCGCGTCCGCACTCAATTGACGGAACTTGGCCTTACCCCGGAAGACTGGGGCGGAGACACTCAATACGTAAACATCAGCGCCTTGAAGGGCGAGGGCATCGACGACCTTTTGGACGCGATTTTGCTCCAGGCCGAAATGCTTGAACTTAAGACCGTTTGGGATTGCCGCGCCGAAGGAAAAGTCCTTGAGTCGCGCATCGACCAAGGCCGCGGCGTTGTCTCTACAATCGTAGTCGAGCGCGGAACTTTGCATCAGGGAGATCCTTTCGTGGCCGGCATTTATTCAGGCCGCGTCCGCGCGATGTTCAACGACAGGGGCAAGCGCATCCAGGAAGCGACTCCCAGCCAGCCGGTTGAGGTTATCGGAATTGAGGAAATGCCCAACGCCGGCGACCCCTTCCAAGTCACCGAAAGCGAAAAAGAGGCGCGCGCGATAAGCACCAAGCGCGTCGAGCTTAAGCGCTTTGAGGACGCAAAAGCCGTCAAGAAAGTCACGCTCGACAACTTGTACCAGACGATTGACGCGCACGAAGTCAAAGAGCTTAAGGTTGTCATCAAGGCCGACTTGCAGGGAAGCGCCGAGGCCCTTAAGGTTGCCCTTGAAAAGCTTTCTACAAAGGACATCCGCCTTGTGGTCATCCACTCGTCGGCCGGCGCGATCAACGAAAGCGACGTCATCTTGGCGGCCGCTGACTCCAACGCAATCATCGTCGGCTTTAACGTCCGCCCGACGCCAAAGGCAAAGCTTTTGGCCGACCAGGAAAAGGTCGAGATTCGCAAGTACTCAATCATTTACGAATGCGTCAACGAAATCACGGCGGCCATGGAAGGCATGCTCAGCCCCGACACAAAGGAGCAGGTTATCGGAACTGTCGAAGTCCAGAACACTTTCAAGGTTCCAAAGATCGGAACGATTGCCGGCTGCTATGTTTCGGACGGAACTATCAAGAGAAATTGCGGCGTTCGCCTTATCCGCGAAGGCATCGTAATCTATACTGGAAAAGTCACCTCGCTCAAGCGCTTTAAGGACGACGCCAAGGAAGTGGCCAAGGGCTACGAATGCGGCGTCGGCTTGGAGAACTGGCAGGACATTAAGGTCGGCGACCAAATCGAATGCTTTGAATACATCGAGGTTGCCCGAAAGCTCGGCGACGCTTTGATTGACGACAAGTCTAAGAACGAAGCCGCAGCCGCTGAACAGCGAAGCGAAGCCGAAGCCCGCGCCGCCGAAGAGGCAGCCAAGGAAGCGGAAAAAATCGCCGCCGAAAAGGCCGCCGCCCGCGCGCGAAAGGAAGCCGAGCAAGCCAAGCCCGGCGCCCACGGCGTGAATCCCCATGCCGTTCCGCCCGCTAACAATGGCGAAGGACAGGCCTGATGGGACAGTATAGGCTTTTAAAGCTAGGCGAGCAAATCAGGGGCGAGATAGCCAACATGATTTTGCGCGCCGAGATTAAAGACCCGCGCGTGTCAAACTTTTTGACGATCAACCGGGTCGAGGTGGCCAAGGACTTGGCGCACGCGAAAGTTTACGTTTCCACTTTCATGTCGGAATCGGAACTCAATCGCGGCGTGCAAGGCCTGACCAGCGCGGCGGGCTTTATCCAATCCACAATAGCGAAAAAACTCACTATACGGCAATTTCCCCACTTGCATTTTGTGGCCGACACGTCAATCCGCGACGGCTACGAAATGGCCAAAAAGCTTGAGGACTTGGTAAAAAGCGACGCCGAAAAATCCGCCGCCGCGCAAGCTTCCGGTTCGCCTGAGGACTAAACTTGCGATGACCGGTCCAAGCGGAATAATTCTTTACGACAAAAAGCCTGGCGTCACAAGCTTTTCCGCCTTGGGGCAAATCAAGAAAACTCTTGGCACAAAAAAAGTCGGCCACACGGGAACATTGGACTTGTTCGCGCAAGGCCTTCTTGTAGTCTGCGTCGGAAGCCTTACGCGTTTGGCCGGATTGATAACCGCCTTTGACAAAGAGTACGAAGCCAAAATAATTTTTGGCGAGCAGACGGACACGCTTGACCCGACCGGCCAAGTCGTAAAGACCGCGCCGCTTCCAAGCTTGGCCGCGCTAAAAAAATCCCTTAAAAAATTCACAGGAAAGCTTATGCAGCGGCCGCCGGAATTTTCTGCGATTAAAATCGGCGGAAAGCGTGCCAGCGACTTGACGCGTTCAGGAAAGGAAGCCGCGCTTCCTGAGCGTCCGATAGAAGTCTATGAAGCCCAGCTTTTGGACGCGGAGCTTGACGCGGCTTTTGAAGGCGGTGACGCGAACGAGGCGGCCGCCTCCAACGATTGCGGCCTTACAAGCGATCGCGGCGCCTCCAACGATTGCGGCCTTGCAAAAGATGCCGCCTCCAACGATTGTGGCCTTGCAAGCGATCGCGGCGCCTCCAACGATTGCGGCCTTTCAAACGAGCGCGCTTTGGTAAAATCCGCGCGGGTCCGCTTTTTGGTCAGCAAGGGAACTTACATCCGAAGCCTTGCGCGCGACATAGGCTTGGACTGCGCTTCCGCCGGCCGCTTGGAAACATTGAAAAGAACGCGCGTCGGAAGCTTTAATCTTTCGGACGCCGTAAACGAAGACGCTTTGACAGCCTCTTCCTTGCGGGAAATGGACGCGGAGACCGCGCGCCTTTGCGGCCTGAACGCGGCCTACTTGCGCGCCGGGCAGGAGGAGAATTTTTGGAACGGCCGGCCCTTGCGCTTTTCCTTTTTTGAGGAGCCGCTAAAAGAAGGGGCAAGCGCGGTTTTTTCTTCCGGCAAAGCCTTTATGGGCGCCGTAAAAAAAGAGGGCGGCCGCGCCTTTTACGAGTATGTCGTTCCCAAAAGCGATGAGTCTTTGGAGGCGGCGAAATGAAAGTCTTTTCTTGGAACGATGTTGTTAGGGGCGCGGAAAGCGGCGCGGCCGCCAGTTATGGGCTTGCGAGCGATTCAAATTGCGCGGCCGACAGTCTTGGGCTTGCGAACAATCCGGCCGCCAGTCTTGGGCCGTCAGCGGTTACAGTCGGCGGCTTTGACGGAATGCACTTGGGCCACCAGGCGCTTTTTGACGCGGTTTTTGAATGGAAGGAAAAGCGCGCGCGGGCGGACCTTTTGGGCTTGCAAAATGTTCGCGGCGCTTGTTTGGCCGGCGCGGTCACTTTCACCCGTTCCCCCGGAGCCTTTAAGAGCGAATCATATCCGGGCGACCTTATGACAGAGAGAATGAAGCTGGAATTTTTGGAAAAAAGAGGCTTTGATTTTTGCGTAATGATTGACTTTTCCGAAGATTTCAGTAAAATAGTAGGAAGGAATTTTCTTGACCAATTGAGAAAATTTTGCTCTGCGCAATTTTTGGCGGCAGGCTCCGATTTCCGCTGCGGGCATAATTTAGACACCGGCGTTGCCGAATTGGCTGATTACGCGACCCAAAACGGTTTGGAACTGAAAGTTTTGGACGACGTCACGCTTGACAAAAAGCGCGTCAGTTCAAGCTTGATTCGCGGCGCGGTTCTTGAAGGCGATTTCGCTTTGGCGAAAAAGCTTTTGGGCTTTCCGTACCGCATTGATTGCTCCCGCTTGGAGTGGAGGGCGAGTTCGTCGGACTCAAGTCTGTCATTGATTGCGAACGGAAGGACAACGCAAGTTTTGCCAAAAGCCGGACGGCATCCGGTTAGCGTTGTTTTTGCCGGCAAAAAAAGTTCAGCCTTTTTTTGCGCGGAAGGCCAATTCCTTCGCCTGGAATTTCCGCTTGGGCAAAAAGTTTCTTCAACGATTCAAGAAATTGAATTCCAATAAAATTGCGGCCTCTTTTGGCGGCAAAAAAAAGAAAAAAAGCCCCGCTGGGGCAAATCGAATTTTTAGGAGAAAAATATGGCACTCTCAAAGGAATTGTCTCGCTCAATCGTAAGCAAGTTTGGAGCGAATGAAAACGACACAGGAAACACAAAGGTTCAGATCGCGCTTTTGACAAGCCGCATCCAGCAGCTTACAGACCACGTGAACCGCTTTCCCAAGGACTCTAGCGCCAAGCGCAGCATGATGAAGGTTGTAGGCCAGCGCAAGCGCTTCCTTAAGTACTTGATGAGAAAGGACTTGGAAGCTTACCGCGCCCTTATCAAAGAGCTTGGCCTCCGCAAGTAGTTGAAACTCGTCGCGCTGAAAAATTGTTTTCAGCGCAGCAATCTTTGGAGCACCGCTCCTTAAAACGGAAAAGAAGATAAAGAGGAAAAAGAATTGTCAGTAGAAAGAGTAACTTACAAAATCGGCGACGAGGAATTGATTCTTGAAACCGGAAAAATCGGCAAGCAGGCCAACGGCTGCGTTTACGCCCAATTCGCCGGAACTGCGGTAATCGCCACCGTTTGCGCTTCGAGCACGGTAGTTGAAGGAATGGACTACGTTCCCGTTACTGTTGAATACAACGAGAAATTTTACGCCGCCGGAAAAATCCCCGGAGGCTTTGTCAAGCGCGAAGGCCGCCCCAAGGACAAGGAAATCTTGGTCAGCCGCCTTATCGACCGCCCGATGCGCCCGCTTTTTGAAATGTCTTTCGGCCGCGAAATCCAAATTGTTCCGACTTGCGTAAGCGCTGACGGAATCCATACGCCGGACATTTTGGCCGTAATCGCGTCCAGCGCGGCCGTTTCAATTTCAGACATTCCGTTCCACGGACCTGTCGCCGCTTGCCGCGTGGGTTACTTGGACGGAAAATACATCATCAACCCGACATTCCAAGAGCAGGAAAAGGCCGAGCTTGAAATCGTAGTGGCCGGAACAAAAGACGGCTTTACTATGGTAGAAGGCGGCGCCAACGAAGCCAGCGAGGAAGTGATGCTTGGAGCCCTTAACGAGGCGCAGAAGTTCATCACCGACATGTGCTTGCTTCAGGAAGAGTTGGTAAAGAAGGCCGGAAAGGAAAAGCTTCCGCTCGCGCCTCTTGACGTGACTCTTGCTAACGCCGCCGAAATCGAAGCCAAGGCCACTCCGCTTGTAAAGGAAGCCAACTTCCGCCCTGGAAAGCAGGCCCGCGGAGAAGCCGTAAAGGCCGTGAAAAAGCAAATCGCCGCCGAATACGCCGAGCAGCTTGAGGACGAAACCCAGAAAAAGCTCTTTGACGCTTTGTTCGACGACATCCAATACAAGCTTTTGCGCAAGGCGATTTTGGACGAAGGAGTGCGCATCGACGGAAGAAAGTGCGACGAAATCCGCCCAATCACTTGCGAAGTGAACGTTTTGCCGCGTCCGCACGGAAGCGCTTTGTTCACCCGCGGCGAGACCCAGTCTTTGGCCGTGACCACTTTGGGAACGCTTCAGGACGAGCAGTCTTACGACGACATCGACGGCGAGAGAAGCGAGCACTTTATCTTGCACTACAACTTCCCGCCTTACTCAGTAGGCGAGACAGGAAAGCTTACGACAGGCCGCCGCGAAATCGGCCACGGAAACCTTGCCCGCCGCTCGTTGGCGCCGATGGTTCCCAGCCGAGAGGAATTCCCGTACACGGTTCGCGTTGTTTCTGAAATCCTTGAGTCAAACGGCTCGTCATCGCAGGCCTCTACTTGCGGCGGCTGTTTGTCAATGCTCGCGGCCGGCGTTCCGCTTAAGAAGATGGTAGCCGGAATCGCCATGGGCTTGATCACCGAAGGCGAGCACTACGAAAAGTACAAGATTTTGTCTGACATCTTGGGAGAGGAAGACCACCTTGGCGACATGGACTTTAAGGTTGCCGGAACAAAGGACGGAATCACAGGCTTCCAGATGGACATCAAGATTCCCGGCGTTACGACCGAAATCATGAAGAAGGCTTTGGAACAGGCCCGCGTCGGCCGCTTGCACATTCTTTCCATCATGGAAAAGTGCATCGACAAGCCCGCGCCGCTTTCTCCCTACGCTCCCAAAATCCTTACCACAAAGATTCCGATTGACAGAATCGGCGCCCTTATCGGACCCGGCGGAAAGAACATCAAGGCTCTTTGCGCGCAGTACGACGTCACGATCAACACTGACGAAGACGGAACGGTCACGATTTACGGAAAGACCGGCATGGCCGCCGAAGAAGCCGCCAAGGCTGTCAAGGGCATCGCCGAAGATCCGGAGCCCGGCACGATTTACCAGGGAACAGTTAAGAGCATAAAGGACTTTGGCGCCTTCATCGAGATTCTTCCCGGAAAGGAAGGCCTCTGCCATATTTCAAAGCTCTCTCACGGACGAGTGGAGAAGGTGACGGACGTTCTTAAGGAAGGACAGGTTATTCCCGTCAAGCTCTTGGAAGTCGACCAGAGAGGCCGCTTGCAGCTTTCTTACATCGACGCCTTGGACGAGCAAAAGAAATAGGGGCGCAAGATGGGCGAAGTTTCAATCAATGTCAAGGCTTTGGAAGGAGCCGTGATTCCCGAATACAAGACCGCTGGAGCGGCTGGCGCCGATGTTTGCGCTCTTGTCAGCTCTCCTGTGGAATTAAAGCCGGGAGAAAGGGCTTTGATTGGAACCGGCCTCTTTTTCGCCATTCCTGACGGATATGAAATTCAAGTGCGGCCTCGCTCCGGCTTGGCCGCAAAAAACGGAGTCACCGTATTGAACTCGCCCGGAACAATCGACAGCGATTACCGCGGCGAGCTTAAGGTGATTCTTGCGAATCTTGGCAACGAAACGTTCACAGTGAACAAGGGTGACAGAATCGCTCAAATCGTCGCCGCTCCTGTAACCAGGGCGCGATTCTCTTCCGTGGAGGAATTAGACCAAACCGAGCGCGGTTCGGGCGGCTTTGGCTCCACAGGAAAGTGATGGACGCATTTGAATTCGCGAGCGAACAAAAAGATCGCGTAGTCCAAAAAGCCAAGGCTTGGCTAAAAAGCCTTTGGCGCAAGCTTTGTTCAAAAATTCTCAAATATAAAAAAGTCCGCTTGGCCATAGACAAGGCCTTGTTGTATCGGGCGAAAGCCAAGCGAAAGTGGATAGGCCTAAAATACTACAGACGGACCCACAAAGACTACAAGCTTACAAGATATGTCATTAAGCAGCTTTTGGTCTATTTTTTTGTGATGTATCTTTTTTTCTTCTTGATTTTCTTCGTAAACCAAATCATGCTTTTTATGAAGCAGCTTTTGGGAAAGCGCATTCCGATATCGGACGCGATGAAGCTGATGTTCTATTCGCTTCCGTTTGTAATCGCGCAGTCCGCTCCCTTTGCCACGCTGACAGGCTTTTTGATGTGCTTGGGAAGGATGAACACCGACAACGAGATTTTGATTTTCAAGGCCTCGGGCTGCAATTTGCGAAAGCTCTTGCTAAAGCCAATCGCCGTTTTGGGCGTCATCATCTCTATCTTCTCTTTTTTTGTCAACGACTATCTTTTGCCGCTTGGAACGTCCAAGACCCGCGAGCAGCTTAGAAAATCAATCGCATCAAATCCAACTATGGAGGTTGAGGCTCAAAGCGTAAAGCGCCTTAACGAGACCAGCGTGGTTTTTGGAAACGTCGCCGACAAGGACGTGAGCGACTTGATTTTGTTTGACTACGACGAGTCGGGAAACCAGCGCTTTATCATCGCCGGAAAGACCCATGTCGATTCGGGCGCCTACAAGGGCGTCAGCATGCGCTTTGACATGAACGACGCGACAGTCATCGTCTTGGACAAACGGCAGCCCGCGAATTTTGATTTGCTTAAGTCAAAGACCATGTCCCTGCATCTTTTTGAAAGCACAGTCTTTAGCTTTGACAGGCGCCTTTCGCCGGCGGAACTGACCAGCTTTGACTTGGGAAAGAAAATCCGCGAGATGAGAAAAGAGCCGGGCCGAGACCCGCGCGAGATAAACATGAATGTTTTGGAATTCAACAAGAAATTTTCGCTTCCGTTCGGCTCGCTGTTTTTCGCTTTTTTGGCGATGCCTTTGGCGCTGCTTTTTGGAAAGGTCAACGGCCAGACAATCGGCCTGGTCGTCGGCATTTTCATTTCGTTCTTGTATTGGGCGATGATGACTGTCGGCATTCAGTTGGGCTATAGGAACGGCTGGAACGGATTTTTCTTGATGTGGCTGCCAAACGTAACGGTCGGCGTTGCCGCGGTTTTGTTTTATTTAGGAGCGAGGAAAAAATGAAGCTTGTTCTTTATGTTTACCGCCTCTTCTTTCCTCTTTTTATTTGCTCGATGATAACCTTTGCCTTTATTTTGGAATTGGTTGACCTTATGATGAACATTTGGAAGTACATTTTCAACATGGTTCCGCCCGCCGTTGTCGGAAGCATCATGCTGAACTTCCTTCCAAAAACATTCACCTGGGCGCTTCCGATGAGCGTCCTGTTCGCCTCCTGCTTTATGCTGAGCGCCTTGTATTCAAGGAACGAGCTGACCGCGCTTTTCGCTTCGGGCGTGTCGTTGATTAAATTTTCTTTTCCCTTGATCGCCTTGTCGGCGCTCTTGTCCGTCGCGCTCTTTTTCTTTCAGGACAGGGTAGTGGTAAAGACCAGCGTAAAATACGAGGACTTAAAGTCGGCCGCCCTTAGGGAGCAAAAAAACAAGAGCAACGACCACATCGTGATAATGTCTGGAAACGGCGAGAAGATTTACAAGGCCGAATACTACGACGACGAAAGCCAGCGCCTGCACAGGCTTTACGTTGTTTCGCGCGACGAAAACCGCAGCCTTAAGTCGATAATATACGCCCCGCTGGCCATATGGAGCGCCGAAAGCGGCCATTGGCTTACCGAAAACGGCATTGAATACCTTTACTCAGGCGGCGAGCTTAAAAGCGGCTCGGTGAACACCGTTGACCAAATGGAATTGACCGAGCCGCCCGAAACTTTTAGAAACAACACAGTCTCTGTCGAGTCGGCCACTGTCGCCGAAAGCCGAGCCTACATCAAGCGCCTGCAAAAGGCCGGACTTCCGTTTGCCGAAAGCCTAAGCCAGTACTACAACAAGTTCGCCTTTCCATTTGTCGTTTTGATTGTGGCCTTTTTGTCAATCGGCATTTCGGGAAAAAGCCAGCGGAACGTTTTTGTGATAAGCTTGACTCTTTCTTTGGGCATGGCGGTTTTGTTTTACATCACGCAAATGATTTCTATGCTGATGGCAAAGTTTGGAATGCTTCCGCCTTTGATGGGCGCCTGGTTTCCTGTAGTTCTTTTTATCGTGATTAGCGTTGTCTTGCTAAAATACTCGCGGACTTGATTTGGGTGGGAATATGAATTCTATTTTTAAGATTAAGGCAAAATCCTCTTTGTCGCGCGCCAGGACGGGCGAGCTTTCTTTGCCGCACGGAACTGTGCAAACGCCGGTCTTTATGCCTGTCGGAACCAACGGCTCGGTCAAGGCTGTAAGCAAGGACGACCTTGAGGAAATAGGCTTTGAAATAATTTTGGCCAACACTTACCATATGTACTTGCGTCCCGGAAGCCCCTTGGTCCGCGAGGCCGGCGGCTTGCATGGCTTTACAGGCTGGAAGCGGAATTTTTTGACCGACTCGGGCGGCTTTCAAGTGTTCAGCCTTTCTAAAATCAGAAAGATTATGGAGGAGGGGGTCCGCTTCCAAAGCACGGTCGACGGCTCCTACCACTTGTTCACGCCAGAAAGCGTCGTCCGCACGCAAGCCGACTTTAACTCCGACATACAAATGCAGCTGGACGTTTGCGCGGCCTATGGGGTGGACAAAAAGGAAGCCGAGAGCGCGCTTGGAACCACAAGCCGCTGGCTTGAGCGCGCGGTAAAGGAATGGAAAAAGGTCCAGGAAGAGGAAGGATACAAGGGAATCCTTTTTCCGATAGCGCAGGGAAATTTCTTTGAGGACTTGCGTAAGCAAAGCGCGGAATTTGTCGCAAGCCTTGATTTGCCTGGAATCGCTATCGGCGGCTTAAGCGTAGGCGAGCCTGGCGACGTCTTTGCCCGCTACTTGCAATACACCGTTCAATATTTGCCGGAGGAAAAGCCCAAGTACGTCATGGGAATCGGAACGCCCGAATACATTTTTGAGGCGGTGGCCGACGGAATCGACATGTTTGACTGCGTCCTTCCCACAAGAAACGCGAGGAACGGAAGCTACTTTACCCACGACGGAATGCTAAGCATAAAGCAGGAGCGCTTTACGCATGACTTTGGCCCGATAGACCCGGAGTGCGACTGCAAGGTTTGCAAAAACTACAGCCGCGCCTACTTGCGCCATATGTTTAAAAGCCAGGAAATCCTTTCTTCGATGCTTTCAAGCTACCACAACCTTTATTTTTTGCATTCTTTGGTCAAAAAAATCCGTAACTCCATCGAGGAAGGAAGGTTTGAAGAGTATAGGAGAAGCTTCCTAGACAGATTTACCCGCGGTGAGGTAAAATAAGGCTATGAAAATTTTTGCGATTTTTGCGGCGCTGCTTTTTTGTTTCTCAACAATCCTTTTCGCCCAAGAGGGCGGAGCGGAAGAGGCTCCTGTGGTTGACATCGCTCCGGAGCAGGCCGAGAAAAAAGAAAAGGAAAAAATAGAGCTTGCCGGCGTGAGCGACGTTCCCGCGGCCAAAAGGCCAAAGGCGCCCGACAGCCAAAAGGCCAAGACGGCGGAAGAAAAGGACGAGGCCGACACAAAGGAAAAAAATCGCGAGACGATAAAATTTGGAATCGACTCGGAGCTTAGCGAGCTGGTTCAAAAATTGATTGACAACGACGACCCAAGGTATTCCGACGAGCTTTACGACTTGTTCCAAACGACAAAAAGCCCCGCGGTCCGCGAAAAAATTTTGGACTACTTCACAAAGCTGGAGGACCCTTGCCTTGAGGACTACGCCGTCACGATTTTAAATGACCCTTACGAGGAGCGGAACTCAACCGTAGAAAAAGTGTTCAAGTACACGGCCGCCGTAAAGACTAAGGCCGCAGTTCCAGCCGTTGTGGCGCTTTTGGAAAGCGACAACGAAAACTATTTTAGTCCCGCGCTTACGACGCTTGGAGAAATCGGCGGCGAGCGCGAGGCCGAATACTTGGTTGACTGCCTGGACCGCGCCGACTTGACCACGCCGCAACGCCAGGCCCTTATGAAAGTGCTTGGAAAAATAAAGGCCGTCCAGACTTGGGACGCACTTGTCGAGATAGCGAAAGACGACGGAGAGAACGCCTTTGTGCGCTGCTACGCCGCCGAAGCGATCGGCGCGATGAAAAAGCCCGAATCGATTCCGGTTTTGCTAAAGCTTTTTGAAGAGCCCGATCCCAACATGCGCTGCTACGTCTTAAAGGGAATTTCTAACTTTGACACAAAGGAAGCCAAGGACTTGGTTGTCCAAGCGATAAAGGACTCGCAGTACAAGGTTCGCCTAGACGCGATTGACGCGGCGGCCGGCATGAAGCTTAAGGAGGCCGTTCCTTATTTGGTCTATCGCGCGAAGAACGACCCGGAGGCAGCCGTAAAGAAAAGGGCCTACGAAAAGCTTGCCGGCTACGAGGACGGCGAGGCCGACAAATTCTTGGTCGGCCAAATCACCGACAAAAAAACAAGCGACGCCGTAAAAAAGCAGGCGACGGAAGCGCTGTTAAAATACGGAAAGGCCGGCCGCTCCCAAATCGCTAGCTGGGCCGAAGCCTTGGCCGCCGACGACACCAAAAAGCCGATGAGGCGCGACGTTGGAAAGCTTTTGACAAAATATTCCGACTCGGCCTTTAGCGGCGCCTGCGCGGCCTATCTTTCCAGCCAAGACAAGGACACCCGCTCAATCGGCATGGACATGTATGCTGCCGGAAAATTCTCTTCCTGCGACTCAAAGGTCCGCGCGATTGCCGACGACAAAAAAATGGGCTCGCTCCAAAAGCGCGCGATGAAGCTTTTAGGCATAGAGGAAGAAGCGGAAAAATGACAGTCCGCGGGAGCGGCAGGACGGCAAGAAAGCGCTAGTAGGTCTCTTTCAATTTGTATGCTTCGATGGGTTTTGAAATTACGCTGTCAAATGACAATTCAATTTCATTGTAGTTTATTTTAAAAACAGTCGCATTCACGCTGTACATTTCATTGTCATAGTATTTAAATGTCAGCGTGTCGCCTTCTTTTACGAAAAACTTAAAGCGCCCATATAATTTTGAGGTCTCTGCATTTGTTTCAATAATTTCTAATTTCCAATAATCATTTTCTTTTTTAGATATCTCTGTTATGAAAAACTTTTCGTCGGAGTTTGTCTCTATTCCTTCTGAGTATGAGTTGTTGTCATTTTTTTTCCAAAAAACGGGGTAACATGGAAGCGTTAGATTTATTGAAAAACCGTTTTCGTTTATGGTCAAACTTTCTCCCGTCTTAAACTTCAATGTTTGTTTTTTGTTGTTCTTGCGCTGATAGAAAAAAGCGAATGCGCCATATGTTTCTTTGATGAAGCCGTAAATTTTATAGTTGTATTCATATTCAGTGATTTCTCCTAAATTAGTTAAAAAATCAAGAACTGTCGATTTTAAAATTTTCTCGTATGACTCTTTTAACAATTCAAAGGCGATTCCCGCGTCTATTTTTTCGGCAACGTCTTTTACATTTATGGTTAAAATCTCTTTTTTTGCTGGATGGTTAAGGTCATCAGAAAAAATAAAGTCATATTCATAGTCCTTGTTTTTTTTTATCTCTTCAAAATTCATTCTCATTTGCTTGCCTTCCTTATGTTAATTTATATAGTTCCGTTTTGTCAGAATATTTTCCTATTCATAAAACGCCCTTAGCTTTGCGTAGACGGCGCCGGCCTCGCGCTTTTGCTCGTCGGTCAAAGAGGCGGCCGGATCGCTGGCCAAAAATTCCAGGCTTGCGACGCTCTCCGCGATGGCGGTTGAAAAGCCGCGCGAAACCTTGAACCAGTAAGAGCCTTTTTGGTCTGTGTAAAGCGCGACAAAGCCCATCTCGCGGCTTTTTGCCTTGGCCTGCGCGGGCTTTAGAATCCACTTTAAGCGCTGGCATAGTTCGGCCGCCGCTTTTTGGTCTTGCGAGCCGTCCTGGCCTGCAAGCTTGGCCGAAAATTTTCTGTCAAAGCTCTTTTCGTCAACCGGCGCAAAGCCAAAGAGCTTGGCCGCCTTTACGATTGAGACAAGCTTTTCTCCGTCCATAAGCTTGTAGCCGCCGTCCATCAATACGCGGCCGCGGAGGCCGGCCGAACGAGATTCAAGCGCTTGCATGTCAAAAGGCTCGACTGCGGATTGCAATTCCCGCCAAGGAAGCAGGGCGACTTTTTTGCCCTTGACCTTTTGAGTGGCAAAGGAAGATTTGCCAAGCGTCCAAGCGGCCGCGTCTTTTTGGGCTTGCGAGCCGTTTTTGTCCGCGCCCGCGCCTCTTGGGCTTTGAACGCCGTCTTTGCCTTGCTTTCCGTCACGGCCTCGCGCCTTTTGGTCTTTGAAAGCCTTTTGGTCGTCTCGCTCGCCCTTCTTTTTGCGGGCGGCGTCAAGGCGGGCCTCCAAGTCGGGGTCGATTTTATTGATAAGCTTTTTGGTCAGCGGAGAAACGCTCATCGCGAACATTCGGCTTGTGCGGACAATCTCTCCGGCCACGATGTAAAGCGGATCGGTCCTAAAAAGCGACGAGCCGGGATGGATCGAAATGTGGTCCGCCGTAAGCGTCCTAAAGTTTTCGCGGCCTTCGCGGACCGCCACAAACTGAATCATTCCCGCGGCCACGCAGCACAAGTAGTCGTCGTAAGAGCCGCCGCCCGAAATCGGAATCTTTTGGTCGCTTACGATTTGGCTAAGCTGCTCGTAAATGTTTTGGATTTCGGCCATGACCTTGTAGTCAAGGTAGTTCTTTTGGCAAAAATTTTCCTTTTCTTCTTCCGTTTGGAACTTTTCGTAAATGCGGTAAAGCTTTACGTAGCCCACAAAGTCGCCCTGGATGTCGTTAAAGCGGTGGTGCGCGGCGCGAGCCTCGATTTCTTCCCCGGGCGGAAGGACAAAAGGCGAGTGCGTTGACAAAAAGGCTGCCGCTATCAAGGCTTCCTGCAAAATGCCGGGATAGCGCAAAATCGATTCCACGATGATGCGGCTTATTCGCGGAAGGAGCGGGAACCAAACCATCATCTTTCCGATGTCGCTAAGCGTTCTGTCGGGATTAAGCGCTTTTAGCATGTACAAGGTTTCCATCGCGCCCTTGATTCCTTCAAGCGAAGGCTTTGAGATAAAGTCAAAGTTTTCAAAGTCCTTGATGCCAAGCTCGGCCATGCGAAGGACTACCTCGCTTAGGTCGGTGCGGAAAATTTCCTCTGTCGTGTATTCCTGCCGCGTCTCAAAGTCGCGCCTGGGATAAAGGCGGTAGCAGGAACCGGGAGCGGTGCGGCCCGCGCGGCCTTTTCGCTGCTGGCAGCTGGCCTTTGAAATCGGAGTCTCGACAAGGCTTGAAGTGAAAGTGCGCGGGCTGTAAAAGTTCAGCTTTGCAAGGCCTGAGTCTATTACCGTAGTGATTCCGTCAATCGTGACCGAAGTCTCGGCGATGTTGGTGGAAACTACGACCTTGACTTTTCCCTTGGGCGCGGGAATGAAAATCCGTTCCTGCTCCTCTTTTGGAAGCCTGCCGTACAAGTGCTGGATAAAAAGGCGGCGGCCGTAGTAGCTATGCTCCAGGCGCCGGACGCAATCGTGAATCGCTTTTTCGCCCGGAAGGAAAATCAAAATGCCGCCGTCCTCGCCGTTGTCCAAGACGCGCCCGATCGTGTCCTCGATTTTGGAAAGCAAGGCCTCTGTGGCCGCCTCGGTAAGCGTGCTTGCCGGAAGCGCTGGCGGATCGTACAAAAGCGTCACAGGAAATGTTTGCGTTTCTATCGTGACAATCGGGCAGCCGCCAAAGTAGCTGGAAAAAGCCTCGGCGTTCATCGTGGCGGAGGAAACGACGACTTTTAAATCTTTGCGGACTTCCAAGCAGCGCTTTAAAAGGCCAAGAACAAAGTCAATGTTAAGGCTTCGCTCGTGCGCCTCGTCAACCATGATGACCGAATACTTTAGCATCATCGGATCCAGCTTCATCTCCTGCAGGAGAATGCCGTCGGTCATTATTTTTATTTCGGTGCTAAGGTCGGTCTTGTCCTCAAAGCGCATCTTGTAGCCTACAAGGCCGGGGTATGTCGTTCCCAATTGCTTTGAGATGAACTCGCTTACGCTAAGGGCGGCTATTCTGCGCGGCTGGGTCACGGCGATGACTCCGTTTTGGGAGTAGCCGGCCTCGCGCAAGATGACGGGAATCTGGGTTGTCTTTCCGCTTCCGGTCGGGCTTTGGACGACTATGACTTGGTTTTGCTCCAAGCAGTCCAAGATTTTTTGCTTTTGCTCGTATACAGGAAGCTTTGTGTAGTCTATTGCCATGTTAAAATGTCCTTAATTTTTTTCAGCGCGTCCAAGCGCGCCTGGTAGTATTTTGAGTCTTTTTTTTGTCCGTTTTCCGAAAGGGTTTTTATGAAATTTTCGTCAAGCCGTTTGATGACAGGACTCCGTTCCCCTTGCGGAGTGAATGCGGTAATAAAAGTTGTCTTGTAGTTTAGCGCGAAAAAGCCCTTTTCATCAATAGCAAGCTCCATCTCAAAAAGACGGCCGTCGCCGGTGTAGTTCCAAATCTGCTCCGGCTCCTCGTAGTTCAAAAGCCTGCGCTGGCCTGATATCGTGTTTCCGTTTGCGTAGATTATCGCCTTGCGGATTTTTTTGTCGGCCTTTTGCCCCAAAAGCTCCACTGGCCGGACCACGTGCGGATGGTTTGAAACGACGATGTCCGCGCCGGCGGCCAAAAGGTCTTTGTAAAATTTTTGGACTTCGGGCAGGACCGTCAAAACGTATTCCTCTTCGCTTGTGTGGACGCTTACGATAAAAAGGTCGGGTTGGAGGGCTTCTTTCATTCCCGCGATTTTTTGGACAAAGGCGGCGCGGCCCTTTTTTGTCGGAGGAACGTAGTTTATTTCCTCGTAGTTTTTCCAAGTGTTCAAAAGCTCGGTGACGGCGATAAAGGCGATTTTGTATTCATGCCAGTGGAATTGGCGGAAGGACATTTGGCCGCCCTCCGTTATGCCGCTAAAGAAGACGGGCCGCGCCGCGTTTTGGCCTTGGAAAGCCTCTTTGTCTGGGGCGCGCCCTTCAATTTGCGCGGCCCAAAGCGCGGTGGCCTTTATGCCTTGGCTTCCCTGGTCGTTGGAATGGTTGTTGGCGAGCGATATAAGGTTAAAGCCCGCGTCAAGCGCGGCGGCCGGGTAGGAGGGCTGCATGTTGAAGGTGGGGTAGCTTTCAAAAGGCTTGGACTTGTCCACCGGCGCCTCAAGGTTTGCGAATGAGTAGTCGGCGTCTTGGACCATGTCGCGCACGTCGTCCCAAATCAGGCTGTAGTCTTTCATCGCAAAGTTTTGCGTGTGGGCCATTATGTCGCCGGCAAAAAGCAGGCGCAAGTTTTTGGAGCGCGGCCTTTTGGCGCTTTGGCATGAAAATAGCGCGAGCGAAAAGAGCGCTGAAATCGCAAGGACGAGAAGCTTTGCTTTTTCGCGTAAATTTTGGGGCACTTTTACATTATATAATGTTTTTTTGTTTTTTGCAAATTTCTTGATTTTTAGCGGCTTATATTGTATAATTAATAGGTTTTGTTTTTGTTTTGTTGAATGGGGAAAGGGAGTGAATATGTGTGAGAAAAAAATTGACAGAGCTATACAAGTGACTGGGGGGGCTGTCCGTGGTTAACCTTTCCAAAGCCTTCCCAAAAGCCCTTTTCCTCGCGGCCGCGCTTTTTTCTTTGGCGGCCTTTTTTTCTTGCGACAACTCCTCCGACTCGTCCGGCTACTCGCCAAGCCAAGAGCAGGCGGCCTCTCCCGCTTCTCCGGCGGCTCCCGCTGGCGGAGAAGCGGCCGCCCCAGAAATTCAATTCATAACCTTTAAGGGCAGCGTCCGGACAGGCGGCGCTCTCCCGGCTTCATACGCAAAGGCCTTGGAAGGCCTTGGCTTTGGCGGAACGGAAGAAGGCGTGGAGGGCCTTTCAAAATCCGCGCGGCCAGACGTAACGGCTGACGGAACTTCCATCGAGCATTTTGCCGTGGCCACGCCGAATGTCGGAGAGCCGGTCGAAGGAACTTTCGCCTCGCCCTCGTCCACGACCTTTGAGATGCCGCTTGCCATAGGAAAGACATGGAATATCGTCTGCGGAATCAGGAACGTTTCCGACGACAAAAAAATCATAATGTCCGACAGCTTCCAGATGGAAGTGACCGTGTCCAACAGCGTGCTTTCCCACGTATTCACGCTGACGCCATACACTGAGACCGTGGAAGGCGTGGCTCCACCAAGCGGAGGCGTCGCGCTTATTGTAAACCATTCGGGAAACGCGCTTTCCGTCTCCGCCAGCTGGGAGGACCCCGCGGGCCTTCCGGCCTTGACTGTGGAAAGCCCCGCTGCCAGCCCCTCATGCATAAAGGCCTCGGGCGTTCCTGTCGGAAACCACAGGCTCGTGATTTTTTTCAGGGACAATAGTGGAATATCGGTATACGAAAGCGTCCAAGTGGTGACGGTCCTAAACGGCTTGACGACCGAAACTTGGATGCCCGAAACTGGCGAGGCCGCGATATCGTCAAGCGGCCACTTTGCGGTGGACAACGACGTGATACAAGACGCGGCCAGCGACCGCATCTATGTCGGAATTCCCGCCGCATTAAAAGGAAATCCATCCGTCACGGCCAGCGACACAAACAGCGGAAGCGCCTACAGCCCGCTTGAGCATTTGAATGCCGCCTTCGAGAAAATCCTGTCGGCCGGAAGCGGCTCCAAGGACTTCAAGATTTTTGTGTCGGGCGAAGTGGAAGGAACCGCGACCCTTTCCGCGGTAAAGGGCGGCAACGCCCGCTCGGTAACGATAGAGGGCTTGGACGACCTTGACGAAAGCCTTAAGCCCAAGAGCGTTCTGAACGGACTCAAAGAAGGCTCCGTCGTCACGATAGCGTCCAACGTTCCCGTCACGATAAAGAATTTGCAGATAACAAACGGCCGCTCGTCTGAGGGCGGCGGCGGAATAAGCATGGCCTCCGGCTCCAAAGTGACCCTTGGCAAGGGCGCTCTTATAGGAAAGCCCACGGACCAGGCGATAATGGACTACGACAACTGCGGCAACTCCGGCAACAAGGGCGGCGGAATTCTTGTGAACGGCGCCAGCCTTGTCCTTGAGTCCGGCTCGTCCGTGCAAGGAAACTACGGCTCGGGCGGCCTTGAGGTAGGCAGCGGCGGCGGCGGAATAAGCGTGATAAACGGAGGCAGCTTGGTCATAGGCGAGGGCGCGGAGGTTTGCAAAAACGCGTCCAGCGGCCCGGGCGGCGGAATCTTTGTGGGCGACAATTCCAGCGTTACGGTAAACGGCGGAATTGTAAACCAAAACAAAGCCTCCAACTATGGCGGCGGCTTTTATTTGGACGCAGCGGCGGCGGCCGCTCCCGCGCGCCTTGAGCTTAAGAGCGGACAGATAAACCAAAACGCCGCCATCGGAAAGCAGTATATAGGCTTGGCTAAGGGCGGCGGAATTTACGCTTCCAAAAACGGACAGATACAAATAAAGGGCGGCCAGATAAACAATAACTCCGCCGGAAAAGAAACGACTTCTCCGAGCGGACACACGTATGGAGCGGGCGTTTACATCCACGCTTCCACAGCCCAGATGACCAACGGAGAAATCAGCGAAAACGAAGGCTACGCCGTTCGCGACATGGACCGGCATTGCGGTTCCGCGGTGGCCGTCATGGAAGACGCCGAATTTTCAATTAGCGGCGGAACAATAAGCAAAAACAAGATAGCGAAGGGCGAAAAGCTGGGCGCGATTTATGTTAAGTCCGAAAAAAAGACTGTGGGAGGTTCGGATGTAGTCGTAAAGGGAACCTTAAAAATTTCCGGCTCGGCCTCGATTCCGTATGACAGCGGCGACAACGCGCAAAACTATGTTTACCTTGAAGCGGAAGACAGCCGCTCTGGAATTTCTGAACAAGCAAAGGAGAGGATATACTCTCCGATAAAGGTTGGAAACTTGACCGGCGGCTCCGTCGCGGCAAGCGTCTGCGCCCAAAACTGGCTTCGCGGAAAACAAGTGCTTTTGGCCGACGGCGTTTCGGACCTTACGCCCCTAAAGGACAAGCTTTCATTTACGGAAGCCGGAATAAGCTTTGCCGTTCCGACTGCCGACGTAACGAAGGCCAACTTAATGTCGCCATTTTATGTAAGCGACACAGGCGGTTCCGACGACGCTTCCTGTCCCGGAACTTATGACAGGCCCTACAAAACTTTTGCCTATGCGATTGGAGAAATTGTGAGCACAAACGCGGCGGCCGATTACACAATCCGCATAAAGGGAAAGGTGAGCGGCGCGCAGGCGGTTGTAGCCGATACAATTACAAGCGCAAACTGCACGGGCCTTACGATAGAAGGAACCACGGCGCTGGGCGACAGCGGCCTTCCAGCCGACAGCCTTGACAGAGGCCTTTTTTCCGGAAACGCCCAAAATGACGGCAACGCGCTTGTAATAGACACGGATGTTCCCGTGACAATCCAAAACCTAAAGATTACCGGCGGAAAAATAACTCGCGATGCCGACCCTGGCGCCGGCGTCAGCGTAAAAAAGAGCGGCGCCGATGTCCGCCTTGGAAACGGAGCGCAAGTAGTTGGAAACGGCGGCGCTAGCGAATCAAACGGCGGCGGCGTTTATGTCGCGTCGGGCGCGCGCTTGTTTATGTACGGAAAGTCCTTGATAGGCGATTTGACTCCGGCGACCGCCACCCAGCCAAGCGCAGCCGGCAGCGCGAACTATGTATACGGAAATGGCGGCGGCATTTACAACTTAGGCTCCGTTTACATCGGCTACGAGCGCCTTGTGTCCGGCAATCCGATACAGCGCGACATGGCGGAAGGCTTTGGCGTGCGACGAAACTGTTCCGGCGCATCCAATTCCGGCGGCGGAATTTACAATGGCGGCTCTGGAACTGTTTTATTGAACAGCGGAAGCGTTTCATACAACAACTACGTGGGCATAGCGGTTGGCGGCGGAAGCCTTTTTATAAAGGGCGGGGAAATTTGCGCCAATGCAAATCCTTACGGAGCCGGCGTTTATCTTGATAGCGGAAGCGCTGAGATGAGCGGAGGAACAATCGGAGGTTCCGAGGCCAAGGCCAATAGCGCCACAAACGGCGGCGGCGCGGTTTATGTTAATTTTAACAAGACTTTTAAAATGACCGGCGGAACAATTTCATGCAACAAGCAGACCGGCTCCGTTGGCGGCGATGGAGGAGGAGGAGCCGTTTACCTTATGATGAGTTCCGGAGCCACTTCAACATACGGAACTTTTGAAATGACCGGCGGCGTTTTGGAAAACAACTCCGCCGCCAGCGGACACGGCGGCGCGGTTTTTAACCAAGGATTTCTAAAGCTTGGCGGCAAGGCCAGCATTCCATACGCAGAGGGAAAGAACGACGTTTACCTTTACGGCTCAAGGACAATTACGGCGGCTTCCTTTGACGCAAGCGCGCCTGAGACCGTGGCGACAATAACAATGCCCGCCGAAAACTGGAAGCGCGGCCGCGTGGTGCTGGACGGTTCTGTCAACGACGCAATCGCTTCCAAGTTCAAGACGATAGACCCTGACTTTAACATAACGGCCAAAAGTTCCACAGAAGGAACCATCGACGCAGACATTGTCGTGGCCGACGGCGGAAAAACAGGAGGCGACGCGGCCGGAGCGCGCGGAACTTATTCCGACCCCTACGGCTCAGTGGCGGCCGCGATCGCATACGGCATAGACGCAAGCCACACTGCGATTACGATAAAAGGAAGCGTCGGAAAGCAGGAAGTCTCCAGCTGGCCTTCTAGCGGCGGCGCGGCGGGCGTCGATTCCATCACGCTAAAGGGAAAAGACTCCACTGCAAAGATTAACGCGGGCGGAACAACAGACGCGGGCAGCGCGCTCACGGTAAGCCAAAGCGGAAAGACCGTCACAATTCAAGACCTTACGATTACAGGCGGAAACGCTGAAAATGGTGGTGGAATCAACATCGCTGCCGGAACAGTAAAACTTGTGGACGGAGCTAAGGTTACGGGGAACTTAGCTTCCGCAAACGGCGGCGGAGTTTACCTTGCCGCAAGCGGCTGCGCGCTGTACATGTCAGGAAAGGCCTTGATAGGCGACAGCGCCACGTCCACGACTCGCGCTTCAAGCGGCGCAAGCAACCGCGCCAACCAAGCGGGCAACGGCGCCGGAATCTACAATAACGGCGGCTCCGTCTTTATTGGCTGCGATTCAAGCGGAACTGCGGCGACGGGATACGCGCTTGTCAACAACGAAACTGACGGACACTACGGCGTGCGCCGCAACTATTCTTCAAGCAACGGCGCGGGAATCTACCACGCCGCCGGAACGTTAAAAATCGCGAGCGGAGACATTTCTTGCAACTCAGGCACTGATTATTCCA